>Ga0157374_10000010_pt1 | contig 505635 bp, 414 predicted proteins | sample M25metaG_FD_115308 | JGI IMG/M metagenome (GOLD analysis project Ga0157374, IMG submission 115308) | Miscanthus rhizosphere microbial communities from Kellogg Biological Station, Michigan, USA - M2-5 metaG | ecosystem: Host-associated > Plants > Roots > Rhizosphere > Soil | place: USA... | reverse complement strand
GTCGGCGGCGACAATGGCGCGCACACGTTCAGCGTCACGCTCACCAGCACCGGCTCGCAGTCGGTCACCGCGACGGACACCGTCACCGCCTCGATCACCGGCAGCGCGAACACCACCGTCGCCCCGCCGCCCGCCACGCACTTCAGCGTGACCGCGCCGGCAAGCGTCACGACGGGCACTCCGTTCAACGTCACCGTCACGGCGCTGGCCGCATCGAACGCAACCGCGACCGGCTACACCGGCACGGTCCACTTCACCAGCTCCTCGGCCGGTACGCTCCCGGCGGACTACACCTTCGTGGCCGGCGACAACGGCTCGCACACATTCAGCGTCACGCTCACCAGCACCGGCTCGCAGACGATCACGGCCACCGACACGGTGACCCCCTCCATCACCGGCACTACCGCCACGACCGTCGTGCTCATCTGCCCGCCGGGACCGGCTCCGACTGCGAACGCGTCGAACAGCGGCCCGGCCTGCGCGGGAACGACCGTCAATCTCTTCGCCACCGGCAACGGCTCGATCTTCTCGTGGACCGGCCCGGGCGGCTTCACTTCGTCGCTTCAGAATCCGACCGGCATCACCGTCGCGGGCACCTACACGGTGACGGTGAGCAGCCCCGGCCCGTGCGGCGGCAGCGCGCAGGCCTCGACGACGGTCGTGATCAATCCGTTGCCCTCCGCCACGATCACCACGGCCGCCAGCGTCTGCGCGACTTCGGCCGGCAACATCGCGTCCGTACCGAACGCCGGTGCTGGTGCGACCTACGCCTGGTCAATCACCAACGGTTCGATCACCAGCGGCAGCGGAACAGCCAGCATCACCTACACCGCCGGCTCGTCAGGCGGCGTACATCTGACGGTCACCGTAACGACAGCGGCCGGTTGCAGCGCCGCCGGCAGCGCGGACGCCGCCATCGCCACACGGCCGACCATCACGCTTCCGGCCCCGATCAACGCCGCCTGCGGCGCGACGTCAGTCAACATCCCCTTCACGCTGACCGGCGTTGGACCGTGGAACGTCCTCTGGTCGGACGGAATCTCGCAGAACGGCATTACCTCGCCTTCGTCATCGCGCAACGTGACGGTGTCGGGCTCCATGGTGCTCAGCGCGATCGTCACCGACGGGAGCTGCTCGAACGGCAGCGCGCCGGTCTCGATCAACGTCAGCAACGCGCCGGTGATCGCCACACAGCCGGCCGGTCAGATCGTTCAGCCGGCGCACAACGCTACGTTCACTGTCGTCGCGAGCGGCGCGAACCTGCACTATCAATGGTTCGTGAAGCACGCGAACGGCGCGACCGTCGCCGTCGGAACGGACTCGCCGTCCTACACCACGAACCCCGAGGGGAACGCGATGTGGTTCGTGCGGGTGTCGAATACGTGCGGCAGCGTCGATTCCGAATCAGTCACGGCGCTGGTCGTCACTCCGCGCCATCACGCCGCGCATTAGCAGCCATTCATGGTGACGCCGGAGTCCACACGGACTCCGGCGTCACGGGCGGCCGCCGTTCGGCGCGGCCAGCACGGCCGCAGGCTGCGGCGCCGGGTACGCGAGCGCGTAGAGCCGCAACTGGAACAGCGACGTCCACGCGGCCGCGAAAAGTACGATCACGATGATCAGCCCCGTCGCGCCCGTGCGCTCTTCGACGAGAGCCGGAACGCAAACGAAAAGCGCGAGCACCAGAGGCGTCAGCAGCAGCACGTCATACAAGTAAGGATGCAGCGCGACCGCCTGGCTGAAAACGGCGGCGGTGAGCAGATACGCGCCGGTCAGCGTCAACAGCGTGATGGCGGCAACACGCGGCACGCGGCCGCGGACGTACGCCGCGAGCGTGATCAGAAGCGCCGCCGCGCCGATGAAAAAGAGTATTCCCCACTGAAACAAAAATTGCGGATTCCCGCTGCGATGTTTGCGAGGGAGATCGCGGCCAAACGCGATGTCGAGATGGTCGCCGTAGAACATCGCGTCGCCGTCGAGACCGGAGCGATATTGAAAACTCGATCCGACGATGTTCACTCCCCTGCCGCGTTCCGACCGCGCACCGATCAGTTGCAATCCGAAGATCGTCATCGCCACCGCTGAGGGCAGAACCACAATCAGCACGATTCGTTTGATCGGCGGCCGGTCACCGCGTACGAGAAACACCACCGCGAGCCAGGCAGCGAAAAACATCGCGGCCATGACGAAGTCGAGGTACGCGAGGCAGAAAACGGCCAGCGCCTGCAGCACCGTGATGCGCCGCGTACGTCGTCCGTCGAGCGCCGCTTCTTCGAACAGAAGGAAGAGGAGCGCCGCGCCGAGACCCCAGATTTGGGGCGTCAAATCCCAGAAGAGCCCGAGGTTGTCGGGAAACGTGAGCCACACCGTCTGGGCGGCCACTGCCAGAACGAACGATGCTACCGGTGCCGCTCCCAACCGCAGCGCGATGCGATACGAAAGGAGCGCCAACAACGCGGAGATCAGGAGCGCGACAGCTGTGTTGTGGATAGCCAGCAGTTGCCAGCCAAAGCGGCCGGTCATCGCCATCCAGACCTTCTCAAGGACGAAGGAGCTGAGCATCCGTCCGCCGCTGCCGCGGTAGATCGTCTTCTCGTCGGGCCACAACAATCCATGCGAGGCGAAGTAGCCGTGATCGATCCAATGCTTGACCGCGTTGTGCGACCAGACTGCGCCTTGCGCGCGCGACAACTCCGGCACGAGCCGGTGCTGAACCGTGATCCACGAATAGCCGAGCGCGATCACCCCCGCGATGAGGAAAAAGAGACACAGCCTGCCGCCGCGATAGCGCTCGCCGTCGATCACTGTGGCCTCGCCGTCTGCTGGAAGAGCCACAGCCAGAGTTCGGCATTTCCAAAGGCGCGATCCCACGAGTTGTGACCGACTCCTGCGAATTCGACGAGCGTCGCGTCGGCACCCTCCTTCTTCAGCGCCTCGGCCATTCGCCGCGATTCCGTCACTGGAATGATCGGATCGGCATCACCGTGAAACATGCGGATCGGCAGATGCCGCAGCGCGTGCGCAGTGAACGCGTACGGATCGCCCTTCTCCATCGTCAATGGCGATTGCTGCACGGCAGTCGTCGTCTCATGCGGAAGCAGTCCGCCGCAAACGATCACCAGCGCTGCGAAGGTATCGGGATGCGCCAGCGCGAGATGCCACGTTCCGTAGCCGCCCATCGACAGGCCGGTGAGATAGATGCGCGATCGATCGCCGTGGAACTCGTTGACGCTCTGCTCCAGCGCCGCCATCGCCGCATCGGCCGGATCGCCGAGCCACCGCGAATCGGCTGGCGCCTGCGGGAAAACGGCGATCGCAGGAACGCGATCCGGATTGGCGCGGATCGCCGCCGCCACTCCAATCTGCGTCGACTTCAAACCGTCCGCTCCCCGTTCGCCGGAGCCGTGCAGAAACAGGATCACCGGCCAACTCTTCGACGCATCGAACGCGCGCGGCACATACACCGTGTACGGATACGACGTCCCGCGAACGGTCACGGAACGAATCAGAAATCCAGTTTCGTGGGGCGTCATCGTGCGGCAGGAGAGTAACGCGGCGCACGCAAGTAACGGCAGGCTGTGCAGTCGAATGCGCACGCGCGGAGGATACAACTTCGCTTCAATCACGCATTCGGCCGCACGCGCGACTCCTTTGCTTTACAATCGCCGCTTGATGGTTTCGAAACGCGAGAAAGCATTCAACACCGCCTGCCAGGAAGAGGTCTACCGGCAGGTGAAGGCGTATCTCGATGAGTTGGTCGACGAGCATTTCGACGACGCCGAGCACTGCGACTTCTATCTCAAGTACGGCTCCACGGTCCTCGAGATCTCGATCGATCCGTATCAGGAAGACGATGCCGTCATCGAGGTCCTCGCCTTCTGCGTGCAGGGCGTCGAACCGTCGTTCGAGTTGATGTCCGAGTTGATGAAGGTCAACGCGGAAGTGCCGCTCGGCGCATTCAGCATGGTCGGCGAGCATGTCTTTTTCTCGCACTCATTCCTCGGCCGGCGCCTTCGTCCGGAGCAGCTCATCGCATCGCTGGACGTCGTCGCGAATGTCTCCGACGAATACGACGAGAAGCTCGTGTCGAAGTACGGCGGCGAGACTGCCATCGATCGTTTGCGCAGCGGTGGCCTCCGCCCACCGGTCCAGCTCGCCGCGCGAAAGGCGGACAGTAATTGACTCGTGCGGCATACCGCTTGCTGTTTCCTGGCGATATGACCACGCGATTTTCTTCAGCCGCATCCGCACTTCTGATCTGCGGCGCGCTCCTGACGCATTGCACCGGCGGTCAGGAAAGCAGCGCCGCCGAAGAACAGGCGCCGAAGAAAAATGGCATCGCCGTCACGACGACATCTCCCACCGAAACGGCCGTACAGCCTGTGCAGGTCGATGCGAAAGCGGCGCTGAAATCGATCAGTCCCGCGATTCCGATCTACGCCGGCGCGCGCTACCGCGACGACCTCACCCGCCGCGACTCGGTGATGATCCGCAATCAGTACGGTCCGACGGCCGAGGTCTACACGCTGGCCACGGATGATTCGTTCCCGCAGGTCTACCACTACTACACCACGTACCTCGCGCAGTTCCGCGCCTTCCCCGCGCAGTCGCCGTACCCGGCTCCGCAGACGTGGCGCACGCTCGAGGTGCAGCTCAATCAGGCCATGCAGGACCCGTTCATCCCCGGCGACATGCTCAAGCCGGGCGACAAGCAGGTCACGCTGCAGGTTGCCGAAACCGAGGCCGAGCCGAAGACGGTGATCCGCTACGTCGTCACGCAGAAACCGATCGCAGCCGCCGAGGTGCAGATGCCGAAAGCGTCTGGCGTACGGAACGCGTTTGACAGAGAGTGACTTCGGTCGTATTGCAGCCGGACGTTTGATATCGCATGTACCCGTGGCGCCGCATCGTCATCCCTACCGATTTCTCGACGGCCGCTGAATGGTCGTTCGATTCGGCCGTGCAACTGGCCGGCGCGACTGGCGCGGAGCTGGTCATCCTGCACGTCCGCTCCACCCGTCCGTCGAATCCTGACGAGCTCCGCTTCCCCGCCGACGATGCACTCTACGCGTATGCCGAGCAGCATGAGCTGGAGAAGTTGCGCGATCACGCTCGCCGCCGGAACGCGGACGTCGCCACGCGCCTCGTGGTCCAGCGCGCTCCCGATGCCGGCGCGGCCATCTGCCAAACCGCGGCTCAGGAGAATGCGGATCTGATCGTCATCTCCACCCATGCGCGGCATCACGTTGCGCACCTGATCATCGGCTCGACGACGCTGAACGTCCTTTCGGGAGCGCCGGTGCCGGTGCTGGCGATCCGCTACGGAATCCAGCGGCGGAGCGGGTTCGGACGGATTCTCGTGCCGGTGCATCTCAACCAGCGCTCAACCGACGCCGCGTCGCTGGCGGCCGCGATCGCGAAACGGGAGGGCTCCGAAATCCACCTGATGATCGTCTGCGACGATGCGAACCGCGCTCCTGCGGACGCACTCATCGGCGAAATGACGGCGGAGCTCTTCGCCGGCGTGAACGTAAAGCCGGTCGTACTTCAGGGGAAGGATATCGATGCCGAGCTGGTCCGCTACGCGCGTGGGGCGGACGCCGACGCACTTTTCCTCAATGCAGCCTCCCCCGAGATCAGCGCGAGGAAGAAGGACATCATCCGGCAAGTGGACGCGCCGGTGATGCTGGTCCCTCCCGCCGCCCCCTCCGGTTCCTGACTCAAAAAAACTTTTTTGAGTGGGGGTAGGGATTTTCCGCTGCCGGGACACTCCTAGTACGGAACCGGTTATGAAACTCGCATCGATGAATGGAAGTGTCGCCGGGCAGGACCCGGCGACAGAGACGATTCTCCTCTCGCAACGGCACGCTTCGTTCCTGGCGAAGATGTCGGGCGAGATCAATCCCCAGATGCCGAAGGCATTCGGGTGGCCTCATGCAATCCGCACGATTCTCGACCGCATCGAGGAGAGCAAGATCGATCTCACTGTTGCAAGCAGTGAGTATGAAATCGCTCAACTCGCGGCAGGCGAACTGCGCGCGAAGGGCCGGAGGCGAACAGCATCCCGTGCTTAGCGGGTTTTCCGATTCTTCATGGGCGATCCGGTCAGGAGCTCAACTAACGATCCGATCGAATCCGCCTGTGAAAGATCGACGTTGCTCTGGAAAGCAGCTTCGATCAATCCTCGGATGATTTCCGCGCGGCTGATTGCCTTGCCATGCTTCAGACGGATGTCGATGGCCAGACGATCGAGATACGCGACGTGCCGATCCAACAGGACGACTGTGATCTTCGCCCAGGGCTCGGTGTGAACAATGGGTCTCCCGCGATTGCTTTTTACTGGTTGCACTCGTTCTCCTCTCTACGGTTTTGGATGGACAAACCGCGGACAGTGTAATGCCGTCCGGGCATCCGCGTCCATCTGTATTTAAAGACTGAACAGCTTAAGTGAACGATTCTGGCGCGAAGGGGAGTCGCCCGGAAATCTTACGCGCTCTTTCCTTCCGCCGCAAAGCCAAAATCGCGAGCTGTCATCCTGAGCCGCCGGAGCCGTAGAGCGCGAAGCGCGAAGCGGCGCAGGACGGTCGAAAGACCCCCAGCTGGTAACCCGGTTGGACGGGGGCAAAGCATCAACGGTCGCGCGGATTGAAAGCGGGTTAGCAGGTTGGAGGTCCTTCGACCGTCCTCCGCTACTCCGGCTTCGCCTACGCAGCTCCGGCGGCTCAGGATGACAGCGCTCAGCTCATGGCTCGTTTGTCGAACGCCTTCAGGCCCATGAACATGAACAGCGCGGTGAGGATCACCAGCGCGCTGAGGATCAACGGCACCGGCATGTGCGGCACGGACGGCGTCAACGCTGCGCGCATCCCTTCAGACACGTATACGAGCGGGTTGATGAGGACCAGCCATTTCATCACCGGCACGTGGCTCAGTCCCGCCCACGGATAATACGTACAGCTGAACATGATCATCGGCGCGACGATGACGCTGAACATCAATCCGATCTGCTGCGGTGCGATGCCGGTGCCGAGGTAGAGCCCACCCGCCGAAAATGCCGCGCCACCGAGGGCGGTGACCACGAGAAGCAGCGGCAGGTTGTGGAAGCTGAGCCCCGGAATCGGTCCCATGATCAGCCGCGCCAGCGGCAGAACGAAGAGCGCGGCTACGATTCCCTGCAGCACGCCGGCGACGACTTTTTCGACGGCTACCAGTTGAATCGGCACCGGAGACAGCAGCCGGTCTTCGATCTCTTTCGTGAAACCGAAGTCCTGCATCATCGGCAGCGCGACCGACTGAATCGCCGAAAGTGTCAGGCTCAGTGCGACCACGCCGGGCAACATCGTCGTCGAGTAGCCGGGCGGAATCATCCCCATCTTCGGCAGCAGAAATCCGAAGACGATGACGAAGAGGATCGGCTGCAGCGCGGTGCGCACGAGAAAGTACGGCAGCTCGCGGCGAGCGACGGTGAGGTCGCGCAACAGGATGGCCACGAACACGCGCGACGGCGCGACGGGAGTGAGCGAATCCGCGGTCATGTCAGCTTCCTCCCGGTGAGTGAAATGAAGAGCGTCTCGAGACTCGGACGCGAGAGGTGAATGTCGCGCACGATCCTGCCGTGCGCTTCGCCTGCGTTGATGAGCGCTGGGATCAACTCCCCTCCCCGTTTGCTGAAGACGCGCAGCAGCGGTCCGCGAGCCTCGGCATTCGACACGCCTTCGATCGATCGCGCCGCGTCGGCGGCCACCGAGGCATCGCCGTCGAACGTGACCTCGACCAGCGTGTCGCCCGGCGCTTTCGCTTTCAGCGCCGCGGGCGTATCGAGCGCGAGCAGCTTGCCCTGGTCGATGATGGCCAGCCGGTCGCAGAGCTGATCGGCTTCCTCCATGTAGTGCGTCGACATCACGATGGTCCTCCCCTGCCCGTGCAGCTCGCGCAGGATTTCCCACAGCGCCAGTCGCGCCTGCGGATCGAGGCCGACCGTCGGCTCGTCGAGGAAAATCACCCGCGGATCGTGCGTCAACGCGCGCGCGATCATCAGCCGCTGCTGCTGCCCGCCGGAGAGTTGATCGACCTTCGCGTTCATCTTGTCGGCGATCCCGAGCTTCTCCAGCAGCTCCGTTCCCCGCCGACTCGCTTCCGCGCGGGCAATCCCGAAGTACGTGGCGTGAAAGACGAGGTTCTCGATGACGCTGAGACTGCGATCGGGATTCGGCCGCTGCGGCACGACGCCGATACGCCGCCGCACCGCGGCCGGTTCGGTGGTGACGTTCGCACCGGCGACGACTGCTTCCCCCGAGGTGATGCGTACGCGTGTGGTGAGGATGCCGATAAGCGTTGTCTTCCCCGCGCCGTTCGGGCCGAGGACGCCGAAAAACTCGCCGTCGGTGACTGCGAGGTCGAGCGAATCGATGGCCACGATGCCGCTGGAGGGCGGCGTCGGAGGCGCCGGCACACCGCGGCGTTTCTTGATCGCCGGAGCCGGATAGACCTTCCGCAACGAGCGGCTTTCGATCGCGTTCATTCGGGACGGCAAAGGATATCCGAACCAATCTGTAACGTTGCGGCGTCCGTAGTCACTACGAAAGCGAGATGACTGAGATGTTCGCTCAACTGCAATGGAACTTCGCGATCGATGAGATGGGCCGCGCGCGTCTGGCCCAGGCCAGCGGCCCGGCATCCGTGGAGACGATCACGCCCGGCGAGTACCTGGTCACGCTGCCGCTCGCCCGCGCGCGCGAATTCGGATTCACCGCCGACGTCGACGGCGCCTCCGGCTTCATCGCTGCCACGCCCGGCGACGACGATGGCAACAAGCCGAATACCGTTCGCGTCCTCACCGTGCGGCCGGACAACACCTTCGGACCGAATCCGTTCCGGCTCGTGCTTCGCAGCGCGTAGCACCAGCGTAGCGCGGACGGCTCGTCGGCTGGACCGCCAGCGGCTCGCTGGCGCGTACAGTCGCCGCCGAGCCGGCGGCGGTCCAGCCGGCCAGCGGCCGACGCTACGCTGAAGTCACTTCGCGGAGGCCATGAATCGCTCGATGTCCTCCGCCTTCCGCGGCGAGCCGGATGACAGCAGCTTCGCGCCCGTCTCCGTGATCACAACGTTGTCCTCGATCCGCACGCCGATCCCTTCGTAGCGGTCGAGGTTTTTCGCGATCGAGGCTTGCTCTTCCTTCGTCAGCTTCAGGTAGATGGGACTGGCGAGGACGTCGTTCTTGCGCACGTAAATCCCAGGCTCGACGGCGAAGACCATGTTCGGTTCGATCTTGCGATCACGATCGGTCACGTCATGGGTGTCGAGGCCGATGTGGTGACCGGGCGCGTGGCGAAAGTACATGTAGACCTGCCTCGGCTCGTTTTTCGTGATCAGACCGAGCCGCAGCAACTCGCGGCCGATGACGGCGATCGCGGCGTGATCGGCATCGCGGAAATGGCCGCCAGGCTTGAGCGCTGCGATGGCAGCTTCCTGCGCTTCGTAAACGGCGGTGTGGATGGCGCGCTGGTCAGCTGTGAACTTGCCGCTGGCCGGATACGTTCGCGTCACGTCGGCGGAGTAGCCGAGATATTCGGCGCCGGGGTCGGTCAGGAACAATCCGGCGCGATCGACCGGCGCGTTGTTGGCCATGTAGTGCAGCGTGGTCGAGTTCGCGCCCGAAGCCGCGATCGACGGAAAGCCCCAGCAGCAGGTGCCGAGGTCTTTGTAGGTGAAGTCGACGACGGCATCGACCTGGTTCTCGCTCGTCGCCGTCAGCACCCGTTTCATCGCAGCCTTCTGCGCGGCCTCGGTGATGTCGATCGCGCGCTGAATGATTGCGATTTCGGCGGGACTCTTCACCTCGCGCATGGTCGTGAGCAACGGTTGCGCATCGCGAAAGCGGAGCGACGCGAAGTGCTCGCGCAGATCCTTGACGAACTCCTGCTCGTCTGACAGCGGCGGATTCGGGCCGAAGCTGCGCATTTCGTTCACGGTCCAGACCTCGGCGCTTCCGGCAGTCATCGCCGCGTAGAAATTCGGCATCGCGCGCGGCGGGATCCGCTCCGTCGATTCCGGCGACATCCACGCCCCGCCTGCAATCGCCGAGTTGACGAAGCCGCGCCACCGTCCCGACGATTCGATCCGTTTGACGCCGCTGATCTTCGTGATCTCGTCGCGCGGCGGAATCCGCCCCGTCCACACCTCCTGCTGCGGATTGCGATCGCGGACAAAGAGCACCTCGGCGAAGTCAGGATCGCCGGGCACCATCACCAGCGTCGTGTCTTCCTCGGCGATACCGGTGAGATAGAGAAGATCGTCGCTCTGCCGGAACGGCCACTCCTGATCGCCGCTGCGAATCTGCAACTTCGGCGAGAAGGCGACGAAGAGCGCGTTCGGCCCGATCGCCTTCGCCAGCCGCGCCCGGCGCGCCGCGTATTCGGAGGCGTCGATGGTGGGCTTCTGAGCGAGGAGCGGAACGGCGGCGAGGATTGCGAGGAGGAGAATCAATCTGCGCATGCCAGTATCGTAATCTGGTGAACTACCTCGCGCACCTGCTGTTGGCGGATCAAACGGCCGAATCGCTGATCGGAAATCTGGCAGGCGACTTCGTGAAAGGACGAATCGCCGACCATGTCCCGCCCGGAATCGCCGCGGGAATCCGCCATCACCGCCGCGTCGATGCTTTCACCGATTCGCATCCCTCGGTCGCCGCATTCCGCCGTGTGCTAATCCCCGAGCACGGTCACTACGCGCGCGTGATCGCCGACGTTTTCTTCGATCACTTTCTTGCAATCGACTTCACGCGGTATTCGTCCGAACCGTTGGATGGGTTCCTGCGCCGCGTCTACGCCGAAATCGATCCGCACATCGACGAACTTCCCGGCCGCCTGCGAGTCGTCTATCCGCGGATGCGTGACGGCGGCTGGCTGGAGTCGTACCAATCGCTCGAAGGAATCCGCCTCGCCCTCGGCGGCATCTCGCATCGACTGTCGCGCCGACCGGAACTCGCGCCGGCGGTGCGGTTTCTGGAAGATCGCGAAACACGCGTCGAACTGGAACGCCTCTTCCACGAATTCTTCCCTGAGGTGATGGCGCTATCATCGCGTCCGTGACCGAAAAAAGTATCCAGGAAACGTACGCGCCGCAGAACCGCTGCTTCGGATGCGGACCAGCCAACGACAAAGGGCTGCGCATCCGCAGCTTCCGCGATGGCGACGAATTCGTCTGCGACTGGACGCCGGAGCCGCATCACGCGGCGTTCGATAACGTCCTGAACGGCGGCATCATCGGCGCGCTGCTCGACTGCCATAGCAACTGGGCCGCGACGATCGTGTTGATGGAACGGAACGGCAGTTCGACACCGCCGTGCACCGTCACGTCCGACTTCCACGTCTTCCTGAAACGCCCCACGCCGATGGCGCCGCTGCGCATTCGCGCGCATGTCGTCGAAGCGTCGGACGATCGCGCCGTCGTCGAGGCGTCGATCGAATCGAATGGAAAGATCACCGATACATGTCGCGGCACGTTCGTGGCCGTTAAGGAAGGGCACCCGGCGTACCATCGCTGGTGATTCATGACCGCTGAACGCGACCGGCTGACCGGCGCTCCCCACGACGTCGCCCGCTGGCGAAAGTGGGGACCGTACCTCGCCGACCGCGCCTGGGGCACCGTGCGCGAGGACTACAGCGCGAACGGCGATGCCTGGTCGTACTTTCCACACGATCTGGCGCGGTCGAAGGCGTTCCGCTGGTGCGAGGACGGCATCGCCGGTTTCTGCGACCGCTATCAAATCCTCTGCTGGTCGCTCGCGCTCTGGAACGAGCAGGACGCGATCCTTAAGGAGCGCTACTTCGGCCTCGTGCCGGGCGAGGCGAATCACGGCGAAGACGTCAAGGAGTGCTACTTCCACCTCGACGCGCTCCCGAGTCATGCGTATCAGCGGCTGCTCTACAAGTATCCGCAGCGCGCGTTTCCGTACAGTCAACTAGTTGACGAGAATCGCCGCCGCGGCGGACACGATCCGGAATTCGAGCTGATCGACACCGGCATCTTCGACGACAGCCGCTACTTCGACGTCGTCATCGAGATCGCCAAAGAGGATGCCGACGCGCTCGTCTTCCGCATCACCGCGCACAATCGCGGCCCCGAGCGCGCGCCGCTGCACCTCATCCCGCAACTCTGGTTCCGCAACACATGGAGCTGGAGCGGCGTGCCGGTTGCGCCGCCGTCGATCCGCGCGATCGAAATCGATGGACATCCCGCCCTCCTCGCCGACGACGCGAGCACTCCCCAGCTGGCTGGCCTCCTCCACAACGCCCACCTCGGACCGCACGTTCTGGAGTTTCCGTCGGGAACTGCGTTGCTGTTCACCGACAACGAAACGAATGGACCACGCGTCTGGAAAGCGCCATCGCGCAGCCAATACGTGAAGGACGCGTTTCATCGACGCATCGTCAACGGTGAGCACGACGCCGTGAACCCCGCGAACGCCGGAACGAAAGCGTGCGGATGGCAGCGCGTCGAGATCGATGCGGGCGCGTCGTACAGCATGACCATGCGTTTCGCGCCGAGCGGGCATCCGCGCAGTTCCGACGACGTCATCGAAATCAGGCGCGCCGAAGCCGATGAGTTCTACGAGACGATCCATCCGAAGAACGCGTCCGCCGAGGAGCGCAACATTCAGCGCCAGGCCTTCGCGGGATTGCTCTGGTCGAAGCAGAGTTACCTGCTCGACGTCGACATCTGGCTCGATGGCGACGATCCCAAATCACCGCCGCCGCAAGAGCGCGAGCATGGCCGCAATGCGCGCTGGCGACACCTCAACTCGATGCGCATCCTCTCGATGCCGGACAAGTGGGAGTACCCGTGGTTCGCGGCGTGGGACCTCGCCTTCCACACCGTGGTCATGGCCCTCATCGACGCGCACTTCGCCAAGGAGCAGCTCTGGCTGATGCTGTTCGAGCAGTTCCAACATCCCAACGGGCAGATTCCCGCGTACGAATGGGAGTTCTCCGATCTCAATCCGCCGGTGCACGCCTGGGCGGTCTGGCGCGTCTACAACATGGATCGCATCCGCAACGGCGCCGACCGGCCGTTCCTCGAGAAGTGCTTCCACAAGCTGATGCTGAATTTCACGTGGTGGGTGAACAAGGTCGACCGCGAAGGCAACAACGTTTTCGAAGGCGGCTTTCTCGGCCTCGACAACATCGCCGTCTTCGATCGCAGCGACCAACTCCCCGGTGGTGCGTCGCTCGAACAAAGCGACGCCACCGGCTGGATGGGGATGTTCTCGCTGGTGATGATGCGCATGGCGCTGGAGCTCGCGCGCGAGAACGCCGCGTACGAAGGCCTCGCCACCAAATTCTTCGAACACTACGTCTACATCGGCGCGGCCATGAAGATGATGCGCGGCGACCGCACGCTCTGGGACGACGCCGACGGCTTTTTCTACGACCTGCTGCGCTTCCCCGACGGCACGAACGTCCCCTTCCGCGTCCGATCGCTCGTCGGGCTCATTCCGCTCTACGCGATCGAGCGCCTCGAGCGGAAGTGGCTGGAGCCATTCGCCGTCTTCCGCGAGAACTTCGACTGGTTCATGAAGCACCGCGCCGATATCGTCGAGCACTGCGTCACCACCGTTCACGACAACGGCGACACGACGCACGTGCTCGCGGTCGTCGATCAGAATCAGCTTCAGCACCTGCTCGCTCGCGTCGCCGATCCGGCGGAGTTCCTATCGACATTCGGCCTGCGCAGCCTGAGCAAGGCCCACCAACAACAGCCCTTCGTCTTCGGCAACGCCTCGGTCGCCTACGAACCGGCCGAAGCGTCCACCAAACTGAAAGGCGGCAACAGCAATTGGCGCGGCCCGGTCTGGTTCCCGACGACGTTTCTGATGATCGAAACGCTGCGCAAGCTGGAGAAGGCGTACAGCGGCACGGTGCGCGTAGCAGTACGCGACGCCCACAACTTCCCTGAGCCCGCGCCCCGCGACGACACTTTCATCGACACCCGCGCCGACGAAGGCCTCGGCGCCGGCAGCACGCGCCGCCGCGGCATGACGCTGACGAACGTCCCCGTCCCGCCGCCCGAAAACACGACCACCCTCACCGGCCTCGCCGCCGACCTGGCACGCCGCATGACCAACATCTTCCTCCCCGACGCCGATGGCTATCGCGCATCGAACGGCCCACGCGGCAAACGCCAGGCCGAGCTCTTCGCCCACGACCCGCACTGGAAGGACCTGATCTGGTTCTTCGAATACTTCAACGGCGATACCGGCGAAGGTTTGGGCGCCTCGCACCAAACGGGATGGACGGCGTTGGTGGCGAGTTTGATCGATGAGTGGAGCGGGTGACGTTTTCACGCGGAGACGCGGAGGCGCGGAGGAGGAACGGTTTTCTCCGCGTCCCCGCGTCTCCGCGTGAAAAACCTCGGAGTCATCGCGCGTGACGTCGGCGCCTACCCTGCTACAATCCGCGCGCTTTTTTCGGGGGCTTGCGTCATGTCGCAGAAGAACATCGTTCATGTGGTCGGGACCGGCACGATTGGCGAGCCGCTGATTGGGCTGTTTACTGATTTCAAGGAAAAGTGGGGCATCGACGAGGTCACGTTCCACAAGCGCACGCCGAAGTCGGACGACAAGGCCATGGTCGAGCATCTGATCAACCATGGCGGACGGCTCGTCGTCGACGAGGATGCGCGCGACGAGTTCACCCGCCTCGGACATCGCGTTTCGTTCACGACCGAGGAAGCGCTGGAGCGAGCGACGGTGGTCGTTGATTGCACGCCGGCAGGACTCGACAACAAAGCCAAGTACTACGACAGCTGCAAAGGTCCGCGAGGCTTTCTCGCGCAGGGATCGGAGTTCGGATTCGGCAAGCCGTACGCGCGCGGCATCAACGAAGAGGTGCAGTCGCCGGACGAACGTTTCGTACAGATCGTCTCGTGCAACACGCACAACATCTCCGTTTTGCTGAAGACCATCGCTACACGCGACGGCAAGATCGACCTCGCCGCCGGCCGTTTCGTCTGCATGCGCCGCGCGAACGACGTCTCCGATTCGAAGGGTTTCATCGCCGCGCCGGAAGCGGGCAAGCATGACGATCCGGAGTTTGGCACCCATCACGCCCGCGACGCCCATCACCTCTTCCAGACCCTCGGCGAGAAGCTGAACCTCTTCTCCTCGGCCATCAAGATCAACACGCAGTACATGCACACGCTTTGGTTCGATCTCGATCTCAAGCACGACACGACGCTGGAACAGGTCAAATCGCTGCTGCGCGCGAATCCGCGTGTGGCCTGCACCAACAAGCGGTCCGTGAACCAGATCTTCTCGTTCGGACGCGACCACGGCTACTTCGGCCGCATCCTCAACCAGACCGTGATGCCGCTGTCGACGCTGACCGTGCCCAATCCGCGCAAAGTAGTCGGCTTCTGCTACACGCCGCAGGACGGCAATTCGCTGCTGTCGTCGATCGCGGCGACGTTGCGTTTGCTCGACGTGACGAAGCTCGAGGACAACCTCGACGTGCTGCGGCCATACATCTTCCGGGAGATCTGACGACGGCTCCCGATTTGAGCTAGAGTCCCCGGCCATGGCGTGGTTCCGGAAAGAGAAGAAGCCGAAGGAAGCGGTCGAGAAGCAGGTCGCGATTCCCGAGGGGCTGTGGGTCAAGTGCGACGACTGCAAAGAGATCGTCTATCGCAAAGAGGTAGAGCAGAACTTCAACGTCTGTCCGAAGTGCGGCTACCACTTTCGCCTCAGCGCCCGCGAGCGTTTCGAAATCCTCTTCGATGACGGCAAGTACAAGGAGTTCGCCGGCGACATCCGCTCGGCCGATCCGCTCGAGTTTCGCGACACGAAGCGCTACCGCGACCGGCTGAAAGTCTACGAGGCGCGCGTCGGCAAAGGCGACGCGGTGCTGTGCGCCGAGGGGAAACTGGAAGGCATCAGCGTCGTGATCTGCGCGATGGAGTATGCGTTCATGGGCGGCTCGATGGGCTCCGTCGTCGGCGAGAAAATCACGATCGCCGCCGAACGCGCGCTGGAAAAGAAAGAGCCGCTGCTGGTCGTCTCGACGTCCGGCGGCGCGCGCATGCAGGAAGGCATTCTCTCGCTGATGCAGATGGCGAAGATCTCCGCGGCGCTGGCGCGGTTGGCCGAGGCGCGGCTGCCGTACGTCTCGATCCTCACTGACCCGACTACCGGTGGCGTTACGGCGTCGTACGCGATGCTGGGCGATCTCAACATCGCTGAGCCGAAGGCGTTGATCGGCTTCGCCGGACCGCGTGTGATCGAGCAGACCATTCGCCAGACGCTGCCCGAGGGATTTCAGCGCGCCGAGTTCCTCGTCGAACATGGAATGGTCGACCTGATCACGCCGCGTTCGGAGATGAAGCCGGCGCTGGCGCGCTTCCTCCGCATGTTCACCGGCAAGCGGCGCGAAGCGGCGTCGTGACGTCTGAGCCGCTGCGCTGGCTCGATGGATTGCAAGGCTCGGGAATCCGTCCCGGCCTCTCCCGCATGCGTGCGCTGCTGCGCGAGCTCGGTAATCCGGAGCGCGCCTGTCCATCGATCATCGTGGCGGGGACAAACGGCAAGGGTTCGACGTCGTCGACGCTCGCCTCGATCCTGAACGCGTCCGGATATCGCACCGGCCTTTACACGTCACCGCATCTCGTCGAGCTGCGCGAGCGCTGGATGATCGGCGGATCGATGATCTCGTCGGACATGCTGGACAGTGCAATTGAAAAACTTCGCGCGTCCGCCGATCGAGCCGGCATCGTCCCCACGTATTTCGAAGCCCTGACCCTCATCGCCTTCATCGTTTTCGTCAGTTGTGACGTGATGGTGCTCGAAGTCGGCATGGGCGGCCGCCTCGATGCGACGAATGTCGTCCGCCCACTCGCCGCTCTCATCACACCGATCGGTTTCGATCACACCGAGTATCTCGGCACGACCATCCGCCAGATCGCGGGCGAAAAAGCAGGCGTGATCCACCGCGGCGCGATCGTGCTGACCTCGAACGACGATCCACGCGTCCTCGGCGTTCTCCGTCATCGCGCAGCGATGTTCGGGAATCCGTTCCATGTCGTGACGTCGACGCATCCGACGCCGCTCGCCGGCGATTTTCAGCAGCGCAACGCGGGGCTGGCGGTTCGGGCGGCAGAGGAGTTAGCTCCGCTGCTGCCGCAAATCACCGTGGACTCGATCGAACGTGGCGTTGCGATGACGCAATGGCGCGGACGACTGGAGCGAATCGATCGCGATGGGAAAACGATCTGGATCGACGGCGGCCACAACGCGCATGCGATCGCGGCGATCGTCCCGTTCATCATCGAGCATGTTCCAACTCCCCGGTTGCTCGTGTTCGGGATCATGAGCGACAAGAACATCGCCGATGTGACCTCCGCGCTGTTTCCGCTGTTCGACGCGATCATCGCCACGGAGCCGTATCCGCCGCGGTCAGAAGCGGCGGCGCGGTTGGTTTCGCTGGCGCCAGATCGAACGATTGCCGAACCGGATGTACGACGGGCGATCGAACGGGCGTTGGCGTCCGATTACAAGTCCGTCGTCATTGCGGGGTCGCTGTATCTGGCGGGGGCGGCGATTGAGTTTTTTTCACGCGGAGGCGCGGAGACGCGGAGAGAAGAAGAGTAAGCGTTGAGAGAATCCAGGCGATGCGGACGAGCGTGCGGTGTCGGCCGAACGTGAGCGTGACGGTGCCGGTGGTGGGAACGATCACGCCGAGGCGATCGAGGTTGATTGGCGTGGTTTCGAGATCTCGACCGGCCATGGTGGCGGACCAGGCGCGGAAGTAGGACTGGTCGACGGCGAGGAGCGCCGGCGCCGAGGTCGAGACATCGATCGAGATCGTCTGGCCGTGGCGGGCGACACGCGTCACGTGCGCGCCGGGAGCCGAGGTGAATGGCTGCGGGGCGACGGCGGATGCGCCGCCTTCGATCATGTTGACGGCGTCGGGGATCGTCGGCGCGGGATACGCGACGGGGATGATCGACGGGTGCGCGGCGGCGATGCGCAGCCAATTCACGTTGTGCGTCGTTGCGAAGCGTTCGGAGGCGATGCGGCTGAGGAGCGAGTGCATGCCGTCGCCGGAGCGGTTGAGGACGTATTCGAGTCCGGCCGTGGCGCCGAAGAGCGGCTCCAGGCGGCGGGCGCGTTCGCGGTAGTTGTCGCGATCGAGGTTTTGTCCGCCTCCGATGCTCGAACTGAAGACTCGGCGCGCCGGTTGCGGCGTCACGCGATACGGCGCGAACCAATCGATCGGGATCGTGAAGATCATCCAGACGAACAGCGGCGCGAAGGTGACGATCGTCCAGATGCGCGGTGTCTTCGATTCGCGAACGTACTTTGCGGCGAGGACGACGAGCGCGGCGCACATGACGATGGCGAATTTTTCGGGGAAGCGGCCGATGCGCAGAACGCTCGCCGACTCAACGACCATTCGCACGATCGGATTGAAGGCGCCGAGGGCGAAGAAGAGCATTGTTCCCGCGATCACGGTATAGCGGGAGCGGCGGAAGATGGCCGGAATGATGATCAGTCCGAGGAGGAGCGACGGGAAGAGATGTGGGGCGTCGAGTTTCAGCACCGGGCCGATGAGCAACTCGAGCAAGCGTCTTGGGTCGAACGATGCGTTGAGGACTGTTTGTGCTGAATAGCCGTGCGCGCGTTCGACTTCTTTGGCGATCTCGGTGTAGGCGATGAGTTGGGGAGCTGCGATCGCTACGGCAATCGCGATTGCTAAAGGGAACGGTTTCACGCGGAGACGCGGAGGGGCGGAGAGAATCAAAACCGCAATGGCAGTGGCCACGATGACCACTGGCTCCCCTGCCAGCGCGAGCAGTCCGAATGCGACGCCGAGTTGCACGGGGTTGCGGCGTTCGGCGCCGAGGAGCGCGAGGGGGATCAGCGCGATCGCGGTGATCAGGTTGTAGAAGGAGAGAGCGGACATCGCCACGCCCGAGAGGATCCAGAGCCAGGCGCCGAAACGGGAGCGCGTCAGCGATCGCATCGCAAACCAGCCGAGGATCAGGTGCAGCAGGAAGTGGAGATTGAACGCGACGTGTGCCGGTAGGAGGAGATAGAGAACGTTGTCGGGATAGAACGTCAGCGTGTTCGGATTGCCGGCCAGCGGTTGCCCACCTGCGTCGGCGAAGTTCCACCAGGGGATTTCGCCGGCTCGAAACGCCGCGGCCGACAGCACTTTGATCGGGTAGTGCGTCGAGAAGTTGTCGCGGAAAAAGAAGAAGCCGAACGACGCAACGAGCGCGCAGAAAATGGCAAGCAGGAGCAGGAAAAAGAGCCGCGTTCGCGCAGTCATTGGCCTGCGATTATCGGGTAAGATCGCCCGATGACTACGACGATTCACGAGCCGCAGAACGCCGCCACCGGGCACGATTTCCTCCAGCGTGCGCTCCCGGACGTCGACCGCGAGATCGCCGACGCCATCCGCCTCGAAACCGATCGGCAGAACGACACGCTCGAACTGATCGCCTCGGAAAACCACGTTTCGCGCGCCGTGCTCACCGCGATGGGGTCAGTCTTCACGAACAAGTATGCCGAGGGGTATCCGGGCAAGCGGTACTACGGAGGTTGCGGGCCGACCGACATCGTCGAGAACATCGCCATCGATCGCGCGAAGAAACTCTTCGGCGCCGAGCACGCCAACGTCCAGCCACACTCCGGCTCACAGGCCAACATGGCGGTTTACTTCACCGTGCTCAAGCCGGGCGACACGATCATGGGGATGGATCTGTCGCACGGCGGCCATCTCACGCACGGCCATCCGCTCTCGTACTCGGGGCGCGACTTCAACGTCGTCGCGTATCACGTGAAGAAGGACGATGAGCTGATCGATTACGACGAGATGGAGCGGCTGGCCGAGGAGCACAAACCGCGGCTGCTGATCTGCGGCGCGTCGGCGTATTCGCGCGTCATCGATTTCAAGCGCATTCGCGAGATTTGCGACAAGAGCGGTTCGCTGATGATGGCCGACATCGCGCACATCGCCGGGCTGGTTGCGGCGGGATTGCATCCGTCGCCGGTTCCGTACGCCGATTTCGTCACCACCACCACGCACAAGACGCTGCGTGGGCCGCGTGCGGGTCTCGTTCTCTGCAAGGCGGAGTATGCGAAGGACCTCGACCGCTCGCTCTTTCCTGGCATTCAGGGCGGACCGCTCGTGCACATCATCGCGGCGAAAGCGGTCGCGTTTCTCGAAGCGCTGCAGCCGGAGTTCAAGGAGTATCAGGCGCAGATCATCCGCAACGCGAAAGCGCTGGCCGAGGCTGTCGGGCGCGCCGGATTCCGCATCGTCAGTGGAGGTACCGACAATCACCTCTTCATGACCGACGTCTTTTCGAAAGGGATCACGGGGAAGGACGGCCAGAATTTCCTGGAGGCCGCGAACATCACCGTGAACAAGAACACGATCCCCTTCGACACGCAGAAGCCGATGGTGGCCTCGGGGATCCGCATCGGAACTCCTGCCGTGACGACGCGCGGCCTGCGCGAGCCGGAGATGAAGACGATCGCCGGGTTCATCGCGCGCGTGCTCGATGCGAAAGGTGACGCCGGCGTGATCGCGCAGGTGAAGAACGATGTGAAGTCGCTGTGCGACCAGTTCCCGATATATTGAGAATGGGTGTCGGGAGTCGGGAGTCGGAGAACGAAAATCAACCGCTTGCCTCCGACCCCCGACACCCTACTCCCGACGCTCGCGTCATGAAAAAACGCTTCCCCTACTATCCGATCTACATCGACATCGAAGATCGGAACGTGCTGATCGTCGGCGGCGGAACCGTGTGCGCGCGCAAGGCCGAGACGATGATGCGGTACGGCGGACGCGTGACGATCGTGAGTCCGGCGATCACCGATGAAATCGCCAAATGGGAAGTCGATGGAGCGCTTACTGTTCGACGCAAGGTGTACGAAGAAACGGATCTCGACGGCGCTTCGATCGTGATCGCGTCGACGGACGATCCGTGCGTGAACGCTCGTGTCGCGCGCGACTGCCGGCGGCGAAAGATTCCGGTGAACGTCGTCGACGTCACGCACCTCTGCGAGTTCATCGTGCCGGCCATCATCGAGAAGGGTTCGATTCAGATCGCAATCTCCACGGGCGGCAAATCGCCGGCGCTCGGACGAACGCTGAAGGAAGATTTGCAACGATCGATCGGGCCGGAGTACGCCGAGGTGAATGATTTGCTCGGGACGCTACGGAAATCGGCGAAGAGCGTGCTGCCGACCGACGTCGACCGCAAGCGATTCTTCGACGGCATCATCGCCGCGGGTGTGCTCGACATGCTGCGCGACGGACGGCGCCGCGAAGCGTTCGAGGCGGTCGCGCGCGCGTGCGAGGCCGAGGGGGTCGCGATCTCGGATGCGCTGCGCGAGGCGCTGGACGCGTCCTGATGCGGCGCACTGCGGCACTGCCGTTTGCGGTGCTGATCGGCGTCTGGGGTGTCAGCGTTTTTCTTTGGATGACTCCGGGATACGTCAAGCCGGACGGCGCCGGCTACGCGGCGTATCTGCCGTCCGCGTTGCTCGACCACGACCTTCTGCTGTTCGACGAATGGGCGCGCCTGGGGATGATTCGCGGCGACGCGATCGCGTTCACGAACGTCACGCCGAACGGGCATCTCAGCGATCACTGGACGGTCGGTCCGGCGGTGGCGTGGCTGCCGGCGTATCTCGCAGCCGATGCCGCACGCGCCGCGCTTCCGATGCTGCGCGGCTTTCCGCGGAATGGTTTCTCGCTGCCGTACGCGATCGCGATTCTGGTGTCGAGCGCGATGGCCGGACTCGTAGTGTTGTTGCTCGGTGCGTACGCCGCCGTGCCGATCACAAATCGATTTGCGGCGACGCTTGCCGCGATCGGGATCTGGTTCGGCTCACCGCTGCTCTTCTATTCGCTGCGGCACGCGACGATGGGACACGCGGTCAGCGCGGCCGCATGCGCGGTCGTGGTGGTGGTCGCGTTGGCGCTGCGGCGTGAGATCACCAACTGGAAACTCTTCGCGGCAGGACTTGCGTGCGGATTTGCCTTCGCGGTTCGGCCGCAAAATCTCACGTTCGTTCTAGTACCGATGATCGTGGCCGGCTCGCTGCCGTTGCTGCGGCGAAGCTGGATTGCGACGATCGGCTTCGTGGTCGGCGCGCTGCCCGAGATCGTCGTCAGTCAGGTGCTCTACGGCCGGCCGCTCGCGTTTGCGTCGGCGGGCGGCGCGAATGACTGGCATTCGTTCGAGCGCATTCGTCCGTTCCTTCCGCTGGTCTCCTGGTACCACGGCATGTGGACGTGGACTCCGCTGCTCGCGCTCTCGCTGATCGGATTGCTGTTGCTGTGGCGCGACGATCGCCGCCTGGCCGCGGCCGGCATCGTCACGTTCCTCCTGCAATGGCTGCTCATCGCGGCGTTCGACCGCTCGTTCTGGGGGATGCTGGCGTTCGGCCAACGCCGCTTCGATTCGTGCACAATCTTTTTTCTGATCGGTCTGGCTGCGTTGCTGGCGCGACTCCCGCGCTGGCTTGCGGCGGTCAGCGTTGCAGCCGGAAGCGCGTGGACCATGATCCTTTTCTTCGCCGCGCGGCATCTCGATCTGAACGAATACATCGCTCCGCGCCGGTTGTGGGACGCCGCGCTCTTCGCACTCCGCCGTGACGACAACTTCCAGATTCTGCAGTCCGTCCCGCCGCAAGCACGCGTGGCGGTGTTCGTGATGACGCTGATCGCGATTGCCGTTTTCGCGCTCGCTGCGATCGCGATCCGAGCGCATCCTGCCATCGCTGCCGCGTATCTGATCGCAATCAGCGCGCTGCTCGCGTGGTGCGGAAGTCACGATGCGGCGCGCATCGAACACTACCGTCCTCTCATCGAAGCAAGCCGCCGCGCGCAGGACGGTCACGCGCTCGACTACCTCGGACTACTACGTTTCGAAGCCGCGTACTTTCAAGCAACCGGCGAGGATGCCCAGGCGGCAAACAGCAGGCGCGATGCAGAGGTGTTCGCGCGGGCGCACGGACTCGCTACGCGCTGACGGCGGAGAGCGGCCGCTGCGGCTCGCGGAAGATCCGGTGCGACCAGATGCGCTTCTTGTGCAGCTTGTAGAGCACCATCGTCTTCAGGATTTCGAGGCCGTAGCGTACCGAACGCCAGAAGCCGATTTGCGACGCTTCGTCGAAATAGCGCGTCGAGATCGGCACCTCGCGGATGCGCATCCCCTTGGCCACACCCTGCGCGATGATTTCCGTATCGAACACGAAGTTGTCCGAGTTCGCCTCGAAGTTCACCGCGTCGAGGTAGCGCTTCGAATACGCCCGAAACCCCGAGTGATACTCGCTGAGGAAAATGTAGAACGTCGCGTTTTCCACCATCGTCAGGAAAAGGTTGGCCAGGTACTTCCACTTCGGCATACCGCCTTCCATCGGACGGCCGCCGAGCATGCGCGACCCGAACACCGCTTCGCACTCGCCGCGCAACAGCGGCTGCACGAGCTGCGGGATGATCTTCGGATCGTATTGATGGTCGGGATGGACCATGACCATGATCTCGCCGCCCATCTCGTCCATGGCCGTGCGGTAGCAGGTCTTCTGGTTGCCGCCGTAGCCGCGATTCTTCGCGTGGACGACGACGCGCATCGGCAGCGTGCGGGCCAGCTCGACGGTCTTGTCGCGCGAGACGTCGTCGACGAGAAGGATCTCGTCGACCCACTCCTGGGGGATGTCGTCGAACGTGGCCTGCAACGTTTTTTCGGCGTTGTATGCGGGGAGCACGGCCACGACTTTTTTGTCGTGCAGCGGCATGGGCGCGCGAGAATAACACAGCAGAAATTGGCGGTCCGCCGACTCGACTACAATCGCGCGCCGTGACTGATGCGACGCTTCCGCCGGCCAGCCGCCGCACCGATCTGCTCGCGCTCGCCCTCCTCTTTCTGATTGCCACGGTCTCGTTCGCCGATGTCCTCTTCGGCGTCAACCAGCTCTACATGCGCGACCTGACGCGCTACTACTATCCGGCCAAACAAATCCTTCGCGACGTCGTGCAGCACGGCGAGTTTCCGTACTGGAACCGCTACTTCTCTGCAGGCCAGCCGATCGCCGCCAATCCCGAGCACGAGGTTTTCTATCCGCTCACCTGGCTGATTCTCCTGCCCAGCTACGACCTCGGATACCGGCTGCACATCCTCATCCACATCTACATCGGCCTGCTCGGCATGTATCTGCTGTTGCGATCGATGGATCTCCGGCCGCCGGCGGCGTGGTTCGGCGCGTTGTCGTTCGGACTGGGCGGCATCTATCTGTCGTACGTCAATCTGCTGCCGATCCTTTTCTGCGCGGCGTGGCTGCCGCTGACGTGTCTCTTCGTCCGACGATTTCTGTTGCGCCGCAATCTCCGCGATTTCGCCGCAGCAGCACTCTTCCTCGGGATTCAGTTTCTCGTCTCCGAGCCGACCACCGTCATGCAGACGGGCGTGCTGATTGGCATGTACGCGCTCTACCGCGGCTGGTACGCCAGGCCGCGCGTGTCGAAGATGATCACGCGCGTTTTGTGGATCGCGGTGATCTCGGTGACGGGATTCCTGCTCGGCGCCGCGCAGATTCTGCCGGCCATCGACCACGTTCATGACTCGGCGCGCTCGCGGCCGTTCGAGTTCGACCTCGTCAGCGCCTGGAGCATGCCGTGGCCGAAGTTCGCGGAGCTGATCTACCCCAACGTCCTCGGCCACATCTCGATCGGCAACGTCATGCACTACTGGGGCGGCGGGCTGTATCCGGGGATGGGATCGCCGTTTCTTTTCAGCATCTATGCGGGACTGGCCGTGACGGCACTGGCCATCGGCGGCGCGTTCGCACGGCCGCGCGGCGGACGGTTCGTGCTCCTCATCTTTCTCTTCTCGTCGCTGCTCGCCCTCGGCGGACACACTCCGCTGCTGAAGTGGCTTTACGACGCCGGCATCGCCAGCTCGATCCGCTATCCCGAGAAGTTCATCCTGATGGGCGTCTTCGCGATAACGATCTTCGCCTCGCAGATGCTCGACCGGCTGCTGGCGGGTGACGAAGACGTACGCAGCGGCGCCCTCGGCTTCGCCTCCGCGACGATGCTGGTCGCAGGCGTGGTGGCCATCGTCGGATTCACGCCGTTCTATCCGCGCGTTTTCAACCTGCTGAGCAAAGCGACGGACATCGCGTCGTTGCGCAAAGCGTGGAGTGCGACCGCAGGATCGCCGGCGACATACGCCATCACGCTCTCGCGCACCGACTGGATCATCGCTGCCGTGCGCGGCGGCGCCTTGATCGCCCTGCTGCTAACGGCGCGCAGCCGCGCGCGACGCGTCTGGCTCACCGCCGCCGCGGCGTTCGTCATCGCCGACCTCACCTACGTCACGTGGGAGCTCAATCCGCGCGAGCCGCGCCGCTTCTTCGATCCGCCGCCGGCCTCGCGCATGATTGCGCCCAACCGCCACGATTTCCGCGTCTTTCACGAGGCCGACTGGTACGGCACGGAAAAACCGGCGCAGCAATACTTCTCGACCGGCGACGCCGTCTACTGGGTCGTGCGCAACGGACTCTTTCCGATGACGCCGGCAGGCTCGCAAGTGCGCACCGTCCTCGAGCGCGATTACGACAAGACCGCGCTGCTGCCGACGATCGACATGACCGACTCGGTGTGGGACGTCAAACGTTCCGGCCGCGCCGACTGGTGGAAGCCGTTCATGGCCATGTCCAACGCCTGGTATCGCGGCGTCTACCGCGATTTCGAGAAAGAGAAGAAGCGGAACGGCGGCAACTTCAAGGAATCGCTTCCGGTGGCGTTCGAGGAAGGGCCGCACTACCCGCGCTACTACTTCGCCGATCAAGTGGTCACGATCCGCGACCGCGCCGATTTCGTGAAGCAGCTCACCACCTCCAGCTTCAGCACCGCCGTCGCATTCGTGGCCCGGCCGTCGTTCGTTCCGGCGCGGGGCATTGTGCATCGCGTCGCCGAAACGGCGAACACCGCCTCGCTCGACGTGGAGAGCTTCGGCGAAGGTTTCCTGGTCATGAGCGTCACGCCGCACAAGTACTGGAACATCCGCATCGACGGCACGCGCGTCCCCGCCGTCATCACCAACATCGCCTACCAGGGCATCATCGTCTCGGCCGGCCGGCATCACATCGAGATGGAGTACCGCAACGAGCTGGTCCGCGTCGGGATGCTGATCTCGATCATCACCGGCGCATTGCTGATCGGCATCCTCATCGTCTATCGGCATCCCTCCACCGTTGCGCACACACCCGCGTACGAAGAGCCTGTGCATGTGGTGGCCGACGCGCAAGGAACGCACCTCGAAGCCGTCATCCCCGAACCGGAGCAGGACGATCAGCCGCCGGACAGAGACATCCCCGCGAGCTGACCCGATGCGACGCTGGACTCTCCCGCTCGTGCTGCTGATCGCGGGCGCCGCCCTGATCGCCGGACTGCGCATCTACAACGCCCGGGCCGAGCGCGAGCTGTCGTCGCAGCTCTGGATCCCGAAGGCAGCGACGATCACGCCCGACCTGGCGCTGCTCCAGCAGTACGTGCGGATCGATACCTCCAATCCGCCGGGGAACGAGCTTCCGGGCGCGCGCTTTCTCGCCGGCCTGATCGAAAAAAACGGCGTTCATGCGGAGATCATCGAATCCGCTCCACGGCGCGCCAGCGTGTACGCGCGCATCGCCGGCAGACAGCGTGGCGACGGGCTCCTCCTTCTGAGTCACATCGACGTCGTTCCAGCGCCGGCGAGCGGCTGGACCCATCCGCCGTTCGCTGCCGCGGTCGACGTCAATCAAATGTATGGACGCGGAACGCTCGATATGAAAGGCATCGCCATCTGCGAGTTGATGGCGTTCATCGACGTCGCGCGGACGCATCGCACGCCCGAACGCGACATCGTCTTCCTCGCCGTCGCCGATGAGGAAGCCGGCGGAAAGTTGGGAACGGCCTGGCTGCTCGAACACCGCCCGGACGTTTTCGCCGGCATCCGCTACGCGATCAACGAAGGGGGAATCACGGAAACGAACCGCGAGTCGATCAGCTACTTCGGCATCGAAACCGGCACGAAGATGACGGTGCGGATGCGGTTGCGCGCGCCCGACCGTCAGTCGATGCAGGCGCTGCGCATCGCACTCGAACCGTTCATCCTTCGCATCGACGCCGACCGCGTTCTCCCCGAGGTTGCCGAGTTTCTGCATGACGTCGCGCCGTTGCGCGTCGAGCAAGGGCAGTATCTCCAGGACATCAATCGAACCATCGCCGCTGGCAAACTCTGGCTACTTCCGGCCGGATATCGCGAGCTGACGCAGAACGTGCTCTGGCCCGAATCGGTCGAAACCGATGCTCGCTCGACGACGATGAAAGTCAACCTGTTCAACCTTCCCGACGAGAATCCCGATGCTCGCATCGAATGGCTGCGCGGCGTCGCGGCGCGATACGGCGTCACGATCGACGAAGTACTCGAGAAGAGCGGACCGGCGCCGGTGAGCTCCCGGCACACGCCGATGTTTGCGCTGCTGACATCCGAGGTGAAACGGCAGTACGCGGGCGCGCGAACGGGGACGGAAGTGCTCGCCGCCTGGTACAACGACTCGCGATACCTGCGCGTACGCGGCATCGAGGCCTACGGCCTGATGCCGTTCCCGACCGACTGGTACCAGACGCAGGGCATCCACTCCGTCGACGAACGGCTGCGGGCCGACTGGTTCGGTCGCGGCGTGAACTTGCTGCGCCGCGTCACGAACCGCTTCGCCTTCGAGCCTCTGCCGCCTCCGGCCGTCTGACACTATTTGTCAGACAGTCGGCCCGAAAACCGTCAGAAAACGTTCCCGGCCCATCGGACTACGCGTTCAAACTGAATAGAATCAGGCGCTTAGATACTGTTCCCCTTCGGCATCGCGCTTGCCCTACAGGACCTTATTAGGAGGGTTCAAATGATTAAAAAGAACCAGAAGGGTTTCACACTGATCGAGCTTCTGATCGTCGTCGCGATCATCGGCATTCTCGCCGCGATCGCCATTCCGAATCTGCTCACTGCCATGCAGCGCGCGAAGCAGAAGCGGTCCATGGCCGACATGCGCACCATCGCTACGGCGTGGGAAGCACGTGCAACGGACGTGAACAAGTACACCGCGGCCGGCGCGTTCCTGCCGAGCACCACCGTTGCACAAGCCACGATGGACACCATGCTCGCGCCGACGTACATGAAAGCGCTGGTGAAGAACGACGGCTGGGGCAACCCGTTTGTCTATGCCACGGATCCGTTGGGCCAGCAGTATTCGATCACCTCATTCGGCCACGACGGCGCAGCCGGTACGGCCCCGACGGCCACCACCACGACCACGAATTTCGATTGCGACATCATCTACTCGCAGGGCCAGTTCCTGCAGTATCCGGAAGGCGTGCAGCAGCAGTAATCGCGTCGCCAGCAATCTTCGAAAGGGCGCCTTCGGGCGCCCTTTCTTTTTACGACGCCATCGCCTTGAGCGCGGCGTGCATCGGCGCGTAGAGGCGCTCGTGATAGCCGAAGGCTTCGCGGTAGATCTGCTGCAATGCGCCGAGGTCTTTTGGCGCCACGACGAGGTTCACGCCGTAGAGGAAGGCGGCGTTGCCGTCGAGCGTGCGCAGGCTTTCGGAGAAGAGGATGAAGAACGCTTTGCGGCGATCGGTCGGAGTGAGCGAGATGATCGGCGCGAAATCGGCCAGCGGCGGCGGCGTGACCTGCGCCGGATTCAACATCACCACCGGCGGATACTCCTGCATGAAGTAGTCGCGGGCCTGCGCCGGCGCGGCGATGACGACGGGCATGAAGCCGATCAGCTTCGCGGCCTGCCTCAGCGCCGGGCTGTCGCTGCCGACGATGAGCGCCTTCGCTCCGAAACTGTCGTCGTCCTCGTGCGTGAGCTGACCCTCGGCATTCGCAACCGGCGCGGCCGCCGCGGCGGCCATCTCGAGGTTGCGCCGGTCGACGGGCAGCTTCGTTTCGCAGACCGGACACGGAACCAGCACCGGCTTCATCGGCAGTTTGGTCTCGTCGATCGAGAGGACTTTCTGGCAGGACGTGCAGGTGATCTTCATCGCCTACTCCAGCATCGACAGCATCGACTCGCTGTCACTCGTCTCGGCCCGCGCTTCCCTGTCCTCGTCGGTCAGCCGCAACGCGAGGTTGGTCGGATTCGTCGCGTACGCCAGCGCGATCTCTTTCGTGATCACGCGCTTCTGCCACAGCTTTTCGAGTTCGTCGTCGAACGTCTGCATCCCGTCGACGGAACCATCGTGCATGGCGTCGATCAGCGAGCGCCCCTCGGTCTCGCCTTTGAGCACGTAGTCGCGCGTGCGCATGGTCGACTTCAGAATCTCGAGCACCGCGATGCGGCCGCCGCCGACTTTCGGCAGCAGCCGTTGCGAGACGACGTAGCGGAACGACTGAGCGAAGCGCGTGCGCACCTGTGGCTCCTGATCTTTCGGGAAGACACCGACAATGCGATCGACCGTCTTCGCGGCGTCGATCGTGTGCAGCGTCGAGAGCACGAGGTGGCCGGTCTCGGCCGCCTCCATGGCGATCTCGATCGTCTCGACGTCGCGCATCTCGCCGATCAGGATTACCTTGGGCGCCTGTCGCAACGCCGCGCGCAGAGCGAGCGCGAACGTTTTCGTGTCCGCTCCCAGCTCGCGCTGATTCACAGTCGACTTGATGTGCTTGTGCATGTACTCGACAGGATCTTCGACGGTGATGATGTGGTACGCGTAGTCGTGGTTGATCTTGTTGATGAGCGCCGCGAGCGTCGTCGACTTCCCCGATCCAGTCGGCCCGGTGACCAGCACGATCCCATTCTTGAGGTTGCAGATGTTCGACAACTCCGCCGGCAGGTGCAGCGACTCCAGCGTCGGAATCCCCTCGGGGATCACGCGCAGGACGATCGCGTAGGTGCCGCGCTGCGCAAAGACGTTCACGCGGAAACGCGTCTTCTGCGGGATCGAGTACGACAGATCGACCGAGCCGTTGGACAGCAGCGTCCGCGTCAGCTCGCGATCGCCGCGCAGCATGTGCATGGCAATCATCTCGGTCTGGTACGGCGTCAGCCGCGGCAGACCGGGAAAGTTGACGGCGACGAGCTGGCCGTCGATCTCCACCTGGGGCGGACGGCCAACGGAGAAGTTGAGATCCGAGACGCGGTCGGACATCTTCAGCATCGCCTCGAGGATGGCGTCGAGATTGAAGTTCTTCATGGCTGCGCTCGAGTGGGCGACATTGTACGCATTCTGCCAAGTACAATCGCCGCGCATGTCGATCATTGCCATCGATTACGGCGGCCGCCGCATCGGCGTGGCGGTGAGCGATTCCGGCACGATCGCCACGCCGCACTCGGTGGTAAAGAACGAAGGAGAGATCATCGACAAGCTCGCGCGCATCGCCTCGGAACTCGACGCGGAAACGATCGTGGTCGGCATTGCGCGCCGTGCGCGTAGCGACAGCGGGGAGCAGAAGTTCCGCGATTTCGCGGAGCGTTTGCGGCAGAAAACGTGCAAACCGGTCGTGCTCTGGGACGAAGCGCTGAGTACCACCGAGGCCGCGCGCCAACTGCGCGAGAGCGGCACGAAACGGCGCGACGCCCAGCGCGAAATCGACATGCACGCCGCCGCCGTCATCCTCCAGTCCTACCTCGACGCACAAGCCCGGAGGGCGTCATAGCCCGCCGCGCGAAAGCTCGCGGCGGCTGCCGCAAGCTCATGCAGTCGCTGACGACCATCGGCGTCTTCGCGATCCTTCTCGCTGTCGCCGGCGGCTGGTTCTTCCTGCGTGCGATGCGCACGCCGTACAAAAACTATAGCCAGCCCTTCAAAGACGTCGAAGTGCGTCACGGATTGCGCACCGCCGCGATCCTCAAGCACCTCGAATCCGAGGGGATCATTCGCGACGAATACATCCCGCTGATTTACATGAAGGTGGCGCGGCACAACGACAGCATCAAAGCCGGCATCTACGAATTCTCGAAGCCGATGACGTCCGAGGACGTGCTCGACAAGCTGATTCGAGGCGACGTCGTCGCGAAGAGCATCACAGTTCGCGAAGGGCTCGACCGCTTTTCCGTTGCACACATCTTTGTGCAAGAGGGATTCGGACGCGACGCCGAATGGGACAAGCTCACCGGCGATCCTGAACTAATCCGCGATGTTGCCCCCGAGGCGAAATCGCTGGAGGGCTACCTCTTCCCCGACACGTACAAATTCAATCCCGGTACGCCGCCGCGCGCGATCGTGCAGGCCATGGTCACGAACTTCCGTAAGCACTTCGGCGGCGAGATGAACTACATCACCACCGGCCTCAATCTGCACGAAACGGTGACGCTGGCGTCGATTGTCGAGACCGAGGCGCGCATGCCGCAGGAACGGCCGCTGGTTGCGTCGGTCTATCTGAATCGCATCAACAAGAAGATGCTCCTCGGCGCCGATCCCACCGTCATCTACGCGCTGAAGCTCGCCAAAACGTGGGATGGCAACATCCACAAAGCCGATCTGCAGATCGATTCGCCGTACAACACGTATCGTTTTCACGGCCTCCCGCCTGGGCCGATTGCGAATCCGGGACTCGCATCGCTGCAGGCCGCCGCCGCGCCGGCGAAGAGCGACTTCCTCTACTTCGTCGCCAAGCACGACGGCACGCACGCCTTCGCCACGAACATCGCCGACCACGACCGCAACGTGCAGATTTACCAGGTGCAGTGGTATCGCGATCAGCGCGCGGCACAGGCGGCGGGGACACAAACCACCAAATAACTTACTGCGAATAACCTTTCGTGCTATCCTCCCGCGCACCGCAAAAATCTGGGGGTCCGTCGAGTATGTCTGCGAAAAACCGTCCGTACGAGCAGTTCGGTTCGTTCATCCTGTTCAAGAAGCTCGAGACGGATGCCCTCGGCGATCTCTGGCGCGCAGGCCGTGTCGACAACGGAAACCTCGGACCAACGATGGCCGTCCGGCGCCTCCTCGGCGGCAACCGCGCGGCGCTGACGGCGAGCGCCGGCGAGGCGCACAACCTCGTGCCGCTGCTGGCCGGAACGACGTTCGCCAAGGATCAGACCATCGACGTTGCGAACGGGATTCCGTTCGTCGCTCATGACTACGCTGGCGGCCGGTCGCTGCGGCACATCGTCGATCGTGCACGCGGCGGCAACGGCGTGAGCCCGAATCCCATCCCGCTCGATCAGGCCATCGTCATCGCCGAAAAGATTGCGCTTTCGCTCTCCACGACTGCCGATCTTCGCTACCTCGGCAGCCGACTCGCGCACGGCGCACTGATCCCGCAGTTCGTCTGGATTACCGACGAGGGCGAGATCCGCGTCGGGGGTCAGGCGCTCGGAAAAGGGCTGATCGCTTCGATGTCCGACACGAAAGTCGCGTCGGAGCTGGGCCGCTATTTCGCGGCCGAGTATCGCGCCTCGGCGGATATCTCGAAGACGACCGACGTCTATTCGCTCGGCGCGATTTTGTATCTCCTCGTCACCGGCGTCGAGCCGCCGGATGCGGTCACCGGCAGCGCCTTCGCGCAGACGATCCGCGCCGCGAAGACGTTCTCGGGACAGCCGCTTCCCGACGATCTCCGCGCCATCATCGAGAAGTCGCTGGCCATCGATCCGGCCGCGCGCTACGCAACGATCGGCGATATGAAGCAGGTCTTGTCCGGACTCGTACACGGCGGCAACTACTCGGCGTCGACGTTCAACCTCGCCTTCTATCTCAGCAATCTGCTCAAGAAAGAGCTGGAAGGCGAAGCGCTGGAACGCGAGAAGGAATCGAAGGTCAACGCCGCTGCCTACGCGGAAGCGCCGCCGATCGCGACGGTGACGCCGATGCCGCTGTCGGCCGACGACGCGCCCGCGAAGAGCCGCATGCCGCTGTACGCCGCCGCAGCCGCGGTGATCGTTGCGGCCGCCGCCGGTGCGTTCTTCATCCTCAAACCGAAACCTGCGGCGCCGGTCGTCGTCGCGCACAAGGCCGCACCGCCTAACGCACAGTTGATTTCCCAGCCAATCGTCGCCGCAGCGCCCACGACCTCGACGACTGCGCCGCTCGATCCTGCCGCGCAGAAGAAGGCCTTCGAAGCCGCGGTGCAGCAGAAGATGCAGGAAGAGATGATGAAGCTGCAGTCGGACATGAACCGGCAGCTCAAGCAACAGCAATCGAAGAACACGCCCGTGCAGACGGCCAGTCTGATCTCGTCGCCCGTGCCGTCGCAGCAGTCGGACGACCGCGGATCCGCGGCGGCGCTCGATCAGCGCCGCGTAGCCTCGCAGCCGCTGACGCAGACCCAAGCACCCGCGCCACAGCCGGTCATCCCGCAGCCGCAGACCTCGGCCGCAGCCCCGCCGCCTGTGACGCAGGCGCCCGTCTCGACGGTCCGCGAAGGCGACCTCGTCGACGTCATGGAGCTCGACAAAGTACCGCAGCCGCTTTCAGCGCCGCACCCGAACTATCCGCCGCTCGCGGCGCAGCAGCATGCGGAGGCCACGGTGATCCTTTCCACGCTGATCTCGGAAAACGGCGACGTGATGGACGTGAAAATCCTGAAGGGCGATGCTCGATTCGGGTTCAACGATTCCGCCATCCGGGCCATGCGAGGCGTTCACTACACGCCCCCGATGAAGGATGGCAAGCGCGTAAAGACCTGGCGTCCGCAGTCGATCACGTTCGCAGGGCACTAAGGCACAGACTTCCAGAGGATGCGGTGCAGTTGCATGCCGAGGTCGCGCGGATCGTTGCCCGTGTGTGAGCGCGACAGATTCATGACGTGATCGACGGAGAACACCACCTCGTCCGGTGCTCCGCTTCGCGAGTCGACGACGTACAACCGCTGCACATTCGCATGCTTCGGCACGAAGCGATCGATCACACGGCCGTCGAGCATCACCGTCACCGTCGGCGGAGGCTCGCCCTGCAGCGGAAACGTGGCGCTGAATCCGAGCTGCGCGCGATGCGCGAGCGGCTCGAGCAGCGTGCGGCTTTCGGCCGCCATCCATCGCCAACGCTCCCCCTCGTCGCCCTGCTCCTCGCCGTACCAGCCCGCACCGAATTTGATCCACCCTGACATCGGCAACACCGATGCCTCGAAATAGCGGCGGTTGAACAACGCCCATAGCCGGTTGTGCGAGCGACGGAAGTTCACCGCCTGCGCGAAAGAACTCGGCCGGTCCGCGGCATACACGACGTTCTTTTCCGCGTGTAGTGTCGACGGATCGAAGCTGTCGGGGACATCGATCACGTTGTAGTCCGCCAGAAAGTAGGCGGCGAACGGCTCAAGTCCGCCGGCCGTATAAACCTTGCCTCCGCGGGCGACGTTCTGCCGGATCCAACGCATCGCCTGCACCGGCGGCGAATCGAAATGGCGCACCTCGCGCAAACCGGGCCGGACCCAGACTACGTAACGCCCGACGATGATCGCGGCGAACACTGCCTGCAGCGCGAGCGCGAGACGTTCGTTTCGGGTGTCGGGTGTCGGGTGTCGGGTGTCGGAGGAGGAAACCGAAGCTCCGACCCCCGACTCCCGACTCCCGGTTCCCGCACGCAGCCGTGACGCAACGAACGTGGCCACGACGTCCATCCCGTCCGCGGCCAGCAACGCGTTCGCCGCGATGTAGCCGAGGGATAAGCGGCTGATGCCGGTCGGATTCAGGAAAAACAACGCCAGCAGAAAGTTCGGCTCGAACGTCAGCACGATGTCCAACTGCGAGCGCCGCGGACGCAACAATGCGAGCAGTGCGAATACGAACATCGCTGTCGATGCCGAACGCGACTCGAACGGATCGAAGAGAAAGTCGTGCAGCAGGAACTGCATCGGTTTGCGTCCCGGATTGAGCGCGCCATCAACCGTCGCGACGTAATGCTGGTGCCATTTCGTAGCGAAGATGTAGTCGTCGATGCCGGTCAGCTCCGCGGCGATCCCGTAGCCGGCGAGGACGAGCACGACGATGATGGCCGTCCCCGCGAACACATCGCGCCGATCGCCGGTACGCCATCGGCGCCACGAGGCCACGATCCACGGCCACGCCAGCAACACGTTCTGCGCGCGAACGAGCATCGTCGCGGCGAAGAGGATGCAGCCGAGGATGTACGTACTGCGTTTTCGGTCGTCGCGCAGCAACAACGCCGCGCCGCCGAGCGACGTCACCAGCGCCAGCTCGTCAGTGAAGCCGGTGCCGCCCCAGTACCAGACGTTCGGCAGAAAACAGAACAGCATCGCCGCGGTCACGCACGTCCGGAATCGAAAGCGCAGCGATCGCGCCAGCGCGAAGATCGCCGGAAACATGAGCAGCGACGACGCCAGGCTGATCGCGCGAAGCGCATGAAAGTCGTCGTGGATGAAGATGCGCGCGAGCTTCGCCAGCGCGAAGAACAACGGGAATCCCGGCGGATGCGGATGGTGCTGCGAGACGTCGTAGTGATGCAGCGCCGAGGCGAAAAGCGCCTCGTCCCAGTCCCACATCGAATGCGAGATCGCGTAGAGGCGCGTCAGCGCGACGAAGAGGCCGAGGAGGATGACGCAGGTTCGCTGCCGCGAGGTCAGCGGCTCGATCGCGGCGACGCGCGCCACGTGCTGCTCACTGCCGGCCTCCGTCAAGCGGCACCATTCTCGCAAAATTCGCGGGCATCATGCCGGGAAAGGGCGTCGCGCGCCGATGGAACCTCGACCTTCACGGCATCCGGCGCGACGGAACCAAAGAAACCGGCTTCACCTATCGCAGCGCCGCCGGCTCCGCGATCGACGACGAAAAGACCATCACCCGCATCCGCAAACTGCGCATTCCGCCGGCGTGGCAGGACGTGCGCATCGCCCGCGGCGACTCCTCGCCGCTGCAGGCCGTCGGCGTCGACAAGAAAGGGCGCACGCAGTATCTCTACCATGCGCGATTTCGCGCGCAGCGCGAGGAGGAAAAATTCAAACGCGTCGTCGAATTCGGCGAGTCGCTGCCCGCGCTGCGCCGCCGCGTCCGCGCCGATCTCAAACGAGCCGATCTCGATCGCGACCACGTCCTCGCCGCCATCGTTCGCCTCATCGATCAGGGATTCTTCCGCGTCGGCAACGACAAGAGCGCCGAGTCCGAGGCCACGTACGGACTGACCACGATCCGCGGCAAGCATGTGAAGGTCGACGGTCCGGTCCTCTTCTTCGATTACGTCGGCAAGTGGCGCAAAGCGCAGAAGCGGGCCATCGAAGATGCTGAAGTCGCGGCTGTCGTGGCGAAGCTGAAGAACCTGCACGAGCCGGGGCTGTTCGTCTTCGTCGACAACGGCAAATTGCGCGACGTCAAGGATCGCCACGTGAACGATTACATCCAGTCGATCATCAGCAAGAACTTCACGGCCAAGGATTTCCGCACCTGGGCCGGCACGCTCCTCTGCTCGATCGCCCTCGGCATGGAAGGTCAGGGCGCGAGCAAAACCGAGCGCAAACGCAAGATCAAGCGCGCCGTGCAGGCGACGGCCGACCAGCTAGGCAACACGCCCGCCGTCTGCCGCTCGTCGTACATCTGTCCGCGGCTGCTCGACGAGTACATGGACGGCAAACCGTTCGAGATGCTCCGCAAACATCACAAAGGCTCGCCCGTCGTTCGTGTCGGCCTTTCAAAAGAAGAGCGCGCGCTGCTGAAGTTTCTGCGCGAAACGATCGCCGACCGCCGGCGCCGCCCGCGCGCCGCGTAACGATCTACCGCGGCATCCACACATCGCTGCGAACGCGGAAGACCGCCTCCTGCGCAAATCGCTTCTTATACAAATCGATGATCGTCGCGATCTTCCCTTCGTCACCCGGCGTGTGCACGATCTGCACGATGTGCGTCCGCTCGCGTTCGATCACGTTGTGCTGATCGCGCCACTGGCCGGATGCTTCCCACGTCGTCAGCCCCGACGGAAAGCGCGACGTGATCTCGTCGGCCAGGAACTGCTGCCACTCCGCGTCGGTGACCACGCCGCCTTCCGGCTTCTGCGTCCCGAAGTAGAGCGTGTCCATCTCCTGTTTTTCGTAGACCGCCAAGTTCGCGCAGGAGAGCGTGAGCAGAATCAGGAACGCTGAGGCGGTGCGCATGGCTGAGTAGAATGCCATGCATGCGCCGCTTCGTCATCGCCATCGCTGTTTTCCTGTTCACGACTTCTTCGTTCGCGCAGCTTACGGACGCGATCATCGACAAAGACGTTCGCGACACGATCGAGGCGTGGCACGTGCCTGGACTGGCCATCGCCGTCGTGCAGAACGATAAAGTCATCTTTCTCAAAGGTTACGGCATCAAGGAAGCCGGCAAGACGCAGCCGGTCACCGCCGACACGCTCTTCGAAATCGGCTCGACCACGAAAGCCTTCACTGCCACCGCGATGGCCATGCTCGCCGATGAGAAGAAACTGTCATGGGACGATCCCGTGCGCAACTACGTGGCGGGATTCCACGTCTCCGATCCCTGCACTGACGCCCTCATCACGCTGCGTGACATCGCCTCGCACCGCAGCGGCGTCGCGCGCCACGACGAGCTGTGGGACGACAGCGATCTGCCGCGCGAAGAACTGATCCGCCGCATCGGCGCGATGAAAGTGTGGCGTCCGATCCGCGCCGGATACCAATACAACAACCTCATGTTCGTCACTGCCGGCGAAGCCGCGGCATCGGCCGCCAAGATGCCGTGGGAGCAGTTGATCCGTACACGGATCTTCGCGCCGCTCGGGATGACTGAGTCGCGCATCACCTTCGCCGAATGGCCGTCGTCCGATCACGCAACGGGACATCGCTGGAGCTCGAAAGGCCAATGGGCGGCGATTCAGCCGATGCGCAACTACGACGCGCTCGCGCCGGCAGGCACGATCAAGTCATCCGCGCACGACATGGCCCAGTGGCTTCGCTTCCAACTCGCCGGCGGCGCGATTGACGGCAAGCGCCTGATGTCGTTGTCGGCCATCGAGGAGACGCACACGCCGCAGACGATCATCCCCATCGGTCCGGCCTCGCGCCTCCTCTACCCCGACACGAACTTCCTCACGTACGGCCTCGGCTGGAACATCTCCGACTATCACGGCGAGCTTCTCGTCGCGCACGCCGGCGCGCTCAACGGCTTCCGCACCAACGTCGCGCTTCTCCCCAAACGCAACCTCGGCATCGTGATCATGGAAAACGTCGGCCGAGGCACGGCGCTGGCCGCGCTCCGCAACACGATCATCGATCAGTTCCTCGGCGTGCCCGCTCGCGACTGGAACACGGACATGCTCGACGCGGAGAAGTTCGAGGAAGCGAAAGGGAACGACAAGCAAGCCGAACGCGAAGCGAAGCGCGTCAGCGCGCCGAAGCCGTCGCACGATCTGGCCGCATTCGCCGGGACGTACCACAACGCCGGCTTCGGCGACGCGACGATCAGTGCTACGAGCGACGTGCTGACGCTGCACTGGGAGCGTCTGACCATTCCGCTCGTCCACGAAAACTACGACACGTTCAGCGCCATCGATACCGTCGAGGACATCGACGAGCCAGTGCAGTTCCGGTTAGGTGCGGATGGTGCAGTGGCTGGGTTCACGTTGTTTGGAGAGGAGTTTAAAAAATCTCAATCCTGACGGCTCGCGAAGCGAGATGTCAGGATCTCCGGTGCAACCGCCCGGGCTTGAATTGAAAACCCGTGCGGCACCACCGGAGATCCTGACGGTTCGCTGCGCGAAGCAACCGTCAGGATTGAAGTCTTCTCCCGCGCGGCACCACCGGAGATCCTGACGCATCGCTTCGCGACGCGCAGGATGGACATCTTATGAAAATCCTCATCATCGGCGGCGGCTTCGGCGGCCTTTACGCGGCGAAGACGCTGGCGAAGGCGGGCGCAACCATTACCCTCGTCGACCGCCGCAACTACCACCTCTTCCAGCCGCTGCTCTACCAGGTCGCGACCGCCGCGCTGAATCCAAGCGATATCGCCGCTCCGATCCGCGCCGTGCTGCGCAAACAGAAAAACGCCAGCGTGATCATGGGCGACGTGCAAGCGATCGACACCAATCGCCGCATCGTCACGATGGCCGACGGCGAGCTGGCCTACGACATCCTCATCGTCGCCACCGGCGCCACGCATTCGTACTTCAACCATCCAGAATGGGAGGAGAACGCGCCCGGCCTGAAGACGATCGAGGACGCGCTGGAAATCCGCCGCCGCGTGCTGCGCGCGTTCGAGGCCGCCGAGCGCGAGACCGATCCCGAGCGGCAGAAGGCGTGGCTGACATTCGTCATCGTCGGCGCCGGACCGACCGGCGTCGAGCTGGCCGGCGCGCTGTCCGAGATCGCGCGCCAAACCATGCTCCGCGATTTCCGTCGCATCAATCCGACCAGCGCGCGCGTGATCCTCGTCGAAGGAAGGGAACGCGTCCTCCCGCCCTATCCGCCGCCCCTCTCCGCCAAGGCCGCCGATCAATTGCGCAACCTCGGCGTCGAAGTCGTGACGAACGCGGTTGTCACGCGCATCAACGATCACGAAGTCTGCGTCGGCGAGACGACCATCACGACACGTACGATCCTCTGGGCTGCCGGCGTGCAAGCCTCCCCGCTCGCGAAGAGCCTCGGCGTCCCGCTCGACCGCGCCGGACGCGTGCTCGTCGAGCCGGACCTCAGCATCGCCGGTCATCCCGAAGTCTTCGTCATCGGCGACCTCGCCGCAGTGAAGAACGACGACGGCTCCCTCGTCCCCGGCGTCGCGCCCGCCGCGATTCAGGAAGGGATTCACACCGCGAAAAACATCGCGCGGATTCTTAACGGTCAGCCAACCCTCCCCTTCCGCTACTGGGACAAAGGCTCGCTCGCCACGATCGGCCGCGCCGCCGGCGTCGCCGATTTCGGCCGCCTCCGGCTCAGCGGATTCATCGCCTGGGCCGCCTGGCTGGCCGTCCACATCTTCTTCCTCATCGGCTTCCGCAACCGCGTGCTGGTCATCCTGCAATGGGCATGGGCGTATCTCACCTACCAACGCGGCGCGCGATTGATCACCGGTAAGGTCGAGCCGCTGATGAAGGACGAATAAGTTTTCAGTCGGCGTAGCCGGCGTAGGAACCGTAGCCCCCACGTTCACGTGGGGGGGCAATGAACGCGTCGAAATTCTCTGAGCCCGCTTGAGCGAGCGAAAGAAAGCTTTCTCTCGCCCGCCAAGGCGGGCTCACAAATGGAACTCGATCTTCTGACCCACGCTTGAAAGCGTGGGCTACGGTTCTTTCGCCGGCTTCGCCGACGAGGCCGTGTCCGATCGCGCTTGATAGAAAACCCACGCTCCTCGCCGCTACAATGCCGCGACTTGTCCGTCCTCGATCTCGTCATCATCGTTGGATACCTCGCGGCCGTCGTCGGCGCCGGGGCGTGGTTCGGGCGGAAGCAGCAGACCACTAGTCAGTACTTTCTGGCAGGCCAGAATGTTCCGTGGTGGGCGATCAGTGCGTCGATCGTGGCGACGGAGACGTCGACCATCACCTTCATCTCCGTCCCCGGCATCGCGTATGCGCGCGGCGGCGACTTCACGTTTCTGCAGCTCGTATTCGGATACCTCGTTGGACGGATTGCGATTTCGATTCTCTTCATCCCGTCGTACTTCACCGGCGATCTCGTCACCGTCTATCAACTGCTGCAGCGGCGGTTCGGATGGCGCGTGCGCGCGCTGGCGTCGTCGCTGTTCATCGCCATGCGCACGATTGCGGACGGCGTGCGGCTGCTCCTGACCGCGTTCGTGCTCGCAGCGGTCTACGGCAGCGTCGCGGGCGTGTCGGCGGAATCAGTGATCACGCTTTGCGTCGTCGGAATCGGCGTGGTGATGATCATCTTCACGTTCTATGGCGGAATGGAAGCGGTGGTCTGGATCGAGGTCGTGCAGCTCGGGATCTACATCGCCGGCGCGCTGGCTGCGGCGATCGTCCTGACGCGCCACATCCCTGGCGGATTTTCTGCGGCGATGGAGATCGGACGCGCGTATGGGAAGTTCCGCGTCTTTGATTTCGCATTCGACGCGACGAAGACGTTTTCCTTCTGGGCTGGCCTCATCGGCGGCTGCTTCCTGACGATGTCGACGCACGGAACCGATCAATACCTGGTGCAGCGATATCTGTGCACCGACCGGCCGCGCAGCGCGGCGCTGGCGCTGCTGTCGTCCGGCGTGGTGGTTCTGGCGCAGTTCATCGGATTCCTCTTCATCGGCGTGCTGCTGTTCGCGTTCTACGCGCCGTACAAGCTGGCCGGCTACGCGACGGGCGCCGCGTCGGCTCCGTTCCACGCGCCCGATCAGGTCTTCCCCGACTTCATCACGCGGCATCTTCCTTCTGGATTGTCAGGTCTGGTCGTTGCGGCGATTTTCGCGGCGGCGATGTCGTCGTCGCTCAACTCGATCGCGGCAGCATTCGTGGCCGACCTCTACAAACCATTCCGCGAGAACAAACCGGATCGTCACTACCTGCGCGTCTCCCACGTGGTCACGATCATCGCCGGCATCGTGCAGATCCTGGTTGCGCTGGCGGTGCGTCACAAGAGCGAATCGGCGCTGAGCACGGCGCTCAGCGTTGCCTCACTGATCAATGGCCCGATCCTCGGCGTGTTCCTCCTCGGCAGCGCCAAACGCGGCGGACCGCGCGCCGCGCTGGCCGGCATGACCGTCGGAATCGCCGTCGTCCTCACCGTTCGTTTTGCCACGCATGTGGCGTGGCCGTGGTACACCGTCATCGGGTCGCTGACGACGTTCGCCGCCGGCGCGCTCATTCCGGAGCGGGAGCATGCGACGGCTTAGCGCCGCGGCGCTGGCCGCGATCCTCTCTGCCTGCACGACGATGCAAAGCACCAGCACCTTCGACCCCGCGAAACTGCGCGAAATCGATCGCACGATCGAGACTGCCATCGCCGAGCACAAGCTCCCCGGCGGCGTCTTCCATCTCGAGCGCGGCAACTCCGTCTACGAGAAGGTGTACGGCAATCGCGCGCTCGTCCCCGCCGTCGAGACGATGACCGACGACACGATTTTCGACGCCGCCTCGCTGACGAAAGTCGTGGCCACGACGCCATCGATCTGGCTGCTCATCGAGCGCGGGAAGATCGAGATCGATGCGCCGGTGAGCCGCTACATCCCGGAGTTCCGCGGCGGCTGGCGCGACGCGATCACGATCCGCCATCTCCTCACACACACCTCGGGGCTGCGGCCCGACCTCGATCTCACGCCGCCGTGGAGCGGCTACGACACGGCCATCCGCATGGCCATCGCCGAGGAGCCGAGGCAGAGGCCGGGGTACACGTTCCGGTACAGCGATATCAATTTCGAGTTGCTCGGCGAGATCGTGAAGCGCGTTTCGGGCGATGACCTCGATGTGTTTGCAAAGCGAGTGATTTTCGAGCCGCTCGGGATGACTGATAGCGGATTTCGGGCGTCGGGCGTCGGGGGTCGGGAGTCGGAGCAAAAAACTCCGGCCGCCTCTCCGACACCCGACACCCGACGCCCGACACCCTCCTCCCGCACTGCTCCAACCGAACAAACTCCCGAGGGCATGCTCCGCGGTGTCGTCCACGATCCAACGGCGCGGCGGATGGGCGGCGTGGCGGGTCACGCGGGACTCTTCACGACCGTTCACGACCTGACGCTCTACTGCCGCATGCTGCTGCGCGGCGGAGCGCCGATACTCAAAACAGAAACGGTCAATATGTTGACGAGCGTTGCGACGCCGCCGAACGTGGCGGTGCGGCGCGCCGGCGGATTCGATATCGACTCCTCCTTCAGCCGGCCGCGCGGCGAGATTTTTCCGCTTGGGTCGTACGGTCATACCGGATTCACTGGCGGGATGATGTGGATCGATCCGTTTTCGAAAACGTTCTACGTCTTCCTTTCCAACCGCGTGCATCCGAACGGCACCGGCGATGTGCTCCGGCTCCAAGTCGCCCTCGGCACACTGGCTGCCGAGGCCGCGCGAGTTTCGCGCGAAATACCGGTCGGCGCGTTACCGGTGCGCGCGGGCGGACCGGTGCACTTCACGTTCGGCGGGCCGGACACGAACAACGGCATCGATCATCTGGAGAGCGAGCGTTACGCGCCGTTGCGCGGAATGAGGATTGGTCTGATCACGAATCACACCGGCATCGACCGCGCGTGGAATCCGACCATCGATTCGCTGCGCAGCGCACCGGACGTGACGCTGGTCGCGCTCTTCTCGCCGGAGCACGGAATCCGAGGGACTGTGGATGCGAACGTCGCGGACGCTACGGATCCCGTCAGCGGGCTCCCCCTGTACAGCTTGTACGGCGACACCCGGAAGCCGAAGCCGGAGCAGTTGGCCGGACTCGATGCACTCGTCTTCGACATTCAGGACGTGGGAACGCGCTTCTACACGTACATCGCCACGATGGGATTGGCGATGGAGGCAGCCGCTGCGGCGCATGTGAAGTTCGTCGTGCTCGACCGCGTCAATCCGATCGGCGGCGCGGACGTCGAAGGGCCGCTGCTGCATGGCGAGGAGAGCTTCATCGCCTGGCATTCGCTGCCGATCCGGCATGGCATGACCGTTGGCGAGGTGGCGAGGATGTTCAACGACGAACGCCACATCGGCGCCGACCTCACCGTGATTCCGCTGACGCGCTGGCATCGCGAGCTGTGGATGGATGACGCGGGACTGCCTTGGATCAACACGTCGCCGAACATGCGCAGCGTGACCGAGGCGGGGCTGTATCCGGGAATCGGAATCCTCGAGTCGGCCGTGTCGGTGGGACGCGGAACGGACACGCCGTTCGAAATCGTTGGAGCGCCGTACATCGACGGCGCGGCGCTCGCGCGCGAGCTGACGACGATGTCGTTGCCGGGGATCCGTTTCGAGGCGACGTCGTTCACACCGTCATCGAGCGTGTTCGCGAAGCAGCTCTGCGGCGGTGTTCGGATGACCATCACCGATCGCCGCACGCTGCGGCCGGTGTCGATGGGAGTTGCCATCGCGCTCGTGTTGCATCGCTTGTATCCAAACGACTTCGCGCTCGACAAGATCGCGCCGCTGCTGCGCGATCCGGCCACGCTCGAGGCCATTCGCGCGGACAAGCCGCTGGCCGAGATCGTGGTGATGTGGCGCGAGGATGAGGCGGCGTTCGCGGCGCGGAGGGCGAAGTACCTGCTTTATTAGGTGTTCGTCCATCCTGCGGCTCGCGCAGCGAGGCGTCAGGATCTCCGGTGGCGCCGCGCTGCTTTCAAAATCACATCCTGCCGGTGCCACCGGAGATCCTGACATCTCGCTTCGCGAGCCGCAGGATGAATGAACTGATCCCTAATGCTTCACCGCTCGACGTTTCGGCGGCGCGTTCTGCCAGGAGAAGCCGTTGTGCAGGGTGGCGCTTGCTGCGCCGACGGTGACTACGACATCGCCCGACCCGGCCGCGTGGACCGGTACCGTTGCGTGAATCGTCACCGGGTCGATCACCTGGACGTTGGTCGCTGCGACACCACCGACCGTCACCGACGTCGACGCCGATGAAAAGCCGGCGCCGTAGATCGTGACCGCGGTTGCCGCGGCGCCGGTCGCGCCGGACGGCAACGCCGTATTCGGCGTGATGCTGATGACCGCCAGCGCCGGCACGGTGTACGTGAACGCGCCAGTGGCGGAGCCTTTCGTGGAGTCAGGATTCGTGACGGACACGTCGACGGCTAGCGGCGATGAAACCGGTCCGAGTGGCGTGTTCGCGGTGAGCGACGTGGAGCTGACCACGACAACATTCACCGCCGGCAGCGCGCCGAAGGTGACCGTCGCACCGGCTTGAAAATTCGTCCCAGTGATCGTGACCGGAGTGCCGCCCGAGGTCGGTCCGGTGTTCGGCGAAACGCTGCTGACCGTCGGCGCGGGCAGCGCGTACGTGAACGACTGCGCGAGCGTGGCCGACTGGCTGTCGGTATTCGTAACAACGACGTCCACTTTGCCGGCTGCATGCGCGGGAGCGGTGGCCGTGATCGAAGTCGAGGTGACGGAAACATTTGTCGCCGCGACGCCGCCAAACTTCACGGTCGCATTGCTCAGGAAGCCGGTCCCGGTGATCGTGACGACCGTGCCGCCGTTGATGCTGCCGCTGGTCGGGAGAATGCTGGAGACTGTCGGCGCCGGATTGGTCACCGCATTCACCTTCATCGTTCCAAACATGCTGCTGTGGCCTGTCCCGCAGTCGGGGATGTTGCAGACGAATGCGAATGTCCCCGCGGTCGTGGCGGTGAATTGAAACTCCTCCGACGCTCCACGAGCACAGTTGAGACCATTCTCGATGTAGGACTCCATCAGAATGCCGTGCCCTACCGTCGATCCGTCCTTCGACGGCACGGTGAGCGTGATGTTGACGACGTCGCCCTGATTGACGGTGAACGGGGTCGGACTGATGGTGAACGAAAAGCTCTGCGCGGTGACGGTGAAATTTTTCGTGGCCGCGGCGCCGACGCCGTCGGGCTGCGGGATGACTGTTCCGTGGATCGAGTTGCTCGCCAGGAATTCGCGTAGATGCGCGAGATGCTCCGCCTGCGCCAACGGCGACATCTCCATCGAATGGTGGTCAGGCATCTCCACTGTTGTTTGTGCTGCCGCCGCGGTCGCAAGGCCCAGAATCGCCGCAACCGTAAGGATCGCTCTCCGCATCGCGTTCTCCCTGAATCGAGTTTTTACAAGCAAAGGCTTGAACAATAACTGATTCGACCGGACGGGTACCGCCTTTGTTTACAACTTAACAATGATGTTTCGGCGATGGAGCAGCCAGAGGATCGCCAGCCAGAAGGCGACGAAGGCCAGCCCCCACAGCAGAGAGGCGAACTTGTCCGGGAAGTACGGAGCGAAGAAGGCGTCGAAGCTGGCTTGGTGGAGCGACGTCTTCTTCCCATCGATGGTTATCTTGAACAGCGAGTCGATGCAGCGGGCCATGATGCCCGAGCCGACGAACGCCACCAGCGGGTTGACGCCGTAGACGACGAACGGCCGCGCCCAGCCGCGGACCTGGTACACGTCGAGAATCCAGAGACAGGTCGCGAGCATGACGCAGGCGAAGCCGGCGGTGAAGACTACATAGCTCGACGTCCATAGGTTTTTGTTGATCGGAAAGACCCAGCTCCACAGCTCGCCGGTCATCATGCCGAGGCAGCCGGCGCCGAAAAGGCCGGCGATCCGTTCCAGAAGCGGCCGGCGTTTGTCGGTCAGCCAGCGGCCCGCGAAGATGCCGAGCATCGCAGTGGCGATTGCCGGAATCGTCGACAACGGTCCTTCCGGGTCCCACGTTTTCGTCGATGCCCAGATGTGATTCGTGCCGAGGATCAGGCGGTCGCTCCACGCGGCCAGTGTCTTTTCCGGCTGATCGAGCAGGAAGTAGCCGATCGTGCCGGTGCCGGGAACGGGGACGAGCGTCATCACGATCCAGTAGCCGAGGAGAAGCGTGACGATGATGGCGATCTGTTGTTTGACCGTCGTTCGGATGGTCATCAATCCGGCGGCGATGTACGCGAATCCGATCCGTTGCAGCACGCCCATGAATCGAAGGTGCTGCGCGCGCCAGAGCACCCGCTGCAGGAACGTCGGATCGGGAATCCCGGCCATCTTTCCCCACCAGAAAAAGGGGAAGGCATTCAGCAGCAGACCGGCCAGCACAATCAGCAGACCGCGTCGAATGATCGTCATCGTCAACGTGTTCGGATCGCGCCGGCTCAGCGACAAATGCGTGGTCACGCCGACGATGAAGAGGAAGAACGGGAAAATGAGATCGGTCGGCGTCCACCCGTTCCACGGCGCGTGTTCGAGCGGCGGATAGATCGCGCCCCAGCTGCCCGGGTTGTTGACGAGCAGCATCCCGGCGATGGTGATGCCGCGAAAGACGTCGAGCGCCATGAGCCGCTCCGAGGGAGGAGGCAGCGGTACGACCGTGGACATTGCCGCCTAGGGTAGCAGGCATAATTGCGGCGTGCGACGCGCAGCTTGCTTGTTTCTGATTCTCGCGGCGTGCGTTTCTGTCGGGCGATCGACTTCTCCCTACACGCTCATCCTCGGCATCGCCCAGGACGGCGGCTATCCGCAGGCCGGCTGCGATCGTCCCGACTGCCTTTCTGCCTGGCGCGATCCCGAACTGCGTCAGCGCGTGGCGTCGCTCGCAATCGTCGATCCGCAATCGCATCAGCGCTGGATCATCGACGCGACGCCGGATTTCCCATCGCAACTTGCGTCGCTCGACGAAGCGTCACCGCGCGGAACCGCGCTCCTCGACGGCATCCTCCTCACCCACGCCCACATCGGTCACTACCTCGGACTCGCCCACCTCGGACGCGAAGTCTTCGGCGCCCATTCGATCAAGGTCTACGCGATGCCGCGAATGCGCGAATTTCTCCAGCACAACGGACCGTGGGACCAACTCGTTCGTTTGAAAAATATCGAGATCGTGTCGATCGAGGACGGCGTGCCGTTCGCGCTCAACGAACGGATCACGGTGACGCCGCTGCGCGTTCCGCATCGCGACGAATACTCGGAGACCGTCGGCTTCATCGTCCGAGGCCCGTTGCGCGCGATCCTCTGGCTGCCCGATATCGACAAGTGGGAGAAGTGGTCGACGCCGCTGGAGTCGGTGCTGGCGCAAGTCGACGTTGCCTACGTCGACGGCACGTTCTACGACGCTTCCGAACTGCCCGGCCGCGACCTGAGCGAAATCCCGCATCCGTTGATGACGGAGACGCTGACGCGGCTCGTCAACTCACCGCTCCGTGCGAAGGTGCGATTCATTCATCTCAATCAATCGAATCCGCTGCTCCGCGAACGGCGGCGCGGAATTGTGATCGCCGCTGATGGAGAGCGAAACGGATTGTGAATTTTCGCGCTGTCGCTGACGCTCGATCACGACGCCGGATGGCGTCTCGGACGGTAGCCGGTGGTCCGAGCGAAGCGAGCGACCACCGGTTCACGTGCGGCGGCAGGATTCGACCCCGGATGGGGTCGCGTTCAAATACCAGGCGGCGTGAATTGTCTCCGCGACCCCTGCCGGGGTCGGATACTCCCGCGCGACGTGGACCGGTGGTCTCGCGCTTCGCGCGCGACCACCGGCTACCGTCCGAGTCGCCATCCGGCGACGCAGAGCTGTCCTCACCTCATCCTCGCCAGCGCTCCGGTTGTCTCGCGTCGATCCGACGCTGAACGCGATCGCGAGACGAACCGGAGACTGGTAGGGCTACCTCATCTTCATCAACGCTCCCGCGCCGAGGATGGCGGCCAGGAGCATCAACGCCCATGTGGAGAGGGCGGGGACATCCGTCGCGGGCGCCGTTACCGGCGGGGCGACGAACGAACTGTTGCCGGAGTTCGGATCGGATGTCGCGCTGGATACGCCTGCGCTGTTGGTGATTGGTCCGGTCGTTCCCGGCGCGGCAGTGGTAACGAGCGTGAAGGTCCCGGTGGCGCCGTTGCCGAAGGACGGCGCGGTGCAGGTGATCGTTCCTGTCGTCCCGACCGGCGGCGTCGTGCAGACGAAACCGGGAGGCGCGGTGATCGACTGGAACAGCAGCGATGACGGGAGCGTGTCGGTGAAGACCACGGTCGTTGCGTTGCTTGGACCACCGTTGGTGAGGCCGAACGTGTAGGTGATGAACGCCCCGTTCGTTCCGGAGTTGCCGGTGAGGCCGAGGTCCGCCGAGCCGGCGGCGAAGGACGACGTCTGCGAGTTGTTGCCAGGCGTCGGATCGGACGGCGTGCCGGAGACCGAGGCCGTGTTCGCGATCGCGCCGTTGGCGTTGGATACTGAGGTTACATTCAGCGTGAAGGTGGCCGTCGCGTTGTTCGCGAGCGACGATCCCGTGCAGCTGATCGTGCCGGTCGTGCCGGCGGTTGGCGTCGTGCAGACGTAGCCGGCCGGCGCGTTGATCGATTGGAACAGCAGCGTCGCGGGGAGCGTGTCGGTCATCGTCACCGAGGTGGCGGTGTCGGGACCGTGGTTCGTCACGACGATCGTGTAGGCCACGGCGGCGCCGGGAGCGGCGTTCGTTGTCGGCGTCGACTTCGTGATGCCGAGGTCCGCGCTGGGAGGAGGTGTGACGGTAGTGGTGGCAGTGGCGCTGTTGTTTGCCTGGACCGTGTCGGAGGCGTCGCTGCTGCCGGTGATCGTGTTCGACACAGAGCCGGAGACGGCGGTCACGTTCACGACCACCGTAAACGATGCGGAACCGGCGTTGGCCAGCGAGGCGATGGAGCAACTGATCGCGCCGGTACCGCCAATCGCGGGCGTGGTGCAGCTCCAGCCGCCGGGCGTGATGATGGACTGGAACGTGACGCCGGAACCGATCGACTCGGTGATGTTCGCGTTCGCGGCGGCGTCGGGACCGTTGTTGGTGATCGTCTGCGTGTAGGTGATCGTGCCGCCGGAGTTGACCGGATCGGGCGAGTCGCTGTTGGTCACCGCGAGATTCGCCGTCGGCACGACGTACGCCGTCGAAACGGTCACGGCGTTATTCGCGCTGTTCGGATCGGCCACGTCGCTGCTGGCGGTGAAAAGTTCATTGATGGTGGTGTTATTGGGGCCGATCTGGGCCTGGCCCGCTTTCAGGACGACCGTGAAGACCGATGATCCGAGTGCCATCGACGGAATGCTGCACGTGAAGCCGGAACCTTGTCCGACCGTCAGCGGCGGACAGCTCCATCCGGCGGGAATGGTGATCGACTGATACGTCAGACCGTTGCTGAGCAACGCGCTCATCGTTGTATTTGCGGCCGCATCGGGACCGGCATTCGTAACCGTGACCGTGTAGGTGATGTTGCCGTTCGGCGCGACCGGATCGGGCGAATCGCTGCCGGTGATCTGGATGTCGGCGTGCGGCGTCACGTACGCGGTCGAGACAGCTACCGCGTTGTTGGCGTTGTTCGGATCGGCCGAGTCGCTGCTGGTGGTGAAGGTCTCGTTGATGGTCTGGTTGTTGATACCGAACTGCGCGGCGCCGGCTTTCAGGACGATCGTAAAGACCGACGTCGTCAAACCGAGATTGGCGGCGGTACAGGTGAACGAGGCACCGTGCCCGACCGAAAGCGACGGACAGCTCCATCCCGCCGGAACCGTCATCGACTGCCAGAGCAGCGTGTTGTTGAGGATCACCGACATGTGCGCGTTCGTGGTGGCGTCCGGACCGGCGTTGGTGACGTTGACGGTGTAGGTGATGTTGCCGTCCGGCGCGACCGGATCGGGCGAGTCGGTCGCGGTGATCTGCATATCGGCGTGCGGCGTCACGTACGACGTCGACACAGCTACCGCGTTGTTGGCGCTGTTCGGATCGGCCGAGTCGCTGCTGGTGGTGAACGTCTCGTTGATGGTTTGGTTGTTGATGCCGAACTGCGCGGAGCCGGCCTTAAGGACGATCGTGAACGTCGACGTGGTCAAGCCGAGGTTCGCCGCGGTGCAGGTGAACGATGCGCCATGTCCGACCGACAGTGACGGACAGCTCCATCCCGCCGGAACCGTCATCGACTGCCAGAGCAGCGTGTTGTTGAGGATGACCGACATCGTGGCGTTCGTGGTCGCGTCCGGCCCGGCGTTGGTCACGTTGACCGTGTAGGTGATGTTGCCGTCCGGCGCCACCGGATCGGGCGAGTCGGAGGCCGTGATCTGCATGTCAGCGTGCGGCGTCACGTACTGCGTCGAAACTACCGCCGCGTTGTTCGCGTTGTTGCTGTCGCCCCAGTCGCTGCCGGTCGTGAAAGTCTCGTTGATCGTTTGATTGTTGATTCCGAACTGCGATTTCGCTGCTTTGAGGACGACGGTGAACGTCGACGTCGCCAATCCGAAATTCGCCGCGGTGCAGGTGAATGACGCGCCGTGTCCGACGGAGAGCGACGGACAGCTCCATCCCGCCGGAACCGTCATCGACTGCCAGAGCAGCGTGTTGTTGAGGATGACCGACATCGTGGCGTTCGTGGTCGCGTCCGGACCAGCGTTGGTGACGTTCACCGTGTAGGTGATGTTGCCGTCCGGCCCGACCGGATCGGGCGAGTCGGACGCGGTGATCTGCATGTCGGCGTGCGGCGCGACGTACGAGGTCGACACCGTGACGCTGTTGTTGCCGCTGTTCGGATCAGACTCGGTCGCGTTGACTCCGAACAATTGGTTGATGGTCTGATTGTTGACGCCGAACTGATTCTTTCCCGCGTTCAGGACGATCGTGAAGAGGTCGTCCGATCCCGGCAGCAGCGTGGCGGCGGTGCAGGTGAAGGAGCCGCCGAACCCCACCGACAGCGACGGGCATGACCATCCGGCCGGCACGGTCATCGACTGCCAGAGCAGCGTTCCGTTCATGACGACGTTCAGATGCGCGGTCGTGGCCGTAGCCGGTCCCGCGTTCGTGACATGCACGGTGTAGGTGATGTTGCCGTCCGGCGCGACCGGATCGGGAGAGTCCGTGGCGGTGATGCCCATATCGGCACCGACAACCGCGAACGAGGCGACCGGGAAAAGGGCAAGACACAACACGAGCAATGCGCGACGGACGTTCATTGGATGGAAGCTCCTCTTTAGATAGGTCGCGCAAACGGAGGGAAAAGTCCCTCAAACTGTCATCCAGAGCCGCCGGAGGCACATAGCCACGTAGCGGCGGAGATGCCGGAGGACAGCGAAGGAACTCAAGATGCGCGGTCCCAGCCGCAGCCCGCGCAACGCCCGCGCGGTCCCAGCCGGAGCCCGGCACTTTTCCAGGGGTTCCAACGCCGTTCGCGTAACTTGAGATCCTTCGCCGTCCTGCGCCGTTCCGTCGCTTCGCGACTCCCGGCTTGGCGGCTCTGGATGACAGTCCCCAAATCGCTGCGGCGATTTCTCCGACAGCCTCTCTGGATGACAGGCAGTTACAATCCCTCCATCCAAATGTCCGAGGTCACGCAACTTCTGCGCGAGTGGAATGCTGGGGAGCCTGAGGCGCGCGATCGCCTCATGCGGCTCGTCTACGACCCGTTGCGCGCCATCGCCGAGCGGCATTTCGGACGCGAACGCGAAGGGCACACGCTCCAGCCGACCGCGCTCGTGCACGAGCTGTACGTCCGCTTCGCCGACCAGCGCCACGTCGAATTTCGCGACCGCGTCCACTTCTTCGCCGTCGCCGCCACCGTCATGCGCCGCATCCTCGTGGATCACGCGCGGCGCAAGTGGAGCGACAAGCGCGGCGGCGGCGCTGCGCCGCTGGCCATCGAATTCGCGGTCGGCGTTTTCGAAGAGCAGAACTTCGACATCGTCGCGCTCGACCTCGCACTCGATCGCCTCGCCGCCATCTTTCCGCAGCAGGCCCGCATCGTCGAGCTCCGTTTCTACGGCGGACTCACGCTCGACGAAACCGCCGAGGCGCTCGAAATCTCTGCCGCCACCGTCAGCCGCGAATGGACCATGGCCCGCGCCTGGCTGCGCGGCGCGATGAACGCGTCATGACCGCCGAGCCGCTCGACGCTGCATTGTGGGAGCGCGTGCGCACGCTGTTCCACGCCGCGGTCGACCTCGATCGCGACGCACGCGGACTGTTGCTCGACCGCTGCGGCGATCCGAATCTGCGCGCCGAGGTGGAGAGGCTGCTCGAACAACATGAGTCGGCGGCGGGATTTCTCGAACAGTCCGTTTGGGACCTCGTCGATACCGCCGACGCCAAGTGGGAGCACGTCCTCATCGGACCGTATCGCGTCGTTCGCCAGCTCGGGCATGGCGGCATGGGCACCGTCTTTCTGGCGTCGCGCGAGGACGCCGAATTCGAGCAGCGCGTCGCCATCAAGCTCGTTCGGCGCGGCGCGGGCGGCGAGTCGCTGCTGCAGCGCTTCCGGCAGGAGCGCCAGATTCTGGCCGCGCTCGAACATCCCAACATCGCCCGCCTGCTCGACGGCGGCACGACCTCCAGCGGCGTTCCCTACCTGGTCATGGAGTACGTCGAAGGGACGCCGATCGACGACTATTGCCGCGAGCACGACCTGCCGATCGACGCACGTCTACGACTCTTCCTCCAACTCTGCGACGCCGTGCAGTACGCGCATCGCGGATTGGTTATTCACCGCGACATCAAGCCGGCCAACGTCCTTGTCACCGAAGACGGCATCCCCAAGCTCCTCGACTTCGGCATCGCCAAACTCACGTCGGCGCAGACCAATGCCACAGTCACGCGTCTGATGACGCCCGACTACGCCAGCCCCGAACAACTTGCCGGCAAGCTCGTCACCACCGCCACCGATGTCTACTCCCTCGGCCTGCTGCTCTTCGAGCTGCTCACCGGCAAACGCCCGTTCGAAAACATCCACCGCACTCCCGACACCGAGCCGCCGCGCGCCAGCACCATCTCCGGCCTGCGCGCCCTTCGCGGCGATCTCGCTCGCATCCTCCTCGTCGCGCTCGATCCCGATCCGAACCGCCGCTACGCCTCGGTGGACAAATTCGCCGACGACGTCCGCCGCCATCTCGACGGCCATCCGGTTTCCGCGCGCGGTGCATCCCTCGGCTACCGAACAGCAAAGTTCGTCCGACGCAACAAGCTCTTCGTCGCCGCGGCGGCGGTGACGGTGATCGTGGCCATCGTTGCGTTCCTGGCCGTGCTCCAACAGAAGCGCATCGCCGAACGCCGCTTCGAACAAGTCCGCTCGCTCGCCCACGCCGTCGTCTTCGATCTCCACGATGCCATCGCCAAACTCCCCGGCTCGACCTCGGCACGCGCACTCCTGGTCCGTCACGCGCTCGGCTACCTCGACGCGCTCGCGTCGGAGTCGGCGCGCAACACGCCGCTGCAGATGGAGCTGGCCGGCGCCTACGAACGCGTCGGCGACGTGCAGGGTATGCCCTACCGCGCAAACCTCGGCGACAGCGCCGGCGCGCTTGCCAGCTATCGCAAAGCGCTCGACATCGCCGAGGAGGTGCGGAGACGCCAGCCGGAGAATGCGAACACGTTGCTGCTCATCGCCGATCTCCACGACCGCACTGGCTGGGTCGAGCAACGCGCGCTCCGCTTCCGCGACGCGCTCGCGCATCATGAGGCCGCACGAACGATTCGCGAATCGCTGCACGACGACTTAGCGCTAGCACGCACGTGGGTGGCGATCGCCGATTCGCGCTATCAATCGAACCATCCTGCCGCTGCCGTCCGCGGCGCCTACGAAAATGCGGAGCAGATTCTCGACCGCGTCACTGTCACCGACGCCAATCGCAAGGACGTCCTGACCGAGCAAGGCCGCGTCCACCAGCGCCTCGGTGGTTATTTCACCGGCGCTCGCGAACACGATCCCGAACGCGCGCTGCAGCATCATCAGGCCGCCGAACGGGCCCTCGAAGCGCGCGCGTCTCTCGATCCAAGCGACGCGGTCGCGAAGCGCAACTTCGCCGACCAACTCGTGATGACCGCCACCCTCCAGAACAGCGTCCACGACGGCGCCGCCGCGCTGGCGGGAACGTCGCGCGCTCTCCCCATCCTGCGAGCCCTGGCTACCGCCGACGCCGACAACGTCGAAGCACAACACGACCTGGCTTTCGCCTACACGCAGAACGCACGCGCCAACATGAACCTGCAACGCTGGCCCGCCGCCGAGGCCGCCGCCGAGGAAGCGCTGGCCATCCAAACCCGCCTCATCGAACACGATCCCACCAACCGCGAATACCGCCGCGACATGGCCGGCCTCTACTCAATCATGAGCGACGTCCACGCCGCCCGCGGCGACACCGCAAGCGCCGAAAAGTACGCCGCGATGAATCGCGCGGAACGCGCGCGCATGAAGTGACGGCGCGAGAACACGTAGTTCACGCGGAGACGCGGGGACGCGGAGGGAGCGCCTCTTTTCTCCGCGTCTCCGCGGCTCCGCGTGAAAAGGTTTTATGGGACTAACAGCACCTTCCCCGCCGTCACGCGCGCTTCGAGCGCGCGATGCGCCTCGGCGGCGTCGCGGAGCGGTACTTCGCGATCGATGCGCAATTTCAGCGTGCCGGATGCGATCCACTCGAACACATCGCGCGCTCGGCCGAGCAACTCCTCGCGCGTGAGCGTGTAGTGGCCGAGGCTGGGTCGCGTCAGGAAGACGGCATTCTTCGCCAATCGCCCCGGCTCGAACGCCGGCACGACGCCGCTCGATTGTCCGAACAGCGCCAGCGTCGCGCGAACGCCGCAACAATCGAGGCTCTTGTCGAAGGTTGTCTTTCCGACGGAGTCGTAAACCGCGTGGCATCCCTTACCGCCCGTCTCCGCCATCACGATCGCTTCGAAATCGTCCTTCGTGTAATCGATCACGACGTCGCATCCCGCTTCGCGCGCGATGTCGAGATGTTTCGACGACGCCGTCCCGAATACGCGCGCACCGCGCATCTTGGCCATCTGCACCAGCAGCGCGCCGACGCCGCCCGCCGCCGCGTGGACCAGCACGTTTTCGCCGCGCGCAATCGCATGAACGCTCGTGGACAGATACTGCGCCGTCATCCCCTGCAGCATCGCCGCGGCCGCGGTCTTCGCATCGATCGAATCCGGCAGCGGCACGAGCTTGTCCGCCGGCGCGATCGCGAACTCCGCATACGCGCCGCGCACACCCGCAAATGCGACGCGATCGCCAACCTTCACGAGGTCGACGCCCTCTCCAATCGCCTCGACGACGCCCGCACCCTCCGACCCGGGCGTGAACGGCAGCGGCATCTTGTACAACCCCGTCCGGTGATAGACGTCGATGAAATTGACACCGATCGCCTCGATCCGAACGAGCGCCTCGCCGGGCCCCGGCTTCGGCGTTTCGATGTCTACGTATTGGAGAACTTCGGTGCCGCCGGTCTGGGAAACACGAATGGCTTTCATGATGGCGATAACGTACACCAACCTGTCATCCTGAGCCGCCGGAGGACGGTCGAAGGACCCCCCTCCCTGCTAACCCAGGAGGACGGCGGCTCACGCAAGGCAAGCATCAGGGGGTCCTTCGACCGTCCTCCGCGACTCCGCGCTTCGCGCTACGTCGCTACGGCGGCTCAGGATGACAATCCACCTGAGATAATGATCGCCCGCATGTCCCTCGCCCCCTTCCACCCCGTCCTCCAGCGCTGGTTCTCCGAGACGATCGGCACGCCCACCATCGTCCAACTCCGTGGATGGGAAGCGATCCGCGAGCAAAAACACACGCTCATCGCCGCGCCGACCGGCTCCGGTAAAACTCTGGCGGCGTTTCTCACCGCGCTCGACGACCTGTACGTCGAAAACCTCAGCAATCCGCTGCCGGATGAAGTGCGCGTCGTCTACGTTTCGCCGTTGAAAGCGCTCAGCGCCGACATCCACAAAAACCTCGCCGAACCGCGGCGCGGCATCAAACGAATTGCCGAAGAGATGGGGCTCGAAGCGCCGCGAATCACCGCCGCCGTGCGGACCGGCGATACGACCGCCTCGGAACGCGCGGCCATGCTGCGCAAGCCGCCGCACATCCTCGTGACGACGCCCGAGTCGCTCTACCTGCTGCTCACCGCGGAACGCAGCCGCGAAATGCTGCGTACCGCGCGCACCGTCATCGTCGACGAAATCCACGCCGTGATCGGCACGCGCCGCGGCGCGCACCTCGGCATCACCCTCGAGCGATTGCAGCAGGTCGCGGAGCAGCCGCTGCTGCGGCTCGGGCTCTCTGCGACGCAGAAGCCGATCGAAGAAGTCGCCAAATACCTGGCTGGATCGGGAATCGGGAGCCGGGAGTCGGGAGTCGTAGATTTCGAGAGTTCCGACTCCCGACACCCGACCGCCGACACCCGCGTAAAAATCATCGACGAAGGCCATCGCCGTACCATCGATCTAGCCCTCGAAATCCCGCGCAGCGACGTCGAGACAGTCATGTCGAACGAAGTGTGGGAGGACTACTACGACCGCCTCGCGCAGCTCATCCTCGAACACAAAACCACGCTCGTCTTCGTCAACACGCGCCGCATGGCCGAACGCGTCGCGCGCCATCTCAGCGACCGCCTCGGCGAAGACGCCGTCACCGCACACCACGGAAGTCTGTCGAAGGAAAAGCGCCTCGACGCCGAGTCGCGCCTGAAAAACGGAAAACTGAGAGCGCTCGTCGCCACCGCGTCGCTGGAGCTCGGCATCGACATCGGCCACGTCGATTTGGTCTGCCAGATCGCCTCGCCGCATCGCATCGCCACGCTGCTGCAACGCGTCGGACGCTCCGGCCACACCGTTTCCGGCCTGCCGAAAGGCCGCCTCTTCCCCATCTCGCGCGATGACCTCATCGAATGCGCGGCATTATTGCGAGAGGTTCGGCGCGGCGAGCTCGATCGCATCGTCACGCACGACGCGCCGCTCGACGTCCTCGCGCAGCAGATCGTCGCCGAGACTTCGTGCGCCGATTACAGCGAAGATGAGCTCTTCGACCTGATGCGACGCGCGTGGCCATATCGCGATCTGACACGCAAGGATTTCGACGAAGTGCTGTCGATGGTCGCGGAGGGTTTCGCCACGAAGCGCGGACGCCGCGGCGCGCTCGTCCATCGCGACGAGGTCAATCATCGCGTTCGCGGACGACGCGGCTCGCGCATGCTGGCCATAACCTCCGGCGGCGCAATCCCCGAGGTTGCGGATTACAAGGTGGTGTTGGAGCCGGACGACACGGTAGTCGGCACGCTCAACGAAGATTTCGCCATCGAGAGCAACGCAGGCGACATCTTCCAGCTCGGCAACGCCTCCTGGCTGATCACGCAAGTGATCAGCGGCACCGTCCGCGTCGCCGACGCCCACGGCGCGCCGCCCACGATCCCCTTCTGGCTCGGCGAGGCGCCGGCGCGAAGCGACGAGTTGTCGAAGGCGGTGAGCGAAATGCGGCGGGACATCGAGAGCTTGCTGAGCGGGAGTCGGAGCGAAACCGAGCCTGCCACCTCGGATTTTGGACCCCCGACTCCCGACCCCCGGCTCCCGATCGATTTCCTCATCGCCGAAACCGGCCTCCCCGAATCCGCCGCAACTGAGATCGTCAACTACTTGACCGACGCCCGCAACGCCCTCGGCGCGATGCCGACGCAGGACACGATCATCCTCGAGCGTTTCTTCGACGACTCGGGCGGCATGCAGCTCATCCTCCACGCCCCGTTCGGCAGCCGCATCAACAAAGCGTGGGGCCTTGCGCTGCGCAAGCGATTCTGCCGCCAGTTCAATTTCGAGCTGCAGGCCGCGGCCACCGAGGATGCCGTGCTGCTGTCGCTGGGGCCGCAGCATTCGTTTCCGCTCGCGGACGTCTTTCGCTATCTCCATCCCGCCACCGCTCGCGACGTCCTCGTGCAGGCCATGCTGGCCGCGCCGGTTTTCCAGACGCGCTGGCGCTGGAACACCACCATCTCGCTGGCCATCCCGCGCAATCGCGGCGGACGCAAAGTACCGCCGCCGCTGCAGCGCGCCATGGCCGACGACCTGATGGCCGCCGTCTTTCCCGACGCCGCCGCCTGTCCCGAAAATCTCGCCGGCGACCGCGAGCTGCCGGATCATCCGCTCGTCAACCAGGTCGTCCGCGACTGCCTCGAAGAAGCGATGGATTTCGACGGCCTCACGCGCGTGCTCACCCGAATCCATGCCGGCGAGATCGAATGCATCGCCCGCGACACCACCGAGCCGTCGCCGCTCGCGCACGAAATCCTCAACGCGAAGCCGTACGCATTCCTCGACGACGCCCCGCTCGAAGAGCGCCGCACCCAGGCGGTGATGACGCGCCGCTCGACGTCGAACGATCTCAGCGTCCTCGACGCCAACGCGATCGAGCGCGTCCGCGACGAAGCGCGTCCCGATCCGCGCGACGCCGACGAACTGCACGACGCGTTGCTGACATTCGGATTCTTGCTCGAAGGGGAAGTCGAAGCGCCGTCGCTCTTCATTGAACTGGCAGCGTCGCGACGCGCAACACTCCAGGAAGCCAATCCGCAGATGACGCAGATGGACGCAGATTTAGAAAAGACGAGCCGCCTTCATCTGCGTAAATCTGCGTCATCTGCGGATAACCCCCGTGGGTGGTGGATCGCCGCCGAACGCATTCCGGAATTCAAAGCCATCCACCCGTCGATCACTCCTGACATCGGCCCGCCGCCAAGCCGAAAAAAAGAGTGGCAACGCGAAGACGCCATCGTAGAAATCATCCGCGGAAGAATGTCCCTCCTCGGACCAACTACCGCCGACGAACTTGCGTCCTCGATGCGCATCGAAGAAAGAGAAGCCGACGCCGCGCTACTAAAACTCGAATCCGAAGGCGTAATCCTGCGCGGCACTTTCACAGCTCCTGACGAATGGTGCGATCGCCGCCTGCTCGCGCGCATCCACCGCTACACGCTGAACCGTCTGCGCGCCGAAATCGAACCGGTCACCGCCGCCGACTTCATGCGCTTCCTCTTCGCCTGGCAGCACGTGACGCCATCGTCGCGCCTGACCGGTATCGACGGCGTTCACGAAGTCATCAAGCAACTCGACGGATTCGAGATCGCCACGAACGCGTGGGAACGCCACGTCCTCCCGCTGCGCATCGACCGCTACGAGCCCTCGTTGCTCGACGCGCTCTGCTTCACCGGTGAAATCGGCTGGGCACGACTCACCACCGGCGTCGCGCTCTTCCCACGCGCGCACGCCTCCGCATGGCTGACCGAAACGACGCCGACACTCACCGAACGCGCCCAGCACGTTCTCGACCTACTCCGCACGCGCGGCGCCTCCTTCGCCCGCGACCTCGGCGACGACACCGAAGCCCTCAACGAGCTCACCACCGCGGGCCTGATCACCTCGGACGGTTTCATCGGACGCCGTCCCGAACGCGCTGGACGCTGGTCGCTTCTCACTGCAGACATCGATCGCGAAGAAGCTGTCGAAACGCAGGCCCGCGCGCTGTTGCAACGCTACGGCGTCATCTTCCGCCGCCTCCTCACCCGCGAACCGAACGCCGCCCCCTGGCGCGAGCTCGCCCGCGTCTACCGCCGCCTCGAAGCCCGCGGCGAAATCCGCGGCGGCCGCTTCGTCACCGGCATGTCCGGCGAACAATTCGCGCTCCCCGACGCCGTGACGCACCTGCGCGAAATCCGCCGCACCCCCGCCGACGGACGCCTCACCGTCATCAGCGCCTGCGATCCCCTCAACCTCATCGGCATCCTCACCACCACCGACCGCATCCGCGCCATCGCCGGAACCCGAATCGCCTACCGCGACGGCCTCCCCGTCGCAGTGATGGAAGGCGATTTCCTCCGCCCCTTCGACCAGCCCGACATCGAAGCGGCGGCGGCGTTGGCTGGCAGACGCGTACCGGTAGCCGCAGGATTCGTCGGCCGCACCGCATAAAGCGATCCGCAGATGACGCAGATGGACGCAGATGACAACCTCCCCTTCTCCGAACGCGTCCGTATCGCAGCGGAGCTGCTCGAGTCGCTTGACGCGGATCGCACGCAACTGACGCAGGTGAGCGAGGAGGAGCGGCGGCGGCTGTTGCATGCGACGCGGCGTGTAGCGGAGCCGGATCATCATGCGCGGCGGAAGCTGGTGAAGGCGGGGCGGCGGGCGCGGAAGGCGGCGAAGGTTCAGCAGGATGATGAGGTGTTGAACTCGTCCGGCATCCGCGAACTCAGGCGGAAGCCGGTGTTCACGACGCCGAATGCGTATCGATCGCCGGAGGCTGAGGAGCCGCGGGCCACTTCAGAGTCGCAGCATTGCTACGTCTGCAAGCAGCACTACGACGTCGTCCATTTTTTCTACGACCAGCTCTGTCCTTCGTGTGCGGAGTTGAATTTCTTCAAGCGCACGGAGACCGCCGATCTTCGCGGACGCGTGGCGCTGTTGACTGGCGGTCGCGTCAAGATCGGCTATCAGGCGGGACTGAAATTGCTGCGCGCAGGTGCGCGGCTCATCGTCACCACGCGATTTCCGCGCGACTCGGCGGCGCGTTATGCGCGTGAGGACGATTTTGGCGAGTGGTCCGATCGTCTGGAGATTTTCGGACTCGATCTCCGTCACACGCCGAGCGTCGAAGCGTTCTGCCGCGAGATGCTGACTACGCGCGACCGGCTCGATTTCATCATCAACAATGCCTGCCAGACCGTGCGCCGTCCGCCGGCGTTCTACGAGCACATGATGGAATCGGAGACCGCGTCCATCCATACGCTCTCCGAGGTGGAGCGCAAATTGCTCGGCGCGTTCGAGGGATTGCGTGGATATCAGATGCTGCCGGAAGCGACGTCGGCGCTTACACCGATTGACGGCCCGATCGAGGGCTTGACGCACTCCGCGCAGCTTTCGCAGGTTCCGTTGCTGCCGGAGGATCGGCACGATCGCGATCTTTTCCCCGAGGGAAGGTTCGATCAGGATCTGCAGCAGGTCGATCTTCGCGGCCGCAATTCGTGGCGGCTGCTGCTGGCCGAGGTTTCGTCGGTCGAGTTGCTGGAAGTGCAGTTGGTTAACGCCGTCGCGCCGTTCGTCATCAACGCGCGTTTGAAACCGTTGATGCTGCGGACTGCGAATCGCGACAAGCACATCGTCAACGTGTCCGCCGTCGAAGGGCAGTTCTATCGCAATCAAAAAACGACGCGGCATCCGCACACGAATATGGCCAAGGCCGCGCTGAACATGATGACGCGCACCTCGGCTGCCGACTATCACGCGGACGGCATCCACATGAACAGCGTCGACACGGGATGGGCGACGGACGAGGATCCGGCCGCGCTGGCGGAGCGGAAGACGTCGGTGCATCGCTTCCATCCGCCGCTCGACATCATCGACGGCGCCGCGCGCATCGCCGATCCGATCATCGCCGGCATCAACAGCGGCGTTCACGTGTGGGGACAGTTTCTGAAGGATTACAAACCGACGGATTGGTAGCTGTCATCCTGAGTCGCCGGAGCTGCGTAGCGCGAAGCGCGGAGCAGCGCAGGACGACGAAGGACCCCCTGATTGCTAACGTGGGCGGCGGCTATTCACGATGCAAGCACTGAGGGGGTCCTTCGACCGTCCTCCGGCGCTCCGCCTTCGGCTCCGACGCCTCCGGCGGCTCAGGATGACAAGGTGTTAACCCTCCCCCATTCGCTTCGTATCCCCGGGCAGAGGACCTACCAATGCCGAAAAAACTGATCACCCTTCTTTTCGCTGCCGCCATCGCCACGAGCGCGTTTGCGCAGGCTCCCGCTACTGCATCATCGACGACCACCACGACGACTACCGTCGTCACCGATACCGACAGCCATGAAACGCGCGAGGCGTTTCACGCGACGCTGCAGCGCTATCCGACAGAAGTCAGCCGCGTGCTCAAACTCGATCCGTCGTTGATGACGAATCAGTCGTATCTCGCCAACTATCCGGCGCTGGCGTCGTTTCTGGCGCAGCATCCGGAGATCGCGCACAGCCCCACGTTCTATCTCGCCAACGTCTACGTCGGCGATGAGCGCCCCGCCGAGAACAGCAGCGAACGCGTTTGGCGCTCGACGATGGAGGGCCTGTCGATCTTCGCCGTCCTCGCGCTCGTGACCGGCGTGTTGACGTGGCTCGTGCGCACACTCATCGAGCATCGCCGCTGGAGCCGCATGTCGAAAGTGCAGGCCGAGGTGCACAACAAATTGATGGACCGTTTCACGGCGAATGAGGATCTGCTCGCGTACATCCAGACGCCGGCGGGAAAACGTTTCCTCGAGTCGGCGCCGATCGCGCTCGATGGCGCGCCGCGCGCGGTCGCCGCGCCGGTGAGCCGCATCCTCTGGTCGGTGCAGGTCGGGCTCGTTCTCGCCGCGGCCGGCTTCGGGCTGGAGTACGTCAGCGGCAGCATCGAGAAGACCGTTTCGCAGCCGCTCTTCGCGATGGGCGTGCTGGCCATCTCCATCGGCATCGGCTTCGTGGTCTCCGCCATCGTGTCGTACGTGCTCTCCCGCAGGCTCGGCCTGTGGGAGACGCCGGCGACACCTGCCGATGCCACGGCTGACTGAGACATGGGATCATTCACGCGATGGACTTCACGAGCGTCATGAACGATGCGTTGCTCTCTGTGGCCGGCGCGCGTGCGAATGCCGAGGCCGCGAGGCTGATGGACGAGGAGAGCTTCCGGGCGTTTTATGAGCGGACGTCGCGGCCGGTTTGGATTTACCTGGCGCGCGTGACCGGCAATCGCGATCTCGCGGACGACCTGCTGCAGGAGACGTTCTACCGTTTCTACAAAGCAGGCGCAGCGCATCAGGACGAAAGCCATCGCCGCAATTCGCTCTTCTGCATCGCCACGAACATCGCCCGCGACGTGAATCGGAAAAAGACGCGGCATCCGGTCGAGCAGCTGGAGTTGAATGAGTCCGATGAAGAGATCGTAGCGATTGATGCGCGTATCGCCGAACGCTTCGAAGGGAGCACCGATCTCTGGCGCGCCATGTCCCAACTGAAACCAATCCAACGCGAGATGCTCTGGCTCGCCTACGCCCTCGGCTCCAGCCACGCCGAGATCGCGGACATCGTCGGCGTGAAAAGCGGCAGCGTGAAGATTCTCCTCTTCCGCGCGCGCCGAAAACTGGCCGGCCTCCTCGGAGCACGCTCATGAACTGTCCACAGGAAAACGAAACTCTCTTGCTTGTTCAAGCCGGACGCTGGCCGGACGGCTGCGACGACGCGATGCGAGCGCATACCGCTGCTTGCTCGACATGCGCCGACATCGTCCGCGTCGGATCGCTGATCGCCGGCGATTACCACGATTCGCTTCGCACGTCGCATGTCCCCGCCTCGGGCGTGGTGTGGTGGCGGATGCAGCGCCGCGCACGGCAGGAGGCGATCCGGACGGCGTCGCGCGTGATCACCGTGGTCCAGGCGATCGCGGTGGCCGCGGGTGTGGCGGTGGCGATCGGAATTCTCGTGGCGACGAGCCGCGCATTCTCATTCGGCGCCGGCGATCTTTCGAAAGCCGTGCTCGCGCAGTGGAGCATCCCGCTGATCATCGCGCTGGCGTCATGGCTGGCTCTCGCTCCGGTGGCGGTGTACTTGGCGGTGAGTAAGGACTGATTTCACCACAGAGACACAGAGATCACAGAGGCTTCCTCTGTGTGCTTTGTGCCTCTGTGGTTGAAGCCTTACCGCCCGTTATCCAACTCCCGCGGCGGCGCGTTTTTCACGTACTTGTCGAACCAGTTGATCCGTTCCGCGAGGACGTCGAGCAGCGTCTCGCGGGCGGCGTAACCGTGGGCTTCGTTCGGAAGCGTGATGTAGCGAACCGTCGCGCCGTAGCCTTTCAGGGCCATGTAGAAACGTTCGGACTGGATCGGGAACGTGCCGGAGTTGTCGTCGGCTTCGCCGTGCATCAGAAGGATCGGATCCTTGATCTTGTCGGCGTACCAGAACGGCGACATCTTCGCGTAGAGGTCGGGCACTTCCCAGAACGTGCGGCGCTCGCTCTGGAAACCGAACGGCGTGAGCGTGCGGTTGTACGCGCCGCTCTCGGCGAAGCCGGCGCGGAAGAGGCGCGAATGCGCGAGCAGATTCGCGGTCATGAACGCGCCGTAGCTGTGGCCGCCGACACCGATGTGATCGCGATCGCCGACGCCCATCTCCACCACTTTGTCGATGGCCGCATCAGCGCTGGCCACGAGCTGGTCGACGTAATGATCGTTGGCGGTCTCGCCCGGTCCGACGATCGGCATGGTCGGATTGTCGAAGATGGCGTAGCCGGACAGCAGCAGGAAGAGGTGTGAGTAGCCGCTCACGATCGTGAAGCGATTCGGTGAGCCGCTGACCTGGCTGGCGGTATCGGCGTCGCCGAACTCGCGCGGATAGGCCCACATGATCACCGGAACGCGTTCGCCCTTTTTGTAGCCGGGCGGGAGGTAGAGCGTCGCCGACAACCTCACGCCGTCCTTGCGCTGATACGTCACGTACTGATGCTCGATACCGCGAAGCTGTGGCTGCGGATCCTTGAACGCCGTGACCGCTTTCCGCGAATCGCCGCCGACGGTGCGCACGTAATAGTTCGGCGGATCTTTCGGCGTCTCGTAGCGCGTGAGGATGGTGGTGAAGTCATTACTCAACGGCGCGATGACGGTTTCGTACGCGTCGCCCGCGCTGCGAAACAGCCGTTCGCTCTCGAGGGTCTTCAGGTTCAACCGGTCGAGGAACGGGCGGTCGCCTTCCTTCGACGCGCCTTGGCCGGTGAGGTAGATCGAATCGCCAATCTGGATGATCGGACTGGTCGAGCCGCGGCCGCCGAAACCGGCGAAACTGCGCGATCCCGCATCGTGCCTGACGGGCGTCCCCGGATTGTCGTACGCCGCGTCCTGTTTGCGATCCCACAACTTCCGCGGCGCGGCGCCGTCTTCGAGGATCCACGTACGGGTCTTGCGCGAAATGCGATCGAACTCGCTCAGCAGCGCGACGCCTTTCTCCGTGTACGAAATCCCGGCGAACCGCCACTCCGTCTTCCCGATCTCCGACGGTTCCGCGCTGAACGGCGCGGCCAGCGTCATCACGCGATCGCGAAACGGCACCTTGTTTTTCGGATCGCCGCCGTCGAGCGCCTCGGTCCACACGACGGTTGCCGGCTGATCTTCGCGCCAGTGGTGCCCGCGCGGTCCGGCCTCGACGCCCGTCAGCGGCACGCCTTCGCGGCTGGGCTGGTCGGCGAGTTTCTTCACGACTGCGCCGTGGCGATCCCAGATCTCGACGTCGTCCGGAAAGTCGTCCATCGGAACGAGATGCGAGAACGGCCGCTTGATTTTCGTGACCAGGATGAAGTGATCGTTCGGCGACGGTGCAACGTCACTGAGGATGGCGGGCTTGCCGATCGCGCTCATCGTGCCGGACGTCGCGTCGAACGAAACGAGCTGGCTGGTGAAGTAATACGCGAACAGCGCCTCGTCGTGCGCGGTGCGAATCATGTCCTCGTAGGTCGCGCTCTGCGCAGTCTTGCCCGCGTTCTCCTGGACGTTCGGACCGGTGGGAACGCTCGAATCAGCGGGAGCGGGGCCGCGCCCGAGGGGAACGGTCTTGCAGACGACGGTTTTGTTATCGGCGAGCCAATCGCACGGATCGCCAGCGGCCGCATTCAACCGCGCGGTGCCGCTGACTTTTTTCGCATCGCCGGTCGTCGTGTTGGCGACCCACAGCTCGATACCGTCAGTTCGCGTATTCAGAAACGCGAGCTTCGATCCGTCCGGTGAGAACTTCAGATTCGAAAGAATCGCGTGCTCGGGGACGATCACGTTCGTCGTCGCGCCGCCGCCGATCTTCTGCAACTTGATCGCGTAGATCAGCGACGCGCGATGCGGCCCGTTCGTGCGCGGATTCACGCGCTCGCCCGCGAGCCGCAGCATCGGCTGCGACAGCGCTGCGATCGTCGGCTGCCCTTTCCGATACGCCAACGACATCACCTTCTTCGATGGACTGAGTAGCACCTCGGGCAGCGGCGGCGCATCGAATGCCGCAACGACTTCCGGCGGAGGCACGAGGTACTTCGGCGTGTCGGCGGCGAGGGTGGCGGCGAGCAGGAAGAGCAGCGGCAGCAAGCACTTTCGCGTCATGGCGCGGGATTGTACTCACGCGGAGCCGCGGAGACGCGGAGAGAACCGGTCAATGCACGCCGAGGACGACGTGGTAGATGGAATCGGACGGGCCGGGAGAACCTCGCTGCACGAGAAACGATTGACCGTCCGGCAAGACTGCAAAGTGCTGAAGGTCGGGCAGGCGGAAAAGCTCGTGGGTCGTCGCGTCGTCCCAGCGGCCGGAGGGGCCGGGCACGGCGCTGATGATGGAACCCTCCGCACCTTCATAGACGATTTCCCGGCGGATCGAAACGGGATCGGACGAAAGGATCGACGCGATCAATGTCGCGCGTGACGATCCGACGAACGGGCGCTTTCCCGTCACCATCTCGTAGAGGATGACGCCGAGGGAAAAGATGTCCGTCCGATGATCGAGAGGACGTCCTTCGACTTGTTCGGGAGACATGTATTGAAACGTCCCCACGACCCTTCCTTCGGCGGTCAGCGGCTCGCGCCGCGTGGCTGTTTCTTCCTGGTCAAGCGGCTGTGACACCGGATCGGCGAACTTTGCCAGACCGAAGTCGAGCAACTTCGCGCCGCTGTTCGTGATCATGATGTTGCCCGGCTTCAGATCGCGATGAACGATTCCCGCGCGATGCGCGTGCTGCAGCGCCTCCGCGATCTGCGCTCCCAACTTCAGGAACTGACTTTTCGGCAGCGGACCTCGAGCGAGTTTGTCAGCGAGCGTCTGGCCTTCGAGGTACTCCATGACCAGGTACTCGGTGTCGCCGTCGCGGCCGACGTCGTAAAGCGCGCAGATGTTGGGATGCGAAAGCGCCGAGATCGCGCGTGCCTCGCGCTCGAATCGCGCGCGCGACGCCTCATTCGCTATCAGATGCGCCGGCAGCACCTTGATCGCAACGATGCGGTCCAGCCGCGTATCGCGAGCGCGGTAGACCTCCCATCCCTCCGGCGCCGAGCAGGGCCACGATCTCGTACGGACCCAGCCGCCGCCCACTCTCCAGATTCATCGCCGCGCAGTATGCGGCAAAGTATCGGCGCGTTGCTCACGCGCGCCACGGACAACTGCCCGCGGTGTGTTCGCAAGCTCTTCGTCGATGATCTTCGAGATACGGCGCGCAAATTGGCGGGTGTATCGTTCTCCGCTCGGAGGCCGTCATGACTCGATCGCTCCTCGCGCTGCTGATGCTCACAGCCACCACCGCATTCGCCGCGGATGGCGCCAAGGGAACCTTTCACTTCGGCAACGTCCATTTCGAGCCGGTGGATGCGCTCGCGTATCAGGACACGTCTGCCGATCCCGCCAAGCCGCTCACGATCGTGCTGATGGCCAACTTCAAGATCGATCGTGTTGCCGCAATCAACGCGATCGACACGCCCGGCGCGCTGATCGACCAGTCCGGAAAAACCGAGGGAGCCGCGTTCCTCGTCCTTCGCGTCGTCTCGAAGGAACGCTGCGGCATCTACGCGTTTCTTAATCAGGCGCAGCGCCAGATCGACCTCGCCAACACGTTTGCCGCAAAAGGCGTGACGCTGACTCCATCGCGCGTCGCTGGCCAGTGCGCGACGACGAAGCCCGAGAAGATGTTCGACGACGCCTACGACTTCGATCTCTCCTACGACGTGCCGCTGACGACGATTCCGAAACCGGCGACGCTCGCATCGGGCGGCGGCGAGCCGGGCGCCGTGTACGCGGGAGTCGTCAAAGCGATCCAGGCCGCCGACTGGAACGCCGCGCACCTTCTCCTTCCGCCCGACCAGGTGCCGGACAAAAAACCGAAGCCTTCCGAGATGAAGGGCTACTTCCACGACCTCGGCCTGAACTATCCGAAGACGGTCAACGTCGCCGGCGGCCTGATGAAGGGCGACAGCGCAAGGCTCGAAATCAACGGCACGAGCAGCGAGGGGAAGAAAATCAAAGGCACCGTGGCCATGAAGAAAGTGGCTTCCGGCTGGCAGGTCGTCGACCAGAGTTTCTACGGCGCGGATTAGAGACGGCCGCCGGTCGTCATTGCCGCAGGCCCGGCGTCAGCGGATCCGGTTTTGGCGTGCGGTCGGCGCTGGCGGTGAGCTGTGCGACCGCGGCGCTCAGAACGGACCCGATGAGCAGCATGACGCCGATCCTCCATGCATGTCCGAGGATCGAGATATCGGACAGTCCCCTTGGCACAGAGCGTAAGAACACGTAGAGGATAACCGTCGCCAGCATGAACGCGCCGAGGCTGAGTAAGAAACGACGGGAAAACGGTTGCACGAACTCTGCGCGAAGAATGATAGCCGTCACAACAACAATCGCTGCGTAAGCGAGAAGGATGTACGGGCCGCGACGCGACATGATCGTCGTCGTGATCAACGCGCCGCCGCCGAGCACACCGAGCGATAGTGCGAAAGCGACGGGACGATGTGTTGCGGTTCCTATGGTTGCCATAAACTCCTCCTTGCTGACATTTTCGTTTCGTGTTCCGAGCAACGTTCGTATTAGCGCGGCGGCCACTGCCACCGCGACCTCACGCCAATAGAGTGATCCTGCATCCTCCTCCCGGAGATCGCCGATGAGCGCATCACAGTAGTCGCGAGGGAGGAGCACTGTAAGAAGGCGCTCGGCGATGCGTCGTGACAGCGAATCGTTCATTTCGTTGTCCGCGCCGGACTTATCGCCCAGATTGCACGCGAGGCCCGCCGCGCGTGATCGAGCGCCGCACTTCCCGCTCTGGTGACGAGAAAAAACTTCTTGGCTCTGCCACCGCGTTCAGGGGTCGGATCGCCAATCGATGATGAAACAAGTCCCTTCCCGAGAAGGCGATCGAGAGTTGTATAGACGGCCCCGAATGAGACGCCTCGCTTCAATCGATACTCAAGTTCATGGCGGATGGCCACGCCGTAGGCCTCGTCGCCGAGCCGCAGAACGGCGAGCATGACTGCCCTCTCGAACTCTGCGATCGGCCGCTTCCCGTTCATGTTCCTCGACAATGTAGAAGAAATCGATCTCAAAAGCAAATTCGTACGCACGCAGCTTCAGCGACGACGGCGTCCGCCGGGAGCGCTCGGGCGATCACTCCGCGGTTGTCCCGCGGTGCCGCGGTTGCCGGATGCGGCAGGTCTGCCCGGCTGCGGACGCGGCGCGGACGCCGGTCTCCGGGTTGTGGCCGGAACGGGTGCGGCCCCTCGCCGCTCCGCTTTCGCTTTCGCCCTCGCGCGATCCTCGGCTTTGCGCGCGCGGATCGCGGCGATCCGTTCCTGGATCGGGATCTCCAGTTTCTCGGCCGGCTTCTGCGCGTAATCGAAATCGGGGACCGTGACGCGCGGCAGGCGTTTGCCGATGGCGCGTTCGATGGCGCGGAGATCGTTCTCCTCGTCCGGCGCGACGAACGTGATTGCGTCGCCGGTCAACTCGGCGCGCGCGGTGCTGCCGACGCGATGGATGTAATCCTCAGGCATCCCCGGCACGTCGAAATTCACGACGTGCGAGAGCGCCTCGACGTCGATCCCGCGCGCGGCGATGTCGGTGGCCACGAGGATTTGATAGCGGCCGTTCTTGAATCCGGCCAGCGCGTCGGTTCGCTGGGCCTGACTGCGGTTGCCGTGAATGCGCGCCACGCGAACTTTGTGTCGTTCGAGCTGTTCGAAGACGCGGTTGGCGCGATGCTTCGTACGCGTGAAGACGATCGCGTTCTGAATCTCGCGCCGTTTCAGCAGCGTCTCCAGCAGCGGCAGCTTCAGATCCTGCGACACCGGGAAAACGGACTGTGTGATGCCGGTCGCCGGCGCCGACTTCCGCTCGATCGAGATCGTGGCGGGATTCTTCAGCATCTCGCGCGACAGCTCCACGATCGGCTGCGGCAGCGTCGCGGAAAAGAAGAGGGTCTGCAGTTTCGGCGGCAGATGGCGAAGCACGCGGCGGATGTCGGGAAGGAATCCCATGTCCAGCATGCGGTCGGCTTCGTCGAGCACGAGGATTTCCAACCCCGCCAGCTTCGCGTAGGGATGCTGAAAGTGATCGAGCAGACGTCCGGGCGTGGCCACGATGACGTCGACGCCGCTGCGGAAGGCGTGCTCCTGCGGTCCCATGCCGACACCGCCATAAACGGCAGCGCCCGACAGCGGCGTGTGGACGGCCAGCTCGCGCAGATGCTCGTCGATCTGCGCGGCCAGCTCGCGGGTCGGGGTCAGGATCAGCGCGCGCGTCGTGCCGCGCTTTTTGCCGATCAGGCGATTGAGAATCGGCAGCAGAAACGCGGCGCTCTTACCGCTCCCGGTCATGGCACAGGCAAGGACGTCTTTCCCGGCAATCGCCGGCGGCATGGCGTCGATCTGAATCGGTGTGGGACGTTTGAATCCAAGCTCTTTGACTCCGCGCAGCAGATCGGCGTGGAGTCCGAATGACGAAAATGGCATCGATGATTTCTTCTTTCAATTCGCGGTCAGCCCGCGATCCTCTCACACATGCGCGCGCGCTTCGTCGTCGTCGAGCATGCACTGCAACTTTGTGGTGATGTCGCCGCGGCCCATCGTGCGGCCATCGATCGTCGCCACCGGCATCACGCCCTGCGTCGTACTGGTAATGAACGCTTCGTCGAGATCGAACAACTCGTCCTCGTGGAGCGGCCGTTCGTCGACGCGGATTTGATTCGCCAGCGCGAGGTGCACCACGCGGTCGCGTACGACGCCGGGCAGGATGTGCTCGTCGAGCGGATGCGTGATGACGACGCCTTCCCGGATTCCGAAAAAGCTGGAGCTGGCCGCCTCGCGCACGAGTCCGTCCTCGATGAGCCACGCCTCGTCGGCGCCCGCGCGCTGCGCTTTCTTTTTCGCGATCGCGTTTGCGAGCAGGTTTACCGACTTTACGTTGCAGTGCTTCCAGCGCAGGTCGTCCGCGGTGACGAGCGCGAAGCCGCGCGCTTTCTTCGCCGCGTCGGGAAAGGGAAACGCGCGCGAATACATGAGGGCCGTCGGCGTCAGATCGTCGGGGTAAAAGTGCTTCCGCTCCGATTCGCCGCGCGTGACCTGGATGTAGACGATGCCGTCATCAAACACCGTCCGCGCAAGCAATTCACGAATCACCTCGCCGAACTGCGCCTCATCCCACGGCACGCGAATGTCAATCTCGTGCAGCCCGTTCTCCAGCCGGCGGTAATGCTCGGAGAGAAAAATCGGACGTTTGCCGAGAAATTTGAAGACCTCGTAGACCGCATCGCCGAACTGGAAACCGCGGTCTTCGACGCCGATGACGCGCTCAGCAGTCGTTGAAAAACGTCCGTTGATGTAGAGGACGTCGCTCACGTGTACGGATTCACCGCCTTTACGATGACGACGGTCCGATCGTCCTGCTCGCCCGGCCCCCACTCCGTCACCCGCGCCAGCACTTCCCTCCCGATCTCCTCGGCGCTCCGAGTCCGGATCGACGCGACGAGTTCCTCCAGCCGGTCCAGGCCGAACTCCTCGTCGTTCACGTCGTGCGATTCGACGATGCCGTCCGTGTACATGCAGAGCAGATCGCCGGCATTCAATTTGGCGAACCCACGCATGTACGTAGCGTCGGGCGTCGGCCCAAGCACCGGACCACCGTTGGAAAGCATCTCGATCGTCACACCATCCGCGCGCAGAACGAACGGGAAGTTATGGCCGGCGTTGCAGTAGATGAAGATCCCGCCCGTTTCTAGCTCGCCGTAAAACAGCGACACGAACTTCGTCGTCAGCCGTCCGCGATGAATGATGTGATTCAACTTCTCCATCGTGCGGATGATCTTGAAGTCGCGGTCCGTAGCCATGCGCAAGCCCATGTAGATGTCGCGCACGACCAGCGCCGCGGGCAAGCCGTGACCCGATCCGTCCGCGATGGCCAGGCCGAGGATGTTGTCGGAGATGGGGATGAAATCGTAGAAGTCGCCGCTCACGACCGCGGCCGGCAGCGTCTTCCCCCAGATGTCGAACCCGGCGTACTGCGGCACGCGCTGCGGCAGGATCGACTGCTGGATTCGCTGCGCTTCGTCGATCAGCGATTGATACCGATCGGCGCGCAACCGCTGGTTGACGGTGTAGCGAATGAGGTTGAGCGAGAAGAGGATGTCGTCGCGGCTGAGGTTTTCCGCAACGTCGAAGCCGAGGATATGCGTATGGTTGTCGCCGGCCGCAACGGCGGCGAAGCGGCTCGCTCCGAGCTTGCTTTCCAGGATCGGATCGACGCCGGGATCGTTCGGATCCATCACGACAACGCCGTTCTCCAGCACGAGTTCGATCGGCTTGTAGTCCCTCGGCACCGAAATCCCGAGCGGCCCGGTCGGCGACACACCGAATCGCCCCACCAACTCGTAGCAGTTCTCGTCATTGAGCTCGTAGATCCGCCCGCCCGTGATCCCGAGCTCATCCCGAAAATTCGTGGCGATCGTCTCCCCGATCTGCTCGATCGTGAACCGCGTCGATTCCGTAGCCTCAATCTGTTCGAGCGTGCGCTCGACTTGGGTTAGTAATCTTTTATAGTCCATTAGCTCTTAGCTCTTAGCTCTTAGCTGTTAGCTCTCAGGGGAACGGCGCAGTTAGCGATCGCCATCGATCTGTCTGCGGACATTCGCGATGAGGCCATTCAAAATACGACCTACTTCGGCAGCCTGGTCGAAAAGCGTGGCGAATGTCAGCTCCTCGATGTAGCCCAGATTCCGGCCGACCTCCAACTGAGTTTCCACTTCCAGCAACGAGCCTCTCGCACGATACAGGAACTGGACGTAGTCGCGCTTTGTCTGCCGACCCTTTCCTTCGGCGATGTTGCTCGGAACCGACACCGCCGCCTCGCGAACCTGGCGTGTGAGCCCATACATCTCGCGCGACGGGAAGCCCGCAGTTGCCCGGTAGACCTCGGTCACCAACGCCATCGCTTTTTGCCAGGCAATCAAATCGCGATGCGAATCGCTCAACAGATTCCTCGTTCCCCTAAGAGCTCAGAGCTAACAGCTAAGAGCTATTTCAACGCAACCCCATCCAACTCGTACGGAGCCCGCACATCCAACAACCCCAACACCGTCGGGTACACGTCGGCAATATATGGCGCCCGATCCGTCGTCAATTTGCGGTTATAAAAGAAAATCCCCTTCACAATCTCCGGATCGACCGAGCAGTGGTCGCCGCTCCACGTCTGCTTGTTCGGCTCGATCAGGTTCTTCGGGATGCCGCCGAGGGAGGTTTGCCAAGAGACGCGGTAGCCGTCGTTGTTGGTGACGAAGAGGTCGGGGATCATGTTGGGGTCGAACTGGCGGTAGATCTCCTCGCGCGCGAGGACCCGGCGGACGGGATGCTCCATCGTTTCCATGTCGGTCATCGTCACCAGGCGCGACTTCAGCTCGGACTTCAGCGCGTCGTATTCGGCGCCGGGATTCACGATGCCCTGCGACTCGCGGCCTTTCACGTTGATGTACATCTCGCCGAGGCCCATCGCGTAGGCGCGCGTGTGCGACCAATCGACGTTCTCCCAGAACTGGCCTGAGTCGAAGAGCATCTCGACGTTGCGGTCCTTCACCTGAACGCCGGTCTTGAGCGACATGTAGCCGTTCATCACCAGCCAGGTGTTGTAGTTGACCGACTTTCGGAACGATGCGAAGCCGTGGTCGGAGAGGACGATCAGCGCGGCGTTTTTCTTCTCGGCGGCGGCCATCGCATCGCCGACGATCGCATCCATGAGCTGGTACGAGCGCAGCAGCGCGTCGCCCCACTTCGCGTGCAGCGCTTCGTTGTACGCGGGATGTTTCGGATCCATGAGGCGCCAGAAAACGTGGCCGACGCGGTCGGGGAACTCGAAGCACTGCACCATCAGCTCTTCGTCGCCGGTCAGGAACGCATCGAACATCTTCCGGTCCTGCGCGACCGTGAACGTCATGTCATCCCAGAACATCTGCTCGTCCGCGAACCCCTCGGAAATCGCCCATGTGTCGATCTGCCACCCGAGCGTCTTGTACAGGCCATGGTCGCGCGCGAGCTGCTGCGCCCACTTCGATGGCGCGGAGATGTTGAAGCCGGGCGGCAGATTACGCGGATCGAAATTGATCGGCGAGAGATAGAGCTTCACTTCCGGCTGCGACGCGATCAGGTGAAAGCGGCTGATGCCATGGATTTTGATGAGCGGGTTGAACGGAAAAACGAAATCCGTCCAGCCGCTCCACTCGCCCGGACGCAACGTCACCGTCTGGCCGCTTTCTTCGATCGTGATCGAGTTGCGGTCATTCGCGACCGTGATCGTCATCGGAATCGAGATGTACGGCGGCGTGCCGAACAGCTTGTTCGGCGGTCCCTGGATCTTTGTGGAGATGCGGCCCTTGTTGTCCTCGAGCTGCACGACCTCGATCGAGAATTCGTTCGCGCCGCTGCGATGGAAATCGAGTTCCGAGGTGAAGAAGAACGGCTTGCCGACGCGGCCGGAGACATCCGGGACGCCGAGTCCGGAGAGCATCTCGCCCGCGGGGAAATCGTGCGCGGGAAACGTGACCGGAACGTGAACCACGCGCGCTTTGCGTCCCGCGTTTGCGGCAGCCTCCCAGAACGGGATGCCCTGCCGGCGGTTGATCACGCCGGGGCGCGTCTCCGGGATGTACTTCTTCGTCGCCAGGAACGCGCCGGCCGAGGCGGCGACGGCAATGACGATCATCACGATGCGCGCGGTGCGCCGGAAAAGAAGTGCGATCAACGCGAGGATGATCAGGATCGCGCCCGCGGCGGCGAACGGATTCTTGTCTCCGAGGAGGAACGGCTCTTTCGTCTCGTCGAACGCGGCGAAGACAGGAAGGTAGGTCTTCGGATCGCGGCGAAGAAAATCGAAGATACCGGTGCGGCCGGGATCGATGCCGGTGGAGAACGTTGACCACGATACGGGCGTCTGCGCGGGAATCGTCGGACGCAGCGGACGGAACGTCCCCTGCGCGCGCAACTTTGCCAGGTTCGGCAGCTTTCCCTCGTTCATCCACTGCTCGGTGTAGCGGGCGTCGACGCCGTCGAACCCGAGGACGATCACTTTTTCCTTCGCCAGCGCTGCGATCGGAATCAGGGCCGTGACGAGTGCAAGTATTCGAATGAATCGCATCGCCGGGCATCATACTTGTAACCGTCTGTGACGAACTTGAGGTGCTGAATGAAGACCCGTCAACTCTTTGCTTCGATGGTAGTTGTCCTTCTGCTCGCATGCGGCGGCGGCGAGAAAAAAGCCGGAACCAGCGGCGGTGCGGATGGCAAGAACAAGCTGGTCATCGCGATGATGTCGTCGCCGACAAATCTCGACAGCCGCGTCGGAGCCGATAACGCCTCCAGCCGCATGTTCGATCTGATTTATAGCGGCTTGATCAAGGTGACGACCAACTTCGACTACGCGCCCGATCTGGCCACGAAATGGGAGATGCCGGACGACAAGACCATCGTCTTCCATCTCAATCCCAACGCGAAGTTTCACAACGGGCAGCCGGTGAAGGCGTCCGACGTGAAGTGGACGTACGAGTCGTTGATGAACCCGACCTTCACCACCTCCAAGCGCTCCGGCTATGCCTCGGTGGATCACATCGAGACGCCCGACCAGCAGACGGTCATCTTCAAACTGAAGGAAGCGAACGCCGGAATCTTCGACAATCTCACCACCGGCATCCTTCCCACTGGCGCCGACACGAACGTCTACAAGACGAAGCCGATCGGCTGCGGGCCGTACAAGATCATCGAGTTCCGCCCCGACGACCGGCTGGAGTTGGAAGCGTTCGATCAATGGCACGGCGGCGCGCCGAAGATCAAGCACATTACGGTGCGCATCATCCCCGACGCCACCACCCGCATTCTGGAAATGCGCCGCGGCACGGTGAATTTCGAAGTGAATTCGATTCCGTTCGAAAACGTGGCGGAGTTTGATAAGAACCCCGACTTTACCGTCGTGAAAAGCCCGGGCTCGGTCTATCAATATCTCGCGTTCAACATGAAGGACCCGGCATTAGCGAAACCGCTGGTGCGCCAGGCGATTGCGCACGCCATCGACCGCGACCGCATCATCCGCGACATCCAGCGCGGCTACGCCCAGAAGACGGAGACGATGCTGGCGGAGGGCCACTGGGCGCGTGCGACGAACCTCCCGACGTATGACTACAACCCGGCCAAAGCGAAACAGCTCCTGGCGCAGGCCGGCTACCCCAACGGTCTCAATCTCGTCTTCAAGACCTCGACGGATGCCGAGGCGAATTCACGCGCGCAGGTGATGCAGGCGATGATGAAACAGGCCGGCATCAATGTCTCGATCCAGTCGAATGAAATGTCGACATTCTTCGCGGACATTGGCAAGGGCAATTTCCAGCTCTATTCACTGTCGCGCAACGGAATCGCCGACCCTGACTTCTATTACGTGATCTTCTATTCGAAGAACACGCCTCCCAATGGTCAGAACCGAGGCTATTACGTAAACACGCATCTCGACGATCTGATGCTTCAAGGCCATTCAACATTCGATCGCACCAAGCGCAAGCAGATTTACGGCGAGGTTCAGAACATCGTCGCCACCGATCTCCCCTACATCTCGCTCTACATGCAATCGAACGTCGCCATCATGCGCAAGAACGTGAGCGGATATCAGCAATACCCGGCAGGGTTCTATCTGTCGGTTCCGTACATGACGGTGAAGTAGGCTTTTCACGCGGAGTCGCGGAGACGCGGAGGAACTCATGGTTAGCATCGATGACAATGGTGAAGAAACCGAAGGTGCGTGGGCGGCGGAGATCCAACGCCGCGCCGCCGACGCGCGCGCGAATCCTCATGACGAGATCGACTGGCGCGACGCTCTACGGGATGTCGAGCGGGACGTCTTCGGAGGGAAGACTATTTTTCTCCGCGTCCCGACGCCTGAATCGTAATCAACTGAGTGCCGCGACCGTCGAGGCGATGTCGTCAGCGACGGCTTCAGAGTTCATGATGAACGTGTGCAGAGCCGGAACGAGGATTGGCTCGTCCGCACCCGACAACATCGTCTCGGAGACCGAAAGCACGCCGTCATTTGCTTCGTCATGAAATGGCGACCACTTCCCTCTGTAGCCGGCTGTCCCTGCATAGACCCGCACGATCCCGTCAGGAATGGGCAGCGCGGCCATGAACGCGTCGTCCAATAAGAGCTGTCCGGAATCGCCCGTATAGAACCGATAGAGCGGATTCGACGAGAAGAAACGTGCCGCCCGCGGCACCCTGTTCGGCGGCGCGAGAAGAAAACATCCGGCAGGCTGTCGACCGAGACGCGGCAACGCGGCACGGATCAGAACGCATCCAAGAGAATGGCCGACCAGGATGAATGGCTGCTCATCGCCGAGTTTGGCGACGCGTTTCACGAGCCGGTTCAATGAGGTATTGAACGGGACGAACGTGGAGTAGCCGAAAAGACCGACGTCAATCCCCGATGCACGGAGCCGCTTCGCCAGCAGAAGCTGCGAAAGCGGCGAACGTCCCATTCCGTGAACGAGGATGGCTCTCATCCAGACCCGCAGTATAGGCGTTGGCCCCGTACCTCCTGCCGAGGTGCAAACTGGACCATGACGCGGATGGTTAGCGAACGGTTGTCCGCCTGACCGCCCCCATCGGCATTACGTATGTGATCTCCTCCGCAATCCACTCCGGATCGGCGCTGCCCTGGATCGAACTCCATTGCGAGAGCGGTTCGTTGCCGTAGCGGACCATGCCGGAGTGGAGGGCGCGGTCTTTACGGTCTTTGTCGGGATTCGCGTCGGCGTAGCCGAGTTTCTGGCGCAGCAGTTCGAGATTGTCGGGCTGTCCGGTCACGAACAGCCAGTTCTTCGTGGCGTGATGCATGGACGCGTACGCGCGGAGTTTTTCGGGCGTGTCGTCGAGCGGCTTGATCGTCAGTGACACGAACGAAACCTCCTGCGTGACTCGTCTGGCCAGGATCTTCTGCGCCTTGACGAGGTTGGCGGTGATCATCGGACAGAGCGTCGTGCAGTCGGCATACATCAGGTTCAGCACGACGATCCTGTCCTTGAGCAGATCGTCGTAGAAGCGCACCGGCCTTCCTTCGTGCGTCACGAGAGGTACGTTCGGGAAGTAGCGCTTGCGCATCACCTCCCGGCCGGAGTCAGGCGGAGCAAATGTGCGCGGCACAAGACCGAGAGCGGCGAACAGGTTTCTCTTTCCAGGTTCAGGCATGGCGATCTCCTTATGGCCGCGTGTTCATGTCGCCGGTGGTGGCGACGTCGAAGCGCAGCATCATCGCGTGATCTTCGTGGATGACGTTGTGGCAGTGCATCGGATAGCGGCCGAGCCAGTCTCGGAAGCGCATCCGCACCTTCACATTGCCGCTCGGGATGAGCCGCACCGTGTCCTTGCGCGACACGTTTACGCCGCTGCTCCCGCTGCTGCATCCACTCCAGCAGTACTGGCTCCCCCATCGGCTGTAGTTGTTGTGGTCATCGCTGTCGCTTCCATACAGGCCGGGTGCGCCCTGCGTGATCTGAAACTCCTCGAGATGGACGTGAATCGGATGGGACCATCCGAAGCCGCCGTCGAAGGCCCATTCCTCGAGGCTGTTCTGCTGGATCGTGAAACGCGGCGATGCGCAACTGAAGAGCCGCCCGTTGATCGTCCATTGCCCGTCGCGCGTCTGATCGAAATTGAACGAACGCTGGAGGCGCGGCGTCGCGCTGACGCTCGGAAGCGTGTAGTACGCCGGCAGCGTGGCCGGATTGATGCTGTTGTCGGCAACGACGGGACCGTCGACGATAATCTTCAGCATCAGGAAACCCTGCCCGCCCGCGACGACGCTGCCGGTCGGGCCGCCCTGACCGTTCGGCTGATCGAGGCGGTTCTCGAGGTAGAGCGTTTTCCCGGCGTATTGTGAGAAATCGATGATCACGTCCGAGCGCTCGGCCACGCCCATGGCCACCGCCGGCACCTGGACCGGATGCGGCAGGAGATTTCCGTCATTCGAGATTTGGTAAAACGGCTGCGGTGTCGAGGGACTGGTCAGATCCGTCAGGTAGACCTGCAGGAAGCGAGACGGCCCGGTGTTCAGCCAGCGGAAGCGGTAGCGGCGTGGGCTTACGTGCAGCACCGGCTGGATCACGCCGTTGACGAGGAACTTGTCGCCGAGGATGCCGTCGGTGTTGAAGGTGTCAAAGACCATCATCCCCGTCTGCGCATCGAAGCAGCGGTCTGCAAAGGCCATGGGGATGTCGTAGTTGGGAAACGAGGGCAGACGGAAGCCCGTAGTCTCGTCGCCGGTGTCGAACTGATTGAACAGCAGGTAGAAGCCGAGCAGCCCTTTGTAGACGTTCTGCGACGTGAAGTTCTCGCGATGGTCGTGGTACCAGAGCGTGCTCAGTGATTCGTTGATGTCGCCGTGCGTCGCGACGTGCGTCGAATTGAAGCCGGCCAGAGCGTTCGGGTAGTACTGATCGTAGTACTGGCCCGCCGCGAAGAAGTCGCACGGAAAGCCGTCGCTCTCCGACGGCGTGTGGCTGTTGTGCAGGTGCGTCGAAACGGAGTTGAGGCCGAAGCCGCCGTTGCTCATTGGCAGATTGTTGATGTTGCGCACCAGCACCGGCGTGCCGTAGTGCGCGACATAGGTCGGTCCGGGGCTGACACCGTCGAACGTCCAGAGGTTCTGCATCGGCAGCTCGTTGGAGACCCGGACCTGGCTCTGCTGCTGCGTCACCTGATAGACGACGCCGGCCGGAAACGGGAAGCCGAGGGCCGGAGCCTGGTGCGCGCGCGTGCGGCCTTCGTACGGGAGACTCGTGGCCGGATTGATCGCCGTATTCGGATTGATCGATGGAGCGGGGCCGGTCAGCGACGACACCGGAATCGCCTGCTTCACCGGCGGAATCGGCATTGGCAACGTCCACGGCGTGGTGGGCGGACTGGCGCAGGTACCGCAGCCCGTGCTGCCGTAGCGGCAGCCGCCGCCACCCCAACTGCTCAAACCGTTCCTGGCGATGAGCATGCCCGCGCCGCCGAGAAGCCCCATGCGCAGCAGATCGCGCCTGCTCGTCAGTCCCGCTTTGATGAGTTCCTGGCGATTGAGAAACGCCTGGTACATCTCCTTCCAGCGCGCGCGGGAAACTGCCTCACCTCTGCCGTTGAAGTACATACGTCCTCCTCAATCGCTCGATCGTTTTGCATTGACTGATGCCGCGGCGGATGCTTTCGCGCGCGGCGCTGAACCGAACATGATTCCTGTCTCGACGTCCACCGGCTGGCCGTCGCGAAGGTACGGTTTGAAACGCCACGTCAACAGCGCCTCAGTGATCGCCTTCGCCTGTGCCGGGAAGGCGCTGATCACATGGACATGCCGGACTTTCCCCGCCTTGTCGATGATGAGGCGGACCGGGATGGCGTTGTACTTCTGCTCCGTCAGGACCGGATCGACTTTGTACGTGATGTTGGCGCCTTCCGCATAGTCCGCGACGCACAACGGCGCACTCGTATTCGCCAGCTTCATCGCGTCCATGTCCTTGATCAGCGACTCGCTCAACGCCGGATCGGGGCTCGTGAAGACGAAGCGGACTGTGTGGCAGCGGACCTCGGTCGCCAGCACGTACCAGTGCAGGCCTGCGACAGGCGAGTTGTAGTCGAAGCGCGTGAAGGCATGATTCGCCACCGTCACCTGCGACGGCGCATGCTCGACTTTGTAGTCAGGCTGCAGCGTCTCTTTCGTCTGCTCGATCGTCTCCTTCGCGGTTTGGCCGGGAAGCGGAGTGAAAAACATGTCCTGCGCCGTGATCAACAACGTTCCTCGGCTTGAATGTTTGTCGTTAGGTCCCGGGCGGAGAAGCGTCAGCACGTACGCCCCGCTGTCCGACGGCGGCGGGCCTTTGTATTTCTCGAACCAGCCGGACGGCAATGTGTAGGAGAGGCCGAAGTAGTCGTTGTTGTAGACATCCTTCGCGACCGCTCCCCCCTCGGGCAACGGAGTCGAAGTGTCGCTCGCGCTCGGAACAGCTCCTTTGACCAGGATGACGTCAGTCGGCAATTTGCGAAGCGGCACAGCTGGCGTGTCCGACTCCTGCGCACGCGCGATCGGCAGAATGCAGAGGAAGAGAAGTGCCTGGGTCGTACGACGAAACATCGTTCCTCCTTCGGAATCGGGCCGCTGACGGCGGTTCGTCAGCGGCCCGCGATGTGGATGCGTCAGAGACTTCGCAGGAAATTCAAAACGTCCTGCTTCTGCGAGGAGCTGAGGAGGTCGTAGTTGTTCTCGACCGCGTTCGCCTCGGAACCGGAACTGTCGTGCGCGAGAATCGCAGTGACCAGGTTCTTCGTCCGGCCGTCGTGCAGGAAGAAGATGCGCTGGCCGAGGCCCCACAGAGGCGCGGTGCGGAACTGGTCGCCGCCGGCGCCACCCTGCGACACGTTGTCATTGAGGCCCGTGCCCATGTGATGGATCTCGATGTCGCTGAAGAGGTTCGCCGTCGCATTGCCGAGGCTCGGCGTGAAGCGCGACGGTGACGTGGTCAGCGATGCGGTGTGGCAGACCGCGCAACCGATCGCGTTGAACAGGCTGCGTCCGTTCGCGATCGACGTCGCGCCGCCCGGTACGGTCGTCGATGGCGTGGGAGGCGCCAGGAAGCGCATGAACATCGCAAACTGCACGGTGTCGCTCAGCGTCCCGATCGCGGTCGTGTTGAAGTTCGTATGGTCCTCGGGCGTCGGATTGACGCGGCAGGCTGCCGGCAGGCCCGTGCTGCCCTGGTTCTGGTCCTCGCCGGGCAGAGGACGTTCCTGCGTGAACAGCTCGTTGCTGACGCCCATCTCGACGTTGTAGGCCTCGCCGGCGAAGATCTCCAGCGACTTGTTCTGCGCCTTCCAGCCGAAGCGGCTGATCGTGCCGTCGTTGCCGTTGTGGTTGAACGTGCCGCCCACGCCGACGTTGTTGTTCCGCTGGTTGTTGAAGTTGACCAGCAGCGTCGAATCGTCGATGTTCTCCATCAGACCCGAGCCGAAGGTCGGCGTGGGGATGCGGAAAATGATGTTGCCGGTGGCGACTGCTGTCGCGAAGCCCGGCTGCGGAATGCCGGTTCCGGACGCGCTGGTGCAACTCGACGGCGCGTCGACGCGGCCGACGATCGTGTAGAGATCCTCCACGCCGCCATTCGGCCGGTTCGTATCGGGATTGCCGAACGCGTCGAAGAAGAACGGGAAGCGCGCCTCACGCACAGGTCCTGTGCTGGTGATGAATGAGGGCACCGTGTTCCGGGCGCCGTCTGCCGTGGCGTCCGCAACCTGCGGATTGGTCGCCGGTGCGGAGCCGCCGACTGCCGGCTGCGCATGGCAAGCGACGCAGCTTCTGGAGTTGTAGCGAGGGCCGAGTCCAAATCCCTCTTCGCCGGCCACGGTGCCGGAGACGGAATCGATCTCGGTGAAACGGTCTTTGGCGTCGTTGAAGAAGTTGAGGATGGTCACCGGGTTATTGGCAGCAACGGACGCCAGGGCCGCACCGGCCCCCGCCGCGCCGCCGCGCACCCCCGGATCTACCTGGGCAAACGCCTGCAGTACGAAGAGAAGAGAGAGAAACAGCGCTAACGGAATCACTCGTCGGGTCATGGGAATCTCCTCAAATTGGTTGATCGAACCGAGGACGAGACGAAAGCCGACGCGGCCTTCGCCCTCTTGAAACCCAGGTCATGCGAGGAGGTGCCGGACCCGAACCTCTCCCCTTACCGCGTTAGACGATGCGTTATGAAAGGAGGGTAAGGACGGAGATGAATCCACACCACCAAAAAGGTAATCTTTAGTGGCGGAAGGATACCGAAGGCGCTCAGACCCTTCTAAATCCGCGTGACCACGAGAAGAGGAGCACTATCCGGCCACGCAGATTTTCGGCAGGGACAACTCCCCAGTAGCGCGAATCCGAGGAGCGGTCACGGTTGTCGCCAAGGACGAAGAACGTTCCCGCCGGTACCTCGTACGGGCCGAAATGATCGCGCGATCGATACGGCTCCGGAAGCGCCGGGCTCGCAACGTAGATCGTTGGATCGAGATGAACGGCGTACGGCTCCACAAGCGCTTTGCCGTTCACGAACAACTGCTTCGAGCGAATCTCGACGGTGTCTCCTCCAACCGCCACCAGGCGTTTGGCGAAAACGACTTCCGGCTGCGGCGGATAGTCAAAGACGATGATGTCGCCACGATTGACGCTGCCGGTCCGCATCGCAATCATCCGGACACCGATTGGAATCGCAGGCGCCATGCTGCCTGTCAGGTTGCGATACGTGCGCACGGTTCCGGTGGCAAGAAGCGCGAAGAGAACCACGAAGGGCAACACCGCCAGCGCGATCAGCAGCCGTTCCAGCAGCGACGGTTTCGACATCGCGCCAGTATCGCAGCGAATCGGCTTCATCGGCGACAATGCGCCGCATGGAACGGCCGCTCGAACAACTGGCGCAGACGACGGAGCCGCAGATGGTGCAGCGGCGGTTCGACGAGCAGAACCTCGTCTGGGCGTACCTGATCTCGTGGTTGTTCGCGCTCGCGTCGCTGGTCCTGGTCCCCTCTTCGTTCGCGTGGAAACAGCAGCGGCTCGCGCACGCCGGCGTTTCGATCATCGACGCGCTGCTCACGCTGTTCCTTCTCGCGGCCATGAGCGAGTTGCGCCGCGTGCGGCGGCGTAACGATCGTCCGATGCGTCCCTACGGGCGCATCGTCGGCCGCAACCTCAGCGCATGGCTGGTCGCGCTTTTCGCGATGAAGTTCGCGGCGCTCGTTTTCTTCGCACTGTCGGACAAATCAGGCTGGGTAGCGTGGGGCTTCGTTTTTCCGTTCGCGACGATCGCGCTCCGGCTTCTGCTGCCACAGCGCATGCTGCTCAACGGCGCATTGCTGGCGATCGTTGCCATCGCATTCCTGACGGCCCCGGCCAGCCGCAACCATACAAATCGGACGGGAATCGGTATCGCGCTGGTCTCGGTGAACGTCGTCTCCTTCGTGATCGGCGCGTTGCTGAGCAGCAGCGTCAAGAAGAGCGCGATCGAAGAAGGCGTGCAACGCCGTGCCGAAGCGCGCGAGCAGTTGCGGATCCGCGACGAGCTGCGCTTCGCGCGCGAGGTGCAGATCAGCATGCTGCCCGAGGCTCCGCCGCAACTCGAGTGGGCGGACGTCGCCGGCATCTCGCTGCCCGCGACCGAGGTTGGCGGCGACTACTACGACTACTTCGTCGTCGATGGACGCCTGGCGATCGTCTGCGGCGACGTCGCCGGTCACGGACTGGCGAGCGGTATCACGCTCTCCGCGCTGCGAAGCGGATTCACGCTGCTGCGCGATCAGCTTCTCGATCCCGCGCACGTGCTCGACCGGCTGCAGGAAGTCGTCACGCAGAGCAGCCGGCGGCGGATGATGGTCACGATCTCCGTCCTGCTTCTCGACCACGAAACGCATCTCGCCACGATCGCATCGGCTGGTCATCCGCCGCTGCTCCACGTCCGAGGAGCAACGCGGGAAACCCAACTGATCGAGCTCTTCGCCCCACCCCTCGGCGCGCGCCTCGGCGCCACCGTTCCGCAACGCGTGGTGCCGTTCGCCAGCGGCGACACGTTCGTCCTGCACAGCGACGGCATCTACGAAACGGTGAACGCTTCCGGCGACGAATATGGACTCGATCGCCTCGCGCGCATCGTGGCCGCGTGCGATGGGACGGCCGAGGAAGTCCGCGACATCGTGCTGCGCGACGTCGAATCGTTCCGCGGCGACGAGCCGCAGGAGGATGACGTCACGCTGGTGGTCGTGAAAATCGCTTAGTGCTTGTTCTGCATCCACGCCGGCACCGTTGACGTGTTGCCGTTGTCCGCGTTCTCGGCCTGCTTGTCGGCGGTCACGAGTTGCTTGCGGATCGTGCCGAGGATGCGTTGATCGGCGGAGGCGGCGAGGTCGAGCAGATGCTGGCGTTCGTGAAAACCGTTGAAGGCGATCACGAACCGGTCGATGCGAAACGCCACCACGCGCCCGAGGTAGCGATCCTCGGCGGTGAAATTGTCCTCGCCGAGGTTCGGGATCGGATCGAGCAGCTTGCCGTTGTGGAGATAGAGACCTTTGTATTGATCGAGGATGTTGCCGGCAGCCTGTTTGCTCGCGGCAGGAATCACGATGCCGTCGATCAGATCGTTGTCGACATTGAACGTCGCCTGGAACGAGTTGGCGAGGAACGGCTGGCCGAACGCGGCATCGGCGGAGTAACGCTCGCTGCCCGGGACACGCTGCTTGTCCGGCAGAAACGCGAAAACGGCCGGCTTGTTCGGCGCGGGCGGCATCTTGTCGGCGACGAACGTGGCCAGTCGAAGAACCGTGTCACCCGGTCCCGCGCCAGTGATGCGCACGTAAAACGGACCGCGCCACACGTGGACCGAATGCGCCTTCGCGAACGACTCGTTGGGGATGGTCAGAAAGCGCAGGTTGCCGTTTTTCTGCTTCGAATACGCTCCGAACGCCTTCACGAAATCGGGGAAGCGAAAGATCTCGACCGTCGCGAAGCCGTTGCTCCCCGGCGTGCTGTATTTGCCGATGGTGAGGTCGAGCGTCTCGTAGCGCGCGAACTGCGGCGCGTCGACGGGACCGAGGTACGTGTTGAGGTGATCGCCTGGGATGACGATCGGATCCTCGTCGAGCTTCCAGATCTGCGCTTCCTGCTGGCGCGGCAGGAACTGCAGACTCGGCGAGTCGACCATCGCGAAGTTGACTTCATTGCGCGGCGGCGGCGCGATGCGCACTTGCGCCGGACGCTTGCCATCGCACGCGGCGATGAGACTCGCGATCAGGAGCGCGAGAGCGATTCCAGGAAGGCGATGGTCACGCGCACGCCCGCGCCGGTCGCTCCACGCGCTTCGCGCGCCGTTTCGTGTTCCGCGTACGCCGTGCCGGCGATATCGAGATGCGCCCACGATGGACAATTGACGAACTCCTTCAGAAACAATGCCGCCGTGATCGCGCCGCCCCAGCGGCCGCCCGAGTTTTTCATGTCCGCCCAATCGCTGCGGATCAGCTCTTTGTAATCGTCCCACTCGGGCAGTCTCCAGAGGCGCTCACCGACGCGCTCCCCACACTCAATCAACTTCTGAGCCAGCTCGTCGTTATTGCTGAACAACCCAGCCGCTTCGCTACCGAGTGCGACGACGCACGCGCCGGTCAGCGTGGCGTAATCGATGATGTGATCGGGCTTCAATTCCGACGCGTAGTGCAGCGCGTCGCTCAAAATCACCCGCCCCTCGGCATCGGTATTCACGACCTCGATCGTCTTGCCGCTGCTCGTCCTGATGATGTCGCCCGGCTTGTACGCGCTGCCGCTCGGCAGGTTGTCGGTCGATGCGATGATGCCCGTTACGCGCACTGGCAGCGCCAGCATCGCCGCCGCCTGAATCGTGCCGATCACGGCCGCGGCGCCGCACATATCGAACTTCATCTCCTCCATCTTCTCGGCGGGCTTGATGGAGATGCCGCCGGAGTCGAAGGTGATGCCTTTGCCGACCAGCGCGACATGCTTCTTCGCTTTGCGCGGCGCGTATTCGAGGACGATGAAACGCGGCTCTTCGACCGATCCGCGATTGACGGCCAGCAGCCCGCCCATCTTCATCTTCTCGATCTCGCGCCGCCCATAAACCGTGCACTTGATCCCGGCCCCCTTCGCCACCTCTTCGGCACGCTCGCCGAGAAATGTTGGCGTGACGAGATTGCCGGGACCGTTGCCGAGGTCGCGAACCGTACGCACGCCGGCAGCAATCGCTTTCGCTTCATCGTCGAGCTGTTTCGCGCGCTTCGCATCGACGCCCTCGGGCGGAACAAGCGAAGCGTGAATCGGAAGCGATTTGTCGTCGGTCTTGGTGATGTAGACGTCGTATTTGTAGTCGGACGCCGCCAGCGCCTCAGCCGCAACGCGCGTGGACTCCTCGGCACCAAGTTTCGGCACAGAGACGGGCATGACCACGATGATGTTGCGATCGCGCTGCTTCTTCGCCATCTTGGCGATGCTGTAAATCGCGGTGCGAAGTCCGCGAATGGTGAGCGACTCGGCCTTGCCGATTCCGATGAGCGTGATCTTTTTCGGTTCGCCCGCGACAGTCGACAGCGACTCGTCCGCGCGCCCCGCAAAGCCGGACGCCGCAAGCGCCTGCATCGACTTCGCCGCGACCGCAACATCCGGCCTGGCCCCCTCGGCGATCAGCACAAAAAGATGATCCGCCTTCGCAACCTTCGGTTCCCGAGTAATGGTGACGTCCATAGCGGCGCGGATTGTAGCGGAGTGCGGGCGTCTCGCCTGCATCCGTCGCGGCGTCTCGCCCGACGGTGGTTTCTGCGACTAACTCCACGCCCGTGCAAGCATCACGAAAACCCCCGCCGGGCGAGGTCGCCCGGCGGATGCAGACGGGACGTCCGCACTACACCCATACAATTGGCCGGACTCATGCACGAGCGAGGTACTTGAATGGCGTTCCGAATTCTGGTCATCGATGATGAAACGGCGATCCGCGAAGCGATCCGGATGACGCTGGAGTACGAGGGCTACCGCATCGATGAGGCGCGGTCGGGACAGGACGGGATCGACAAGGCCACGCGCACCGCGGCGCCGTACGACGCCATCCTCCTCGACATCAAAATGCCGGTGCTCGACGGCATCGAGGTCCTCGAAAATCTGAAAGAACAGCACGTGCCGTCGCCGGTGATCATGGTCTCCGGACACGGCGATATCTCCACCGCCGTCGAGTGCACGAAGCGCGGCGCGTTCGACTTCCTCGAGAAGCCGCTGAACCGCGACAAGCTGCTGCTCTCCGTCCGCAACGCCGTCCGCCAGCAGAAGCTCGAGGAGGAAGTCGGCGAGCTGCGCGAACGCGAAGCGCGCGACTACCAGCTCGTCGGCGAGTCGTCGTCGATGAAGGAGTTGAAGTCGCAGATCGAGCTGGCCGCGCCGACGAAGGCAACCGTCCTCATCACCGGCGAGTCGGGCACCGGCAAAAAGCTCGTGGCGCGCGAGATCCATCGCCGCTCGTCGCGCGCCGCGCAGCCGTTCATCCAGGTCAACTGCGCCGCGATCCCCGAGGAGTTGATCGAGTCGGAGCTGTTCGGACATGAGAAGGGATCGTTCACCGGCGCGGTCCGCAAACAGACCGGCAAGTTCGTGGCCGCGGACAGCGGCACGATCTTCCTCGACGAGATCGGCGACATGTCGCTGCGCACGCAGGCCAAAGTGTTGCGCGTGCTGCAGGAAGGGGAAGTCGAGCCAGTCGGCTCGGCCACCGTCATTAAAGTCGACGTGCGCGTCATCGCCGCGACGAATAAGGACCTCACCGAAGAAATCCGTGCCGGCCGTTTCCGCGAGGATCTCTTCTATCGGCTCAACGTCATCCCGGTCCGCACGCCGCCGCTGCGTGAACGGAAGGACGACATCCCTCTGCTCGCCCAGCATTTCGCGACTATGTTCTCCGCGCAGTACAACCGGCCGGCGAAGAAGTTCGCGCCGTCTGCCCAAAAGGCGCTGCAGGACGCCGCATGGCGCGGCAACGTGCGCGAACTGCGCAACATGATCGAGCGCCTGGTGATCATGGTGCCCTCCGACACGATCGACATCACCGACCTGCCGTCGGAGTTTTTCCGCGCCGCCGGCGACATCATCGCCACCGCCATGCGCCTCGCCACGCTCCAGGATTTCAAGGACGAAGCGGAGAAGGCCTTCATCCTCGCCAAGCTGCGCGAGAACGGCTGGAATGTTTCCAAGACCGCCGAGGCCATCGATACGCCACGCTCGAATCTTTACAAAAAAATCGAGCAATACAACATCAAGCGCGAAGGCGGCGGCGCGATGTCGGCTCCAGACAGGGATGAGGGTGAGAAGCAGGGTGGGTAGGCAGGGAGATGAAGCAGGGATGAGGGACGAGGGACGAGCGAGAAGCAACCAACTGGTTGATCTTCTCAGCTGTCCCGAGCCACGTAGCGCCGCCGGCTCGGCGGCTGGACCGCCGGCGGCTCGCCGGCGTTTCTGCTCTCATCCGCGGAAAATCGCCACCGAGCCGGTGGCGGTACAGCCGGCGAGCCGCCGGCGCTACGTTCTCTTGTCAGCGCTTTCGCAACGCATAGGAACGTATTGATGGGCACGCAGCGCCGTCGTACCCCTCGTCCCTCGTCCCTCGTCCCTGCCTCATCCCCTGCCTCACCAATCGGCATCTTCGACTCCGGAGTCGGCGGCCTCACCGTTTTCCGCGAGATCGCCCGCGCCCTCCCCCACCACCCGCTCATCTACCTCGGCGATTCCGCGCGCGTGCCGTACGGAACAAAGTCCGCCGACACGGTGACGCGCTACACGCTGCAGGCCGCGGCGCATCTCATCGATCGCGGCATCGGCATGCTCGTCGTCGCCTGCAACACCGCCACCGCAGCCGCTCTCCCCGCGCTGCACGCATCGCTGTCGATTCCCGTCATCGGCGTCGTCGAGCCTGGCGCGCGTGCCGCCGTCCAACGAACGCGTGGCCGCGTCGGCGTCATCGCCACCGAGGGGACGGTGCGCTCGAAGGCGTACACGCGAGCGATTCACAACATCGATCCGAAGATCGAAGTCATCGAATCCGCCGCCCCGCTCTTCGTCTCACTCGCCGAGGAGGGATGGGCGAACACGCACGTCGCGCGCGAGGTCGCCGAGATCTACCTCTCCCCGCTCCTCGACGCCGGCATCGATACCCTCGTCCTCGGCTGCACGCATTACCCGATCCTGCGAGACACGATCGAACACGTTATCGGGGACAAGGTGATGATCGTCGACAGCGCTGAGACCACCGCCGCCTCAGTGCTCGCCGCGATCGGGACGTCGTCCAACGGCGCCGCAAAGCACACGTTCCTCGTCACCGATGCCGAGGAACGATTCCGCAGGATCGCGGGGGAGTTTCTCGAGCGCGAGATCGAGCATCTTGAACTCGTGAGTTTGTAAAAGGGACCGGTTTCACGCGGAGACGCGGAGAAGGCGGAGGACGCGGAGAAGGACCAATAAAGACTTCTCTCGCTTCTCCCCGCGTTCTCCGCGTCTCCGCGTGAAACCGGTCTCCCCCTACAATCGCGCCATGCGTTCGCTTCGCTTCACTCTCCTCACCCTCGCCCTCACCGCCCCCGCCCTGGCGCAGTCGGCGTTTCAGCTGCACGGCTTTGTATCCGCACGCGGCATCTACACCAGCGGGCAGCCTTCCTGGTTGCAGGGTGGGTTTGGGCGGCTGGATACGGGAGCCGGCGATGTGAATGAGCATCGGACGCTGGCGCTGGGCGTCGCGCAGGTTGGGGCGGAGTGGGCGCCGGCGTCGTGGATTGATTTGCATGCGCATGGGGTGGCGCGGCGGGATCAGTCGGGCGCGAGAGGAAAGCGGGCGGGCGTCGTTGAGGCGTATGTCGATCTGCATTCGGAGCATTTCGAGGTGCGGGCAGGGCAGTTTTTTCTGGGGACGTCGCGCGAGAATATCGGTCCGCTTTGGACGTCGCCGTACACGGTCAGCTTTTCGCCGTTGAATTCGTGGATCGGGGAAGAGTTCCGGCCGGTCGGCGTCGATCTGGCGTGGCGTCCGAACTTCTACGTCACCGCCGGGGCGACCGCGTTCCGGAACAACGATTCGATGGGGGCGCTGCTGGCGTGGCGCGGGTGGTCGGTTGGGAATCGGCTGAGCGTCTACAACGAGGCGCTGCCGTTGCCGCCTCTGTTTTCGTTGCCGACCGATTTCCCCAAGCAGCGAGACGGCACCGTGCCTTTTGAAAAGGATCTCGATGGGCGGACCGGCGTTTCCACTCGCGTCCGATTGCAGCTTCCCGAGCGGGCCATGATGCAGCTGACGCGCGTCGACAATCGCGGCGATCGCGAGTTGTATCGCGGCGAGTACGCGTGGCAGACGCACTTCAATATCGCCGCGGCGCAGGTTGGACTCACCTCACCTGCCACGTTCGCCGCGGAGTATTGCTGGGGCGCGACCGGGATGGGCGCCGCGCCGCATTTCGTACAGATGGATTTCGCGACGTGGTACGTGCTGACGTCGTACAAGCGCGGCAGTGATCGCTACTCGATCCGTTTCGACACCTTCTCCACGACCGATCGCGATCATGTGGCCGAGGACAATTCAGAGCATGGGCACTCATGGGTGCTGGCGTGGATGCACGACCTCAATCCGAACGTCCGCCTCGGCGCGGAGTTCGCGCAGGTGACCGGATCGCGGATCGCCGCGCAGCAGTCGGGGTTCAGTCCGAATACGGACGGGCGTTCGGTGACGGTGGAAGTGCGATACGGGTTTTGATCTCCGCAGCATTTTGTAGTGGCCGCCTCCGCGGCCACCAACTTCCTCCACACCAGGTTTCCCCGCGCACAGCGCGGGGCCAGGATTGTCGAGCGCGCCTTCGCGCGCGACGAATGCACACCACCCCGCAACCTCCATCCCCAACACACCGTATAATCCCCGACTCGGTTTCCCCATGCTTCTCACGTTTGTCGCCTTCGCAACGATGTTATTGCTCAATCCTGCTCGCACCCACGACGCGAAAGTTCAGCAGTATCCGCGCCTCCTTGCGGCTGCGCGGAAGGACCGTGTCCTCATCGTCGCGCCGCATATCGATGATGAGGCAATCGGCGCGGGCGGCTATGCCATCGATGCGTTGGCGAACGGTGCGGACGTCTATGTCGTCTTCCTCACCGCCGGCGATTGCAATCGTTTCTCCGCCCGGCTGATGTACAAGACGCTCGGGCCGACCGCGTCCAACTACCTCGGCGTCGGCAACGCGCGCATCGGCGAGGCGCGCGCGGCCATGCACCTCCTCGGCATCCCGCGCGATCACTATTTCGTGCTTGGCTATCCCGACCGCGGGCTGCGCACGATGGTCGACAATCCCGGCGCCATCGTCCGCTCGAAAGCGACGGGCGAGAACAGCGTGCCGTACGCCGACGCGGTAACGCCGCGCGCCGAGTACAGCTACGCGAGCCTGATGCGCGATATCGAGACAGTCATCAAGCAGGTGCAGCCGACCACGGTCATCGCGCCGGTGCCGTTCGATCTGCATCCCGATCACAGCGCGGCTGCGGAGATCACGGACGTCGCCCTCGACGAACTGCAACTCCATCCGAAACGACTCGGCTACCTCGTGCACACGACGCGTAGCCGCATCCACACCGCGTTCATGAAGATGCCGAAGCGCGCGCTGCTACCGCCGACCCGCATGCAGGCGTTTTCGTGGGCGACGTACGGCCTGACCACCGCGGTGCAGAAGACGAAAACCGAACTGCTGATGACGTACAAGAGCCAGCGGCCGTACGTCTTCCTGCTGCGCAACGCGTTCGTGCGGAAGAACGAGCTGTTCTTCGTGTATCCGCAGTAACCAAAAGGCAAATCACCACGGAGACACAGAGAGCGCAAAGAAGTTCTTTGTGTCTCTGTGGTGGATAGCCTTTTGCAAATGCGCGCTGCCTTCGCGGTTTTCCTCGCCCTCACCTGCACGACCGCGGGACCGACTTCAACAACGCCGAAGCCGAACAACGCTACCTACGACATTCGCATCCTCCACGGCGATGTCATCGACGGGACCGGCAAGCCGCGGTATCGCGCGGATGTCGGAATCCGAGGGGATGCGATTGCGGCGATCGGCGATCTTGCCAACGCGGCGTCGGCGATCACCATCGATGCGACGAACCAGGTCGTCACGCCGGGATTCATCGATCTCCTCGGGCATTCCGAGGGATCCGTCCTGCTCGATCCGCAGCTCGAGGGGAAGATCCGGCAGGGCGCGACCACCGAGGTCACGGGCGAAGGGCACTCGCCGGGGCCGATCAATGATGCGATGGCTGCGGAGATCGATCGCACGCGATTGCCGGGCTATCCCGACGCGACGTGGCGATCGCTCGACGATTTCATGCGCGTGGTCGAGAAGCATGGCTCGGCCATCAACTTCGCGTTCTACGTTGGAGCCGCGAACCCGAGGGAGATCGTGCTCGGCACGGCCGACCGAGCACCGACGGCGGCGGAGTTGGCGAAGATGGAGACGCTCGTCGATGAGTCGATGCGCGCGGGCGCGGTCGGCATGTCGACAGCGCTCATTTATCCGCCGGGACGGTTCGCGACGACCGATGAGTTGATCGCGCTTGGACGCGTCGTCAGCAAGTACAACGGCAGCTACTGGACGCACATGCGCAACGAAGCGGACCGCATCATGCCGGCGCTCGATGAAGCGTTCCGCATCGGCCGCGAGGCGCATCTGCCGGTGAACATCTTCCATCTGAAAGCGGGCGGGAAGATGCGCGGACACATGGCGGAGATCATCGCCAAGATCGAGGCGGCGCGCGCGAGCGGACTCGATGTGGCGTCGCAGATTTATCCGTACACGGCGACGTCGACCGACCTCACTTCGATCGTCTCCGCATGGGCACTCGACGGCGGCTATCTGCAATTCGTGGCGCGGTTGAAGGACCCCGCGACGCGCGCGCGCATCGCCAGCGAGATGCGCACCGGCAGCTACATCAGCCAGGGCGGCAATGGCATCCTCGTGCGCGGCATACAGTCGACCGATCCGAAAATCAAAGTCTTCGAACGCAAACGGCTCGACGAGATCGCGAAGAGCATGAACACCGATCCCGCCGAGGCTGCGTTGCGGATTTTCGAAGCGAGCAACTCGTCACCGATCGCGATCTTCTTCGGATTGAGCGAGGACGATTTGAAACTGGCCATGAAGCAGCCGTGGGTAGCGGTCGGCTCGGACTCCGGCGCCGTCGTCGGACCGATGCGCCAGTTCGGCGCGCACCCTCGCGCCTACGGCACCTTCCCCCGCATCCTCGGCCACTACGTTCGCGACGAGCATCTCTTCACGCTCGAAGAAGCGGTGCGCAAGATGACGTCGCTGGCCGCGTCGCGCGCGAAGTTCGCCGACCGAGGGACACTGCGCGCCGGCATGCGCGCGGACGTCGTCGTCTTCAATCCCGCCACGATCCGCGACGTGTCGACGTACGAAGACCCGCATCATTTCTCCGAGGGGATTTCGAGCGTGATCGTGAACGGAGTGCCGATACTGCAGGACGGGAAGATGACCGGGCGGCTTGGCGGGAGGGTGCTGCGGCGCGGGTCTTCGTGACGGAATGACAAATCCGCGATTTCGTTTAGGATTCCGCGTCACCGTGATGGGGAGTCGCCAAGCGGTAAGGCAGCGGCCTTTGGAGCCGCCATTCGGAGGTTCGAATCCTCCCTCCCCAGGTGGCGGCCACGGGCCGCAGCGTTGGTTGGCCTAGCTCGGCCACCATTGCCTTCTTAGAGGTCGTCCGGCGAAAGCCCTGTGCGCTTCGCGATTCTGGCCATCATTCGCGAGCCAATCTCTTCGCCGTCGTGAAATGAAAAGACGTAGTCGGGCCAACCATCACGTTGCAGGATGCGATGCGATGTTCCTGCCTGACGCTTGATCGACCACCCAATTCGCAGCAAGGCGGCGAGCACGCGGTTCGCTTTCGCGGATGGCCAATTCATTCGTGAACTGCGAAGACGCCCTCGAGCTCAGGCACCTGCTCGCCGTGCTCCAGCCGATCGGCGAGAACGCGGAACGCCAGCGCCTTGGCACGGGCGACGGCTTCGTCGCGGCTCTCCCCGTATGCGAGGACGCCGGGCAGATCGACGACCTCACTGATCCAGCGGCCATCGGTTTCGCGTTCAACCTCGACGGTGAAATCATTCATGACCGTCCATCCTACCTCGGGACCTGCGCCAGGAACTTGTCGAGCGCGGCGTTGAACGCGTCCGGTTTGTCGAGCATCAGCCAGTGACCGGCTCCGGTGATTTTTTCGGCGGGGAAGTCGGGGAACTGCGGGTGGAAGGATTGCGGCGACTCGATGTCGGCGGCGTAGACCACGAACTTCGGGCCGGGATACGCGTTCACGACCGACTTTGCGTCGTAACCCGCGAGGCGTTCGAGCGCGCCGGCGAAGGCGTCGACTTTTGACTTTTCGACGGTTGCGAAAACGCGATCCTGAACGGCTTGCGACGACGGCTTCAGCATCGGCGCGAACCACATGCGCGTGACTTTCATCCGGTCGGCGCGAAGGGCATCGACGAACTTCTGCATCGGCGGCGACATGGCCGGAACGCTGGCGGCGGAGTCGGCGTAGATGACCGCGGCCACTTTGTCGGGATGTGCTGCCGCGTACGTCGCCGCGACCGCCCCGCCGTAGCTGTGGCCGACCACGACGAAGCGCTTCAATTCGATCGACGTAACCGCGGCATCGACAGCCTCGGCATTTGCTTTCGGCGAGTAGTCGCCATTCGCCGCGGGAGCGGAGTTGCCCATCCCCGGAAGATCGACAGCAACCGCGCGGCGCGTTTTGCGAAGATGCGCGAGCTGCGCCTCCCACTGCGTCGAATCGGCGCCGTTGCCGTGGATGAAGAGCACCGGCAGTCCACCGCGGCCGCCGTCGTCGACGTAAATCGTTCCATTGGGCGTCGTAACTGGTCCCGAAACCGGCGCATGCGCACAGGCCGCCGCAAAAATGAGGGCGATGAATGAGAGTCGCTTCATGTAAAGTCTCCTTGTCAGCGACGATAGCGGGATGCGAACCACATGTCAAGCATGCTTGTCGCGCTTCCGCTCCGGCCAGCCGCGCTGCTTCACCTCATCGAACGTCATCAACGAGTTCGCGTAGTAGTCGCGCAGCAGCGTCTCGCGGGGATTCCAGCGCCACGCTTCTTCGATCACCGGCACGCCGCTCCCTTCGAAGAGATCGGAGCGCCATCGCTCGGCCGGTTCGATGAGATGGCGCAACTCGACGACCGGCCGCGCCGCGCGCCAGATGGCCTCCCCCGTCTTCTCGCGCAACAGCCAGACGCGATTGCGCCACGTCTCGCGATAGCGATCGATGGCGTCGATGATCTCGGCGTCCGTCAACGGCTCGGCCGCGTCGGCAAACACGCGCGCCAGCAACGTCACCGGCGTCACCGGCAGCGCGTTCGAAATCTCCAGCATGACCCGCTCGGCTAGCTCCGTCAGCGCCGCCTTCCGGTCGTCGTACAACGGCGCGAGGATGTCCGGATGCTTGCCGACGAATTCGTCGACCGCGATCGGCGTCCCGAACGTGACCACCGCGTAGCCGTAACGCTTGAATCGTTTCAGGATGCTTCGCAGAAGATTGCGAAACAGAAAGTCGATCGTGGTCTGCAGCTTGTCGGTCTTCGTCCGCCGGTCTTCCTTCCCCACCAACTCCTCGGTGAGGTTGCGGTCCTCCAGCACGCGGTCGTAGTTGATCGCGGTCGGAATCAGAAACAGCGGCGCGCTGAACTCGGGATCGCGCTTGCCGGCCACGATGTAATCGAGCATCCCCAGCTTCGGCTTCTGAAACGCGCCGTCGCGCGTCAGGCCGCCTTCGATGAAGACGCCCTGCGTGACGCCGTTCTTCGTGATCGTGCTGACGAAGGTCGACAGCACCGCGTGATACAGCGGCTCGCGATACCGGCGCCGGATGAAGTAGCCGCCGAACCATTTGAAGAGATGGTTCAGCGGCCAGACGCGCGCCCACTCGCCCACGGCGTACGACAGCGAGACGAACTTGAAGAGCATGTGCGCGACGAGGACGTAGTCGGCATTCGAACGATGATTGATGAGGTAGACGACCACGGCGTTTTTCGGCGCGGTGGCGTTGAAGTCGCGCAGCGTTTTGTGCTCGACCACCGGTCGATAGAGAAAATGCATGATGGCCCGCGCCAGCGGCGCTCCGACCCGGTAGTACGCGAGCAGATTGAACTTCGGGACGATCTCGCGCAGGTACGTCCGCGCCTGTCGCGTAGCCTCTTCGGTCGAGGTGTGATGTTCTTTCGCGTAGCCGCGGATCGCCTCAACCACTTCGCGGCTGCCGAAGACTTCCAGCTCGATGTCGGCATGGCGGCGTTTGAGCTTGAAGCGATCGACGTGAATGTGCCGGCGCCGCTGGAAACGGCGCGCGTGCCGTTTGCCCACCACGAGCGCGATCGCGGCGAGGACGATCACCGCGATGAGAACTTCGAGCAGAAGTCGCATCGGTGTCGTCCAGTGTAGCGTGAGGCTCGTTCGCGATTGCTCGCGGTAAATTTCGGAGGCGCGTCCCTCTAACCAATTACACAAGCCCCCACTGGCGGATTTGGGTCCGGCCCGGGAGACCTGTCGATGACTGCGAAAGTGAGAGCACAAGCCGTTCGCGCGGCGCTAGGTGTTGCGTTACTCACCCTGAGCGCATGCCGGGCCGCCGAGGAGTCGCCGTCGGAGAAGCTGAAAGCGCTGGCGACGCACTCGGGGCGCCCAATCGATGCGCGCCTGACCGGATTCGACTGGCCTGCCGCGCGCCTGCAACGCGCCACGCACGCGAACCTGCTCGATCCAGCCCGTCTCGAACTCGCCGGGGCGGCGAGCACCGTCATCCAGTCCCAACTCAACGATTCCTCGGCACGCGCACGCCACGAATCCGGCGCAGCGTATCTGCTGATCGATCGCGATCGCGACGCCATCGATGCCCTTGAATCCGCCGTGCGCCAGTCACCAAAGAACGCGGCGTACTGGAGCGACCTCGCCGCCGCGCGTTACACGCTGGCCGTCACAGAAAAGCGTCCGCACGAGCTGCCGCAAGCACTCGCGGATGCCGACCACGCCCTCCGCCTCGAACCGAAACTCAATGATGCCCTCTTCAATCGCGCCCTGATCATCGAAGCGCTCGGCATCAGCGAAGCAGCCCGCCGCGCCTGGCAACGCTACGCCGCCGCCGACCCCTCCTCGCATTGGTCCGCCGAGGCAATGCGACACCTCGGCGACCTGCGTGTTGTGACGACGCGCGATGAGTTCCAGAATCGCCTCGCCACCGCTTCCCGCGCGCTGCCCGACAACACACCACTCATCGCACTCGCTCGAAACTACCCACAAGAGGCGCGAACCTGGAGCGAAGGTCCGTTGTTAGCAAACTGGGCCGATGCGTTTCGCAAGGGCGACTCCAAAACCGCCACGGAAACCCTGACAATCGTCCGCACCATCGGCTCCGCGCTCGCGGAATTCAACCACGTGCACTCGGTCGCAGACATCGTCGCGACGATTGACCACTCCAACTCCGCCGACAAAAGAATCCTCGCCGACGCCCACGCCATCTACCGCGACGGACGCGTCCTGTACAGCCAACGCCGCATCGCGGACGCACAGAAGAAACTGCAGGAAGCGCGCACTCTCTTCGCCCGAACCCGCAGTCCGATGACGTTGATCACTGATTACTACCTCGCGAATTGCCTCTACGACAGTAATCACATAGCCGAGGCCGCACGCGCTTTGGACGACGTGGCCGCCCGCGTCGATCCAAAGAGGTACCCCGGTCTGACGGCCGAGATCAAGTGGGAGCGGACGCTTACTCAGGCGTCGGCTGGTGACTGGGAAGCAGCCATTAGCACCGCCAGTGAGTCGCGGAAAATCTTTGATTCTCTGGGAGAAACAGAAAATCGCAGCGAGATGGACATGCTCCTCTCGACTCATTTTGACCTTATATCCCAACCCGCCGCGGCTTGGATCGCGCGTGTCGCAGCGTTCCACGTGCTGGGCCGCGCAGGTTCAACCGATCGAATCCGCATTTCCCTGATGACGAGTATTCAGTCAGAGGTTGAGGAGGGTAACTTCGAGGCAGCACTTTCGCTGGCAGCGATTGCAGTGGATGACCTACGCCACGGGAAGCAACCGACAGCTATGTGTGTGGCCGAATCGGCGCGGGCTCAGGCTCTCGCAAAACTTGGAAACATTGATGCAGCCATTCGGTCAATCGATAGGGCTCGCCAGACGGCGCAGACAATTTCCGATCCGGCGTTACAGAATCGCGCTCTGGCCGACCTGGACATTGCCGAAGCGGCCGTAAGGCGAATTACGCCTCAGATCTCGCTCCGCCTTCTCGATGCAGCAATCGCGTTTTATCGCTCGAGCGGAGGTACCGCGTGGCTGCCGAAAGCGTATCTCGAGCGAGGCCGCACGCTGATTGCGGCGAAAAATGACGCGGCCGCTCTTGTAGATTTCGAGACGGCGTTGCGCGAGATTGATGCGGAACGATCCTCGATTGCCGACCGCAGCCTCCGCGGCATGTTCTACGACACGGAGCGCGGGCTTGTTTCCGAAAAACTCGCCCTATTGTTGCGGCGCGGCGAGGCTGCCCGCGCTTTCGAATTTTGTGATGCCGTTCGCGCTCGAAGTGTTTATGAGCAGTTAAAGACTCGCCCGATGGCGGACTCATTTCAAACCTCCCAAGGAATCCTGCCACAACTGCCAGCACGTACCGCGCTTCTCGAATATGCAGTGCTGGAAGACTCCGTCCTTATCTTTTATGTTGCACCCTCACATACAGGCGTCGTTCGGGCCGACGCCTCGCCGGTTTTGCTGCGAACGGCGATCGAGCGCTGCAACGATTTGCTACGACGTCGGAGCACGATTCAAGCAGTGCAGCAACAGCTCGCCATCCTCCATCAAATTCTGATCAGACCCGCCATGCCGGAACTCGCCGGGGCTGAGCGGTTGATCATCGTCCCTGACCGACAGATTCATCAAGTGCCATTCGCCGCTCTCTATGACGTGGAACGGCATCGTTATCTCGTGGAAGATTTCACTATTTCGTTAGCACCAAGCGCGAAGATGATCACTCGTACGATCACGCGCCGTATTCTCGATCCCGTGTTGGTCGTGAGCGATCCTCACAGTGACGATGAATCGGCGCTGCCGAATGCGATTCAGGAGGCGGCGGCGGTCGCATCTATGTACGACTCCGCGACCTTGCTTACCGGGGAACGCGCGACTCGCGCTCGGTTCACGGCCGCCGCCCAGCGCAGCGGAATGATCCATTACGCGGGGCATGCCGACAGCAGTTCCGCTGATCTGTTCGGCTCTCTTCATCTAGCATCTGACGCCTCCGGCCGTACGGGAGATCTGAATGCGAACGCAATCGCCTCACTCAACTTAGCCAGAACCGAGCTGGTAATTCTCGCCGCATGCGGAACCATGCGCGGCGATTTTCAGCATGTGGATGGGATGCCGAGCATCGCCCGCGCGTTTCTGGCCGCGGGTGCGCGGAATGTCGTAGGAACGTTGTGGGAAGTAGACGACGACGCCGTTGCGCCTCTGTTTCAGCGCATACACATCGAACTGCGGCGCGGCTCGGATCCACGGGATGCATTGCGCATCGCCCAGTCAGCGCTCGCGCACGAACGAAACACTCGCCTCAGTCACCCTTCCACATGGGCACCGGTCGAGCTTCTCGCTTATGCGGATCAACAACCACCAGCAAGGCCCACAAGGAGCAAGTAGTGTCTGTCACCAGCATTCAATTCATAGGCCTGTTCGTTGTCATGATGAACACCGGAACGGGACTGCACATCCTGGTACCGCATTTTCCCAATAGCCCGTACGCAGGGCACAAGTCAGTCATCCAGTTCGCGCCCGAGCTTGTCGTGAGCAGCTCATGGCCGGGGATAGCGGCATGCGGACCGAACGGCTCGCTTCGCTGTGCTCCGATCGATGTCGAGACGATCACGTTTTCCGGTGCCAGCGACCCAGCCCCAACGGACATCATCGGTAATATCCCCCACCTCCGTTGCTGCTGTCAGTCGATGTCCGACATCCTCCCTAAATACAAAGATCCAAAGGCGACGGAAAAACTTTCCGCGCACATTTTTGTCGAACACGGAATCGCAGAAGCGATCATGGACGCGAACGGGCGGGTCGATACATGGGTGACGGAGCACTCCATAGATCCGTCCGGAATCACAGTGATCGGGAACAACGCGAACGGTTCATTCAACATCGTCTTTAAGCCCAACGCTCAGTTTTCGATTCTGAACACGATGCCTGACGACTCCACGACGTCGCACTTCCTGGCGTATTACCTCATGGGCGTCGGCAGCGCCAAGTGCACGTCCACGCCGACGAACGATCCGGCATGCGCACCGCGCGCCACCGAGTGCAGCCTTCCTATACCAGTCGTCGGAGCACGCAAACCGGCAGTGAAACCGGCCGCCACACTCCGTGTGGTGCAGGGCAAGAAAGTTACGCCTCTGGCAGTAACCCTGGACTGCTCCAACTCCCACTGGCCGTAACCGCCGACCTCGGCTTTGTTCTAGAATCCGCCATCCTTAAAACATGCAGAGGTGGCGATGGCTGAGCAGGGGCGGGTCCTGATCGTTGATGACAACGAGGCGGATCGGGCGTTGCTCGAGGCTCATCTGAGCCGGGACGGGTTCGAGACCGAAACCGCGGCCGATGGCGTCGAGGGGTGGGCCATGCTCGATGCGCATCCCGACCGGTATGACCTTGTCCTCCTCGATCGGACCATGCCGCGGATGGACGGGCTCGAACTGCTGCGGCGGATGAAGAGCGATCATCGGTTTCTGATACTGCCGGTCATTTTTCAGAGCGCGCTGGTCAAACGCGAAGAGGTCATCGAAGGCATTCGCGCCGGCGCGTACTACTACCTGACCAAGCCGTACGACACGGAGATGCTGCTCAGTGTCGTGCGCACCGCCGCAACCGACCGCGCCGCCGCGCGCGAATTGCAGCACCGCGTGAGGCGCGGCATGCAGGTGCTGCAGCTTCTCGAGGAAGCGCACTTCACCTATCGCACGATCGAAGAGGCGCGTGGACTCGCGGCCGTGCTCGCGACCGCGTGTCCGGATGCCGAGGCTACCGTGATCGGGCTGACGGAGTTGCTGGTGAATGCTGTCGAGCACGGAAACCTCGGCATCACGTACGACGACAAGAGCGCGCTGCTCGCGGAAGGTTCATGGGCGCAGGAAGTCGCGCGGCGCCTGGAGCTGCCCGAGAACCGGGGCAAGCGCGTCGACGTCGAATTCTGCCGCGGCGATAACGAACTGCGTTTCACCATTCGCGACCGCGGCAACGGATTCGAATGGACGCGCTACTTCGAGATCGATCCGCGCCGCGCCTTCGACCGGCACGGCCGAGGGATCATCATGGCGCGGCATGTCAGCTTCTCCTCGATCGAATATCGAGGGACAGGAAGCGAAGTCGTGGCCACCGTTCGTTGCGGTGCGGCCGCGTGAGCGCGACGCCCGGCCTTGCGCGACGCCTCGGCGCGTTCGACGCCACCATGATCGTCATGGGCGGCATCATCGGTTCCGGCATCTTCATCAATCCGTACGTCGTCGCGCGCGCGGTTCACACGCCGGCGCTGATCATCGGCGCGTGGGCGGCCGGCGGCGTCATCGCGCTGCTCGGCGCGTTCGCGTACGCGGAGCTGGCCGCGTTGCGCCCCGAGGTCGGAGGGCAGTACGCGTATTTACGCGATGCCTACCATCCCTCGGTCGCGTTTCTGTACGGATGGGCGTTGCTGCTGATCGTGCAAAGCGGCGGGATGGCAGCGGTCGCAGCGACCTTCGCAAAGTACGTGGTCACGCTCACAGGCGTCGCCATGCCCGACTGGCTGCTCGCCGTCGTCACGCTGCTCATCCTCACGCTCATCAACTGCCTCGGCGTTCGCACCGGCAGCAACACGCAGACGGCGTTGATGTTGCTGAAGCTCGCCGCGATCGCGATGCTGGTCATCGCCGGCGCGACGATCGCCGCGCCTCATGCCGCCGCGAAGGCGATGCTCGACGCGCCGCTGTCGGCCGATCTCTTCATCCGCTTCGGCGCTGCGATGACGCCGGTGATGTTCGCGTACGGCGGCTGGCAAACAGCGAGCTTCGTCTCCGGCGAGCTGGCGCGGCCACGGCGCGATCTTCCCATCGGACTCCTGGCCGGAATCATCGGCGTGATCACCATCTACGTCGGCGTGACGTACATTTGCGTCCGCGCGCTCGGCGCGGACGGACTGGCGAATTCGCCCACTCCCGCTTCCGCCGTGATGCGCCTGGCCCTCGGCGAGCGCGGCGCGCAACTCATCGCGGCCGGCATCGCCATTTCGACGCTCGGCTTTCTCAGCCAGAGCATGCTCACCGCGCCGCGCGTCTACTACGCCATGGCCGCGGACGGCCTCTTCTTCCGCAGCGTCGGCCGGATCAGTGCGAAGACGCATGTGCCGGTGGTCGCGATCGCGCTGCAAGGAATCGTGGCGATCGTGATCACGCTGTCCGGTACTTACGAACAAATCCTCGGCTATGTCGTCTCGACCGATTTCATCTTCTTCGGACTGACCGGCCTCGCGCTCTTTATCTTTCGCCGCCGACAGCCGCCCGCGGGATTTCGAACGCCGGGCCATCCGATCACGACAGCGATCTTCACGATCTCGTGCTGGATCGTCGTCATCGCCACGATCGCGAAGTCTCCAGTCAACAGCCTGATCGGATTCGCGATCCTCGCGGCAGGATTGCCGGCGTACGCGTGGTGGCGGCGTAGCGCCGGCGGCTCGCCGGCCGGACCGCCGCCGGCTCGGCGGCAAATTTAGAAGCGCCAGCGAGCCGCTGGCGGTCCAGCCGTCGGGCCGACGGCGCTACGATCGCTACGCCTGCGGTGAAACGCGGACGTTGAGCTTCGGATCGGTTGCATTCTGCGTCTGCTTGAACACGCTCGTCGCCATCGCGATCACCGAGCTGACGTCGCTCAGGTTCGCCGGGATGATCATCGAGTTGCCACTCTTCGCGAGCTGGCCGAACTGCTTGATGTACTCCTCGGCGAGGCGAAGTTGCATCGCTTCGTAGCCGCCGGGCGTCTTGATGGCGTCGGCGATCTGCTTGATGCCGTTCGCGGTCGCGATGGCAACCGACTGAATCGCCGCGGCCTGACCTTCGGCCTCGTTGATGGCCTGCTGCTTCTTCGCTTCCGAGGCCTTGATGACCTGCTGCTTGTCGCCGTCGGCGGCGTTGATGGCCGCGTCGCGCTGCCCTTCCGACTGCAGCACCGTGGCGCGCTTCTCACGCTCGGCGCGCATCTGCTTTTCCATCGCGGCGAGCACGTCCTGCGGCGGATTGATGTTCTTGATCTCGTAGCGCAGCACCTTCACGCCCCACGCTTCCGAGGCCTTGTCAACTTCGCTGACGACCATGAGGTTGATGTTCGTCCGCTCTTCGAAGGTGCGGTCGAGCTCGATCTTGCCGATCTCGCTGCGGAGATTCGTCTGCGCAAGCTGCGAGATGGCGTAGGTGTAGTCGGAAATGCCGTACGACGCGCGCGCCGGATCGAGGACTTTGAAATAGAGCACGCCGTCGACGGCGACCTGCACGTTGTCGCGCGTGATGCAGACCTGCTCGGGAACGTCGAGCGCGACTTCCTTGAGCGAATGCTTGTAGCGGACCGTGTCGAGGAACGGCACGAGGATGTGGAAGCCGGCGTTGAGCGTGGCCGAGTACTTGCCGAGGCGCTCGACGATCCACGCGTTCTGCTGCGGCACGACGCGAGCAATACGGCTGATCATGATCATGGCGAAGATGACGACGACCATGGCTACGACAAGACTGGACATGACGTTCCTCCGGATGGTTGTTTACGATGCACGTACGTAGATCGTCAGCCCGACGACCTCTTCGACGATGCAGCGTTGACCTTTTGTAAGCGGCGTCTCTCCAACATTGCGCGCCGTCCACGTACTTCCCCGCATCTCCGCTTTTCCTTCAGCTGAGACCGGCAAATCGGATAGTGCAATGGCCTGCTCGCCGACCAGCGAGTCGACCACTTTCGTGATGTTGAAGCCGAGCTTCCGTACGACATACGGCCGCACGAAGATGAGCAAAATGACCGAGGAGATCGAGAACGTGAGGAGCTGTCCCCACAGCGGCATCGGAATTCCGACGCCGACGATGAGCGCGACGAGGAACGCGCCGACCGCGAAGAATCCGATGTGCGCCGTCGTCGCGAAGAACTCGATCGTGAGCAGCAGAAATGCGACGAGAACCCAGACCCACCAAGCCATTTTCGTGAGGGGTCAGCGTAGCACGACTGCTACTGCAACTCGGTGAGCACGCTCTTCGCGATGGCCGGGATCAGCTTCACATCATCCGCCGTCCCGCGCGTCATGACGACCAGGATGATCTTTCGTCCGCCGGGCAGCTCGATGTACGCGGCATCGTGACGAACTTCCGACGTCCAACCCGCCTTCGACCATTCGCGCGACCCGGCCGGTAACGACTCGCCGATGAACTCCTTGACCTGATTCTCATCGGCTCGCGGCGGATTCAACGGACGTTCGAGGAGCGCCAGCATCGCGTCGCTGTCGGCGCCGGAGATGGCGCGATGCCGCACGATCCACAGCAGCAACGAGGCGAATGAATTCGCGCTCGATCGATTGCGATTCGGACGCGCCTCCCCGCCGAGGAGCTGCTTCTCGCGGCCGAACGGACCGAAACTCCACGGCTTGGCCATGGCGCTGATGTCGTATCCCATCGTCGCGAACCAGCGGTTCACGACGCGGCGTTTGTCCATGAACTTCGCCAGCGCGCGTCCCTCCAGATTCGGACCGGGACACGTATCGCTGATGATGTCGATGAGGTACGCCGTGGCGTCGTTATCGGAGAGCCGGATCATCTCCCCGAGCGCCCGCGCCACCTCCGGATCCCCTTCCAACTTCTGATGAAACACCTCGGCCATGATGTACAGCTTCACCACCGAGGCCGGATAGAAAGGCGCATCGCCATGCCAGTCCGCGCGATCGATCGTCGACGGCTTGGTCACGTCGACGATGCTGATCGCAAGATTGTCCGCCGTCAGCTTCGGAAAATCCTTCAGCGTCTGCTCCGCCGCATGTTTCAGCGCAAGTTCCAACGCCGGATTCTTGGGCAGATCGGTGAACTCGCGAAAGTTGGCGAGGGCGGCGGTGGCGAGGAACAGAAGAACAACAGCAACTCGAATGCGCATGAGGGAATTGTAGTCACGCGGAGACGCGGGGCCGCGGAGAAAACCTGTGTCTCCTCCGCGTCTCCGCGCCTCCGCGTGAAAAGCTTTTAACCCCGCCAGCCCCGCACCTTTTCCGCTACGGCCTCCGGCGTAAATCCGAAGTGCTTCTCGATGTCGGCGAGCGGCGCCGAGGCGCCGAAGCGGTCGATGCCGATGACCAACGCGTCGTGGTTGACGTACTTGTACCAGCCGGACGAGCGGCCGGCTTCGATCGCGACGATGCGGCTGCGGTCGCCGAGGATTTCGTTCTGGTAGTCAACAGGTTGACGATCGAAAAGGTCGAGCGAGGGAGCGGAGACGACGCGGGCCCGGATTCCTTCCTGGCGCAGCAACTCGGCTGTGCGCACTGCCAGCGTCACCTCGGAACCGGTGGCGACGAAGGTGAAGTCGCCGTCGGCGTAGCCATCGAGGACGTACGCGCCGCGCCAGATGTCGTGCGGGTCGAAGGCGGGGCCGTGCGGGATGATGTCCACCTTCTGCCGCGTCAGCACGATGAGCGTCGGGCCTTCGTGTTTGCTGCCGATCGCCCACGCCCAGGCCATTCCGGTTTCGACGCCGTCGGCGGGACGGAACAGCGTCATGTTTGGGATCAGCCGCAGCGAGAAAAGCTGCTCGACCGATTGGTGCGTCGGACCGTCTTCGCCGAGGAAGACCGAGTCGTGCGTGTAGACGAAGATCGACGGAATCTTCATCAGGGCCGCGAGACGAATCGCCGGGCGCATGTAGTCGGAGAAGATCAGGAACGTTGAACCGTGCGCGCGAAAGGGGCCGTAGAGGGTGAGCCCATTCAGCGCCGCGCCCATGGCGTGTTCGCGGATTCCGAAGTGCAGGTTCTTGCCCTTGAACAGATCGAACGGAGGCGGATCGTTGACGTCGTTTTTCAGGCGTTCGATCGATCCGCCGTTTTTGAAATTCGTTTTCGTCGACGAGGCAAGATCGGCCGCGCCGCCGATGACGAACGGTGCGATCTCGCCGATCTTCTGGATGACCTGGTTCGACAACTCGCGCGTCGCGATCGGCTTGTCGGTCTTGCCCGCTGCCGCGAGCTGCAACTCGTAACCGTCGGGCAGAGAATGCGACCAATACGCATCCCATTCAGCTGCAAGTTCAGGATTGCGCGCGCGCCACTCGGCTATCCCCTTCTCCCACTGCTTGCGCGCGCGGGCGAGCTTCTTCACCTTGCGCGCGAACTCTGCGCGGACTTCGTCGGGCACATAGAACGTCGGCTCGGCCGGCCACCCGAGGGCCACTTTCGTCGCCGCGGCTTCCTCGGCGCCGAGCGGTTCGCCGTGCGCGCGCGACGTGCCGTGAAACTTCGGACTCCCCTGCCCGATCACCGTCTTGGCCATGATCATCGACGGCTTGTCGGTGACCTTCTGCGCCTTGCGAATGGCTTTGCGCACCGCGTCGCGATCGTGGCCGTCGATCTTCTGCACGTGCCAGTGCGCGGCCTCGAATCGCTTCTTCACGTCCTCGGACATCGACAGCCGCTTGTCGCCGTCGAGCGTGACGTCGTTGTCGTCATAGAGGTAGATGAGGTTCCCAAGCCCGAGGTGGCCGGCCAGCGACGCGGCCTCGGCGCTGATGCCTTCCTCGAGATCGCCGTCGGAACAGATGACGTAGATCCAGTTCTGAACGGGCTTGAACGCGTCGTCGGTGTTGAATCGCGCCGCCATCATCTTCGAGGCGATGCCCATTCCGACGCCGTTCGCGAATCCCTGTCCGAGGGGGCCGGTCGTGACTTCGATGCCGGGCGCGTCGCCGTACTCGGGATGGCCGGCGGTCTTCGATCCCCACTGCCGAAAACTCTTCAGCTGATCGAGCGTCATCTCCGGATAACCGGTGAGATGCAGCAGCGAATAGAGCAGCATCGACGCGTGCCCGGCGGAGAGGACGAAGCGATCGCGATCCTGCCACGCCGGCGCCTTCGGATCGTGGCGCATGAAGTCGGTCCAGAGCACGAAGGCCATATCGGCCATGCCCATCGGCGCGCCGGGATGTCCCGACTTGGCCTTCTCGACACCATCGATGGCGAGGAAGCGGATGGTATTGACGCAAAGCTCTTCGAGCTTGTCCTTCTCCTCGATCTTCGGCTCGTTGTGGCTCTCCGCCTCGGCAATCGCGGCACTGGCCTCCGCCGCTCCGCCCGTCTGCTCGTCCATGCTTCCTCCATGCGTGGCGAATGGGTTGCGCCAGCGGCGCGGATTATATCCAGCGGGTAACAGGCGACTTTGGCGGGGTCAACAACTCCAATTCACCGCGAATCACTACCCGATTCGCGAATGACAAAATCACCACCTGGTGATGCTGCCTTGAGCAATGCGTCGAGTTTCGCGAGCGTCGGAACGGCGTTGCCGCGTTCGTAGCGCGCGTACGCGTTTCGCGACGACGCGCCGAGGCGTGACGCAATCTCGCGAAGCGACGCACCGCTGGCTTCGCGGCGGCGCCGTAGCAGGAGAGCGGTCATCGCGGCGGCGTCATTTCCAGAGACTTCGAACTCGCGATTTCCACGTGGATGAATGTTCGCCGCGAAGTCAGGTCGATCGACCATCGTCTCCAGCCAGTCACCAATCATCTCCAGGGCTTCTTTGCGTGTCCGTCCCTGGGTCATCGCATCAAGCAGAGGGATTTCGGCCAGCCAGAAGCGGCCGTCGCGAGTGAGTTTGCCTTCGAATCTCATATGCGCTCCTTGCATGCGCGGCGCAAGATCGCGCGCGCTAGCACTTCGTTGATTTCGTTGTGACGCGGAATCGCTTCGTCGCGCTCGCCATTGCTCCAGACATCGTGGCGGCCTCCGCTTCTGAGAAAGCGCCATCCGCATTCCGTCAGCCGCCGTTCGAGATCGCGACGCTTCACCGGCCAAGTGTACACCTATCCGTGTGCGTTCATTCCGTCACTTTCCATACCGCACACCCACCCGGACCGTGCGCGGGGTGCCGAGTGTTAGGACCGGCGTCGCGCTCACTTCGACACGGCGATTGGTGGCGTTTTCGATTGCGATGGTCGCGTCGAGACGCGGAGCGATCGGGTACGACGCGAAGAGGTCGGCGACGGCGTAGCTGCGGAGGGGAAACTGGTTGATGTCGTCGTCGAACTGCATCGATGACCAGCGGGCCTGGATTCCGGCGCTGCCACGCGGTGGGGTGAACGCGAGTTGGAGCGTGGCGGTGTTGCGCGGGACTTGGGGTAGGCGTTTGCCGGTGAGGTTGCCGCTGGTGACGGCGGCGTCGCAGAAGAGGTAGCCGGCGGACACGCGCCATTGCGTCGACAGGCGCTGGTCGAAATCGAGTTCGGCGCCGCGGGAGCGGCTGCTGCCGAGGTTCTGGCGTTGGCGGGTGATTAGGGCGGGAGTCGTGGAGAGGGTCACGTTGGCGATCGTGTCGTCGGTGGACATTGAAAACATCGTCAGACGCATCGGTCCGCTGCGGACGCCGAGCTCGATCGCGGAGAGGTGTTCGGCGCCGAGGGACTCGTTTGCGAGCGTCTGCACGTTGCCGACGCGGAAGTTGCGATAGAGCTCGTTGAGCGTCGGCGCGCGGAAGGATTTGTAGGCAGACGCTGTGAACGTGACGCGATCGGAGGTGTGGACGAGCAGCGTCAGGCGCGGACTCCAGGCGTCGTCGCTGCGATCGGCGAGCGGCGCGCTGTTTCGTTGTGCGTCGAAGTTGCGCCAGGAATCGAAACGGATTCCGGCGCTCAGCGTGATGCGCGGCGAAAGCGTAGCCACGTCTTCGACATACGCGGCGGCGTTGCGTTGCCGGCCGGAAACATCGGCGTGTGTGATCTTGCCGTTGACGGCGGCGAACTGCAGCTCGTCGCTCGCGCCTTTGACCTGGCGCGCGTCACCGCCGGCGACGATGACGTTGCGGCCGATGGTCGAGAACCATTGCAGCGATCCGCCGCGGCCGGACGACGGCACGCGCTGATCGACGGTTAGCCGTTCGCTGTTGCGATCGGCGGAAATCGCGGAAAAGGTCTGGTGGTAATCCTGATCGCTGTCGTAACCGCGCAGCAGGAGCGAGCCGGAGCCTGTGCGAATGTCCGTTCCCGCGGCGATCTGGCGGATTGAGGTGTCGTTGATCTGCAGCGGCGTTCCGTTGTTTCGCGACTCGGAGTAATGCGACAGCCGCAGAAATGAACTCGAATATCGGAGGCCTGCATCGAGTGTCGTATGGCGTGTGTCCGCTTCGACGTCGACGATTCCGCGTTGCGATGGCTGGACGAGGATGTATCCCGAGGTCGTCAGGAAATCGGCGTCGATACTGCCGCTCCAGTCGCCGCGTTTCATCGCCGCGAACAGCGAAGCGGTTCCGGTGCCCTCGTTTCCGGCGCTCGACTCGAAGGCAACATCGTCATTCGTGCGGCGGATGAACTGCACGACGCCGCCCATCGCACCGCTGCCGTAGAGGTCGGACGCTCCGCCGCGCACGACTTCGATGCGGTCGATGGCCACGCGCGGCACGCGTCCCCAGTAAACCCAGCCGCCGAACGGATCGTTGAGCGGGATGCCGTCGTCGAGCACGAGCGCGCGCGACGCGCCGCTTGCGCCGACGCCGCGCAGCGAGACGCCCTGCGACGTCGGATTCGCGCTGCGGCTGCCCGAGCGGCGGAAGAGTGTGAAGCCCGGCACCTGCCGCAACGCGTCGTCCGTCGTCGACGCGGCGGTGGTCTGCAACGCCTCGCGCGAGATCACCACTACGCTTGTAGGCGTATCGCTGAGCCGTGTTTTCGTCTGCGTCGCCGTCACGACGATCGTCTCGGACGCGGCCGGCGGCGATGTTTTGGGATCGTCGACAAGAACGGCACATACGGCCAGAAAAGCGAGCATCGTCAGCGGGTTACGATAGCGCATGACTTCACGGAAGCTCGCCTTCGCCGTCACCCTCCTGCTCGCCCTCACCGCTGCCGCTCCCGTTCCCAATCACGGCCTCGATCCCGCCGGCATGGACAAGAGCGTGAAGCCGGGCAACGATTTTTACGCGTACGCGAACGGCACGTGGACGAAGAACACGCCCATTCCGCCCGACCGCGCGGTCTTCGGCGTCTTCACGATCCTCGAGGAGAAAGCGAACGAGCGGACGTCGAAGCTGATTCAGGATGCGGACAAATCGAAGGCCGCGACCGGTTCCGAGGAGCGCAAGATCGGCGATTTCTACGCAGCGTTCATGGATGAGAAATCGATCGAAGCGCGCGGGTTGAAAACGATTCAGCCGGAGCTCGATCAAATTGCCGCGATCGCCGACAAGTCATCGCTCGCGCGCATCCTCGGCAGTCAGTTGCGCGCCGACGTCGATGCGCTCAACAACACGAACTTCTACACCGATCGCCTCTTCGGACTTTGGGTCTCGCCCGATTTCGATAGTCCCACTCGCAACGTTGGCTATCTCCTCCAGGGCGGCCTCGGCCTCCCCGATCGCGAGAACTACCTGCGCAAGGAACCGAAGGACGTCGAGCTGCAGACGAAGTATCGCGCGCACATCGCCGCGGTGCTCGGCCTCGCGCATATTGCGAACGCCGCGGAACGCGCGGAGCACATCTACGCGCTCGAGCACAAGATCGCCGAGGCGCATGTCAGCCGGACGGATTCCGAAGATGTGCATAAGGCGAACAATCCGTGGAAGCTGACGCAGTTTTCGGCGAAGGCGCCTGGCCTCGATTGGGGCGCGTACTTCAAGGCCGCCGATCTTTCCGCGCAGCCGATGCTCATGGTGTGGCAGCCGTCCGCGGTCACCGGCATCGCCAAACTCACCGGCAGCGAGCCGCTCGCAGTCTGGAAGGATTACCTGACGTTTCACGCGATCGACCGCGCGGCGTATCTGCTGCCGAAAACATTCGCGGACGAGCACTTCAAGTTTTACGGGACCACGCTTTCTGGCGCGCCGCAACAGCGCGTCCGCTGGAAGCGCGCCGTCGGCGCGACCGGCGCGGCCCTCGGCGACGCGGTCGGCAAGCTGTATGTGAAGCACTACTTCCCGCCCGCGTCGAAAGCTGCCGCGCAGGCGATGGTGAAAAACATCATCGCCGCCTTTGGCCACCGCATCGACAACCTGACGTGGATGTCGCCCGCAACGAAGACGAAAGCGAAGGCGAAACTGAGCACGCTCTACGTCGGCATCGGCTATCCCGAACACTGGCGCTCCTACGACGGTCTGGTCATCAAACGCGACGACGCCCTCGGCAACGCCATTCGCTCGCAGCTTTTCGACTATCACGCGAGCCTGGCCAAACTCGCCAAGCCTGTCGATAAGACCGAGTGGTGGATGACGCCGCAGACGGTGAACGCGGTGAACCTGCCGCTGCAGAACGCGCTCAATTTTCCGGCGGCGATTCTCAATCCGCCGTTCTTCGATGGCACCGCAGATCCGGTCGTGAACTATGGCGGAATCGGCACCGTGATCGGCCACGAGATCAGCCACAGTTTCGACGATCAGGGCAGCCAGTTCGACGCCGCGGGGCGGCTGCAGAACTGGTGGACGAAAGATGATTTCGCGCATTTCAGCGGCGCCGCCGCCCGGCTGGCCGCGGAGTTCGATAAGTACGAGCCGCTGCCAGGGATGCACATCAACGGGAAGCTGACGCTGAGTGAAAACATCGCCGACGTGGCCGGCGTCTCCGCGTCGTACGACGGATACCGCCGCGCGTACGGCGGCAAACCTGCGCCATCCGCGGACGGCTTGACCGGCGACCAGCGATTCTTCCTCGCCTTCGCGCAGGTGTGGCGCACGAAGTTCCGCCCCGAGGCGCTGCGTAACTCGCTGCTGACCAACGGCCACGCGCCCGGCGAGTTCCGCGCGGATACGGTGCGCAACATCGACGAGTGGTATGCGGCGTTCAACGTGAAGCCGGGCGAGAAGCTGTACTTGAAACCGGCCGAGCGGGTGCGCGCGTGGTGAAGCGTTAGCGAACACCAAGCCGGATGGCGGCGGCGGTTCGGTGCAATCCGGAGTTGTAGTGCGCTTCTTCCTGCAAACAGCAGTAGACGAGTTTCAGGTCGTGGTCGTCGTCGCTTTTTGCGGCGCGGGATGCCAGATCATCGTTGTCATCAATGATCGTTGTGGCGAGTGGCGGCCGGCCGATGGCCACGTACGCAGCGAGCATCGCGTTCGCGAGGACGTCGAGCACCGTCGGTAGCAGAAACGGCTGCAGGACGCGGACGGCGTGGCAGGCGGTGACGAGGTGGAGGGCGGCGAAATCGCCGGTGGCGATGAAGATGCGCGCGGCGATCATGGCGAGATCAGGAAGCGCAACGTGCTCGATGGACGAACGGTAGTCCGCAAAGGCAGGAAGCGCGTTCACCTTGCCGAGCCGTGCATCGATGCTGCGTCCTTCGATCGTCGTCGCGAAGCGATCGTCGTCCGCGATCGCCGCAAATGCGTCGGCAGCGGAGACGAACTTTGTTTCAGCCGCTGCGCCGCGAAATTCGCTGAAACCGGTCACCCACGCTGCCAGCGCAGGCGCGACGTCGACGTCGTCGCCGCTATCGACTGCGTATGCGACACGGATCGCGCCGTGGAATGCCTCGCTGGCTAGTCCGGCGGTCAGATGCGGGACGACATCGTGGAGCAATGCCGACATGCTGCGAGTCCGATCGAACTTCGCGGCGAGTGCGAATTCGTAGCGGCGCCGTCCGAGCGCTTCGCGCCAATCATCGTTCGGCAGCGATTCGCCAGCAGCTTGCAGCCGCAGGCGTTTCGCGTAGAACGCCGCAAACGCGCGCAGGCGCGCGTCGTCGCCGCCGAGGCGCTCGAGGGCGAGAAGTGCCATCGGAAGATGGTTGAAGAATCCGGCGCCGTACGTCGTGCTGAATCGCCGCGAATCGGCGATGAGCGAACGGCACGTGTCGCTGATCATCAGTGCGGCACTGGGATGTTCCAGAAGAAGTTCGAGATCCTCACGAGCAGCGGATCAGGAACCTCGGCGCCCGCTTCGTTCAGCCGCTTCACCTCATCGTTGATGCGCACAAGCTCGTTCGCGTCGAGCCAGAACCCGTAGCACGTCGGGCAGTAGTCGAGAATGATGTTGCTCTCGATGTTGAAGTCGACCTTGCGCATCGTGGTGGCGTCGCGCGGACAGGAGATCGGTCCGAACTCGTCGTCGTGCTGATACGAGTCTTGATCGACGGTCGAGAATTCGAGGTCGCCGGGAGTCGGCTCGGTGATGGCGTTCAATTGACCGTGCTCGAGAAACATGCCGCTGCACCGCGGGCAGGTCTGGACGTTCGCATGGCCAACCGTTTTCAATTCGAGGGTTGCGGCATCGCGCGGACAGTTCACGGCTCCTCCTGAAACATCTCGCCGAAGTATGACATCGAGCCGAAACAAGCGTTCAACGCAACGCGGCGTGATTCGTAGCGAGCGGCATGGCTGTTCGACGGATGCCCGTTCTGCCGCTGCCGTTCTCTTCCTCTGTTTCTTTCTCATTGCTCAGCGCCGTCGTCAATCTCTACACGTTGGGCAGTTCCGGACGCATCCGCGATCTGCGCATCATCCGGCTGGCGCGTCGCGTGGCGGACCAACTCGACTGGAACCTGCTCGCGTCCGCACCCGGCTGGGTTCATGCCGAGCGCAGCCTCCGCTCGATCGGCGACGTGGCGTTGCTTTTCTTCGTCGCCGCAGTGGCGACGTTCTGCGTACTTTTCCCGGTCGCGATCGTGGTGAACTTCGCCGTGCGACGGTTGCCGCACGGCGACGCGATCGCGGTCTCACTCGTTTCCATGGCCGCGCTCGGACTGGCGACGGGCGGCCTGCTCTCGCCGATGATGAATGCGGCCGTCTGCTTCGCCGCCGCGCTGCTCGTATTCGCGGCATTCTCGATGCTGACATCGTCGCAACGCTGGCTCTCGCGAGCTGCGATTGCAGGCCTCGCCATCGGAATCGCCGCCTGCGCGGTTGCGCCACTTGCAGAGGGGCAGCGCGAATCGGTCCGGCACCGCGCGCGGCCGGGCGCTCCGAACATCCTGCTGATTTCCATTGATTCGCTGCGCGCCGATCATCTGCATGCGTACGGATACGAACGTCGAACGTCGCCGAATATCGATTCGCTCGCCGTTGACGGCGCTGTCTTCGAGACCGTGATCTCGCCAACGTCGTGGACGCTGCCGGCGCACATGACGCTGATGACGTCGCTCGCCCCCGAGGAACATGGCGTCATCACGAACCGGCTGCGGCTCGGCGCGAATGTCGACACGCTGCCGATGCGGTTGCAGCGCTCCGGCTACACGACCGCCGGTTTCGTCTCGGCCACGTATCTCGACGGCATCTACGGTTTCAGCCGCGGCTTCGACGAATACGACGACTACACACTGCTTCGCGTAGCTGGCGAGAAGTCGCGCGCCGCGGTAACTTCGGGCGACGTCGCGCAGCGCGCCATCGCCTTTCTTCATCAACGCGCCGCGGCGCACGACGCGCGTCCGTTCTTCCTTTTCCTGCACTTCTTCGACGTTCACTACAACTACAACCCGCCGCAGCCGTACGCGCGAATGTTCGACGGCGCTTACGCGGGACGCGCAACGGGCGACGTCGACTCAATCCGCAAAGGGATGTCCAGCCGCGATCTCAATCACGACGTCGCGCTGTACGACGGCGAGATCGCATGGGTCGACGCGAACATCGGCAACATCCTCGCCACGCTTCACCGTCTCGGCATCGACGACAACACGATCGTCGCCATCACTGCCGATCACGGGGAGGAGTTTCTCGAACACGGCCAGGCCGCGCACTACAAGACGTTGTACGACGAAGTGCTGCGCGTTCCGCTGGTCATCCGCTACCCCGGCCACGTTTTCGCCGGCCGCAGATTGCAGGGGCAGGTTCGGCTGATGGACGTCGCGCCGACTCTGCTCACGCTCGCCGGCCTTCCCGTTGCGAAACCGCGCTCCGGGACACAGGCGCGGAGTCTGGCCTGCCTGCTGACGTCGGCCGGTCCGCCGCGTCCCGCGCCGGTCCTTCCTGCGTTCGGCGATTTACGCGGCGAGGTGGCCTCTGTGCGCACCGGCGGCGCGAAACTGATCCGCAATCTGCGCACACATCGCGAAGAGTTTTATGACCTGGCCCGCGATCCAGGCGAACGGACGAACCTCGATGCACTTCCGCAAACGCAACGCGACCAACTGCGCGTCATCCTCGACCGCTGGCGTTCAACGGCGACGAATTCGTCGAACTCGCAAGCCGACCTCGACGACGAGGAGAAAGCGACGCTGCGTTCCCTCGGCTACATGCAATGAAAAAACAAAACGCCCGAGGCGCGATGCCTCGGGCGTTTGTCGAACTGCGTGGTGATGCGATTACCGGCGGCCGCGGATGTTGTCGATGCGGGCGACGTCGAAGACTCCGCCGCGAATCCACCGTCCGGTCAGTTCCACGTATTCGCCGCGGCGAAGGCTGCGGATGGCCGAGCGGCCGTCGACGTCGGCGGTGATGATGCGGCCCGACGCCGCGTCGCGAAGCCATATGGTTCCGGTGCGGTAGTCGACGCGGTCGACCACGCCGCGGATGAAGCCGCGGTCATAGCCGTTGCCGTATGCGCGGTCGTACTGATCCGGCCAGCTGACGGCGTCGGCATAGATCGATCCGCCGCGGAAGATGCCGCCGAGGGTGATGGAGACGCCGACGCGAAGGTCGCGAGCGCGGCTGCCGAACGTCGACTGAGGAACCCAGAACGAGTGCGGCGCGCGATCGAGCTGCACGCGATAGCCGTCGCGCTCGCGGCTGAACGACGTCACTTTGCCGGTGGCGTTGATGCGCTGATTCTCGCGATAGCTGTTGTTGTCGGACGAGCGGTTGCTGTCATCGCGCTGATAGCTTCCTTGCCCGTTGCGATCGTTGTTGTTGTTTTGGTTCCAGCTCCCGCGCGACTGCGCGAAGGCCGGCGTTGTCAGAAGAAGGGCGATCGCGCCCGCTCCCGCCGCTTTCGTTGCCCACTGCGTCACTGTCGTTTTCATTTGGTTCTCCTTGTATTGCACACGGAGAGACAAGATGACTGCGACGCTTCTTTCGCTCAAATCACGAGCTGCATGTGGGTGTCACGAAGTGCGAATTCCGGCGATGAAGTGCACTAAACCTCGCCGCGAAATCGATCGGCCATCCAGACGCGGCGGGCTTCGTCGTCGCGTGCGGAGTAGAGGTACTTCGTCCAGGTCTTCTGCTCGTGGATGACGGCGCCGAGCTCCCAGACGCAGAAGACGGGCTTGTGTCTCCCCTTCGGAAAGAGCGCGAACGGAGTGTCGCCGTCTTTCGCGTACGTGGTTTCCCACAGTTCATTCGCATTGCGCCAGGTGCAGACGATGAGAAAGAAGAAGGAGTCGCCGCAGAGGTGGAGGATGACGAATCCGAGGTCTCCGTCGATTGCGAGTTCGGGATCGTTGCGCAGGAAGTCGCGCGCTTCGTTTTGCACGGCCTCGCTGATCACCGATTCGGGGCGATGGATGTCGTACCACTTGAGGTGCGCGTCGCCGAGGATGAGATCGTCGTTGGGGGTGATGAGTTTTGGGTAGTGCTTGTAGGAGTCGGGGACGTTGAATGTCGTTGTCGTTGTCGCCATGGCGAGATCATACGGAAGTACGCTATCGGGATGATCGTCGACGCCATCCGTCGCTTCTTCGCGGAGCACGACATTCGCGGACCGATCGTGGCCGCGGTGTCAGCCGGCGTCGACTCCACGGCGTTGCTCGTCGCGCTGGTGGAAGTTGACGTCGAATTCAGCGCGGCGCACATCAACCATCATCTTCGCGGCGCGGAATCGGACGACGACGAGGCCTACGTCCGCGAGCTTTGCGCGCGCTACGACATCCCGCTGCGCGTGGCCGATGGCACGCTCGACCCCGAGGCCGTCCGGCATCGCGGTGTTGAGGCGGCGGCGCGCGAGGTGCGGCATGCGCGGCTGCGCGAGATTGCGGGAGATGCGCTGATCGCGACCGCGCATCAGAAGAATGATCAAGCGGAGACCGTGGTCATGCGGCTGATGACCGGCGGCGGCATCGCGGCATTGCGCGGCATTCATCCGGTTCGCGAGGATGGCGTCATCCGGCCGCTGCTGAACGTTACGCGCGCAGAGATCGAGGAGTTTCTCAAGGAGCGCAAGATCACGCCGCGGTTCGATCGGTCGAACGCCGATCCGCGTTTTCTGCGGAATCGCATTCGCGCCACGCTGCGCGAGTTCGATCCGGGCGTCATCGAAAATCTCGCCGCCGTCGCCGATCACGCGCGCGAGCAGTGGCCGTTGCTGGAGCGCGCCATCGATGCTGCAGAAGATGTCGTCGCGACGGATGACGAAACGCGATTTCGTTCGATGCCGGACGATGCGTGGATCCGTCAGGCGCTGCTGCTGCGTCACATCCGGAGACTCGATCCCGAGGCTCGCGATGTATCCGCTGCCGACCTGGAACGGCTGGCACTGGCAACCGAGCGAACCTCGGTCACGAAAACGCTCGAGCTGCTAAGGGACGGCGACGAAATCATCCTCCGCCGCCGCGAGCGCGAGACGCCGCAGTTTGAAATCGAAATCGATGTCGGGCGTGAGGTCTACATCCCCGAAATCGAGACGACGATCCGACTCCATAGAGCGACAGGGGACAAAAACCAGCGAATCCAGCTCCCAAGAGGCGCCATCCCCCACTTCACCGTCCGCAATCGCCGCGACGGCGATCGTTTCCGTCCGCTCGGCATGGCGCACGACAAAAAACTGAAGGATCTCCTCATTGATCGTAAAATTGCCGCAACGTCCCGCGACCGCATCCCGCTTCTCCTCTGGAACGACACGATCGTCTGGGTGGCCGGCGTCGAGGTCTCCGAGTTGTTCAAAGTGACTGGCGAAACCGCCGATCTTTACGAGGTGGCGATTGAGCAAACTCACCAAGGTGTTCAGCGCTCACGAGATTGAACGGCGCGTGGCGGCACTGGCTGCCGAGCTTCGTGACGATGCCGGCGACGCCCCTCTCTTCCTCCTCGGCATCCTCAACGGCGCGTCGTGTTTCGTGGCCGACCTGCTGCGGCGCATCCCGGGCGAAGCCGGCTACGGTTTCATCGACGTCGTCCGCGACGTTTCGCACACGCAGATCGATTCGACGATGGAGATCGATTTCCTGAGCTGGATCGACATCCGCGGCCGCAATGTCTACGTGGTCAAAGATGTGGTCAGCACCGGCGTGATCGAGACATATCTTCTGGCCCAGCTCCGTCAGAAAAATCCCGCCAGCCTCAAGCTCGTCGCGCTCATCGACCGCCCCGACGCGCGCACCGTCGATCTCACCGTCGATTTCGTTGCGTTCGAAGGCCGCGAAGGCGCGTACGCCGGTTACGGACTGGAGATCGAAGGGCGCCATGGAAACCTTCCCTACCTCGCTCTCGTAACGTAGCGGGCGCTCAGAGCGTGTAAAGAAAGTGCGGTTCTACGATTTGTCATCCTGAGGCTGCCGGAGCCGGGAGCTGCGAAGCAGCAGACCGGCGAAGGACGCCGAAGGATCTCAAGCTTCCCAACCTCATGTTGAATCCCAGTGGGTTTCAGCCGGAGTTGCGCACCTTGAGTTCCTTCGCCGTCCTGCGCTGTTCCGTCGCTTCGCGACTCCCGGCTCCGGCGGCTCTGGATGACAACCATTCAGAATTTTCAGCCGCACCGGTCCCGTTGTTGACCCCGTTATGCATGGCACGCACGAAGCATCCGCGTGCACCCTTGGAGGCAATCATTGAATTCGACGATTAAAACGGCGCTCCTCTGGGTCGTCATCATCGTTCTGGTCTTCCTGCTGTGGAGCCTCTTCCAGACGACGACAGCGACGACCGAGACCATCGCCTTCAGCCAGTTTCTCGACCGGGTCAATCAAGGCGCCGTCGAGAGCGTCACCATCCACGCCGATGACATCCGCGGCGAAACCAAGGCGGCCGCTCCCGGCGGCAAGAAAGAATTTCACACCACTGCGCCGCCGAACTATCCGGCCATGATCGACCAACTCCGCGCCCACAACGTGAAGGTCGAGGTCGAGCACGCCGCCGACAGCCCCCTGGTCAGCGGACTGATTATGTGGGCGCCGATCGTCTTCCTGGTCGTCCTCTGGATCTTCTTCATGCGCCAGATGCAGGCCGGCGGCAACAAGGCCCTCTCTTTCGGCAAATCGAAGGCGAAGCTCCTTTCCGGCAACGCCAAGAAGGTCACGTTCAAGGACGTAGCCGGCGTCGATGAAGCCAAGATCGAGCTGCACGAGATCATCGAGTTTCTCAAAGAGCCGCAGAAGTTCACGAAGCTCGGCGGCAAAATCCCGAAGGGCGTGCTGCTGATGGGACCGCCGGGAACCGGCAAGACCCTGCTGGCGCGCGCCATCGCCGGCGAAGCGAACGCGCCGTTCTTCTCCATCTCCGGCTCCGACTTCGTGGAGATGTTCGTCGGCGTCGGCGCCTCGCGTGTCCGCGATCTCTTCGAACAGGGCAAGAAAAACGCGCCGTGCATCATCTTCATCGATGAAATCGACGCTGTCGGACGCCACCGCGGCGCAGGCCTCGGCGGCGGGCACGACGAGCGCGAACAGACTTTGAACCAGCTCCTCGTCGAAATGGACGGTTTCGAATCGAACGACGGCGTCATTCTCGTCGCCGCCACGAACCGGCCGGACGTCCTCGATCCTGCTCTGCTCCGTCCCGGCCGTTTCGACCGCCGCGTAGTCGTCGATCTCCCCGATCTCAAGGGCCGCGAAGGCATTCTGCGGGTCCATACGCGCACCATTCCGCTGTCCGAGGATGTCGATCCGGTGGTCATCGCGCGCGGCTCACCCGGCTTCAGCGGCGCCGATCTGGCCAACCTCGTCAACGAGGCCGCCCTCAACGCCGCCCGCTACGACAAGAAGAAAGTGCAGATGGTCGACTTCGAGTTCGCCAAGGACAAGGTTCTGATGGGCGTCGAACGTAAGTCGATGGTGATGAGCGATCGCGAGAAGCGCAACACCGCGTATCACGAGTCCGGCCACACGATCGTGGCTGCCGTTCTTCCCGCTGCCGACCCTCTCCACAAAGTCACGATCATCCCGCGCGGCCGCGCCCTCGGCCTGACGCAGCAGTTGCCGACCGAGGATAAGTACTCGTACTCGAAGCGCTACCTCGAGGCGATGCTGGCCGTGCTCATGGGCGGCCGTCTCGCCGAGGAGATCTTCGTTAACGAGATCACCACCGGCGCCGGCAACGACATTGAACGCGCCTCCGGCATGGCTCGTCGCATGGTCTGCGAATGGGGCATGTCGGAGCTCGGTCCCGTGACCTTCGGCAAGAAGGAAGAAGCGATCTTCCTCGGACGCGAGTTCGCGCAGCATCAGGATTTCTCCGAAGCGACGGCCGTCGAGATCGACCGCGAAGTAAAACGCATCCTCGACAAGGCCTACAACCAGGCCAAGGAAATCATCACCACACACAAGTCGTCCCTCGACCGCATCGCGCGCAAGCTCCTCGAGCGCGAGACGCTGGAAGGATGGGAAGTCAACGACATCCTCCGCGAGGAAACCGGCAACGACTACCTGAAGATGAAGGAGTACTACCCCGAACAAAGCCCCGGCGAAACGATGACCATCGCGCCGGGCTCGGGTCCATCGACCGATGTCGCGACGCCGGTCCCGCCCCCGCCCGTTCCCACTCCAGCACCGGACCGCAAGGCATAATCAAAGGCCGCCGTAACTGGCGGCCTTTTTCATGCCTATCGCACTCTTCGACATCGACGGGACGCTGACCGCGAGCAATGAGATCGACTCGGCTTGCCGCGCCCAGGCATTTCTGGACATTTTCAGATTCCCGCTCAATACGAATTGGAATGACTACGAGCACGTCACCGATCGCGGCATCGCCACACAGGCGCTGCAGGAACACGGCGGCGAAGTGACGGAACACGATCTGTCGCTGGATCGAGCACGTTGCGTTCAACTCCTCACTGAGCGGATGACGAAGCTGGACGAGATCCCCGGCGCTGGCGCCTTCCTCGCCAAACTTCTCGCCCACCATTGGCGCATCGCCCTCTGTACGGGTGCCTGGGGCGATTCAGCCCGTCTCAAGTTGTTGCGCGCGGGACTTCCTACGGATTTACCACTGGCATCCTGCGATGACGACATCTCGCGCGAAGCGATCCTCCGTCGCGGCGTTGCGCTTGTGGGAGGCGAGGATGACTTCATCATCTCCTTCGGCGACGCGCCGTGGGATGTTCGCGCCGCCGCCAACCTCGGAGTCCCCTTCATCGGAATCGGCCGCCGGAGCGGCGCAGCCGACGCATTCGACGACTACCGCGATACCGCCGCCCTTTTCGCGGCAATCGAACGCATCGCGGTGTAGCGCCGACGGCTCGTCGGCTGGACCGCCAGCGGCTCGCTGGCGCGTCACCTCGCCGCCGAGCCGGCGGCGGTCCAGCCGGCCAGCGGCCGGCGCTACGTATCCGCGCGATCGCTACCTCTGAAATGCGTACGACACCTTCATAAAAAGCTGTCTGCTGGCCGGCTGCAGCTTGTTGATGTCCACCTCCACGTCCCGTTCGTCGCCGATGCCGAGGAAGAGGAGGGTTTGCCAGTTCAACTTGTAGGCGAAGAGGAGGGATGACGTCACGTTGCCGCTGTGCTGGTTGATCGAATTGAGGAAGAGCTCCTGATTGCGGTTGGTGCGGACGTTCTGCACGATGCCGCGTACGAACATCTTCGAATTGAAGGTGTAGGTTGCGCGGACGCGTTCGACTTGGGCGGTGAAGAGGCGGCCGTCTTCAGCGTTAATCTGAGTTGGTAGCGGCTTCACGTTGAGCCAGCTCAGGCTCTGATTCCAGCGCAGCTCGAGGTGATCGGTCGGGCGAATCGTGGCTCCGACGTTGGCGCTCACACCGCGGCCGAGGCGCGTGTTCGAGAAATCGACGTCCTCGCCGGCGGAGCCGCTGAGCTGGATGTTCGAGAACATGTTTGACGGCGTGAACTGCATCGAATAGAGCAGTTGATGGCGCGTCAGGACCTTGTCGCCGCTGCGGACGCTGTTGACGGAGAAGCGGAGGCGCGTGCTCGATGCGAACTTGCCGTCGAAACCGATGCCGGCGGAGCGGTCGGCGAAGAGACGATCGCCGTTCGTGGCCGCCGAATAGTCGCCATTGAGAAACAGGCGGATGCGATTGGCGAAGCCTGTAGTCGGCCGCATCGTGTAGCCGCCCTCGAAAAACTCCTCGCGATAGCCGACCTGCGGGACAAAACCGTTATCCGCGCGGAAGCCGTCGCTGTAATCCTTCGCCTCGGTGTACCAATCGATGTGCTTCGTCGAATGCGTCCACCAGACGTATTCGGCGTGACCCTTCAACGTCTGCCCGTTCCACTCCGAGGCGAGGTCAGGGCGATCCGGAGTCTTGGTGTCGCTGACGAGAACCTGACCGGTGACCGTCTCCTTGTCATTGATCCGCCATTGAAAATCAGGACCGAGGACGCGGTTGTGCGCGCCGCCTTCGGACTCGCGGAACGTGCCGAGGAGGCTGAGGTACGACAGGCCGAAATTGTGGCGGATGCGGCCGATCGCCACCGTCGAGCTGAAATCCTGATTGGCGAAATCGGACCCGTTCGGACCTGGAAGAATCGTCAGCCCGCCGCCACGATCCGAGGCGATGATGGCGGTGTAGTCGTTGTCGCCGAACTTGCCGGTCGATCGCAGACCGAAGCGCGGCGACGTGATCGTTCGCGTGTAGACCGCCTGAATCGGTGTGCTGAACAGCTCCACACCTTCGAGAAAGAAGGGACGCTTCTCCGAGAAGAAAATCGCGAAGCGCTGGTTCGCCGAGATCGCTGCGACATCCGACTCCACCTGCGAAAAGTCGGGATTCAGAGTGCCGTCGATGGCGGTGTCGGCGTTCGGCGTCCATTTCACATCGATGCCGCCGTCGATCTTCGCCGGCGCGTTCACCAGCCGGTTGCCGAGCGTGTCGTTGCGTGGCGATCCCTGCTCCTTCACCGTCATGTACGGCGCGGCCACGATGTGACCGCCCTGTGGCATCCCGGTCAGTCCGGTGATCTTGTTTTCGTTGCAGATGAAGCAGTTCCCGCCCTTCGGAAGTTTGTTGGCGAACATCTGATAGCGGCGGTCGCGCGGATAGTTCCGGTAGAGCAGGATGCCCCAGGTCTGCGGGTCGGCTTTTTTGTAACGTAACGATGAGAACGGAATGCGCAGCTCCAGATCCCAGCCCGTCTTGGTGATCTTGGCCGACGACTCCCAGAAAAAATCGGGCGAGCTGTCTTCGTTGCCGCTGGTGTCGTCGCTCACCGAGTCGTACTGGATGCCGCGCGCGTTCGACAAAAAGAGGATGGCCGTCTTCCCGTCGTTACGCGTGTCGAGGATGACGCCGCCGTAGTCGGTGGAGCTGGAGACGTTGTCGCGGTCGCCGAAAGGGGCGCGGATCTTCTCCGGATTCGGATCCTCGAAATGAAAGGCCGCGTAGAAGAAATGGTCGTCGTAGGTCATCCAGGCGACGTTCTTCATCTTCGGCTCGGTGTTGTCGGTGGCGTTCGTCTCGTACCACTTGTCCACTCGCAAGGCATCCTTCCACGCCGCGTCGGAAAGGTCTCCGTCGATGGTGATCGGACCGGTGGCCCGTTTGATGTCGAAGGTGATGGCCGGCTCGCGCGTCTGGGCATGTGCGGCAATAGGCAGGCAGAGAACGACGATGAACAACATCAGACGACGCATTGTCTTCATGGCACGTTGAGACGTAGCGTCGCATCGAAAGTTAGGAAGTGAACGTTTCGTTCACGTCTTTGTTACGAAGGATTTCGTAAGCGGGGCGCTGTGCTACGTTTCGCGGCCATGAAATCGATCGCAGCCGCCTTTCTTTTCACCGCATCGCAGGCTCTCGCGCAGCAGACCGCGCCCGCGACGATGCCGAAGCCGATCGTCCTCCGCGCCGCGCGGCTCTTCGACGGCACCTCGGACAGCGTCATCCGCAATGGAGCGGTCGTCGTGCAGGGCAACCGCATCGTCGCTGCCGGCGCGAACGTCGACATCCCGTCGGACGCGCAGGTCATCGACCTCGGCGACGCCACGCTACTGCCCGGCCTGATCGATTCGCACGTTCATCTCACCGAGGAGAATGCGCAGAACTATTACCTGAACTACTTTCAGACGCTGATGCGCCATCCGGCCGAACAGGCCATCCTGGCGACGACGTTCGCGCGCAAAACGATCGATGCCGGCTTCACCACGGTTCGCAACCTCGGCGCGAGCGATTACGTCGACGTCGGACTGCGCAACGCCATCAACAACGGCTGGGCGGTCGGTCCGCGCATGCTCGTGGCCATTCACGCCATCGGCGCGACGGGCGGCCACGGAGACAGCGATCCGATTCCGCCGTCGAAAGGCGTCCCATCGCTCGGTCCGATCGACGGCGTCTGCAACGGTCCCGCGGAATGCCGCGCCGCCGTCCGCTACCAGATCAAGTACGGTGCGGACGTCATCAAATTCATGCCCTCGGGCGGCGTGCTCTCGCTGTCCGATCCGGTTGATGCGCCGGAGTTGTCGCAGGACGAGATGAACGCGATCGTCGAGGAGTCGCACCACTGGGGCCGCAAGGTTGCCGCGCATTGCCACGGCGACGCGGCGGCGAAGATGGCGGTGATCGCCGGCGTCGATTCGATTGAGCACGGTTCGTTCATCAAGCCCGACACGCTGACGTCGATGCGCGACAAAGGCATCTACCTCGTGCCGACTCTGCTGGCCAGCGATTGGATCGGCGGACGGTTGGAAACGTTCCCACTGCCGATCGCAAACAAGGCGCGAGCGGCGATTGCCGCGCGCAGCGAGATGTTCCGCAACGCTCTTCGCCTCGGAGTGAAAATTGCGTTCGGCACGGATTCGGCGGTGTCGCCTCACGGCCTCAACGGCCGCGAGTTCGCGCTGATGACGGGGTTGGGGATGTCGCCCGTCGCGGCGCTGCGATCCGCGACGACAGTGGCCGCGTCGCTGCTGGGCGTTGACGACCGCGGAGTTCTCGCTGCCGGCAAATTAGCCGACATCATCGCAGTCCCCGGCAACCCGCTCGACGACATCAAGGTGATGGAGCGGGTGTCGTTCGTGATGAAGGATGGGGTGGTGGTGAAGGGCGCGAAATAAGCTGAGGATCGTAGCGCCGGCGGCCCGCCGGCTCGACCGCCGCCGGCTCGGCGGCGCGTACCGAAAAGCGCCAGCGAGCCGCTGGCGGTCCAGCCGCCGAGCCGGCGGCGCTACGATCGGCGCGGCTATCATTCGTACCTTCATGCGCAAGCGCGTCTACATCGCCTACACGGGCGGCACGATCGGGATGAAGCGGACGCGCGCGGGCTACGTGCCGGCGTCCGGGTTTCTTCAACAGCAGATGGAGGCGATGCCGGAGCTCAAGCATCCGTCGATGCCGCGGTTCGATGTGCATGAATACGCACCGCTGCTCGACTCATCGAACATGACGCCGCGGGAGTGGGTGGCGATCGCGCGCGACATCGGCGATCACTACGACAAGTACGACGGCTTCGTCGTCCTGCACGGCACCGACACGATGGCGTACACCACCTCCGCGCTGCCGTTCATGCTGAACGGACTTGGAAAGCCGGTCATCGTCACCGGATCGCAGATACCGTTATGCGAAGTGCGCAACGACGGGCGCGAGAACCTCATCACGTCGCTGCTCATCGCGGCCAACTACGACATCCCCGAGGTTTGCCTGTACTTCGGCGGGAAGCTTTTGCGCGGGTGTCGGGCAGTGAAAGTGAGTGCGGACGGATTTGCAGCGTTCGCGTCGCCGAACGTGCCGCCGCTGGGGAACGTCGGCATCGACATCGAGATCAACTGGGACCTCGGGCGCAAGCCGCGGCCGCGGCAGAAAATGCGCGTCGAGGAGCTGGCCTCGCCTGTCGTCAGCGCGCTGCGGCTGTTTCCGGGGATCTCGCCGGAGTTGATCGGCAACGTGCTGCGTCCGCCGCTGAAGGGACTCGTGCTCGAGGCGTACGGCGTCGGCAATGGACCGGACCAGGATCGCGCATTTCTCGACGTGCTGACGGAAGCGACTGATCGCGGCGTCGTCATCGTCGACTGCACGCAATGCCTCGAAGGAACCGTGGACCTCGGCGAGTACCTGGCCGGGTCGGCGCTCGCCGTCGCCGGCGTCGTCAGCGGCCGCGACATGACGGCTGAGGCCGCGCTCGCCAAGCTCTACTATCTTTTCAGCCGCGGGTACGGCGTGGACAAAGTAAAGCGCGAGCTGCAAAGGAATTTGCGCGGAGAACTGACCGCTTCTTGAAGCCTATGAAAATCACCCGCACCTTCATCGTTGCGGCGTTGCTCCTGATCACGGGCAACGCCATTGCCTCTGATCCCACGCTTCCCGAGCTGTTCAAACGCGCCAAAGACAAATTCGCGAGCGGCGACTACAAAGGATCGCTGGCCGACTTCGAGCTTCTCGACACTAACAGTGCCAAGCCCGGATTCGCGACCGATCGCGCGAAGCTCCTGCCGGTCATCACCTTCTACCGCGGAGCGAACCTCGCTGCCCTCGGGCGGAAAGCGGAAGCCAAAACGGCCTTCGTGACCTACTTCGGGTTCATGCCCAACGCCGCCATCACGTCGCCCCCGTACCCCAAAGCCACCGTCGATGTTTTCGAGCAGGCCCGCAAGGAAGCGAACTCGCAATCGACAACCGTCAGCACCGCATTTGCGACCTTCACGACGCCGCCCAACTGGTCGCTCGCGCCCGATGAGCACTGGATCGAATCGCCGGTCCGCTATCTCCTCACACCCGCACAGAAGAAGGAGTACGCAACGTTTACGAGCGACGCCGAGCGCGCCTCGTTCATCGGAGCGTTCTGGAAGCAGCTCGATCCGACTCCGACGACCGAGGTGAATGAGCTGCGCGACGAGTTCGAGCGGCGCGTGGCGTTCGCCGACACGTATTTTTCGAACCCCAAGCTGACGGGCCGCCTCACCGAGCGCGGCGCGGTCTTCACGTTTCTCGGGCCGCCAACGTACGTCGGCGTGAAAGATCTTGGCAACGAGGATGACGCGGTCAATCAGCTTCGCGGCAATGGCCGGTACGTCGTCGGCGGCGCCTCGCTGCAACAGCAGGGATCAATCGGCCAGCGCGAGTCGTGGTACTACCGGCCGGGCCGCATCCCGGCGGGCGTTCCCTTTCCCGAGGTGCGCTTCGACTTCATCACCAAAGAAGGCTACGGCACGTCGGTAATGCAGAAGGATCCGCAGCCCATGCAGACGCTCGGCGTCGCTGCTGACTCGGTGCGCCGTACGCTGAAACTGAACTGACGGGACTACACGTTCGCAATCCAAGAGAGAGAGAGAGAGAGCACATGAAACCATCGCGCTTTTGCTGTGCGTTGTTGCTGCTCGTCGCCGGAAGTGTTTTCGCAGCCGACATTTCTCTTCCCGATCTTTTCAAACGAGCGAAGGACAAGTTCGCGGCGGGCGATTACAAAAGCTCGCTCGCGGATTTCGATCAGCTCGATGCGTTGACGAACAAGCCGGGGTTGGAGAACGACCGCGCCAAACTTCTGCCCGTGATCACGTTCTATCGAGGTGCGAACTTCGCCGCGATGGGACAGAAAAACGAGGCGAAGAACGCCTTCGTCACCTACCTCGGCTTCATGCCGGCCGCGGCCATCGCCTCGCCGCCGTTCCCGAAAGCAACGGTCGATCTCTTTGAGCAGGCCCGAAAAGAGACCCGCGGCCGTACGACCACGATGAACACCACCTATCTGGCGTTCGCCGTGCCGGCTGGCTGGACGCTTCCCGCCGACGAGCATTGGGTCGAAACGCCGGTGCGCTACCTCCTGACGCCCGCCCAGAAGAAGGAGTATTCGACGTTCACGTCGAACGCCGAACGGGCTTCGTTCGTCGATGCGTTCTGGAAGCAGCTCGATCCGACGCCGGCAACGGACGCGAACGAGTTTCGGAACGAGTTTGAGCGCCGGATCGCCTACGCCGACGCATCGTTCGCGACGGACAAAGTGCAGGGCCGCTATACCGACCGCGCGGCCGTCTTCGCCTTCCTCGGCGCGCCAACGTTTGCGTCGATGGCCAACGTCGCGTCGGACACGCTGACCGATCTCCGCAGCAACGACTCCAACTCCGAGATGCGCGGCAACATGCGCACCGCTCTTCCCACGGGCGGCGGCGTGAAGAACTCTCTCGATCAGGCGTACCAGACCGGCACGCGCGAGTCGTGGACGTATCGCCAGGACCGGCTGCCGAAGGACGTCGTCTACCAGGAAGTCCGCTTCGATTTCCTCACGAAGCAGGGCTACGGCTCCGGCGTCCTGCAGAAGGATCCGCAGCCGATGCAGCTGCTGGGGCAGGCCGCCGATCTGGCGCGCGCAAATCGCAGACTGAACTGACGTTCTACGTTTTGTAGATACCGCGGACCGTCTCCTCTCGTGGCGACGGTCCGCGTGACGGTCCTGCCGCCTCGCTTCGCTACAATCGGCCACACTTGGCCAAACGAACGGCAGCAGTCTTCTCGTGCACCGAATGCGGCAGTCAGTCGCCGAAATGGCTCGGCCGCTGCCCCGACTGCAACGCCTGGAACTCGTACGGCGTGGAGGATGCCGCGCCGGCGGTGACATCGTCCGGCGCGATGCCGATCGCGATCGGCGCGATCGACGGCGATACCGCGCACCGCATCTCCACCAACATCGCCGCGCTCGATCGCGTCCTCGGCGGCGGCTTGGTTACCGGCGCGGTAACGCTCGTCGGCGGCGAACCGGGCATCGGCAAGTCGACGCTGCTCCTGCAGGCTGCGGAACAACTCGCACGCGGCGGCGTCGTTCTCTACGTCTCCGGCGAAGAATCGCCCCGCCAGATCGCCATCCGCGCCCGCCGCCTCGGCACGATGAACGAGAACATCCGCCTCTTCGCCGAAACCTCGGTCGAGCGGATCATCTCCGTCACCGAGTCGATGAAACCGGTGGCCGTGATCGTCGACTCGATCCAGACCGTCCATACATCGACGAGCGCATCGACGCCCGGATCTGTCGGTCAGGTGCGCGACTCGGCCGGCCTGCTGATGACTGCGGCCAAACGCCTCTCGATCCCCATTTTCCTCATCGGCCACATCACGAAAGAAGGGACGATCGCCGGGCCGAAGTCGCTGGAGCACATCGTCGACACGGTTCTCTACTTCGAGGGCGAGAAGTTTCAGAACTACCGCGTCGTCCGCGCCTACAAAAACCGATTCGGACCGGCGAATGAAGTCGCAATCTTCGAAATGCACGACACCGGACTGCAGGAGGTCCCGAATCCCTCCGCCGCGCTGATCTCGCAGCGCAGCACTGCTGCTGGTTCTGCGATCGTCGCTGCGGTCGAAGGCACTCGCCCGCTTCTGATCGAGGTGCAAGCGCTCGTGTCGGTGACGCACTTTCCGTCGCCGCGGCGCATGGCCATCGGCATGGACGCGAACCGCGTGTCGCTGCTGCTGGCCGTCCTCGAGAAGAAGAACGGCGGCAACTTCCTGGCCAGCGATGTCTACGCGAATCTCGCCGGCGGCCTGCAGATCGACGAGCCTGCCATCGACCTCGGCGTCGTGGCAGCGCTGCTCTCGTCGCAACGAAACATCCCGATCGCGCACGACGTCGTCGTCTTCGGCGAGGTCGGCCTGCTCGGCGAGGTGCGCAGCGTGTCGCAAGCCGACCTCCGCGCCCGCGAAGCCGCCGCCCTCGGCTTCCGGCGCGTGATCCTGCCGCAATCGAACGCCGCGGAAATCCGCGCGGATGTCGAAGTCGTAGGCGTCCGCCGCGTCGATGAATTCGCGGATTTGCTGTTCGGGAAGAAGTAGCAAACTCCGACATCTATCCTGCGGCCGCTGAGTAAAGCGAAGCTCGGCCTCAGGATCTCCGGTGGCGCCGCACACGGACTGCGCGGTATCACCGGAGATCCGACGATTCACTGGTTTCCTCTTTACACCGCCGCGAAGATTATTTACACTCCAGCCCGTCGATCCCAGACCCTATGAATCCTCTCCACGCGCGCGGTATGTGGCTTCGCACTGTCATGGTGCTGAGCGGTGTCATCCTCTTCCTGCTAGCCGGCTGCGCCTCCGTCGTTCCTGACGACGTCAAGTCCGCGCCTGCCGTCAGTGCCTCGCTCCCCTCGGAAGATGACGACTGGACGCAGCTCAAAACGCAGATGCGCGTCGATCTGAGCCGCTACAACACTCGTGAGCTGGCCCGCACGCCGCTCGCCTCGCCTGCTCCCTCGAGCGCGCAGGCGCGCGACACCGCGTTCGGCGCTCGCGCGCAGGCGCTCTTCGCGCCGCTCGCGAAAGTGTCGTTGCGGCTTCCGGTCGTCGGCATTCACACCTCGTCGCTCGACGACAGCTGGCACGCGCCACGCGACGGCGGAGCCCGCGTTCACAAAGGCATCGACATCTTCGCGCCGAAGGGCACGGAAGTCGTGGCTGTCGTCGATGGCGTGATCAGTTTCATCGGCGATCAAAAACTCGGCGGCCACTGCATCTGGCTGACGAACGAAAACGGCGCCTCGTTCTACTACGCGCACCTCGACCGCTGGGCGGCCGGGCTGTACGAGGGGATGGAAGTGCAGGCCGGCGATCTGATCGGCTACGTCGGCAACACCGGCAACGCCAAGTACACGCCGTCGCACCTCCACTTCGGCATCAACGAGAACGACGACATGGTCAACCCGTATCCGATCCTGACTCGCGCCGTACCGACGCTGCACGCCCACGTGCACACGACGCTGAGCGGCGGACCGGTCGCTACGCGGTAGTTGTCATCCTGAGCCGCCGGAGCTTGCGTAGGCGAAGCCGCAGCAGCGTAGGACGGTCGAAGGACCCCCAGCTGATACCCCTTTCGATTAGCGCGCCGCCCCCGCCCTTTCCGGGTTATCAACTGGGGGGTCCTTCGACCGTCCTGCGCCGATCCGCGCTTCGCGCTGCTCGGCTCCGGCGGCTCAGGATGACAACGCTGCGCCGGTCGTGGGATCGCGCCAGCCGAGATTCAATTCGCGCATCGGAGTAAGGACAAACTCCCGTTCGCGATACCTCGGATGCGGAACCGTCAGCGTTCGCGTACGAACCAGATTCGCGCTGTGCAGGATCAGATCGAGGTCGAGCACGCGCGGCGCGTTGCGCGTCGTACGGCGGCGTCCGAGGCGCGATTCGATTTCGTGCAGAGCATCGAGCAGCGCGGACGGTGAGAGATTGGTGTAGCCGGCGACGACTGCGTTCAAATACTTCGGCGGCGGTGCATCGACCGGATCCGTCTCGATGAAGCTGCTGACGCGGACGACGTGGATGACGGCTCTCAGAGAAGAGATCGCGCGGCGGAGGAACAGCGCACGGTCGCCGAGGTTGGAGCCGAGCGCGATCAGCACCGAGGCCGGCACGTCACTCCTCGATGTCGATCTCGTCGGAGAGCTCGTTGATGTCGCCCTCGGCGCGCGGGAAGTACGTCTTTAGTTGATGCCCAGCCGCGGTGATCGCTTCGACGATTCCTTCGGTGAACTCGCCATTCTTGAAACGGATGGTCAGGTTTTTCGCGATCTCATCCCAGAAACCAACGGGCACTTTCTCATCGATGCCTTTGTCACCGAGGATCACGAAACTGTTCTCCTCGGATGCGATGAAGAGCAGCACGCCGTTGCGGAGCGCGGTCTTGGTCATGCCGAGGCGTTCGAACGTGCGCTCCGCGACGTAACGCGGCTCGCCGCCTCTGGCCTTCGGTTGAATGTGGACGCGGATCTCGCCCGACGTCTCGCCTTCCGCGATTGCGATCGCGGCAGTGATGCGCGACTGATCGAGCAGCGCGATGAACTCCTTCTGCGTCACCATCCACCTCCCGCGCCGCCGCCTCCGAAGGAACTGCCTCCGCCACCCCAAGAACCGCCGGTGCTCCAGCCACCTCCGCCACCGCCTCCGAACGTCGTCCCGCCGCCGCCCCAACCACCGCCGCCGAGGAACATCGGCCAGATGCAACCGCCGCAGCCTCCGCGCCGCCGTCCGCGCATGAGCAGCGGAATGAGGACCAGAATCACGAAGAGGAAAAAGATCGAGGGGAAGAACATGTCGGCTTCTCCTCCCCTCTTCGAGGATTGTGCCGGCCGCGGTGTGGAGGCCGGGATCGTGGTCGTGCTCACGAAAGTGGGATCGATTTTTTTCGCGATCTGATCGATCGCGGCATTCAATCCGCCCGCGTAGTCGCCGGCGCGGAAGTATGGCGGAACGGTTTCGTGCAACACATCCGAGGCGAAGGCATCGGTGACTACCGGCTCCATGCTGTAGGCGGTCTGAATCCGCGTTTTGTGTTCTTTGGCGAAGACGAAAAACATCAACGCCTTGTCGTCTTTGACCTTCCAGACATTGGCGACCTTGTTCGCGTAGCCGAGGTCGTCTTCTCCTTCGAGCGAAGGGAAGATCAAGATCAGGAACTGAACGTTGGTCTGCTTGTAGAACGCCTCCAGCTTCTCGTTGAGTTGCTGGATCTGCGAGGCGTTGAGGAGGTTGGCGTTGTAGTCGTTCACCCACTGCGTCGGCTTGGGCGGGATGTCCAGAGCCAGCGCGGCCGAGGCGAGGAGCGCGATCGCGATGAACGCGATCGCGCTGCGGCGGACGTTCATCGAGTTCCCGTGGCCGGGGCTGTCGTTCCGAAGTTGAAGTTGACCTCGGGCGCGTTCTGCGACCCTGCCGCGCCCTTGAAGTACGCCTTCGGCTTGAAACCGCTCATGTTGGCGACGATGTTCGCCGGGAACCTGAGCACGGCGGAGTTGAACGTCTGCGCCACTTCGTTGTAACGGCGGCGTTCGACGGCGATGCGGTTCTCAGTCCCTTCGAGCTGCGACTGCAACTCGAGGAAGTTCTGATTCGACTTCAGATCGGGATAGCGCTCGACGACGACGAGCAGGCGCGACAGGGCGCCGGAGAGGTTCTCCTGCGCGCCCGCGAACTGCGCCATGGCGTTCGCATCGTTCGGCAGGTTCGACTGCGTGCCGGGAGGACCTCCGGCCGGCGCCTGCACCTGGCCGACGCGCGAACGGGCATTGATGACGGCTTCCAGCGTCGACTTCTCGAAATTCGCAGCGCCCTGAACGGTGCGCACGAGGTTCGGGATCAGATCGAAGCGGCGCTGATAGTCGTTCTCAACTTGCGCCCACTGCGCCTGCACTTGCTGATCGAGATCGACGAGATGATTGCGGACGCCGACGTACCAGCCGCCGCCGATCAGCAGAACGAGAACCAGCGCTCCGAGACAACCAAGCAGACCAAGTCTACCCATTGAAATCCTTCTTTCTGACCGCTAGTAATCTTCGTCGTCTTCTTCGTCGGCCACTTCTTCTTCGCGATCAGCCTCGGGGATGATTTCCTCATCCTCGTCGCCGGCCGGCGTGGCAACTTCGCCTTCCGCGCCAAACTCTTCGTCGGACGCTTCCTCGACGACAGGTAACGGCGCGACGGCCGCGCGCGCACGGCTGCGCGATGCTGGCACCGACGGCGCCTCATCAGCATCGCGTTGGTCCGCGCCGCACTTCGGGCAGTTCGGAATCGGCTTACCGAGGTCGTAAAACTTCGTATGACAGCTATAGCAGGTGTACTTCTTTCCGAGATCAGGCATAACTAGAAAATCCCCCAGCGCAAAAGCGGCGACACGTTAGCACCGCGACTGATGTGTAGCAAGTAGCGGGCACAGATGAAAAACGGCGAGCAGTGACTCTGCTCGCCGTTGCAAGGATGCGTTTGATTTTGATTACTTTCCGTGCGGCAGCGCCTGAGCGGCGCGCGTACCGGCATCGGACGAATTCGCGCCCGGCGCACTGTGAAGCGCGGCCGCTTTCTCGGCCAGCTTCTGCGAATCGGGCAGCACTTCGACAGCTTTGGCGATCTGATTGTCGCCTTGGAGACGATACGGATAAGACGCGTCGAAGCCGAATTTGGCGGCGATGATCTCGGCCTTCAGCGCCCGCTCGATGAAGTTGCGGTCGTTCGGCTTCTGCAGCGCGTCGCGAATGTCGGCGACCGGCGCGATGTCCTTTTCGCTCGCGTACGCAACGAAGTTCTCCATGACCGCCGGCGTGATGGCGACGTCTTCGGTCACGTCAGGATGCTTGGCGACGTAGTCGACGCCGTAGTTGAAGATCGCGCTGCGCACTTCGAGGAGCTGCGTGGTGCGTGACAGCGGCGCCGGCTTTACGAAGATGTCCGGCGTGATTCCGCCGCCGCCGTAGACGATGCGGCCGGTGGCAGTCGTGAACTTCTTGCGGTCCTTGAGCGGCATCTCCGAGGCGCTGCCGTCATCGCCTTCGTCGGCGACGTAGTAGTCGTAAAACGAGCTGTAGTCGCGCTGGATGTTGCGTCCCGAGGGCGTGTAGTACTTCGAAGTCGTCAGCGCGAGACCGGCGCTGTACTGCAGCGTGTAGACGCTCTGGACCAGGCCTTTGCCCCAGCTCGTTTCGCCGACGATGATGGCGCGATCGTGATCCTGCAGCGCGCCGGCGACGATTTCGGACGCCGAGGCGCTGCCGCGGTTCACGACGACGACCATCGGCATGTCGAGATGCTGATGCTTGCCGGGCGCGAGGTAATCCTGCGCCGAGTCGGGCGTGCGGCCTTTGGTGTAGACGATCATCTGCCCCTTGTCGAGGAAGCGATCGGAGACGCCGACCGCGGCGTCGAGCAAACCGCCGGGATTCTGGCGAAGGTCGAGGACGAGCTTCTGCATCCCCTGCCCTTTCAGCTTGTCGATCGCTTCGTCGAGCTCGCGAACGGTCGTGGCGGTGAAGTCTTTGATGCGGATGTAGCCGATGCCGGGCTTCAGCATCAGCACGTTGGAAATCGAGTTGGTCGGGATCGCGGCGCGCACGATCGAGAGCGGGATCGGTTCCTTCATCCCGACGCGAACGATCTTGATGTGGACCGTAGTGCCCTTCGGACCTTTGAGGCGCTTGACGACGTCGTCGAGCGGGAGATCGTCGGTCGAGACGCCTTCGACTTCGGAGATGACGTCGCCGGCGCGGATGCCGAGGCGCGCGGCGGGCGTGCCTTCGAGCGGCGTGATGACGGTGACCTGATCGTTGCGCTTCGTCACGAGGATGCCGAGGCCGTAGAACGAGCCCTTCTGGCGATCCTGCATGTCGGCGTACTCTTTCGGCTCGAGGAAGGAGGTGTGTGGATCGAGCGTGCGGAGCATGCCGTCGATCGAGGAGTAGACGAATTTGTCGGAGCCGACGTCATCCGGCGCATTCGCAGTTACGGCGGCGAGAAGATCCGTGTACTCTTTAAGCCGCTTCTGCACTTCGCTCTGAACGGGCGCGCCGAAGAGGCGGTTGCCATAGAATCCGCCGAAAAGCGTCGCGCCGATGATTGCGACGGCCAGCGTCAACGAGAAGGTCCAGCTCTTTGTCTGTTGTAGTTTGACCATGTTTTTGATCACCTGATTTCAGGGGAAGAACTCATTATAGGCGCGGAGTATTCGACAGCCCGGCGATGTTCACGCGGCCGTATCAGTCAAGGAGAGGTTGTTCATGTTCGGTTCGCTCGGCATCCCGGAGTTGATCATGATTTTTATCGTGGCCCTGATCGTCTTCGGCCCAAAGCGCCTGCCCGAGATCGGCAAAACGCTCGGCAAGGCGATGGGCGAATTCAAGAAGGCCACTGACGATTTCAAGAACACCATCGAACGCGAGGTGCAGGTCGAAGAGCTCAAGCAACTGGCCTCGACGACGATCGTGCCCGTGCAGGAATCGATATCAAGGTCTGCGCCAGTCGAGCCGACGGCGACCGGCGTGCCCGCCGAGCCGCCGAAGCAGGTGGCCGATCTCACCCCTGAGGCCGTCACGAAGCACGATTCGTAGCCGATGACGGAAACTGAATACACGGAATCGCCGGCCGGCGAAGAAGCGCCCGACGCTGAACTTCCGAAGATGTCGTTCCTCGGTCACCTCGAGGAACTGCGCAAACGGCTGATCGTCTCGATCATCGCTGTCTTCGTCGCGTTCCTGGCCTGCTGGAACTTCGCGGACAAAATCTTCGGCTGGATCCAGGCGCCGCTGACGAAGTTCCTCCCGCCCGGCGATCAGAAGCTCGCCTACACGCGCCTGACGGAGCCGTTTTTTCTCTACATGAAGGTGGCCTTCTTCGCGGCCCTCTTCGTGGCCTCGCCGATCCTGATGTGGCAGGTGTGGCGCTTCATCTCGCCCGGCCTCTACAAACGCGAACGCCGCTACGCCGCGCCGTTCATCATTTTCGCGACGCTCTTCTTCATCGGCGGCGGCTACTTCGGCTACCGCGTGATTCTCCCCGGCACCTGCGCGTTCTTCGTCGAGACCGGCAAGCAGTTCAAACAGATGATCAAGGTGGATGAGTATTTTTCGTTCGCCAGCACGATCGTCCTGGCCTCGGGCGCCGTTTTCGAAACGCCGATCCTGATCTGTTTCCTGGCCCGCCTCGGCATCGTGACGCCGCACTTCCTGCTGCAGAAGTCGAAGTACGCGATCGTGCTGTCGTTCATCATCGCCGCGATCGTGACACCGACGCCGGACATGGTGACGCAGTCGTTTCTGGCCGTCCCGATGATCGCCCTCTACTTCCTCGGCGTCGGCGTTGCGTTCATGTTCGGCAAACGACACGACGCCTAGCAGCTTCTGCTACGCTACGCGGCCATGGAAATCCCATCGAAGGTTTCAATCTTCAGCCGTTCGCTGGAGCTGAAAGGCAAGCCGGGCACGTTGATCGCGATCAATGACACCGGCTTCTACGAGATCGTGATGGATTTCCAGGGACGCAACCACGTCGTCCTCTTCCCGATCGCCGAGACCGCCATCATCTTCAACGACGCGCTGCCGTCGATTGGGGCGGATTTCGAAGTGGAGAGGTAGTTCGGATTCAAGAGGGAACGGTTCACGCGGAGTTCGCGGAGAGGCGGAGTGCGCGGAGAAAAACAAAAAGGGACGGCATTGCGCCGTCCCTTTTCAATTTCGGATCGGGGATCGGTTTACTGCTTCTTGGTTGCGGGAGTCTTCTTCGTGTCGCTCTTCGGAGCGACCGGGGTTGGCGGCGGAGCTTCGGGCGCGGGCGGTGGCGCAAAGTACGCGTCATTGAACGTCGGATGCGCGTTCTCTTTCATCGCATCGAGCGCGGCGTGCAACTTGGTCTGCTTGAGGTTCTTCTCGATGGTGGGGCGGACCTGATCGAGAGGGGTGCTCTCGTGTCCGTCGACTTTGATGATGTGGTAGCCGAACTGTGTTTTCACAACCGGCGTCACTTCACCAACTTTGGCGCTGAAGGCGGCCTGCTCGAACTCGGGAACCATCTGGCCGTGACCGAATGAGCCGAGGTCGCCGCCGCGGGCGCCGGAACCAGTGTCGTCGGATTCTTTCTTGGCCAGCTCTTCGAAGTTCGCGCCGGCCACGATCTGCTTGCGAAGATCTTCCGCTTTCGCCTTGGCCTGCTCGTCCGTGAGCTCTTTGCCAGGCTGCGCGGCAGCGCTGCCTTTCGGCGCGATCAGAATGTGGCGGGCCTTGACCTGCTCGTAGTCCTTCGCGTTGTCGGCGTACGCCTTCTGAATTTCGGCGTCGCTGACGGTGATGCCGCTGTCGATCTTCTTCAGCTCGGCGGTCGCGACGAGGTTCTCGCGCATCAGGTTGAGCTGGTTGATGACGTCGGGATCGTTCTGAAGGCCGGCCTTGGCGCCTTCGCTGGCGAGCAGGCGCATGCGCAGGAAGTCGTCCGCAAACTGCTTGCGGCCGGCGGGCTGCGAGACCATCCCCTGATACTCGGCGGGAAGCGTTTTCAGGGCCGCTTCGAATTCCGACTTATGCACGATGACGCTGCCCGCGGACATGATCACGGGATCGGCGTCTGGCGCAGCAGTGGCTGTAGGCGTTGGAGCAGCGGCCGGCTTGGCCGGCGTGCTCTGCGCGAACACTGCCGGAGCGGCGAGCGCAAGCGCGATGACAAACGTTGCTTTCTTCACAAGTTCTCCTTGTTCGTTGGACGTGCGTTATTGAACAGCGGTTCGTAACGGGGGGTGTGGAGGCTTGATTCCAGCGAGCTCAGCGCAATTTCTTCAGCGCTGATTCGATGCGCCGCACGCCTTCCCGTAGCCGCTCCATCGAGGTCGCATAGCTGATGCGGATGTGATCATCGCTGCCGAATGCGGAACCGGGAATCACCGCCACGCGTGCTTCGTCGAGCAGATAGTTAGTGAACGTCTGCGAGTCGCGCACGCTGCCGCGGCCGAAGAAGGCGCTGACGTCGGGGAAGATGTAGAACGCGCCGTCAGGATGCGCGCAGCACATCCCGTCGATGCCGTTGATGGCCGGCATCAGCCACGCACGGCGATCGCGATACGCCTCCCACATCCGCTGCACTTCGTCATCGCCGCCGCTCAGCGCCTCGAGCGCGGCAGCCTGGGAGATCGAGCTCGGATTCGACGTCGCATGGCTCTGGATTTTGCCGGCCGCGGTGATGACGTCGCGATGCGCGATCGCGTATCCGAGGCGCCAGCCGGTCATCGCGAAGGTCTTCGACATCGAGTTGATGCAGACGACCGTCTCCGGATACTCGTCGAACCAGCGGCCGGCCGAAACGTGCTTCGCGCCGTCGTAGACGAAGAATTCGTAGGTCTCGTCGAACATTAGAAAGACATCGCGCGACGCACACCACTCGACGATGCGATGCAGTTCCTTCTCGGCGATCACCGCGCCCGTCGGATTGCAAGGCGAGTTGATGATCACGCCTCGGGTGCGATCGGTCGCCGCGGCTTCGATGCCGGCGAAGGTCGGGCGGAAATCATTCTGCGGATCGGTGGCCGCGAAAACGGGAGTGCCGCCGGCGAACTGGACCTGATCGGGAAAACTCACCCAGTATGGCGACGGGATGATGACTTCGTCGCCTTCATCGACCAGCGCCAGCGTGACGTTGAACAGCTCCTGCTTCCCGCCCGTACCGGCGATGACGTTTTCGGCTTTGATCGAGGTTCCGTAGCGTCGGTTATAACGGGCGGCCAGCGCGTCGCGCAACGCCTTCGTGCCGTTACCGGCGGTGTACTTCGTCTGCCCTTCATCGATGGCGCGCTTGCCCGCGGCACAGACCAATTGCGGCGTCGGAAAATCGGGCTCGCCCGGCCCGAGGTCGACGACGTCGACGCCCTGCGCCTTCAACTCCAGCGCGCGGTTCATCACCGCCAGCGTCGGCGACACCTGCATCTCGTTGACGCGTCGCGTCAGCCGGATGCGGGGCTTGGTGATGACGTCGATTCCCATCAGGCGAAGCGCTCTCCGAGCGTCGTGCGCAATGCGCGCCAGGCCGGCGGAGCCTGCCGGCTGATCACCAGCCGGAGCAACTCAACGACGCACCACGCAAGATATACATAAATGATGGGGCCGCGCCACGACGGCACCGCGAACTGCACCAGCCACAGGATGAACAGGGCGCTGGCCTCGTGCATCTTGAGCTGCAGGTTCAGGAGCAGCAGAAATCCGAGGAAGCTTTGCAGGATCGTGAGGAGGATTTCGTCGCGCTGGTGCACGTCGAAAACCAGCGGCCGCAATTCGCCGGCACTGATGACGAAGAGGATCGGGATCATCGCCGAGAGGATGCTCCACTGGTTGATGTTCGACGAGACCATGTTCATCAGCGCCACGTTCGCCGTCTTCACTTTTCGCGCCCAGTAGAACGCGCTCAGTTTTTCCGGGAACTCGGAGAGGAACGGAGCCACCCACTGCACGAAAACGAACGTCGAGACGCCGAGCGAGGTGGCGATGGCCAGCATCGAATTCAGGAACGGATGCGCGGCGAAAAAAAGAATCGCGCCGCCGGCGATGAAGAGGATCCAGATCGACGCGTTCCGTCGCTTCGGCGGCATCTTCAGAATCGTGCGCGGGACGATGCCGAGGTCGTCGAGCGCCTCCCCTTCGTCATCGCGCGGCGGGATCTTCCAGAGAATGAAGAGATAGAGCACGTACGACGCGGTCAGCGGAATCGAGTCCCAGATTGAGAGCGTGCCCTTCCACCAGATGAACGTGAAGTAGGCGATCGGCAGGAAGAGGCCGAAGACTTCGACGGAGTGCTCGGCATCAAGCTCGACGCTGATGAACTTGCGTTCGCGCTTCCAACCAAACGCCGCGGCGACGAAGTAGATCATCGGCCATCCGAGTCCGACGAGCAGCCGAAGACTGCCGGTGAAGTTGGCGATGGCGAGATGCGTCTGGCTCGGATCCTTCCCCGCTTGCCAGGCGATCACGGCTTCGACCGCGAACTCGGGCAGCGTCTGCAGCCACGCCAGAATCGCCAGCGCCAACCCCTGCGCCATCAGAAACTGCGCGGCCTCGGCGGCCCAGGCGATGATGAACGCCGACAGCAGGATGCTTGGGAAGGTCCAGAGCGCGGACCACGCGGCGGCCGAGGCAGCGGTCGTCGCTTTGATGAGTTTCAGTATCATCGGCCGCCAGGAGCGCGCATTCTAATTGATGACGATCAGCAGCCGGCAGAACCCCTGGTTCAAGCGCATCCGCGAAGCCATCCGCGATCATGCCGGCGAAATCGTGATCGAAGGTCCGAAGCCGGTCGCGGACGCAATCGCGGCAGGATGGAAGCCGATCAAAGTCATCGAGCGCGAAATCGACTTCTCATCGTCGATCTTCGATGCGCTGGCGGAAACGAAGTCGCCGCAGAACGTGATCGCGCTTTTCGAACGGCCGCGTTTTGATTTGCGGGCGTTGTTCACGCGCGATTCGTCGATCGTGATCGCGTTGGACGGCGTGCAGGATCCCGGCAACGTCGGCACGATCGTGCGGCTGGCCGCGGCGTTCGACGCGAACGGAGTCGCCCTACTCCCCGGCTGTGCTGACGCATTCGGTCCGAAGGCGATCCGCTCCTCGGCCGGCGCCATCCTGACGGTGCCGGTGGTGAATTGCTCGATCGATGCGCTGCTCGCGCAAGGGTGGGACGTAATCGCCGCCGATGCCCATGCGGAAGTCGCTGATCCACCTGCAAAAAAAGCGATTCTCGCGTTCGGCAGCGAGGGGTCAGGCCTTTCGCCTGCGCTGGCGAATGTCGCGCGATCGATCGCCATCCGCATGTCGAGCAAGGTCGAATCGCTGAACGTAGGCGCCTCCGCTGCCATCCTGCTCGCCCGAAGCTACGAACGTCGCTCGTAGCGCCGTCGGCCCGACGGCTGTACCGCCGCCGGCTCGGCGGCAGTTCGCACACGCGCCAGCGAGCCGCTGGCGGTCCAGCCGACGAGCCGTCGGCGCTACGATGACGCGCGATACACTCGAAGCGATGGGCAAGCTCCTCATCGTCGGCACTCCCCTCGGCAACCTCGGCGATTTTCCGCCGCGCGCGATCGAGGCGCTGAAGTCGGCGAACCTGATCCTCTGCGAAGACACCCGCCACACGCGCAAGCTCCTGACCCACTTCGACATCGAACGCCCCACCGATCGATTCGACGAGCACACCGAGGAGGAGAAGGCACGCGGGTTTGCGGACCGCATCGCGCGCGGCGAAACGATCGCTCTCGTCTCCGACGCCGGCATGCCGGTCATCAGCGATCCCGGATTCCGTCTGGTACGCCTCGCGCGCGAGCTCGGTCTGACAGTCGAACCGATTCCCGGTCCATTCGCCGGCGTCGTCGCACTCGTCGCCAGCGGCATCGCCCCCCTCCCCTTCACGTTCCTCGGATTCACGCCGCACCGCCGCGGCGAACGAACGGATTTTTATCGCACGCTCGCAGAGCTCGGCCACACCGCGATCGTCTATGAGTCGCCGGAGCGCATCATCGACTCACTCGAAGACGCGCTGGCCGTTCTCGGTGACGTCGAAATCGCCGTCGCCCGGGAGATGACGAAGATGCACGAAGAGTTCCTCCGCGGCACGATCAGCGAAGTCCTCACCGAACTGCGCCCGCGTCAATCGATCTACGGCGAAATCACGCTCGTCTTCGCCGCGTCACAAGTCGCGGCCGCCGTCGCGGCGCCGGAGGAAATCGCCGCCGAATTCGAACGCCTCCGCGCCACCGGCATGCGACGAAATGATGCAGTGAAAGCGGTGGCTGAAAAATTCGGGATGCGGAAGAACGACGTTTACAAGATGCTGCTTTAACGGCTACTCGCCGGCTGGAGGGTCGTTCCGCCGAAGCTCTTTCAGGAGTTTCAAAGTCTCAACGGCGTTTAGATCCTTCACGCGGCCAGCGGTGCGCTTCATCCGGATGATGTCGTCGATGCTCGCAACCATGACCGAAACGTCCTCGTCGACCTGCATCGTCTTCGCGTGTGCGACGAGGTCAACGTATCCATCTGTTCCCGACGGAGTTCCCAAACAATCGAAATCTCCGAATTTCGTGCGGAACGTCATCGTGTCGCCAAGCCGAAATGTGCGCTCGTCAATGAATTCCGGTACACCCTCCGGCCAGCCTCGGAGATGTGCATCCAACGCCTTAAGCGCTTGCACCAAAACTCTGATGTTGTCGGGATCACGCGAGTAGCAGATATCGACATCCAGCGTAATCTGATCGGATCCCCACATGTTTGCCGCAAGGCCGCCGATGAGCACGTACTGCAGGTTGTACTCATTGAGCGTCCGAAGGATCTGAAAAAACGCGTGATCGATCATGGATTGAAGCGACGAACGCGTGTGAGTATGTCGTCTAAACTCGCGGCCGCTTGTTCTGCACTTCGGAGGCGCTCCGCGGGAGTCTTCCGCAGCAAATCCATCATCATCGTTGCGTCGATCCGCCAATCGACAGCGTCGCTGTCGCGGCAGGCCCGCAGCACTTCGTTGTTGTCGGCGGTGAGAGAGTCGAGTGGTGAAGGTGCTCTGCTCATATGCGAGATTCTACAACCCCCACCCGCCCTGCTATCATCCCGAATCCGCCTTTGCGGCGCGCGGCCTGCGCGCCCCGGACTAACAAGATCTCGAGGAGCGTGAATGGATTTCCGTCTTACCGACGAGCAGCGACAGATTCAGGAGATGGTGCGCGAGTTCGCGCTCAGCGAGATCAAGCCGCATCTGATGGAGTGGGATGAGGCGCAGCACTTTCCCACCGAGGTTTTCAAACGCGCTGGCGGCCTCGGCATGCTTGGGGTTACGGTCCCCGAGGAGTACGGCGGCGCGGGATTGTCATACGTCGATTACGTTCACGTGATCGAGGAACTCGGCGTCGTCGACAGCGGTTTCGCGCTCAGCGTCGCCGCGCACAACTCGCTTGGCACCGGTCACATCTATCTCGCAGGAAACGACGAACAGAAAAAGAAGTGGCTGCCGAAGTTGACGTCTGGCGAGTGGATCGCAGCGTGGGGATTGACCGAGCCTGGTTCCGGTAGCGACGCCTCGGGCATGCGCACGACCGCCGTGCAGGATGGCGATGAATGGATCCTGAACGGCACCAAGAACTTCATCACCAACGCCACCTACGCGGACATTTCCGTCGTTCTCGTCGTCACCGACAAGTCCGATCAGAAGCACGGCATCACCGCCTTTGCGGTGGAGATGGATCGTCCCGGAATCCGTCCCGGCAAGAAGGAGAACAAGCTCGGGATGCGCGTTTCCGACACCGCAGAACTGGTGATGGAAGATTGCCGCGTTCCCTCCTCGAACATCCTCGGCAAGATCGGCTACGGCTTCATCGACGCGATGAAAGTGCTCGACGGCGGCCGCATTTCCATCGGCGCGCTTGCGGTCGGCATCGCGCGAGGCGCGTACGAGGCAGCGCGCGACTATGCAAAGCAGCGCCAGGCGTTCGGCAAATCGATCTCCGAGTTCCAGGCCATCCAGTTCATGCTCGCCGACATGGCCACCGAGATCGATGCGTCGCGACTGCTCTGCTATCGCGCCGCCACGATCAAGGATGCCGGCGAAAAAGTGACGCAGGCCTCGGCCATGGCCAAGTTGTACGCGTCCGAGGTTGCCGTGCGCGCGACCGAGAAGGGCGTGCAGATTTTCGGCGGCTACGGATTCATCAAAGACTTCCCGGCCGAAAAGTACTACCGCGATGTGAAGCTGTGCACGATCGGCGAAGGGACGAGCGAGATCCAGCGGATGGTGATCGCGCGCAACCTGCTGGCGGACGGCGCCCGGTAGCGCTGCATGTCGGAGCTGAACGATCTCGCCGGCGCTCTTCGCAGCGGCAAGTACCGCGCGCTGGCGCAGGCGGTGTCGCTGGTCGAGCGCGATGACGGCCGCGCCGAACGGCTGCTGGCCGACATTTATCCGGCCACCGGAAATGCGCGCATCGTCGGCATCACCGGCTCGCCCGGCGCCGGCAAGTCGACGCTCGTGGCGTCGCTGGCCAAGTACTACCGCGCGCAGGAAAAGAAGGTCGGCATCATCGCCGTCGATCCAACATCGCCCTTCACCGGCGGCGCGATCCTCGGCGACCGCATTCGCATGGCCGACCTCTACACCGACCGCGGGGTTTTCATCCGCTCGATGGCCACGCGCGGGTTTCTCGGCGGACTTGCGCGTGCGACGAACGACGTCGTCGACCTCCTCGACGCAGCCGGATTCGACATCGTGCTCGTCGAGACCGTCGGCGTCGGTCAGGACGAGGTCGAGATCATTCGCACCGTGCAGACGAACGTCGTGGTGCTCGTGCCGGGCATGGGCGACGACATCCAGGCCATCAAGGCCGGCATCATGGAGATCGGCGACGTCTTCGCCGTCAACAAAGCCGACCGTCCCGGCGCCGACCGCACCGTCACCGAGATCACGATGATGATGTCGCTGGTCGAAGAGCACGGCGATTGGATTCCGCCGATCGTCAAGACCGTCGCGTCGACGAATCAAGGCACCGGCGATCTCGACGCCGCGATCGCGAAACACTTCGAGCATCTGCAAACGTCCGGCGAGCTCGATCGCCGCAACCGCGAACGCGTGCGCATTCGCATCGAGACGATGCTGAAAGAAAAATTCATGGACCGGCTGATCGGCAAGACGATCACGCGTGATGACTACGAGCAGCTTCTCGACGACGTCCTGCACAAAAAAGGCAATCCGCACGATGCCGCGGAAGGCTTGCTGGCGCGCGTTTCATTCGGTCGTTGACGCGATGCAGGCTCGGTTACAATCGCCGCCCCGATGAAGTTCTCCCGCCAGTGGCTCAACGATTACGTCGACCTTTCCGATCTCAGCGATGACCAGCTCGGCGTCCGTCTGACCGAGATCGGTCACGCGGTTGAGGCGACGGAGCAGCACGGCGACGATACGGTCTTCGATCTCGAGATTACGACCAACCGCGTCGACGCGATGTCGCACATCGGCATGGCGCGCGAGTTGGCCGCAGCGCTTGGCCGATCGACGAAAGAAACCTCGGCCGCTGCATTCGGTGCGACGTCATCCGCGCCGCCGACGATCCGTATCGAAGCGCCGGAAATGTGCGCCCGCTACACGGCGCTCGTCATCCGCAACATCACCGTCAAGCCGTCATCCCCGCTCGTGGCAAGACGTTTGGAAGAAGTCGGCCTTCGTCCCATCAACAACATCGTCGACGTCACGAACTACGTGATGCTCGCCCTCGGCCATCCCCTGCACGCGTTCGATCTCGATCGCGTCAGCGGGCAGACCATCATCGTCCGCCGCGGTAAGACGGGCGAGACGGTGAAGAGTCTCGACGGCGAGATGCGCAAGATCGACTCCGACACGGTCGTCATCGCTGATGCGCAACGTCCCGTTGGACTCGGCGGAATCATCGGCGGCTTCGAATCGGAGATCACCGCGTCGACGAAGAACGTGCTGCTCGAATGCGCGTGGTTCGATCCTTCCACGATCCGCCGCACGGGCCGCCGCCTTGGACTTAAAACCGACGCTTCGTATCGCTTCGAACGCCGCGTCGATCCGAACGACACACTCGCGGTGATCACCGAAGCCGCGCGGATGATCGTCGAGAGCGGCGGCGGCACCGCCGAGGCTCCGATTGACGTCCTTGCGTCCGAGGTGAAACCGAAAGCGATTCCTCTGCGAACGGAAAAACTCCACGAAGCTTCAGCCAACTCTGTCGGCATCGGCTACGCGCTCGATCTCTTCCGCCGCCTGGGCTTCCAGGCCGAGCAAGTTCACGACGGTCTGCTCGTGACGGTACCGACGTATCGCGGCGACATCTTCGAAGAGATGGATCTGATCGAGGAAGTCCTCCGCTTCTTCGGCCTGAACAACGTCCCCGCGATGCTGCCGCGCGTAACCACCGGCGACGTGCGCCGCGAAGCGACCGACGTCGCCGAGGATGCGATCCGCGATGTGCTGGTCGGCTGCGGTCTCTCGGAAGTCATCAACTACTCTTTCATCCGGCCGGAGTGGAACGCGCTGGTATCCGACGAACAGCCGATCGCGATTTCGAATGCGCTCTCCGAGGCCATTGCGGCGATGCGTTTGTCATTACTGCCAAGGATGCTCGACACGGTCGTCTTCAATCGCTCGTACGGAACTCGTGACGGTGGGCTGTTCGAAGTTGGCCGCACGTACCACCGGGCGGGAGTCGCGAGTCGGGAGTCGGGAGTCGGAGAAACGTCCGCCTCAACCTCCGACACCCGACACCCGGCACTCGACACCCGCGTCACCGAGCACCATCGCATCGCCATCGTTCTCTACGGATCGATTGGAACGTTCTGGGGCGATGCGAAACGGCCTGTCGATTTCTTCGACATCAAAGGGATCGTCGAGCAGATCGCGGCGAAGATGCATGTCGCCGTCACGTTTGCTGCCTCGGATCAGTCCTGGCTGCGCAGTGGCAAGCGGGCGATCGCGTGGCACGGGGATCGAGAGATCGCAAGCGTCGGATTCCTCGCCGCCGAGGTGTTGCAGTCTTTCGGAATCAAAGGCGATGTGGCGGTTGCCGACATCGACGTCGAAGCGATCATCGCGTCATCGAATGCAGAGTGGACGATGGCGCCGGTCGCGCGCTTCCCCGGCGTGCCGATGATCCTCGCGGTCACGCACGGACGCGACCTCGCGTATCAGCGCATCGTCGATGCGATCCGTTCGTTCGACGTCCCGTATCTACACGAAGTCGGATTACGCGACCGTTTTGTCCCCGCGGAATCGGACGACATCATCAAGACCACGCTGGGTATGTGGTACCAGGCATTCGACCGTTCGCTGACGCAGGACGAAATTGCCTCGCATCATCACCAGCTCGCAACACGCCTGGCGGCCATGCTGCCGGTGAAACTACTCTGAGGAAGACCCAAGTGAAGAAGACCCGCGAAAACGACCAGCTCACCCTTGCCGGCACCGAGGAAGAAGAAATTCTCGGGCGCCTCAACGATCGCGTCGAAAAAGCGATCGCCACGATTCAGGAACTGCGCAAGGAGCGCGACACGCTCCGGCGTCAACTCGACGACGCCACGGCGCGTTTGCAGGAAACCGGCGACGCCGCCGAGCGCGCATCGACGCTCGAAGAAGACAACGAGCGGTTCAAGCGCGAACGGGGCGAGATCCGCGATCGCATCGAATCGATACTCTCAAATCTCGAAGCGCTCGAAGAGGCTTAACCACAGAGGCACAGAGATCACAGAGACTCTCTTTGTGCCCTCTGTGTCTCAGTGGTGAAATGCCTTACCCCCGCAGCACGCCGCGCGAGAACTTGATGAAGTAGTCGATGCCCGACACCAGCGCGAAGAGCATCACTACCCACAGCGCCAGCTCGCCGATGAAGCGGAACTCGCCGAGCTCGTAGCCGACGATCAGCAGTCCGATCGCGAACACCTGCGCCACCATCTTCGTCTTGCCGAGCGGCGACGCGGCGATAGTCACGCCGTGCTGCGCGGCGATCGAGCGCAATCCCGAGACCGCGAATTCGCGGCCGATGATGATCACGATCATCCAGGCGCGCGCGAGGCCGAGCTCGACGAGTGAGATGAACGCCGCCGACATCAGCAGCTTGTCGGCAATCGGATCGAGCAGCGCGCCGAGGCGCGTCATCTTGTTGTACTTGCGCGCGAGGTAGCCATCGAAATAGTCGGTGATCGCCGCGACGAAGAAGATGGCCAGCCCGAGGTAGTTCGAGTACTTCGTGAGAAGCACGACGACCATGAAGGGGACGAGGAAGATGCGGAAGAGCGTCAGCGAGTTCGGGAGATTCCAGATCTCGGTCGCGACGTTTTCCGGCGGCGGAACGGCGGTAGGTTTCGCGCGCTCCAGCACCGCGGGCGCGGCTTCGGTCGGCTGCATGGAAGGTTCTCGAAAGGTGTTCTGCACGTGAGGATAGCCCCTTTGCTTGGGCGCTCAAAGGAATACCAATTCCTCGATTGACATTCCACAACGCGCAACCGAGAATCTCGGTCCCGCTCGACATGCGAAAGTGGCGGAATTGGTAGACGCGCAGGTCTCAGAAGCCTGTGGTCATTAGACCATGGGGGTTCGATTCCCCCCTTTCGCACCAACTTCCTCTCCATCGGCTGCTTCCTGGCAGCGTCTCCTGACGAGCGAGTACACTTCTCACTCCTGCCTTCCTTCCCGAGAACTTGCCGGAGTTCCACCAGGAGAAAGCCAATGAAATCGAGCGCTCGCATCGCCGGCGTTCTGATTCTCTTTGCCGCAAGCGCCTCCCACGCACAGCAGGTGCTGGTAGGTCAGATGAATCCAAGGGTCGAGGTATTCTTCAATTCATCCGTCGCCGGGACGCTCATCGACCTGAACTGAGATGGAATGTGTCGCGTGCTACAGTGCGCCGGCAATCCAATTTCCAATCAAACTCCTAGGGGATTCCATGCGGCTCCGTGCGTCGCTTTTGACCATCGTTGTCTTTGCAGCCTTTGCCCTGCCCGTTTTCGCCGCCGATCCCGCACAGGCACGCGTCGATTACGACCGCCTGCAAAAGTGGCAGTTCACTGCCGCAGCCATCACGCTGACGCAGCCAGTGACGTTCACACGCGACACCGCCACGATCATCCTCAACTCCGGCACGGTTCACCTCATGCAGCCGGTGTCGTCGGGCCGCGTGACCGGTCTCGTCTTCGAAGGCGACGGTCACTTCACGATGTCCGTCCCCGACCGCATTGAAGTCGCGCAACTCCGGCGTTTCTCGCGTAAGGACATCACCTCGGTCGATCAGAAGTTCACGCAACTCGTCCTGCGCACCTCGGACGACGCCATTGACAAAGCCTTCCCCGGTGCGGCGAAGGAACCCTTCACGAAGAATTCGCTCGCCGAGAACCGCCACAACAACTGGCTCATCGACTACGGCGACGACGTCGACGCCGATGTCGTCGCGGCGATGCTGAATCCTGGCGGGTTGCAGATGACCGCCGGCATGAAGACCGCCGATTTCGACTGGATCGAGTACGACTACAACTCGACGCGCCGCGAGGAGATCGAAGTCATCCACTTTGAGCGCCGCACCGCCGAGGTGTGGGTCAGTCTGGATCGGGCGGAGGATCGAAATCCGAAAGGCGGACCGGGCGAGCGCGATGTGCGGCCTGCCTCGGTGAGCCATCTCGACGTGATCGCCGATCTCTCGAAAGGCAAATGGAACGCGGAACGCGTCGGCGAGACCGAGCAGTCGATGCTCAACGGTCACTACACGGTGCAGGAAGAGATCGCGGCGAACGTCGACGGCCTCGTCGCGCTTCCGCTCCGCCTCTACCCGACAGCGAAGAATGTGACGGCGACGGACGACAAAGGTCAGACGCTGACCGTCCTGCGCGATCACATCGGCGCACGCAGCGCCAACATCGACAACAACGTCTACAACTTCACGACCACGGTCATTTTTCCGGCGCCGCTGAAGGCGCACGAACCGCACGTCGTCACGTTTCACTACGAGCTGGAAACGCCGAACTATGCGCTCGGCAACGTCTGGTACCCGACCGTTCCTGATGCATTCGACGCCACCACCGCGAAACTCGAGCTGCGCGTCGGCAAGCACAACGAAGTCCGCGCCATGGGACGGAAAATCAGCGACACGGAGTCGCCGGACGGGACGAAAATATCAACCTGGCTCGTCGAGCGGCCCGCCAAGATGGTCACGTTCTCGACTGCCGAGCGCTTCGCCGAAGTCCCGCTCGAAATCCCCGGAGTTCCGAAGGTCATCTCGTTCGGCACCGTGACCGGCCTCGATCCCGGCACGCGCATCCGCAACGCCGGAGCGGACGTCGTCAACTCGCTGCGCTTCTACGAGTTCCTTCTCGACGACAAGCTCGACAACCCGCAGATCTATGTGACCGCGATCGCCGCCGGACACGGCCAGGCCTTCGACGGCTTCCTCCATCTTTCGGAGTTCGCGTACGAGGAGCATCCCGGAAAGACGGAGCTTTTTCGCGCGCATGAGGTGGCGCACGAGTGGTTCGGCCACAAGATCGGCTGGAAGACGTATCGCGACCAGTGGCTCAGCGAGTCGTTCGCCGAATACGCCTCGATGATGTTCGTGCAGGCCACCGTCAAAGGCGGCGACAAGTACTACGACGAGATCGTCAACGTCTACGACGGCATCGTCCAAGGCACACTCGCCGCCGCCTTCAGCAAGTTCAGCCGTCCGTGGCCGGTCGAGGTGAACGCCAACGCCCGCGCACGCCTGGGACCGATCGGCGTCGGCTACCGCGCGAGCACCTCGGACATCCCGGCCGGATATCAGATTCAGGCCTATCACAAAGGTCCGCTCGTCCTGCACATGATGCGGACGATGTTGCGATTCAAAACGCATAGCGACGACACGTTCATCAAGATCCTGCGCGACTTCGTGAAGGAGTACAGCGGAAAGGACGCCAGCACTGCCGACTTTCAGCGCGTGGTGGAGAAGGACGCGCCGGGCGACTGGAGCTACTTTTTCGACACGTGGGTGTACGACTCCGCCATTCCCACGCTGCGATGGAACTACAAACTCGAGCCGATATTGACGGGTGGGGTGAAGCTGACTGTGAACGTGAAGCGCAGTGGCGTGCGCGACGATTTCATGATGGTGGCGCCCGTGCGCATCGAACTCGACGGAGGCCGAGGAGGCATTGTCTTCATGCACATCAAGAACAATGAGACAACGTTCTCGCAGGAACTCCCCTCCATGCCGCGCAAGGTGGTCTTCGCGCCCGATCATTCGGTTCTCGCGAACGTCAAGCGTGAGTAATGATCCCGGCATTGCCGCCACCATCACCACAGAGGTAATCTTGCACGCCCACATGCGCCCATACCTCATCGCTGTATTTGTCCTCGCTGCCGCTCTGCCGGCCGCGGCTGCTGTACGCCTGCCGCGCGAGATGCGGCAATCCGCATCACCCGCGATTCCGAAAACCGGCGTTCGCGCCGAGCTCCTTCACGATCTCGACGACATGCAGAAGAAAATCCTGTCGCTGGCGATGGCCGCGCCCGCCGAGAAGTACTCGTGGCGTCCCGGCCGCGGCGTCCGCTCCGTCAGCGAGGTCTACATGCATATCGCCGGCGGCAATTACACGCTGGTCAGTTTCGTCGGCGACAAGACCATGGTCGACACGCGCTCGTTTGAACGGATCACCGACAAGACGCGCGTGCTCGAGGAGTTACGGCGCTCCTTCGACTACCTGCGCGACTCGATCATCGGCACGAGCGACGCCGAGCTCGAGAAACCGATCCGGATGTTCGGCAACGACAGCACCGAACGCGCCGCGTTCATGATGGCCCTCAACCACCTTCACGAGCACCTCGGCCAATCCGTCGCCTACGCGCGCATGAACGGCGTGGTGCCGCCTTGGAGTACCGAGTAGTCAGCGCTCGTAGCGCGTCGCGTACTCGGGGACATCAACGCCCGCAACGAGCCGCTCATCATCGATCGGCGCCGATGGCGTCAGCGACAGCGGGATGATGCCCGCCCAGATCGGCAGCGCGTAGTCGTCGTCATCGTCCACCGGCGGACCGGTGCGGATTTTCGCGCTTGCCTCGTTCAGCGGAATGGCCAGAACGAGCGTCTGCCGCAGCTCGGCTTCGTTGGGCGGACGGACATCGCGCGACCGGCCCGTACAAACATGCTCGACGAGGGCATCGAGAACGCGCAGCTTCTCGTCGCGATCGACGACCTCGCGCCCTTTGCCGAGGATGACTGCGGAGCGGTAGTTCATCGAGTGATGGAAGGCCGAGCGAGCCATCACAAGTCCGTCCAGGATCGTCACGGTCACGCAGGCATCGACGCCGTCGCGCAGCGAGCGAAGCATCCGGTTGGCGGCGGAGCCGTGAAAGTAAAGCGTGTCACCGAGGCGCGTGTGAATCGTCGGGATCACGACCGGCGCGCCGTCGACGACGAATCCGACATGGCAGATCAGCGCCTCGTCGATGATGGCGTTGATCGTGTCGCGATCGTAGTCCGCGCGCTTGGCAAGGCGCTTGACCGTCGTCCGCGGCGATTGCAGTGATGTGCTTTGTTCTAGTACAGTATCGCTCATATGGTAGTACAAACGTACCTCACGGGAACGACCGCCGTCAAGATCGCCGCAAGCGCGGAGGCTGCCGTCGCCGCGGGGAAGATCGCTGCGGGCGATCGTCTCCCGCCCGTCCGCGACTTGGCGCGGCACCTCGGCGTCAGCCCGGCCACGGTCGCCGCGGCCTATCGCGCGTTGCAGGATCGCGGCATTGCCTTTGCGGAAGGCCGCCGCGGGACCAGCATTCGTCCCGCCTCCCCTGCCGCGCCGCCTGTTCCCGTCACGCTTCCGCCGCATGTTCGCGATCTCGCCTCCGGCAATCCCGCGGCGAATCTCCTGCCGAACCTCGCGCCCTTTCTTCGCAAGCTGGACGGCACTCCGCGGCTGTATCGCGATGAGCTGAACGACCCTGAGCTGATCACGCTCGCGCGCAAACAGTTCGGCGCGGATCGAGTTCCGTCCGAATCCGTCGCCGTTGTCAGCGGTGCGCTGGACGGCATCGAACGCGTCCTGCGCGAACAGCTCCGTCCCGGCGATCGGGTCCTCGTCGAGGATCCATGCTTCACGGGCGTGATCGATCTTCTCCACGCACTCGCGCTCGTCCCGGTTCCAGTCCCGGTCGACGACGAAGGCCTCCTCCCCGCCGCGCTCCAACGCGCTCCCTCGGCTGCGGCGATCATCGTCACCCCACGCGCGCAGAATCCAACGGGCGCCGCGTTCAGCGAACGTCGCGGACGTCAGCTTCGAGCGACGCTGAAGCAGCGTCCCGACATCCTGCTCCTCGAAGACGATCATGCCGGCCCGATCGCCGGCGCGCCGTACGTGACTCTAGTCGACAGCACGCGCGAACGATGGGCCGTCGTCCGCTCCGTTTCCAAATCGCTCGGACCCGATCTCCGCGTCGCGATCATGGCCGGCGACGCACGCACGATCGCCCGCGTCGAAGGCCGCCAGACCCTTGGCATCCGCTGGGTCAGCCACATCCTTCAGCGTCTCGTGGTCACGCTCTGGCGCGACAACAACGTCCACAAACAGCTCGCTCGCTCAGAAAAAACCTACGCGCAACGCCGCGCCGCGCTGATCGACGCGCTGCGATCTCACGACATCGACGCTCACGGCTCCTCAGGACTGAACGTCTGGATTCCGCTCCCCGAGGAGAGCGCCGTGATCCAATCGCTGTTTCAGCGCGGATGGGCCGTCGCCGCGGGCGAGCGCTATCGCATCAAGACTCCACCAGCGATCCGCGTCACAACTTCTTCGCTCGAAGACGCCCATAAGTTCGCAAACGATCTCGCCGAGGTGTTGCGGCCTTCACAAAGACGCGCCGCGGGAAGTTGAAGATGCGTAGAAGCAGTTCTACGATGACGTCATGACCATTCAGATCGACATCGCGCAACTCGGGCCGGCACTCGTAGAAGACCTATCGCAAAACGGCGGCGAGATCACATTGACGCGCGATGGGAAGCCGGTGGCGAAGTTGGTTCGCGTGGTGTCCGACAATGGCCCGATGGCCGGCAGCATTCTCTACCAAGGTGACATCATCAGCCCGATTTGTGAATCCCCCGATCCAACATCGAACAAGCGCGTCCTTTACAAAGGCGAGTGGATGAGTGCCGCAGGCGCGGAACGCGAGCGCTCGCTGGAGCGCCTCCATGGTTCGATAACAATTCTCGGCGATATCGTGTCGCCGATCGATGATGTTGAGTACGACGCGCTGAAATGATCGTCGTCGACACCCACGTCCTCGTATGGTGGACGAACAACAACCGCGACCAACTCTCCCAAAACGCGAGGCGAGCACTTGTAGATGCTGACTCTGTCGCGTTTTCGGTCATCACGGCATGGGAGGTCGGCACTCTGTCCGCTCGCGGCCGTGTCAATGTGGCTCCCGGACCAAGCGAGTGGCTTCGCGTGGTAACGGAGACTTACAGCCTTACTCCGTTGCCCGTGACAATTGAGATCTCTCTTCTCGCCGCCGAGCTTCACAACGTGCTCCGCGATCCGATCGATTGCCTCATCGCCGCCACCGCCCTCACGCACGGCGTTCCGCTCGTCACGAAGGACGAGCGTATTCAACGCAGCGGTGTTGTCGCCACGATCTGGTGATTACGCCTCCACCAACTGCTTCGCGAACATACCCGGCGTGTATGCGGTGACGTGGCCGGTGAATGCCGAGGCGGCGACGGTGAGAGGGGAAGCGAGCCAGAGTTTTCCGGGGCCGCTGCGGCCTTTGTAGTTGCGGTTGATGGCGCTGATCGTGACCTGTTCGGAATCCTCGGAGACGCCGGGACCGCAGCCGATGCACGCGCCGCAGCCGGGATTGAGGACGACGGCGCCGGCGCGTTCGAACGTGTCGAGCAATCCGTTTTCGCGTGCGAATGTCTCGACTGCCTGCGAGCCGAACTGGATGTAGAACTTCCCGCCCTCCGCGACTTTGAGGCCTGCATCGACCGCTTCTTTCGCCACCTGATGGTAGAAGAGAAAGTCGTCGATCTTGCCGGCGGTGCAGGAGCCGGCGTAGGCGATGTCGATCTTCGTATTCTCGAATTCGCTGACGAAGGCCCCGTTCGTGGGATCGGACGGGATGCCGCGATCGGGATCGCCGGGATGCGCCACCATCGGCTGGATCGCGCCGAGGTCGATGGTGTGGATGCCGCCGGCGTATTCGGCATCAGGATCGGGAGAGACCGCGCGCGATTTGAGCGACTCGATATCGGCGTCCGGACGCATCGCCGCGATCCATGCGAACGTCTTCTCGTCCGCTTCGATGATCGCCGTTCGCGCGGCGCATTCGGTGGCCATGTTGGCGAGCGTGGCGCGTTCGTCCAGCGACAGGGAGCGCAGGCCGGGGCCGGTGAACTCCATGATGCGATCGAGCGTCATCTGCGGTTTTGCGTAATGCAGGAGGATGTAGAGCATCACGTCCTTGGCCGTGACGTTCTCGCGCAGCGTGCCGGTCAGCTCGAAACGGATCGACTCCGACACCTCCACCTGCGTGAAACCGGAGTGCACCAGGTTCGCGTATTCAGTGGCGCCGACGCCCCACGCCAGCGCGTTGTTCACGCCGCCCATGCAGGTGTGGCTGTCGGTGGCCTGGATGAAATCGCCGGGATCGATGATGAACTCGCGCGCGACTTCGTGACAGATACCGGGTGAGATGTTGTCGGTCGCCGAGAAATCGCGGCAGTTCGTATGCTGCTGAAACTCGCGCTGCAGGTCGCGCAGCGTCTGGATCTTGCCCATGAACGGACGCATGCGCGCTACGTCGTCTGCGTAGATGAGGTGATCCTCGAAGACCGCGAACTTCTGCGGATTCTTGATCGTGTAATCCAGCCCGTACTCCTGCTCGAGGAAGTAGTGGACCTGCGCGGTCGTGAATTCGTGCGTATATCCGCCGTCCACTTCCACGACGACGGCATCGCTGGGCTTCACGTATGCCTCTTCGCCGGATTTCTTTCCGACCAGATGCCGCGCCAGGATCTTCTCCCCCATCGTCATCGGACGTTTCGGCGTGTTCGGAACGGGCACCTGGACTTCGCCCCGCTCGACTGCTTTTGCGAACGGAAAGAGGCCGCCTTCTTTGATGATCAATTGTGTGATGGCGTCGTGGCCTTCACAGAATTCGTCGATGCTGATTCCCTCGCCCGCCTGCAACCGCTCCAGCATGGCGTGGTTCGCCATCAGCAAGCCCTGGTTGATGTTGTTGCCGGCGTGGATCGGCGCGAACGACGCCGCGACCGCGATGCGGATGCCGCTCCAGACTTCGCACTGCGTCGCCGTTTCGCGCGAGCTGCCGACGCCTTTGCGATAGCCGCTGACGATCACTTCGAAGTTGCCGTTGATCATCGCATCGTGCTCGAACAGGCGCTTGCCGTCGACGATCAAGCCTGCGTACGCGTCGCGGGCGATGTCTTCCGGCTTGTGGCTGAAGCAGACCCATGCCGGCGTCATGGCGTCGGTGTTGATGTCGTCGAGCAGATCGTCGACCGAGAGGTCTTTCATCTGCAGGTCGAGCTCGCCGCGCAACTGCCTGCGAATCAACTCCGGATCTTTGGTGAGGAAGAGGACGCGCTTGCCGGGGGTCAGGCGGATGGTGGGTTCAGGTTTCATGAGTTCCTTCCGGGAGTCGGGTGTCGGGGGTCGGGCGTCGGAGAAAACGATCCGTTCTTCATCCGGCTCCCGACCCCCGACTCCCAATCCCGGATTCTATCCAACGCGCTGCCGGATCGTGCTCATCCCGTGACATGATTCGCCCCCATGCTTGCCCCGGGCACGCTGCTCGGTCCCTACAAAATCCTCATGGCCATCGGCGCGGGCGGCATGGGCGAGGTGTACCGAGCGCAGGATACGCGCCTGCAGCGCGACGTGGCCGTCAAAGTTCTCACGCGCAATCTCTCTACGGACACCGACGCGCTGCGCCGTTTCGAGCAGGAAGCGCGCGCGGCCGGCATGCTCAACCATCCGAACATTCTGGCCATTTACGACATCGGCGACGAAGAGGGGCTGCATTACATCGTCTCGGAGTTGCTGGAGGGCGAATCGCTGCGCGCGCGCATTCGCCAGAGCCCCATCCCGCCGCGCAAGGCGCTCGACTACGCCGCGCAGATCGCTCGCGGGCTGGCGGCCGCGCACGAGCGAAACATCATTCATCGCGATCTCAAGCCGGAGAACCTTTTCATTACCCGCGACGGTCACGTCAAGATCCTCGACTTCGGTCTGGCCAAGCTGGCCGGGCCGCGCCTTCCGAACGCGACGCCGGGAACCGAGCACGAGCTGACGCTGCCCGCGACGCCGACGGAGCCGGGCCGCCTGATGGGAACCGTCGGCTACATGGCGCCGGAACAGGTGCGCGGCGGCAGCGGCGACAACCGCTCCGACATCTTCGCGTTCGGCGTCATCCTCTACGAGATGCTGGCCGGCGTTCCGGCCTTCCGCGGCGAGTCGCCGATCGAGACGCTCAACTCGATTCTGAAGGACGATCCACCCGATTTTTTCGAGCTGAACGTTCGCGTTCCCGGCGCGCTCGACCGCGTGGTCCGGCACTGCCTGGAGAAGAATCCCGACGAGCGTTTCCAGTCCGCGCGCGACCTTGCCTTCGACCTCGGCTCCCTTTCCGGCCTCACCAGCCAGGCGATTTCTTTTCGACCGTACTGGCGCATCCATCCGCGCGAAACGGTGAAGCCGCTGGCGATCCTGCTGGCGTTGCTCGCCGCGGCCGGCATCGCGTACGTCGCCGGAAAACATCGCGGCACGCAACCGCCTCCCGCGTACAAGAGGCTCACCTTCCGCAGCGGCACGATTTTCAACGCGCGTTTCTCGCCCGACGGCGAGACCGTTTTCTACGGTGCGCGCTGGAGCGGCAAGCCGATGACCATCTTCTCGGTCCGCGCCGACTCGCCGGAGTCGCGCGATCTGCAGTTGGGCGACGACACCGATCTGCTCGCCGTGTCCGGCACCGGCCAGCTTGCCATTTCGTTGCACCGCCACGTCATCGGCTACCTCCGTGAGAGCGGAACGCTGGCGCAAGTGCCGATCGCCGGAGGCGCGCCGCGGCCGATCCTCGAAGACGTCGAATTCGCCGACTGGTCGCCGGACGGACGCCTCGCGGTCGTGCGCACCATCGCCGGACGTTGCCGGCTCGAGTTCCCGATCGGCAATGTTCTTTACGATACCGTCGGCTGGATTGCGCATCCGCGATTCAATCCGGCCGGCGACGCCATCGCGCTGCTCGACCATCCGTTTCTCAACGACGACCGCGGCTCCGTCGTCCTCGTGACGATCGCCGGAAAAGCGCATCGCGTGCTGACGAAGGAATCGCAGAGCGTGGAAGGGCTGGCGTGGTCTCCCGATGCGAAGGAGATTTTCTTTTCATCGGAAGATGGCAGCAACGCGCGCTCCATAACCGCGGTGACGCTGAACGGCAAACAGCGCCTGGTGGCCGCGAGCGCCGGGCCGCTCTACCTCCACGACGTCGCGCCCGACGGCCGCGTGTTGGCGTCGCGCGAAATCGTCCGCGCAGGAATCGTCGGCATCCACGGAAACAACCAGCCGATCGATCTCTCCTGGTTCGACTACTCCGTCGTCCGCGATCTCTCCAACGATGGAAAGTCGATCATCTTCTCCGAATCGGGTGAAGCGGGCGGCGCGATCTTCGGCGTCTACCTCCGCGGGACCGACGGTTCGCCTGCGGTCCGGCTTGGCGACGGCACATCCGAGGGGTTGTCGCCGGACGGGCAGTGGGTGTTGTCGATTCCTCGGAATCGCAAGCCCGCGCAGATCACGATGCTACCCACCGGCACCGGTCAGCCACGTCAGATCACGCACGACCGCATCAATCATCGCAACGCGCGCTGGATGCCAGACGGATCGCACATCTTCTTCCAGGGAAACGAAGAGCGGCAGCCGCCGCGGCTCTGGATTCAGGCGCTGGACGGCAGCGCGCCACGTCCAATCAGTCCCGAAAACGTGGCCGCGTCGCAGGTCACGCCGGATGGACGCTTCATCCTGGGCCGCGCGCCGGACCGCAAGTTCTATCTGTATCCCGTCGCCGGTGGCGCGCCGCTGCCAGTCCCCGCGCTGAAAAACGGAGACGTCCCGACGCGCTTCGCGCCGGACGGTCGCTCTCTCTTCGTCGCGACGTTCGGAAAGATCCCAGCGATGCTCTACAAGTTCGATCTCACCACCGGCGCGCGCACCGCATGGCGCGAAGCGATGCCCGCCGATCCCGCGGGCCTCATCAATGTCGGCCCGATTCTCGTCACGGCCGACGGCGCGACGACGGTCTACAGCTACACGCGGCTGCTGTCGGACCTGTACATCGTCAGTAGTTCCGCGGAGCACTAGATCGCGGTGGGAGGATCCCGAGCGGGATCCTCCGATTGCACATGAAAATTACCGGCCGAGGGTGAACTCCGCGCGGCAGCCGTCGGAAACCCAGATGCCGTTCGCGTCATAACCCCAGGTCTTGTCGCGCACGCAGCCGGAATCGCTCAGCTGGCGGGAGAGCGTGACGCCGTTCAGCGTGCTGGCACTGCAGCGATGGTTCATCCCCTTCGCCGACTCGCAGGTGATCGTCGTCAACGACGACGACATCGGAGGAAGCGTCGTATTGACCGTGAACTCCGCCCGGCAACCGTCCTTGACCCAGATGCCGTTGTTGTCCCAGCCCCAATCCTTATTCAGCACGCACGAGTGTTTGCTGATCTGGCGCGCCAGCTGGACGCCGTTCGCCGTCATGGCTGTGCAGCGTTTCGTATGACCGGGAATCGACTCGCAGGTCACGGTCTGCATCACACCATTCGGCAACTGCGCCGATCCGCCGCCGACGAGGAATTCGGCCCGGCAGCCTGCATCGACCCAGATTCCGTCGTTGTTGCGTGTCGTGCCCCACGTCTTTCCGCGGACGCAGATGTCTTTGCTGAACTGACGATTGAGCGTGACGCCGGTGTTCACATCGGCCTTGCAGGTGTGACGGACGTTGTTCAGCGACTCACAGGTGAGCAGAGTGCCGTTGGTTTGCGCATTGGCGGCAAACGCCGCCAGAATCAGGACTGCTGAAAGAAGCGTAATTCTTCTCATTTGCTTGTGTCCTCCTACGTCGGGTGCAATGCGGCTCGCGTTCCAAATCCGGCGGCCTGAGCCGCGCGAGACGGCACGCAACGTGCCTTGTTATTTGCATTATGAAGACGCTCACAATCACCGTTCTCATGCTCCTCAGCACCGCCGCGTATGCGCAACAAAACACGACCGTTACGCCGCAGCGCCCGGCCTTGCAGATAGTGACCGATGACGCCTCTCCAAACCGCGTTGACGTCGAAGTCGGCGCGATCCGTTTGACGACGCACAGCGGCCGCTACACGTTTGCGTATCTGCCGGTTCTCGCGCCGCTGCAAGGCACTGCGCTACGTCCATCGATCGAGATGCCGAACGCGCTCGCGCTGACCGGTACGTCGATCCCGTTGCGTCCGCGAACGCGTACTCGCGCGCTCGTAGACATCCGTTGACCGATTTTTTGTAACCGCCGGAGCCGAAGCAGCGTCACAATGCCATGGTCATGACGATGAACCGCACCGCACTGCTGCTCATCCTCCTCCTCGCAGTTGCGACGCCGCTTCTGGCCGACGACGCACCGAGGCCGGACTACTCGCAGGACGCGATCTTCCGGTTCGCGCACGAGTTCGTCCTCCGTCCGCCATCGAAAGTCGCCGGCTTCGACCTCGGCGACCTCGGCGCGGTCAACGTCTACAAGTACGGCGTGAAGGGCAAGTTGCTGTACCTGCCGTTCCTCGCGCCGCTGCCCGGTACACGCCTCGCGGACGTGGCCACAGTGCCGAACGCCTTCGCCCTGACCAATACGCCGATCGCCCGCTCGATGCCGTACATGCCCGACGAGCTGGCCGGTTCTCCCGGCGTCCGCAAGCAGCTCAAAGTCGTGCTGCGACTCCTCGGCGAGTAGCCATGCGCGCCGTCGTCATCGCTGCCGCCGTCCTTGTTGCCGTAACCGCAATCGCACAACAGCGGCAACCAACGCCTCAACCAGATTACTCACGCGACGCGCTGCTCCACTTCGTCGCGCGTAACGACATCAAAATGTCTCCGCTGCCGGACCATCTTCCGAGCCGCATCCAATGGCACATCGGCTGGCTGGAGTTCCGCGGCCTCGGCATGGAGTGGCGAGTCGTCTACTTGCCGATCGCGGTGCCCCTCGCGGGATCAGGCCTCAACAACGTCGCCCGCATACCGAATCCTCTCGATATGACCGCGCCCATCGCCGGCAACCCTAACCTTTTCGCCGAGCGAAGCGCCCCGGTCAATCGCGAGATGAAGCGCGTGCTCAAGCTGCAGCGCCAGGCGACGAAGCAGTAACCGCCTGCTTGCGCGCGGCGCGAATCTCCACCATGCCGTTGCGGATACGCACGTCGTAGCACCGCGCCGGAAACGTCGTCGGTCCGTTGACGACGTGACCATCTTCGAGTGCGAGCTCCGAGCCGTGCCACGGACATTGGATCGCATCGCCGACCAGTTTCCCTTCGTCGAGCGGACCGCCGAGGTGCGGACAGGTGGCATTGAGCGCGAAGATGCGGCCGGCGCGTTTCACGAGAACGACCGCGGTCTCCTGGATCTGGACGCGCCTTGGACTGTTTTCCGTCAGCTTGTCCTCGGCGATCGCAGGGTGAAAGTCCTCGGGTTGGTTCGCGTCGGCCGTGGCGGTGTGATCGACGCCGAGTTGCTCGCCGAAGACAAGGTGCCCGCCGAGATACGCCGAGGCGTTGGCAATGGCGAAGCCGAGCATCGAGAGCGCGATGCCCGCCGAACGTTGCTTCTTCTTTTTGCGCATGAAGTAGGACGCGGTGTAGAGCGACGTCGCTGCGACGTTCAAGAGGCCATGCATCAGGCCGATCGTCTTGCCGCGGCCGTCCGTCTCCGACCAATCGGTCGCGCCGGTGACGGCGGAGCCGACCGCGCCGAGGAGACCGACGCCGATTGCGAAATCGGCTCCGGCGCGGAAATCTTTGCTCGCGCCGAGGCCGTCGAGCGCATCGAAAATCATCGCCAGCGTCCACGCACCGACAGGGATGTCGGTGAGCATAGGATGCAGCGGATGCCCGAGCCACGTTCCGTGCAACGCATTCTTGATCGCGCGGCCGGCGTCGCCGGGAAAGAGGTCGCGGATCGCTTTCGAAATCGGGTCGGAGGCCGCTTCGAGCCACTCCTGTTTGGCGATCGTGTCGAAAATGATTTCGTTGCTCATGCGCGGACTACGCGCAAAAGGAGTGCCTGCCAACGTAGCGCCAGCGGCCCGCTGGCTGGACCGCCGCCGGCTCGGCGGCAAGGGCGAACGCAACATGCCAGCGAGCCGTTTTTCGTTACAGCCGCCGAGTCGGCGGCGCTACGACCTACTTCTGATGCTTCGCGCAAAAGTAGGTCGTTCTGCCGAACACGACCGTCCGCTGGATCGTGCCGCCGCAATGGGGACAGCGATCGCCTTCCTCGCGATGCTGCGTGAGCCAGCGTCCGGGATAATCGCCACCGCGCGATTTGAAGGCGATCGCCTCCTTGAGCACGCCGCGGATTCCGGTGAAGATTGCTTTGACCTCGGCATCCGAGAGCGCATCGACCGCGCGTCGCGGATGAATGGAGGCGCGATACAGCGTCTCGTCGACGTAGAGGTTTCCCATCCCTGCGATGATTTCCTGCGTCATCAGCAGCGATTTCACGGCTCCGCGCCGGCCTTCGACAATCCGGCGGAAGACAGGCAGACGGAAATCGGAACTGAGCGGATCAGGTCCTAGGCGATGCTCGGCGATGAACGTGTCCGGATCGGGCGTGGTGTCGACGACGCCGAAGAGCCGCATGTCGTCGTACGCGAGTCGCGCGCCGTTGTCGAATTCGAAAACGACACGCGCAAATCGTGGTTGGACGCCGTCCTGAGAGTAGTAAAAAAGATCGCCGCTCATGCCGAAGTGCAGGTGCAACCACGATGAACCGGCGTCAGCGAAGAGATGCTTTCCGTGGCGCCGCACCTGAGTGAACTCGCGTCCGACAAGCGCTTTTTTCAACGCCGCGGTTCGGACCGCGAGAATGCGCTCGTCGAGCACGCGTACCGCGGCAACGCGCTGATTCAGTGCGTGCTCCGCGAAGTAGCGGCAATACAGCTCAACCTCCGGCAGCTCGGGCACGGCCGGAAGTGTACGATGCGCCGATGGCTCGCGTTCCTGACGCCGACGTCGACCAACTCGACCGCTCCATCCGTGCTGTCCTCGATGCACAGGCGAAAAAATGGGGCGCGCCGCTGCTCAATCATCTGATCTACGCGCGTCGTCCGTCGATTTTCAAAGGCGCCCGCATGATGTGGAGCGGCCTTGATGCCTCGGGTCTGATCGATCCGCGACTCGTCGCGACGATCAACCGCCGCGTGGCCTTTCTCAATGGCTGTGAGTTCTGACAGGACATCAACGCTGCGGTCGGCAGCGCACTCGGTGTCGCGGACGAGAAGTTGCTGGCGCTCTCCGATTGGGAAGCCTCTGCGCTCTTCACCGGCGTCGAGCGTCTCGTCCTCGAATTCGCAGACGCCATGACCATCACCGGCCGCGAAGTCTCCGACGAACTTTTCGCGCGCGTCCGCGAGCACTTCGATGACGACGCGATCGTTGAGTTGACTGAAATCGTGGCGTGGGAAAACGCGTCCTCGAAATTCAATCGTGCGCTGCGGATTCCGTCGCAAAAGCTCTGGCGGTCATAGAAAATGCCGCGGTCAGACGAACTGCTGACGGAGCCTTGGGCAGCCAACGCCGCCGGCCGTGCCCGCTAACGCTTCTTGCGCGTTTTCGCGCCGGCCCACGATTCGCTGAGCATCGTGATCATCTCTTTGACGTTGCTGGCATCGGAGAGGACCAAACCGCTTTGCGCAGCGGCTTCGATCAGTGCACGAATCAGTTCCGCGCGAGAGATCGCAAAGCCATACTGCAGCCGGATATCGACCGCGATTCGATCGAGATAGGCCACATGCCGGTCCAACAGGACCACCGTGATTTTGGCCCAGGAATCAGGTTGCGTTACCAAGGGCCGTTCTTGTTCGCGTTTCGCCATACGCGAATTGTACTGCCCGAATAGTAACAATCGTTACTTATGCCGTTACTGCTCGCTAACAACTACACCGTCGCCTTCGAAACGAATCTTGAAACCGGCATCGCCTGCGTTCTCGATCATTACATTTTCGAGCGATTTGTCATCCATTACCGTCGGGATCACATTGCCGGTCCACGCCACAAGCGCGTTCGAAGAAATCGACAGCGGATACTCCTTCGTGACGCGTAGCGTAAGCGGCTCGATGTGCGTTGAGATTGCCAGCGAACCCTTCCCGAAAATCTTCACCGTATCGATCTTGCGCTGATAGGTGCTGTCGTAGATCGGCTCCACGCGATAGGTCAGCGTGTCTTCGAGCGCCAGCAGATTGCTGCCTTCGACGTAGATGAACTCCTCGTTGAGATCGAGGAGGAAGGTCTTACGGCCCTTCTCGTACACAAAAATCTTTCCCTGCCCTACCGCCTTCACCAGCGTTTGGGCCGTCGTGCCGAGGAGTCCTGACTCGGCCACGAATTTCAGATTGCCCGAGTAGCTCGACACCGTTCCGCGCTTCACGTGGACGCTGCGGCCGAAGTTGATTTCGAGGAATCCGTTCTCGTGCAGCGTGAAGGTCTTCGACGCCCCTTCGATCTTCTTGCCGAGGTCGAGCCGTTTCTCCTCGGCGAGCTGCGTTTCATCGACCGCATCCTGCAACTTGCGGGCAGCGGTGTGGGCGGTGTCGACAACTGGCGGCGCGGCGACCGGCATCGGAAGGCCGCCCGGCTGCGTCACCATCGGCTTCACCTGCGCCGTTCGCGCATCCGTCAAGGGCACGATCTTCTGCGTGATCTTCTGCGCGTCGCGCCGCGGCGGCGCGGGAGCGGGCGGCGGCGGTGCCGGAGGCGTGCCCGTCGGCCGAGTCTCGGCTTCCACTTCGCGCACGAATTTGTCGGCGCCCGCGAAGCGGAGGTGCTCGAGCGCCAGTCCGTATTTGCGGCGCTGGCGATACAGAAGTCCGAGATAGAGATGCGACTTCGCGTAGTTCGGCCGCAGTTCGATCGCGCGCAGCAGGAACTGCTCCGATTCGTCGAGCTTCCCTTGCTTGAAAAGGATCAAGCCGAGGTTGGAGTGCAGGATGAAAACATTCGGATTTTCCTGCGCGAGCCGCCGGTAGATGACCTCCGCCTCGGGGAACGCATTCGTCTTGAAGTACACCAGTCCGAGGAGGTTGAGGACGTCGGCGTCATCCGGACGCATCCGCTGCGCGTTCTCCAACTCGCGCCGCGCCTCGGCATACCGCGCCTCCTGAAAGGCTTCACGTCCGCGGTTGTAGTGGAGAAGGAAGACGCCCTGGTCGAACGGCGGGGCGACAGCAGGATCGCGTTCGGGCATGCGGGCGTCGATTGTAGCCGCTCAGCGAGTGCCGAGGTAGCGCATGCCCGGAAGCATGGCCACAAGCGGCTGCGTGGCGGCGCCGAATCCGCCGGTGAGCTTGCGACCGCCGCGCCGTCCCGCGAAGCTCGTGGCCTGCCCGTACGGCGTGCCGTAGTAAACGGTAAGCGCGCGTTTGACGTACGTCATCGTCTCTTCGTACGGCGGGATGCCGCGATACTTCGCCACGGCGCCGTCGCCGGCGTTGTACGCGGCGAGAACGTGTCGGAGATCGCCGCGATAACGCGCGAGCAAATCGGCCAGGTTGTGGATGCCACCACGAATGTTGTCCTCGGGATCGAAGACGTTGCGCACTCCATACTCGCGCGCCGTTTCCGGCATGAGCTGCATCAATCCGCGCGCACCCTTGTTGGAGACGCAGCGAGGATTGAAATCGGACTCGACCTGGATGACGGCGCGAACGAAAACAGGATCGACGTGATACTGCGCGGCGTAGCGATCGATGTAGGCATCAAAGCTCGATCGCCGGTCGCGCTGCTTCGCCCACCAGTTCCAGTCGTTCTTGTGCGCGGATGACACGGCGCCGAAGTTGGAGATGATTTTCGTCCCGTCGCTCTTGATGATGAGGTGCACCTGCGCCTGCAGAGAAACAGCGGCAAAGGTGATCAGGAGGATCGCGGCGCGGCGCATTGGAGGAAATCGTAGCACGCGCCTGTCATCCTGAGCCGCCGAAGGCGCGTAGCCGAAGGCGGAGCGCCGCAGGACGGCGAAGGATCTCAAGTTACGCAACCCGAGCTGAACCCGGGTTTCAGCAAATGCCGCGCATCTTGAGATCCTTCGTCGTCCTGCGCTGCTCCGCGCTTCGCGCTACGTAGCTACGGCGACTCAGGATGACAGATCACTTCCGCGTCCACCGATCGGCGTCGCGAACGCGGTACTTGGTCATCGCGGCGGCGAATGCATCATCGAGATCGATGCCGAGGGAGTTCGCCATGCAGACGGCGACGAAGATCAGGTCGCACAACTCCTCGGCGACGTCCCCCTTCGCCTCGCCGCTCTTCGGCTTCTTGAAGCCGGCGTCGTGGCTCAGCGCGCGCGCAACCTCGCCCAGCTCCTCGGTCAATCGCGCCAGCATCGACAGCGGCGGAAAGTAGCCTTCCTTGAATTGCGAGATGTAGTCGTCGACTTCCCTCTGAACAGGCGCAAAGCTCATCCATGAAGTTTTGCACAGCCCACTCGCAAATTTTGGACTATGATGGCGCCACACTTAAATCGAATAATCGCCGGCCCGCCCGCTGGACGGACGTGTACAGCAGCGCGCCGGCATTCGAGGAGGACCGATCATGGATGGCCTCTTACGCGCTCTGATCAAGACGGTGCGCCGCCGTATGCGTGCCGACGAAGAGTTGACCGTGGAAGCGGTGACCAAAGAACTCGGCTACACCCGCCAATACGTCTCGGGCCGATTCCACCGCCTGACCGGCCGCCTCCTCAGTCACTTCCTCAAGGAGAAGCGCCTCGAGAAAGCGGCCCGCCTGCTCAAGAACGGCAACATGCGCATCTCGCAGATCGCCCGCCGCTGCGGCTTCGACTCGGAGAACTACTTCCGCCAGCAGTTCCGCGAACGCTTCGGCATGTCGCCCCGCCAGTTCCGCGCAAACGGCACGTTGCGCGCACTGACGGCTCCGAAGGTCTCGATACAAGCGCAGATGGCGTGATTACCCGTGGTCGTAGCCCGCTTCGATCCACAGATACCGCAGCGTGTTCGCGTCGCGCGCGCGGGTGACGATGGCGTGGTGGACGAAGAGCAGCAGACGGCGCAGCAGCGAATGCGGGACGCCGTTTTTCTCGAGGTACTCGCGATGCGCGGCCACGGTTTCGAAGCTCATCGAGCGGAGGACGTTGTTCAATCGCACCACGGTTCCCTGCACGCCTAACTCGCCGCGGCGGAGAAGGTGGCGGCGGTGGAAGAGGCGCAGTTCGCCTTCGGTGACGCCGATGCGGAGCGGTTTGCCGGCGTACATCGGGATCGATCGGATTCGAAATCCCCAGGCGTTCTGTGCGCGCATCGCGTCGGTGATCTCGCGGGCGACGGCGTCATCGACGATTTCGCGCTCGCGCACGATGAGCAGCCAGTCATCCGTCGCCGCATCGACGGCGCGATTGAGCTCCGCGCGGTGCTTCGAGAGCGGATCATCGAACGGGACATCGAGAACGAGCTGTTCGAGGTGCTGCAGATGCGGCGTCAGCGCACTCAGCTCCTCGGCATGCACATGCCCGAGCGTGATCACGCCGAGCCGCAAGGACTACTCCTCGACCTTCTCGTGAATGCGGACGATGCGCGAGGCCTTGCCGGTGGTTTCATCGACCTCGATCATCGCGCCGGAGAGCCGGATGTCGCGCTTGGCAACCTCCAGCTTCTTCGGCGTGTTCATGAGGAAGCGGTAGAGCACTTCATCGGGACGGAATCCGATGATCGAGTCGTACGCGCCGGTCATCCCCACGTCCGTCTGGAACGCGGTGCCGAGCGGCAGGATGCGTTCGTCGGCCGTCGGCACGTGCGTGTGCGTACCGACGACGACGGAGACGCGGCCGTCGAGATGGCGTCCCATCGCCTGTTTCTCCGAGGTGGCTTCGCAATGAATGTCGACGACGATCACTTTCGCGGCGTCGCCGATTTCCTTCAGCTCGCGCTCCATCACGTAGAACGGGTTGTCGCATGGCGGCATGAAGACGTTGCCCATCACCTGCACGACAGCCACGTTCACGCCGGCCGCCGTCTGGCGGATCACGCGTCCCTTGCCTGGATTCGCCTGCGGATAATTCGCCGGCCGGATCACGTGCTCGTAGTGATCGTAGTTGTCGACGAAATCCTTCTTGTCCCAGATGTGATTGCCCGAGGTGTAGGCGTTGATCGGAAGCTCCGACAGCTCATGCATGATCGCCTCGGTGACGCCGAAGCCGCCGGCGGCGTTCTCGATGTTGACGATCGTGAAGTCGATCTTTTCGCGATCGACGACATGATTGAGTTTCTGATGCAGCGCCTTGCGCCCGGGCTGGCCGACGACGTCACCGATGTAGAGGATGTTGATCATTTCGCGTAGTCGACCGCTCTCATTTCACGGATGACCGTGACCTTGATCTGACCGGGATACTGCAACTCCGCTTCGATCTTGCGCGCGACATCCTTCGAGAGCCAGATCGACTGTTCGTCGGTGATCTTTTCGGCGTTGACGATGATGCGCAGTTCGCGGCCGGCCTGGATGGCGAAGCTCTTGGAGACGCCTTCCATCGAGTTTGCGATTCCTTCGAGACGCTCGAGACGATGCACGTAGTTTTCGAGGATCTCGCGGCGCGCGCCGGGACGGGCAGCAGAGAGCGCGTCGGCGGCGTTGACCAGCACCGCCTCGACCGTGGTCGGATCGTAGTCGCCGTGGTGGCACTCCATCGCGTGGATGATTTCGCGCTTCTCGTCGTACTTTTCCAGCACCTGGCGGCCGAGCTCGAGATGCGTTCCTTCCATCTCGCGGTCGATCGCTTTGCCGATGTCGTGCAGCAGGCCGCCGCGCTTGGCGATCGTGTCGTTGACGCCGAGCTCGATCGCCATGAGAGCCGCGAGCTGGGCCACTTCCAGCGAATGCATCAGTACGTTCTGACCGTACGACGTGCGATACCGGAGTCTGCCGAGAAGCCTCAGCACCTCGGGATGAATATCGGTGATGCCGAGTGAGAAGGCAGCGGCTTCGCCTTCCTCGAAGAGTTTCTGATCGAGCTCCTGACGCACCTTCTCGACCAGCTCCTCGATGCGGGCGGGATGGATGCGGCCGTCCTGCATGAGGCGTTCGAGCGAGATGCGGGCGATCTCGCGGCGGATCGGATCGAAGCCGGAGAGGATGACCGCTTCGGGCGTGTCGTCGACGATGAGGTCGACGCCGGTGGCCAGTTCCAGCGCGCGAATGTTGCGCCCTTCGCGGCCGATGATGCGGCCCTTCATGTCTTCGCTCGGGAGATCGACGACCGAGACCGTGTTCTCGGCGACGTAGTCCGAGGCCATGCGCTGGATGGCCATGCCGAGGATCTTGCGGGCCTTGAGGTGACCCAGCTCGTTGGCCTCGGTCTCGATGCGCTTGATGATCTGCGCCGCTTCGAGCTTGGCGTCGTTCTCGATGCCGCGGATCAGCTCGCGTTTCGCTTCGTCGGTCGTCAGACCGGCCACCTGTTCGAGCTTGTGGCGCTGCGCTTCGATCAACTCGCCAAGCTCGCCTTCGCGATGCTCCAGCGTCTTCTCACGATCGCCGATCGCTCGGTCGCGCTTCTCGACCTCGGCCATGCGCGTGTCGAGCTGCTGCGTCTTCTTGTCGAGATTCTCTTCCTTCTGCTGCAGGCGACGCTCGCTGACTTTCAGCTCGTCATTACGCTGCTGCGATTTGCGATCGAAGTCCGACCGCATCTGCAGAAGTTTTTCTTTGACCTCGAGGTCGGCTTCCTTGGTTTTCGACTCGGCAGCCTTGCGGGCGTCCTCGAGGATTCGATCGGCATTCCGGCGCGCTTCGTCGAGCAGCGCGGCGCCACGTTTGCGGGATACGGCGGCCCAAATGGCGGCGAGAACGACTGCCCCGGCCAGCCCGATGAGCACTGCAATCACATAACTAAAGTTGATACTCAAACTGCACCTCCCCAGTCGGGAGGCTTGCGCGCTACTCGCGAGGAAATTCGGAGGACCCCGCCTGAGCCGTGTGTAGGATTCTTACTTGAACCTGCCGGAACAGGTGGGCGCTCTACCCGTGCCGTTCAGCTACCGTCTCCATATCCCGAACGGTTGCCCGCGCGGGACGACGGCATGCACGCGGCACGAAGACGCGAGCACCCGGAAGTAAGAAAAGCATCGGTTCAAGAGTTAGATCGTTCATCACGAACTCTGCAGGGACTCCGAAAACTGCTTGTCTGAAAACTTTGGCTCAGGTGATGATCTTCCCGAGCCGCTCCGACATTTCCTCTGTTTTCTCGATCCAGATTCCGACCGCGTTGCTGCGCTCTTTTCTGTAGCGGGAAAACTCATCGGCGATATTGAGAGCCGCCAGGATGGCGATTTTCATTGGGTCGACCGTGGCAACCTTCGCCGCGACCTCGCGCATCCTGGAATCGACGAACCGCGCAAGCTCCGTTAAATAGTTCGGGTCTCCCTCTCCACGAACGTTATACGTCTGACCAAAGATCTCGACTGAAGTCGAGTCGTATTCACCGTCCATCGAAAAAAATTACCAAGAACGCGCGGATTATAACCGAAGGGTGAACAGTGCAGACACACTTCCACTTCACCTCGGCTACCCATCCTGCATCCATCCCATTTGCACAAAAACCGCAGATTGACTTACGCCTGATTACCGCCTAAGTTGACGTTGCGACTCCCCCATGGCCGTACTTGCCCGCCGTCTCGACTTGCAGTTCCAGCTCCTCGAAGCTCCTCAAAACCTCAAGCCGGCGATTACTCCACGGATCGTAGAACCCGGTGAAGGCGAGGCCATCCGCAACCTTCGGGCGACGCTCGAAGCCTCGATCGCGTCGAAACTCACCAGCGGCTCGGAGTTGGTCCGCGCGGTCGCCCGCCAGCGCCGCGACGAAATCCTTCCGATGACGATCCCCCCACTCGATGCGCTCCTCGGCGGCGGACTGGCGCGCGGCAAGATGACGGAGATCGCCGGCCGCGGCACACGATTCTCGATCGTGATCGCCACCCTCGCCGCCGCGACGAGCATCGGCGAGGCGGCGGCACTCATCGATGCGAGTGACTCGTTCGATCCGCAGTTGGCCGAGGCTGCCGGCGTCGATCTGCGGAGGCTGTTGTGGGTGCGGCCGCAGACGATGAAAGAGACGGTGACCGCCGCCGAGATGACCGGCGCGACCGGTTTCCAGCTCGTCATCATTGATATCGGCGCTCGCCGTCCGCCCGGCCGCCGTGTTCCCGACGCCGCGTGGGTGCGCCTGGCGCGCGTGGCGGAATCGCACGGCGCCACGATCCTCGTCTCAGCCCCGTACGCCCTGACCGGCACTACCTCGGAGGCGATGATCCTCGCGCACGCGCCGCGCCCACGCTGGCTCGGCCGCGGCAACGCGCCGCGCGTCCTCGCCGGCGTCGAAACGCGGCTGAAACTAGAGAAGCATCGCCGCCTGCGGCCGGGACAGACGACGACGGTGTTCTTTCGATGTGAAGAAGCGATTCACGGGGATCGGGAGTCGGGAGTCGGGAGTCGGATCTCGGAGGACGTTTTCTCCGACACCCGACTCCCGAAAAGCGACACCCGCAAAGCATCATGACCCGCCTGGCCTGCTTCTACATCCCGATGTTCGTACTCGCGGCGCGGCTTCGCAGCGAGCCCGATCTGCTCCACGAAGCAGTTGGCATCGTCGAAGGGAACGGCAGCAACGCGCACATCGTCGCGGCCACGCGTCGCGCACGAAACAAGGGAATCCAGCCCGGTCTCTCGCTGGCGCAAGCGCGCACGCTCCTCCCGAAGCTCATCGCTCGCGGCCGCGACGCCGAATGCGAACGCACCGCGCAGGAAGCGTTGCTCGAAGTCGCCGAGACGTTTTCCCCGCGCGTCGAAGATGCCGGAGAAGGTGTGGTCTTTCTCGATGTCACCGGCATGGAGCGGCATTTCGCTGATTTCGGGAGTGGGGAATCTGGAGTCGGGAGTCGGAGCGAAGATCCCGCGCCTTCTCTCTCCGACCCCCGACCCCCGACTCCCGACTCCCAAGGTTCCGAGCTCCGCCTCGCCCGCGCCGCACTTCGCGCATGCGATGCCGTCTCCCTCCCCGCCCGTGTCGGCATCGCCGCGAGCAAACTGGCCGCGCGCGTGGCGGCGGAGTTGCCGAAGTCGCCGACCGTCGTCGCGGCCGGCGAGGAAGCGACGTTCCTCGCGCCGCTGCCGCTGACGCGTCTTTCGCCCGAGCTCGAAGCCGCCGCGATGCTGCAGCGCTTCGGCCTGGCATCGATCGGCGACCTCGCCAAACTTCCCGAAAGCGAAATCGCCAGCCGCCTCGGCGAAGTCGGACGCGAGCTGCACTGGGCCGCGCGCGGCATCGATCCGCGTCCGTTGATGCCGCGTCCGTTGCCGCCCGAATTTCGCGAAGGGATGGAGCTGGAGTGGCCGCTGGTCGCGCTCGAACCGTTCCTCTTCATCGCCAACGCCGCGCTCGACCGGCTGTCGAAACGGATGGAGATTCAGGGCTTCGCGTGCAAGCGCCTGGAGTTCACGCTCACGCTGGATCCCGAGGGGTACGACGCACGCGGCATCGACCTGCCGGCGCCGACGCGCGACGTCAAAACGATGCTGACGCTGATGCGCCTCGACCTCGAGAAAACGCCGCCCGGCGCGCCGGTGGTCGGCTTCTCGTTCGTCGCGCATCCCGACCGTCCGCGCCGCGCGCAGCTTTCGCTCTTCGGTCCGAGCGCGGTCTCGCCGGAAAAACTCGCCACGACAATCGCCAAGCTCGTCTCCATCCTCGGCGATGGCCGTGTCGGGATGCCGATGACGGTCGACGGCCATCTTCCCGAGCGCTACGCGATCAACGTTTTCTCACCACCTCCGCCGCCGGACATGAAACGGACGCCGGCGCGCGCCCGCGGCCTGCTCGCCGTGCGCACGTTCCGTCCGCCGATTCCGATCGAAGTGACGACGCGCGAAGCCGAAGGCGACGACATGCAGATCGCGTCGATCCGCAGCATTGTCAATGAGAACTCCGACTCCCGACCCCCGACTCCCAATTCGCGCAACCGCATCGAAGCCGGCGCAAAAGTCGAGATCGGCGGCACGGTGCGCATCTGCTCCGGCCCGTGGCGCATCGAAGAAGGTTGGTGGAGCGATCGTCCGGATATTCGCGAGTACTGGGACGTGGAGCTCGATCGCGGCGGCGTCTATCGCGTCTTCCGCGGCGGTGCGGAATGGTTTGTCGATGCCCGATACGAAATGTAGGTGACGCATGAAAGACATCCAGGGACGTGCATTCGATTTTGCCTGCAGTCTGGTGCGGCTTCATCGCACGACCACCACGACCAAAGTGGCCGCGCCGCTGGTGAGCGAGCTGCTCCGCTTCGGCCTCTCGATCGGATCGATCCTCGAAGAAGCCGAGTCGATTCACGACAAAGCGGACTTCATCGCTCGCTGCCGCGTGTCATTACGCGAAGCGCGAAAAACGCTCTACTGGCTTCGCCTTCTCGACGCGACGCGAACGATCAAGTCGCCGCGATTGGCACCGTTGACGAAGGAAGCGAGGGAGATCGTGGCATCGCTGTCGGCGATCATTCGAAACGCGAATCTGCCGAAATGATTGATCCGCAGATGACGCAGATCGACACAGATAAAAAGCAGCCAAATCTGCTTTTATCTGCGACATCTGCGGATCGCTTTCGTCTTTCCGCCGGCGCGCGAAAGGAGCGTGCTCGCAAACGCCCCTGGCACATCGTCAAAGAAGCGCGTCCCTATGCCGAGATGCGCGCCGCGAGTGCGTTCTCGTTTCTCGACGGCGCGAGCTTGCCCGAGGACCTCATCTTCAATGCCGCGCAGAAGGACATTCCGGCGATGGCGCTCATCGATACGAATGGCGTCTACGGTGCGCCGCGATTTTATGGAGCGGCGAAGAAGGCGGGAGTGAAGGCGATCGTCGGCGCCGAGGTCGTTATCGACAACGACGCGCCGGTCAAAGGATTGAAGCTCACGCGGATGGACGCGGCGCGTTCGAATGCGCGCGAGGCGCGGCTCACGCTGCTCGTCGAAAATCACGATGGCTATCGCAATCTCTGCAAGCTTTTGACGGCTGGTGCGCTCAATCGGCCGAAGGGCGAAGCGCGATTCACGTGGGACCTCATCGCGCAACACGCCGCCGGATTGCACTGCATCACCGGCGGCGATGAAGGTCCGATCGCGCATGCGCTGACAAAGGGCGGCATCGTCGAAGCCGAAACGCTGCTGCACAAGATCGGTGGCATCTTCAGCGGTCGCACACACGTTGAGTTACAACGGCATCACCGGCGCGACGAAGAGCACCGCAACATTGCCCTCGTCGATCTCGCGCGGCGTTTTCGGCTTCCGCTCATCGCCACGAATGGTGTCCGCTATGCGCGTGCCGAGGACAAGGAACTGCATGACATCCTCACGTGCGTGCGCGAAGGGCGCAACGTCGACAACGCCGGCCGGCTCCTCGGCGTCAATCGCGAGCGGCATGTGAAGAGTGCCGATGAAATGGCCGCGCTCTTCGTCGATTTACCCGAGGCGCTCGACGGCGCGTGGACGCTCGCCAATACGCTCGACTTCACCCTCGCCGACCTAGGCTACCGCTTTCCCGACTATCCACTGCCGGAAGGAGAATCGGCGATGTCGTTCCTGCGCAAGATCGCGTGGAACGGCGCCACGACGCGCTTCCGGCCCCTCACTGCCAAAGCGCAGGCGCAGATCGAGAAAGAGTTGAACACGATCGAGAAGCTCGACCTTGCCGGCTACTTCCTCATCGTCTGGGACATCGTCCAGTTCTGCCAGCGCGAGAAAATCCTCGTGCAGGGCCGCGGCTCCGCGGCCAACAGCGCGGTCTGTTACGCGCTCGGCATCACCGCGGTCGATCCTGTTTCGATGGAGTTGCTGTTCGAGCGGTTTTTGTCCGAGGAGCGCGGCGAGTGGCCGGACATCGATCTCGATCTCCCCTCGGGTGATCAACGCGAACGCGTCATCCAGCACGTCTACAAAACGTACGGCGTTCACGGCGCGGCGATGACCGCGAACGTGATCACGTACCGCGACCGCTCCGCGGCGCGCGAAGTCGGCAAAGCGCTTGGCTTCTCGCTCGAGCAGGCCGACAAACTTTCGAAGACCCTCGGCACCTGGAACTTTGGCGAGATCAAAGAGCGGATCGAGACGATGCCGGCGGAACTGGAAGGCGCCGGATTCGACCCAACGGATCTGCGCGTGCAGCACTTCATGCGGCTCCAGATGCAGATCCAGAATCTGCCGCGGCACCTCGGCCAGCACTCCGGCGGAATGGTCATGGCAAAAGGGCGGCTCGACGAAGTCGTCCCGCTCGAACCGGCCGCGATGCCTGGCCGTGTAGTCATCCAGTGGGACAAAGACGATTGCGCGGACCTCGGCATCATCAAAGTCGATCTTCTGGGCCTCGGCATGCTCGCGGCGATCGAGGAAATGATCCCGCTCATCCGAACGAACGAAGGCATCGACGTCGACCTCGCGCATCTGCCGCAGGACGATCCGCCCGTCTACAAAATGCTGAATGAGGCCGACACCGTCGGCATGTTCCAGGTCGAAAGCCGCGCGCAGATGGCATCGTTGCCTCGCAATGCGCCCGCAAAGTTCTACGACATCGTCGTGCAGGTGGCGATCATCCGTCCCGGCCCGATCGTCGGGGGCATGGTCAAGCCGTTTTTCGACCGGCGACAGGGAAAAGCGCCGCTCGAATATCCGCATCCGTGTCTCGAACCGATCCTGCGCCGCACGCTCGGCGTACCGCTGTTCCAGGAGCAACTGCTGCGCATCGCCATGGTCGCGGCCGACTTCACCGGCGGCGAAGCCGAGGAACTGCGGCGGGCCATGGGATTCAAGCGATCGATGGAGCGGATGGCGGAGATCGAGAAACGTCTGCGGTCCGGGATGACGAAGAACGGCATCGACGGGCCAGCGCAGGATCAGATCGTGAAGTCGATCACGTCATTCGCGCTGTACGGCTTCCCCGAGTCGCACGCGGCCAGCTTCGCACTCATCGCCTACGCCAGCGCGTATCTGAAAGCGCATCATCCGGCGGCGTTCTACATCGCGCTGCTGAACGCGTGGCCGATGGGTTTCTACCATCCGGCGACATTGATCAAAGATGCGGAGCGGCACGGCGTGACGGTGTTGCCGATCGACGTGAATCACTCCGGCTGGCACTGCCGCTGGGAACGTGGCGCCGTCCGCCTCGGCATGAAGTTCGTGAAGGGCTTGCGCGCGATCGCGGCAAACGCGATCGAAGAATCCGCGCCGTTCATCTCCGCCGACGATCTCGCCATTCGCGCAAATCTTCGCGGCGATCAGCTCACGAAACTCGCCTACGCCGGCGCACTGGCGTCGCTCGGACTACGCCGCCGCGCGGCGCTCTGGCAATCGGCACAGGCGGCGAAACCGGCCGGCGAGTTGTTCGAAGGGAGTGCTCGCGATGGCGCATCACCGCTCGATGAAATGTCAGCTGGCGAAGAGACGCTCGCCGATTACGCAGCGACGGATTTGACCGCCGGCCCTCACCTGCTCACGCATTTCCGTCCGCAACTGAAGCGCGACGGCGTCTACACCGCCATGCAACTGAAGAAATTGCCGAACGGAAAACGCGTCGCCACAGCCGGAGCAATCATCGTGCGGCAGCGGCCGGGAACGGCGAAGGGATTCGTCTTCCTCACGCTCGAAGACGAAACGGGCATCTCACAAGCGATCGTGAAGCCCGATCTCTTCCGCGAACATCGCGCGCTCATCGTCGGCTCGCCCGGATTGATCGTCGAAGGGATTCTGCAGAACGAAGACGGGCAGTGTTCGGTGCGTGCGGACAAGTTCTGGACGCTGGATGGAATCGGCGAAATCGTCAGTCACGACTTCCATTGACCTGTCATCCTCGCCGTCAAAACTACGGGCGAAGCTTCATCGTCGGATCGCCGAAGAGTATCCACGACTTGCGAACATCGGGATCGGTCGCTACGAACTTCGCGCGCGCCACTGCTTGACCGAGTGTCAGGCCAAACAGGTTCGAGAAGAGCTCATGTCCCATCAGCGCCTGCTGATCGGGTTCGGTCAGTGTGGAAGACGCCCATACCGCGACCGCGCCGCCGTTCGGTGCCTTCATCAACGCCTCGGCGAGGCTCAGCGTGTAGACGTCGTGGAAGTAGCCGTTCAGACAGTTCAGAGCAACGACGACCGGAAGACGATTGCCGTTGTTCAGCGCCATCGCATCGGACGATGAGAAGACGTTGTTGGCCCAGATCTCGACCGATGCGTGGCCGATGTACGTGGTGAGAAGCGAGCCGCTGTTCATCGCAGCGACGATGTCGTCATGCGCATTCGACGTGTGCGCGAAGTCGATGGTCTGACTGGTCATCGACGATGGCAGTTGGTGCGACAGCGATGCGCCGACCGCGGCGAAGTCGAATTCGGGCGACGAGTCGGCGACGAAGAGCGCTTTGCTGGCCCACGGTCCGTTTGGCGTTCCGCGCGACACGATTTTTCCGATGACGAGCGCGGCCTCGGCAGGCGAGCGGGCCGGAACGCGGCCGACCGGGATGTCGGCGATGCCGTCGTCGTTGAAATCGGTGAACCAATCGTCCGACGCGGTGCGCAAATACAGAGTGCGAACGAGCTTCGTCGGGACGTAGTCGAATGTGCCCGTGCCGAGGTAGTTGCGCGGATCGACGCTGGCATCGCCGAGAAGAAGTACGGCGGACGGCGCGTGTTTCCAATGCGACGCGAGCTCGAAGAACGCGCGGATCGCTTCCGGCGAACGGATGCCGAAATTGAATTCGTCGTAGAGGTCATCGACGTCGACGATCTCCGTCGCCGTCCCCTCAGCATCGCGAACCGATTTCAACGTCGCGGCGTTGGAGAGGAATGACCGATTGCTGACGATGTAGAAGCTCGCCGCTGCCTTCGATCCGTTGCTGTTGCCATTCGTATCGCTCCACGACGACGGCGTGTTCGCGGCCAACTCGGGCGGCGTGACGAGTCGTGAGCTGTCGAACGCCATGATCGTGCGCATGCCGCCCGCCGGAGTCGTGAACGTCGCGGCGTAGCCGGACTGCGGATCCGACGCGACGATCGTGCGGAGCTCGACCGGGCGCTGCGCGTCGGTAACGTCGAACGCGCGCACGCGGCTGGAGCCGAATCCGCCGACGGTCACCGAGCGTCCACCGGGGAGACTCGCATCGAGAGCGCCGTTGTCAGCGCGAAGAAGATGCTGATACGTCAGACGGCTTTTCGCGAGGACGCTGACGTCGTCGTAGCCGTTGAGCGATGTGAGCGTGACGCCGTTCGTGCCGTTCGTCAGCCACGACTGCGGAACGTTGAAGGTGAACGACGGCTGCTCGACGCCAAAAAGGGCGACAGTGCCGAGGACGTGGCCGTTGAATGCGACGTCGATGCGGTGCGCCATGCCGGTGCCGCCCTGGATGACCAGTTCGAGCGTGGCGTTGCCGTTGTACGACGTGTCGAGGTTCGAAACCGTCAGCGGTTCCACGACTGGATCGATGGTAATGAGGGCGCCGAAAAACGCGTCGGCATCATCGCTGTTCACGATCGAGGCGAAGATGCCGCGCATCACGCGCTCGTATGTGAATGCGACGCCTCCGGCGATCGGATTGCCGCCGCTTGCTTTCGAAACAGCGACGCGATTGCCGACACCTTTGCCGGCCCGCAGCCAATAGGTGCGCGCGCCGGTGGAGAGCGTGTCGAGGGGATAGCCGTAAAACTCGATGGCGTCGTTCGCGTCGAACTTCCCGTCGCCTCCGTCGTCGACGACGATCGATTGTTCACTGCCGAGCATGAACAGAGAGAGAGCGCGGCTATCCGAACCGGGATCGAAACCGGCTGCGGCCATCGCGGCGCGCGTGACGCGCTGCCAGCCTTCCTGCGAGACGTAGATCTTCATGCCGGCCGAGGCGGCGAGATCGCGCTGATGCTCGAACTGCGCGGACGTCGCCGGTTCCTGCGTCTTCGCGTGCGCCGCGCCGAAACCATCCGGAGGCGCGAACACAGAGCCGTTTACGCCGAGACCCGTGAACGGCGGCGGCGCAATGCCGAGGGAAACGATCGGCGAGGCGGAACGATGCATCGGGAACTGCGCCTGAGCGGCAATCGGAAGGAAAGCGACGACGGCACATGCGATCGCTCGCGTGGCGGTTTTGATCACGACGTTCACAAGCACCTCGCTGCGTGAAGCGTTTCCAGGAAAAGTAGGGGCCGCCCGTAATGAGCGGCCCCTCGCGTAAGAATCAGCGAAGTTTCATCGTCGGATCGCCGAAGAGAATGTAGCTGCGGCGGACGTCGAGATCTTTCGTCGCCTGCTTCGCCTTCAGGATGGCGTCGCCGATGGCCGGCGAAGTCCCGCTGAAGATCTGACGATACAGCTCGACGTTCACCAGCAGTTGCTGATCGGGTGACGTAAGGGCTGACGAGGCCATGACTCCAATGGCGCCGCCGTTCGGGCTCTTCAGCAGAGCTTCGGCGAGGCTCTCCGTGAACATGTCGTGGAAATATCCATTGAGGCAGTTCATCGTCACGACGAACGGCAGCTTGTCGCCGTTGGTCAGAACGGCGGCCATGTTCGAATCGAAGACGTAGTCGCTCCAGATTTCTACCGAGCCGTGGCCGATGTAGTTCGTCAGGAGCGAACCGCGATTGAATGCGTTGCGGATCGCGGACGTCGGATCGCTGTTCGTGCCGATATCGATACGGTCGGTCGTCAACGGCGCCGGCACGACTGCCGCGAGCGCATCACCGCCTTTGCTGAACGGGACCTCACTCTCACGATCGGTGACGATCTCCACGCTCTTCGCCCATGTGTCCGTGGGAGGAGCCGCGCGGCGGGCCAGCTTGTTCGCGACGGCCGCGGCCTGCTCGGCCGTCTGCACCGGAAGACGTCCGATCGCCACCGTTGGCGAATCGTCGTCCTTGAAGTCGACGAACCAGTCGTCGGAAGCGGTCTTCAGGTAGGCCGTCGGAACGAGCTTCGTCGGCAGGAAGTCGATATTCGCAAACCCCATGTAGTTGCGTGGATCCCACGATGCGTCGCCGAAAAGGATGACGTACTTCGGCGGCTTGACCCAATTCGTGGTGGCCTGTTTCAGCATGGCCTTGATCGCCGCGGGGCCGTGAGAGCCGTAGCTGAATTCGTCATAGACGTTCTGCACGTCGACGACCATCGTGGTGAAGCCCTGAGCCTCACGAGCGGCCTTGAGCGTATTCGCGGCCGCTGTGAAATCCCGATGCGTGATGATGACGAGGTCCGCCTTGTTGCTCGTGGCGTTCAGTTTCGACGGCTGATTGAGCACGATCTGTGCGGGCGCCAGAACGCGGTCGTCCGCGATGGCGAGCAGCGTGCGCGTGCCGCCGCCGATCGTCGTGAACGAAACGGATTTCGTCCCGTCCGTGGCCGTGGAGATGTTCACTGCCAGTTGCACCGGAGCCTGTGCATTCGTCAGGTCGATGACTCGGATTGCCGCGGCGTTCGCGGTGAACCCGGTCACCGTGCCGGCCGTCGCACCGGGCATCGTGAACGACAGGAGATTCGACTCGGCGGCGTACTTGTGCGGATAGAGGATGCGTACGTACTCGACCACACTGACGTCGTCGTCGCCGCCGGTAGCGGTGAACGTCAGGTTGTTGTCGCCCGTCACCAGCCATGATTGCGGCACGGTGAAGCGCCGGACGTCGCGAACCTGACTGCGGTAGCGGATCGGTCCGAGCTCGTGACCGTTGAAGACTGCCGAGACGACGTGATCGTAGTTATCGGTCACGCCCTGCAGCACGATCTCGAGTGTGGCATCGCCTCCGCTCGGGTCGATATTGACGACCTTCAGCATCTCGACGCTCGGCCACGTCCAGACGAGCTGACCGTAGAAATTGTCGTGCGCGGCATTGTCGACGAGCGCTGAGAACCACAGCATCCGCTCGGTGCGGGTAAACGTGTAGGGATAGTTGGCCGGTGCGGCCGCGCCTCCGCCAGCGACGTTGGACGTGTCGATGCGGAGACCGCGGCCTGTTGCGGTCGTGACGTAGTAGATGCGGCCACCCGCGCTCGGTGTGTCGAGCCCATATCCGTAGAACTCGATCGTGTCGTTGAGTCCGAACGTGGGACCAGGAATCGAGATCGGCACCTCGACACCGTCAGTGAACACGGAGACCCGGCTGCTGGCGTTGCCCGGATCGAAGCCGGCAGCGATCAGATCGCTCTTCTTGACGCGATACCACCCTTCCTGCGTCACGACGAGTTTCACCGCGGAGGAACTGGCGATGGTCCACTGCTGGTTCAAGCGCTGCGCGTCGGGCGCGGCCGGAGCCGCGGGGATCACTCCCATGCCGGGCGCATTGGTAAAGATGCCGCCTACCGATCCGATGGAGGGATCGGTGTCGGTCGGCGCGCCGCTGCCGGTCGAACCAGGCGTGCCCGGCCGCGGTGTGATCGGGCCGTGCATCGTGTGAACGGCTCTCAGATCGACGTCTTCGATGTAGTACTGCACGCCGGCCGGAGAGTTGTTGTCGTTGATGTGATAGCTGCGGCCGTCCGTGATCTTGCGGCCGGAGATCAGCGCGGAGCCGGCGATGATGCGGTCCGTCACTCTCTGCCGCGAGCCGTCCGCGAGTTGGCGCCATACGTAGAACCCGAGGTTGTCCTGCTCGTAGGAAGTACGCCACGTAATCGTCGCGGTGTTCTTCCACTGCGTGGCGTCCATGGTCAGCATCTTCACGACCGTGGGAGCGACGACGATCACGCGGTCGCTGTGCGGATCATTCGACGTGTTCGTGTCGGTCTCGGCATAACTGATCGTGGCGTTGTTGGTGATCTGGGTGGTGTCGATCGAGGTTTGACCGAGCACGCAAACGACGGGCGTATTGGCGTAAGCCGTTCCACCCGCGGTGAGGCTCAGCGTGCTCACGGCGCCGCTAACGATCGCCGCGGTCGCAGTCGCGCCGCTGCCGGTTCCTGCCGTCAGGATGACCACCGTCGGCGCGCTGGTGTAGCCGCTGCCGCCGCTCTTGAGAGTCAGCTTCGTGATCACACCGCTCGTCCCGGCGTTACAGCCGCTCGCGCCAACCGTAGCCACAGCCACCGGCGAACCGCCGCCGCCGCTGAAGCTGACCGTAGGCGCGCTCGTGTAGCCCGTGCCGCCGTACGTGACTGCGATCGCTGTGACCGCGCCGCCGCTCACCGTCGCGGTGGCCGTGGCACCGACACCGCCGCCGCCGGACAGATAAACCGTCGGAGCTGACGTATAGCCGCTACCGCCCGTATTGACCGCGATCGAGGTGACCGCGCCTCCGGAGACTGTCGCTGTCGCCGCCGTTCCGCCGGTACCGGCGCGGAAGGAAACGACCGGCGTCGGATCGAGCGTCGGAATCGTGCAGGTCAGCGTCGCCTGCGAGGAGTTGTACGTACAGGTGTTTCCCGCGGCCGGTGTAATCGACGATGAACTGTACGTGAATCCGAAGGGCATCACGTCCGTGACGACCAGATCGGACGTACGCGAAGGACCGGCATTCGTTTCGGTAATGCTCCAGGTCAGATTCTGCGGAGCGGGAGGATTGCCCGGGTAGATGAAGTGAGCGCCGTACTGCGACTGCACGGCGTTGTCGTCTTTCAGTGTCTGCGCATCGATCCGGCGGACGACCGTCGTGCCTTCGCTCAATGAATTGTTCGCGAGCGTCGCTTCAGTATTGCCGGCAGTGCACCCGGCGCAGGCAATGCTGACGGTATCGGTAACGGTCGATCCGTCGGCCACGCTCGGGTCGACTTTCACGACGAAGATGAAGGTGCCCGCGCTGGTATTGGCGTTCAGCGTCGAGGTCCGCGTGCAGGTAAACGAGCCAGTGCTGCCGACCGCAGGCGCGGCGCATGTGAACCCTGCCGGCGGCGTGATGGAGACGAACGTGGTGCCCGTGGGCATCGTTTCCGTGACAGTAAGAGGCGTGCCGCCGGCGGCGGGAGCGTTCGCCGAGCCAACATTCTGGATCGTCTGCGAGTACGTGATCGTGTTGCCGGCCGTGACCGCGTCGGGGGTATCGGTGTCGGTCGACACCACGAGGTCCGGCACACACGATCCGCTCACGATGATCGTGGCCGGATCGGAAATGACGCTGCAGCCACTCGCACCGGTGACGACGACACGGAACATCTTGCCGTTGTCCACCGCGGTGTTCGGCGTGTAGGTGTAGTTGGCCGTGGTACCACCGGTTCCCGTCGTCACGTTGGCCCACACCGAGCCGCCGTTCGTGGAAACCTGCCACTGGAACGTCGAAGCGCCGGTGGCGGTCACGCTGAAGACGATGTTCGCGTTGCTGCAGATCGTCCGGTCGACCGGCTGCGCGGTGATGACCGGCGCCGCCGTAATGGTGATGCTGCGGCTCGTGCTGACGGAGCAGCTTCCCTCGGTGACCGTCACCGAAACGGTGGTCGCGTTCGCGCCGGCAGTCGGGCCGGCTGTGTAGATGACGCCCGTGCCGAGCACTGCCGCCGCGGTCGCGCCCGATCCGCCTCCGCCGCTGATCGTCACGGTCGGCGCGGAGGTGTAGCCGCTGCCGGGATTCGTGATCGTGATCGCAGTTACCGCGCCGCCGGAAATCGTGGCCGTAGCCGTCGCTCCCGAACCGCCACCATCGAGGTTGACCGTAACCGTCGGAGCACTCGTGTATCCGGTGCCGCCGCTTCCGAGCGTGATGCTGTTGACCGTCGAGACGGACGTGCTCGTGATCGTGCCGTTCGTGATCGACCAGGTGTACGTGGCCTGAGGACGCAGCGCCGTCGACAGGATGTTGCCCGTCGAATTGGCGCACGCCGCCGCCGGCGCGAGAGGAATGATGCTGGATGCCGCCGAACAGACGCGAACGTCTTCCGCGGTCGTACCGGTGTAGTCGAAGACGAGTGATGGGATCGATGCCGAAACGAGAATCTCGTTGTCGTAAACGCCGGTGGGCACGTTCGCGCCGACGCTGGCGTCAAAATCGATCGTCAGCGTGCCGCCGCCGGGAATGTTCAATGCAACGCCCGACCACACCGGATTCGTCGTGCCGCTCGGATTGGCGGTGGAGGTCGTTGAGCCGTTCACCTTCACGACCGTCGTTCCGCTCACGTAGGTGAAACCGATCGGCAGATTGTCGGTGACCACGACGCTCGATGCCGACGTGGATGGCAGCGGGTTCTGCACCGTGATCGTGTAGTGCGCGATGCCGCTTCCCGCGATGACGCTGGGGGTCGTCGTGGCTTTCGTCGGATTCAAGGCGCCGAACGTCGTGACGGCGGTGTCGTAGCTATTGCGCGTGTTGAGAGCCGTACCGTCGCCCACGATAGCGGTATTCGTATACGTGCCCGCGGCGTTCGGGAAGGCAAGGAACTGGATCGTTCCGCTCGAGCCGTTGCCGAGCGTGCCGACGCTCCACGTGAGCGTGCCGCTGCTGCCGATGGCAGTCGAGTCGGTGCGCGTCGTCGATCCATTGGAGACGATGCCGCCGAAGAGGAGACCTCCGGGCAGGATGTCGGTGACCGTCACGTTCTGACCGGAAGCGCCGCCGGCGTTCGCATAGTTGAGCGTGTAAAGCTCGACGGGAATGACGTTCGCGCCTGCCAGTGCGGTCAGGGCGCTGTCGATGGTCACGATGGAACCGCTGATGCCGGTGATCTTACGCACGTTCCATGTGCCGCCATTTAGGACGGCGATGTAGTCGCCGGCATTCATCAGCGAGGAGGAGCTGACCAGCAGCGAGGTGGTGGCGTTGGCGTTGGCCGCCAATGATGTCAGCGGATAGCCGACCAGGTCGCCGTCGGGGGTCTTCGTCATCGTGTATCGCGGCGACGTGCCGGTGGTGAGAGTCGAGTTGACGGAAGGCGGCGGGGCCGTGTTGGATGACGTAGCACTTCCCGTTTGCGACAGCGATGTCGCGCCGAACGGCGAGGAGTAACTGTAGGGAAGCGCCGAATCGACGGTGACTGTATAGGTGAACTGCGCATTGCCGCCAGCCGGAATCGTGCCGACGCTCGACGAAGTCTGGCCGAGGGCGAAGGTGCCGCCGCTGGTCCAGGTCGTGTAGCCGGGGATCGTTCCGTTGATGATGCACCCGGCCGCGTCGGCGAAGCCCACGTTCGCCAGCGTCAGGACATACGTGATCGTGTCGCCAGGGGCGGGGCCGACGATCGGCGTTGCCGCGGCACCGCCGGTGCCGGGGCCGGTAAAGGTCACCAGCATCGGGCCGGTGCAACCGGAACCCGGATTCGTAATCGTTACACCGGTCACGCTGTAGGAGCCGGAGCTGACGCCGGCGGACGGTGACGTGCTCACGATCGCGGTGGGAGGCGTCGAGCAGCCGCTGATGGCGACGGTCGGAGGACTGGTGTACGAGCCGCCACTGGTGACGTTCACGAAGACGACGCGATTCGCGGAGGGCGTGGCCGTCTCGCTCAGCGTCAATTGCGGACTGGCCGTGACCGTCACGGTAGCCGAAGCGGTGCGCGGCGTCGGATTCCTCGAGTCGGTGACCTGGGCGGTGTTCGTGATTGGATTCTGCCCGGCCACGAGCCCGGTGGATCCCACCTTCACGCTGAAGGTGAACGAAGTCGTGGCGCCTCCCGCAAGCGAAGCGACGTTCCACGTCACCGTGCCGCCGCTTCCGACCGAGGGTGCCGAGGCCGGCGCAGGAGTGGCGCTGTTGTTGTACAGAAGCCCAGCCGGAATCGGATCGCTGACCACCACACTCGTGGCTGTTCCGGTACCGGCATTGAAGACGTCGAGCGTGTAGCTGAACGGATCGTTGGGGACGAACGTCGTCGTCGTACCGACGACGCGTTTGGTGATCAGCACGTTCGGATTCGTAATCGCCGTGGTCACCGACGCGTCGACAGGCGAGGTCAAGGTGTTGGTGAGCGTGGCGGTGTTCGTCACGGTCAGGCCGCTGATCGTATTCAGAGTATTCAGATTGACGGTCAGCGTGCCCGTACCGCCGGCTGCGACCGTGCCGACACTCCAACTAATCAGACCGGTTCCGCCAACGCCCGGCTGGACGATGCTTCCCACATTCGGGGAGCGGACAGTGGAGACGAATGTCATCCCCGTCGGGATCGTGTCGGTGATGACCACGTTGGGGATGGCGATCGTCGAGGCATTCGTGTACGTGATGGTGTACTGAATCGTGTCGCCGGTGGAGTTGATCAGCAGTTTGTCCGCCCTCTTCAGGAGCGAAATGCGAACCGGGAGAAGACAGACCGTTCCGAAGCTGGTGCCGTCATTGATGTGGAGCGAGACCGTGGTGTTGGCGTTGCCATTCGGATCCTTGGACGAGATGATCCAGACCAGCCGATGACCCATCTTCAGGATCGTGTTCGCGGGGACCGTAAACGTGTCCAGGAACGTGCCGCCACCATTCCTGTTCGCGGTGACAGTGGCGATCGGCGTCTGTGCGTTGGTCACCGTATCGAAGTCGGCGAGATCGATCTGGTAGTTGTTCTTGCTTCCATTCGGGATCGTGTTATCCCAGCGCGTCGTAACACTGGCCGTACTCAGGAGCTGATCGAACGTGGTGTTGACCGGATCCGAATAGAAGCGGGCCACCTCGGCAAGGGTGTTGACCGTTTTGGTAAACGGGACGTCGGCGCCCGTTCCACTCGTACGAGCGAGATACTGATCATTCGTAAGAAATGCGGTGGCCGCCGCGCCTGTCCCGCCGCCGCCTGCCATCGCGATGAGAGGCGCTGAGGTGTAGTTGCTGCCGCCGTTGGTGATGTTGACGCCCGCTACCGCGCCCGTCGCGTTTCCGACGGCGGTGCCCAACGCTCCCGCTCCGCCGCCGCCCGTGATCGAGACGCCCGGAGCCGAGGTGTAGCCGGTGCCGCCATTCGTGATCGATGCATAGCCGACCGCGTAGCCGTTGGCGCCGGTCGAGACCGATCCGCGCGTAGTCAGGAAGTTGTAATTCGAGGTCGTGCAGGTGGTCGTGAGCTGGATGGTCTCGCTGAAGTTCGCCGCGGCGCTGTTCGCGTTCGACGCATTGATCGTGGCGACGTTCACCGACGGATCGACGGCTGTCCCCGCGACATTGAAGTTGAGCTGGACGCTTCCGGTCACTCCGGCGGCGAGGCTGTTGTTGATCTGACAGGTGACCAATCCCGCGGCGGCTGCACAGCTCGTCGCAGTCGGCGCGGTCCCCGCGGTGAAACCGGTGAAGGTAAATCCCGTCGGGATCGTATCGGTGAGCGTCGTCAGCGCGGCGCTCTGATTGCCGACGTTGGCGTACTCGATCGTGTAGCTGACGGTCGTAGCGGGAGTCAGGACCGAGGTGTTCGCTGTCTTGGCGAGCGTCAGAACCGGGCCCGAGACGAACAACGCCGTCGAAGCGCTCACCGGAGGCGCTTCGAGCAACGACGACGCCGTCGCGGTATTCAAGATCGCGCCGGCCTGGTTCGCCGTGGCATTGATGTAGAACGTGCGCGTCTGACCGGTGGCGAGCGTGATTCCCGTCGTGCCGGTCCATGAAACCGTTCCATTCGTTCCGACCGTTGGAGCGGACGTCGGCGGCGTAACCGTGACGCCGGTGGTGGCACTTTGATAGAGGAAGCCCGCGGGCAAGGGATCGGTCAACTGGACGTTGTTACACGTCGTCTGCGAATTGTTCGTGACCGTGATCTGGAACTGGATGCTGTCACCGCGGTTGTACGTAGTCTTCGGCACGCCGGGCGCGCTGAGCAGAGCAGCGAACTTCGAGATGGTGAGCGCGGCCGTACGGACAGCCACGCCAACGGTGTCGGGAGCGTTGAGCGCGCCGACGTTCGTGGTGATGACCGCGTTGTTGAAGAACGTTCCGCCGTTTCCGGCCTTGACGGTAAATACGAACGTCGCTGAGGCGACGCAGGGAGTGCCCGAGCATGCCGGGATTTGCGTTCCGACCGGGAACGTCCACGTCACTGTTCCCGTGTCTCCGAGGGAGGGCGTCGTGGACGGTGCTCCCAGCGTGCCGGCGCCCGTGCTCACGTACGAGAACCCGAGCGGCAGCGTATCGCTGATCTGCGAGACCGTGATGATCGTCGCCGACGTGTTCTTCACCGTGACCGTGTACGTCACGTTGTCGCCTTGCTGCACGTTGAGCTGCTGCGTGGGGTTGCCGGGATTGGCCGTCTTGGTGGCCGTGGGTGGCGCCGCGCCGCATGCACCGCCGACATTGACGATCTGGTAGTTGATGCCGAGCGTCTTCTTCACGCCGCTGCTCACCAGCCCCACGTAGGTCTGAGGGGTGTAGACATCGAACGGCGGGACGTTGGTGTAGAGATTTCTCGTTGCGCCGCCGGGGCCGTTATTGTCGGTTCCGAAGGGCGAGGTGATCGAGGTCGAATCGGTGATGGTCCGGCCCATCCAGGTCTGCGTGGTGTGACCGCGCGTGTCGGTAATTTCCAGCGCAATCAGGTACTGACCCTGGATCAGGTTCTGAATGTTCCAGTTCGCGGTGACGATGGTCGCCGTGGGCGTGGTCGGATTGCCGATGTTGACCCACTGGCCTCCGTCGTTGTCCTGTCCGTCGCCGTTGATGTCGTAGTAGTACTTGAATTGGGCACTGACGAGCTGGCTGATCGACTGACAGTTGTTGACGTTCAGCGCGTCCATGATCTGCGCCGTGACCGGCACATTGCAGCTCGTGGCCGAACCGGCCGTGAACTGCGTCACGATCGGCTGCGGGATGATGCCTCCGGCGAGCGTGACCGCGTCGCCGAACGGTCCGGGCGAAGACGCATCACAAACGAAGTTTCCTTCCCAGACGATGTCTTTTTGGAACGGATTGTTGAGACTGTTCGCCGTCGCAAAGAGGAATTGGAATGGAGAGTAGATCGTCATCGCCGGGCCGGAGAAGGCCGCGGCATTCAGCATGCGCAACGGGATCTGGTAGTCGACGAAATACTCGCCGCACGACGCCGTGCTGATGTTGATCGAGCGCGTGGTCCCGTAGTCCCAGTTCGTCTCACTAGCGCCGTTCGGCCACTGAATCGCCGCCGGCGAGCCACTGCCGTTGAACTGATAGAGAGAGCCTCCAGTGCCGGTGGCGAAGGACGTCGGATTGGTGAAGAGACTGTGGATGTTCGCCGAATCGCCGACGTAATCGATCGAGTTGCTCTTGAGCTGGCTCCAGATCGATCGAAGCGTGTCGATCAACTTCGCCGGAGAGCCGCTCGACCCGTCGAGATGCATGGCGAAGTCGCGGTAGCCATCGCCGTTGGTATCGAGAAACACGGTCCACAAAGCGGAGTTCCACGGGCTGCTGCTGCTATAGGCACCAGCGCTTGGTCCGGTCGCGTAGTTGTTGGCAATCTGTTCGACGCGCCACCGGAAAAAGACAATCCCATTCCCGTTGTCGGCGCTCGGATCGAAGTAGTAGTAGATGCTGGGCAGGGCCTGGTCCGAGCATCCGGAACTGACGTTGACATAGTTCTGCGGCGTGGTGCCGCCATTGGATGGATCCTGAACGCGTTGATCGCGCACCGGGTGTTTGTCGGCAGTAGTCGCGTCCGGATACGTCGTGCCCCAGGAATAGGGAACCCACTGGGCGGTAGTCGGCCAGGTTGCTGGTTTGATGGCCACGCTGCCATCGCAATCGGGAGGGTTGCCCGCGCACCGGACCGGTGTTCCGTTGTTCCAGAGCGGAGGCGTCTGCGCAGACGCTTCGCGACCGATGCCGGCCAGCACGATGATCAACAGGAGCAGCTTCGCCCACCCCGTCCTCAGAAAAACATTTGCGTTGTGACGCGCGCCGATGTTGATTCGCAATGGACGACTCCCCCAAACGTCCGTGCACACGCAAGGTATGCGACGTCCGTCCAGCTCTCAATTGTTGTGATCGGACCGATCGTTACTGCTGAAACCGTTTTCGCAGGTGTCTGATGAACGCTCCTGCGAAAGTAATTATTTTCACTGAGCTGTCAATCTTACGGCAATCGCCCGTGATTTGTTCGACTTCGGCCACGCGGCCGATGACGCTCGCCGCGTCGACGGCGGGGTCCGACCGCAGCGAATTGTCCCCTCGGGTGATGATGCACCGTCCCGAGATGCGCACGATCCGGTGCGCGGTAAGTCCGCGGCCAGCCGAGGCCAGGATGACGTCACCGCACCGCAGTTCGGAGACTGCGCTCGGAACGACGTGCACGTATTCGCCGTGACGGATCACGGGATGCATGCTGTCGCCCTCGACGCGAAATCGCGCGCCGTGCCCGGCCGCCAGAACCGCGCGCAACGTCGGCTCGAACTGATTCACGCGGCGCTCCGGATGCAGTCGATGACGCTGCGGTCAGGCAGAAACCGAAGCGCGCGAACGGGGATGTCGCGCACGATGCGATCGAGGCATTCGAGCGTGAACGCCAGCGCCTCGGCATCATAGAACGGAGGGAACGTGCACCCGAAAAGCGATGCCGCGGCCTGCGCCGGTGGAAGCGAGACGAGCTCCGTGCGCGCGGCTTGAACCAGCAGGTGAATCGCTCCGAGCGGCGCGGAGACCGGCGACGACAGCTCGGCTTCTCCATGCCACGGCGTCCCGAACATCCGCCACTCGCCGTCGATGAAACGGACGATCACGCGGTCGTCGCTGACGATCTCGTAGTCGCCCTCGGACAACCAGACCCGCGCCGTGGTCGTCTTTCCCGCTCCCGATTGGCCGACGAAAAGCTGTCCGCGCCCATCGCGGTCGATGATGCCGCAGCCGTGCAACTCCACGCCAAGTCCGCGGCCGAGGAGATGCGCGACGATCACTTCGTCGAGCGGGTAATCGAGCGGGTGCATCGAATCGCCCAGCACGTCGGACCGTATGAGAATGCGTCCCTCGCGAAACTCGCGATCGAAACGCGCGATCTTGTACGGAACATCGCCAAAGATTTCGCTGAAGCAGTCGATGCGAAATCCGCCGTCATCGGCGTACGCGCGCCAGACGGCGCCCGAGTCGAAGAGAAGGCGTCCGGCAGGGGGAACCGGAAGCGTCATCGCCTCGACGGTGATATTGACGTCGACGTCGCCCGACGCAACGGCAAAGCGGCCGACGGTCTCGGAAAACGGCCGGTGCAGCGACGCATCCGCGTAGCGAATACCGATCCCAATACCGGCGATCCGAACGACCTCGGGTGCAGCAGAGTCGTTCACTACGAGCCCGGAACGCTGCATGACGACGAGCCGCGGCAGCCGAGACCTGTCGGACCACTGGCCGCATTCGTCTTGCAAAAGCCGAGGACCGCTTCCTCGGGACGGAGCGGAAAGCGCTTCGCTTCCGGCTTCTCGTACTTCTTCTTTGTGTTGCCCTGCTGCTGTTGCATTTGTTCCCCTTTCTAAGGCGCGACCGCGCTCGCTACCGAACAACTGCCGCAACCGCCCGTACCGCATCCGCTCGTGACAGCTGGGTGCGCAGGCTCATATGGAATGGCCGCAATCCGCTCCGCCTCGCCCGACTTCAGCGCTTCTGCGGCAGAACGAACGAGATGATGTCCCGTTCCGCCTGAGCAATATTCGCAATCGCCGTGAGCGGCCACCGGAATGTCGAGCGTTTCCGCGCGCAGGTGTGCGACCTGACAGAGAAAATCGACCGGCGACTCTGCATCGCCGTTTTCCAGCTCTCCATTCGCCGCGCACATCCCGCACATCGATTTGATCCCGCACGCTGTGCACTTGGTCGGCCGCGTGATCTCGCGCATGCGTACGTCCAGAAGGTACTGCTCCCATCCTTCGCGGAATCCGTCGCGGATGTTGTATTTGTCGACGTGCGAGAGAACGCAGATCGACAGGTCGCCGTACGGATCGATGGCGAAGGAGTTGATGCCGCCGCCGCACTGGTAAATCTGCCGCGACTCCCCTTCCACATACGGAGCCGGCGCATGATCGCGGGCCAGACGCCGCCATTCCGAAACGCGTTCGGCATTGTCGAGATCGAGCTCAACGATCTCCGACGGTTTGAGGCGTACAGCCAGCGGGCTGGACGAACAATCGATACGCGGATTGATCATCGCGTCGAATATGAACTCCACGCCGCGATCGGTCGCCATCTGCCGCATCAGCGGAATCTCGTGCTTGTTGATCGACAGCGCCACCGTCTTCAGCTTCAGAGGCAGCTTCCGCTCCAGCAGCAGATCGATTCCGCGCATGCACCGGTCGTAAGAGCCAGGGATTCCAGTCAGCTTCTCGTACGTCTCTTTCGTTCCGCCGTAGAGCGTGATCTCGATCGTGAACGGCCGCATGTCCGCGAGGAAATCGGCGATCTTCTCCGTGATCATCGTTCCGTTCGTGAAGAGCGTGATCAGAAAGCCCTTCCGTTTCGCGTGGGCATAGATATCGAGGAAGTCGCGCCGGGCGAAAATCGCGCCGCCGGTGAAGAGCAGCCAGAGACAGCCGAGGTCGGCCAGCTCGTCGAGCAGCCGCTTGTAGTCGTCGAGCGTCAACTCGCGGGCGCGGGCGACGAAATCGCTCATCGGCAGGTTGTTGTAACAGTGCTTGCACTCCAGCGGGCAGCGGTTCGTCACTTCGATCGTGCCGTTGACGGGAACGCGCGTCGTCTGCGCTCTGCCGTGAACGATCAGGCTGAAGTCGGTATAGGTTCCGGTTTCGATTGCGCTCATGATTTTGCCTCGACCGCCGCGGCGATCAAGCCGGCTGCTTCCAGCGAGCCGAGGAGCTCCTCCAGGTCCGCGCGAACGACGGCCGGCTCCGCATCGTACTCATCGCAGATGATGGCCACGATCGATTCAACGTCATGGCTGCCATCGAGGAGCGGCCAGATCCGTGCTCCGACGGCGTTGAAGACGTAGACGGAATCGAGATCGCCGACGTGATTGCGAATCGGCACGAGGATGCTCTCACTGCCTACCTGCCGCAGAGCAAACTCACCACGGTGCGCGAACACTCGTCTATCCATATCCAATTGTGGTGCTGGACCCGCCGGCATTGTCACATGGCAACGGGCGCGCAGCAACTCCGGAGTGTCAGCTCCGTACACACATGATGCGTATTATTTGACCCGGCGTCTACAATCAAAACTGATGAGCACGAATCCGTTCCCTCTCGTCCCGCCCGATCCGGACGAAGTTCCCGAGACGCAAACGGTCACTCCTCGCCCCCGTCCTTCCAACGAAGAAATCGCCGCGTGGGTGATCTTCGCCGGCCTCTTTTTGTTCGTCATGTTTCGCCACCTCGTGCCCGGCGTGGTCGGTGGCCTGGTCCTCTACCTCGTCCTCGATCGTCTTTCGCGATCGTTCTCCAAGCGGATGCCCGGCACCGCCGCCCGTCCGCTTGCGCTGATCCTCGTCACGCTTGTCGGCGGCGGCCTGATGGTCGGCGTCATCGCGCTGCTGGTGTCGTACGCCCGGCACCACGTCGACAACATCCCCGCGGTCATGACCAAGATGTCGGACATCCTGCAATCGACGCGCGCGTGGCTCGGCGGCTACGGTGAGGATCTGATCCCCGAGGTCATGACCGATGCCGACACGATCAAGACGGCGCTGGCTGACTGGCTGAAGCAGCACGCCGAAACTCTCAAGATCGCCGGCAGCAGCGTCAGCATCGGACTCGTGCACATGCTCATGGGCATGCTCCTGGCCGTGCTGGTCTTCTTCCGCCACGTCACGCACCGCGCGGACTACGTGCCCGGCACACTCAGCGCGGCGCTCGAACAGAAGGTGGAGCGTTTCGCGCGCGCCTTCGCGCAGATCGCCAGCGCTCAGGTGAAAATCTCGCTGCTCAACACCGCGCTGACCGCTCTTTACGTGCTCGTGGCGCTGCCACTGTTCGGCCAGCACATCCCATTTGCGACCACGATCGTCTTCGTGACGTTCGTCTGCGGCCTGATCCCGGTCCTCGGCAATCTGATCTCGAACACCGTAATCGTGATCCTCTCCCTCGGCATCTCTCCCGCGATCGCGATCGCGTCGCTGGTCTTCCTCATCGTCATCCACAAGCTCGAGTACCTGACGAACTCGCGCATCGTCGGCGGCCATACCGATTCCCAAGCCTGGGAAATCCTGCTCGCAATCCTCCTCGGCGAAACAGCGTTCGGAGTGGCGGGCGTGGTGATGGCGCCGATCCTCTACGCCTTCGTCAAACGCGAGCTCCGGGAGCGGGGCCTGGTGTAGCAATCTGAGGCTTCATGTCCGGAACGAACGCTCACGCTGAGAATGAATCGGCGCTCTCCGTACGGTGGCTTCGCCAAAATATCGGCCTTACCGGAATCGGTCCGGACTTCTGCGGCTCCCTCTGGGTGCGAACCCGAGACGCAATGCGCTCCTCGACGCAGATCATCGGCAGCCTACAGGACTGGATATCCGATTTCTGGTTGTGCAGGAACGCGGACGCACATCCCTTCCTTGGTGTCGCACCGCGATGGGATCCGCCCGACGAGTTAGACGAATGGCCTGCGCTCACAAGCGGGCTCGAAGAGCGCTACAAGCCCGAGCACGTGCGGCGCACAAACCATGTCCGCTTTACGCAACTCCTGGGTTCGACGGGTGAGCCGAGCGAAGACTGGAGCGACGCCGCGCGCGAGTTTTTCGAGCTCAACCTGGAAACGATGGAGCAGGCTGACCCGGCGATGGTCCAGGCCGAGCATGTCCGGGCATGGCTCGCCACTGCGCTGGGAAACTTACTTTCCAGCATCGCACTTTCGCCAAATCTCGATCGAGAAACGTTGATCGCGGAGTCGCGGCGACGGCTGCTGATCCCGCGGGAGCTGCGAGCGGCGCCGAAATGGGGCGCGCAGTTCCTGGAAGGCGAGATTGGAATTCTCTACAACTGCAGGAAAAGCCCGCTCGGAAGTCTCTCGTGGCGAGGGATTCGCGTCGGACAGGGAGAGGAGTGGCTCAAACACTGGGATTGGTTGAGCCACAGCGTGCAGCCACAACACATCGTGCGCGCCCTGCGGCTGGCGGCGCGTCTACTGCGCTGCCGGCCGCTACTCGACGCACTGTTGGCCGCGCTGTCGTCGGCGGACGAGTACCTGCTTGCGTTGGCCGTGGTTCGCCGCTGGGTGCTCTCACTCAAGGCCATGAGCTGGCTGGAGGACGCGCTGGCACATCGCTGGCGATTTGTTCGCCCGCAGGATCTGGCGTGCTTTGCCTTCAATGCGGTGAAGCCCGATTGGCCGCGACGCAGTGTGGCGCTCAGCCATCGCTCGATGGACGCCAAGCCCACGCTGCAAACTCTGAAGGCGTGGCGTTCGAGTCTCTTCGCGATCGACGCGAACTACGCCCCCTCCTGGGAGACCAACACCGGCATGGTCTGGGGACTGTTCGCGACGACTCCCATTCTCGCGCGCGTCCGCTCTCCAAACTACGGAGCATCCGAATGGTGCGAGCGTGAAAGCGAGATGATCGACTACCTTGAGCAGACCTGCGACTTCATGCGGGAAAGGGGCGCGATCGACATCGACGTTAAGTCGCTTTCGTCGATCGATCGCTTGGTCGATGCCTGGCGGCCGAAGTTAGGACTTGGCGCTGCGGCGCTGCTTCCGGAGTTCCCCCCTTTGTGCACTGTTTACACGCCCAACCCCCAACAGGAATGGCCCCTGCAAATGCTGCGGGCAGCGGCCGCCCTCCGAATATTTCATACCTCTTATGGCGATGCGCGCATCGCGAACGGCATCGCGCACACGCTTCTCTTCACTGAGAACTTCACCGAGAACATCATGCCCGTGCCGTCGCCAACCAACAATGTGGACGGGTGGGCCGCGTACCGGAAGCTGTTGCGTGACTTGCATCGCGACTGCGGCTGCGCGAGCGGTGTCTTGCCCCTGCAACTCCCGGCGGACGCGCCTCCGTGGCACCTCGATGAGGTCCTGGCGTTTCACGAGCGTATTCCGGACCTCGGATCGGGATCGCCGGTGTTCCAGGACGTTCTCGCCGCCATTGAGTGGCTCACCGTGCTGCTGCCGCTGCTGGAAGAGGCCAGCATGGGGGACATGATCCTCATCGACCTCCGCGGCATGAGCAGGGAGACGTGGGAGACTCAACCCTCCCTGTCGCTGACTCGCGGGATCGCAGCATTGCGCATGCCGCCCCGCCCCCTCTGGTTCATTCAATTTGCCGATCAACGCGTCGATGACTGGGAGCTTCGAAGGGACCGTCCGATCTTCACGCAATACACGGAGGGGCAGTTCGCGTGGATGTTCGAGGGGTCGCTTTCGCCAGATTGGCCGGATTTCTATGCCGAGCGATGCGGGCTGGTTCTCTCTCCTGAGCTCCGCGAGAAGTGCAGAGAAACCCGCTCGGGCCGCTAGCGGCCGCCGACTATGCCTAGTGGTTGGTGCCCGCTACGCGTTCTTGAATCGCAAGCTGCGCGAGGCTGTTCTGAGCCACGTGAGTTCAGGTCGGTCGACCAGCCTTGCGACTGCGGCACTCGACCTGCTCCATCGCTGTTGATCTGCATCACAACCGGCATTTCGGCCGATGTCGTATCTTGCGCACTCTCTCACCACACAACTACAAACCGGAGGTCATTGAGCATGCATCGATTCCGCTCGTCCCTGGCGCTCGTTCTCGCCGCCGTTTCCCTCCCCGCGCTCGCCGATGTCAACGGCTCACTTACCGCGAACGGCAAGACGTTCGCCCTCAAACATGGCTACGCGCAGATGCGCAAAAGTCCGTTCGACAAAAAGAAGCAGGTACTGCAACTCACCTTCACCGATCAGGAGCTCTCCCCCGCCGCCGCCTCGGACGACATCGAGTTGATGCAGGCGCAGGACAAGCAGCAGCTCAGCGGCTTCACCGCCACGATCGACGACGACAAGAAAATCATCAGCGGCACCGTCTTCAGTCCCGCGTTCAAGAAGATGAAGCAGTTCTCCAGCGTCGGAACGCAAACGCTCGATCTCAAAGCGATGACTCCGACGCACGTGGCCGGCACCGTAAAGATGCCGAAGATGGACGACTTCTTCGACGAGAAGTTCCAGTACACGGCCACATTCGATCTTCCCGTCGGCAAGCCGGCCGGCCCTCCGCCGCCGCCCGTACTGAAGGGAACTCCGCTGCCGGCCGGCGGCGGTGAGCCGGGCAAGGCGTACGCGGGCTACCTCAAGCTCCTCGCCGGCGGCGACATGAAGGCATTCCTCGGCGGCGTCAGCGCGGCGCGCGCGAAGGAAGCGTCGTCCGATCCCGACTTCAAGAAGTTCTTCCCGCTGATCAAGGAGATGCAACCGAAAGGCATCAAAGTCACCGGCGGAGCGATCGATGGCAACAACGCCACGCTGATCGCCACCGGCAAAGACGGCGATCAAACCTCCAACGGCACGATCACGATGGTCAAAGAAGGCGGCGCCTGGAAGGTTGAAAAAGAGGAGTGGAAGACCAGGAGCGAGTGAGCCGGCACAAACCGTAGCGCCGCCGGCTCGGCGGCTGGACCGCCAGCGGCTCGCTGGCGCTTGGTCTATTGATCCATCTTCGCGGCAAGCACAAAGTCGGCGCGCGTCAAGCCGCCGGCTTTGTGCGTCCAGATGGTGACCCGCACCTTCCCCCACGCCAGGTAAATGTCCGGATGATGTCCCTGCTCTTCCGCGATCGCGCCGATGCGATTCGTGAACGCCAGCGCCTGCGCGAAATCGGGAAATGTGAACTCCTTCTCCAGATGATGCTCGTCGACAATTTGCCAATCGCCGTCGAGCTCCTTCGCCAGCGCGGTCAGCTCCTTCCCTTTCAACGGCGGCACGCCACCGCGGCATGGGACGCACGTCTCCTGCGCCAGTGACCGGCGCGGCTCGCGCTTCGCGATCCAGTCCGCGAGCTCGTCGGCCGTCACGCGATGGCGGAACGCTTCCACGCCGTCGACATAGATCACCGGCACATCGTCCGTGAACTTCGCCTGGAGCGTCGGATCGTCGTCGATATCGACCAGCGTGATCGACAGCGGAAGGTGATGCAGCACCGTCGCCGCGCGCACCGCCGCTTCGGCGGCATCGCAGAGCGGACAATCGCGGCGCGTGTAAAACGTCACTTCATGGGTCATCGCATAAACTCCGTCGCCGTCGAGGATACCTGATGGATGCGAATGAAATGACGACGCTCGATCTGAGCAGCAAGACGGTCCTGATCACCGGCGCCTCGCGCGGCATCGGCGCGGAGACGGCGCGGCGCATGGCTGCGGCAGGCGCGCGCGTCATCATCAACTTCCACAGCAGCGACGCCGCGGCCGAGGCGGTCGTACGCGAGATCGGCGAGAGGGCCGTCGCCATTCGCGCCGACGTCGCCGATCCCAAAGCCGTGAAAACGCTGATCGACGAAGTCGTGTCGCGCTTCGGCACGATCGATATCCTCGTCAACAACGCCGCCGTCTTCGAATACAACCCGTTCGACGGCGATGACTACGACGCATGGCAGCGCGGTTGGAAACGAACATTCAATCTGAACGTCTTCGCCGCCGCCAACGCCGCCTGGCTGGCCATGCGCGCCATGCGCCGCAGCGGCGGCGGCAAAATCATCAACGTTGCCTCGCGCGCCGCGTGGCGCGGCGAAACCGAATTCGCTGACTACGGTGCCTCGAAAGCGGCTCTTGTCAATCTCACCCGCTCGATCGCCCGTGCCTGCGCGAAGGACAACATCGTGGCCAGCTGCGTCGCCCCCGGCTTCATCGAAACGGAGATGGCCAAACCGGAGCTGGTCAAGCACTACGACGAGATCGTGAATCAGATCCCGCTCCGCCGCGTCGGCAGCGTCGGCGATGTGGCCGGCGTGATTCTGTTTCTGGCCTCGCCGATGGGCGATTACCTGAATGGCGTCACGATCGATATCAACGGCGGATCGTGGTTTCAGTGAGATCTGTCATCCAGAGCCGCCGAAACCGGGAGTCGCGTAGCGACGGAATGGCGCAGGACGGCGAAGGAACTCAAAATGCGCAGGCCGAGCCGCAGCCCGCATAACGCGCGCACGGTCCTGTCCGGAGCCCACGAGCTTTCCAGGGTTCCAACGCAGTTCGCGTAACTTGAGATCCTTCGCCGTCCTGCGCCGTTCCATCGCTACGCGACTCCCGGCTTGGCGGCTCTGGATGACACCTTTCGCTTCGGCGATTTCTTCACAGCGCTCGTGCCCACAGCTACCGCACTTTGCGCAGCAATCGCACCACACCCCTCGCGCCGCGCCAAACGTAGAGTGCAGGCAACGCGGCGACCGGCGCGGACGGAAAACTCTGGCGCATGAATCCAATCGGCGGGAGCGCCAACTCGCGCAGACGACGCAGACGGCCGCGCCATGAAAGCGCCTTCAGATCGCCGGTGAGAACCGCGCCTCGCGTACGGCCGGCATCGAGAAACGCCGCCGACGGCTCATCGCGACTTCGCTCATTTTCCGTCAGCCAATCGCGGGCGCGATCGTGCGGCGCGAACGCGAACCATTCGTCCGCCAGTTCGATCGAACGCTCGCAGATCGCCACCACGCGGCGCTCCGCAGCCAATCGCCAGAAGCGCGCGTGCTCGTCCGCGCTCATCGCTTCGCGCAGCAGGTGAATGTCGTAAAGCCAGATCAGCCGCTCGATGTCGTGGTGATGGGCGACGCGATGAATGCATGCGACGAGAAGCGCATCGACATGCGACGGCGCCAGCGCGTTCGACGCGATGCGCGGAATCGGAATGGCGCGCGCAAGCAACTCCTCGAACGGCAGCGCATCACGGACGACCGGCGAATTCGCAACATCCCAATGCACGTCGTAGACATGCCTGCCGCGCGCGAACGACTGCTGCCGGATTGCCAGCGTGTCGCCGCTGGTGAGCGGTGACGTGTATCCGCGGCCGAGCAGGATCTTCCGCACGTTCTCGAGATCGGATTCCGCGATGAGCAGATCGGTATCCCCTCGGGGCCGCAACTCCGGCGACGGGTAGATGTCATACGCCAGTCCCGTCCCTTTGATGATGAGGACGCGGATGCCATTCGTCTCGAACGCCGCCAGAACCTCGCGAACGTCCGCCAGCCGCGACGACTCCCCAATCGCTGCGTGAATGGCGAGGTCGCGCAGCGAAGGTCGAATCGGCCAGTCCGATGGCCGCGCGTAAACGAGCGGACCGAGTCCGTTTTGTCTAATCGATTCAACGAGCTGCGCTGCATCAGCGATCGTCGCGGCCGAAGGCCAATGCGCGCTCTCACCGCGCAACAACGCCCGAAACGGATCGCGCAGAGACGCAGGGATCGGCAACGCATCGGGAACATCAGCCATCGGTCTTCAGCCAACCTCTGCCGGCATCGCAAAAATTCGTTCACGCGGAGGCGCGGAGTCGCGGAGAGAAGCATTCACTGCGGCGCGGAGTTTGCTACTTGAGCAGCTGAACATGTCCGCAATCGTCGTTCTCGTCATCGCTGCCCTGGCAGTAGTTCTTGCCCTCGGCTTAGCCTACCTGCCGCTTCGGCTCCTCGTCGGTCACATCGCCAAAAACGTCCGCGAATTCATCCAGCGACAGCGCGAGCGCCGCACTGTGGATCGCGCCACGCCGGACCGCAGAAAAGTCGCGCCCTAGCGATTTTCCGCCACGGCTTTTTCCACCGCGGCCTTCAGCTTCGCATCGTTCGGCATGATCGCGCCGATTTGCCGCCAGACGATTTTGCCGTTGCGATCGAGCAGGAGTGACGTCGGAAGCACCGTCGTCTGCAGCAGATTGGCGATGCGTCCCTCGGGATCGACAGCGATCGGATACGTGATCTTTTGCTCCGTCACGAATGTCTTCACCGCCGCCGTCTCGCCCTCATCGACGCTCACGCCGATGACCTTCAGCCCCTTCGCCGCGTACTGATTCTGCAGCGCCTGCAGCTCGGGTGTCTCGAAACGGCACGGACCGCACCACGTCGCCCAGACATTGAGGAAGATGACGTTCCCCTTTTCGCTGGCCAGGTTCAACGGCTTGCCGTCGAGATATTTGGCCGTGTACGCCGGCATCGGATCGCCGACGTCGGTGCGCGCTGACGCCAGTTCGGCCGGCTCCGCATTGGATGCGTGAGCTCCAGTCGACGTCGATGACGTCGCGGTCGTCGCCGGCTTGGTGGGATTGACAGGTTTGGTTTCGTGTTTCGCGCACGCGACGCCGAGGACGACGGCGCAAAGCGTGGCCAGAGTCGATTTCATAGACGTAGTCACCGTATTCGAGGTTTGATTATTGCCAATCGTCAGCTGTTTCACAGCCCTTCGCCCGGTTTCGTCGGTTGCATCTGCAGCGCGTCGTTCACGCGGTTGAAGTAATTGAACAATCCTGCCATCGCCGAGATCTCCACGATCTCTCCTTCGTCGTAGTGTTGCCGCAACCTCGCGAACAGTGCATCGTCGACGCGGTTCGCATCGATCGTGAGCTGCTGCGCGTACGCCAGCGCCGCCTTCTCCCGCTCGTCGAACGGTCCGGTTTCAAAATCGAGCAGCGCGTTCATCTGATCTTCCGTTGCTCCGTGCCGCGCAGCCTGCGCGGTGTGCGATCGAGTTCAATACTCGCAACTGTTGATGCGCGAGACGAGCGTCGCCACCAGCTCTTTCGTCCGCACCGGCACCGTTCCGGTGTTCGTCACGGCGTCCATGTGCGCCATCATCGTCTTCAGAATTTCCGGCCGGTGCGCATACACGCGAAACATGTTCGGCACGTTGCCGCGCACGGCGCCGATCTGCTCGAACTTCTCGCGCACGTCGGCAGGAACCTGATCCTTCGTGAGCTTGGTGAGGCGGGACATCGTTTTCCTCCGGACAGCAAAACGCCCCGCGTTTCCGCGGGGCGCAATCGTAAGCGAATTGATGAAGATCGAGCGTTACTCTTCCGTCTCGGTCTTGCCCTGCTTGGCCACTTCCGGCTCCGCGGCGGCCGCCTCCGGCGTCGCCACTTCCGCAACCACCTCGGCACGTGCCGTGGTGACGCCGACGATGACGCGGTGCGGATCTTCTTCGACCTTCACACCCTCCGGCAGCTTGAGATCCGAGATGCGGACCTGCTGGTGCGCGCCGAGGTTCGAGATGTCGACTTCGATCGTGTCGGGGATGGCGTTGGGGAGACACTCGACGTGAAGTTCGCGCATCTGCCAGTCGAGGATGCCGCCTTCTTTGACGCCGATCGAGTTGCCGGTGAGATGCACCGGAATGGTCAGGCGGACCACTTCGTCCATCGCCACGCGCACGAAATCGACGTGCGTCATGCGGCGGGAGATCGGGTCCATCTGTGTGTCCTTGATCATGGCGTGGCGCTGCTGATCGGTGCCGGCCATCTTCAGCAGGAAGATCGAGCGCATGCCGTGCTCGCTCTTCTGAATCAGATCGACGATCGCCTTGCGCTCGACGGTGATCGCCACCGGCTCTTTATGACCGCCATAGACGACCGCCGGGATCTTGTTCTCCTGACGCACCTTCTTCGCGTACTCTTTTCCCGAGCGCTCGCGACGGGTAACTTCGAGGGTGACCTCAGCCATGATGCAGAAACTCCTTTAGCAGTTTGGACAGCGAAACGATGTTAAGCCGTTGATGGGGCTGGGTATTCCTGCTTTTGTCATCCAGAGCCGCCGCAGCCGGGAGTCGCGAAGCGACGGACCGGCGGAGGACGGCGAAGGATCTCAAGCTACGCAGCTTGCGTTGAATCCCAGCAGGTTTTCAGCCGGAGCTGCGCATCTTGAGATCCTTCACCGTCCTGCGCGACTCCGCGCTTCGCGCTACGCCGCTCCGGCGGTTCAGGATGACAACCTACATCTCGAACAACGAACTCACCGAATCCTCGTCGTGAATCCGCTTGATGGCCTGTGCCAGCAGGTCGCCGACCGAGAGCGTGGTCAGCTTCGCGCACTCCGCCTGCTTGTCCGCCATCGACATGCTGTTCGTGGCGATCACGTGCATCAACTGCGAGTTGTTGATGCGCTGGATGGCCGGGCCGGAGAGCACCGCGTGCGTGCATGACGCCGAGATCGAGCGCGCCCCTTTCGCAAGCAGCGCGTCGGTCGAATGGATCAGCGTTCCGCCGGTGTCGATGATGTCGTCGACGACGAACACGTTGCGGTCTTCCACATCGCCGATGATGTTCATCACCTCGGTCTGATTCGCGCCGGTGCGCCGCTTGTCGATGATGGCCAGCGTCGCGCCGAGGCGCTTCGCGTACGCCCGCGCGCGTTCCACGCCACCGGCATCGGGCGAGACGATCGTCAGATCTTCCAGGCCGAGGTCGCGCAGGTGGCGGACGATCACGGGAGCGGCGAACAGGTGATCGACCGGGATGTTGAAGAAGCCCTGAATCTGCGACGCGTGCAGATCGAGCGTCAGCACGCGATCGGCGCCGGCGGCGGTGATCAGATCGGCAACGAGCTTCGACGTGATCGGCACGCGCGGCTTGTCTTTCCGATCCTGCCGCGCATAGCCGTAATACGGCAGCACGGCCGTCCCGCGGCTGGCCGAGGAGCGCTTGAATGCATCGAGCATGATCAAGAGCTCCATCAGGTTGTCGTTCACAGGCGGCGCCGTCGGCTGGATCACGAAGACGTCCGCGCCGCGGACGTTCTCATCGATCTGCACGTAGTTCTCGCCGTCAGAGAAGCTGTACAGCGAGACATGCCCGAGCGCGATCTCCAGCAACGCGCAGATCTCCTGCGCGAGCGCTGGATGGGATCGGCCGGTGAAGACCTTCAGAGGACCGTACAAGCGGGCGCGATTATAGGTGAAGCAGTGGATCAGTCGATCAGTGATCAGTAGATCGGGAACGAGAGTGCTGATCGACTGATCACTGACCGGCTGATCCACTCCGCCGGAATGCTCCGAAAGACACTGCCGTTAGCGCACACGATCATGAGAGGAACACACGGGTGGGCTGAAGTTTCGCGCGAGCGCAAGCGCGAGATCATCGATGCCATCGTCGCGAACACGCCGACGACAGGGCCCGTGCACGCGGAGCTCGACCTCACCGATCGCTGCAACGTGGCCTGCTACTTCTGCAACCAGCAGGATCTGCGCACGAAGGACCAGATTCCTTTCCAGAAGACCACGGAGCTGATCGACGAGCTGGCCTCCACCGGCCTCCGCTCCGTGCGCCTCTCCGGCGGCGGCGATCCACTCTTTCATCGTGAGATCAACGACGTCCTCGCGCATCTCGCGAAGCGCAGCATCGTCGTCGACAACGTCACTACCAACGGCGTCGCGCTGAGCCGCGAGATCGCCGAGTACCTCGTGCAGAACAAGGCGCGCGAGGTGATCTTCTCCCTCAACGCCGTCGACGCCGCCGACTACGCCCGCATGATGAAGGTGAAGCCGGCGCTGTTCGACAAGGTCATCACCGCGATCAAGACGCTCGTAGAAGTGCGCGGCGATTCGATCTACCCGTCGATCGTCACGCAGTTCCTCCTCGACCGTTCGAACGTCACGCGCATGGTCGAGATGTACGACCTCGGACGCTCGCTCGGCGTCGACCGCATCGCGATGAACGCGGTCCTCGAAATCCCGCGCGAGCGCATCGACCGCGAGCTGCTACTCCGCCCCGAGGATACCGAACTGGCCGAGCCGTACGTCGAGGAAGTGATGCGCAAGGATTCCGACATCGGCCTGCTCCAGATCGACTTCGCAGTCTACGGCTGGAACACGATGATGACCGCCGTCCGTGAACGCGTCGGCGTCGTGCAGACCAACATGTATCCGGTCGCGCCGTCCTTCAAAGACCGCAACGACGGCTGCTTTTTCGCCTGGTACACCGCGGCGGTCACCGGCAACGGCGACATCCGACCCTGCTGCCTCCTCCTCAACCCCGACGTCCCGCCCCTCGGCAACATCCACGAGAAGTCGATTTCCGAGCACTGGCGCGGACCTGCCTTCCAGCAGATGCGCGACGAGATGCGCGAAGTCCTCCTCCGCCGCGGCAAGATCGAATACGACCCGAAACGCTTCCAGATCCTGAAGGAAGTCTGCGTCAAGCCCGGCCTCTGCTGGCTGAAGAACATGTACTTCAAAGTCGATGAGGAGTTCTACGCCGAGCTCGACGCGAAGCTGGAAGCCGTCCGCAAAAAAGAGGTCCGTTGGATCGGTACTCCGAAGCAGGTCAAACGCCGCGCCGACGTCTTCCTCTACGATCACCCGAAGGTCAAAGAGTTCATCAACACCGACCATTGGCGCCGGACCTACGACTGGCTGCGCGACTCATCCCGTCCGCTGCGCGTCGCGCTGAAACGCCACCTCCGCATCAACCTCACCGACGCCGCGTAGTACAATCGCCGCCCTTCCCGATCGCGCCCATAGCTCAGCTGGATAGAGCGTCAGCCTCCGGAGCTGAAGGTCGTAGGTTCGAATCCTACTGGGCGCACCACACTAACCTTCCTAAGCAGCGGCTTACGGCTCATTACGATGTCAATCGGCATGGGGCTTGGTGGCGTTTCAGTTGCCGAGCAGGGTGGCAACCTATCGCCAAACCTATAACCCGCATTCGACCACGTAACGATTGCCGCGGAGTTTGCGACTCTAATTACGCGGTGGATTCGCGGTCTGCAGACTCGAAATGATCTGCGCATCGAGTTCCTCGTTCAACGTGCCGATGGATGATCCGGAGGCAGCCACGCGAAGATAAACACAGAGGCAAGCTCGAAGCAGTTCGCCAGCATGCGAGATGAATTCTCCCGCAGGCATGGACTCTGTTGATCCGTATCGCTTCACCTTTTGCTTCTTCAACGCGACGTGAAGGGGCACACCCTCATGAACTACCTGTGAGCGCACGTCGTAGAACTTCTTCATGAAAGTGGATGTGGCGTCGGGTTTGTAGGTCTCGCGCAGGAGCGCAGCGGTCCGAAGGGCAAGGCGGTATCGCAGTTCATCCTTGACACCGTGAAGCACTGACGCCTCATACGCGATTGCAAAGTCAACCACCCGGTCATCAGGAGTGCTCCGCGCGTACGACAGATTGAAACGGCGCAACGCGATATCCAGCGCGGCGAGCGTGCCATTCGCATTCGCTTTCTGAAGCGAATTGAAGATCTCTTGCACCTGCGCAATCTCGCAGCCGCGCAGTTCAAACCTGTCTGGTGAGAGGTCCTCGTCTGTACGGTACGGCGTTTGGTTTCCCATATGCGACATCCCGTGCTCCTCCTCAAGGTGCGCATAGATTGGTGCACCGACTTGTCCACTCTTCAGAAGGCGGAGTGCGGTGACCAGGTGGCCTGCTTCGCTTCGCAACTCGGCTTCGAATGGGCCTACCGAAACGGCGCCGTGCTTCATCGCCTTTTCGTGAACGCCGCAGTAGCTGAGCTTTAGCGTTGAGCGAAGGAGGTCAAGGAGCCGGATCATCTCAACGTGAATGGAGCCGGGTCCCCATAGCCGACTCTTTTCGTCATCGCCGAGCGGATCGAGTGTGAGTCGCCCGAATGTGATTGGCACGACCTCGCTCGACAGATTGATCAGCGGTACGGAAAAAGACCACGGCTGCGGCTCCGTACGGGATCGAATGAACGAGATGGCAGCGTTTCGGAGAACCTCGTCGGGTGGCTCCAGCGACTTTGCCTCTTCAGCAGTGGCAACAATCTGTGGCAGAAGGCCCTGCACCAACTCTGGGTTCATCGCTTCGAAGGAAGGGTCGGCGATGCGTTGGCCGTCGTTGCCGGTAACGGTAGGCGGGAACAACACGCCCGCCTCGAGAAGCGTTCTAACGCTTGCTTCGATTGTGGCATCGTTCCAGAGCTTGGCATCCCATATCGTGTCCACAAGCGGCCAGTAGCGCGGACGGAATTCGCCGTCGTCGTAGAAGTCTTCGCCTTCGAACAAGACGCGATGCCGTAGGCGTGTCTGGATAACCACATCAACGGCCGCCTCCCGCAGACGAGTTAGAACAACTCTGGCGAAGGCTTGAAACGCCTCGACTAGCTCTCGCTCAGCCGTGCTGCCAGCGTCGATGGAAGTCATGTTGCGAGAGAATATCGCGGGTGAAAACCACCGATCACGCAGTCCCCTACACAGGCATCGAATTTAGCGCGAGAAGTTTCGATTCGACGATGAGCGTCAGATCGCGATCCTTTGAAAGAATCAGCGCATCGTGATGCGCAGCGAGGTTTGCGATCACGCAGTCGATTGTGGATCGGATCGTAATTCCGCGGGCACGCAGGCGGCGGAACAGGTCGGCCGCCTCGAGATAGGTGTCGGGCTCCTTTGGCGATAGCCAATCCATCTCGCGAAAGTGCCGTTCGATATTCACACGGCCCTTTGTCTGCCGCAAACCCTGCAGAACCTCGGACACAATGAGACCGCAGGTGACGACATCCGCCTCTTCGCGGATCAGGTTCGCGAGTGTTTCGGCCTGCGGGCTGGGATGCCCGTTAAAGAAGTCGACCCAGACCGAGGTGTCGACCAGAATTCTCATCGGCGTTTCCGGAGATCGTCGACGTTGCCGGTCCACTCGACCTTGCCGCGGAGATCGAGAAGCTGCCGTCGCCGCTTGGCGCGGGCGAAGCGGCGGAGCGCCTCATTCACAACCTCCGTCTTCGTCCGCCCTTCAGCAACCTTCATCGCCGCTTCAAGCGCGACATCATCGAGATTCAGCGTTGTTCTCATTCGTCTGCACTCCGGTGCATATCGTAACGCGATTCGTATGCACGCTCGCGCATCACGGACTTTGACGCATACCAGGCACGACCTCAGCATTACGCTTTGTCAATGGCTGCACCCCAGAGCGATGAATCCCCTCCCCTGAAGTTCCGCATTCTTCGCGCCGTCCCGATTCTCGTCGTGCTCGGGTTGCTCGTTCACTTCCTATTGCCACGGCTCGACACGATCGAGGACTCGCTGATCACGCTGCGAACGCTCAAGCCTTGGGCGATTGGGTTGAGCTTGGTCATGGAGGTGCTCAGCTACGTCGCGAATGGGGCGTTGCTGCAATCGGTCATTCAGATGGCGGGCGAGCGGATGTCGTTGCGGCGGGCCGCGGCGATTGAGATTGGGGCGGGATCGGTGGCGTTGGTCGCGGCGGGCGCGCTTGGGTTCGGTGCGGCGATCTACAAGTGGACGTCGAAGCGCGGCGTGGACGCGGATGCAGCGCTGCTGGCGAGCTGGTTGCCGTCGGTGTTTGACGCGGCGGCGTTGGTCTTGTTCGCCCTGGTCGGAGCGATCGAGCTCCTTCACCTGCATCAGCTTTCGCGCGTGACGGTGGTGGCGTTGTCGGTCGTGGTTTCGGTGCTGACGATCGTCATCGGCGGAGCGATTGCGCTTCTCGCGCGAAATGATTGGCTTCGCGCGCTCGCAAAACGGTCCGCGCGGTTGATCAAGCGCTTCCGGCCAGCGTGGGATGACGCTGGGCTGATCGCGGCGGTCGAGACCACGTCGGAGATGTGGGAGAAGATGCGCGGAGGCGGGTGGGTGCGGCCTGCGTCGTGTTCGATGATGGTGCTGACGTTCGATCTTCTTTGTCTTCGCTACGCCTTCCTCGCGGCGGGACATTCGCTCCACCTCTCCCTGCTACTCGCCGGCTACGGCGTCCCGCTGCTCCTCGGACGCGCCAGTTTTCTGCCTGGCGGAATCGCGGTCGTGGAAGTGGCCATGACGGCGTTGTACGGTGGCCTCGGCGTTCCGGCCAGCATCGCGGTCGTCGCGGTTCTGACTTACCGGCTCATTTCGTTCTGGCTGCCGGCGCTGGCCGGGATCCCGATCGCCGTCACGCTCCAGTCGCCGCGCCGGTGAACAAGCCGATGCTAATCACCGCTTGCCGTCCGAGGCCGCGAAGAGCTTCACAAACAAAGCGCGATCGGCAAAGAGGGCGATTTGACTATGGGTCTGCCATCCGTCCGCGCCGCTTCTGACCGCCAGCGGGCTCCAGACGAGGTGGAGGTTTATATCCGTTCCCGCATGGTGCCAGAACGCTTCGAAAGCGGGATTAACGACATTGATACCGGACGCGCCGCGGCCGGATACACCGGCGACTGTCAACATGGCGCGGACAAGGACCGGCCCCAGCGCCCTCCCCGGAAAACGGTTCGTGTAAGCGAACTCGTTCTGCGCCCGGTTGGAGGTCGTTCCTGTGGTCGCTGTTCTCGCGTAGGAGAGCGAGCCCCACACGTCATGACCTCTCACACGAAGGTACGTGTCGGCATCGAGTCCGAAAGATCGCTCCCGGCCTGAGAGATGCGACATCTCTCCCGTGGCTATGGAGGTGAGATCGGTATCGATTCGCTGGTAGCTCGCTGTGAACCGATATCGCAGCATGACCGGCGGCCCTGCCTGACCGCCGCCGCCCGTGCGATACCAGGCGAACTGCACCGTCTCCTTCGCGCCGGGAGGCGGCGCGGCAGGTATCGCGTCCTGGGACGGAGGCGTCGGAAAATAGATAGGGTTGCCGTCGCAAAAACACGCGCCGACCGGCGTGTCCTTACCAAACACTTCGCTGTGTTTGTAGTCGAACTGGAACTTTCCCCAGTAGAGGCTGTTCGCAAGCTCGGCAACGCCAACGTTTTGGTGAAGAGCGCGGTAGTCGTCTACATAGCCGCTTTCACCGCCGGCGACGAGGCGAGAGACGAAGAGCGTCCCGTGATACTGCCGAGGATCGACGGCGTCGTCGGGATCAAAGATCGGTCCTGGCTGGGCAGCACCCACGGTGCACCAGAGAGCAACAAGGGCGAATACGAGAGCGCGCGGGCACATCAGTTCACCGTCAACGTCAGGTTTATCAAGGGCATCTTCTTCAGACTGGCCGTATCAAGATCGATCGCAGTTGACGAAAGCGTCGGCGCACTACTGTCGCCTTTAGCTCGTTGAAGCGACAGCAGTCCCACCACCCCACTTCTATCAAAGCTGTACTCGTCCTTTTTCGGATTCTTTTTAAGCTTGATCGCACTGAGATTCAGTCCAAGCCCCCGGTCGTTCGGCGGAGCAACGCCGAGCTGCAACAACAGTTTCTCAGCAGGAAAGCGAACGTCCTGCAAGGTATGCTTCCCGACAAAGTTGCTCGCTTCCATGCACTGGCAGCTTCGAGAATCGCGAAACGTGCTGCTATTTTGAATTCTTCGGATATAACTAACGGAGATCGCGGGTTTGGTCTGGACGACAACCGGCCAGGCATCCTGCTCATCGCAAACAAACGTGAAGCGCGCCAGGTCTGCATATCGGTGGTCTGGGTCGGGAGCGGCTACCGCACGCTGACAGTCGGTGCGTGCACCTCCGAGGTGCAGGCTCGCACAGGCGTCCTGAATTACAAATTCATGATCGGGCAAAGAGAAGGTCCAATGCCTCATCTTTGAATCCAGCTCCTGCTGCTCAGTGCCATCCAAAACGAAAAAGATTTTGCCGGGTGCTTTGGCACACGGCTTGAGCTCGATCTCGACTCTTGTAGTCTTTTGGGCCTGTGCGGCCAAGGCGAAAACAATCACAATCAGAGCGGTGGCATGCCCCTGTCTGAACCACGACCTACGCGTCATTTGTACATTCTCCCCGTGATAAACGTTAGAATCCTGTCTCCAGTAAATGACTCGTGGGGTGATGCCACATTGCCATTCGACTCGTCGACATTAAGGTACAAGGTCACCCGATGAGATTTGATTTGTCCTTCGATCTCTGGCTTGGCAATATATGCGTGCTTTTTGTTATGCAACCCGAGGAAAGGCGGCACTGTCAAAGCGACGGTCGCTCGATCATCTTTCTGTATGACAATTCTCCCGTCGCGAATATCGATGTCTGGCAAGTTGAGTTGAACGTCATCGATATCAAGATCGTCAAAGCACAAACGACCACCCAACAGCGCGGACGGCTTTTGGCCAGCATTCCAAACCGTTAGATAAACGACGTTGGTATTCGCGCTGACGAACTTGAAGTTGGTGTGTGAGTTGCGATAGTACAGATAGCTTCCCAACGTATAGATTCCGGAGACGGCGGCAATGATGGCAACCACCGGCAGAGCCGCCGCGACTTCGGAGAAAAAGCGCCACCAACGTTGATACGTCTTGCAAATGGAGCACATCTTCGCCTCGGTCGGTATTCTTTTTTTGCAATTGACGCACTTCGTTCCGTCCGGGTCGGAGAAACACACCGGGCACTGTAATTTCTCAGTCCGCGACATCTCGCTGTCGCATACGACGCACTTTTTTTTCTCAGTTGCCGCCATTGGAGCATTTTCGGCCATGTCTAGCCTCCCTTCCGAATCGTCACCCATCCAACGCCCACCAGCAGAGTCGAAAGCAGCACCATTCCCCAGCCTGTAAGCGTCGGGCCGCCGGCTGCGATGCAGATTGTGTAGGTGATAGTGATGGCGCAGCCGTTGGCGTCGGTCACGAGGACATCGAACGTGGAACAGCCGGCCGTCGTCGGTGTGCCGGAAATCGTTGCAGTCGCCGGGGTCGTCTGCATGAAGATAAGGCCGGCGGGGAGCGGTCCGCTTTGGGAGAACATATACGGGGCTACTCCTCCGCTGGCCGTGATCACCTCGCTGTACGGGACTCCCGGCGTACCGCCCGGGAGCGTGGGTGGAGAAAGCAGCAGCGAACATCCGGCATCGATGGTCAGCGGATAGGTTGAGCCCGAGGCGGTACAGCCGTTCGAATCGATGGCCGTGACGATGATCGGGAACGGGCCGGCCTCCGTCGGCGTACCATCGAGGACTCCCGTAGCAGCATGGAACGTGAGACCTGCCGGCAATGCGCCGGCCTCACTGAATGTCGTCGTACCGGTCCCGCCATTCTGCGTGAACGTCTGGCTGAAGGGGATGTTGACCGTGCCGGTACTCGTAGTCGGGTTAGTAACCGAGATGATCTGGCAGCCGACAACAAGGCTGTACTTGGTGCTCGTGCCGGGGCAGCCGTTGTCGTCCACGGCGGTGACGAAGATCGGGAAGGTACCCTTCTGCAGCGGTGTGCCAGAGAGCGTGCCCTTGGTGTCTAGTGTGATGCCGGCCGGCAGAGTGTCGGGGGTGGTAAATGTCACGATACCGATGGCGTTCGTGGCGGAGAAATTCTGGCTGAAGGAGACGTTCACTGTGCCCGTGTTTATGGCGGGGTTGTTGACCGTGATGGTCTGACATCCGATGGTCAGGCTGTAGGTGGTGCCGTTGGCCGAGCAACCGTTGTCGTCGACGACACGGACGGTGATCGAGAAGAGGCCGGTCTGCGTCGGCGTCCCGGAGAGCACGCCCGTCGTCATCGACAGTGTCAAACCCGTCGGCAGAGTGCCGCTGTTGAGCGTGAACGTCTTCGTGCCGATTGTGTTGCTGGCAGTAAACGTCTGGCTGAAGGCGACGTTTACGGTGCCCGTGTTCACGTCGGGATTGGTGACGGTGATGGTCTGGCAGGAGACAGCGATCACGATCACGTAGGCCTGAGTGCCGGTGCAACCGTGAGAATCAGCGGCCGTGATCGTAAAGTCGAATGTGCCTGTCTTTGTGGGCGTTCCTGAGATCACTCCAGGGGTTGGAATGTTGAGCGTTAGGCCATCCGGAAGCTTCCCGGAACTAACGCTGAACGCATACGTCCCCGCCCCTCCATTGGCGGTGATCGTGATCGGAGCGTACGGCGTGCCCTGAACTCCTTTGGGCAAAGTCACCGGCGCCAGCGTGATGTGACCGCAGCAGAGGGAGACGTTGTTGCCATCCAGCGACACCACGCCCTGCGCGAGGAGCCGGCCGGAGACGGTCGCGCCGGCGTGCAGGGTGATGTCCTTGCGAGCCAGAACGTTTCCGAGGAACGCTGTGTCCGCGCCGATGGTGATTGAGTCACCAATCTGCCAGAAGATGTTGTTCTCGTAGCCGCCGTTGATCACGCGCACCGAGGAGCCGGCGGCGGTCGTGAGCGTCGTGCCGATCTTGAAAATCCAGACGGCGTTGGGATCGTTTGCGGCGTCGAGAATGAGAGTGCCTGTCAATTGCGCGGTCGACGTAAAACAGTAGACGCCGGGGCCGAGAGTCAATCCACTGATGGCGGTACTCAAAGTCTGAGTACACGTTCGGGTGGCCAGATCGTTGTAAGCCGATGTGGCGTCGCGTTGGGCCTGCCGCGCTACCGAATCATTGCGATAAGTCGCGCCGACCTTCACGGTGATCGATCCGCTGATCGTATTTCCGGGGCTGACGCCGAGGTTGCCGGTGACGACCGTCGATCCGGTGCTCGTGACCGACGAGCCGCCCAGGACGGCGAAGCTGTCGGCGGCGCCGAGGGATGGCGGAACGGGCGATTGGCCGCGGAGAAGCGTGGGAGCTCCCGCGATCGCAAGAAACCACAGTCCGAGGCGGAGCCTCGAATGAAGCCGCATGACGGATTTCCCGCCTCACCCTCTGACGACGGTTCGTTGTTGACCGTGAACGCGCAAGCGCCAGAGACGGTTAGGGAACCGACTCTCGCGCACCAGGACCCGGTAAGTAGTGTATTCCGGCATGATAGCGTTTCATGCATTCCTGAAACAATTGGCGGCAGCCAGTTTTCTGCCGGATGGAATCGCAGTCGTGGAAGTTGCCGGGGGGAAATCAGAAGAAGTCGTGATCGACAGGGCCGGACTCGTTTTGATCCGCAGATGACGCAGATGGGACGCAGATCGCGTTTTGGAAGAGGCTTCTGACCTTTTCGAAAAGTCTTTTTGACCTTTTCCAAGAGATTCCGGGGGGTTTCGAAGAGGCTCCAGACCTTTTCGAATAGGTGTTTCGACGTCTTCCAAAAGGTCCCGGACCATTTGGAAGAGGCTCCAGACCTTTTCGAAGAGGCTCCAGACGTTTTGGAAGAGGCATTCGGACATTTCCCAAAAGGTCCTGGACCTTTTCGAAGAGGTATCCGGACCTCTCAAAGAGGTGTGGCGCGTTTTAGAAGATGGCTCAGGCGTTTGAAATCAGTGTTCCGGCGCCGGCCCCTCGGATGCGGTCACATCCGGCACTGTGTGGCCGCGGTGGCAGGTGTTGCAGGTGATCGTCTGGCCGTGGGGGTTGACGGCCTTCGCGATCTGGTCGTTGGCGCCGCGGGTCATCCGCATCATGGCGCGGGCGACGTTCTTTTCGGGTTTGGCATCCGAGGCGAAGTCGAGTTGCTCTTTGGATCCGGGGGGGTTGGAGACGTGGCAGTGATCACAGCGCGTGCCGAGGGCTTTGGCGAATCCGCGCATGTTGGCGATGAGTTCGTCGTGGCTGATGTTCTGCGGGAAAACCTGGAGATTGTGAAACTCGCCGGTGTCGGCGGCGCGTGATGCTTGCGCTTTCTGTTGCTGCATGGCCGCGCAGGCCGCGAGAAGAAGTCCGAGTCCGAGGGCGAGAGTGCGTACGACGTTCGACATACCGCGAGTTCCTCCGGCCGGCGATTCTGCAAAAGCCGCGCGCGAATGGCAAGGTAAGGTTTGGTTAACGAAGTTAGCTCTTAGCTCTTAGCTGTTAGCTCTGAGGAAAACCGGCAACTCCCGACTCCAGACTCCCGACAGCCGACAGCCGACAGCCGACAGCCGACAGCAAAGGCTAAGAGCTAAGAGCTAAGAGCTAAGAGCTAAGAGCCAAAAGCTACCACCCGATCCCGTAGTCCTCGCCGTGATTGCTCGATCCGCCCCACAGCGTGCCGTGGGCGCGGTCGATCATGATGGCGTTGATGGGGCCCGAGGTGCGGTCCTCGAACGTCATCGTGTAGCCCATCCTCCGCAGTTCGCCGCGCACCCAGGGCGGTTCGGCGGAGTTGAGGAGGATGTTGCCGGGCTTGATGTCGTGTGCGCCGAAGGAGCTGTGCATCTGGAAACTGTTAATGTTCGGCGCCTCGGTCGCTTCTTGAATGGTCATCCCGAATTCGACGACGTCGAGGAAGAACTGGAGGAGGTTCTGATCCTGGCTGTCGCCGCCCTGGACGGAGAAGACCAGCCACGGCGCGGCGTCTTTGAACGCGAGCGTCGGCGTGAGCGTGACGCGCGGATGCTTGCCCGGCGCGACGACGTTGAACGGACCTTCGGCGGGATCGAGGACGAAGCTCTGCATCAGTTCGCTGAGGCCGACGCCGGTGTTGCCGGCGACGACGGCGGGCAGCCAGCCGCCGCTCGGTGTGACCGATACCGCCCACCCTTCCGCGTCGGCTGCTTCGACCGAGGTCGTGCCGGCGTAGAAGGCGAAGAGGTAGTCGTCGGAAAGCGACGGTGTGGCTCGCAGGAACTCGTTGCGGCGAAGTGCGCCCGATTCCGGCGTGCCGGCCGGCTTCGGCGCGGGTTTTGGCGCGTCCCAGTTTTTCAGCAGATCGGGATACGGATTCACCGTGCGCTGATACGGATACGGATCGCCCGGCTTGATCTTCGGATCGTTGTGATCGGCATTGATCAGTTTCGCGCGCTCCTTCGCGTAGTCCTTAGAGAGAAGGCCGAGGACCGGTTTCGGAGGATCGACGTAGATGTCGCCGTAGTAGAAATCGCGGTCGGCCCAGGCCAGGCTCATGGCCTGGTAGACGGTGTTGATGTAGCGCGGTGAGTTGTAGCCCATCGACTTGAGGTCGAAGTTCTCGAGGATGTTGAGCGCCTGCAGCATGGCTGGGCCTTGCGTCCAGACATTGAGCTTGTAGACGTCGATGCCTTTGTAGTTCGTGGAGACCGGCTCCTCGATCCGCACTTTCCAGTTCGCCAGATCCTCCTCGGTGAACAGGCCGCCCTGCTCGCGCGTGCCGCGGACGATTTCCTTGGCGATGTCGCCTTTGTAGAAGCGATCGTACGCGGCGTAGATGGCGTCCTTGCGCGACTTTCCCTTCTTCAGCGCCTGTTGCTCGGTGTCGACGAGCTTGCGCAGCGTGGCGGCGAGATCGGGCTGGCGGAACATCTCGCCGACGTACGGGCCGGGATGTTTGGCGTCGTCGGCGTGAGTAAAAAAGACTTTTTTTGAATACGGCCAGTTCTTCAGCTTCTCTTTGTTGCGGTCGATCGTGCCGGCTGACTGTCCCTCGATCGCGTAGCCGTCAGCCATCTCGATCGCCGGTCCGAGGACATCTTTCAACGACAGGCGGCCGTACTCCGCGACCATGGTCATGATGCCGCCGGGCGTTCCGGGAGTGACGGCGGCGAGGACACCTTCATCGGGCGGATGCGTGAAGCCTTTTCCTTTGTAGAACTCCGGAGTTGCGCCGGTCGGAGCGACGCCGAGGGCGTTGATGCCGATGACTTTTTTCGTGTGCGGATCGTAGATGAGGGCCTGCGTCTCGCCGCCCCAGGAAAGCGTGTCCCACATCGTGCAGTCGGCGGCGATCATGGCCGCTGCGGCATCGACGGCGTTGCCGCCCTTCTGAAAAATCATCGCGCCGGCTGTGGCGCCGAGCGGCTTGCCGGTGACGGCCATCCAGTGCGAGCCGTGCAGCGGTGGCTTCTGCGTGCGCATCAGCGTTTGCTGTGCGAATGCCGAGGCAGCGAGGAACGTGAGAAGAAGGGCGATGCGCGTTTTCATCGCCGCGTATCGTAGAACAAGGAGAAAACCTCTTCACCACAAAGACACAGAGGACACAAAGAGATCCCTTTGTGTCCTCTGTGTCTTTGTGGTGGAAACGATTTACGGCGCCACTTCGAGCAACTCGAAACTTCCCGGCAGAACGGGCGGGCGCGGACGCGGATTTTTCTCCGTCGGTGCGGGGGCGTCGCCGAACTTCGCGGCTGGGAGAAAGATGTGATGCGTCTTCGGGTCGAGCGCCATGGTTCGTGCGCTGCGTTGGGTGGCGACGTTGTCGACGACGTCGTATTTGTCGGGTGACGCTTCGTGGACGACGGTCAGCGTCGCGCTCTGGCCGTTCGAGGCGAAGGCAAGTTGCTTCTCGTCGTCGAAGGCTGCGGCGTCGGTACCCTTGCCGGTCGGGACGGTCGTGACGACGTGTCCGTTCGTCGAGTCGACGACGGCCATCATCTCGTTCTCGCAAACCGTGAAGAGACGATGGTGCTTGCGGTCGATGGCCAGGCCACTCGGCGACTCGCAGGGTGCGAGTTTCCACCGCGCCGTAACGACATTGTTCTTCGCATCGATCGAGACCAGTTCGCTCGTGTCTTCGACATTGACGAAGACGCGGCCCGCGCCATCGCTCACGCCGAACTCCGGCTTGCCGCCGAGGTCGATCGTAGCGACGACTTTGCCGTGCGTGTCGAACACCGTCGCGTTCTTTCCGCGGCCGTTGAACGTGAACACGTGCTTCGTCGACGGCTCGAACAGGACCGCGTCAGGGTTGTCGCCGGTGGTCTTCACGTCGTTGATGCGGTTGAGCGTCTTCAGATCGAAGATCGACATCATGCTCACGCGGCCGCTGGAGATGAATCCGCGTCCGCCGTCGTGATCGATGGCGATGCCGTGCACGCCGAGGGTGTCGGGGATCAGGCCGACGACCTTGCCGGCGTCGATGTCGACGACTTCCACGCGGTCGCCGTGCGAGACGTACGCGCGGCGCGCGACGGCGTCGATCGCGACGTAGTCCCAACCGCCGGTGCCGCCGATCGGGATGTGCCGCGAGACGTGCCAGGCGGCGAAGGCGGTCGCAGCGACGGCGAGCGAGAGGAAAACGAAGAGCGCGCGTTTCATGGGCGCGGAAGGTATCGCCGAACAGATAACGGCGCAATAAATCTGGCTAGGAAGCCACTGCAGGCTCGCGCACTTCGAACCAAACCCTGCTCGTGATCGCAACCACGATCAGATCGAGCAGGATGTAGAGGATCCCTACTCCGCTGGGCGGATTCGCCGAATGCAACCCGAGGAACGGTACCTCGGGCGCCCATCTCCAGTTGCCGATCGCCGTCCCCACGAGCTCGAGGATGATCGTGTAGACGAAGCAGGCCGACAGCAGCAGGCGATTCTTCGAGACGGAGATGAGCGCGACGGCGCCGAGCCACCAGAGAAAGCCCCAGACGTCGTGTTTGAATCCGAGGCTCGCGACGGCGAGGACGCTGCCGGCGATCACCACCCAACGCGTGATCATCGCGCCGCGCATTCGCACTGCTTGCTGTCGCGCGGTTTCGGCGGCGAGCGTGTAGAAGAGTCCGTGGCCCGGCGGAACGTAGAGCGGAATGACGGCGTGCCGATACGAGTACAGGCCCCATCCGATCGACAGCACCACCTCCCCGATGGTCGCCACGATCACGCAACAGACGATCTGCCGCAACTGAACCTGCGACGTTCGCGCGAAGAACCAGAGGAAAAGGACGGTGGCGGTGCCGAGGGCGAATTGCTGCGGAAGGCCATCGCGATCGAGCAGGAGCAGCGTGATCATGAAGACCGCGGATGCGGTGACGAAGGTGACGAAGCGCGATTCCATCGGGACGTTCCGCGCAGTCTACGACCTGATGGATGAAACGGATTCGGCGAAGGCACCACTATTGGTTGATCGCGATCACATCCGCTTCGAAGGTGCAGACGTAGTTTTGCTCATAAGACCTTTTTCACGCGGAGTCGCGGAGACGCGGGGAGAGGCCATTCTCCGCGGCTCCGCGGCTCCGCGTGAAAAGCTTTATTTGAGGTAGCACGCTATAATCCGCGGCTTCACCGTCCAGAGAGGGAACGCGTCCGCGATTGCGTCGACGTGTGTTCAAAAAGGGAGAGGTTCATGTCCAAGGTTCTGCGAGTGTTCGTACTCGCCGCGCTTGGCGCGGTTGCGCCGGCGGCGTTGTTTGCCACGAACGTCGATCTGCGCGTCGTCAGTGTCACAGGCTCGCCGAATCCGATCACGCTCAACACCGGCAACATTACCTACACGGTCCAGGTCTTCAACGCCGAGAGCACCACCGCCGGGACGAGCCCTGTCCTCACCAGCACCATTCCTTCGAGCTCAACCTACGTCTCCTCCTCGGCCACCGGCGGCGGAAGCTGCTCGCAGTCGGCCGGAGTCGTGACCTGCAACTGGACGTCGATTCCAGCTTCGAGCAATTACTTCGTGACGATCGTCGTCACGCCGACGGCTGGCGGATCGCTGACGCTGTCGTCATCCGTGTCAGGTGCCGATCCTGATCCAACGCCGGCCAACAACACGGCCAGCGGATCGGTGACGGTGAACGACCAGATCGACCTGCGCGTCGTCAGCGTCACCGGATCGCCGAATCCGATCACGCTCAACACCGGCAACGTCACGTACACCACCCAGCTCTTCAACAACAGCACCTCGCAGGGAACGGGCACGGTGCTGACGATGACCATCCCTTCGGCCTCGACGTTCGTTTCGGCGTCGGTCACCGGCGGCGGGAGTTGCTCCCAAACATCCGGCGTGGTGACCTGCAACTGGACGTCGATCGGAGCGTCGGTCAACTACTTCGCAACGGTGGTCGTCACGCCGACCGCGGGCGGAACGGCGACCCTGTCGGCCAGCGCCTCAGGCACCGAGGCGGACTCGAATAACGCGAACAACACGGCCAGCGGATCGGTGACGGTGAACGACCAGATCGATCTGCGCGTGGTCAGCGTCACCGGGTCGCCGAATCCGATCACGCTGAATACCGGCAACGTCACGTACACGACGCAGCTGTTCAATAACAGCACCTCGCAGGGGACGGGCACGGTGCTGACGATGACCATCCCGTCGGCCTCGACGTACGTTTCCGCGTCGGTCACGGGCGGCGGGAGCTGCTCGCAGTCGGCCGGCGTCGTCACCTGCAACTGGACGTCAATCGGAGCATCAGTCAACTACTTCGCCACCGTCGTCGTCACGCCGACTGCCGGAGGAACGGCGACCCTGTCGGCCACGGCCTCGGGCACCGAGCCCGATTCGAACAACGCCAACAACACGGCCAGCGGATCGGTGACGGTGAACGACCAGATCGACCTGCGCGTGGTCAGCGTCACCGGGTCTCCGAATCCGATCACGCTCAACACCGGCAACGTCACGTACACGACGCAGCTGTTCAACAGCAGCACCTCGCAGGGGACGGGCACGGTGCTGACGATGACCATCCCTTCAGCCTCGACCTTCGTTTCGGCGTCGGTCACCGGCGGCGGGAGCTGCTCGCAATCGGCAGGCGTCGTGACCTGCAATTGGACCTCGATCGGAGCGTCGGTCAACTACTTCGCCACGGTCATCGTCACGCCGACCGCGGGCGGAACCGCGACACTGTCGGCCACCGCTTCCGGCACAGAGCCTGATTCGAACAACGCCAACAATACGGGCAGCGGATCGGTCACCGTGAACGACCAGATCGACCTGCGCATCGTCAGCGTCACCGGATCGCCGAACCCGATCACGCTCAATACCGGCAACGTCACGTACACGACACAGCTCTTCAACAACAGCACCTCGCAAGGAACGGGCACGACCCTGACGTTGACTATCCCGGCTGCTTCCACCTTCGTCTCGGCGTCGGTGACCGGCGGCGGGAGCTGCTCGCAATCCGCCGGCGTCGTGACCTGCAACTGGACCTCGATCGGAGCATCGGTCAACTACTTCGCCACCGTCGTCGTCACTCCCACCGCAGGCGGAACGGCAACCCTGTCCGCCAGCGCCTCCGGCACCGAGCCCGACTCGAACAACGCCAACAATACGGGCAGCGGATCGGTCACGGTCAACGACCAGATCGACCTGCGCGTCGTCGGCATCAGCGGCACGCCCGATCCGGTCACCTTCGCCGGCGGCAACGTCACCTTCACCATCCAACTCTTCAACAACAGTACCTCGCAGGGGACGAACCCGGTCCTGACCGTGACGCTCCCGTCGAACTCGACCTACGTCTCCTCCACGCCGACGAACAGCGGAACGTGTACGCCATCCGCCGGGACGGTGACCTGCAGCTGGAGCTCGATCGGCGCATCGGTGAACTTCTTCCCGGCCATTGTCGTGACGCCGACCATTCCCGGAACGCTCACGCTGTCGGCAAGCGCAAGCGGCACGCAGCCCGACCCGAACAGCGCCAACAACAGCGCCAGCAAGACCACGACTGTCACGCCGACGTCGTGCACGGCTATCCCGAGCGGCGCCGCGGCGTGGTACCGCGCCGAGAACAACGGCGTCGATTCGGCCGGCCCGAATTTCGCCACCGCCAGCGGCGGCGCAACGTACACGTCCGGCAAGGCCGGTCAAGCCTTCAGCTTCGACGGCGTCAACGACTCCGTGAACGCTCCGATGTCCGCCAGTCTGCAACTCACGACTGGAGCGACCGTCGAGTTCTGGATGAAAGGCGATCCCTCCAATAGTCTGACCAGCTGCTGCCAGGGGTTGGTAGCCACCGACATGTACGCGGTGGAGATCGCGAGCGGCGGCATCCATTTTGGGCTCAGCACCGACAACGGCGTGACGCAGCCATTCCCCAGCAGCGGCGTGGCCGCGATCAGCACGAATCAGTGGCACCACATCGCCGGGACGTATGACGGCGCGACGATCGCGCTCTACATCGACGGCGTTCTGGCGGCGAGCAGCGCGCACACCGGAACGATTTCATCGAACAGCGGTTTCCTCTCCATCGGCTCCGAAGATGGACGCACCGGCACATGCCCCGCCTGCGTCGGAACGCGCTACTACAAGGGTCTGATCGATGAAGTCACCGTCTACAATCGCGCGCTGACAGCGACGGAGATCCAGACCGTCTTCGGCGCCGGGACGTTCGGCAAGTGCTACGTCGCCGCGCCCGCGCCGGCCATCGCCGGCTTCACGCCGAGCTCCGGCAACACGGGAGCGAGCGTCGTCATCACCGGTACGGACTTTACGGCCGTCAGCGCCGTCAACTTCAACGGCGTCGCGGCCACCTTCACCGGCAACAGCAGCACGCAGATCACGGCCACGGTTCCCGCGGGCGCCACGACCGGCACCATCTCGGTCGTCGCCGGCGGCGGCACCGGCACGAGCGCGAGCGCGTTCACCGTCATCACTACGGCGCACTGGATCAACGCCAGCGGCGGCAACTGGAACACCGCCTCGAACTGGTCGACCGGCACTGTCCCGACGGCAGCGAACAACGTGGTCATCGACGCCAACGGCACCTACACGGTCAACCTCGACGTCAATCCCGCCTTCAACACGCTCACCGTCGGCGGTGGCACCGGCACGCAGACACTCGACCTCGGATTCAGCCACGACCTCACCTTCACGAATCCCGCAACCGTCACCGCCAGCGGCGCGCTGACATTCGGCAGCGGCCGGCTCCTCGGCGCAGGACCGCTGACCGTGAACGGCACGATGAACTGGACCGCCGACAGCGAGATGGACACCACGCTCACCATCGCTACAGGCGGAACGCTGAACGTCAGCGGCGCCGGCACGCGCCACCTCAACGGCGGGACGCTCAACAACGGCGGCACGGTCAACTGGAGCGGCGGCAACAACTTCTCCGTCTATAACGCCGGCGTCATCAACAACCTGGCGACGGGGTTGTTTGTCAGTACTAACGACCAGATCATCTACCAGAGTTGCTGCGCCGTCGGACAGGCGTTCAACAACGCCGGTACGTTCCGGAAGACGGTAGCCACGGGGACGACCACGATCTCCTCGAACGGCTTCAACAACACCGGCACGGTCGACATCCAGAGCGGCACGTTCAATCCCTCATCCGGCGGAACGAGTAGCGGCATCTTCAACGCCACCTCGCCGGGCACGATCCTTTTCAGCAGCAACGTCTACACGCTCGGCGCCGGCGCCACGCTCACGGGCACGGGCAATTTCCAGATCAACAGCTCGCAACTGAACGTCTCCGCCGCCGGGATCACCGTCAATCACATGACCCTGGCCGGCGGCAATCTGAACATCAACAGCGGCGCGTCGGTCAGCACGACGGCGGCCGGCGTCATCGACTGGAGCTCCGACGCGACCCTCAGCGGCGCCGGCACGCTGAACGTGGTCAACGGCAGCACGCTGAACTTCAGCGGCAGCGGGACGCGCTACATCGGCGGCGGAACCATCAACAACAGCGGCACGATCAACTGGACGGGCGGCAACAATCTCTCCATCTACGACTCCGGCGTCATCAACAATCTGGCCGGCGCACTTTTCCTGGCGACGAACGACCAGATCATCTACGTGCATTGCTGTGCCGGCGGCCAGGCCTTCAACAACGCCGGTACGTTCCGGAAGACCACCGCCACGAACACGACCACGATTCAGTCCAACGGTTTCACCAACAGCGGCACCGTCGACGTCCAGAGCGGAACGCTCAACTTCACTTCCGGCGGCACGAGCACCGCGATCTTCAATGCCGGTGCCGCGGGGCGGTTCCTCTTCAACGGCACGGCCTACACGCTCAGCGGCGCTGCGACGCTGACCGGAACCGGCAACTTCGAGATCAACGGCGGGACGCTCAACGTCACCGGCTCCGCTATCTCTGTAAACCACCTGACCATGAGCGGCGGCACGCTCAACATCACCGGCGCGATCAGCACCACGTCCACCGGCGTCGTCGACTGGAGCTCGGACGCCGTCCTCGCCGGCGGCGGCTCGCTCACCATCGCCTCCGCTGCGACGATGAACGTCACCGGCAGCGGCACGCGCTACATCGACGGCGGGACGCTCAACAACGACGGCACCGTCAACTGGAGCGGCGGCAACAACCTCTCCGTCTACAACTCCGGCGTCATCAACAACCACGCCTCGGGGTTGTTCAGCGTCAAGAACGACCAGATCATCTATCAGCACTGCTGCGCCGGCGGACAGGCGCTCAACAATGCCGGCACGTTCCGGAAGAGCGTCGCCACCAACACGACCACGATTCAGTCCAACGGCTTCACCAACAGCGGCACCGTCGACGTCCAGAGCGGCACGCTCAGCTTCACCTCCGGCGGCACGAGCACCGCCATCGTCAACGCCGCATCGCCGGGCCACGTCGTCTTCAACAGTGCGGCCTACACGTTGTCCGGCGCAGCCACGCTCACCGGTTCGGGCAATTTCCAGATCAGCGGCGGACAGCTCAACGTCTCCGGCTCCGCCATCGCCCTCGACCACCTGACCATGAGCGGCGGCATCCTCAACGTCACCGGCGCGATCAGCACGTCGGCCTCCGGCGTCGTCGACTGGAGCTCCGACTCCGTCCTGACCGGCGCCGGCTCGATGACCATCGCCAGCGGCGGCACGCTCAACATCAGCCGCGCCGGCACGCGCTACATCGACGGCGGAACGCTCAACAACGCGGGAACGATCAACTGGAGCGGCGGCAACAACCTCTCCATTTACAACTCCGGCCTGATCAACAACCAGAGCGGCGCTCTCTTCAACGTCACCAACGACCAGCTGGTCTACTTCCACTGCTGTTCCGCCGGACAGGCGTTCAACAACTCCGGCACCTTCCGCAAGAGCAGCGCGACCGGCACCACCACCTTCTCCGGCATCGGATTCGCGAACTCCGGCACCTTGCAGCCGCAGAGCGGATTGATCCAATTCAATTCGAGCTTCACGAGCAGCGGATCGCCAACATACGATTTCGGCATCGGCAGCGCCGCGACCTACGGACGGCTGACCTTCGCCAATCCCGTGGCCCTCACCGGCGCGCTCATCGCGGCGCCGGTCAACAGCTTCGTGCCGCAGGGCGGACAGCAGTTCACCATCATCACCTTCCCGTCCGGCACCGCCACGTTCTCGCCGAAGACGCTGACATTCGGCAGCGCGCCGGTGCGGTCCTTCGCCGATTCCTACAGCGCCACCGCGGTCACGCTGACCGCCAGCGGACCAACGATCACGGCCGCGCTCTCGCCGAATCAGGGATCGGACGCCGGCGGAACTCCGGTCACGATCACCGGCAGCGGCTTCGTCAGCGGCGGATCGCTCGCGGTCAGTTTCGGCGGCAACGCCGCGACCGCCGTGACCTTCGTGAATTCGACGACGATCACCTGCACCACCCCCGCGCACGCGGCGGGTGTCGTCGACGTCGTGCTTGTAAATGGGGATGCTCAGCCGACGACTGCCACGAACGCCTTCACCTATCTCGCGCCGACCGACATCGCCATCAGCGGCAGCGCGCCGTCGACGGCGACCAATGGCGGCACGTTCATCTACACCACCGTCGTCACGAACAACGGCCCCGCCGCGGCGGCGGGGGTCACCGCCACCATCACGCTGCCGCCGAACGTGTCGCTCAGCTCCGCGACATCGACGCAAGGCACGTGCAGCGGCGCGAATCCGATCACCTGCTCGATCGGCGCGCTGCCGGCCAGCGGCACCGCCACGCAGACCATCAACCTCCCCGCCACCGGCTTCGGCACCGCCGTCCTCAACGCCTCCGCCGCGTCGACGCAATCGGATTCGAACAGCAGCAACAACAGCACGACTTCGAGCGTCGCCATCGGCGGAACGTCGACGCTGTTCGTGACCACGAACGCCGACTCCGGCACCGGCTCGCTCCGCCAGGCCATCCTCGACGCCAACAACGCCTCGGTCTGCACCGCGCCCTGCAGCATCGGGTTCAATCTCCCCGGCGCGCAGCGCACCATCACGCCGCCAACCTCGCTGCCCGCCATCACCTCCGCGAACGTCACCATCGACGCCACCACCCAGCCCGGCTACAGCGGCACGCCGCTGGTCACGCTCGACGGCAGCAGCAACCCCAATCCGAGCGCCGGCCTGCAGCTCAGCGGCGGCAGCGACGCGGTCAAAGGCTTGAGCATCGTCCGCTTCCAGGGGTCAGCGATCGTCGTCGACACCCTCGGCAGCGACGTCATCGCCGCCAACTACCTCGGCCTCCAGGCCGACGGATCGACGCCGGGACAGAACGCCGGAGAAGGCATCCTGGTCACCACCCCCAACAACACCATCGGCGGCTCCAACGCCGCGTCGCGCAACGTCATCTCCGGCAACTTCGGCAGCGGCGTCGTACTGAAGGGTTCGACCGCCACCGGCAACGCCGTGCGCGGCAACTACGTCGGCCTCAATGCCGCCGGTACGTCGAACGTCGCCAACATCACCGACGGCATCCAGATCCTCCTCGGCGCCAGCAACAACATCATCGGCGGAACGACCGCCGCCGACCGCAACGTCATCTCCGGCAACAACAACTCCGGCATCTACATCACCAGTAGTGCAACGGTCTGCTCCGGCAACCTGATCTCCGCCAACTTCATCGGCACCGACGCAACGGGCACCGCATCGATCGGCAACACCGCCGGTATCTACCTCGGGACGTTCGTCTCGGGAAATACGATCGGCGGAACAGCTGCAGGCACCGGCAACACCATCGTCTCCAACACCACCGGCATCAGCTTCGATGGTCCCGGTGACGGCAACACCATCCTCGGCAACAGCATCACCGGCAACAGCGGCATGACCATTGACCTCGCCAGCGATGGCGCGACCGCGAACGACGCCGGCGACGGCGACCTCGGCCCGAACAACCTCCAGAACACGCCCACCTTCGTCGACGCCTCGATGGCCGGCAGCACGCTCACCGCGCACGTCAGCGTCGATTCGGCCTCGGTCGCGAACACCGCCGGCATCCGCGTCGAGCTGTTCAAGAGCGACGCGTCCGGCGTGCACGCGCTGTCGATCCTCGCCTCGCAATGTTTCGCCGGCAACGCGCTGACCGGAGTCGCGATCACCGTCAACAGCGCTCCGGTCGTCATCGGCGACAAGCTCGTCGCCACCGCCACCAGCTACGCCGATGCCGCCTGCTCAACGATTGCCGACGGAACCTCCGAGCTCTCATCCGCAGCGACGATCACTACCTGCACGCCGCCGTCCGCGACCATCACCCCCAGCGGTCCGACCACCTTCTGCACCGGCGGCAGCGTTACGCTCACCGCCTCGGCCGGCGCCTCGTATCAATGGCGCAACTTCGCCACGCCGATCATCGGCGCGAACGCGCAGCAATACGTCGCCACGACTGCGGGTAGCTACACCGTCACCATCACGAACGCCGGCGGCTGCTCGGCGACCTCGTCGCCGACCTCGGTCAGCGTCAACAGCGCCGTCAACGTCACCATCTCCGCGGGCGGACCAACGACGTTCTGCAGCGGCGGCAGTGTCACCCTCACCGCGAACCCGAGCGGCGGCAGCGGCAGCTTCGCGTCGTATCAGTGGCTGCTCAACGGAAATCCGCTCGGCGGCGCGAACACGTCAACCTACAGCGCCACCGCAACCGGCAACTACAGCGTCACCGTCACCGACACCAACGGCTGCACCGGCACCTCCGCTCCGCAAAGCGTCAGCGTCACCACGCCACCCTCCGTCGCCATCAACGCGCCAGCCTCGGTCTGCGCCAACAGCAGCGCCGGAGCGAGCATCGTCAGCCCCGTCGGCGGCGCGACCTACACCTGGTCGGTCACCAACGGCAGCGTCACCTTCGGACAGGGAACGTCGTCGATCATCTTCTCCGCCGGCACGACCTCGCCGGTGTCGATCAGCGTCGTCGCCTCGCTGGGCGGCTGCACCTCCAGCGGCAGCGCCAGCGTTGCCGTCGGCGCCTTCACGCCGACGATCACCGGATCGAGCACGTTCTGCCCCGGCGGCAACACGACGCTCACCGCGTCCGCCGCAAATTCCTACCAGTGGTCGTTGAACGGCAACCCGATCGGCGGCGCCACGTCGCAGACTTACGTCGCCACCGCCGCCGGCAACTACAGCGTGACGGAGAGCAACGCCAGCGGCTGCAACGGAACCTCCGCGCCGTTCGCCGTTTCGCAGGCGCCGCTCGCGCCGCCGACGGTCACCCCCAGCGGCCCGACCACCTTCTGCAGCGGCGGCAGCGTGACGCTCACCTCGAGCGCCGCGGCCACGTACCAGTGGCTCATCAACGGATCACCGATCGGTGGCAGCACCTCGCAGTCGATCAACGCGACGGCCAGCGGCAACTACAGCGTCACCATCACCAGCGGAAGCTGCAGTGCGACCTCGTCCGCCGTCGCCGTCACCGTCAATCCCACTCCCGCTGTCACCATCACCGGCCCGGCCGCCGTCTGCGCGGGCGGCAGCGCCACGCTCGACGCCGGCGCAGGCTTCGCCACCTACGCCTGGTCCACCGGCGCCACCACCCAAACGATCACCGTCTCGCCCGCGTCGACCACCACCTACAACGTGACGGTCACGAACAACGGCTGCAGCGCCAGCGCCTCGAAGACGATCACCATCTCCTCCGGCGCCACCACCACCTCGATCCTCGCGCCGTCCTCCGTCGCCCCCAACTCCGCCGGCAACAGCGCCTCGGTGCCGCCAGCGCAGAGCGGCTCGGCCTACAACTGGACCATTTCCGGCGGCACGATCACCAGCGGCAACGGCACGCCGTCGATCGTCTGGACGGCCGGCAACAGCGGCACGGCCACGATCGGCATCACCATCACCAGCGCCTCCTGTACCGCCTCCGGCAGCGTCAATGTCGCCATCAACGATTCCGCCGACCTCGCGCTGACGATGAGCGCGACGCCGAATCCCGTCCCCGCCGGCGGCACGCTCACCTTCACGCTGAACGGCCTCAACAACGGACCCAGCGACGCGCAGAACGTCACCGTCAGCAACAGCCTCTTCGGCGTCACCGCGGCCACTGCATCCGGCAACGGCTGGTCGTGCAACGTGAACGGACTCTCCGTCGTCTGCACGCGCCCAACGCTCGCCGCCGGTGCCGCCGCGCCGATCACCATCGCCGCCACGGCTACCGGCAACAGCGCCGGCGACGCCGCCGCGATCAGCGCCGCTACCAGCGATCCGGCCGCCAACAACAACAGCGCCAGCGCCAGCGTGTCCGTCACCACGCCGGTCTCGTGCAACAACAACGCTCCGTCGCTGATCTCCCCCGCCGCCGGCGCGTCCAATCTGGCCAGCTCCGTCAACTTCAGCTGGTCCGCGGCCGCGAATGCGATGTCGTATGACCTCTGGATCGCCAGCGCCGGCGCCGCTCCCGCCATCGCCACCACCACGCAGTCCACCTCCGCCACCATCAATCTCCCCAGCGGTCCGTCGACCTGGTACGTCGCCGCGCACTTCCCGAACGGCTGCCCGACGCTCGCCTCCCCGCCGCGCGATCTCGCCGTAGCCGCATCGACGAACTGCACACAGGCCGCGCCGCAGCTCATTGCTCCATCCACGAACGCGAACGTCAGCGCGCCTGTCACCTTCAGCTGGACGCCGGTCGGGCAAGCCGTCGGCTATCGCCTCTGGCTCGCCATCGACGGCGGAGCACCTCAGGATGCCGCCACGACCAATGGCGCAACCTCGGTCACCCTCCCGCTGTCGGGGTCCAGCGTCGTCTGGCACGTCGACGCCATCTTCCCCGGCTGCGCGGCCACGTCATCACCATCGTCGAGTTTCACGCTCGCCGCGACCACCGGCTGCGCTTCGCACGCAGCGCCGTCGCTCCTCGCGCCCGCGCCGAACGCAACGCTGCAATCCTCCATCGTCGACCTGCAATGGACCGCTGCCGCCGGCGCAAACGGCTACCGCGTCTGGACTTCGATCAACGGCGCGGACTTTGCCCCCATCGCCACCATTCAAGCCACCGCGCTGCACGTCACCTTCACCACCGGCACGATCGCCTGGTACGTCGAAGCGCTCTTCGATGGCTGTGCATCGACGACTGCGGCGCAGCAATCGTTCACCATCCCCGCCGCGCAGAACTGCAACAACACCGCGGCCACACCGCTCGCGCCGGCGAACAACGCCACGCTCACCAACGGCTTCGTCGAATTCGACTGGACCGCCGCCGCGAACGCCGCCGGCTACGAGCTCTGGCTCTCCATCGACGGCGGTGCCCCCTCGCTCGCCGGGACGACGACCGGCACCTCGCTCAGCCGCACAGTCGGAACCGGCTCCATCGAATGGTATGTGCGCACGCTCTTCGACCGCTGCCCGGCTGTCGATTCCGCGCACGTCCATTTCACCGTCGCACCGCCCGCCAACTGCAGCGTCGACCGTCCGATCCTCACCGCGCCGTTCGACGGCGCGCCCGTCTTCACGCCCTTCGACCTGCACTGGAGCCGCGTCCCCGGCGCGACGCAGTACAAAGTCCATCTCGGATCGAACGACGCAATCATCGGCACAACCTCGGCGCTGCACCTCGACAACGTCACCGCGCCCGCCGGTCAAGTCACCTGGTCCGTCGAAGCGCTCTTCGACAACTGCCCCTCCGTTCGTTCGACAGCAGGCACCTTCACCACCCTCACCCCGCCGCCTCCCTGCGCGACGCCCGAAATCCCGCAGCCGCGCGCCGGGAGCACCGCGTCGACGAACGTCGAATACGTAATTCGCTGGACGCCGTCCGGTCCGAAAGCAACCACGCAGTACGAGTTGCAGGAATCGACTGACGCCGCCTTCACCGCGCCCCTCGACATCACCACCGGCGCCAACGAACGTTCCTTCACGCACGCCAACAGCGGCGACGCGCCGGTCACCTACTACTACCGCGTCCGCGCCGTCGGCACCTGCAACGGCGCGCGCAGTCTTTTCTCACCGGCGATCGCCGTGCAGGTCCTGCCGTCGAACGTCACCGATCCGTCGAACGCGAACGGGTCCACGCCCGCCGACAACCCGCAGCCGACTCACTACGAACTTCACCTCGGCGGCGGCACAAACGGGACGTCGATCAAAGCCACTACCGGCGACACCTTCACCGCGACCACGAATCAGCCATGGCTCATCGTGACGCCATCCAGCGGAACCGTCGCGCCGGAAGGCACGACGCTCAACGTCTTCGCGAACACAATCGGCCTCCCGGTCGGCACCAGCACCGCCGCCGTCAACGTCACCTTCGGATCCTCAACCGGTTCGTCGCGCACCATCCCACTCGACAACAAGCCGCCCGCAACCACCACCGTCTCCGTCAACCTCGTGCAGCCCGTCTCGCCGACCGCGAAAAACGCGCCGCCGCCCGACGCCCTGATCATCCCCGCCGTCGCCCACGCCGACGGCATCAACTCGAAGTTCCAGTCGGACGTCCGCGTTACAAACTCGTCCGCGCAGCCGATGAAGTACCAGGTCACCTTCACGCCCACCGGCGACACCGGCATCACACAAGGCAAGCAGACCACCCTCGACATCGATCCCGGCCGCACCATCGCCCTCGATGACGTTCTCGAATCGTGGTTCGGCTCCAACGGCGCCACCGGCACGCTCGAAGTGCGCCCGCTGACTGCAACTTCAACCTCAAGCTCCGCTGCACTGCCGGCCGGCCTCGCGAATCTCCTCACCTTCGCCTCCAGCCGCACTTTCAACACGACGTCGAACGGCACCTTCGGCCAGTACATCCCGGCCATTCCGTTCGCCGCCTTCGTCGGACGCGCCAGCGATCCGACCAAGTCGACGATCCTCAGCCTCCAGCAGATCGCGCAGTCGGCCGCCTATCGCACCAACCTCGGCATCGTGGAAGGCTCCGGCGATCCAGCCTCCGTCCTCGTCAGCGTCTTCGGCGACGACGGCCACAAGCTCACCGAGTTCACGCAGGATCTGAAGGGCGGCCAGCACATCCAGCTCAACTCCATCCTCGCGACGAAGAACGTGCAGGTAAACGACGGCCGCATCGAAATCAAAGTCGTCTCCCCCGCCGGCAAGGTCACCGCCTATGCCTCGGTGCTCGACAACCTCACCAACGATCCGCTGCTCGTCACGCCGGTCGCCGTGAACGCGACCGCTGCGTCGCGGTACGTCATCCCCGGAGTCGCGGACCTCAACAACGGCATCGCCAACTGGCAGACCGACGTCCGCCTCTTCAACCCATCCGCGAACATCGTCAAAGCAACGCTCACGTTCTACTCGCAGAGCGGCGCCGCCCCACAATCGAAGGACGTCTCCCTCGCGCCGAACCAGGTCCAAACCTTCGACGCCGCCGTCCATCAGTTCTTCGGCCTGACCAACGACGGCGGCGCCCTGCACATCTCCACTACCGCCACAACGCCGCTCGTCGCCACCGCCCGCACCTACAACCAGACCTCCAACGGCACCTACGGCCAGTTCATCCCCGCCGTCACCGCCAACGACGCCGCCGCCCTCGGCACCCGCCCCCTGCAACTCCTCCAGATCGAAGAATCCGACCGCTACCGCACCAACATCGGCTTCGCCGAAGTCACCGGCAAATCCGCCACCGTCGAAGTGACCGCCGTCCCCAGCGACTCGAAGGTCGCCGCCTCAACCCAAATCAACCTCGCCCCCAACCAATTCATCCAATACCCGCAGCTCCTGAAGTCGATGGGTCTGAACAACATGTACAACGCCCGCGTAACGGTGAAAGTAATCAGCGGACAAGGGCGGGTAACGGCCTACGCGTCGGTAATCGATTCGAAGACCAACGACCCGACATTCATTCCGGCACAGTAGAAAACTGGTTTACGCTCTTCCTTCATCGATTTCGGCTTGTTTGATCCAGTTCCTGATCGACTGCGCCGACGGCTCGAACTCCCGTCCAAGATCCTCAGGCGTTCGACCGGCCCGAGCAAGCCGAACCAACTGTTGCTGCGATGCACATGGTCAGGAGTCCACGAAACCGGGTCAACTTCACACATGAATAGGAGTTGGGCGGACGCGTGGTACGTTTGAGTCGCGAATTGTGGTGCGAAAAGTCCCGACTTGGAGAGGGTTGCCGAACGGGGCGAGCGATCAGGAGGCGAGGATATGAGGACACTTGCCACGGTAATGCTCTTCGCATTGGCTGCCTCCGCGGCCGGCGAAGACACCGCAGCGTCGAAGGGCGTGCTCTGCTTCGTTGCATCAAGAAAAGCACTGAATTGCCGTTCCGTTGAAGGAAAGAGCATCCCAGTCGCTGGGGCCGATGTGGAGCGCATGTTTGTGTGGTCGAGCGCAGACGGTAAACAGCTCGTCTTCGGAGTCCTGTCCCCGAAGAGCGAAAGCGTTGACCTCATGGATAAAGCGCTTCGCGATGTGACGTTGAGGATTCGCGGTGACCGCCTCCATGGATGGCCCGAAGGTGTACAGATCCACGTCAGCGCTGCAAACAAGAAGGAGTGGACATGGACTGTACCGGCGAAGAGCGCCGATTCTCTTGCACAACTTCGTTTTCCGGCAGGGAAGTACACGATCGCATTCTCGGCCGATCATCATCTAACGGAAGAGCGGCGAATCGACCTGTTGAAGAACACCGCGTTGCGCGAGGTGATCTTGCGACCGATGCCGGTCATTTCCGGTCGCGTGTTGACGATGAAGGACCAGCCGATCGCAAACGCGGAAATGATCGGCACGGACGGGAGACGGATCGCCGGCAGCGACGAGCAAGGCAACTTCCGAGGGGAAGCGGGCGAACCGTTGCCGGATACTCTGCTCGTACAAAAGAGCGGATTTGGCTCCCAGCTGCTTCCACTCCGCCTCGCCGAAGGTGATGCGAACCTCGGCACGATTCGGCTGGGCGCGGGCCTCAAGCTGTCGTTGCACATTGAAAGGCCGGAAGGAAACCACGCCGCCGTGCGCGTCGGCTTGCAGCGCAGCACTGAAGCCAAATACACCTACACTCCGATCGCCTCTAAAGATCTCGCGGCAGATGATGACAAGCTTGTTTTCGAAGATCTCAGCCGCGGCGACTACAGTGTCATCATTCAGGGAGAGAAGCCGATCGAGACTCTTACGACCGAAGTGAAGCTTGATGCCGCTGACGTGCAGAAAGACATCAAGATTGAACCTTATCGCCTCGACGGCACTGCACGCATTGGCGAGGACCCGATTAACGGTGACCTCGGCATCAGCATGAGCCGCTTTGGCCTGAATTTGAAGTTACCCATCCAGGATGGCCAATTTTCAGCGACACTCTGGCAGCATGGAAAACTCACTGGTTTGGTGCAGGCAAGGGACCTTGGTACCTATCAGGTCATCACATCTCCCGAGCTTGGCGCCGACCCGTCAACGTGGGACATCCGGTTTCCCAAGCGGTTAATCAGCGGTCGTGTTTACGATGCCGACACGCAGCAGCCGGTCGATGGCTCGAAGATGGAGCTCCTCAGGAGCTCCGGTGATAGCAGGTGGTTTGGATCCATTCATCTCCAGGACGACGGCACGTTCTCAATCCTGGCTGTGAAAACCGGCACGTATGAACTCAGCGTCACCGCGCCTGACTACGCCGACATGAAGCAGACGGTCGAAGTTCGCGAGGATGACGACGGCTCGATGCTTCGCGATTTTGCACTGAAACGCGGCCAGGTGGCGACGCTCGAAGTTGTGTGGCCATCCGGAGCACCGGTCCCCAACGCAACGGTGCTCGACGGTGTCGCCTCGGACGGTTACCAGGCGGAACGGCATTACACCCTGGACGCGTCGGGTAAGTTGTCGCTTCGGCTGCGGCGAGATGAGTCGCGGACGCTTTATATCGTGCCCCGTGAAGGATCGTTTGCCGTCGCCCATCTCGCGGCGCAGGATGGGGGCGACTCGAATCCAACACGCGTGATTGTGCCGGCGCCGGCGGGATCGCTGCACATCGAGATTTCCACTGTGGACGGAAAGCCTGCTGCCCGTGCGGGAGTGGGAATGCGGTTCAACGGGGAGACGATCCCCGCACCCGTGCTTTACGAGATCGGCTTTCGGGTGGCTCCCGAGGCTCTGAGCGATCGATTACTCCTTCAAGTTCCTGCGGGCGCTTACGAATTGTGGCCGGTTTCAATGCAGCCGTGGGCGGTGTCCAGCCAGTCGCGTCCACCAATCGGCGAGGTCAAGAGGGTGAATCTCTCCGCTGGCGCGATGAACGTGGAGCTCGTGGCAAATCAATAAGTCTGTGCCTTCGTGGGCGGATTTAGATGCTGATTGGATCGAACGCCGTCCTACGGCCTCTCCGCCACAGTCGGTGCCTACGCCGACCGCGTGACTTTGATCAGCGCTTCCATGTGATTGAGGTACTTCTCCAGCGCGCGCCGTCCGGACGCGGTCAGCGAGTACTCCGTTCGCGGGACGCGGCCCGCGAAGGACTTTTTGCAGGCGAGGTAGCCGGCGTCCTCGAGCTTGCGCGCGTGGACGCTCACGTTGCCGTCCGTCGTCTTCAGGACCGCTTTCAGTTCGTTGAACGTCAGCGTCGGGTTGACGGCGAGTGCGCTGATCATGGCCAGGCGGGTTTTCTCGTGGATCACGCGGTCGAAGTCGGGAATCTGCGTCTCGACCACTTCGTGTTTCTTCGCTGCTGCTGATTTAGCCACCGTAACTCCTTGCGATGATGAATCCGAAGATGATGTGCAGGCCTCCGAAGGCGATGCCGAGGAGGACGTTGGAGGCGCCGAGTGGGACGAGGGCGGCGAGACCGCCGAAAAGCATGAAGAGGATGCCCATGACCGGGATGACTCTTATTGAAAACGCTCCGCTGCTGACGAATGCCGCGCCGTACAGCAGCAGCCATACCGAGGGGATGGCCGCGTAGGCTTCGACCCGGACGAGGGCCAGCGTCACCACCGCTCCCGCCACGAGCGGTGCGAAGTAGCTGATGAAGAACCGCTTCGCCGCGCCGGACATGAACGGCGCTTCGGAGCGGCGCGCCTTGACCGTCATCGTCCCGAATCCGATCGCGGCCGCGACGATCGCCTCGGCCAGCCAAGTCGCCAGCCACATCCGCAACGACTTGCCGAGGAACTGTTGCGCGATGACCGAGGCTCCGATCGCCGTCACGCCAACGCCGACGCCGCCCCACCCCGGGATCGAGGTAAACGAACCGGCCCGCTCCATCGCATCGCGAATGAACCGGATGTTATCCAGCGCGTGCTCGCGCATCGGCAGAGGGGCTTCGGACATTGCCCGGCATGGTACCGCAAAGTGCTTTGCGATTCCGCCGATTACGCAGAGTTACGCCGATGAAAACCTGATCTGCGTGGCTTCTGCGTCATCTGCGGATAGAATGCCTCCAGGAGCCCACTCCCATTGCGTAAATCATTCATTCAAATACTCTTAATCGTGTTTGTGGCCCTTTCCCTCTTCGCCGGTGAGAATCGCTGGACCATCCAAGGGCCTGATGCCGCCAGCCCGGGCAAGATCGTCTTCGATCCGGCAGACTCCTCGATCGTCTACGCCGCGACGACCAACGGTGTCTTTCGCAGCAGCGATGGCGGGCAACATTGGACTGTCGGAGCGGGAACGCTCGGAACTCCGTTCGGCGATGTGGCCGTGGCCAGCGGCGATCCGCAGAAGGTCTTCGCGTCGTCCGTGTACGGGCTTTACAAAAGCAGTAATCGCGGCGTGACGTGGAGTCTCGCGCACAACTTCGGGTCGTTCAAAGTCGCCGTCAGTGCGAACGGAAACATCGTTTACAGCGTGTCTACCGGCGGACCAATCCGTTCGTCCGACGGTGGTGTCACGTTCGGCAGTGCAGGCAGCGGTTTTCCTGCCTTCACCTCCGTGGCTTCGCTCACTATCGATCCGCAGAACGCCGAGACGGTTTACGCGGCTCTTCTGTCGAGCGCCGGCGTTTACAAATCGACCGACGGCGCCGCGCACTGGACCGCGGCGAACAGCGGCTTGACCGCGTCCGCGTACTACTCGCTGCTCATCGATCCGGTCCTGAGCTCGGTGTTGTACGCCGGCGCCGGTCCGGGGCGCATTTTCAAATCGATCGACGCCGGCTCGTCATGGACGGAGCTGACGAACGGCCTCGGCAACAGCTTCTACCGATCGATGGCCATCTCGGCCTCGACCATCATCGCGGTCACAGACGCCGGCTTCTACAAATCGACGAATGCGGGATCGAGTTGGATCGGGCCGTCGCAGCCGGGCGCAGGCACCGCCGTCGCCGTCGATCCGAACAACGCATCCAACATTCTTCTCGCGTCGAATTTCAATCTGCTCCGAAGCACGAACGGCGGATCGAACTTCACGCCCTCCGCTTCGGGACTGACCGCCGCCTACACGCAGTCGATTTCCGCCGACCCGCGCAACGAATCGATCGTCTATACGTCCGGTTCCGCCGGGATCTTCAAGAGCACGGATCACGGCGAGAGCTGGACGTCGCTGCTCACGGGGCTGAACCAGGCCATAACTGTCGATCCGTTCAATTCGCAGACGCTCTACGCGACTACAGTGGGCAGCGTTAAGCGCAGTCTGAACGGCGGCGCTGTCTGGGAATTCTTCAACACAGGTCTTCCGACCACGTCGTCGGGCATCGTGCCCGATCCGCTCACGCCGGGAACGTTTTACGCGGTCGCCGGCTCGCCGTACAAGAAGGTTGGCAGCGGTTCCTGGACGATCAAGAACAGCGGTCTACCGGAGGGTACGCTCGCGGCCTTTGTCGCAATCGATCCGAACAACGCCTCGGTGCTCTACACCGGCGGTTCATTCGGCGTGTACAAGAGCACGAACGCGGGCGACACATGGACATCTGCATCGAGTGGTCTTTCCGCATCAGGCGCAGTCGGCATCACTATCGATCGCTTCGACTCCAATCACCTGCTGACTTGGGTGAATTCGTCCGGATTCGAGTCGACGAACGGCGGCGCGAGTTGGGCGCCGTTTGCCACCACTCCCGGCCGGCAAGCGATCCTGCTCGCATTCGATCCGTCCACGCCCGGTCGCATCTACAACAGCAGCTCCGATGCGGTCGAACGCAGCAATGACGGCGGCAAGACCTGGTTCTCGGTTTCGAGCGGACTCGGGAAGTCGCATGGCAACGTCTTCGTGATCAGCCAGAGCGGCAATTCGCTTTTCAGCGGCGGGAGTGACGGCGGAGTTTGGGTATTTCATTTCGGCCGTTCGCGCGCGGTTGCACACTGAGAGGTTTGTCATCCAGAGCCGCCGAAGCCGGGAGTCGCGCAGCGACGGAACGGCGCAGGACGGCGAAGGAACTCAAGATTACAGAATCTCCACTAAGCAGAGCGTCTCAAACCGCCATACTTGAGCCAATCAGCAGCCTCGTGAGAATGAGACGCTGAGTTTCAGCCGGTGCCGCGCATCTTGAGTTCCTTCGCCGTCCTTCGGCATCTCGCCGCTCCGCGGCTTCGTGCCTTCGGCGGCTCTGGATGACAGCCGTTCCACCTAATGTAGAAAGCTTGCAATTCATCGCGCACCGAGGGAGCCTCGGCTTTCATGGAAGGTGACGTCATGAATGCAACGCTGATTGAAGTTCTGGCGCGGCACTGGGGATTTGCATCGTTCCGGCCGCTGCAGGCCGAGGCGATGGAGGCGGCGCTTGGCGGCCGCGACACGCTCGTGGTCATGCCGACCGGCGGCGGGAAATCGCTCTGCTATCAGGCGCCGGCCATCGTCAATGGATCATTGACGGTGGTCGTCTCGCCGCTGATCTCGTTGATGAAAGATCAGGTCGACGGCCTGATCACATGCGGCGTCGCGGCTGCACAACTCAACAGCTCGCAATCGAGTGCCGAGCAGCGCGACGTCGAACGCGCGCTGAACGAACGCAAACTGCGGCTGCTCTTCGTCTCGCCCGAACGCCTCGCGATGCCGAGCTTCCGACAGCTCCTCGGCCGCGCCGGCGTCGCTGCGTTCGCGATCGACGAAGCGCATTGCATCAGCCAGTGGGGCCACGACTTCCGTCCCGAATATCGCCAGCTTCGCGAGTTGCGACAGCTCTTTCCGAAAGCCTCGCTGCACGCGTTCACGGCCACGGCTACCGAGCGCGTGCGGCGCGACATCGCCGAACAGCTCAGACTTCGCAATCACGTCGAGCTGGTCGGCAACTTCGACCGGCCCAATCTCACCTATCGCATCATTCCGCGCCGCGATGAAGTGGCGCAGGTCGAGGAGGTGCTCAAACGTCATCGCCGCGAGGCCGGCATCATTTACTGCATCCGCCGGCGCGACGTCGACACGCTGGCCGCCATCCTTGAACGCCGCGGCTATCGAGTGGCCGCGTATCACGCCGGACTCTCTCCCGATCAACGGCGCGCCGCGCAGGAGGCGTTTTCGAAAGAAGGGTGCGACATCATCGTCGCGACGGTCGCCTTCGGAATGGGCATCGACCGATCGAACGTCCGCTTCGTGCTGCACACAGGGATGCCGAAGTCGGTCGAGCACTACCAGCAGGAGACCGGGCGCGCCGGCCGCGATGGCCTCGAAGCCGAATGCGCGATGCTCTACGCGCCGAAGGACGCCGCGGCATGGAACGCAATCCTCGCCGGCACCGCGGACACGACCGCGATCGAAAACCTCGATCGCATGCAGCAGTACGCAATGTCGCTCGTCTGCCGCCACAAAGCGCTCGTCGAATACTTCGGCCAGACGTACGAGAACGCGAACTGCGGCGCATGCGACGTTTGCCTCGACGCGCACGAGGCGGTGCCGGACTCGCTCGTCATCGCGCAGAAGATCGTCTCGTGCGTGGTGCGCGCGGGCGAAACGTTCGGCGTCTCGCACATCGTGGCCATCCTGCACGGATCGAGCAACGAGAAGATCCGCGAGCGCCGCCACGACAAGCTCTCCACCTACGGCATCCTCGGCAACCATTCGAAGGAGGAGCTGAGCGATTGGATCGCGCAACTCATCACGCAGGGTTTCCTGAAACGCGAAGGGACGCAGTATCCGGTTCTGCACCTGACTCCGACCTCTCGCGCGATGCTACGCGGCGCACTCGAAGTTCGCCTTGTGCGAGCCGCCGTGCGCGAAGGCGATGACGCCGGAGGCCGCGATCTCTCCTGGACAGGCGTCGATCACGCACTCTTCGAAGAGCTGCGCGAGTGGCGCAAACGCGAAGCGGACTCCCGCGCCGTCCCGCCCTTCACCATCCTCGGCGACGGCGCGCTTCGCATGCTGGCCGCGGTCCGCCCGTCGTCGCTCGAGAAGATGAAGCACATCTCCGGCATCGGCGAAACGCGTCACGCCGATTTCGGCGCCGCGTTGTTGAACGTGATCGTCAACTACTGCGCGAAGTCCGGCGTCGCATTCGACTGTCCCGCGCCACCTCCCGCGCCGCGGCGGGAACCCGCTCCGACACCAAGCCGCACGCAGGCCTACGACGCCTTCCGGCGCGGTGCATCGATCGAAGAAGTCATGGCGATGACCGCACGCGTCCGCAGCACGATCGCCGGCTACCTGGCCGACTTCATCGTCACCGAACGCCCCGCCACGATCGACGCCTGGCTCGCCCGCGAGCAATACGACACGATCGTCCCCGCCGTCGAACGCCTCGGCACCGAACGCCTCAAACCAATCTACGAAGAATTCGAAGGCCGCATCAGCTACGACGACATCCGGCTGGTCGTCGCGCACCGCGTGGCCCGCGTGTCGTCACCATTCACGCCGAGAGGTGCCGATACATCCCTTCAGATCGCGGCACACACGTAACGTTGCCGGAAGCCGCCACATCCTAGGGAACGATGACGGGCTGAGCTCGGACCCTCGGAATGCCACCGCCCAAAATCGCCTTTACGTCCAAACTGACCGAACGGTCATTCGGTGCTGGCGACGCTATTGCAGCCTCACCGCGAGGCAATTTTGTCGATGCTGTCGAAACGACTTCCTTTTCTTCTTCTCGCCATTTCCGTCAGCGCACGAGCACAAACGGAGCCGCTCCGGCTTACGCTCGGCGACGCCATCCGCAGAGCCCTCGGCACGGGCACGCAGGCGGAGCTGGCGCGCTCGAATGAGGAGCTGGCGCGGATTGCGCGCTCCGAGGCGCTGAACGCGCTGCTGCCGCAGGCCGATGCGAAGTTGATGCGCTACAACCAGTCCATCAACCTGGCCACGTTTGGATTCACGTTGCCGGGTTTTCCGTCCGTCGTCGGACCGTTCAACGTGACCGATGCCCAACTCGCCGCGGCGGTGCAGGTGTTCAACATGGCGGCGTTGCGGCGGTACCAATCGCTGCAGAGTTCCGCGAATGCGACTCGTTATCAGAGCCAGCAGGCGGAGAATGACGTCGCCGCGGCGGTGGCGCGCTTGTATCTGATGGTGCAGCGCGCGCAGTCGCAGATCGCGGCGCGGCAGGCGGACATCGCGCTCTTCACGCGACTGCTCCAGACGTCGCAGGACGAGTTCAAAGCCGGCACCGGAACGCGGCTCGACGTTGCACAATCGAATGTGCAGCTCGCGCGAGCGCGCCAGGCGTTGCTGGTGGCGCAGAACGATCGCCAGAACGCGGCGCTGGCGTTGCTGAACGCGGTCGGCGCCGATGAGTCGAGCGATGTCGTCATCGCTGATACTCCGAACGTCCCGACATCGGTTCCGCCGATCGACACCTCCCTCGCCTCAGCGCGGACGCAGCGTCCCGAATTGCGGCAGGCCGAGGAGAACGAACGCGCCGCGAAACTCACGGTTGACGCTGCCCGCGCCCGGCTTCTCCCCTCCGTCTCTCTCGATTTCGAGGGCGACATGAGCGGCAACCACAGCAACGATCTCCGCTGGACGCGCCGCATCGCGGCGAACCTCGGCGTACCGCTGTTTCATGCGGACATCAACGCCAACATCGCCCGCGCCAAAGTGATGCTTCACGACGCGCAAACGCGCCGCACGCAACTCGAGCGCGACGTCGAACAGGATGTCCGCCGTTCGCTGATGACGTTGCAGAACGCAGAGTCGCGCGTCGGCGTGGCGACGGAAACCGTGCAGGTCGCCGAGGAGGCGCTGACGGTTTCGCGTGATCGTCGAGCGGCAGGATATGGATCGCCGGTCGAAGTCGATCGCGCGCAGGACGCGTATCGGCAGGCGCACGAGGATCTGATTGCCGCGCAGGCCGACGCCGCGGCCGCACAGTTCGATTACGAGCACGCTACCGGCGCGATCCGCGGTTACTTCGGTACCGCTGACACGCGTTCGACCGGAGCGGCGGGAAGTGTCCCGGTTCCGCCGCCGATGCCGAGTGGGGCCACACCTTCGGTTCCGCAGAACGCGCCGGAAGCGAATCCGCCGCTGATGCCGCCGGGCAGCGCGGCGACGCCGCCGGCAACGCAACCGCCGCCACAACCGATGCCGCCGGTCGTCGTACCGCAGCCGGCGGTCATGCCACCGACAAAGCCGCCCGGAGTCCAACCGTGACCTCTGCAGCCGCGATGTTGAACGCGGCCGGCGGGACGACGACGCGCGAGGAGCGCAAGCCGGTCAACAAATGGCTCGTCACCGTGTCGATCACCTTCGGCACGCTGATGGGCGCCATCGACGCCTCCATCGTCAACGTGGCCGTGCCGCATCTCACCGGTTCGCTCGGCGTCACCATCGAGCAGATCACCTGGGTTACCACCGGCTTCGTCATCGCCACGGTCATGGTCATGCCGCTGACCGGATTTCTGGCGCGCATGTTCGGGCAGAAGCGCGTCTACATGACCTGCCTCGCGCTCTTCGTGATCGGATCGGCGCTTTGCGGGATGGCGCGCACGCTGCCGATGCTGGTCTTCTGCCGTATCCTGCAGGGGCTCGGTGCGGGCGCCTTGCAGCCGACCGAGCAAGCCATCCTGCGCCAGACCTTTCCGCCCAAAGAACAGGGCATGGCCATGGCGCTCTTCGGCATGGCGGTCGTCCTCGGCCCCGCGTTCGGGCCGACACTTGGCGGCTACATCGTCGACAACTACTCGTGGCCGTGGATCTTCTTCATCAACGTTCCGATCGGCATCGTCTCGCTGCTGATGGTGTCGCGATTCGTCCACGAACCTGAGGACGTTCGCGCGGCGATGCACACGATGGCGGAGCGGCAGAAAAAGAACATGGATTGGAGCGGCATCGCGCTGCTCTTCATCGGCCTCGGAACCATGCAATACGTTTTAGAGGAAGGCAACCGCAACGACTGGTTCCAATCGGGCGAGATCAAACTGATCATGCTCGTAGCCATCGTTTCGCTCGTGGCGCTCGTGATCCGCGAATTGAGCGCGCGCGTTCCGGCGGTCGACTTCTCGCTCTTCAAAGATGTGATCTTCACCTCCGGCACGCTGATCGGCTCCGTCATGTTCGCGCTGTTGATGGCGGTGACCTTCCTCCTGCCGCTGTTCATGCAACTGCTCCTCGGATTTACCGCCACGCAGGCCGGCATCGCGCTGATGCCGCGCAGCTTGTGCATGCTCGTGGTGATGCCGATCATCGGCCGGATCTACAACACCGTCTCGCCGCGGCTCGTCATCGCGTTCGGCATCGTCCTCTTCGCGTACACGGCCTGGATGATGGGCCACTACACGCTGTCCACGTCGCGCAACGACGTGATGATCGCGCTGATCCTTCAGGGCGTGGCGTTCAGTTGCCTCTTCATCCCGCTGACGACGATCGCGCTCAGCTCGATCCCTCGGCACCGGCTTTCCGACGCGACCGGACTCAACTCGTTGTTGCGTCAGACCGGCGGCTCGGTCGGATTGGCTGTATTCGCAACGCTCCTTTCGCGATTCGCGACGAAAGCGCGCAGCGACATGCTTCCGCATTACTTCGGAGCGCCGATGGCGGCGCGCATGGCCGGCATCCAACGCATGCTGCAATCTCGCGGGATGGATGCGGGATCCGCACGTCAGGCCGCGGCGCGGATGATCGACGGTGGACTCCGTCAGCAAGCCATGGTCATCTCATTCGAAAAACTCTTTTACCTTTCGGGAATCCTGTTTCTCTGCGTTCTGCCGCTGGTCTTCTTTCTGAAGATGCCGGATCACGCCGAGAAGATCGATGTTCATGTGGAGATGTAAATGACGACGACTGAATCCCCTGCCGGCGCGATGCCGGAGATTGCCGAGCACGAGCCGGCCATCGCTCCTTCCAAGGCGAAACGCCTCTACCTCATCCTCGGCGGCGTTGTCCTGCTGCTCCTGATCGGCTACGGCATCTTCGCGTTCCTGTCATCCGGCAAGGAAGCGACCGACGACGCGCAGGTCAGCGCCGACATCGTTCCGGTCGCCGCGCGTGTCGCGGGACAGGTGACGAATGTCTACATCGCCGAGAATCAGCCGGTTCACGCCGGACAAGTCCTCGCCGACCTCGATCCATCCGACGCGCAGGTGAAAGTCGCGCAGGCCGAGGGCGATCTTCAGACTGCACAGGCGCAGGCAGCCGATGCCGACGCGCGCACCGCTGTGACCTCGGCCACCGCACGCGGCGCGCTGACGTCCGCGGAGGGGGCGTTGCAAAGCACGCGCGAAAGTGTCGATACGTCGTCGGCGTCGATCACCGAGGCGCGCGCAGCGGTCACGCGGGCGCGGGCGAATGCGGAGAAGGCGCGGCTCGACTTCCAGCGCGCCGAGGAGCTCGGCGGAAAGGGCGACATCTCGCGCGCACAGGTCGACGCCGCCCGCGCCGCCCATGAATCCGCCGACGCCGATCTTGCGCAGGCAAACGCGCGTCTGACCGCGAGCGAAAATGCGCGTCAGGCCGCGCAAGCCAACGTCCAGGCTGCACAAGGGCGTGTGCAGCAGAGCGCGCCCGTGCAGGCGCAGATCACCGCCGCTGAGGCGCAGGCGCGCATCGCACATGCGCGCGTCGCGAGCGCCGAGGCCGCGCTGCACGCCGCGCAACTCAATTTGTCGTACACGAAAATCGTCGCACCGCGCGACGGCATCGCATCGAAGCTGGCCGTCCACGCGGGCTCCTACGTCACGGCGGGCATGCCGATCGTGCAGCTCGTGCCACGCACGACGTACGTCCTTGCGAATTTCAAAGAAACACAAATGACCGACATGCACCCCGGCCAGCGCGCCACGGTCCGTATCGACGCCCTCGGCCGCCGCGATTTCGAAGGGAAAGTGGAAAGCCTTTCCGGCGGCACCGGCGCGTCGTTCTCACTCCTGCCGCCCGACAACGCCTCGGGCAATTTCGTGAAAGTCGTGCAGCGCGTTCCGGTGCGCATTTCGTGGAGCGGACCGCCCGCCGATCAGGTTCCTGTCGGATCGTCGGCCGAGGTCACGGTCTACACGAAGTAGAAAATTTCGCGGCTCGTGGTCCGTCGCTCTCGGGCCGGCCACCGGATGCTGTACAGCGGACGCTTCGCGCCTACAATCTCCTCTTCCCAAAACTGGATTTTGAAGAGGAGAAGATCTATGCGCAGCAGAATTCTCGCCGCAACTCTCGTCGCCGCATTTACCGCCACGCTCTCATTCGCTGACGACCCGAAGCCGCAGGCAGGCCCAGGGCAGGCGGAGATGGAAGCGATGATGAAGGCCGCCACGCCGGGCGATGCTCACAAGAAACTCGGCGCTATGGCCGGCACGTTCAACGCCGAGGTGAAGATGTGGATGCAGCCTGGCGCTCCTCCCGCGGGCGGCGCCGGCGTAGCCGAGAACAGCTGGGCCCTGGATGGCCGCTTTCTGGAACAACACTTCACCGGAAACTTCATGGGGATGCCGTTCACGGGCATGGGGTTCACGGGCTACGACAACATCAAGAAGAAGTACGTCGGCACGTGGATGGACACGATGACCACGTCGATGATGATCTCCACCGGCACCGCCAACGCCGACGGTAAGTCCTACACCTTCACCTCGACAATGGACGATCCGATGACCGGCAAATCGTCGCCGGTGAAGGAAGTCGTCACGGTCGTGGACAACGATCACCACACGCTGGAGATGTGGGGCGCCGGTCCGGACGGGAAGATGTTCAAGACGATGGAGATCGCGTACACGCGGAAGAAGTGACGCTGTCATCCTGAGGCTGGCGAAGCGCGCCGAAGGATCTCAAAATGCGCTGATTTAGCCGGAGCCACGTCGCGGGGTTCCAGCCGGCGTAGCGCATCTTGAGATCCTTCGACGTCCTTCGTCGCGCCGCCTTTCGGCGACGCGACTTCGGCGTCTCAGGATGACAGGCCTACATCCCCATCGGCTTGATGATGTTGAACATTGCGCCCTGCGGATCGCCACAAACCGCGAAGCGGCCGGTGTTCGGGATTTCGTGCGGGCCCATGTAGACCTTGCCGCCGAGCGACTTGATCTTCTCAACCGTCGCGTCCGCGTCGGCGACGCAGATGTACGGCGTCCAGGCGGTCGGCATCCCCTGCATTTCGGGCGTGATGTGCATCATGCCGCCGATGCCGGTCGATCCGAGGTCGATCTCGGTGTACTCGGGACTGACTTTCAGGTTCCAGCCGAAGAGGTTTTTGTAGAACGCGCGCGCACCTTCGATGTCGGGCGTCATCAGCTCGTTCCAGCAGAGCGTGTTGAACTCGCCGCGGATCGTCGCGCCGATGGTTTTGCCGGCCTGCCAAAGACAAAGTGATGCACCCGCCGGATCGGCGATGACGGACATGCGGCCGACGTCCATCACGTCGAACGGCGGCGCGATCACCTTCGCGCCGTTGTCCTGAGCCCGCTGCGCAGACTCATCGACATTGGCGACATTCACGTAGGAGTTCCACATCGGCGGATGCTCCTTGTTTTCGTAGAGCGCACCGAGGTCGTGGCCGTCCACCTGCAGCATCGTGTAGACGCTGCCGTCCGGAATCGGCATGTCGTTGATCTTCCATCCGAAAACGGACGAGTAGAACGCCTTCGCGGCGGCGGCATCGTTGGTGGCCAGCTCGATCCAGCAGAACATCCCCGGGTCGTATTTTTCGATGACAGGCATTTCGTCTTCCTCCGAAGCCGCGAATTCTAGTTCGAAGCGAGTTTCAATCCCGTCGCCTTTGCAATCTCGCTGGCATCGTTCAGTAAAATCCATGTAAGGATCGACACGGGCAGCGAGCCATGGGCGAGCAGATCGTCGTGGAACTGGCCGAGGCGGAAGTCGGCGCCTTTCGCATCGCGGTAGCGGCCGAGGAGGCGCATGATCTGCCACTTGCCGGTGATGTAACTGATCTTCTGCGTCGGTGATGACGCAGCGCCGGCAGCCTCCCCTTCCGCGGCTTCTTTATCGAGTCCGCCGCCGTCCATGAAGTAGTTGACGCCCTGCTCGAATGTCCAGCGCCCAGTGTGCAGGTTGACGTCGACTCCGATGCGCGCGGCGCGATACCGCGAAAGACGGAGCACCTGTGCGGCGCCGGCGGAATCTGGCGCGTACATCCCCTCGCGCACGAGCATCTCTTCGCCGTAGAGCGCCCATCCTTCGACGAAGACGTTCTCGCCGTGATGACGGCGGATTTCGTTGTCGAGATGGTTGGCGATCGAGAGCTGCAGAAAATGTCCCGGAATCCCTTCGTGACCAAGGATCGGCCGCGGATCTTCGATGGCGGCGCGGATGTAGAAATTCTTGCTCTGCGGGTTGTACGTCGGGATGAAGTAAAAGCCGCCGTTGTCCGCGTCGTAGATGCCCGGCGGATTCATGAACCCGCCCGGACTGGTCGGCTTGAACGCCTCGGGGAGTTGCCGTATCTGAAACGGACCGAGGTAAGCCGGCATCGTGACGAGGTTCTTCGTCCGAAGGAAGTCGATCATCTCCTGCTCGCGGCTTTCGTACGCGGCGAGGAAGGCCTGCTGATCGGGCGGGATGTTTTTCACGCGCGCCGGATTCGGATCGGCCATCGACGGATCGGGGAGCATCGCCTCGAGTGCGCGATAGCGCCCGAGCTCGACCTCGCCGAGGTGCGCGACGTCGCGCGAATCCATCGGAAGGAGGAGGATGTGGCGGAGCATGTAGTTGTAGTTCGCCTCCCCCATCGGCTTCCACGCGGTCATCTGCGGAAGTTGCTTTTCCAGCCAGTCGGCGAATCCGTGAATCGAGTCGATCGCTTCTTCGCGCGCGGCGTCGAGCGAGGTGCGTTCATCCGCAGAGAGATCGCCGGCGATGGTCATCAAGCTCGTCGAAAAAAGCGGATCGATGGAGCGCGCGGAATCGATGGCCAGTTGCGCGAAAAGCCGGACAGGATTCTTGAGGTTTTTCTTGGCCTGCTCGATCATCGCGGGCATCGCTTTGAGCCGCGCGGTTGCAGCAAGCGCGCGCGTCTTCGACGGCGCGTAGTCCTTCTTCAGCAACGAGAAGATGGCGTTGCTCGCCTCTCCCACATACACCTGCGGATCGGTCTCCTCGGGCTTCAACACGCGCTCCGGAAAGTCAGCGCCCTCCAGCTGCGAGCGGAACAGCAGCCAGTCGATGACGTCATCCTTCGCCCAGCCGGTGACGTCCGCGGCGCGAACGCGATCGAGCAATGCGCGAACGTGCGCGGCGTCGCGCGCGATCGCGGCGGGCGAGAAGTCGTCGAGCTTGTCGTCGGCAGCGTGGAATCCCTGATCGCTGGCGCTGACCGGGTATGTCTTCTTCTGCCATTCGTAATAGTCGTGCGCAAGCGAGTGCAACTCGGCAGGCGTGAGCGGTTTCATCGGCACGGTCGCTTTCTTCGGGGCGGCAAAGGAGTGAGCGGCAACGAGTAGTGCGACGGCAAGGGCGTAACGTTTCATGTGTAAAAGCTTATCCGCAGATTACGCAGATGTACGCAGATGGATCGCCCTGTCTGCGTACATCTGCGTAATCTGCAGATCGTCTTAGTGATAAAACTCCAGCTCGCTGAAACGTCTAAACTCATCATTCGTCGGAATCGACATGCGCAAGCTCGCCATCCTTCTCGCCGTCACTGCCTCTACAAACCTTTACGCCGCGATTACGGGGACGGTCATCGACTCCGATGCGAAACCGATCGCCGGCGCGACGATTCGGGCGTATGCGCCGGAGAGTTCGCCGGCCATGCGAGCGAGGATCGTGGCTGGGAAGATCGATCGCGAGCCGATCGCGAGTGTGAAGTCGGCGGAGAACGGGACGTTTTCGATCGATGTGAAGGACGCCATCGCGGTCGATGTCGTCATCGACGCTCCGTCGCACCCCCGCACCTCCATCGCCACCGTCGATGGCGACGACCTCGGCTCGGTCCTTCTCGGACCGCCTGCGACGAAGATGCTGCGCGTCACCAGCGGCGGAAAGCCGGTTGCGAACGCGATCGTCGTCTCCGGAACGGACTTTTCACGAACGAATGCGGCGGGCGAAGTGCCGGCACCGGCGAGTAACTCCGCGTACGTCTTCCATCCCGATTACGCGATCGCGCGGCGCGACACGAATTCATTTGAAGTGAAACTGGTGCGCGGCGTCGCTGTCAGTGGACGCGTTACCAACCCCGCCGGTCCGGTCGCGCATGCGGTCGTCTCGATCAATGGCTGGCCGCTCGCCGAGTCGGGCGACGACGGAACCTTCACCATCGCGCACGCGCCGGATCGCTGGCAGTCGATTTCCGCGATTCACGGCAGCGAAGTTGGAATCGTGATGCGGCCGAAGACAGGCACGGCGGAAATCCGCCTCACGCCCGGCGTGACGTTCGCCGGGACGCTGCGCGACACCGGTCGCGGCGGAGCGGTCGCCGGCGCGCGGATGACGATCACCACCACCACTGACGATGAATCGATGACTACCGTGACCGACGCGAAGGGCGCCTTCACGTTTGGGCCTCTCCTTCCGCGTTCGTATCAGATCGGCGGCATGCATCCCGCGTTCGCCATCGAGTCGGCGTCGGTGACGTTGCCGGCCACGCGCGCGCGCGCGTTCGCCGCGCAGGCGTTTGCGCGCGCGAAGGGCCGCGTCATCGATGAGGAGCGGACGGCGGTCGCCGCCGCAGTCGTAACGGCAGGCAGCATCAACACGTCGCGCGGCCACAGCACGGTGACGAATGCGAATGGCGAATTCGCGGTGCGCGTCATCCCGTCGGGACCATTTCCCACATCGGTCCTCGCGTCGAAGCGCGACTACGTCCCCTCCTCCTCGGGTGCGCGAACATGGAAGGCCGGCGAGGTCAAAGACGACGTCGTCATCACGCTCGCTCACGGCTTCGTGGCGCAGGTGCGCATCATTGACAAACAGAAGCAACCGGTACCAAACGCGCAGGTCAACGTTTCGAAGTTGAGCGATCAGGGGATGCAGCGATCGACCACTGTGGCCTGCGCCGATCCGTCAAAGGCTGATTGCCGCCGTACCGGCGCCGACGGGATCGTTTCCGTACGGACGACCGAGGGGCGGCACGAGGTGCGGGTGTCAGGCGACGACATCGGGCCGTTCCATCTGCCGAACCAGCTGATCACCGCGCGCGCGGCATCCGTCGTCGTGACTGTCGATCTTGGCATCTCCGTCAGCGGCCGCGTCGTACGGCCCGACGGCACCGCCGTCTCGCCAGCAGTCGTCGACGTGCCGACCACATTCGCGCCACGCACCGCGGAGACAAACTCCGACGGCACGTTCACCATCACCGGCCTTAACGCCGGCCCTGCCGTTCTGACCGCGCATTCGATCGACGGCAATCTCTCCTCTCTGCCCGTCACGGTCACCGCTCCCGCCAAAGACGTCACCATCACCATTCCTCGGGGCGCTCGCATCGAAGGCCGCGTGCTCGACCGCGCTTCGCAACAGCCGGTCACCGACTTCGCCGTGTCGTTGCCGTCGCGCAGCCAGCGGCCATTCGTCACTGCCACCGCGCGCGGGGAAAAACAGATTCACGCGGACGATGGCAGTTACGCGATCGACAACGTTCCGCCAGGCGCCGTCGACCTCACGGTTCGCGCCACCGGCTATGTGACCGGATCGCGCGGCGATATCAACGTCGAGGACGGCAAGACGGTGACCGGGATCGACATCCAGCTCGATCGCGGCGCCACGATTTCGGGACACGTCACATCCCACGGCGCGGCGATCGCCGGCGCCGAGGTGCGGCAGGCATCGCAACGGACGTTGCAGCCGGGGCCGCAGGGGGCAAGCGTCATCACCGACGCCGACGGTCTTTACAAACTCGACGGCGTGGCGGAAGGCGAGCGCCTGATCGAGTTTCACAAGACGGGCTTCATCACGGCGCAGAAGCCGGTCGAGGTAAAGGGCGGGAAAGACGTGCAACTCGACGCCGAGCTCGATCCCGGCCACGAGCTGCGCGGACGCGTCGTGGATCGTTCGGGCCGCGGTGTCGCCGGCGCGAACATCATGGCCACGGGTACGGGCGAGCGAAGGTTCGACAACATGATCGTGAGCGACGCCGATGGATCGTTTGTCGTGGCGGGACTCGCCGACGGCAAATACCGGCTCACGGCGCGGAAAGAAGGAATGGTCAGCGGCGACGCCAGCGACATCGATCTGCCGCAAACGCGGCCGATCACGCTGACGCTCGACGCCGGCGCAACCATCACCGGCCGCGTCACCGGCGTCGCCCCCGAGGAGCTCACGCAGGTCGTCGTGACAGCGGTCGGAGGGACGTCACGCAATCAGACGTACACCGACACCAGCGGAAACTTCTCGCTGCCCGGGCTGCCCGACGGACAGGTGCGCGTCGACGCGTTTCTGATGACGGCGGGACGCCGCCGCATGGCGCCTGCGAAAACGATCGTGGTCGAGAACGGAGTCGCGCCGGCGGTGGAGATCAATTTCGAGGAAGGCATCAGCGTCAGCGGCCGCGTGACGAAGGGCGGAGTGCCGGTGGCGTACGGCAGTGTGTCGTTCAACCCTGGCGGCGTACAGCGAGGCAGCGACCGCCAGTCCGTCAACGCCATGATTTCGCCGGACGGCACGTACGCGGCCGCAGGCCTCTCGATCGGCGACTACACCGTGCGCGTAAATGGCCCGAACGTCTCGCAGTATCAGACGAGGTACACGGCCTCGGCCAGCGGGACGTTCGACATCGACATACACGGCGCCACGCTGCGTGGCCGCGTGGTCGACGCAAGGTCGGGCGCGCCGGTATCCGATGCGCGCGTGTTGCTGATTTCGCGGCTACCGGCCAACGGTTCGGCGCGCACGGACTCCGACGGCCGCTTCACAATCGAGGCAATGCCTGACGCGACGTACGACCTGCAAGTGAATCGCGAGCAGTACGCCGTCGCATCGCAACCGGTCGTGATCGCGAACGGCTCGACGCCCGACGTCGAAGTGCGGATGGAGCAGGTGCCGCCGATCACGATCCATGTCGCCGATTCAATCACCGGCGCGCCGGTCGATGCGAACCTGATGATCAGCGATTCCACGCGCGCCTTCCGAAGTGAGCTCGCGCGCGTGGAATCCGGAACGTGGCACGCGTGGCTGAAACCGGGGACGTACAACGCGTCCGTCGGCGGGCCCGGCTACGTTTTCAAAACACTGAGCTTCACCACTCCAGGCAACGACGTGACCATCCAGGTCGTCCGCGCCGGCAGTCTGCTGATCAACGCTCACACCGCGCAACGGGCGCGCCTCGATTTCGCCAGCGGCGGCACGGAACGAAATTACGGCCCGCTCCATCCGGGAGCGAATGGACCATTCGAATCGCTCCCACCCGGCTCGTACCTGCTGGTGTTGCTCGGCAGCGACGGCAAAGTCACGCAGAGCATCGCGCTGGTCATCAACGCGGGCCAGACGACGACGATCGACACGCCGTAGCAGCTCTCGCAGTCGTCCCAAGCCTTACCAGCACAGACAAGAGTGTCTGTTCCACACGGGCTCTCCCGATCACGACAATTCTGTATTAGCGGGAGGACCGATGTGGCACAGACACTCTTGTCTGTGCTTTTGCAAGTCGCAGTGCCTGAACCTTGAAATCACGACTCCGGCACGATCTCCGTCGCGGCGATTACCGGCTTCGATAGCGAGGTCACGAACGTCACGCCCGCGACGCCGCCGATGCACAGCGCGCTGCCGAGGGCGGATGCGAGGCTGAGGTGATCACCGAGAAGTAGGACGCCAAGCGTCATCGAGACCAGGACGGCGAGTTGGGAGATCACGCCAACCGTCATCGCGTCGACCCAGCGGAGACTGAACGTCATCAACAGTTGCGCGCCCATCGCCAGGATTGCCGTCGCGGCGATCCAGAGCCACTCCGTGCGATTGGGCGTCACCCACTGCGCGATGCCGAGCGGCATGCTGACAAGCATGCCGATGAGACAGAAGCTGGCGTAGACGGACCAGGAGTTTTCGCTGCGCCGCGCCGCGCGAATGGCGGTGACGGCCACGCCCGATGCGACCGCGGACAACGCGCCGACGAGTTCCCATCGCCCGAAGCCGAGGACGTCGCCGGGCGCGGCGTGTGCGTGGACGACGAGGAAGACGCCAGCCAGCGCGATCGGAAGCGGGATGAGCACGCGCGCACTGAATTTCTCGCCGATGAAGAGCATCGAGAAAAGCCCGCTCCAGATCGGCGCGGTGTAGTTGAGCAGCGTTGCCACGCCGACGTTGATGTGCTGGATGGCGATGAAATAGAACATCACCGCCAGTCCGCCGAAAAAGCCACGCAGAAGGATCAACCCGAGGCGGTTATAGTGGAGCGCGGCGCGTCGATAACGCGACACGAGCAGGACCGGCAGCAACCCTGCTCCCATCCGCAACACCGCGACCTCGGGGCCGCTCAGCCGCGCGGTGGCAACCTTCGCGGTGAAGGCCATGCCGCCGAACATCGTCGCCGAGGCGATCATCAACAGCAGCGCGCGATGCGTATCGTTTTTTGCTACTGTCACGCGGCGCGAAGAGTAGCAGGACGATGATCACTTACCGCGAAGCAAACGTATCGGACGTGCCGGCAATCGTCGGCTTTCAGCTCGCGATGGCGCGCGAAACCGAGGAGCTGGATCTCGATCGCGACGTCTGTACGCGCGGCGTGCAGGCGGTGTTCGAGGATGTATCCCGAGGTCGGTACTTTCTCGCGGAGAGCGACGGTGTCGTCATCGCGTCGCTGATGATCACGTACGAGTGGAGCGACTGGCGCAACGGGAACGTCTGGTGGATTCAGAGCGTGTACGTCGTCCCTTCGTTTCGTGGTCAGCGGGTGTACGCCGGTTTGTACGAGCACGTGAAGGCGCTCGTGAACGCGGATGATTCACTACGCGGAATCCGGCTCTACGTCGATCGCCGCAACATCCGCGCGCAAGAGGTCTACACGCGGTTGGGGATGAATGGGGAGCACTACCAGGTGTTCGAGTGGATGAAGACGTTTTAGGGCTTCCTCAGTTCATCCTGCGATTCGCGAAGCGATTCGTCAGGATCTCCGGTGGCGCCGCACAGACTGCGCGGTATCACCGGAGATCCTGACGGTTCGCTTCGCGACCCGCAGGATGAACTACAAACGCCGCTTCCAGCAAAACTGAGCGAGTGAGACCTTCCCATCGAGCGAGAACTCTACGCCTTCGTCCTCCAACAACATCTTTTGCAACTCGTGTGAATCACCCCCGCTCCGCGGCGAAATCTCCCCTTTCGCATTGATCACGCGATGCCACGGGATGTCGCTGCGATCCGGCAGCGAGTGAAGCGCGTAGCCGACCTGGCGCGCGTGGCCATCGAGTCCCGCCAGCGTGGCGATCTGGCCATACGTGGCCACGCGTCCGCGCGGGATGCGTTTCACGGTTGCGTAGATTCGTTTGTAACTATCGGCGTTCGAAAGCGGCACGGCATGAGTCTAAAGTCGTTCGCCGCCGGCCGGTGTTAAGATGCACAGCTCTTTGGTCACTCGTCCGGTGGAGAAAAAGGAGTCGCCATGCCTCGCCCGTTTGCTTCAGGACAGATCGCGTTCGGTCTCGTCTCGATCCCGGTGAAACTCTTCTCGGCCACCGAGGCCAGCGAGAAGATCAGCTTCAACATGCTGCACAAGGATTGCGGCAACCGCATCCAGCAGCAGCTCTTCTGTCCCAAAGACGAGCGCACCATCTCGCGCGACGAAGTCGTGAAGGGCTACGAGTTCCAGCGCGGGCAGTACGTCCTCTTCAACGAAGAAGAGCTGAAGATGATCGAGGAGAAGGCGACGCAATCGATCGAGATCAGCGAGTTCCTGCCGAAGGAAGCGATCGATCCGATCTATTTCGCGAAGGCGAATTACATCGCACCGGACAAAGGCGGGGAGCGGGCATACTCCTTATTAACCAAAGCGCTGGAGCAGACCGGCCGTTGGGCGCTGGCGAAGTACGCCGCGCGCGGCAAGCAGTACCTGGTCATCCTTCGTCCGCTGGGCAACGGCATGGTCATGCAACAACTCTTCTACCCCAACGAGATCCGTTCGATGGACGAGCTCGACCTCGGCGATGCCATCGTCAAAGACAACGAGCTGAAAATGGCCGTGCAACTCGCCGAAATGGGCGCCGCCGACGAGTTCCATCCGGAGAACTACCGCGACGAAGTTGCCGAGCGCACGCGCGCATTGATCCAGCGGAAGATCGAAGGTGAGGAGATCACGTCGAATCTCGTCGAGGAGCCGAAGGCGCAGGTCATCGATCTGATGGAAGCGCTGAAGAGGAGCCTGGCCAAGCCGAGCAGCAAATCCGCGCCGGCATCTGCGAAAGCGAGCGGTCCGCGCCGCATCCCGGAAAAGGCGGAAGCGAAGAAGGCCGCTCCTCGGGCGTCGGCGCAAAAGGTGGCCAAGTCAGGCTCGCGTTCGCGTTGAGCCTGCACGGCCGGCAGCGTTGTTTGCCCAAGGCTTTGCCACCGAAGTCGTGACAAGGTTCTGCCGCTAAAATGGCCGCATGTCTTACTCCGTGCGGGAAGTCTCGGCCATGCTCGGGCTCTCCGCCGGACAAATTCGCGCCTGGGCCGCGCGCGGCTTTCTGACGCCGGAACGCGACGACGACGGCGATCTCCGCTTCGGCTTTCAGGACCTCGTCATTCTCCGCACGGCCGGCGAGCTGACGGCCGCGCACATCCCGACGCGCAAGATCCGCCGCGTGCTGGAAAGCGTCCGCGAGCAGTTGCCCGAGGGGCGCTCGATCGCCGGTGTGCGCATCGCCGCGGACGGGGAGCGCGTCGTCGTCCGCGACGGGACAGCAGTCTGGAATCCGGAGTCTGGCCAGTCGCTCTTCGATTTTTCCGTCGAGGAGATCGCAGAAAAGACAAAGCCAATCGCGCTGGCCGCCGTGCGTGAAGCGAAGGCGAAGCAGGAGGACGATCTCGACGCCGACGCCTGGTACGAGCTCGCCTCCGATCTCGAGCTGAGCGATCCCGGCGAAGCGCGGACGGCCTACGAGAAAGCGATCTCGCTCGATCCGTCGCACGTCGACGCTCATGTAAACCTCGGCCGGCTTTTTCACGACGAAGGGTCACTCGACGGTGCCGAGACGCACTACCGCGCCGCGCTCACGATCGATCCCGATCATCCCGTCGCCGCCTTCAACCTCGGTGTCGCCCTCGACGACCTCGGTCGCTTATCCGACGCCGCCGAAGCGTACCGTCGCGCCCTCGAGCTCGATCCCCACAACGCCGACGCGCACTACAACCGCGCCGGCATCCTGGAACGCAGCGGCGACAAAGCCGGCGCCGTGCGGCACCTGACGCGGTATCGCGCGTTGACGCGGTAGCGAAGTTTCATCCGCGCGATTTCTTTTCATCCGCACTCGCCGCGGTCACGGCCGGACGCGGCGGCAGCGATACGAGACGCTCAGGGTGTTCGAGCTCGCGCTCCTGCAAATACCTCACGAGCGCTCCAAGGTCGTTTCCAACCTCGTCCATCAGCTCCTGCCTATGTGCGCGGGTCTCTGCGACGATCGGATCTTCCCAAGCCATATCGCTACTTTTTCGGACGATACCAAGTGCTCCAGATTCGGCGAAGCTCGTCAATCTGATGTGGGTGCTTGAACCGCCAGAGGTGGTGCTTCTTTTCGTACTCCGCGAAGGAAGAGTAGTTCGCAATTGCCACCTGCGTCACGTAATTGCATTCGTATTCGAAATCGTTCATCTGACGCCCCTTCGTGCCTCAAGTAACTAAGTAGTCAACTAGTTTACCATCAGCCAGAAGACATAAGGCGAACCTAGTTGGCGAGATCTCAATCCAGCAAAGTGTCACTTCCAGATTGAATCCAACAGCGGCGCTTTGAAGTACAGCGCGCCCGTTTTCAGCGCGTCGTCCTGGCCTTCGTTGGACCAGGTGATGCTCTTCATCGTCACGAGCGCGATCTTCTTATACCGGCGGAAGTTCAGTTCGACGTAGAGCGGCGTTCCGTGGATCGCGTTCATCGATGCGGCGGTGGCGGGGGAGATGCCGCGGACGAATTCGTTGACGATGGCGCGGAGCTGCGGATTCTCGGGGATGCGGACCGTCGTCCAGACGTCGATCCAGGCTTCCGGGCCGTAGATGAGACGGTAGCGACGCGCGGGCATTCCTTTCACGGTACCGGCGATGATCTGGGTTCCGGTCGGCGCCGCGGCTTCCATCCCGCTCGTGGCGATCTTGTGCAACGTCGTACTGATCTGCGCGACGGGGACATCCGTGTACATCCGTCCGAGGGGATTTTCGACCGTGACCGCGTTCGTGCCGTTGCGCGAGAACCCGTTCAGCCAGAACGTTTCGGCGCGCACGCCGTTCGGATAAACATGCAGCGTGACCGTGCCGAACTTGCCGAGGAATGGGAAGGGTGTGGCGGGATTCGCTTCGAGCTCGAGGTGGTACGCGGGCGGCGGCGCGGCGTGGAGCGAAACGGCGAGAAAGGTGAGGAGGAGAAATCGCTTCATAAGAAAAGGGCGGCTGAATTCAGCCGCCCTGCTCTATGCCGAAGTATGTGATTAGAAGGTCGAATCGAGGAACGGGCGGAGCTTCTTCGAGCGCGACGGATGGCGCAACTTGCGGAGCGCCTTCGACTCGATCTGGCGGATCCGTTCGCGGGTCACATTGAACGAGCGGCCGACTTCTTCGAGCGTGTGCTCGGAGCCGTCGCCGACGCCGAAGCGCATCTTCAGGACCTGCTCCTCGCGCGGGGTGAGCGTGCGCAGGACCTTGTTCGTCTGCTCTTTCAGGTTTGCGACGATCACGTGATCGATCGGCGAGATCACGCCGCGATCTTCGATGAAGTCGCCGAGATGCGAATCTTCCTCTTCGCCGATCGGCGTCTCGAGGGAGATCGGCTCCTGCGCGATCTTCATGATCTTGCGAACTTTGGCGACAGGCATATCCATCCGGTCGGCGATCTCCTCGGCCTGCGGTTCGCGGCCGAGCTCCTGCACGAGCGCGCGCGAGGTGCGCGTGAGCTTGTTGATGGTCTCGATCATGTGCACCGGGATGCGAATGGTGCGGGCCTGATCGGCGATGGCGCGGGTGATGGCCTGACGAATCCACCACGTCGCGTACGTGGAGAACTTGTAGCCGCGGCGGTATTCGAATTTCTCGACCGCCTTCATCAGGCCGATGTTGCCTTCCTGGATGAGGTCGAGGAACTGCAGGCCGCGATTCGTGTACTTCTTGGCGATGGAGACGACCAGACGGAGGTTGGCGACGATCAGCTCCTGCTTGGCCTGATCGGCTTCCTCTTCGCCGGCGCGGATCTCGCGGATCGTGCGCCGGAGCTCGTCGTGCTGCGTGCCGTAGAACGTCTCCAGCTCCTGCAGCTTGTCGACGTACTTCTGCAGACGGCGGCGATAGAAATCGCGGCGGGTCTTGTCCTTCTCGCGCTTGAGAGCGGCGTCGTCCTTGCGGACCATCGACGCGGTCTGGGCCAGCTCGTTGTCGATGTCCTTGAGCTTGTTGATCATCCGATTGCGCGTCTGCGGCGTGAAGTCGACCTGGCGCAATTCGGTGGCGAGCTCGATGGTCAGTTTCTCGACGGCGCGTTCCGTCTGCTTGAGCGTGCGCTCGGACAGCTTCTTCGGCTCGAGCAACTTGGTTTTCGCGTCTTTGATTTTCTTGTCGTGCTTCGCGACCTTCTCGAAGATCACCATGATGTCGGCGATCTTGTTGACGGCGGCGAGGGGAAGCTTTGGCTCACCGTTGTCGTCGGTGGCCACATGGATCGTTTCGTCTTCCGGCATCGCCAGATCGATCATCTCTTTGATGACGCGAGGATCCTTCTTGGCGCTCTCGTAGATCTTCAGGATCTCTTCGAGGATGATCCGGTTCTGGGAAAGCGCTTTGTAGACGCGGCGCTCACCCTTTTCGATGCGTTTGGCGATATCGACTTCGCCCTGGCGATCGAGGAGCTTGACCGTTCCCATCTCGCGCAGGTACATGCGCACGGGATCGTTGGTCTTGTCGACGATGCCGCTGTTGGCCGCGATGATGTCCTGCTGGACTTCTTCGCGCTGGTCCATCTCCTTCTCTTCGATGGTGCCGTCGATGGTGACGATGGCCTTGGAAGAGGTGGTGGGAAGCGGCTTCTCGGAATCCTCGACGACGTCGATGCCGAGGTCTGCGAAGCGGATGTAGATCTCATCGAGCTCTTCCGGCAGCGAGGTAATTTCCTCGGGGAGGGTCTCGTAGATCTCGTCGTAAAGCAGGAAGCCCTTTTCTTTACCGATTACGATGAGCTGCTTTACTTCCGCGTATTTTTCTTCGACACTCAACTCGCCGACCCCCTCGTCAAAATTGGCTTCCTGTTCGAGATTCGCACTCCGCAGGCGTGTCGTCATGTCGTTCTTTCGCTCCTCAGAACCATCGTCCGCAGAGGACACCTGCGTAATCGGTGGGGGACGATAATTATTTCGCTTCGTTCAACATACGGGAGATGCGCATCTTCTCCGCGACCAGCTCGTCAGCCCGATTTCCGTCGCCCTGGCGCTGGGCCTCTGCGATGTCCCGTTGAATTTCCAGATTCCGGCGTTCGAGGTACGCCCGTTCCATCGGCCGAAGGTTTTCGTCGATGCGTTGGAGGGTTTGATCGTCGATGTCCTCGCTCAGTGAGAGCTCCGAGAGGAGATTGAGCTCGGCCTCGCCCCTAAGGTGGGTCGCAACCTGCTGAAAATCAATAGGTGCGCCCGACATCAGGTCGTCTTTCATGATGGAAAAAAGTGTTTTGCCCGGCTCCTCGAAGTACTCCTCCCGAAGGCGCGCCAGGTCCGGCGCCGTCAACTTCCCCTGAATCGCGGCGATGAGGATTGTCTTTTCGGCGCTCCCCGGCTGGCCGAGCGGCTGACGCTCGCGGTCGGTTGGTGTGGAGGCCTTACCGCGGACGCGCGACCAGACCGTCTGGAACTCGAGACGGAAGGCGTCGGCGATGCGCTGCGCGGCGTCGTTGCGAACGACCGGATCGGAAACAGCGGACAGCAGCGGGATGAAGTGCTCGACACGCTCCGACTTTTCGCGGCCGCTCAGTTTCGCCACGTCGCCAGCCCATTCCCCGAGTCCGAACTCGAAGATGTCGGTGGCGTTGCTGAGCAACTCCAGGAAACGATCGACGCCGAACTTCTGCACCACCGTGTCGGGATCCTTCTCCCCTTGCAGATCGAGCGCGGAGACGTTGAGTCCCGCGGCGAGCAACACCGGAGCCGCACGCAGCGTGGCGGTGCGGCCGGCGTTGTCGCCGTCGTACGCGATGACGACGTTGGTGGTGAAGCGCCGTAGCAGCGACGCTTGACCGCTCGTCAGCGACGTCCCCATCGACGCGACCACGCCCGGAACGCCGGCGTGATCGATGGCGATGGCGTCGAAGTAGCCCTCGACGAGAATCGCTCGATCTTTGCGACGCATCGCATCTTTCGACCGGTGCAGGTTGTAGAGCAATCGCGATTTGTTGAAGACGTCCGACTCCGGCGAGTTCAGATACTTCGGATCGCTGCCGTCGAGCGAGCGGCCGCCAAACCCGACGATGGTGCCGCTCTCGTTGTGGATCGGAATCATGAGCCGATTCCTGAAACGGTCGTAAAAACCGTTGCCGGTCTTGCGCGGCATGGCCAGCCCGACCGACTCCAGCTTCTTCTCGCCGTGCTTCCGCGACAGCCGCGTGAGGATGTAGTCCCACGAATCGGGTGCGTAGCCGAAGCCGTACTTGGTGACGATGTCCTGCGCCACGCCGCGTTCGTCGAGGTAACGCTTGGCCACGTTATCGCCCCACCCCAGCGCCTGATGAAACGCCTCGGAAGCTTCATCGAGAACTTCGAGCAGATCTTCTTTGTCGTTCTCTTTCGCGGTCCGCTTTTTCTTCGGCAACTCGATGCCGACGCGCGCCGCAACGTACTCGACGGCTTCGGGGAAATTGAACCGCTCCGTCATCGAGAGGAACTTGAAAACGTCGCCGCCCGCGCCGCAGCCGAAGCAATGAAACAGTCCCTTGCCACGATCGACGGTAAACGACGGCGTCTTCTCGCGATGAAACGGACAAAGTCCCTTGTAGCTTTTGCCCGCAAGCTTCAGCGGCGTGACCTGTCCCACGAAGTCGACGATGTCGGCCGCCTGGCGGACTTGCGCGATGACGTTATCGTTGAGATCGGAGAAGGCCATGTACGTTACCCAATCCTGCGAAGCGCGAAGCGCGAGTCAGGATCTCCGGTGGCGCCGCGCTGCCGTAAATCGCAGCCCGCGCGGGCGAACCGGAGACGCCGCTCCGCTGCGCTTTGCGGCGTGAAGTTCATGACAGCACCGCAATCGTCGCCCCATCCCCGCCTTCGTTCTCCCCGCCCGGCCGCCACGATTTCACCGCGGGATGTTTGCGGAGATGCTCGCGCAGCGCCTTGCGCAGAGTGCCGGTGCCGAAGCCGTGGATGAGGCGAACGGCCTGTTTGCCTTCGAGCAACGCGCGATCGAGGAAGCGATCGGATTCGTCAATGGCTTCGTCGACGCGTTGTCCGATGAGATTGATCTCCGCGTCGACGACTGTTTCGAGCGTGTCGGGTGACGGAAGGCGCGAGGCGGAACGCTTCTTCGACTCCCCACCCCCGACTCCCGATTCCTTCGGGACCAGGTCCTTCACATCCACCGTCATCTTTCGCCCGTTGACGTTCAGCACTGCTTTCTTGCCGTCGATCGAAACGATTGTGCCGGTCACCTTGAACGAACGATGCTCCGCCTTTTCGCCGACGTGAACATCGCGCTGCTCGGAAGGGAGAAAGTCGAGGGCCTTGTCGACCGGCTTCGTCAACGTACGCACGATCTCCGCCGCGTTGACGCTTGCACGCGCGTTGCGGTCGGACTCGCGCAAATTCTTGATCTCCGCGGCAACCTGGCGTTGCACGTCGTCGCGCAAGCGGTCGAGCTCTTCGCGGAACGAACTGCCGACACGGCTGCGCTCTTTCTCCAGCTTCGCGCGTTCGGCGGCAAGTCCGTCGCGCTCCGATTCGAGTTGCGTTCGCAGCATCGATGCTTCGTCGCGCGACGCCAGCACCTCGGACATCTTTTTCTGCAACTCGGCGATCAGCGAATCGGTTTCGCCGTAGCGGTCGCCGAGGTGTTCGCGGGCGCGGTCGATGATCGAGGGAGGAAGGCCGATCATCTGCGCGACGTCGATGGCGCGGCTGCGGCCGGGGATTCCGGCGATCATCCGGTACGTCGGCTGCGCGGTCGCGGCGTCGAACTCCATCGATGCGTTGACGATGCGCTTGTCGTTGACCGCGAAGCTCTTCAGCGCGGAGAGATGCGTGGTCACGATCATCAGCGCACCGGTATCGAGCAGATGCTCAATCACCGCCGTCGCGATCGCCGAACCTTCCTCGGGATCCGTGCCCGAACCCAACTCGTCGAGCAGCACCAGTGAACGGTCGGTGGCGCGTTCCAAAACGCGCCGCAGCCGGACCAGGTACGCGGAAAATGTCGACAGATGTTCGAGCACGCTCTGGTCGTCGCCGATCAGCACGTGGAAGTCATCGACGATCGGAATCGTCGTCCCGTCCGCGGCGGCAACCGGCAATCCGCTCATGGCCATGGCCACGAGCAGGCCGGTCGTTTTCAGCGCCACCGTCTTACCGCCCGCGTTCGGACCGCTGATCACGAGCGCGGTACGTTCGCGATCGAGCTTCACCGAAATCGGGATCACCTTGCGATCCGAAGGCTCCTCCCCAAACGCCTCGGCGCGTGCCGGCGCGAGACGTTCATCGAGCAACGGATGGCGGCCGTCGATGACTTCGAGGATGTGATCGTCATTGAAGATCGGACGCGATGCACCGACCAGCGAATGAAACTGCGCGCATGCCTGCAACGCGTCGAACTCGCCTCCGACGCGCGCCGCATCGCGGATGTCGTCCGCTTCGTCGGCGATGGCAGCGGAGATGTAGCGCGTGATCCGCGCGATCTCCTCGCGCTCCTGGATCAGCAGGTCGGCGAGATCGTTGTTCAACTCGATGGCCTGCATCGGCTCGATGAAAAACGACGCGCCGGAGCCGGAGCGCTCGTGCAGGATTCCCGTGACCGCATTGCGATGATCGGCGCGGACCGGAATGCAGTAACGGTCGCCGCGCATGACCACCAGCGGTTCCTGGATGGCGTCGGCGCTACGCGACATGACATCGTTCAGCACGCGCTGAATCGCCGATCGTTTTCCCTGCATCCGCTGCCGAATCGCGCGCAACTCCGCCGAGGCCTCTTCGCGCAGCTTGCCGTCGTTCGTGAAGTACTTGTTGAGTTTCGCAATCAAACCGCCGAGGTCGGGGATGTCGTGCGCGTGCGTGGCGAGGCGCGGGAACGTATCAGTGCGAAGAAACGTCTCGCGAATGGCCTGCGTCGCGCGAACGCTGCGGAGGACGATCCACGATTCATCGATGTCGAGAATGGAGTCGCGATTGAGCAGCGGCGCGACATCCGTCAACCCCGCCAGCGGCAGCAATCCCTCGGTCAAAACGAACCGCACCATCTCCGCGAGGTCCGCCTGCGCCGCTTCGCACTCCGCGAGCGTGCGCAACGGACGGCGCCGCGCGATGCTGGCCTTGCCGAGCGTGCTCTTCGCCTCCATCGCGATCAACGTGAGGACGCGGTCTAGCTCGAGTTGTTGGAGAGGGATGGGGTTCACGCGAAACTGCTAGACGTGAGGGGCTGGCGGGCTATTCCGATGGCTGTCATCCAGAGCCGCCGGAGGACGGCGAAGGAACTCAAGCTACGCAAGTTGCGTTGAATCCTCGATGGTTTCAGCCAATTCCGCGCATCTTGAGATCCTTCACCGTCCTGCGCCGCTCCGCGCTTCGCGCTCCGACGGCTCCGGCGGTTCAGGATGACAGCAAAGACAAAACGACCCGCGTTTCCGCGGGTCGTTTGGATCAGTAACCTGTACGACGTTCTTCGGCGAGTTTCCGCAACACTTTCTTCCGCGCCGCGATCGCTTTTCTTTTACGCTTCATGCTCGGCTTTTCGTAATGCTGCCGTTTTTTCAACTCGGAGAGGATTCCCGACTTCTCGCATTTCCGTTTGAACCGGCGAAGCGCGTTTTCAAAGCTCTCGTCCTCTTTGACGTGCACCAGAGGCAATCCCAATCCCCCCCTTCTGCGTAGCGGTCCCGTGGGTTGATGATTCTAAGGAGCGCCGCCGTCCCGGTCAACGGAGCTGCGGCACGAGATCGGAACGAAGGTGGAGCGTCCCTCCATTCCGCTCGATGGTGAATTTTGTAACCCGCTGAAGGGCCTCCGCTTGCGGATTCGCGCGTCGCTAATAACTATACGAGAAGGTGCTCTACCCGCGAAATGATGGCGTCCAGCGCCACCTGATTCTCGCCCCCCTCGGGGATGATCAGGTCGGCATGGCGCTTCGACGGTTCGACGAATTCTTCGTGCATCGGTCGGACGGTGGTCAGGTACTGATCGATCACCGATTTCAAGCTCCGTCCGCGCGATTCGATGTCGCGCGTGAGGCGGCGAAGGAAGCGAATGTCCGGCGGCGTGTCGACGAAGAGCTTGATGTCGATTCGCTTGCGCAACTCCGGTTCGGCGAGCACGAGGATGCCTTCGACAATCACCACCTTGCGCGGCTCGACGCGTTGAGTCTTCTCGAGGTTGCGTGAATGCGTGGCGAAGTCGTACACCGGCACTTCAACCGACGATCCTTTTGCGAGCACATCGAGATGCCGCACCAGCAGTTCGGTCTCGAGCGAGTCCGGATGATCGAAATTGATCTGATGCCGCTGCTCGGGCGAGTAGCCGTCGAAGTTGCGGTAGTACGAGTCGTGCGAAATCCACTCGATGCGATCTTTGCCGACGCGGTCGTAGATTGCGCGCGCCACGGTGGTCTTGCCCGATCCCGTGCCGCCGGCGATGCCGATGATGACGGGCGTCTTCATGGACCGGACTGCTCCTCCAATTCGTTCTCGGTCATGAATTCCGAGGGGCTGTCGTTTCCGCACGTGTTGCAGATGGCGGAGAGCAGCTTCCCGTTCGGCCCGTACTCGAACAGATACGTCGGCGTCTCACACTCGAGGCAGATGAGGTACTCCGGCTCTTCCATGGAGGCGAAGAATAGCGTACCTGTCGCGGGACGCCGTTTTAGTTGCGCGCTTCCTGCGCTTGCACACCGCCGAATGACGGCTGGATGAAGTGCGTCTGGTTCGTTTCGTTGTCGACCACCGCGGCGTAGACGTATGTATCCGGCGCGCTCGTCTCGACGAGCACCGTGAAGTCGTCGCCTTTCGCAATCATCGGGAAGAGCGACTGCACTGAGGTGTGGACGAGCGCATTTGCGTTGACGCGGTAGCGGGTCACTGCCACGTTGCGGCCGGCGCGTTGCAGGGCGAGCGTGAACGCCGCTTCGTGATCGCCGAGGTTGGCGAGGCCGATATTCGTCCGAAAGGTATCGCTGAAGGAGAGGCCACTGAGCGCGCGCAGCGGCGGAAAGTACGTCGCGCTGTAGGTGATTGTGATCGGCTCCGGACGCGTGATTTCCGCATCGTGAATGCCATAGACATTCGCCAGCACGCGCACGGAACGCGAACTATCGATCGTGGTGATCTTCAGCGGCGAGAGCACCTCCGTCATCCCGAAGGTTGACGCCACGATGTCGCTGAAATGCTGCGCGGCACCGGGCCTGATCGTGACGAAGATGAACGGCTGATCGGGGGCCGTCGGCAGCGACAGCATCACGTTGGCCTCAGAATGCGAATCATTGAAAAGATCGACGTCGGTCTTCCAGCGGACGTTGTTCATGCCGAGGACGCTGCCGACGATCGGCACCAGCACGCTCACGTGCGGCGCGTCGGCGGCCTCGGCGGCTGCCGCGCCGAGGAGCAGGAGAATCGCTGTCAGCACGCGGGTCATGTCGTTCGTGGGACGAAGCCCGATCGTCGCACGTTTCAAGTGAAGCGCGGACGGATGAGCCGCCGCGCCACGACCATGAGCTTCTGAACGCGACTCAGCGATAGCCGCTTCCGAAGAACGACCAGGGGATCGCGGCGTAGTTTCTTGAGCACGGTCGCGTAGACACCACCCATCAGCAGCGTCGGGAAACGCGCATCGAACGACAGCTCGCCAACGAGCGGCTCGGCAGCCTTGAAATACGACATGGCCCGCTCGATCTGGAACTCGATCAGCTTACGCATCGCATCAGACTCGCGGCGATCGAAGAGATCGCGCTCGGTGACGCCGAAGCGCCGCAACTCTTCCTGCGGCAGATAGATACGATCGCGATCGCGATCGTCGCCGACGTCGCGCGTGACGTTCGTCAACTGCAGCGCCGTGGCGAGATTGCGCCCGTAGTCGATGGCGGCAGGAGTACGGTAGCCGTAGATCGCCAGGGAAATGTCGGAGATCGACGACGCGACCAACTCGCAGTATCCGAGAAGGTCGGCGAAGGTCTCGTAGCGCGTTTTGGTCATGTCCTGTCGGCAACCATCGATCAGCGCCCCGAATGCACTCTTCGGAATCGCGAAGTGCTGCAACGCGTCGGCGAGAGCGAGCGTGATCGGATGTGAGGGATTGCCGGCGTATGTCGCATCGAGTTCGCGTTGCCACGCATCGAGGCGATCGAGCACCGATTGCGGCGAGTCGCTGGGTTCGTCCGCGATGTCGTCGGCCCAGCGGCACCACGCGTACGCGGCGTAGACGGCGCGCCGTTTCACGCGCGGCAGGAATCGAAATCCCACCGAGAAGTTTGCGCCGTAGCGATGGGCGATATCGCGGCAGAACGCGTACGCCTCCTCCACCGTCGGCGACACCGGCATCGGCAGCGCCTCGGAGGTCATCGCGTCACCGGTCCAAGCGGCGGAACCTGCAGCTGCGTATCGCGCGAGCGGCACCAGTGCGGACCCGGCTTGTGCTGGCAGCGGCCGTCGTGCCGCCACATGCGCCGCACCAGCGGCGAGAGCAGCGACTTCCACCACGTCGAGCGATGCCAGCCACTCAGATAGTGATGAAAGTCCTTCGCCCTCGCCGCCTGGCGGACGAACATCGACAGTCCGAAATTGCCGCCGCTCTCGTACAAAAATCGATTGACGAGACTCGTTTGCTGCTTCGCGCCGAGCTCCGACTTCCACAGCTCGTCGTAATCACGCTCTTCGAGAATGCTGCGCGCGGCGAGCGAACCGCTGGTCAGCGCGTAGCGGATACCGAGGCCGAAGAGATAATCCTGAAATCCCGCGGCCTCACCGACGAAGCGCGCGCCATTCGACGTCGCAACATGCTTGAGATGAAAGTTCATGTACGAGTAGCCGGTCCGCGCGTCCGCCGGCACCTCGAAATGATGCAGCCGCTGCGCCGCGGCGAGCGAGTGATCGAAATACGAATCGATCTGCTTGAAGTCCGCCACGATCGCGCAGCCGAAGGTGGCCACGCCGTCGAGGATGAAGAGATACGAGTAACCGCCGGGCGAGAGTTTGTGGTTGAAGTAGACGTCGATGAGTTCCGGGGTGTCGGGTGTCGGGTGCCGGGTGTCGGAGGGATCGCTACTCCGACTCCCGACCCCCGACTCCCGTCGTCCTACGCTCCATGTCATTTCCTTCGCCAAACCATCCGGCGACGCAGGCCCGGTCACCACGATGTCCGCCTGATCGGCGGCCAACCGGCTGTTGAAAATCACCTTCGCGCCCGCGCGCTGCGCCTGCGCGAGGAGGCCGCGGTCGAGCGTCCCCTCCTCGGCGCCGCGGTGGATGAACCAGCCGTAAGGCTCCTTGCTTCGGATCACGCGCGCGGAGTTTTTGTGGTCGTAGAACGTGGCCCAATCGGCGGCGCGAAAGTAGAAATTGCGCTCGATGCCGAGACGGTCGAGGAAGACGGGGACGGGCTCAGTTTCGGAGGCACCTTCGATGATCTGCAGATCGCCGATGAAGCGGGTGCCGACGTCGCCTTTGGCCTCGTGGACCTCCACCTCGCGGCCCGCGCGAGCGAGGATGATGGCCGCGGCGAGACCCGACGGTCCGGCGCCCGCGATCCGTATAAGCCCATGATTCGGCACGGTCGCGGTATGGTACCGCGCCGTTCCGGCGCGAATTCCGCAGTAGGCTTGCCGCCCGTTATCGATGACCGCCGAACCAACGCCACCTGACGTTCCCCCGAAACCGAAGCCGCGCGCTGCCGGCTTCGCCGTGCTTGTCGCGGCCGGAATCCTGCTCAGCCGCATCGCCGGACTCGTTCGCGTCCGCGTCTTCGCGCACTACCTCGGCAACTCGCCGGCGGCCGGCGCGTACAACGCCGGCCTCAAGATCCCCAACTTCCTGCAGAACCTTTTCGGCGAGGGCGTCCTCTCCGCATCGTTCATCCCTGTTTACGCGCGACTGATCGCCGAGGATGACGACGAGATGGCCGGCCGCGTGGCGGGGGTAATCCTCTCTCTCCTCGGCGTGATCGTCATGGTCATCGTGACGATCTGCGTCTTCATCACGCCGTGGATCATTGACTTGATCGCGCCCGGTTTTCAGGGCGACGTCCGCCTGCTGACGATCCGCGTCGTGCAGATTCTTTTTCCGGCCACCGGTTTGCTCGTCTTCTCCGCCTGGTGCCTCGGCGTTCTGAACAGCCACCATAAATTTTTCGTCTCGTACGTCGCGCCGGTGGTCTGGAACGCCGCGATGATTGCCACGCTCGTTTTCTTCGGAACGCGCACGTCGCAGAGCGGCCTCGTGATCGCGCTGGCGTGGGGAACCGTCGTCGGAAGCGCGCTGCAGTTCGGGATTCAGATTCCGTTCGTTCTGAAGTACGCGCCGCGAATCAGACTCTCGTTGCAGACGTCGTTGCCGCACGTGCGAACGGTCATCCGCAGTTTCGGCCCGGTGGTCATCAGCCGCGGCGTCGTCCAACTGAGCGGGTACGTCGATCAGATCATCGCCAGCTGGCTCGGCACTGCGGCCGTCGCTGGTTTGTCGTACGCACAGACGATCTACTTCCTGCCGATCAGCCTTTTTGGGATGTCCGTGGCCGCAGCGGAATTGCCGCAGATGTCGGGCGCAGTTGGAACCGTGGACGAGATCAACGCCGCGCTCCGCACGCGCCTCGAACGCGGATTACGACAGATCGCCTTCTTCGTCGTTCCGACCGTGACCGCGTTCATCTTCAGCGGACGAGTGCTGGTTGCGGCGCTCTACCAGTCTGGCCAGTTCCGCACCGAGGACACGCTCTACGTCTGGTACATCCTCGTCGGCTCGACCTTCGGCCTGCTCGCGGTGACGCTCGGGCGTCTCTACTCTTCGGCCTTCTACGCGTTGCGCGATCCAAAGACGCCGCTGCGCTTCGCGATGGTTCGCGTGACGCTGACAGCCGTCCTCGGCCTGCTCTTCGCGTTCCCGCTGCGGCCGTACATCATCGAGCTGATCGTTCTGTTGCACATGCCCGTTCCAAATCTGCCCGAGGGATCCAAACTCCTCGGCGTGATCGGACTGACCGCATCGGCAGGAATGGCGGGCTGGATCGAGTTTGCCATGCTCCGTCGCGCGCTGGCCCGCCGCGTAGGCCGCGTCAAACTCGCGCCGTCATTTCTCGGCCGCCTTTGGATTTCGGGATTGGTCGCCGCGATCGCCGGCGTGGCATGCCACCTCTACCTCGCGCCGCTGATCACGCCGCATCTCCCCTTCCGCCACATCAGCGAAGCGATCGTGGTCTCAGGCGTATTCGGAGTCGTCTACTTCGCCGCCGCCATCCTCCTCGGCATCAACGAAGCGCGCGCGACACTGAAACGGTTCACGCGGCGTTAGCGGCGGCACCCGATCCGAATCGTCCCATGGTTACGGCTTTTTCTCCTCGAATGCCGCATCACGAGCATCACGAATGACCATTGGCTCGATCAGTTGTTCTGCGTCTTCCGGCTCCGGCGCCATGCTTCGAAGGAGCCGAGGCATGTCGACGAATTTCGAGGCGTGGTCAATATCAATGTTCAAAGGCCGGCCTGACTTGTCGAAGTCGATCACGAAGCCGTCGTAGATTTCCTCGGACTCGTCGTATTCGCCGTCACGAAGGCAAATGAAGAGGGAATCGCTTTCTTCGTCGTATGAGTACTTCATCGTTGCCTCCTTTTGTAGTTCCGGTCAAAAAACGCGTTGTCAACCGTTATGCCATCGTGCAACGCAATGACACGGAGATATTTTCCCGCTTCCAGGATGAATCCCCACATTCTGTAGCTGCCATCATTCTGCTCCACGATCTCAAGTGGAGCATTGATTACTCGTTCGCACCATTCGCGTTCGATCTCTTCTCGACCTTTCTTGCGCATCTTGAGCTCAAACCTGCGTGTCGTCTTCATCTGTCCGAGGCTACCTCGGAACCGCTGACACCATTCTTGCTACGATGATGGTCGCGTGACTGAGCATCCCGCTATCGACAATTCGCAACCGATGCAGCCGCTGGGTTTACCCGGCGCCGCGGTTGCTGACGCTGATGTCGATCCGCGCGAGGCGATCCTCGAAGTCAGGAATCTGCGGACCTCGTTTCCTACCGATGGTGGATTCGTGCATGCGGTCGACAACGTCTCGTTCAGCGTTCGCAAAGGAGAAGCGCTGGCGCTCGTTGGGGAGTCGGGATGTGGAAAGAGCGTCACCGCGATGTCGATCATGCGCCTGGTCGCGCCGCCGGGGCGGATCACCGCGGGCGAGGTGCGTTTCAAGGGGAAAAACCTCGCCGACCTCTCCGAGCGCGACATGCGCACCGTGCGCGGCAACGACATCGCCATGGTGTTTCAGGAGCCGATGACATCGCTGAATCCCGTGTTCAAGATCGGCGCGCAGGTGGCCGAGGCGGTACGGATTCATAACAAGGTGTCGAAAAAAGAGGCGTGGAAGCGCGCCGGCGAGATGCTGGAGCTGGTCTCGATTCCCGATCCGATCAAGCGGCTTGACGACTATCCGCACCAACTGTCCGGCGGCATGCGGCAGCGCGTCATGATCGCCATGGCGCTTTCGTGCGATCCCGAGTTGCTGATTGCCGACGAGCCGACCACCGCGCTCGACGTCACCATCCAGGCGCAGATCATGGAGTTGCTCGCGTCGCTGCAACAGCGGCTTGGCCTCGCAATCCTGCTCATCACGCACGACCTCGGCGTGGTCGCCGAATTCTGCGAGCGCGTCGTGGTCATGTACACCGGACGCGTCGTCGAAGAGTCGCCGGTTCGCGAGCTGTTCGCCGCGCCCGCGCATCCGTACACGCGCGGACTTTTGAAATCGCTGCCGAGCGTCAGCGCCGGCGACCCATCCGCGCCGAATCGCCTGCCGACGATCAAAGGGATGGTGCCGCCGATTTCCAACCTGCCGCATGGCTGCAAGTTCAACCCGCGCTGCCCCGACGTCATGGACATCTGCCTCGGCAATGAACCAGCGCGGATGATCGTGTCGCCAGGACACGACGCGCGATGCTATCTGCACGGCGATGAAGCCGATCCGGAGAGGATCGAGGTCGCCCGATGACCGACAAGCCCTTCGTCCCCGGCGACGACAAGGTCTCTCCCGCGATCACCGGCGGCCTGCAAATGCCGGCGGACCAGACCGCGCGCGAGCGCAATCCGGTGACGAAGACGCCGCACGATCCCGACGAAACGAGCGAGTCGCAGCAGACGCCGATTCTTCCGCTTGGCATCGGCGAGCCGCTACTCGTCGTGCGCGATCTGAAGAAGTACTTCCCGGTGAAACGCGGCGTTCTCGCGCGCGTTGTCGCGCAAGTCAAAGCGGTCGACGGAATCAGCTTCGGCGTCAGCCGCGGCGAAACCCTTGGTCTCGTTGGAGAGTCTGGCTCCGGCAAGACCACCGTCGGACGCTGCATCCTGCGTTTGATCGAGCCGACCTCGGGCAGCGTTGAGTTCGAAGGCGAAGACGTCCTCGCCCTCGGCTCCGGCGACATGCGCCGGATGCGGCGCAACATGCAGATCGTGTTTCAGGATCCGTACGCGTCGCTGAATCCGCGCATGAACGTCGCCACGATCGTCGCCGAGCCGCTGATCGTGCACGGCGGGATGTCGTCGAGCGATCGCGATGCGCGCGTGGCACAGCTCCTCGAAACCGTTGGACTCAGTGCCGACTACCGCAAACGTTATCCCCACGAATTCTCCGGCGGACAGCGGCAGCGCATCGGCGTCGCGCGCGCGCTGGCCACGAATCCGAAGTTCCTCGTGCTCGACGAGCCGGTCTCCGCGCTCGACGTTTCCGTCCAGGCGCAGGTCGTCAATCTGCTGCAGGATCTCCAGGAGCAACTCGGACTGACGTATCTCTTCATCGCCCACGACCTCTCCGTCGTCGAGCACATCTCCAGCCGCGTCGCGGTCATGTACCTCGGCAAGATCATGGAGTTGTCCGGCCGCCGCGAGCTGTACGCCGACCCGCTCCATCCCTACACGAAGGCGCTGCTCTCCGCGGTTCCGATCCCCGATCCGACGCGACACAAGAGCCGCATCATCCTCAGCGGCGACATCCCCACGCCGCTCAATCCGCCGAGCGGCTGCGTCTTCCACACGCGCTGCCCGATCGCGCAGTTCCCGATTTGCAAAGACGTCGTGCCGCCGCTGATCGAGCACAAGCCGGGTCAGTTCGCGGCATGTCACTTCGCTGGCGAGCCAGTTCCAGCGGCGGCGCCGTCGTAGCGTTGGTGTCGGCTGTCGGCTGTCGGAAAAGCAAAGCCGTGCGGGCGCGACTGCCGATTGTCATTCGCCCCGAATCCACAAAGACGCGAAGCCCCGACACCCGAGAGCCGACACCCGACAGCCTCGTCGCCGGAGTTAACCTTCCACGTTTGGCGACGTCAAACGTAGTAGCTCCGGCTACAATGCGCGCGCCGAAAACCAAGTCCGCCTCGCCAACGTCGGCAGGGGCGCGCGCACGAAACAATCCAAACAACGTTGCGTAGAAGAGGCGTGTCCAGGAGGGTTTACATGAATACCGCTGTTCGACGGTTGCTGATCATTGCCTGTGTTGCGAGCGCACTGCCGCTCTTCGCACAGACGACGAAAAAGACTACGACATCGACGCCGCAGCCGGCCACCGTAACGACGGACCCGGTCCGCAACGGCGTCGACGTTCCCCCGGCCGATCAGGCGCCGACCGTGACCGTGTCGGCCGACACCGACAAGGACGCGAACAACCCGCGCGCCATGCGGTTGTCGCTCGATGACGCCATCCACACGATGCTCCAGAAGAACATCGGCGTGCAGATTCAGCGCTACGACCTGCAGATGTCCGCCGAGGGCGTTACCGGCGCGTACAACATCTTCGATCCGTTCGCCGCGGCGACGATCAGCAAGAGCAGCAGCCAGAGCCCGGCCCTCTCGGCATTCGACGCCAGCAGCTCAGGCGCGACGAATGCGAACGCTTCGCTGCGGGACACGATCCCAACCGGCGGCGCGTTCTCGATCTCGACGACGAATCAGCGCTTCACGCGCAGCGGCGCGGGCACGGTTCTCAGCCCGGGATTCTCGACGGGCCTCGGATTCGGATTCACGCAGCCTCTTGCGCGCAACTTCGGCGTCGATATCACCCGCCGCGGCATCACCATCGCCAGAAACAATCTCGGCATCAGCCGCGAGGCGTTTCGCGGCGTGCTGCTCGACAGCACCTCCGCCGTCGAACAGGCCTACTACGATCTGATTTACGCACGCCGCTTCGTCGACGTGGTCAAGGAAGCGCTCTTCCTGGCCCGCGACCAGTCGCGCATCACACAAATCCGCATTGACGTCGGTGCCTCGGCGCCGCTCGACATCCTCCAGCCTCGCGTGCAGATTGCGACTGGTGAAGAGAACCTCATCACCGCCGTCGCAAACGTCCGCGCCGCCGAAGACCGTCTGCGCGCACTGCTGAATCTACCGGCCGAGGATTGGGACCGGCCGATCATCCCGACCGACACGATCGGCTACACGCCGATGGGCATCAACGTCGAAGAGTCGGTGGCCAAGGCGTACGAACTTCGCCCCGAGGTGAAGGAAAACCAACTCACCACCGACACCCGGCGCGTCACGTATCAGTACGCGCGCAACCAGGTGTTGCCGCAGTTCGATCTGAACCTCGGCTACAACGTCGCCGGTGCAGCGGGCACGGTCATCAGCACGACGCCGGGCGTCAACTCCACCGGCTTCAGCGACGCGCTGCAGCAGGTCTTCCGCAACGACTTCCCCGGCTGGAACATCGGCTTCACGATCGGCGTCCCGGTCTTCAACTGGGGCGCGCGGGCTGAAAAGAACCGCGCCCGCCTCGACCTTCAGGCGTCGCAGATCACCGAGGCGCAGACGCGGCAGAACATCGCCGTCGACGTCCGCGCCACCGCGCGCGCGGTCGACACCTCGGCCAAACAGATCAGCGCAACGCGCACGGCGCGTGAAGCGGCCGAAGAGAACGTCAACGCCGAGCGTAAGCGCTACGAAAACGGCATGAGCACGAACTTCCAGGTGCTGCAGATCCAGCAGCAGCTTTCAGACGCCCGCGCGAACGAGTTGCAGGCGCTGGTCGGCTACAACAAAGCGGTGGCCGCGTATCACCGCGCCGTCGGCGACCTTCTCGACACCCGCAACATCACCGTCGATGAGCCGAAGGTGCAGGAACCTTCGATCTTCTCCCAGTTCACCCGTTACAATTGGCTCAACTTCTCATCCCACGACACCGCACCAGAGGAGAAATGAGCCATGACTGTTGGTCAGGATAACGCCCTCGCTACGCCCGCTCCCGGCGCCGAACCGAAACCGAATTCGTTCCAGCGCATCATCGGCGTGCTGTTCTCGCCCGATGCGACATTCGCCTCGATCGCCCGCCGTCCGGATTGGGTTGTGCCGCTGGCGCTCATCGTGATCCTGTCGCTCGCGAACGGCATTCTGATCTCGTCCCGTATCGATTTTGGGGCGCCCGCTCGTGAAGCGATGGCGCAGAACAAAAACATGACCCAGGAGCAGATGGACCGCGCCGAAAAAATGTCCGTCGGTATGGGCAAGGTCGCGAAGTTCATCGGGCCGGTCATCGCGATCATCGTGCTGCTCATCGTTGCCGGCGCGCTTCTCCTCACGGTTCGCCTCATGGGAGGAGAAGGGGATTTCAAACAAGCGTTTTCAGTCACGTGTTACGCCTGGATCCCGAACATCATTCAGGCCATCGTTCTCACGATCATCGTCCTGGCGAAGGGATCGACCGCGATCAATCCTCAGACGATTCCAACGATCGTTCGATCGAATCCGGCGTTTCTCGTCGACATGAAGACCCAACCGATGGCGTTTGCCTTACTCTCGTCGCTCGATCTATTCACGATCTGGGTCATCGTCCTTCTCGTCATTGGATTCGCGTACGTTGGGCGAATCTCAAAGGCGAAAGCCGCCGTCGCAGTCGTTTCGCTCTGGGCCGTCACCATCCTCTTCAAGCTCATTCCGGCGGCACTACAGGGCTTGCGCAATAAATGAAGAAGACTCTCATCATCATCGCGGCGGTCGTTCTCGTCCCCGTCATCATCTTTGCCAGTGTCAAGGGCGGCGGGTCGAAGGGCGAACCGGTCTACGTCGAGCCGGTGACGCAGCGAAACATCCAGGCGATCGTCACCGCGCCCGGCGAAGTCAATCCCAAGGTCAAGGTCAACATCAGCGCGTACCTCATTGCCAAGATCGAGAAGCTCTATTTCAAGGAAGGCGACGCCGTAAAGAAGGGTCAGCGGCTGGTCGATCTCGAGAGAACGGCCTATCAGGCTGCGTATTCACGAGCGACTGCCGCGGTTTCGAACAGCCGCATCGAAGTGGCGCGCGCGAAGACGAACGTTGCCACGATGGAGCTTGCGTACAAGCGCGCCATGAACCTCAAGCAGCAGGGAATCCAGGCGCAGGAGCTGTTCGATCAGGCCCGGCAGAACCATGACAACGCCGTCGCGGCGTACGACTCCGCAAATCAGAGTGTCGCGCAGGCGCAGGCGCTGTTGCAGCAAGCCCAGAACGATCTCGATCACACCACCATCCTCTCGCCGATGAACGGCCGGGCCGTGCAGGTCAACGCACACGAGGGCGAAGTGGTCATCCCCGGCACGATGAACAATCCCGGCTCGGTCATTGCCGTCATCGCCGACCTCTCCGAGATCCTCGTCGAGGCCGACGTAGGCGAGACCGAGATCACCGGCATCCGTCTGAACGAATCGTCGAAGGTTCACGTCGATGCCATCCCGGACAAGGAGTACAACGGACACGTTGCCGAGATCGGAAGTTCCGCCGCGCTCAAACAGGGCGCCGGCGCGGGCATGCGCTATTTCAAAGTGAAGGTCCAGTTCGACGATGCCGACGAGCGTCTGCGTCCCGGCATGACCGCGCAGGTCTCCATCATCACCACCACTTCCGGCAGCGCACTCTCCGTTCCGATTCAGAGCGTCGTCGAGCGCGTTCCGCCGGCGCTGGCGAAGTCGAAGACCGGCACGGACGACGAGGACGAGAACGCGCCGAAGTCGAAGTACGTCTTCGTCGTCAAAGACGGCAAAGTGAAAATGACCGAGGTTAAAACCGGGGTGAGCGACACCACGCATGTGGCACTCGTCTCCGGAGTCACGAAGAACGACAAGGTCGTTACCGGACCATTCCGCACTCTGAAGAAACTGAAAGACGGCGATTCCGTAGAAGTGACGAAAGAAGAGTCGAAGACTCCTCAAAACGGGACGGCCTCAAAGTGAACGGAAACGGCAACGGGAACCACCTCATCGAAATGCGCGACCTGACGCGCACCTATCAGCTCGGCCCTCAGGACATCTACGCGCTTCGCGGCGTCGATCTGGTCATCGATCACGGCGAGTACGTCGCCATCATGGGTCCCTCGGGATCGGGCAAGTCGACGCTGATGAACATCGTCGGCTGTCTCGACCGCCCCTCTGCCGGCCAGTACGTCCTCGACGGAATTCCGGTCGAGTCGATGGACGACGACGCGCTGGCCGCGGTCCGCAACAAGAAGATCGGATTCGTTTTCCAAACCTTCAATCTGCTCTCGCGCACGACGGCGTTGCAGAACGTCGAACTGCCGCTGGTCTACGCCAAGATCGGCCGCGCCGAGCGGCGTGAGATGGCCGAAGAGGCACTAACCGCAGTCGGCCTCGGCGACCGGATGAATCACCAGCCGAACGAACTCTCCGGCGGCCAGCGCCAGCGCGTCGCCATCGCGCGAGCGCTCGTCAACAAGCCGTCGCTGCTGCTCGCCGACGAGCCCACCGGCAACCTCGACTCGCAGACCGGCCGCGAAATCCTCGACCTCTTCCGCGAACTCTCCTCGCGCGGCAACTCCATCATCATGGTCACGCACGAAGACGACGTCGCCCAGGAAGCGCAACGCGTGATTCACATCCGCGACGGAAAAATCGTGGTCTGAGCTAAGCTGACCCGAGGATGTTCTTCGAAAACGTCAAGATCGCACTCCGCGCCATCGGCGCCAACAAGATGCGGTCGATCCTCACCGTCCTCGGCGTAATGATCGGAGTCGCTGCCGTCATCGCCGTCGTATCGCTCGTGCAGGGGATGCAGTACCAGATTTCCAGTCAACTCGAGAACATCGGCGCGACGTTCGTTCGCGTCATCCCCGACTTCTCTGCTTCGCGCGGAAATCCGTTCCTGCCCTTCCCCGCGCTCACGTACGACGATGCGCTGGCCATCCGCCGCGGTGCCACCGCGGTGCGTGATTTCACGCCGATCTTCCAGGCGAACGTCGCGCTGAAACACGGCGATACGCGCCACGATTCCACGCTGTTCGGCGTCAATCAGAGCTATCCCGACGTGGCCAAGCAGTTCGTCGACCATGGCCGTTTCTTCGGCACGCTCGACGAGGAGGCCAAGAAGCGCGTGGCCGTCCTCGGCTCGGAAGCCGCGCGGCAGCTCGGTCTGACCGATGCCATCGGGAGAGACATCCGCCTCGATGACAACAACTTCACCGTCATCGGCGTCATGGAGAAGCGCGGCTCCTCGATCGGCGGCGATCCCGACGACGTCGTCTACATCCCGTTCGCAACCGCGCAGATGCTGTACGGCCCCGACCGCATGCAGCATCTTCCGATCGCGCTGCAGGTGCGCACCCGCGAGGACATCGACCTCGCCAAAGAACAGGTACGCGACATTCTCCGCGTCCGCCATCACCTGAAAAAAGGGCAGCCCGACGACTTCCAGATCACTTCGCAGGAAGAGTTGATGAAGACGATTTCCACGGTGCTCAACACCACCACCGGCATCATGGGCGCCGTGGTCGGCATCGCGCTGCTGGTCGGCGGCATCGGGATCATGAACATCATGCTGGTGTCGGTCACCGAGCGGACGCGCGAGATCGGCATCCGCAAAGCGATCGGCGCGCGGCGCTACGACGTCCTGATCCAGTTTCTGATCGAGGCGGTCACACTCTCCGGATTCGGCGGCGCCATCGGTATCGCCCTCGGCTACCTCGGCGCGGCCGCGGTGCGCCTGATTCTGAAACGCTGGCTGGAACTCCCGCCCGTGCACACGCCGATGTGGGCCATCGTGCTCGCCTTCAGCTTCTGCGCGATCCTCGGCATCATCTTCGGCATCTACCCGGCCGCGAAGGCATCGAAGCTCGATCCGATCGAAGCGCTCCGCTACGAGTAGTAGAGGGAATCGGCGTACATCTGCGTAATCTGCGGATGAAGCCTTCGTAAAATCCACGTATTGCAGAGTTTCGTTCGATCTCCCCTCCCCTCCCGCACAATTTCCGGCACGAACCTTGAGAAGGGATTCAGTGCGATGGAAAAGCGGCTTTGCGATATCTGCGGTCATTCTCGCGCGGCGCACGTCGATGGAGTTCACTGCGCGCTGTGCCGTTGCAGCTCCGAACGGCCGGCGGCGGTGCAGGAGTCGCTGCTGTTCCGGAGCGCGCTCCCGATCCGCACCGCGCGCATCGGCCGGAAAAGGTAATCGCGTTCGAAGGATTACTTCGGCGAAAGCCGTCGTTGCGACTCCCATGAGCGAAAAGGTCACGAAAGCTTCCAAGACCGTCACCGTGTCCGAACGCAACCTGCAGAGCGCCGCGCTCCGTCTGCTGCCGAAGCACAACAAGCTCGTCTCCACCGAGGTCGATTACCTTCGACGCGTCCTCGGCGACCGCGCTACGCAGCAGCAGATCGACGAGAAAGTGCTCCAGGTCCGCAAGCTCCCCTGGTCGGAAATCGTCGCCGATTGAACGAATCCGAACTCCCTCCCGAAGAGACGCCGCGCGCTGAAACCGCGTGCGATTCGGCGTTGGCCGAGGAACCACCTCGGCCTGAAATTCGCGCCGCCTTCGAACCGACCTGCTGCGGATCCGGCTGCGACGACTGCCCTTTCTAATCCTTCTGCTTCTCGTCAGCCACCGCGGGATACTGGACGAACTCGCCGTCCTGGTAGATGAAATCGTCGTCCAGTGAACTGCTCTTGCGCGGCGGCACCTTGTCGGCGATCGCTTGAAGGACGTCACTGCCCGCTTCGAGCCGTTTGTCCGCTCCTTTGCTGACGATGCGATAGTGCAAACGATCCGACGAGACGAGGAAGACATAGGTCTCGCCCCAGCCGTCGGTTTGAGGAAGCTTGATGACGTAGGTCGGTTCGAGCACCTTGGCCAGACCGGCGATGTCATGCACGTCCGGCACTTTGTTTTCGTCCGTCATGTACGCCTCGGTCGCGGTGGCAATCGTGCGGATGTCGCGCATGGTGCGGTCCCACTGCGGCCGCTTGTCCTCCTCTTCCTTCGCCATCTCCTTTTCCACATCCATCGCGTCCTGCTGCAGGAGCTGCATGCCGTGGACGAACGCGCCAATCGACAGCTCCGGGATGGCGTGCGCCGTCTTCTGTCCGGCCTTCGTCTTGTAGAAGGCGACGAGCTCGCGCAACTCGTCGGTCGTGTATTCCTTTTCAAAAATCGGCAGATACACCTCGGCGTCATATTTCGCGTAATCGATGCGGGCGAACAGGCGGTCCAGCATCGTGCGCATCTTCTGTCGTTGCTGCGTCATCTGTTTGTCGAATCGGGCCTTATCCTCAGTCGACATCTTTGACGCGATTTCGGGTGTCGCCATCCGATCCATCAGGCCGGTGGTCAGCAACTCGATCATCGACTGCGTCAGGTGCTTACTGTCGATCGCCTTGAGGACCTCAATCGCGACTGAGTGCTTCTCCGCACGCGAATCCGCTTGCGCCAGAAGCTGTCCAACGGAGAAAACTGCAAACAGCACAGCTGCCGCGATTCTCGATTTCATAGAAGGGACCTCTGCCGGAAGGCTACCACGCCGGCTTGCAACACTTTCCGGCCGGCCGTACCGTCTCATTCATCATGAAAAATCTGTTATTCGCCGCCGCGGTCACTCTGCTCGCCATCACTGCCTACGCCCAGCCTGCCCGCGATCTCGCCGACGCAAACGCTGCCGCGCGCCAGCACATGCGCGACATCGAGCCGGCGCTGGCGTTGATGCACAACGAAGCCGATGCGCTGTCGAAGATCAGCGAGATTCAGCGCACACTCTCCGGCACGCCGCTCGGCTCGATCGACCGCGCCTTCCACATGATCGACGACTACACCACGCTGATCGGCCGGCGTTCGGTTGGCCTCCCCCACGATCAGCAGATCATCATCATGAATGCCCAACGAATGTTGCAGGCGGCGCGCACCACCACGCCATCCGACTACGCGAAGTTCCGCGACGACTTCCACCACCTTATCGTCCATCCGTTACAACTCGCCGTCTCCCGCGACATGCGCAACCTCAACGCCCTCACCAGTTTCTACCTGCAGCTCGTCCAGAACCTCCGAAACGTCGAAAGCGAAAGCATCAACGCGATTAACGGCTCCGCGGGCGATCCGACGCGGCAGTAGGCATCAGGGAACGAAAGGCGATGACGAGGACGGCGGCCGCAATGGCTGCTGGAACGGCGGAAGAGAGAATGTCGATGATGCCGTGGTACCGCATGAAGAGCTCCAGCGCAAAATAGAGAACCGTCGCGACGACGAGCGGCGCAGCCCAGCGGCGATGAAATGTGCCGATCGATGCTGCGAGCGATGCGGCGAACGCCGAATGCGTGCTGTAGTCGAGTCCGCGCGACGCCCAGAGCTGGTAGCGGTCATCGATTGCGCGAACGAGGTAGACCAGTCCGATCGCGATACCGGCGGAGAGGTAATACGCGATCGTCGATCGAAGTGACCGCGGCTTGCGAACAAAAGGGACAACAAGAGCGAGAATCGCCAGCAGCGGATTGAACGAGTTGGCGATTGCGCCGAGGACACTGTGCGTGGTCACGTCTTTCTCCGCGCCTCCGCGTCTCCGCGTGACTAACTCGTCAGCAGCCGGAGATACCGGCGAATCCGGTCCGCGTTCTTGCCTGCGTCGCCGCGCCCGACGCGCGAGACGGAGCGGACGTCGATGCGGCTGTGTGAGCCGGCCGGACGGATGCGCACCACGACGTCATCGTGGAAGCCGAACCACGCAGTCGTCGCCGTCGCTTCCATGACGCCATCGGCGGGACGGATGGAGACGATCTCCCACTCCATTTTCTTCGCCGCCTCCACTGCCTTCGTGAATGCGGCATCCGTCGCGAGCGGAAGTTCGAGCGTAACCAGATCGGGATAGGCGGTCCGTTGCGCGCGTACGGTGGCGTCATCGACGCGGTCGGTGACTTTGTTCGGAAAGCCGGCGCGCATCGGAAGCACGGCCGAGAAGCGCGGCGGATCGGCAAGGTCGGTACTGATGTCGTGAATGGCCGGCTTGCCGCGCGCGGCCGCGATTTGCACCAGCGGAACCAGCACGATCACCGCACCAATGATCGTGGCCACCGCCGCGGTGCGATTGGGCCGCGTCCGCAGCCATGCAACGCCGGAGATCACCAGCGCCAGCAATCCAATCACGAGCGCGCCGGCGAAAAGCAGCAGGCCGGTCTTGAAGTCCCACCATCCCATGCGCGTGCCGGGACCGGAGAGCAGAAGAGCAGTTGCGGCAAGGGCGGCCAGGATCGCGCCGGTGATCGTCATGCCCGAAGTGTATCGCTCACCGCCGCAGATGCCGCTGCTCTCCGACTTCGTACGCGGCACGAATCCATCGGCGGACATCCTCGTCGATCTCGCTGATGCTGCGCAGCCGGAGGTTGTGCAGATGATTGCGCGGCGAGAAGGTCTGCACGGACTCGAAGCGCGGATGCTCGATCCGTTCGGCGAGCACGAAGCCGAGGATGAGATGGTCCTTGCGCGGATAGACGCTGAGAAAGGACATGCGGCGATGGAAGGCGATACGCGTCTTCTCCGACAGCACCTCGGCCGGTCCGCACGCGAGCACCGCCTCCGCCAGCGCGTCGAACAGCGCACGTAACTCCGGAGCCCGATTCGCAAAATGCCGATCGAGATCGCCGAGCGGCGTACACGTATGCGTTTGATTGCGATTCGCGAACGTGCGCCCGCACTCGCGGCACGTCCACAACGGCGTGCTCATGTTGTTTTGCAGCGAGACTACCGCACACGCTGCTCCAACATCGCCAGCCGATCGCGGTATCGCGCGCCGGCGGCGGCGGGGCTGAATTGTGCGCGGATCGTGTCGCGGGCGCGGGTGCTGATTTCGGTTCGGAACTCCGCGTCGTCGACGATGCGACGCATGAGGCGCGCGGCGTCGTCCACATCCGGCTCGGCCCACTGCTGGCCGGCGCGGTAAGGGCCATGCGCGCGGTCGAGGGTCACCAGCTTGTAGGCGACCGGGCAGGAGTTCGCGCTGGTCATGAAGTCCATGTTGCCCGACCAGCCGGTGGCGACGACCGGTTTGCCGAGGTCCATCGCTTCGGCGAGGATCAGCCCGAAGCCCTCGGAGCGATGCAGCGAGACGACGGCATCGCACGCGGACAGCAGTCCGTTGACGCGGGCGCGCGGCAGCATGCGATCGGTCAGGTAGACGTTCGGGATTCCGCGAACTTGACCGGCGAGATCCGCGTATTCGCGGCGATGCCGGCCCGCGTGTCCGGCCTTGATCAAGAGCGCCACGTTTGAATCGTTCGGAAACGCGCGGCGGAACGCCTCGACCGAGCCGAGCGGATTCTTACGCTCCATCACGCTGGCGAAATCGAACATGCAGAGGAATGTGAATCGCCCCGGCGGCACGCCGAACTCCTCGGGACTGCACGCGTCAAACTCCGTCACCGCGACGCCGTGCGGCATGTGCACGACCGGGATCGAGACCTTGCTGCGGATTGCGTTCTGAATGAACTCGCTCGGCGCCCAGATTTCGTCGAGCGGCGCGGCCGACTTCGCGAGCTCGTCCGGCAGCTGTGGCAGTTCCCAATGCCAAACGCCGATGTTGTACGCGCTCGCATCGAAAACATGCGGAAGCCGTTCGTGCACCTCGGGGAGTTGATCCGCGTTCACGTGAAACACGCTGGTGCGATACATCGCCTGCTGCGTTTCGTCCTCGGCGTCGACGATGTGGTGCGCGATTCCGGCGGCCTCGCACGCGTTGCGGCAGAGGCGTGCGGACTCGCCGACGCCGGTGTTGTGCGTGATGTTCCCGACGATGTTCACTCCCGGCGGTAGCGGTCCGCTGGCGCTGCGTGCCGTTGGAAAGTTGTCGCGGCGTCCGAGTAGAAACTCGCGCGCCGCCTTCCGCATCGGCTGCGGAAAGAGGAGAACCAGCGGCCGGAGTGGCGACACTGTCTGATACGCCTTCGCGGCGATTCGCGATACGCGCGCACTGCGGCGAAACTGGCGAACCGGGGGATGAGCTCGAAAAAGCTCCGGATGCCGAAACGGATCCGCGCCCGCCGCACGCTGGATCGCCGGCGAATGGCGATACGCGATTCTCGCGGCGTCGGAGATCGTCGTGCCGTCGGCGAAGACGCCGAACGGATAGCGCGCGTTGCGAAACGACTCGTACCCCGCGGCCCGGATGGCGGCGTCGTAGTCCGCGATCAACGCGCGTGCATCGCCGACCTCGGTCACGCGCAATGCGAAGTCGTGTTTCGACGCCATCGACGGATCGGCAGGATCGAATCCGCTGAAGTGGAAGAACCGCAGCGGCTGGCCGTTCACCGTCGCGCTGCTGCCATCGCCGCGCACCGTGCGCTGGCCGAGGTTCCAGTAGGCGACGTTGTAACCGTCGTGGCGGAGGATCGAGACATCGTCGAAAAATCCGGGCGTCAGATCGATCCACTTCTGATCGACGAAGACTCCGCGCGCCACATCGGAGACGCATTGAAACTCAAGCTTCTCCTGCCACCAGTCGAGAAAACGGTGCGTGTCACGCCCCTTCGAAACCGCGAGGAAGCCGAGGTTGTAAGTGCCGGCCTGCAGGATCGTGCGCTCGCTCGGATGGTCGTCGCCGGCGATCGGTCCCGTCAGATGCGGCGTCAGGATCAGAAACGTTTCCGGCCCCGCCTCATCCACCTCGGACAGCGCACTGTAAAGACGAATATCAGGATCGAGATAGACGACGCGTTCGTAGCCGCGCGCGAACAGATGCTCGAACATCCACGGCTTCACGGCGGTGTTGAGCTCGAGAATCGAATAGCGGAAACAGAACTGGCGCCTGTTCGGCAGCGGCAAGGCATCGATTGAAACGGTCTCGAACAACTCTTGATCGATTGCGTTGCCGTCCGGCGCGACCAGCAGGACGAAGCGATCCCACTCCGGCTGATGTTGCCGCACCGACTCCATGAGCACGCGCGCGAAGTGCCGGTAGTTGGGCGAGATGATGGAGAAGACCGCGGTCCGCAAGCGCTGCGCGTTCTACCACGGAGTCGCGGTTACGAAGACCAATGGGATTATCATGTGAAGCCAGCTTGACATGCCGCCCACCGTCCAGAACCGCGTCAAGGAACTCCGCACGGCCCTCGGCTGGACGCAGCAACAGCTCGCCGATGCGGTGGGCGTGTCGCGCCAGAGCATCAACTCGATCGAGCGGCAGCGCTACGAGCCGAGCCTCGCGCTGGCGCTGACCTTCGCGCGCGTCTTCGGATACACCACGGACGAAATCTTCACACTGGAGAACAAGAAATGAAGCTGCCCATCATCGGCACCATCGACGAACGATTTCTCACCCACCGCCTTCGCTCGACGAGCATCGGCGGACTGGCGGCCGTTCTCCTCGCTGGCGTCTTTTTCTTCATCAACATCGCGCACCACGTCATCCGCTGGGATCTCTTCGCGATCGTCGTAACGGCTGGGGTGGTGAAGATATCCGTGATGATTTGGTATCGCATCAACGATTGACAGGAGACGATCATGATCATCGGCATCCCGATCTACGAGAAAGTTGACTTACTTGACGTCGCTGCTCCCGCCGAAATTTTCGATGCGATGAAGAACAGTGCGCCGAAACTCAAGGTGCAGGTTTGTCTGATCGCTGAGCACGATCGGCCCGTGGTGACGAAGGCTGGCGTGACGATCAAGCCGGACAAGTGCTTTCACGAAGTTCCGCACGTCGATGTGTTGTGGGTTCCGGGCGGCGATCCGTCGGCGTTGAAAAAACTCATGCACGATCCGAAGCGGACGTATCTCGATTTCCTGATCAGCCGCGCCGCGAACGCGCAATGGGTGACCTCGGTGTGCGAAGGCGCGATGCTGCTGGCGCAGGCCGGACTACTCGATGGCTACCTGGCCACGACGCACTGGGCGTTCATCCCCTGCCTGAAAAAGTACAAAGCCATCAGCGTGGCCGAGGGGTATCCGCGGTTCGTGGTCGATCGCAATCGCGTCACCGGCGGCGGGATTTCATCCGGACTCGACGAGGCGCTGAAGATGGTCGAACTGCTCGCCTGCTACGACGTCGCGCAGCAGGTGCAGCAGTTCACGCAGTACTACCCAGCTCCGCCGGTGGCCAGCACGATTCCGCCCGCCGGCGGATGTCCGCTCGACAAGTAACCCGCGAAAAATGGTGGGTAGGGAAACGAAGCGAGTCAGACACTCCTAGGGTATCGACGGGAATCAGATCGCTGTACGTGTCGGCAGTCTTCGGCATCGCGCGATGCCGCCAAGACGCGGCGCAACCCTGCTGCTCGTCTGGCCGGCAGTCCTTGCGCTGACACCGAAGTGCCCGCTCTGTTTTTTCATGATCCTCGGCGCGAGCGGCGCGGCCGGCGCGGCAGCCGCGGCGTGGATGCCGGCGGCGATGATCGTGTCGCTGGCGGTGTCCGTCATCGCCGTCTTCTTTCGATCGCGGATGGAGCGCCGTTACGGGCCGGCGGTCGTCGCGCTCATCGCGGCAGTAACGATCGTTACTGGGAAATTCGTCATCCAATCGAACGCCGCCGTCTACGTGGGCGCCGCAGCGCTATTCATCGCCGCCATTTTTCATTTCGCACTGGAGAAGATTCGATGGCACAAACCGCTGGTGTGGTAACGACTCGTTACGAGCGTGTGGTCGAGATCCTCGACCGCGCCACGAAAGGTAGCGACGCCGACTACGGCGGCGCCGGCCGCTTCTGGTATCCGCTGTCCGACCTGCTCGAGGCGCGCGTTCACGGTGTGGCGATGATCGCCCCCGAAGAGAAGGCGGAGGAGGCTTGCAGTTGTTGCGCGCCGGTGCAGAACGATGGTCCGCCGTTTCCGAATCGCGGCGCAAAGTCGGGATTGGTGCGCGGTCTCCGAGGAGAGGCACCGTTCGATGGAACGCAGTTCCCGCGGTTGCCGTGGGGTGGCACTACCGTTTCACGTGACGACATCGAATTCATCTCCGATTGGATCGATGACGGCTGCCCCGATCCGCAACGCGAAATCTCGCTCGCTGCGGGCGCGCTGAGCAGAGCGACGGCCGTTGAATCGATTCCGGCCGGAAACATCGAGAGCGACACGCGCATGTGGCCGGTCTTCGAAGGTTCACCGAACGAATATCGCTATCGCTACGGCGAAGTGAAGCAGCGGATGAATCTCGATTGCCTTCTGCCGAATCAGCTCACGCTGCTTCGTCAAGCCTTTCGCGAAACCTACCGGCTCAACAAATGGCAGGAGGACGTGCGCAGCTACAACAACATCGCGCTGATCCATCAGAACCACTGCCAGCATGGCTGGGAGCGATTCCTCCCGTGGCATCGCATCTACCTCTACGAATTCGAGCAGGTGCTGCAGGACCTCTGCCCCGGCGTGACGATGCCGTACTGGGACTGGACGATGCCGCAGTACCTCCCCGAGTGTCCGGAAAAGGGCAACGTCATCCCCGAGTCGTTCAAGGCGTTTCTCACCGAGGCTTCGATCGACTATCTGAAGAGCGCGACACCGAAGCTCGATCCGAAAGATGCCGCGAAAATCTCCAAGGCAATGCTCGGAAAGCTGTACACGTCGCAATCAGCCTTCTTCGCCGACGTGAAGGCAGCGCTCAGCGAGGAGTTCACCAAAGGTCCGCATCGCGACCGCTTTATCGACGCGCTGCTCGCCTCGAATTCGCTCTGGTATCCGCTGCGCTACCCGGCCGAGTACATCAAAGACAGCACGATCAATCAGCCGCCGTTCCAGTATCACTATCCGACCGCCGAGGACATGGAGCAGATCATGTCGCTGCGAACCTTCCGCGATTTCGGCGGCGGAAGTCTCTACAACGATTCCTTCGGCTATCTCGACCAGAACCCGCACAACACGATGCACATCTGGACGGGCGGTTTGAATCCGACTCCGATGCCCGATCCGGAGTTCGAACCGAGCAAGCCGGGACGCAACCGCAACCGCGGCACCAAGGTCGCCGGCCGCGTCTTCCACTCGCGCGAGGATATGTACTCGCAGCCCGACAACGGCGACATGCTGAGCAACCTCACCGCGTCGTACGACCCGGTTTTCTGGCCGATTCACGCGAATATCGACCGGCTCTGGTCGGAATGGCAGCAGATCAATCCGCATTCGCTCCCCGCCGATCTCGACGCGGTCCTCACGCCGTGGAGCTACACGATCAACGACACGCTCGACATGTCGCGCTTCGGCTACGAGTACGTGAAGTGCTCGTTCGTGATCCCGGTCGGGCTCTCCGCGCCGGTCGGCCGCTTCGTGTCGAAGCCGATCGACATTCCGAAGCCGGCGCGCAAGTCGTTTCGCCAGGTCGAGGTGCGGCTCCATCGCGTTCCGCAACTTCCGCGATCGTGCTTCATCCGCGTCTTTCTCAATCTGCCGGACGCGAATGCCTCCACTCCCATCGACCACAATCGCTACGCCGGCTACCTCGGCATCTTCGGCCACGGCGCGTGCATCGGCGGCCCGGGACACTGCGAGCTGCCGCCGGCGCGTGCGCGCGAATACGACCTCCGTCCGCGCAGCCACAACACGCCGCGCAATCACCGCGTGAACGTGACCAAGACGGCGAAGCGGCTGCTCGACGAAGGCGCCGAATCGCTGCAGATCACGCTCGTGGTCATCGGCGCCGACTACTGCGAAGACAACGAGCTTCTGCGCGTCGACGGCGTCTCGCTCGAATTCCTTGATTAGAAAGGCGGAATGACGATGCCTCCCATCTATCGCATCCATCCCGGCATCGGAGTGGCGCGTCTGGGCAATAGTCCCGACTCGTTTTACATCGGGCCGCAGCAGCGCGCCGAGCTGCCCACCGAGTGCGACGCGCTCGGCAATCCGATCTATTCACCCGACGGCATGACCGTGCAGCGCGTGGCGTCGTTCAAGGACGCCGAGGGACGCATTCGCCGGCAGGCGGCGCGATTCGAAGTGTGGGTGTACGACGACGAATCGCCCGGCGGACGTCCGCTCAAGCGCGGCGATCGCATCGAAGGCGGCGGCAACGCCGGCGCGCTCGTCGACATCCAGTGGCGCGTCTGGCTCGCGAACAAGAAAGCGTCCTGGTATCAGTTCAAACAGCTATCGGGCGAGCACGGTTACGCGAGCGATCATCCGCTGCGCAACGCGGCCATCACCGATCCGAAGGCGCGGCAGCGGCTGATCATCGATCCCGGTCCGCGCAGCGTCGACGGGACGACGCGACGCAGAGCGAGTTTCGATCGCGACGGCGGCGAGAACTATTCGCCAACCTTTCCGCCGCCGCTCGTTCCGTGCTCGATCGACACGCTCGGCGACTTGCTGACCGACAACGATGGCCGACTGCTCGTTCTCGGCGGACACGGAAACTCCGGCTCGTATCTCTTCGACGAATTCGGCCAGCCGCGCATCAACAACTACGCGAACAACGACGGCTGGTTCGACGACACGTCCGACGGTCCGGTGATGGCGAGGCTGGTGATGTACTCCGAGCTCGTCAGCGCCGTCCGTTTCATCGACGTTGAGGCGCCGTCGTGGGTCATCTGCGCGTATCCGAGATTTGTCCCCGAGGTGCTCGATATCGTCACGATGGAAGACGTCGTCGACGACATGGCTGTCACGCAGTTCGCCGAGCGGACGGACATCTACGGCAAAGACGGCACGTTCGACAATCCGCCGCACATCCCTCCGACCGATACCGACGCGCTCATCCACTGGCGCGCCGGACGTCTGCGCTGGAACCCGACATTCAAGCCGTGGTTCTATCGCGACATCTGGACGATCCTCTTCCGTCCCGATCAGTTCACCTACCTCTGCAACATCCTCGGGCAGTCGAATTACCCGCACAACTACTCGACCCGCGGCACATTCGATCCGTACAAGCTCGGTGTGCCGCCGCAGATCTACTGGCCGGGCGTGCGGAAGTGCGAAGCGCGCTGCATGCAGCGGCATCACGACGGCGAGCTGTTCGTCGAGACGCTCGCGCCGATGTACATGGTGCTGCAGAAGCAGATCGAGAACGAGCTGAAGGAAAAAGGCGCGACGCTTCCCGCGGCCGGCGTGCTGACGGATGACATGTCCGGGCAGCTTCAGAAAGCGCTGCAGAAGTTCGCCAACTCCATCGGCAAACCGAAGAAGTCCGAGGGCTTCGACGACTACCTCGCGCGCTGGCGCAAGGCGTCCGACGATCCGGCAAAGGTGGTCGATCGACAAAAACTGGAGCAGAGCGTTACCGAGATCATCGACGAAGTCGGATCGGGACTCAGCGTCGAGCTGAAGTTCAACCTGCGCCGGCTAACTGAGGAGCATCTGCGCAAGCATCTGATCGGAAAGCTGCTCGACGACTGCCGCGCCACGTGCATCGCGTCGAATACCGACGATCCGTATCGCGACCTGCGGCTGTTTCTATTCAGCCTGCTGCGCAAGCCGGGCGAGGAGAACGATTTCTTCCTCGACGGAAAACCGAGCAGCCGCGTTCACAACCTTCCGCTCATGCCGCTGCTCTGCGGCGACAACCCGATCTCGAACACGCTGCCGTCGAAGTTTCTGCGGCTGACGGAACTGCAGTACTACGTCCTGCGGCAGTGGGCCGGCGGGAACTTCTACAACGAGGCGCTGGAAGGATGGCCGGCGCCGAATCCGTGGTGGCCGTACAGCGACGCGCCTCCCGCAAGCGGCCGCGCACTCGACGGCGGCGCGCTCTCGAACGTCCTCGGCGGCTCGTTCTGTCCGGGCGGCGAGATCGGATGGGTGATGCGCAATCCCGCTATCTGGAGGCAGCCGTACCGCATCAAGGCCGATCCGAATTTCTACGTGTTCGGGCAGACGGCCGCGCAAGCAAACCAGAACAAAGGCCGCATTCCGGAGATCGACTACTCGACGTACACGACCAACGCGCTCAGTTTGTCGAGCAACTTCGACGTCGGCCTGCAACCGGGCGATCTGACGAAATCGATGTCTGTGCCGTGGCAGAGCGATTTCAACGAGTGCAGCACGCAGCAGATCGACATTACGTACGAAGAGTGGAACCAGATCAATCCCGACGCTCCGACCGACTCGCTGATGAAGCGCGAGCAGCGCGTGTGGGAGACGTTGTGGTGGCCGGCGCACCGTCCGATGCAGGCGTTCCAGGAGACGGCCGCGGGCAATTGGACGTTCCTCGATTGGACGCCGGGCGTCCCGCAAACGGCTGCCGGCGACTTGAAGATGGTCACCGAGTGGTGGCGGCTGCCGTTCATCATCCGCAATCCGGCATACGACTTCACCACGACCAAGCCGACGACGTCTCCGCCGGCCACGCCGCCGCCCTACATGGCCGTCGAACGCACGAGGCGCTGAAAGGAGAACGACGTGAAATACGAGAATCCATTCGTCGGAACGTGGAGCTACCGCAGCCTGATGAACGATCCCGATCTTTCGATCGCGTTCAACGATCTGCAATTCGGAATCGGTACGCTGAAGATCACCGCCGACTCCTTCGACACCCTCGGCGGCACGATCGGCGGCCAGGGGTGGTCGCTCAATCTGCACGGCTCATTCGGTTACGGCTCGCCGATGCAGATCCGCTTTCAAGGGAAGGGCGTGGTCGGGCCGGCGGAGTGGATCTACGACTACATCGGCTGGCTGGTGCCGGTCTGGCCGAACAGCAACTCTCAGTTGGAGCGTCCATCGATCGTCGGCTCGATCGTGCGCACGGTGCCGCATCAAAGTGAAACGGGTACGGGTCCGATCCATCCGGCCGGCGTGGTTGCGTCGTGGTACGCGGTGCGGGCGCATTGATGCGGGTTGACGTCGCCATCATCGGCGCCGGACCGGCGGGGAGCGCGTGCGCGATCGCGTTGCGCACGCGGATGCCGTCGCTTTCGGTGGCGTTGATCGAGGCGTCGTACTTCGACACGCCTCGCGCCGGCGAGACGCTCTCCCCCGCCGCCCGCCCGCTCCTCGATCACCTCGGCGTCTTCGAAACGTTTCGCGCCGCAGGACACGCCGAAGTGCACGGAACGACGGCGTCGTGGGGCGACGCCTCGCCGTACGACAACGACTACATCTTCCACGCGCGCGGACCGGGATGGCATCTCGACCGAACGCGTTTCGATGCGATGCTGGCCGGACATGCGGCCTCGCTTGGAGCAACGCTGCTCGTCGGCACCGCGGTCAGCGCGGCACGTCGCAACGATGACGGTTGGCTCATCGATCTGGCGAACGGCCAAACCATCGCCGCCCGATTCCTCACCGACACGACCGGCAACGCTGCCATCGCCCGGCGTTTCTGCGGCGCGCGAACCGTCGTCGTCGATCACCTGGTCAGCTTCGGCCGGTTCTTCGATGACGACACGAACGCCGATCCGCGCACGATCGTCGAGGCGTTCGCCGACGGCTGGTGGTACACCGCCGCGCTTCCCGGCAAGCGCCGTTTCGTCGCGTGCATGACCGACAGCAACGTCGCGCGCCGTCTGCATCTCCGCGATGCCGATTGCTGGACGCGGCTTCTGGAAACGATGCCGATCACGGGCAGCATCGCGCGTTACGCAACTGGCCCCATCGTCGCGCGCGCGTGCGGCTCGCAACGGCTCGAGACTGCCGCGGGTCCCGACTGGATCGCCGCCGGCGACGCCGCCTCCCGCTTCGATCCGCTCTCATCGCAGGGCATCACCAAGGCCCTTCGCTCCGGCATCTTCGCGTCGTATGCGATCGGCGATCAGCTCGCGACCGGCGACAACAGCGGATTACGAAGGTATGATCGCTTCATCCATTCCGAATTCCTTCACTATCTCCGCACCCGGAAAGAGGTCTATCGCGGCGAGCAACGCTGGCCCCAGAACCAGTTCTGGAGCGAACGCTGCTCGGTAGAAAACGTCCATTCGCAATCAACAATCGAAAACTGACAGGAGAGTCATCATGCCCGACTGGTCTATCAAGATCGTTCAAAGCAGCTCAGGCGACGGCGCCGAATTCATTCCGGATCTCAAAGGCAAGACGGCGGGCGATCCGCTCGAGGCCATGCAGGATGATCTGGTTAGTTGGAACAACACCACGGAAGAGGAGCACCAGCCATGGCCTTCCGACTCTGACTACAACGCGCTTCCGAACGACCAGGTCCTGCCGCGGGGCGGTCCCAACTACCTCTCCGACATCATCCCCGCAGGCGGCTCGTCACGCCCGAGCTACAACGTGACCCAACCCGCCTCGGCACCAACGACGTGGACGGTCTACTACATCTGCGCGCTGCATCCTTACGTGGAGAGCGAACGCGGATCCATCATCGGAAACACGTACTGAGGAGAGATGACATGCGCACCCATCGAGTGATTCTGTTTCTTCTCACACTTCTTCTCATCGCCTCCGTCCCGGCCTCGGCGCAGTGGATTCCGTGTCTCGGCGACCCGGTCGCCCCAGCCACCACCTGGACGGCGCCCGACCTGCCGACGATTCCGGAGCTGATCACCAGCGGCGGCAAACTGCGCGCGACGGTCGTCCTGACCGACGAGCAGCAGCGCCTTACGTTCAAGACCCCTCCGGGCGCAGCTCCTTCTGACACCAACGTCATCAAGTGCGCACCGCAATACGTGCGCGTCTTCAAAGGAATCGGAGCGATGCCGCCGATTCCGAAGCCGACCTCCGACTATCCCGATCCGATGCCCGGCCCGACGCTTCGCGCCCGACTCGGCGACATGATCGAGCTGACGTTTCTCAATCAGATCAACCCCGCCGACTTCGGCGACTCCATCGACCGCGGCGACGTCGACACCGGATCCGGCTGCGACGAGACCAGCACCGGCTATCCGAAGGTGACCACCACGCCGCCGCAAGACACCTATCCCGACTGCTTCCACGGTTCGAGCACGGCGAACATCCACTTCCACGGCACGCATACGAATCCGAACTCGACCGGCGACAACGTTTTCATCGAGATCCGTCCGTCGATGCGAGCGAACGGCAAGCCGGTCGTGACCGCGGCCAGCGTAGCCACGCCGTTCAGCGACTTCTTCCAGCGTTGCGAAGCGAAGCTCGGCGGCAATGTGCTCAGCCTCTGGCCGCATACGTGGAGCGATCTGCCGTCCGCGTACACGACACGTCAGAAGGAACTCCTGCAGAAGTACGACATGACGCCCAACATCAAGAAGCTGTGGCCCGTCGACGCCGCGCAGATCAAGAAGGGCGACTGGCCGCAGTACTACATGGGCGCGTACCCGTACTGCTACCAGATTCCGAAGTACACGGACACGGTCTTTCCACCTCCGGGAAACACCGCCGCACATACCGGCCACACCGGCGGTCCGCTCAGCCCTCCGCCGCAAAAACCGCTGCAGATGGGACAGTCGCCCGGACTGCATTGGTATCACGCACACAAGCACGGCTCGACGGCGATCGACGTCGGCAACGGAATGACCGGCGCGTTCGTGATCGAAGGGCAGTACGACGACGACTTCGACTCGTACTACGGCGCCGGCTGGATGCGCAAGCAGCCGGTGCTGGTGATCAATCAGATCGGCGTCACGCCGAACCTCGAGCGCGGCGCCTCGGCCAGAACGGACAAAGGTCCCGACTTCTCCGTCAATGGCCGCACGCGCCCGGTAATGAAGATGAAGCCGGGCGAAGTGAAGCTCTGGCGCATCGTCAACACGTCGGGCCGCGCCGGCACCTATTTCGTCGGCATGTACAACGCCGCCGGGCAGCCGGCCGTCGACGGCTCGGGCAAGCCTCTCTTCACGTGGTACCAGACCGCGCAGGACGGCGTGCAGTTCAGCGCCAGCAACTACGGCAAACCCGGCTTCACGAACAACCAGTTCCTCCTGGCTGCGGGAAATCGCGCCGACCTTCTGGTGCAGGCGCCGCTGACCACCGGCGTCTACAGCGTCCGCGTGATGAATGAAGTCGATCCGCGCGACCTGCCGACGGCGAACCCCGTCACGCTCTTCTCCGTGAACGTGACCGGCGAGCAGGCCACCGGAAAGACGGCCACGCTCATGCCCACGGCACCGTCGTTTCCGCCGTTTCTCCACGATATCCAGAACGCTGAAGTGAAGGGGACGAAAGAAATTACGTTCTCCAGCCTCGGTCCTGCCGGCGGTGGCGGGCACTTGATCGATCACAAGAAGTTCGACGGCGAAGTCGGCGCGCTGGTGCTGCTGAACACTGTCGAGGAGTGGAAGATCACCAACGAAACCTACAGCGCCATCTCTCACCCGTTCCACATTCATATCAACCCGTTCCAGGTGACGGAGATCTTCGATCCGAACGCGATCCTGAGCACGTCCGCCGGCGCCGGCACGGTGACTGCGACCGGCACGAAGACCATCACAGGCACCGGCACGACCTTCAGCTCTCTTCGCCCGGGAACAGTCCTCACGTTGCCAGGCGCCGGGCCATACACAGTCCTGAGCGTTCAGAGCGACACGTCTCTTACGCTGACCGGGAACGGTCCTACCGTTACGAACTCGGCGTACACGATCAACGTGCCGCAGTACGTGTTCGTCAATTCACCGGCTCCGCTGACGGGTCAGTGCTACATCAACCCAGGCGATTCCTCCACCTGGAAACCGTGCGCCTCCGTGCCGCAGCCGCCGGCCCCGAACCCGCCGTCATCCACGAACAACATCTGGTGGGACGTCTTCCCCATTCCCTCCGGCATCAAGGTTTCGTGGGCGGGGACGCCCGCTACCGTTCCGATCCCCGGCTACTTCAAAATGCGCAGCCGCTTCGTCGACTACTCCGGCTACTACGTCATCCACTGCCACATCCTCGCGCACGAGGACCGCGGCATGATGACCGTCGTGGAAGTCGCCCCTGCCGCGTCGCCGTATTCACACGATTAGGTTTCGTACAGCGTCATTGAACTGAGAGGCCGTTGCCGCAAGGCAACGGCCTTTTTCACACGCCGCGTCATTCCCACTTGCCGTGATCGAGGAACAAGCGGTCGAAGACGAGTAGATGAAGTCCCGCGGCGATCCAGCCGAAGAACGTGATCGCGAGCCCGAGGCCGATTTCGTCGAGGCGTTTGTGGTAGCAACGATGCTGATCCAGCTTCGTGAGGATCACATTCGCTGCGGCCAATACGAGCGCCACCAGCGACACGACTCCGAGCGTTGGAAGCGCCATCCTGCGCTTCCTCCAAAGGAAGAAGGCAGCGCCGATGATCGCCGTGACTGCGACGCCTCCACCCGCCTTCTGCAGCGACGGCATTTGGCGCCAAACCTTGCCCGCGAGTTCGTTGGAGACACATAGCAGCGTGTCCATCCGTTCCTTCTTCTTCTTGTCGTTGCCCGTCAAGGCACCTTCGGCGGCGAGAAACTTCCATGGCTGCCGCACTCCGACGGCCTGCAGCGACGGCACGCATTTCTCCTCGAGGAATGCATGCTCGGTCATCCGATACCCGCTCGTCATCAATGCATACGCCTCGGCATCCGAAAACGAATCGAGATCGGTCCGCACCGCCGCGAGTTTGCGTTGGATGTGGCGATCGATTCCATAGCTCGTGTTGTCGTCTGACTTGGTTACCGGAAGTTTCGGTCCGCCGACCCATGACACCGGATCGGCATCGAGGTCTTTCGTGAGGTGGATGAACATCGCTCCCTGAATCGCGCCGGCGCGGCGTAGCGCGCTGAGCTGATCGAACTGCGCTTCGCGCACGCGCGCCTGCAGGACGCTGTTCGAGTTGCCGAGCGACTCGCCGACGCTTCCGCCCGGAATCCTCTGTTCCTGAAACTGTCCGCTGGCATCGCTGATGAGAATGACGCGGCAGTTCTGCTCGAGGAGGCTCGACAAGCCCTGGTTGTCGTGCACGCCGCCGTCGACGAGACGCACGGTGCGGTCGGGATAGAGATTGCGCAGTGCAATCGGCTCGAAAAGCCCCGGCACGCAGGCCGACGCGCCAACCGCCAGCCCGATCGGGATCTTCTTGTGATCGTCCGGCGCATCCTTGTCGTAGTACATGCGCCGGTATCGCGGGATGGCGTCGATCGTGTCGCTGATGGCCTGCGGCGACTCACCCATCCAGGTCGCCGTGAACTGCCAGTTGTGGCCCGTGTTCATGGTCGTGGCGTTGAGAACGAGCATCGGCACCTTCGCGCTCAGGCGCCAGTTGTCGTACTTCGGATTGAACTTCTGGCCATTGAACTCCGCCGGCTGCACGGTGAGATCGGACATGAATCGCGCCGGCTCTTTTCCTTCCTCCGCCGTGTGATCGTAGAAATGATTCTGATAGAGCTCGGCGATGACGTCGGACCGCGAATAGCCCGACTTCACCGCCATCTTCCACCCGCCCCGCGGAGAGAGAGCAATGCGCGTGCGGACATTCTTCTGGACGCCTTCGAGAAATTTCGTTTCGACGTCGCGCACGAGCTGGAGATAATCCTCGTGCTTGGTGCGGCCGCTCTCGAGAAGTTTCTTGAGCTCGAGATAGTAGAAGGCGCCGATGACCGAACCTCCGGAAACGCAGGAGATCACTTCGACGTCGCGGAGGAGATCGAACTCGGCCAGCTTCGCCAGCACGCCGATGTGAAACAGCGACGCGCGAAAGCCGCCGCCCGAAAACGCCAGGCCGATTTTGCCGCCGAACAATGCGTCGACCGCGTCATTGTTGATGCCGAACGCGCTTTGGATGACCTTCGACGCCTCCGCATATTGCGGCGTTCCCTCAAAACGGAGCCGCGCAATCGCAGCGAGTTGCCGCGCGGTCGTCTCATGCCGGAGAGGCTGTCGCGGCAGCTCGGCGACAGCGGCATTTGCATCGTCCAGCGCAGCCGCCGCGGCCGTGAAATCCGCCAGACCAAACGCCGCCTCGGCACGCGAGGCGTGGAAGTACCACAGTTTGCCGGGACGCGGCACGGCCGCATTGAGACGCGTTAGTACGTCTTTGCGAATCGCGTCCGACTTCTCGAATCGCGCCTTCCGCCGCGCGGCCGCGTCATCGCCACCCGTTCGAGATTCCTGCACGCCGAGAAGGTCGGAAACGAAGGCGGTGTTCACACCGCACCACCCCTCGGCGTCAGGTCCGACCTCGTATCCTTTCGCATACCACCTCAGCGACTTTTCGAGATGCGTGCGCTGACCGGTGTAGTCCCACAGCCGTTTGTAGATCGCTCCGGCAATACCGATCGTTTCGTCGTCTTTTGAATTCTCGAGCGCGCAGTCCCTCTCGAGTACTTCGATTGCCTTTTCATACTTCTGCGGCGCGATCAGGTCCTCGTCTTTGTAGATGGATCGCGCGTAAATCTGTTGTATCCGGATGAAATATTCGTCCGTGCGATCGAGCGTGCCGGCATCGAGGATGATGCGCCGCGCTTCCGCGGGAGCTTGATCAATCGCGTCGTCTGCGTCTTTGAATACTTCAGCCATCGTTCGCATGAACCACCTCCGGCCCGGAGTAACAGAACCTCGCTTGTGGGGGATGACGGACGATACGTCCTTTTTCGCGCCGCGGCAAGAGTTATGGATAGACGGAACAGATGACGCCGCTCCTCCAAGCTAGTACGCTATCCCGATGCCTGACTCCACTCCGATGCGCGACCTCTGTTTTGTGGCCATGCCGTTCGGGACCAAGACCGACGTCGCTGGTCCGGTCGCCTTCGACGCCGTCTATCGCAACATCATCGAACCGGCCATCGAGGCGGCGGGCTTGGAGCCGCTGCGCGCCGACGAGGAAGTCACGGGTGGCCTCATTCATAAGCCGATGTTTGAGCGCCTCATCCTCTGCCGCTTCGCCGTGGCCGACCTCACCACGACAAACGCGAACGTCTTCTACGAGCTTGGGATCCGGCACGCGGCGCGGCCTGGCTCGACGGTATTGATTTTCGCCGAGGGCCGCGGACAGCTCCCCTTCGACGTCGCTCCCTTGCGCGCGCTTCCGTACCGTCTCGACGGGTCCGGCGTTCCCGCCGATCCGCAGAAATCGATCGCCGACCTCGCCGCGCGGCTGGAAGCGATGCGCACGGAATGGCATGGCAATCAGCGAGGCGTCATCGACAGCCCGTTGTCGCAGACGCTCGATGGCTATCTCTTTCCTGACATCGCCCGGCTCAGGACCGATGTCTTTCGCGAGCGCGTCCAGTACGCGCAGGACATCAAACAGAAACTCGCCGCTGCGCGCCGCTCGGGTCTCGAAGCCGTGCGTGATGTTGCACACGCTCTCGGAGATCTCGACGCCATCGAAAGCGCCGCCATCGTCGATCTCTTTCTCTCGTACCGTGCGGTGAAAGGCTGGCAAGAGATGATCGATCTCGCCGCCCGCATGCCGAAGGCGCTGGCAGCAACGATCCTCGTCCGCGAACAACTCGCGCTCGCTCTCAATCGAGCCGGCGACGATGCTCGCGCCGAGGAAGTGTTGCTCGACATCATCGCAACGCGCGGACCGAGCAGCGAGACGTACGGCATCCTGGGCCGGATCTACAAGGATCGATGGGAGCGCGCCCACAATGCAAACGAGACATTCCGCGCCGCCGCGCTGCTGGAAAAAGCGATCGACACGTATCGAAAAGGATTCGAAGCCGATTGGCGCGACGCCTATCCCGGCATCAACGCGGTGACGTTGATGGAACTGCGCGAGCCGCCGCATCCGCAGCTCGCAGAGCTCCTGCCCGTCGTCCGCTACGCCGTCACCCGCCGCATCGCCGGCTCCACTCCCGACTACTGGGATTACGCCACACTGCTCGAGCTCGCGGTCCTCGCCAATGACCGCAACAGCGCCACCGAATCCATCGGCAACGCCCTCATCGCCATGCGCGAAAAATGGGAAGGCGAAACGACCGCCCGCAACCTCCGCCTCATCGCTGAAACCCGAAAGAAACGCGGCGAAGACGTGGGTTGGATCGAGCAACTCGTGACCGCGCTTTCGGGGTGATGACCAATTGGAATTCGACCTTCAACCGACGCTGACCGGCACGCTGATCGAGGTTCGCCCGCTCCGGCTCGACGACTTCGATGCACTCTTCGCCGCGGCGAGCGATCCTCTCATCTGGGAGCAGCATCCGGAGTCGAACCGGCACGAGAGAGCGATCTTCCAGCGCTACTTCGATAGCGCGATGGAGTCGGGCGGCGCGTTCGCGGTGATCGAACAGAGTTCCGGCAGAATCATCGGCAGCTCGCGCTACTGGAACTTGAAACCTGCGGAGAGCGAGGTCGAGATCGGCTGGACGTTTCTCGAACGCGCGTTCTGGGGCGGCCGTCACAACGGCGAATTGAAGTCGCTCATGCTCGCGCACGCATTCCGATTCGTCGACCGCGTCCTCTTCGTGATCGGAGAGAACAACCTCCGTTCGCAGAAGGCAGTGGAAAAGATCGGAGCGCGACGCGTGAATACGGTAGATCGTCTGAGCGCGGACGCAACCTTGCGCCGCAATGTCGTTTATGCGATCACTCGCTCCTGACTTACAGCAGTTTGCGCTGTTTGAACAAGACTTCACGCATTGATCGAAGACGAAGAAGTTCGTTTCAATTCCGCGAGGAATTCCATGCCGGCCAGCGCGGGCTTCAAATAAAACTCAGGGAAGTCGCTGGTGCGTACAGCGTCCATCGCCCACCGTCCATCACGCGCTCCCTCGGCAAGAATCGGGAGCACTATGGAAACCAGTCCTGGCGGCGCGGTCGCAATTTCAACTCGGGCATCTGCATAGCCACTCAAAGCCTCAGAAGCAGCCCAAAGAGTCTCCATACTGTGCAGATCCGACAGCCGTGCCACGCTCCATCCCTGCATCAGCCGCTGCGCGCCCGCCTTGCACCGTCCCGCTTCATGATGACGAAGCCCGCCGATCAGAAGGTCGCGGCCCGACTCGGCAAGCAGCGATGCCCTTGTCTCGCGATTTCCAATCGACAGATCGTCGATGGGTGTCCAGATCGCGATTGCCTCTTCGATGGTCCCGCACCTCCGCAAGCAGCGCGCTTCGATTTCAGTGATGCGAACCCGGCTGAAGCTGTCCAGGTCAATAGTTCTCGCAAGAAGAATACGGCAGTCATTCGCCAATGACCGTAGTGCTGCGGAACCAGTCATATCTAGTAGACGAAAGCGAAGTGTGACGATCGCGGCGCTTGCAGGCGACCCGAATCCTTGTAGAAACAATAATGCGTCTCGTGACGGAGCCACGCGCATTGCGAACGAGTACAGCGTCCTGGCGTCGCGCGCGCTTTCCGGCAAAGATTGAATCCAGTCGAACCGCCGCAGTCGCGCGGCTGACCAGGCGATCGTCGTGGCAACCGACGTGGATATGCGATCGCGTCGCGGCGAGAGAAAGAATTCGACAGCACGAGTCAACATCTCTTCGGACGCAGAGTTGGACAACAGGGCACGTAAGAGCACGACACCCGTAACCTCATCAGCATGCCCCGCGTTAACCGCCAAGTCGAAGATGAGTTGCGCGCGCGTAGGTTCGCCCGCTCTTCCCCACGCGTCTATAAGCGCCGTATATGTAAAAGTATTTGCCGCTTGAACAGCCACAGCATCATCGAGAACCTCTTGCGCCCTCACGGCGTTGCCGGATTTGCCCCACGCATCGACGAGAGCGGCGTAGGTGACCTCGTTCGCCTTTCCAGCCGCGAAGGCGGCGTCGAAGACCATCTGCGCGCGCACCGGGTTGCCCGACTTTCCCCACGTATCGAGAAGAGCGTTGTAGGTAATTTCGTTCGCCTTTCCAGCTACCACAGCAGCGTCGAAAACCTCCTGCGCGCGCACGGCATTACCCGACTTCCCCCACGCGTCGAGGAGTGCGGCATAGGTAACCACGTCCGCCATTCCAGCCGCGACGGCGGCGTCAAAAACTTCCTGTGCCCGCAAAGCGTTACCCGATTTCCCCCACGCGTCGACGAGGGTCGCATACGTAACCTTGTCGGCCATTCGAGACGCTAGGGCTTCTTCGAAAACTTCCTGTGCCCGCAAAGCGTTACCCGACTTCCCCCACGCGTCGACGAGAGCGTTGTAGGTGATCTCGTTCGCTACTCCCGCGGCCAACGCTGAGTCGAAAATCTCCTGCGCCCGCACGGCGTTACCCGACTTCCCCCACGCGTTGACGAGAGCGTTGTAGGTGATCTCGTTCGCCAGCCCAGCCGCCAGTGAGGCGTCAAAGACCTCCTGCGCTCGCAAAGCGTTGCCCGATTTTCCCCAAGCGTCAACGAGAGAGTTGTAGGTAACCTCATTCGCCATTCCAGCTGCCAATGCGGCGTCGAATATCTCTTGCGCCCGCACGGCGTCACCCGATTTCCCCCAAGCGTCAACGAGAGCGTTGTAGGTGAACTTGTTCGTCACACCAGCCGCCTGCGCAGCGTCGAAAACCTCCTGCGCCCGTGCGGCGTTACCTAGTTTGCCCCAGGCGTCGACAAGACCGTTGTAGGTGAACACGTCCGCCAACCCGTTCTTAAGGCTCCAACTTAAGAGCTCAACTGCGGCGGCGGTCTGGTTATGCTGCATGAGCTGCTCCGCCACGTAGCTGATGCTCTTGATGAAGTGGGAACGCTCGTCAGCACGCCGTGTATGGATCTCCTCGAGGCGTTGGCGAGTCTCTGTCACAAGCTTCGTGACCGCCGCGGTTCCTGTCTTGCACGCCACCGGCAGCAAACCGATGAATTGGCGAATTGCTTCATCGACCAATAGTTTGGCACCAGGGTTTCTCGAAACAGGAGTCTTCAATCGCTCAGGAGATTCGTCTCGCAGAGGAATTAGGTCGTATTCGTCGTCAGATTCCGCCATTTCGATACTTCTGACTGAGCGCAGGCCTTCCACGTGGACGGTTTCCGTGAGAACGCCACTCCACCTCTGCAACACCTTTCGAAAGTCCACGAAGGAACGCAGCATCGTGGGCTTGCTGAGCGAGTCCAGAAGAAACGAGTTGGCTCCGCGATCGGCCTCTTTGCAACGCACCAGCATCAGAAACAAGCCTTCCCGGACACAGACAGCGCGTGCGGCGCGCCGATTATCCGCACTCTCGAAGAGTTCCGCAGGCAAGGCGTCCCAAGCCTCACAAACCGCGCGAACATGATCTTGCCGGGCGACAAGTTCCGCGAGGAGGTCCGCGGCTGCGTCGGTGCCGGCTTGCCTGCACAGCCGTTCTGCAGTAACGGCGTCCGCAGTTTTCGGAAACGGAGCCGCGGACAATACATTTTCAACATCCGTCACTGTTCGCGATTCTGAGAAAAACTCCTGTAGATCGTGCGCAGCTTCGGCTCGAAGGTCTTCAGGCGCGTCATTGTCCAAGACGAGCAAGACCAGTGACAGCGCCGTACTGGCCGCTTGCGCAAACAACAACTCTTCTTTGATCTGGCCTAATGCCACCCCTTCGAGAAAAATGCGATCGCTGCTACCAGCGAACAAATTGTGAAACTGTTGCACATGGACGTCTTCCAATACCTCGGGCCGATCGGCACGAACGACGAACGCGTGTGTTCCGTCCATCACGAACGCAAGTCCGCTGTTGCCCGAGAGAACGCAGTTCACGGGACCTCCACCAGCGTGGCGCCGTACTTGGTCAGAGAGCGGGACAGGTTCTTGAGCAAACTTCGCGGAGCCACTTTTCTCACCCTGTCAAATTGGAATCGCACGCTCTCAATCGTCAGTACCGTAATACTGCCCCAGGTGTGCGTTTCGATGAAGCGGTCATCCGCGGTGGTAGCGCCCTGCCTGATAAGTATCGACGCGAAGTCGTCCTTTTTTGTCGCCGGACCGATCCGGTCAGCCAGCTGGGCCGCAGCCAGCTTCGAGCGATTCGACCACGGGGTACGGTGTCCGACCAGAGCATTCGACGCGGTCTTGAGTTTCTTCTCGCTCACGAACGTAACTGAGTTCTGATCGAATACTGAAGTTCGATCTTCGATGAAGGGTAAGCGCATCGTCATCCAGAAATGGCCATAGTTGATGACGCCGATGCCATCCGTGGACAACGCGCCAAAACGGATCTTCTCACGATAGCTCGGGAACAGAACTTCATCGGCAGGTTTTCGCAGCTGCTCCCAGAGGCTGCCGTCCGGAAGCAGCAGCCCCGCATCGATCAGGTCGTAGTACGTCGCCTGGACGCTGTTAGCTCCCGATGCCAGACGGTCGACATCCGCAAACGGCCGCGCCAGTACGACGTGGGAAGCCTCCAGCGCAGCGGTGAATTCCGCGAATTGCGGGGCGCAGCCGCGCTTCGCTGCTCCGCTCACTGCCTTGTCGTACCGACGCTCGACGGCATCGAGTTCGTTCGTCCCGGCCGCAACCAGCACATTCGAGTAGTTGCCGGGATACGCGCAATGAGGGCACCTCTCCAGCGTGTAGTAGTACTCGCTCTTGCACTTGCTGCACTGAATGACCATCCCTTCGTTCCTCGATGTGATCCGGCGGATAGGCAGCGCTTCACGCATCCGCAATAAGCCTTCCGAAGGCCTATGAGTCAATGCAAGATGAGGTGCTGTTTCTTAACTCTACCAATATTGCCGTTACCTGTCTCGGCGAAGCGGTCCTTCGACGCGAATCATCGCTTGGCGGCCGATCGTGCCGTCCGCGTGAGTGCGTCGCGGGGGGCGCCGCCCCATTGGCGGCTCCAGGCGCGGCGCAGTTGGACGTCGGAGCCGAAGCCGGCGACGGCGGCGGCGCGGGTGACGGTGGCGCCGTATTCGAGCGACTGGCGGGCGCGCTCCAGACGGATCAGGCGGAGGTAGTGGAGCGGCGAGATGCCGGCGTTGTCGATGAAAAGCCGCAACAGGTGACGCTCGGCCGCGTGGCCGATCTGGGCGAGCGAGGTCATGTCCCAATCGCGCTCCGGTTCGGAGACGATCGCGTCCTGGACCCGATGCACGGTCGGGTGAAGATGGCGACGGTGCATGTGAAAGGGCGACAGCTCGGTGTCGCGCGGCGAGCGGCGCAGATAGACCACCATGTCCTCCGCCACGCTGGCCGCCAGCGCCTCGCCACACTCCTCGGCGATCAGGTGCAGCGCCACGTCGATGCCCGCCGTGATGCCGGCGCTGGATGCGACCGGTCCGTCCACCACGAAGACGCGATTCTCGACGACTTGTGCGCGCGGCGCGAGGGTGCGAAGCATGTGCAGCAGCTCGTGGTGCGTGGTGCAGCGGCGGTTGCCGAGGAGTCCTGCGCGGGCGGCGAGGAGCGTGCCGGAACAGATCGTCACCAGGCGATGCGGCGTGTCCACTTCGAGGAGCGCGCCGTGCAGCCGGTCGCGCAACCATCGGGCGGTGACCGCGATCTCCGGCGTGGGATGCGTCACGTGAGCGGTCGGTTGACCGACCACGACGACCCAGGTCGGCGTCGTGAGCTGGTCCGGCAAGGGAACGAGATCGCCGAGCGCCAGTCCGACTGACGTCGGCAACGTTGCCGCCGGTCCGGCGAAGCCGAGGCGAAAGCGCGGTGGCAGGCCGCGAAGTTCGCGATGCTGATTGGCGAGGCGAAAGGCTTCCGCCGGTCCGGCGATGTCGAGCAGCAGCGAATGCGGCACGATGACGAAGAGGACGTCGATGAGCTGGGCACGGATCATAAAAAAGCGTCCGGAAATCATCGCATGGCAACGCACGCCTGGCGCTGTCGCGATCCGGTCAATGTCCGAAAGTGAATGAAAGTTGTCTTGCTGCGCCGCGATGGTTGCGGAGGCCGCCGGTAACTTCGCCGTGTTCAAGCGGGAGGTTACCCAATGCAATTCGACGCACGCGACAACGCCGTTCCTCGGAACCTGTTTCTCGCTGTAGCGCTACCGATCGTCATGGCTTCGGCGTTGGCGTGGTGGCAGGTGTCCTCCGCCGCTGCACAAGCTGGAAAATCGTCGCGGGTCGAAAGCACGGTCGACGCGAACATCATCCCCGGCGACGATTTCTTCGCATACGCCAACGGCGGCTGGCTCAAAGCGACGACGATCCCCGCGGGCAAGCAGCGATGGGGAGTGCGCGACGAGCTCGAGGCGCTGGCCCGCCACCGTGTCGCGGAGCTGCTCGACGCCGCCAGCGCCGCGCCAGCGGGTTCCGCGGCGCACAAGGTTGCGGACTTTCGCGCTGCTTACTTAAACGAGGCCGCCATCGAGGCGCGAGGGCTCGCCCCGCTCAAGCAGATGCTTGATCGCGTTGAGACGATTTCGGACAAAGCGGACCTTGCACGCATGCTCGGTCACGGGATGCGCGCCGACGTCGACCCACTCGGATTCGGCGTCTACAAGTCCGCAAGCGTGTTGGGACTCGCCGTGCAGCAGAGCATCCACGGCGAGAAAACCAACGTCGCGTTCCTGCTGCAAGGAGGGCTCGGCCTGCCGGACCGCGAGGACTATCTCAGCACCGACGCCGCGAAGGTTGCGCTTCGCGAACGGTATCGCGCGTACATCGCGAAGATGCTCACACTGGCCGGCTTCGACCGCGCGGACGAACGCGCGAACGCGGTGCTGGCGCTCGAAACGGCCCTCGCACAAACCGAGGCCACGCGCGAAACCTCGGCAAACGACCGCAACGCCGACAACGTCTGGACGCGTTCCAACTTCACGCAACGCGCTCCCGGAATGGACTGGACTGCCTTCCTCGACGCGGCGGGACTGGGCACGCAAAAAGAGCTTTGCGTCTGGCAGCCGGCTGCGGTGACAGGGTTGGCGGCGCAGGTCGCGTCGCAACCGCTGGAGGTTTGGAAAGACTACCTGCGCTTCCACGCGACCCACGATTTCGCGGATGTCCTTCCGCGAGCATTCGCGAACGAGGCGCTCGCGATTCGTGCCGCGATCGACGGCGCGGCACAACCGTCGCGAGCCGAGCGCGCGCTCGCCGCTACGCAATCGGCGATGAGCGACGCGATCGGCCGGATGTACGCCAAGCGCTACTTCCCCGCCCAGCAGAAAGCGCGTTTGGAGCGAATCTCCGACAACGTCCGCGCGGCGCTCACAAAGCGAGTCGAGGCCGCGACGTGGATGTCGCCGGCCACGAAAGCGAGCGCGCTCTTGAAGCTGAAGACGTTGTACGTCGGCCTCGGATATCCCGATCGATGGGAAGACTACTCCTCGCTGACGATTGACCCGAACGATCCGCTGGGCAATCAGCTGCGCGTCTCCGACCGCGCTTACCGCAATGCCCTCACGCTCCTCGGCCAGCCGGTCGACCTGAAGTATTGGGCCATGCCGCCGCAGCAGGTCGGCGCGCTGCTCGTCTTCCATCAGAACTCCTACGTCATGTCGGCGGCGTTGCTGGAGCCGCCGAAGTACGACCACACGTCATCCGACGCCGCTGCCTACGGCTCCGTCGGCGCGCTCATCGGACACGACCTCACGCACTACATCGACACACTCGGCGCCGACTACGACACGGAGCACCGCATGCGGCATTGGTGGACGCCCGAGGATATGCAGCACTTCGAAGCGGTGGCGCAGCCGCTGGTGGATCAGTTCTCGGCGTACCAGCCGCTCCCTAGCCTGTCGATCAACGGCAAGCTCACGCTCCGCGAAAACATCGCCGACCTCGGCGGTCTCGCCGCCGCGCTCGACGCCTTCCACGAGACTCTCGGCAAGCGCGCGACGGATGCGAACTACGTGCGTGCGCAGGATCGCGAGTTCTTCATCGCCTACGCGCAGACGCAGCGGCGCAAGATCAACGAAACAGCAATGCGGAAACAGGTCGCCACGAACGACCACGCGCCCGAGGATTACCGCGCCGACACCGTTCGCAATCTCGATGCGTGGTACGACGCGTTCGACGTTCGCCCCGGCCAGCGGCTGTACCTCGAACCTGCGGCGCGCGTGCGGATCTGGTAACAACATGCGCGTCACCGTTTGTGAACTCCCGCACGAGTCGGACGCACTGGCCGCCGCATGGGCTGCACTGTGCGAACACACGATCAGCCACGCCTCGGAGCTGGTGCTGCTGCCGGAATTCGCAATGCTCGATCCGCTCTGGCAGGACGAGCACTTCGACGCCGCCCGTTGGGCCGACGCTGAAGCGGTCAGCGAAGTCTGGCGGCATCGCCTCGCCGAGTTGCGGGCCGCGCATATCGTCGGGACTCATCCGGCCACCATCGACGGACGCCGCTTCAATCAGGGATTTCTCTGGTCAGCCTCCGGCGAAGTGGTGCCGCTGCGCCGCAAGTTCTACCTCCCGAATGAACCGGGCAACTGGGAAGCGCGCTGGTTCGACCGCGGCGACTCCGACTTCCCCGAGTACCACGCCGGCGCGTGCACGTTCGGTCTCAACATCTGCACCGAGCTGTGGGCATTGGAAACGTACGCCGCCTGCGCCGCGCGCGGCGTGCCGGTCATCCTCTCCCCACGCGCGACGGCGACCGCGACGACGACGAAGTGGCTGTCGGTAGGCATCGTGGCAGCGGTGCGCTCGGGTGCCTTCAGCCTGTCCTCCAACCGCGTCGATCCGACCGGCGCGTGCGGTGGCGTCGGATGGATCATCGATCCGTTCGGAAACATCCTGGCGCGTACAACCGCCGAAGCACCCTTCGCAACGGTCGACATCGACCTCTCCTCCTCGGCCGCCGCGCGAGCCGGCTATCCCGGCTACGTACTCCGCGACAAACGGCACGATCGCGACCATGTGCGGGTCTGGTAAGGACGGACTACCCCAACCTTTCCCCTTCCACCCGATCCCGTCCGCCTGACTTTGCGCGGTAGAGGGCGGCGTCGGCGGCGGCCACGAGTGCCTGCGGCGTAATCCGTAATCCTGCGGATACGCCGAGGCTGGCGGTGACGACGCCGTCGGCGGCGGTGGTGTGGCGGATGCCTGCGTCGCGAATCTTGATTCGGAGCGTCTCCGCTTCCGCGAGCGACTCCTCCAGCGTGACGCCGGGAAGCAGCCAGGCGAACTCCTCACCGCCGAAGCGGGCGGCAAGGCCGCCGCGCGATTCCGTTCGCTCGGCCAGGAGCGCGGCCACGGCGCGCAGGGCCTCATCGCCATCCTGATGGCCCTGCGAGTCGTTGAGTTTCTTGAAGTGATCGAGGTCGATCAGGATGAGCGAGATCGGAGAGTCATTCGCGCAGGCTTCTTCCAGCGCCTCGTCGAAGCGGCGGCGATTGGCAACGCCTGTCAGTCCGTCCAGATACGACAACCCTCGGAGGCGTTCGTTGGCAACCGCGAGACCTTTGGTCCTTTCGGCCACGAGCGCCTCGAGCTCAGCCTGACGCGCGTGGAGCGTCGCGACGCGCAGCCGCACGATTCCCCAGAGAATTGCTGCGAGAAGCACGAGCGCAAGCAGTCGCGCCCACCAAGTCTCGAACCATCGCGGATCGACGACCATCGGTAGCCGCGCCTCGCTCCTGCTTCGCACGCCATCCTCGTTCGTGGCCACGACGCGGAACGTGTAGCTGCCCGGCGCGAGCCTCGTGTACGTTGCAACGCGGTTCGTTCCCGCCTCCACCCAGCCGCCGTCGTAGCCTTCGAGCATGTAGCGAAAGGTCACCAACTCCGGCGTGCGGAGGCTGAGCGCCGTGTAGCGCAACTCGAGGCGCGCCGTACCGGCAGGAACGCGCAGCGAGCCGCCGGCCACGCGCACGCCGTCGATCAGAGCTTCCTCCACGCGCACGGGAGGCGGAACGTCATTGCGAATGTTCGCCCTCGGGTCGATCACGGCAAGTCCGCGCGACGTGGCGATCCAGATGCGGCCGTCGCGCGATCGCATCGCGCCGGGAAAGGCACCGTTGCACTCGGCGGATGGCATCCCGTCGATCGTCCCGTAAACCGTCCCGGACAGATCCGCTTTCTTCCCCTGCATCGCTTCGAGCACGCGATCGCGCTTCACTCGATAGGCGCCGCGATTGCTCGTCAGCCAGAGATCCGCGCCGAGGCCGGCGTCGACGACTTCAAAGACAACGTCGTCGTGCAAGCCGTCGTGTCGGGCCAGCGAACGGATCGAACCACCAGCTAGATCGAGATGCGCCAGCCCGCCGCCCGAGGTTCCGATCCAGACGCCGCGCCGCTCGGCATCCATGGCCAGAGTGAAAACGCGGTCGCTCTGGAGGCCGTGGCCCAACGTCGCCACGACGTTTACGTGCGATCCATCCGCGCTTACGCGCCACAGTCCGGCGCCGTCCGTTCCGACGAGGAGGCTCCCATCGGGCAGTGCCAGAAGTGGTCGAAGCTGGCGATCTTCGAACTCCTTGATGCGAGTAGCGCGTCCTTCATGAACGAGCGCGAGACCCGCCGCGGTGCTGACCCACAAGTCTCCATTCGCGGTCTCGACGAGAGCGCGCACGCGGTCGTTCGGCAGACCAGCACTGCGCGCATCGATCGTCTCCACGAATTTTCCGTCTCGAAAGCGAGCAACACCGCCGCCGTCGGTTCCCACCCAGAAGCTTCCGTCGCGGCTCTCGATCAGCGCGTAGACCGTGCCGTGCGGAAGCTTGTCTGCCGCCGCGTGGCATTGCACGGGGGCCGGCAGGACTTTGCACAATCCGCCGCCTTCCGTCCCGACCCAGACGTCACCGTTGCGTGCCTCGAAAACCGCGCGGACCGCGTCGACCGGCAGTCCCTCCTTCCGCGTGAACGACAGGACTCGCGTGTCGCTCAGACGGACGAGGCCACTGGTCGTTCCAACCCAGAGGTTGGATTCCCGATCCTCGATCATCGAACGGATGCCGGGGCTGGGCAGACCTTCCGCGACGCCCATCGATTCGACCCGCGCTCCTCGCAGGCGCGCCAGTCCGCCATCGGTTCCGATCCAGAGGCTGCCGTCACGGCTGCGCCGGATCGTGCGCACGAAAACGTTCGGCAGCCCGTCGCGCGTGGACACGGTTCGGACGATCGAACCGGCGCGCCACGCTGCCAGACCGCCGCCGTCGGTTCCAATCCAAAGCGTGCCGTCCGGATCGCGCAGAAGGGCGCGCGCAAAATCGTTCGGCAGACCTTCGCGCGTCGTGATCCGCTGCTGCACGCGTCCGTCGCGCCAGCGCACCACTCCCCCGCCGTGCGTGGCGACCCACAAGCCGCCTTCGCCGTCGTCGGCGATCGTCCAGATCCGATCGCTCGGCAGCCCCTCGCGCGTTGTGAAACGAGTCACCTTTTCGCCGTCGATTCGAAGCAGACCACCTCCCGCCGTGGCCACGAAGATCGCTCCATCGCGGGCCGTTAGAAATGCCCGAATGCGATCCGATCCGAGCAACTCCGAATGGAACGCCTCGATCCGCCCGTTTCGCAATCGCGCCGCGCCGCCGCCGTAAGTACCGATCCACAGCGTCTTGTCGGGCGCTTCGTAAAGAGCAGAGATGAACGGGCTGCGGAGAGCGGGCGCATTCTGCCGATCGCTGACGACAAACCGCATCCCATCGAACCGGACCAACCCCTCCTCGGTACCGATCCACAAGTACCCATCCGCCGTCTGGACCATTGCGTCGATGGTCGCCTGCGGCAGTCCGGAAGCGCTCGTCCAAACCGAAAGCCGCGACTGCGTCAGCGCCCTGCCGGGATCGAGCGCGAACGCGGACGTTGCGAGAAAGAAGGCGACCAGCGCCAACGCGACGCGCCGGCACTCAAGACGCAAGTTGAATGGTGGAATCCCGCCTACGATGGTCCGGAAATCGTACACCCGTGTACGCTGCATCGATGCGAGCGATGCTGCTTCGTCAGCCGGGGCGTCCACTCGAACTTGCCGAAGTGCCGCTCCCGCGGCCGGACGGGAATCAGGTACTGCGTCACGTGCGCGCGATGGCGCAGCGGCTCATTGTCCGGGGATGTACGTTGGGTCGCCGGTCTTCATATCGATCAGCGACAGGTACGCCGTGGCTCGCCCCTCACCGCTTACGGCGCGCACGCTGATGCGTGCGTTGTAGATGTCGGCGAGACCGAGTGTGGAGAGCAGCGAGTCGATCTGGCGAAACTCGTTCGGACCGAGATTCACTTCGAGCAATGTTGGTTCGTTGTGATTGGGCCGGAAGACCGACACTTCCAGCGTCACCGCGTTTCCGCTCACCTCGGCGAAGCCGACGTTAGAGCGATATTGCGCCGAGTCCTCGACCTGCAGGATCTGCAGCGAGCGTGAGCCGGCCGATACCGACTCCTCCGGTGTGACGGCGGCGATGAATTGTCCGTAGGCTCCCTGCCCGGTCTCGTTGTAGGTGCGTGCGGTCATGACCAGGCGCGCCGGAGCCTCGGTCGAAATATGCAGCGCGCCGGCGTCCTGTGAGATCCCGAAGAACGACGAGAGCACGCGGTCGAACTGCCGCACTTCGCCGGCGGCGAGCGTAATCGTCCGCGTCGTTGCGGTGCCGCCGTTCCGCGAGTGGAACGTGAGAGTGAGGTCGACGGCGTCTTTTCCGCCGTTGAAAATGCGCACGTCGCTCTGCCAGTTGCTCAATGCGCTCGTGAAGCCTGCCACGCCGGGCACCACCCATTTGGTGTGGCCCGCATCATTGATGGTCACGGGCGGCACGAGCAGCGCGTCGTTGGTTGCGTTCTCGATGACTGAGGCGTAGGCAGTCACTTTGCCGTCGCCCTTGGTGACCTCCACTTCGATGCGGCCGTCGTCGAGGGTAACGCCGTGCGCTTTGGCGACATCATTGATTTGCGTGTGCTGGCCGCCGGTCAGATCGACGTTGAACTCGGCGCGTTTCGTGCCGGCGCCGTCGAAGATGCGAACCTGAAGCGAGACCGGTTCACCGGAGCCCTCGACCAGGCCGAGGTTCGTGTGGAACTTGTCCGACTGCGCGATCTGCTGCATGGAGAGGATGGCGCCCAGCCCGACGAAGTTCGTGTACGGGACGGCCGGAACGTACTGTCCGTAGGTGCCTCCGGCGGGCGTCACGGCGAACGTGCGCGAGGAGGCGAAGGTCGTCCTCTCCGCCAACCCGCTGGCGGGCGCGCTCGACGTCGACGTGACGGTCTCGGTCAGCGGACGAATCTCCAGCGTGCCGGTCGAGCTAATTCCACCGAACCACGTAGTCACGATGTCGTTGAGCGCCAGCGTGGCGCCCGGCTCGATCGAGACGTTGGTCGTCTGCCCTTCGGTGATGCCCGGCAGGCCGGTGGGAACGAAGTTGATCTGGTACTTCACCACCTGCGCCGAGGTGTTCGTAACGCAGACATCCGACTGATAGCGAACGATGAAGTTCTTCACATTCGCCACGGCCGGGATGGTCAGCGCGTCGGGGGGAGGCGTGTTCTTCGCTTTCGTGGTGACACCTGGAAGGTTGTTGATCGTGATCGGGACCTTGACGGGAGGGGCCGTCCCGAGTGTTCCCAGTTTCCCTGCCGCAGCTGTGGTGATGACGAGGTTTCCGCTGCTCGCGCCGGGCGGCAGGCCGGCGGTGTGCGCGACGGCGTGTAGCGTCTGGCCTCCCGGCGGCACGATGCCGCTCGACGGCGTCACCGTCATCCAGGGGACGGTGGGTTCGGCGGAGAAGTTGAGCCCCGCGAACTCCGCGGCGATGGTCAGCGTGTACGGGACGTCGGTTGGATCGGTCAGCGATGCGACACCCCCGCTTCGGCTCTGCGGCAGGACGCTTACTACCGCGACCGTCGAGAACGGTCCGGTCCCCGCCCCCACGCATTTCGCATCGACCGCGTACACGCGCACGTAGCGCGCGACGGGCAGGCTGCTTTCGTTGGTAAAGGTGAACGGCAATTGGCGCTCCGCGACGGTCGAGGAGGTCGTGGACGCCGCCGGGAATCGCGGATCGGCGGAGACCTGGACCACATACTCCGTTGCGCCGGCGACGAACGTCCACTGCACCCGTCCGGTGACACCGGAGGAAATCTGTCCCGGCGCTGTTAGGTCGGGCGCCTCGAGCGGCGTACAACTCGGCGGCGCGGCGATGACGGCGAAGCGGCTCTCGGCGGAGTCGAGCGCACCGCAACCTTGCGCGAGGCGTGCGCGTACTCGCCAGCGCCGTTCGTCCAGCGGCACGGCGATACCGGAGGCATGCGGAGAGGTCGTCGACGTCGTCAGCACGCCATCGATGTAGAGCTCGTACGACGTCGCCCCGGGCACCGCGCGCCATTCGAACGATACCGGCGACGTGAGCCGGTCTCCCTCGGCTGGCTCAATCAGCAGCGGCCGCTGACTCGTGCAATCGGGCGGCGGCGTGTAGATGAAGGTTCGATGGACGGACTCGGTGGCAGCGCAGCCGCCAAAGAGCGCGCGCACGTACCACTCGAAACGTCCCGGCGTCACAGTGGCCGCGTACGACGTGTCTGCGGCGGCACGAAGCAGCGTCGGCGTACCGCCTGCCGGTGCGAGCCACAACTCGTACTCGATGGCATTCGCCACGGCATCCCAACTGAAAGCGACGGTTGCGCTCGTGACCAGCGTGTCGTTCACCGGCGCGCTCAACTGTGGTGCTCCGTGGCTGGCGCAGTCGTGCCCGGGAAGAATGGTCAGGGTCAGATGAATCGACTCATGCGACGCGCAGCCATCGAACAACGTCTCGACGTACCACTGATGCACGCCGGGCGGAATGATTTCGGTGAGCGACGTATCGAGCGTCCTGCCGAGGTTCTGAGCAGGGACACCGGCCTGCTGCAGCCAGAGCCGGTAGCCGCTGGCGCCTTCGACTTCCGTCCAGCTGAAGTTGACGGTGGCGGCGGCAACGGTGGAGCGATCGGCGGGTGCGATGGCCGCAGCAGTGCCCTCGCACGTGGGGCGTGGCTTGACGGTCATCGGGAAAGCCGTAGTGATCGTGCAGCCGCCGCCGGTGACGTTCACCGCGAGCGTGGCGGTGCCGGCGGTGCCGGTGGTGAAGGCGATGGTGGCCGAGCCATTGCCGCTGTCGATGGTGCCGTTGCTGATCGACCAGCTGTACACCGCTCCGGCGAACGGCGTTGCCGTGGCCTGGCCACTCGCGCCGGTGCGGAGCTCCGTGGGCGCGTCGATGACGATGGCCGGGCAAGTGCCGATGAGGGTCGTTGCGGATGCGTGGTTGTTCGATGCATTCGGATCGGCCGCCGGCGATGCGGCGTTAACGGTCAGTTGCACCGAACCGGTCGCTGTGGGCGAAATATCCCACGCGCTGTTGATGGTCGCGCTTTGTCCGGAGCTCAGAGCGCTGAGGGTGCAGGGGAAGCTTCCCGCACACGCGCCGCTGTTCGCGCTGAATGTCAGTCCCGGCGACGTTGCGACGCTTACGGCGACGTTGTTGGCGAGGTCCGGTCCGCTGTTCGTGACGACGATGGTGTAGATCGCCTGCGATCCCGCCACCGTGGATGGCGTGCCGGTGACGTCGATGCGGAGATCGGACGACGCGGTGATCGACGGCGACACCGACGCGGAGTTGTTCGCGCTGTTCGGATCGAACTCGTGTCCGCCGGCGAAGACTGTAATTGGCGCGGTGCCCGCGCCATTGGCGGTGACATTGAGGACGACCGGCGCGGACGACAGATTCGGCAGCGCGCCGACTGTGCAGACGAGATTCGGCGCGCCGCTGCAGATGGCCGGGCTCGCGCTGTTGAACGTGACGTTCGGCGGCAGCGTGGCGTTGAAGCTGACCGCGGTGGCGTCCGATCCGCCCTGATTGAGGAGGTTCACCGTGTACGCGAACGCGTTGCCGTTCGCGATCGACGGCGGCGCGCTGACCGACACCACGAGGTCGGCCTGCACGTTCGTGTCGATCAACTGCAGATCGGTCGCGCTGTATGTAGGTATGAGCGTGGCGCCGGAGCCGAAGTCGATTCCATCGATGAGGGCGAACGTGGTGGAGTTCGGCCGGGCGCCGAACGTGAGGATCTGGAACGTGTTTCCCGGCGCGGGGGCGAAGCTGTTGATCGTGGTGACGTTGAGCGTGCCACCAAGCGTGACGTTGCCGCTGACGAGGAGGCGGTCATACTGCGTGCCCGGCGCTGTGCCGCCGATCTGGATGTTGAGCACTCCGTCCGACTCCTGCACGTAGTCGCCGTTGATCGTGAGCGTTCCCGGCGAGGCTCCGGGGGCGACGATGGCGTGGTTGTCGACCGTGCCGGCGATGGTGCCGTTGCCGGTGAGCGAGCCGCCGTTGAGGGAGAGCGTCGCGGTTTGCAGCGTCGCGCCTGGCTGGACGTCGGTCGTGCCGGCGCTCTGCGCATACGTTCCGCTGAAATTTAGGGTGCCTGCGCTTGCCTGCAGCAGACCGCTGTTCATCACTGGCGCGGCGAACTGCATCACGCCCGCGCCGGCGCTTTTCTTCAGCGTCCCGCTGTTGATGAACGGCGGCGTGCCGGCGGTGACCATGATGCTCTGCGACGACTGGATGTCGAACGTGCCGTTGTTCGTGACCGGAACGCCTGCGATGAGCATGGCGCTCGACGCCGCCGTGAAGGTGACGGTCCCGTTGTTCAGGAGCGGACGGTTGAGGGTGGTGGCGCTCGTCCCCGACATGGTGACGGCGGCGCCGGTGTCAAACGTGAGAGCGCCGCTGCCGACGATGGAGCCGCCGCTCCACGTCGACGGCCCGCTGACGGTAACGTTGCCGCTGCCGGCGAGCGTGCCGCCGCTCATCGTCAGCGTTGGAATCGTGCCGTTCGTGTTGAGCGCCACGCTGCCGCCGGTAACGTCGATCGCGCTTCCGCTCCAGGCGCCGTTGACTGTCGCCGCCGCGCCGCTGAATCGAAACTTGCCCGGTCCGGTGAACGTGCCGGAGATCGTGTGCGCTCCGCCGCTGAAATCGATCACGCTTCCCGCACCGTAGGCATTGAAGGTGCCGCTGTGCGTGCCGCCGCCGGCCAGCGAGAGCGCGTCCTGGCTGGCGACCTGGCCACTGTTGTTGACCGTTAGGCTGATGGTCCTGTTCCCGAAGGCGCTGAGCAGGCCGTTGTTGGCGACTGTGCCGGAACCAGACACGTTGCCGTTCAGGCTCAGGAACCCGTCAATCTGCAGCGTGCGGCCATTGAGTGTGACCGGCCCGGCAATGCTGAGGCTCTTCGTCGCAGGGTTGATGGTCGTTCCGCTGCCGCTCATGGTGCCGCCCGACCAGACGCTGGTGCCGTTCAGCGTGAGCGTCCCGCTGCCGGCGAGCGTGCCGTTCGTCATCGTGAATGCATTGGCGGACGCGTTGGCATTCAGCGTTGCCGTCCCGGCGCTGACCATCAGGTTTCCGACGTTGATCGGGACGCCGACCGTGGCCGCGGCACCGCTGAACCTGAGCATACCCGTACCGCTGATCGAGCCGCCGCCGCTCATGGACTGCGTACCCGACGAAAACGAGAGGATTCCTGGCGTGGTGACGGTGAACGAGCCGGTGTTCGTGCCGCCGCCCGCGAGCGAGAGCGCGCCGCTGGTGGCGACCTGACCGCTGTTGTTCAGCGTCGCGCCGATGGTGATGTTCCCGACGGCGTTGAGCGTGCCGTTGTTCGCGATCGTGCCGGAACCGGCGACGTTGCCGCTCACGCTCAGCGTGCCGTCGTTCTGCAGCGTGCGGGCGTTCAGCGTGACCGGCGTGGGAATGTTAAAGCTCTTCGTCGCGGGGTTGATGGTCATCCCGCTGCCGCTCATCGTGCCGCCGGACCAGGTGCCGCCGTTGTTCAGCGTCAGCGTGCCGCTGCCGCCGAGCCCACCGGCAGTCATCGCGAACAGACCGACGACCGACCCGCTGGCGTTCAGCGTCAGGGTTCCGCCGCTGATAAGCAGCGCGCCGACGTTGACCGGGACGCCGGCCGTCACCGTGGCGCCATTCACCGTCAGCGTGCCCGTGCCATTGATCGAGCCGCCGGTGATGGAGTGCGTACCCCCCGAAAAGGAGAGGTTTCCCGGCGCCGTGACGTTGAACGACCCGCTGTGCGTGCCGCCGCCGGCGAGAGAGAGTGTGCCGGCGGTGGCGCTCACCGTTCCTGCGTTGTTGAGCGCGGGAATGACGAGGCTCGCTCCGGAGCCGGCGCTTTTGTCGAGGGTTCCGTTGTTGTCGATGCTGCTGCCGCCGATGCCGGAGACGTTGATGACCGCATCGGAGATGAGATGGAACGCAGCGTTGTTGGTGATCTTGCTGGCACCGATCAAGGTCATGGAGAACGTTCCTCCATAGTTGATCGTGCCCAAATTCCGAAGCTCGCGGCCCTGGATGAGCGACTGGCCGTTGGTGGTGATGTTCAGCGTGCTTCCGGCATTGATCTCGGTAATGCCACCGGGCGCGGCCGCGCTTCCCATCGTGCCGAACGTCCAGGAGCTCGTGCCGGCCAGCGTCAGCGTGCCGCCGCCGTCGATGACGCCGTTCGTCATCGTGACATTGGGGACGGTTGCGTTGATGCTGGTCGGGACGCGCAACGTTCCGCCACTAACCTTGAAGTTGCCGCTCCCCGGCATCGAGACCGAGCCGGAGTTGAATTGGGTCACGCCACCCGTGACTTCGAGTGTCGTACCCGCGGCGATGTCGAGGGTCGCGCCCGCGGCGACGCTGGCGCCGCCGCCGACCTGCAGCGTTCCGGTGTCGATGTCCACCGTCGAAGTCCCCTGCAGAGTCACCGGGACACCAATCGTGCTGAAGCCCGCGGTTGTTTTTTTCCAGATCGTGCCGTTGTTGATGATCGAGCCGCCTCCGGCGCCGGAGGTGAAGTCGCCGTCGTTGGTGATGCTGAGCGTTTTGGCGGGGTCGATCGTCAGGCTCGCTCCGTTGGAGAACACCAGCGAACTGACCGCGGCGCTGTACGTTGTCGAGGCCTGAAGCTGCAGCGCGGCGCCGTCGAGCGTGCAGGTGCCGAAGCCGTTATCGATGAGCGATGTCGCCGTGCTGTCCACCACCCTCGGGCCGGCGCCGGCGATCGTGCCGCCTGACCAGGTGAAGGAGCCGCTCACGTGCAGCCCGCCGAGGCCCCCGATCGTCCCGCCCGAGAAAAAGACGTTCGGCCATACAGCGTTGGTGCCGTTGCTGATGTCGACCGTGGCGTCCTCGATCTGGAGAGTGCCGGCACCGGTGACGGTGGACGTGCTGGCGAAGGTGAAGTTGCCGGGGGTGAGGGTGAGGTTGGCGCCGGAGGAGAGGGAGTAGACGCCGGCGTTCAGGCCGCCGCCGAAGAGTTGGACGGTGGTGCCCGTGATGACGCTCACCGTCGCGCCGTTGTTGTTCTCCACCCTCGGCCGGATGGTGCTCCCTCCCGAGCCGCTGCTCCTGGCGAACGTGCCGAAGTTCTCGATGAGAGCGCTGCCGGCAGGTGAGTTGTTGATGGCGCTGTTGTTGGTGAGGTTGAACGCGTTGTTGTTCGTGATCCTGCTCCCGGCCGACATCGTCAGGGTGTTCGCACCGATGCCGCCGTAGCTCATCGTCCCGTTGTTGAGGAGCTGGCGGTTTTGGGTAAGCGATTGCGGAGCCGAACTGCCGAGGATGCTCAATGTGTTTCCGGGATCGACCTGGGTGATGCCGCCAGATGCGGCCGCGCTTCCCATGGTGCCGCCGGTCCAGAAGTTCGTACCGGAGAGGATCAGCGTGCCGCCGCCGTCGATGACGCCGCTGTTCTGCAGCCACACGTTGGGCATGGTCAGCGTGACCCCGGTCGGGACACGCAGCGTTCCGGCAGTGACTTTGAAGGTGCCGGGCGCGGGAAAGGAGATCGAGCTGGAGTTGAGGAGAAACAGGCCGCCGATGACTTCGATCGTCGTTCCGGCGGAATAGTGGACGATCGCGCCGGCGGCAGCCGTTACGTCCGCGGCGACCTGCAGCGTCCCGGCGTCGACTTTGAACGATCCCGACATCGTCACCGGCACGCCGATGACGCTCGTGCCGGACGTGGTCGTCTTCTCGATACAGCCGTTGACACCCGGCGACCCAAAGCCGCCGATGGCGATCGAGCCGCCGCCGCTGCCGCTCACGAAGTCGCCGTCATTGGTGACGAAGAGAACCTGGCCGGGGTCGAGGATGAGGTTCGCGCCGTTGGAAAACACGAGCGAATTGCTGGAAGCGCTGTACGTTCCCCAAGCCTGAAGCCGGAGGGCGGCACCGTCGAGCACGCAGTTGCTGGTGGAACAACTAAGGGTTGGCGTCGACCCGCTGTTCAGCACCCTCGCGCCGGCGCCGGAGATCGTGCCGCCGAACCAGTCGAAAGTGCCGCTCACGTGCAAGTTGCCGGCGCCCGTGATGCTCCCCGAGGAGAGCACGGCATCGTTCGAGGTCACGTTGACACCGGCGCCAAGATCGAGCGTTCCCCCTTCGATGTCGATCTCACCGGCGCAGCTGACCGTAGGGCTGCCGCTCATGGCGAACGTGCCGGGGTTGACCTCGATCGTGCCGCTGACGGAAACCGACAAGGTCCCAGACCCGGCCAGCGTCGGATTGCCGGACGTCGTGAACGTGCCGCCGGAGAAGTTGAGGGTCGCGCCGGAAGAGATCGAGTAGGCGCCGTTGACAGAGCTGCTGGCGTTGATACCGAGCGTGCCGGATTGCGCCTGGATCGTGCCGCCGGCGGCGTTGTTGACGCGGAAGTTAATCGTTGCGCTGCCGGCGCCGGCGCTCTTCTTGATCACGCCGCCACCGTTGTTGGTAAGGGCGGGACTTCCTGCATCGACCAGGACGTCGTGGTCGGTCTGAATGTCGATGATGCCGTTGTTTACGAGCGTCGCACCGCCGAAGCCAAAGTGATTGCCCAACTGGATCGTGTTGAGGAAGTTGATCGTGCCGGAGTTGGTGGTGTCGCGGAGGAGACGGGAGGAGTTGACCGAACCCCAGAACTGCAACACGCCGCCGCTTTGGATGGTGAGGGAACCGGGACCGTCGAGCGTGCCACCGAAGATCTCGACTGTGCCGAAGACATCCAGATGTCCGGCGCCTTGAAAGTTCGAGCTGTTGAGCTCCAAAACGGCTCCCGCGGCGATCGAGCTCGCGTTGTTCACCGTGAGACCCGAGCCCGACTGGATGAGAACAATCTCGGCACTCTGAATGACGATACTGTTGACCGTCGCGTTCACATTGATACGGAGCGTGCCCGTACCGACCTGAGGGATGATGACGTCATCGCCGCTGCCGGGTACGAGGCTCGGGCTCCAGTTGGAAGGATTGTTCCAGCATTCGTTGCCAGAGCATCCGGCGCCGCCTCCGGCGGTGAAGGTCACCGTCGTGCAGAAGGCGGCCGGTGAAGCAGCGACCATCGCCAACACAAAGATGGCGCGCACAACAACGCGAATTCGCATGTTCATGGGGGACCCGGATTGTCAGATTGCTGAATTATTACTATAACGCAATTTCTTACTTCAACCTGTAAATCATTCGTACGCTCACCGTCCGGCCGTTCTGCAATACGGCCGGAAGTGACTCCGAGCCGACGGTCCAGTACTGCTTGTCGAACACGTTGTCAGCCAGAAGCTGCAGCGACAGCTTCGGCAAAAGGTCGCGGTAGGTCAGGGAAATGGCGGTCGTCGAATAGCCGCTGACCTGATCGCCGAGGTAGTCGGGATAGGTGACGTAGGCCGTACCGTGGCCGATCCTGCGAGCGCCGGAGTAATGCGTACGGACCGCTGCCGTCAGTTGGTGCCACTCTGCATCGACGCCAACATTGATCTGATCCGTGGCGATGTTCGGGACGCGCACGGCCTCGGTGTTGGCCCTCGGATCGGGCGCATTCGGATCGGCCGCCGAGGGGATGCGCTGCTCCGGCTGCACGTGTGTGTAATTCGCCCAGATCTCCGCGGCCGCAACCTTGTGGCGTGCCGTCAACTCCAGACCGCGGACGAGGATCTCGTCGCGATTCTGGTTCACCACGCACGGATCGGGGCAATCATTCGAGGAGGGAAGCTGCATGATGCCGATGACGCCGGTGTAATGAGCACGGTAGGCGGAGAGCTGCACGGACGTCCGCTCGTCAGGCTCCCATCCGGCGCTCACCTCGGTGTTGCGCACCCGTTCCGGAAGCAAGTTGACGTTGATGGACGTCTGATAGGCGCCGAAGCGGGGGAAGACGACGCCGCCGAATCTTTCGGTGTCAGTCAGATCCTTGAACGCTTCCGAATAAATCGCTTTCAGGACGAGTTCGCGGCGGCCCGGCGAATAGATCACTCCGAGCCGAGACGTGAAGATCGAGCCGAAGCCGGACACTTTGCTGTCGATGTCGTCGATCTTGTTGTGGCTGAGCCGTCCCGCGGCGATGAATCGAAGCGATGGCCGTGGCTTCCACGCGCCTTGTCCCCAAAGCGCCGTGTCGGTGTGGAAGTTGCGCTCGGAAAAGACGAGCTGGTCGCGGCCGGAGAATTGGTCGTATTGGCTCTGGATCGTGCTTTCCGCGAATTCGACGCCGGTGACTCCGCTCAGCGTCTCCGAAGGCTGCCAGGCCATGCTGACCTCACTGCGAATCTGGGTCGAAAGAGCCCTGCCGTTGATGGGGAAGAGGATGCCGGCCGTCGGCGGGCAAACCGCCGCGCCGCACCCCCGGGAAAGAAGGTCGGCCTTAGTGAGGCGGCCGTTGGCATAGGTGGCCATCAAATCGAACTTCGACGCATTCGTATCGAGGCTCGATTGCCTGTAGCGCGTAAAGATGTTCAGCGTTCCCATCGACAGCCGGGCCGAATAGCGGAGGTAGAGCGCGGTCTCTTCCGGCGTGTACGTGCTGTTGCCGCCGAAGTAAAACGCGCCTTGCGCGGATGCGACGCCTTCCTGGCTTCGCCACGACTGCAGGCCGAGCGTCAGATTCGAGATCTGGACCTTGGCGTTCACGCCCCAGTTCATCGCTCGGTCGTTGAACCCGAGGTGGTTCTGCTGGATGAAGGCTTGATCGGTCTGCCGGGCGAGCTGGATCCCCGCGGCATTAACGCCCTGCAGCGTCGGCAGCGCCGCATAGTCGAGATGGCGATACGTGTAATCCCAGTCGTCGAACTTCGAGAGGTCGCGCTCTTTGCCGTCCTGAAAGCGGCCCGCGATCGACCACGCCACGGCGCCGCCGCTGGTGGTGCCGGCCGCGGTCATGTCAGCGGCGCTGCTGCCGTAGCCGCCTGTGGTCACGTGTCCGGCGAGACCGAACTGTTTGTTTTCGCCGACGAGCGCAGCCGCGTCCTTCGTGATGACGCTGATTACGCCCGTGTAGGCGTTCGCACCGTACATGGTCGACGCCGGCCCGTACACGACCTCGACGCGGTCGATGTTCGTGAGCGGATATTGCCGCGACAGATATTGCGTGCCCTGCGTCAGATCGTTCTGCTCGACGCCGTCGACGAGCAGAAGGAGCCGGCTGTTGAATTCGTCGTAGTAGCCGCGCTGGTAGACATGCGAGTAGATGTCGCCGTTGGTTCGATTGACGTCGAAGCCGGGAAGATCGTGGAGGAGCTGCTCGAGATCGAGGTAGCCGCGGCGCTCGATCTCGTCGCCGCTAACGACGACCACGGTGGCCGGCGCTTCGCGCAGGCTCTCGGCGCCCTTCGACACCGACGTGATCTGCGCCGACTGTTCCTCGCGCCGCACCTCGGCGAGAAGCGCGGCGAAACGCGGCGAGCCTGAGGCGTCGTCGAAGCTCGGTTCGAGCCGGAAGAGCTTCGTGATTTCCTTTCGTGCTTCGTCCGGCCGCTCGTCATACATCAGCGCGCGGGCCAGCAGCGATTGCACTTGAATGGCGACGGTGCGCGAGAGTTTGGCGCGGCCGCAATCCTGCCGCAGCAAGGTCGCGGTCTGCGCGAACTCGCCTGTGTCGTAAGACTTCTGCGCCTCTGCCAGCGCTGCCGTGCACGCGTTCTGTGCCGAGGCGACATGCGCCACGAGGAGCAGCACCGCGGCGAACAACGATAGACGTTTCATTTCAACCCCAATTTCGGATCGGCGCATGGAGTCATCTCCCTGTACGGCTCATCGGTGTAGCGCCTCCAGACTTCTTCGGTCAGCGGATTGGGATTCGTGCGGCACAGGTGCGCGGCGAGAACGTCGGTGCGCGCGTCGGAGATGCGGATGGCCGGCTCCTTGCCGCCGGAGATCACGCCGCTGCCGTCGGCGTTGAAGCCGACAGCCCATATCCAGCCCTCCTGGCGCGCGATGACGTCCGGCAACGCTTCCGGCCTGTCGATGTGCCACAGACGGATCGTTCCGTCTGCGCTGCCGGAGGCGAAGACGTCGCCGCGCGGATTGAAGCTGAGCGAGTTGACGCTTGCGGTGTGGCCGGAGAAGGTGACCTCTCTCCCCTGCCGCAGCGGGGAACCGACGATGCGGCCGTCCGCTCTGCCGCACAGCAGCGCCGACCCGTCGGGCTTGAAGGCAAGACTGCGAATGTCCTTCGCATCTTTGCAGACGCTGCGCGGCTGCGCGTCCGGCTGGGTGACGTTCCACAACAACGCGCCCGACGGTTGACTCGCGGCGACGGTCTTGCCGTCGGGACTGAACGCCACCGCGCGAACGCTGCTCTTGTTGTCGCCGGCGCGCAACCGCACCGGCGCAGCCGGATGCGCGGAGTCCCACAGCGTCACGCTGCCGTCGAGACTTCCGGCGGCGAGCAACGATCCCGAAGGCTGAAATGCAAGCGACATCACCGCGGCGTTGCCGGTGGTGACCTGGCGCGGCGCGCCGCCGTTGCGCACGTCCCAGATCGAAACGTTACCGCCGTTGGTGCCGGCAGCGAGCAGGTTGTCGCGCAGCGCCAGTGTGCGGACCGGCCCCGCCACGTGTCCGACCGCTTTCGGCGGCAGCCATTGATTGTGGTCGTGGTCGTGGCGGGAAATCAGCCCGCTCTCGTCGCCGGCGAAGATGGTGCGGCCGTCGGGCGAGACGGCGATCGCGAGCGCGCCGTTCTTCTGCGGCAGCTTCTGAACCGTTTGCGACGCGTAGCGGCCGCCGACTGCATGCAGCGACGCGAAGAGTTCCGGATCATCGGGATCGCCGCCGTTCTCCCGATTCAGCCGATACGCTTCGAGGACGAGGCGGACGTCGACGCTGTGCGCCTCGCGCGCTGTCAGCGCCAGCGCTCGCGATGCGGAGAGATGGCGCAGGGTGTCTGCCTGCGCGCGCTGCACCTCGGCCGTTTCCTTCTGGACGACTGCCTCGCCGCGAGCGATCTCCGTTTTCCTGGTCTGGTCGCGCGCTTCGTGCTCGTTGGCCAGCGCTTTCTGCTGCTCGCTCTCAGCACGTTGCCGCTCAGTTTCGGCAAGCTCACTCTGCCGCTGCGCGATTTCCGTCTGCGTTTCGGCACGGGTGCGCTGTTGTTGGGCGACGTCGCGCTCGCGATCCGCCGCGACGCGCGCCTCTTCCGCTCGCCCCTTCTCGGTCTCCGCGCGCCGCTTCTCCTCCTGCGCGCGTTTCTGCGCTGCGTCGACGCGGTCGAGCTCTTCCTCGGCCACGCGCTCCAGGCGCTGCGCCTCCGCCTTCTGCCGGAGCGCCCAGTAACCGAGACCCATCATCGCCAGGAAGCCGATCGACAGCACGGCGATGACGATGCGCGCCTGCCGCAGCGCGCGCCGGCGCTGCATATTCCGTTCATGGATCTTTTCGTCGCGCTCATTCCGGCTGGCGTCGAGAAAGGTCATCGCCCGCGCGAACGATGCGTCGTAACGCCCGGCCCATTCGGGCGTCGGCTGCTCCTCTTCGCGCCACGTGAGAGCGAACTGCAGCTCCGGATCGCGCCACAGCGCAGCCTTCCCTTCCTCGTGCCGGCGCGCTGCCTCGGCGAGGTTGAGATAGAGCTGCGCTCCGCGCGCTTCGTCGTCGGCCCACTGCGACAGCCGCTCCCAGTTGCGCATCAGGCTCTCGTGGGAGATGTCGAGGAAGGAGTGGTCGTTGAGCTCGACGCCCGCCGGTGGCATCAGGAACGAGCGTCCCTGCCGCCGGAAGCTCTCCGTGACGCGCGTAATCTCTTCCAGGCTCGCTTGCGCGACGTCGCGGATCTCGCTGACCGGCGCGGGGCGCCGCACGCCGCGCGGGTCGGACGCCTTGTCGGTCAGCGCTTTGAACATCTTCTCGGCGATGAATTTCCCCCGCTCGTCGAGCTCTCCGAACGCCTCCTCGGCGTGCCGCGACAACGCATCGCTCAGCGTGCCGATCTCTTCGTAATGCACAAGGTCGATCGCTTCGCCGGGGAAGTGCAGCCAGCGCTCCCACGTCCGCATCAGCGCGTGCTGGAGGATCGGAAGTTGATCGGGATCGTCGCCGACGTCGTTCAGCAACCGCGACACCAGGCGCGGCGCGATCGTCGCTCCGCCGACGGCCACCGGCCCGGTAATGGCGAAGCGCAGCTCCTCGCGCGTCATCCGCGGGACGAGGTAGATCCCTTCGTTGACCACTTCCGGCAGCGTGCCGAACTCCATGCAGTCGCCGATGAAGTCGGAGCGCATGGTGATGGCGATGTAGATGGGGATTTCCGTTTCGCGCGCGGCCAGGAGAAGTTTGACGAAGGCCGCCGCCTCATCCCCGCCATCGGCGCCGCGGCTGCCTTTGTAGCGGAAGATCTCCTCGAATTGGTCGACCAGTAAGAGGACGTTGTCCGTGGCGCCGATCTGCGACTGGCGGACGCACTCGACGAGGCCGAGGCGGCTGGCGCGCAACGTGGTTTCAAAAAGGGCGCGCGTCAGCCTCTCGTCGGCGCCGCCGCCGAGGGCTTCGGGAGCAGTGAGCGCCGCGGCGAGATTGCCGATCGGATTCTGGCCCGGGCGCATGATCGCCACGCGCCACCGTGAGCCGGCGCGCGTCATCGCGCCGCCGTGGAGGCTGGGGATGAGGCCCGAGCGCACCAGCGACGACTTCCCGCTGCCCGAGCGGCCGAGGACGGAAAGGAAACGCGTGGTTCGCAGTCTTCGCAGAAGCTCGTCGGTCTGCTGCTCGCGTCCGAAGAAGAGATAGTCCTCGTCGGGCTCGAACGGGCGCAATCCCGGAAACGGATTGACATCCGATGTCGGCTCGAGAGCGATGACGATGCCGGGGCTGCTGCTTCTGCGTTCGCTGCTCATGACCCCGGCTCCCGCGCTTTCGCGATCGCGGCCAGGAGCGGCGCGAGCACCGATGGATCGAAGCCGCCGGCCGGCTCGTGGATCAGCATCGCCTCGTGTGTGCGAAACCGCTCTTTCTGCGGCGTGACCGGTGCGCCGACGTAAATGCCGCGGGCGAGCAACGGCCCCTCCCTCCCCAGCGCAGCGCTCTTCTGCAGCTCACGCAACTTCCGGCGCAGCCACAGCTCGTCGCCCGCGCCGTAGTAGAGAAGGATCACGTCGGCCGAGCGGAGGTTCTCCTCGTGCTCGAGCCGCGCCTGCGTTTCATCGTCGTCGAAGAACGGGAGGACGACTTCGAATCCTTCGCCGAAGAGGTAATCTTCGAGAGGCTGCGCCGCGGTCACGTCCTGCTGATCGCAGAGAAGGTACAGCCGCGGATGATCCTGCTCCGCGGGCGCGGCGGCCGCCTTCACAACCACCGTCGCCGGCGGAGTGAGCTTCCGGTAAATGAACGCCTTCAGCTCCTCGATCGGAACTTCCAGCAACTCCGCGGTGGCATGAACCTCGGAGCTGTTCTTCAGCGTTTGCACGAACGTCCGCTGGCGCTCGTCTTCGATCTCCAGTCCCGGCCGGAGCCAGATGATGCTCGACAGCTCGGTCCCGCGGGCGGCCTCCGAGGCAAGCGCCTGCTGCCGCTCCACGATCGAGACCTTCGAGCCCTCGGGCACGATGCCGTAGTTGAGTCCGACGAGATGGATCGAGACCTTGCTTCGCGCCAGTTGCTCGCGCACGATCGCGTCGAGCTCGGGACCGACGAGCGGCAGCGCGCGATCCGGGAGGATTTCGTAGCCGTTGCGGACCAGCTCGCGCTTGATCGCTTCGCGCTCCTCGCGCAACTCGAAGCTCGTCTCCGCGAGGAAGAGCGTTCCCTTCGCCGCAACCGGCGCCACGCTTACGGTGCCGTTGTCAATCACGTCGAGAAGCTGCGCGATGTCGAAGGCGAGGTCATCGAGCTTCGTCAGGAACGTGCGCTCCTTGCCGTAGTCCTGCGACAGCTCTCGCGGCCGGCCGGCCTCGTCATAAACGAAGAATTCATAGCCGAGCATCGGCTGCACTTCCTCGGGGAGCCGCTCCTGGCTGACCGGCGTCTTCATCACCTTGAAGATGCGGCCCTTGTCGCCGATGAGCGCGCCGCCGGAGTGCTCCGCGATGCGGTAGAACTCTTTCAACTCCCGGTTGCACCACTCCGACTGCACGTACCGCGGCGACAGGACCGACACCAGCGCGGCGATCCGCGGAAGGCGCTCGAGGATGGTGTCGGCAAAGGCGTCGTTGCCCTGCAGCTTCTGATCGCGCCAGATCTTCGGCTTCTGCCCGCGCACCTGACCGACACGGATCTCCAGGAGCCGATGAAGCTCTGAAATCCAGCCCTGCTCACCCGCGATCAACGGTTCGTTGTCAATATGGGCATAGCTGATGAGGAAATCATGCTCGAAGGCCATAGATTTTGTGGGATGGGACCACTATAGGAGTGACGGGACGACGCATTTCCCTACCCCCGTCTTTAGTGAGGGCGTGATCCGTCACACGATGGCATGTTCAGTCAGTCCGTCCGTGGCTCGATCCCGGCCGGTCGGCCGAGGTACCGACGGCTCCGTCGCGGCCGCTCCAAACCTCAATCGAGGCGAGGCGTCCCGCGGCCAGTCGCGCCCACGCGATACTCAAACGATGTATTGCTTCTTGATGCGGACATCCTGGCCTGAAATCGGGCTCTTCCCAAAACCGAAGCACTCGAGTTTCGGGTGGTACTCGGAGGGCACCATCTTGATCGATTCCCGAAAATCCTGATTCATCAACGCCAGCTCCGTCCACACCCCAGCGTTCAGCGCCTCCCGGCTACTCTCCGGAACCTCGACACCAGCACCGAACTCAATCCACAACTCCAGCCGCTTGTTCGCACCTTCGTCCTCGTAAGGATGCAATGCGAAGTTTGCAACCTTCTCCGCGAGCTCCGGCATCCTCAGGATCACGTGCTGGATATCCTCAGGAGTGATCTTGCATCCGTAAAAGCCCACCGAGCTGTCCTGCCGGCCCCAATGGAGCAGGAGCGGCAAATTGACTCGCGGCCCCATCTCGTCGATGGAGAGACCATGATCCCGTAGTACCTCGCGCACGGAGTCGACGGTGCAGACGATGCCGCGGTCATGAAGGTTGTAACGGATGCGAGGCGAAACGTTCTCGAGCCGGTTGATCGTGAACAAGAGATTCCGCTCGGCGTCGCTCTCGACGTAGCAATTGAGAGGATCGTACTGAAAGATCATCGGAAGCGCTTCATGTCCGAACAGGTCGTTGCCCAAGGACGAATTCGTGGCGATGGCCTGGCGCAGGGCGATGGTGAAGGGGGTCTCGATCGCCAGATTGATCTCGAGATCCGACGCGCCGAAACTGGAAATCGTCTTCCGGAAGCATCGATTCAGCGCCGCGCGAAGTGGTTCGGACATCCCTTCGCCGCCGACCACGGCGCAAACGTCATACTCCGACCAGTCGAACGACGCACGATCCACCAGCGTCTTCAGGAACGGCGGGTAGCCGGCGATGACGTAGCGGTACGAAGGCCCGAGCGTCTGCAGCGTCGCGATCACCTTGCCCGCATCCGGCCCAATCGACTTGAGGACGCATCGGTCCACGAGCGACATCGAGACGTTCATCCCCGTTGCCCACGGGCCGAGGGCGAAGGCATTGAGAAGGACGAAACTCTCGTCGCCGAATGTGGCGCGAGCCGAATATTGGATCAGGCGTCGCGTCGCCTCGCGCTCGCCTGTGCCGCGCACCCAGTTGCTGGCCGTGCCGCTCGATCCGGACGACTCATCGAGCACCGCGCCGCGCCGTGGCAAGTGGCCATCCAGGCATAGCGCCTCGATCGGGAACTTCGCGATGTAGGAGGCCTTATCCATCGGCGGGATATCGCCAAACTCGCGTACGCGCTCGGCATCGCGCGAGCGCAGGAACTCGCGGTACGCAGGCACACGCCGTCGAGCGTTGAAGAACACCGCCGCTGCGCGCGTTCGTGAAAGCCAGTTACGAGGGCGGCCCGTAAGGCCCGGTGCGAAGAGCAAACGGTAGGCGGCCCACGACGAGAGTGCAACGTCGCCGATCTTGCTCAGGCCTCTCCCGACCACCGAGTCGATCAGCTCATTCATCGATCACGACCGTTTGCAGACGCGGGGCACGCGGCGGAGGATCGCTGTATCCGAATCGAAAGATGAGCCAGCAATCGGGCACGTCGAAGCGCCGCGCGATCTCTGCAGCGTAGCGCGGGATCGTCAGCATCGAGCCCATCGGATGCATGTAGACCTGGAGCCTCGCCATCTCCAACCAGAAATCGAGCAGGCACTCGCCGCCGCGAATCAGCTCCGGCCACGTTGCGAACTTTCCGCACAGCAGTCCGACGTGGCGCGTACCGCGCTGCGTGTGGAGGTACTGCGTCACCGCGAAGTGATGAATGGGTGGCAGCCGGAAAACGTGGGGAGTACGAAACGCGGCGCGCATCTCCCAGGCCGGTTGATTCATCGGCTTCTGCCACAGTCCGTCGCCGTACTCCGGGGTAGGTCCGATTCGAGTCCAACGGCCGGTTTCCTCGCGCTCGTCGTCGATCTGGAGGTAGTCGACCACTGCGTTTGCGTTGAGACGCAGCGTGGCCTCGACTGTCGCGCGGTCAGCGGTCGTAATCAACCGATGCCCGTACCGGCCGGCAATCTCGCCAAGCGAAGCGATCGATCCGTTGTCCACGAGCCGATCGTGATACGGCAGGCGGGAAGTACGCCGGGCGGCCAGCAAGTCCCACGAACGTTGCTCACACGGTCCGGTGATGATGGCGCTGCCGAGTGTCACCCGCGGTCCGGCCGAATTGAGAGAGGCGACATCCAACTCACTCACGGGCCGGATGTCAACGGCGTGACCGAAATGCTGGCCCGCACGTCGAAGCGCGGACGCAAAGATCCCGAACGCGCTGGTGACATATCGATTGCCATGGTCCTCCCGCGGCAGCATGCGGTCCGTAAGCACGACGATGTCCGCCGTTCGGTCGTCCCGAGGGAGAAGACGAAACGGCTGCGTGTTGTGCGGCGTCGGCGCCCATCGGGCGAGCGACGAGATCTGTTCCCACACAGCCGGTCTCTGCTGCTCGGACTCGACGACCACCAGAGACGTATCCAACGCGCTCGTCCAGCCGTTGCGCGCAAAAGCTGTCGCGGCTGCACCGGCCGCCAGTCCCTTGAGGATCATGCGACGGTCAATCGGTGTCGTTTCTCGGCTCGTGGCCACGCTGCCTTTCCGGCGGCCCGGCGCCGGGGCCGCATATCGTTCAGGCCACCATACCGCATGCCGGTTGCGGCACAATCACGAGCGTCACCGAGTGAGCGCATCGGCGTCAGGCCTTCGCTGCGCTCCTCGTTCGTGGTGACTGATCATCCTCAGATCGGATCGCGGTAGCGTCGCAGGCGCACCGCGCCGGCTACGCATACCGCCGCGATGGCGAGGCCGATCCACAAGCCGGGGTTGGTCAGGAATTCGAGGGGGTGTGAGGGCCAGAGCAACATCATCACGCTTCCCTTTGCGGGGTTGGCGTCCATCCCGCCGCTGATGCGCGAGCCGAGTAGGGCGGCGAAACGCGTGGTGTTGAAGGCGATCTTCTCGATGACGCCGATCGCGGCAAGCGGCAGGAAAGCCCAGAGGAACGGCAGGCGCTTGGCCCACGCGGAGACCAGAAGCAGCCAGCCGAAGATCGGCGCGTAGTAGAGCGAGTGGACCGTGATGAGGTGATAGAGAAGTCCCGACGTCATTTGCCACCACGGCAACGTCCATAGCGCGGCCGCGCTGTGACCTTTCGCCGATAGGATGGCGGCACTCATCAGCAGCACGATCAACTGCGTAACGACGGTGATCGCGAACGTGACCACCGGCAGAACGACCAGTGGAACGGCCATCTTCGACAGCACGGCGGTCCAGTCTGAGACCGGCATCGATTTCCAGAAGAGAACGCTGCGGTCGCGACGCTCGCCGTGCAGCGCGTCGAGACAATAGAAGATGGCCACGATCAAGGTCGTTGCCATCAACGCCCCGGCAGCGATCTCGAAGTTCGCCGCGATCTGGTCAGGCCGCGAATGGCGGCCGGCAAGCATCACCACGAACATGGCGAAGACGATCACCGCTGCCGCGATCAGCGGCGCGAGGTAGATCGAACGGTTCTCCCACAGCTCGCGTCGCACGGACCAGACGAGCGCTCCCGGTTTCATGGCGTCGCTCCTTGCGTCTCCATCGCCGCCACGAACACATCGGCGATGCTTGGCGTGCGTACCTCGCCCAGCGCCGCGAGTTGCTGACGATCGGCACCGCCGGCTTGAAGATCGACCAGCAGGATGCTGCGGCCGAGGACTTGACGCTCATGGATCGGCCGCAGGGCGCGGGCGGCGGCCAAACTCTCCGGACGAACCACGACCTGTACATAGCGGGATTCGAACTGCTCCATGCTCGAACCGAAGACGATACGGCCGCGATTGATGAACACGACGTCCGTGAGCACGTCCTGGATCTCTTCGACCTGATGCGTCGTCACCAGAATGGTGCGGCTCTGATCGAAATAGTCGTTCAGCAGCGAGTTGTAGAACTGCTTGCGGTAGAGGATATCGAGACCGAGCGTCGGCTCGTCCAGCACGAGCAGCCTGGCATCGACGGCCATGACCAGCGCCAGGTGGAGCTGCGTCACCATCCCCTTGGACAACTCCCGCACTTTGGCGTTGCGCTTGATCGCGGTCCTGGCGAGGAATTCCTCGGCCTTCGCGCGATCGAATCGCGGGTGTACGCCGCCGGCATAGTCGAGCAGTTGCGAAACGCGGATCCAGCGCGGCAGCACGGAAACGTCGGCGATGTAGGCGACGTCGCGCATCAGTTCTGCGCGCGCGGTCCACGGATCGCGCCCGAGGACAGTGAGCTGCCCCTGGAATTGAGTCAAACCAAGAATCGTATTGAGCGCGGTGGTTTTGCCGGCGCCGTTCGGACCGATCAGGCCGACAATGCGCCCTTCCTCGACGCGCAGGTCGACGCCGTCGAGCGCCATCGTGGTCCCGAATGTTTTTCGAATGCCTCGCGCCTCGATGACCGCCATCAGCGCTTCTCCTGGCGATGCTTGAGGAGTTCCTTTGCCGTCAGCCCCAGCCGATGAATCTTCTCCTGAATCCTCGGCCATTCCTCTTCCAGGAACTTCTGGCGCTCGCTGCTCATTAGAAGATCGCGCGCGCCGTGGTTGACGAACATGCCGCGGCCGCGCCGCATCTCGACCAGCTTCTCGTCGACGAGCTCCTGGTAGGCCCTCAAAACCGTGAGTGGGTTGACTCGATAGTCAGTGGCCACGGTACGGACCGATGGGATGGCATCGCCTTCTTTCAGCAATCCTTCCAGGATCATGGCCACAATACGGCCCCGAAGCTGGCGATAGATTGGTTGTGTGTCGTCCCACTCGCGGTCCATTCTGAGGCGTCATTTCATTGTAGCGTCACGGGTCCGCCTGCGTTGAAAAAAGGCGCGAGGTAAATCCCGTGCCGCGCGGCGATCCTCTCGATTTCTTCGACGAGCTTCGGCGTGATGGCGCCCCTTCCGCGGGAGAAGGACTCAAACCGTCCTTCGAGCGTCAGAGCCATGCCTTCCAGCAGGCATCCGTGAGCCACATCGGGGAATGGATGATGGTTCAGAATGCCGCGAAGATCGGGGTCGAAGGTCAATCCGCCCGTGATCTGTCCCAGCCCTCCGAAAAAAATCGTGGCGCGGGAGGTCGTTGCATCCGGCGACAGGTTCTTCGGGTAACCGGCATCGCAGACGATGGCATCGGGCGCGATTTGGTTTAAGAGCAGTGATGGCGTGGGGAGGCTGGCCGCGCAGATCACCAGGCCGGCTTTCTCCGAGAATTGCCCGAGGTCCGTTCCGATCTCAGCGTCGATTCCTTCGGATTCCAGCTCTGCCGCCAGCCGCCGGAGCCGCTCCGTATTGCGGGCCATGAGATGCACCCGCCTCACCTTCCCTGCCAGGCAACGGACGCAGCCGGAACCGACGTCTCCAGTCGCTCCGATCACGAGCAGCGTCGATCGCCGAAGGTCCCCCCCCTGCAGCGCGCACATCTTCTCGATACCCTGAACGATGAAGGCGGCCGTCAGCGTATTGCCGGTGGTGAAGACGGTGTGGTCTCCCGGCGGGAGCAGATCAAAGTTGCCTTCGATGAGAATGGAGCTGAATCCGCCGAGGCTGACGATCCTCGCTCCCGCCTTGATTGCGTACGCCGCTGCCGCCCGTACCCGTGTCAGATTCTCCCGCACACAAGCGGCATCCAGACGGTCGGGAGAAATGTACGAGTCGATGTAAAGGCCATGCGCCTCAGTGTCGCCGATCGATTTCACCGCCACCCGGCAGACAGCTCGAGGCGGAATCCATGGAAGGATGTCCTTGATCTCATCGTCGGGCAGAGGCGTGTGCTCCGGTCCGCGCAGAGCCGAGAACACCTCGGCCGCCGCACTCCAACTCTCCGGATGCCCGACCAGGGCGAAATCGACTTGCGGCGCTACACCGGCAACTGTGCAATCCATGCGAGCGTGATCTCCCCGGGCAAGCCCAACGCGTCGAGCGTCTTCATGTACTGCTGCAGCGACGCTCCGCGAAGCATTGCGGCGCTCAGGTTGACTTCGAACAACGACGGCTTCACGCAACTGGACTCACACACTTCGCAGTGTCCGTCCTTGCATTCCTTCGCCAGCATCGCTGCCAGAGTGGTCATCACCTCGAGATGCAGCCGGTGCAACTTGTCGTCGAAGCGGTGTGGATTCGCCTCGCGCTCCGCCTTGAGAATGCCCATGGCGTGATCGGCGTGCTCCTGCTCGTCCGCGGCGATGGCAGCGAAGACCTTGCCGAGGCTCCCCGGTGCAACGATCGCCACCCGGGAGTAGCTCGCGAGGGCGAACGATTCCAGCATGACCTCCTGGACGATGAGGCAGCCGATGGTGTCGCGCTCCGCCACGCAGCGCATAAACGCCTCGCGCAGCCGCTTCCAGTGTTTTCCGTCGACGTTACTAACGACGTCCACTCCGATTTTCCGGGCCGCGGCCGTGAACGCAGCGGCGTGACTCCGCTCGATCGCCGCATGCTCCTTTGCCTCCTCGGCCTCCTGGGGATCGTCACAGATCGCGGCCAGGGCTTCGTAGTTCATCGCGGCCACGAGCTCGCCCGTCACTGCCTGCGCCAGCACATCCTGCCAAATCGGAGAGGTAGTGAAGTCGCACTCCGTCCGTGGTGTCATCTCCATCAGCGATTCCATCGATCCTCCATCAGTCACGCATCAGTGTTATAGCTATGTATAACACCGCATCACGCGATTGGCAAGGGGGATCGTGCGCGAATCTCTGATTCGCCACGTTATTCGTCGCGATCTCTACTTCTCGAACTCCCAGGCGATCTTCTTCAGAACCCGGTCGACGCGTTCGATCAATTGCAGGATGTCCTTCTTCGCGTGCGCGGCGGAGAAAAACGCGGCTTCGAGTTGCGATGGCGGGAGGTAGACGCCTTCGCCGAGCATGAGGTGGAAGAAGCGGGCGAACTTGTCGCGATTGCTGCGGTTCGCTGATTCGTAATCGGTGACCGGTCCCTCGGTGAAGAAGATCGTCCACATCGATCCGGCGCGGTTCACCGTCAGCGGGACGCCGTGTTTCTCCGCCGCTTTGACGACGCCGGTTTCGAACTCGCCGGAGCGTTCTTCGAGGTCGGCGTAGATCGATGAGTTCTTGAGCACGCCGAGCGTTGCTTTGCCTGCGGCCACGGCCACCGGATTGCCGGAGAGCGTTCCGGCCTGGTACATCGGTCCGAGCGGCGAGACGAGTTGCATCAGCTCTTTGCTCGCGCCGTAGGCGCCGATCGGCATGCCGCCGCCGATGATCTTGCCGAGGGTGGTGATGTCGGGCTTGATGTCGAAGATCGATTGCGCGCCGCCGTACGCGACGCGGAATCCGGTCATGACTTCGTCGCAGATCAGCAGCGCACCGTTCTTCGTACAGAGCTCGCGAAGGCCTCGGAGGAAACCTTCCGCGGGCGGAACGCAGCCCATGTTTCCTGCGACCGGTTCGACGATCACCGCAGCCACTTCTTTGTCGATGACGGTGCGGACGGCATCGAGATCGTTGAACGCGACGCTGATGGTCAGCTCCGTCACTTCCTTCGGCACGCCGGCGGAGTCGGGGACGTTGAACGTCGCGCCGCCACTACCGGCTTTCACGAGCAGCGAGTCGACGTGGCCGTGGTAGCCGCCGTCGAACTTGATGATCTTCTTCCTCCCCGTCGCCGCCCGAGCCAGCCGCAACGCGCTCATCGTGGCCTCGGTGCCGGAATTGACGAGGCGCACCATCTCGATCGACGGAATGGCCTGCACGATCATCTCGGCCAGCTCGATTTCGCCGAGGGTCGGCGCGCCGAAGGAGAAGCCGCGCGTGGCCGCTTTCTTTACCGCCTCGACGACGTAGCGATGGCCGTGTCCGAGGATCATCGGGCCCCAGGAGCCGACGCAGTCGATGTACTGGAGGTTGTCGGCGTCGAAGATGCGCGAGCCCTGCGCCATGTCGACGAACAGCGGCGTGCCGCCGACGCCTTTGAATGCACGAACGGGAGAGTTGACGCCGCCGGGGATCGTTTCCTGCGCGCGTTGAAAGAGAGTGTCGGAGTTTTTGCCCATGAGAGGCGCGGATTATACGGGCGCGCCGTCAGTACGCGTTCTCGTGCTTCAGCCCGTGAATCAGCGTCATGAAGAGGATCTTCAGGTCGAGCATCAGCGACCAGTTCTCGATGTAGTAGAGGTCGTGCTCGATGCGCATGCGCATCGACGTATTGCCGCGCCAGCCGTGCACTTGCGCCCAGCCGGTGATGCCGGCGCGGACTTTGTGGCGGAGCATGTAGTGCGGGAACTCGGCACGGAACTGTTCGACGAACTGCGGGCGCTCGGGGCGCGGGCCGACCACGCTCATGTCGCCGAGGAGGACGTTGAAAAGTTGCGGGAGCTCGTCGAGCGAGGTCTCACGGATGAAGCGGCCGACGCGGGTACGGCGCGGGTCATTCTTCTCCGCCCATTTCGCGCCGGTGTCTTTCTCCGCTCCGACGCGCATCGAGCGGAACTTGACGATCTCGAACGGCTTGCCGTCGAGTCCCATCCGTTCCTGTCGATAAAAGATCGGACCGCGGTCGCCGAGCTTGATGGCGATGGCGACGATCAGCATCACCGGCGAGAAGACGATCAGCGCGGCGGTGGCGACGATGAGATCGAAGCCGCGTTTGAGAAACCGGCTCCAACCTTCCAGCGGCGTTTCGGAGAGGTTGATGGTCGGCAACCCGTCGAGGTCTTCGACGCGGGAACGAAGAACCATGAACTGCAGCAAATCGGGAACGACATGGATGGCCACGACGCTCCTCACCAGCCGGTCGAGCAACGCCATCATCGCCTCGGATGACGCATGCGGCAGTGCGACGAAAACGTGATCGATGTTCTGGTCGGCGATGACCTGTTCGGCCTGATCGATCGTGCCGAGGCATGGAAGGTCCAGCTTCGACTCTTCGCCATTTTTTAGATAGCCGACCACGAGAAAACCGAGCTCGCGATGGCCGTTCACGCGTTCGACGACCGCGCGGGCCAGCTCGCCGCTACCGGCGATGAGGACGCGATCAAGTCGCTTGCCGTCGCGGTGTCCGCGCTCGACGATCGCGCGAACGATGGCGCGGCCGAGGATGACGAAGATGATTGCGCAGAGGAGAAAGATGCCGAGTGTGGCGCGCGAGTAGAGAACGTCCGGACGGCCCGGGCGAACCCAGAGCAGCACGCCGGAGAAAACGACCGTGGCCACGATCGAGCCGATGGCGACCGAAAGCCACTCCTCTGTTTTCGAGCGCGTCGGGCGGATGCGGTAGAGACCCTGCACCGCGAACGCGAGCGGGAAAACGATCGTCACGATCGGCAGCAGCTGCAGGTACGTCTCGACTTCCTGCTGTCCTTTTGTGACCGGGATGATCTTCAGGCTGAAGCGCAGGAACCAGGCGCAGAGCATCGCCAGATTCGATGCCACGGCATCGTTGATCAGGTAGATCGAAGACAGCGTCCGGTGTTTTTTCTCGATCACGATGAGTTGCGGGAGTCGGGCGTCGGGAGTTGGGGGTCGGAGGACCGACTGACAATTTCTCCGACCCCCGACCCCCAACTCCCGACCCCCGACTCCGTCCTATCAATCTCGCTACGCATCTCGCGATGAAACCGTTCGCGCGAGAACTGCGCCGCGTGCGCGCGGATGGCCGCGCGATCCCAAACGTGGCGCTCGGCGGCATCCAACGCGCTGCGGAGCGAGTGTACCGCCGCCTCCTCGAAAAAAATCCCCGTCACGCCGTCGACGACGGAGTCGCGCACGCCGCCGGTGCCGAGGGCCACGACAGGAGTGCCGAGCGCCATCGCCTCGAGAGGCGTGATGCCGAAGTCTTCGACGCCGGGAAGGATCAGGCTTTGGGCGCGGCCGAGGTGATCGATGATCACGTCCCTCGATACGTGGCCGAGGAACTGAACGTTGGGTCCGCCGCGGGCACGGAGGGCTTCCAGCAGCGGACCGCCGCCGATGACGACGAGCCGGCGATCGGCCGCGGCGTCGATGGCCAGCTCGATGTGTTTGTAGGGAACGAGCGCGGAAACGACGACGTGGAAATCGTCGCGATGCCGGTTCAGCGGCGGCTGCAGGAACGCTTCGTCGACGAATGGATGGACCACGGTCGCGTCGCGGTCGTAGTACGCGCGAATGCGCTCGCGCACGAAGTTGGAGTTTGCGACGAAACGCGTAACGCCTTTCGACGCGGCCACATCCCACCGCCGCAAATGCGCCGCCACCGGCTTCGCAAGAATCCGCTTCGGGCCGCGCGGAAAGTAGTCATCGAAACGATCCCAGATGTAGCGCATCGGCGTGTGGCAGTAGCAGAGATGCGGCTTGCCGCGCGCATCGACGCCCTTAGCGACGGCGTGGCTGGAACTGATGACGAGATCGAATCCGCTTAAATCCCACTGCCGCACCGCGCGCGGAAAAAGCGGCAGGAGCGTGCGGTAGTCGCGCACGCGCGTCGCAAGCGATTGCAATCGCGACGTGTGAATCGCATGTGACTCGATCGCCTTCGAAACGCTGCCCGGAAAATGAAAGAGCGTGAAAAGCTCCGCGTCCGGGACAAGATCGAGGATCGCTTCGAGGACGTGTTCGCCGCCGCGCATCCCGGTCAGCCAGTCGTGGATGACGGCAACCTTACCGGGCATTCTTCTTCCGCTTCGGTTCCGGCGTCGACGCCAGCGGATAGTCGCCGTCCGCCGCGCACTTGTCGCACAGATGGTCGTTGCGGAAAAACTCCTCCGCCTCCACCTCGGCCAGGCATCGCACGCACAAGTGCCGCCCACTGCGTTCGTTCATCTTGCGCCGCGGAGCATCGTCGAGCATCGGTACGTTTGTAGCACGGAATACGATTCTGTTTTCGAGGGCAGGAGGGTTCGATGATCCGAGTGCGCAGGGCAGAGGAGCGCGGCCATTTCGACCACGGCTGGCTCGACACGTACCACACGTTTTCGTTTGCCGATTACCACGATCCCGATTTCATGGGATTCCGTTCGCTGCGCGTGATCAATGAGGATCGCGTCAAGGCCGGACGCGGCTTCGGCACGCACGGCCATCGCGACATGGAGATCATCTCGTACGTCCTCGAAGGCGAGCTCGGACACGGCGACTCGATGGGCACCGGCTCGGTGATCCGTCCCGGCGAAGTGCAGCGGATGAGTGCGGGCACGGGCGTGATGCACAGCGAGAAAAACGCGTCGGCGATGCCGGTACACTTTCTCCAGATCTGGATTCTGCCGGAGCGGCACGGGATCACGCCGTCGTACGAACAAAAGGCCTTCCCTGAATCCGAACGCGAGAATCGCCTGCGTCTGGTGGCGTCTCACGACTGCCGCGACGGATCGCTGACGATCCATCAGGACGTCGATCTCTACACGACGACATTGCGCGATGGCAGCGTGACGTTCGACTTTCGTCCGAACCGCTACGGCTGGCTGCAGGTCGCGCGCGGCGCCGTGACGATCAACGGCGAAGAGCTGCGCGCCGGTGATGGCGCCGCGATCGAGAAGGAATCACAGGTAACGATCGCGGGAGATGGGGAGGCGCTGCTGTTCGATTTGAACTAGAAGCTTTTCCGGAGATGACGCAGATGCGACGCAGATAGACTCCGCAGCGTGGTCGTTCTCTTCCGTTTCCTATTCGCGATCTTCAAGAGCCGCTTTCGCCGCCGCCTCGGCATCCTCGACGACTGCGTCATCGCCATGCGCGTCTGGCCGAACGATCTCGACCTGAACATGCACATGAACAGCGGCCGCTACCTGAGCATGATGGACATCGGACGCGTGGAAATCCTGGCGCGCATGCGCATGCTGCGGCCGGTCTTGAAACGCGGATGGCGGCCGATGGTCGGCGCCACGTTCATCCGCTATAAGAAGTCGCTGCTGCCGTTCGAGCGCTTCACCATCCGTTCGCACATCGTCTGCTGGGACGAGAAGTGGCTCTACTTCGAACACATCCTCGAGCGCCGCGGCGAAGTTGCGGCGCAGGCGTACGTACGTGGGTTGCTGCGCGGCAAGTCTGGCAACGTCAAGCCGCGCGAATTGCTGGAACTAGCCGGGATGCCGTCGATGCAATCGCCCGCGATGCCGGAAGCTGTGGCGGCGTGGAAAGCGCTGCTCGATGCGTGACGGGGAACGGTTTCACGCGGAGGCGCGGAGACGCGGAGAGAAGCAGAGACGTTCTCCGCGTCTCCGCGTCTCCGCGCCTCCGCGCCTCCGCGCCTCCGCGCCTCCGCGTGAAAAAATCACTTCGAAAACGTCTTCGCAAACGCCGGATGCGACGCGATCAATCGCAGCGACTCGCGCATCAACGCTGCATTCTCCAGCTTGTTCAGCCACGTAGAACGTCCGGAGGGATGTGGCAGCACGATCACGTCGAACGTGCGTCCGGCGCGTTTCGCGCGATGCATCCGGCCGACTGCGTCTTTCAACTGTGCGATTCCGATCAACTGATGCGACGCCAGTGTCCCGACTGCGATCACGAGCTTCGGTTTGAGGATCGTGATCTCGCGATCGAGATGCGCGCCGCAACGCGCGATCTCCTTATCGTCGGGCACGCGGTCACCGCCGCTCTTCGCGTCCTTGCCAGGAAAGCAGCGGATCACCGCGGAGATGTGAACGCGCTCGCGGAACGTCGCTTCGTCGACGCCGAGGTCCGCCATCCAACTGAAGAGACGCCGACCGGCGGTATAGGCGAAAGGTTTTCGCGAGTCCGCCTCGTGCGGCCCCGGCGCCTGGCCGACCAGCATCACGCGCGCGCCCGCGACTGCGCCGACCACCGGCCGTCCGATGACGTTCGGGCATGCCGCGCAGGCGGTCAGCAGCTCGATGTGTTTCGTGAAAGAAGCGTGTTGTACCATCCGTCCGCCGATGAAACGCCTCGCGGTCGCACTGCTCTTCCTCTCGATCGCGTTGCCTTCCGCCGCCTGGACGCGCGCCGCCGATCAGCGCATCGCCGCGAAGAGCGCCGCGCTGGCGCCCGAGGATCTGCGCCTCCTCATCAAGAAGTTCAACGACGAATACGTGCGCGGCATCGACGACGCGCTGGCCACCGAGGGGACCGATATTCATCGCCGCAAATTGCGCGAGCGGATCGTGGCGCAGACGCACACGCTCGTGGCGATGATTCGCAGCAATCAGCCGATGAGCGGCGTCGTGCGGGAGCTTGGCGTACTCAGTCATCTCGTCGGTGACGCGAACAATCCATTTCACATCGGCGATGACGATGCCGAGGAGCGCGCTGATTTCGAGCAGTACTTCGAGCGGCGGCTGGCGCGCTTCGCGCCGGTGTTTTACGGACTCGATCGCAACTTCGTTCTGAGCGCGTATCTCGACAAAATCTTCGCGCGGACGACCGGCTATTCGCCGCTGATGGCCGAGGAGTATGGACGCGGAAACGGCGCGACGTTCGACGATCGATCGACTGCGTTCGGCGTGGCCTCGGTGTGCTACTCGCACGCGATCACGGACAACGTGAACTTCTACTACTTCATCTGGAAAACAGCCGGCGGCAGCGTCCGGGTGCCGAACAAAATGCATGCGAGTTGAGCGCGCCATCCTCTCCGTCTCCGACAAGACGGGCATCGTCGAGCTCGCGCGCATGCTGCGTGCGAAGAGCGTCGAAATCCTCTCCACCGGCGGCACCGCGAAGCATCTCGCCGACAACGGCATCGAGGTGACGTCGATCGCACAGTGGTCCGGCGCCCCCGAAATCCTCGGCGGACGCGTGAAGACGCTGACACCGCGCGTTTTCGGCGCGATTCTCTTCGACCGCGCCAACGAATCCCATCGAGCCGATGTCGACCGCCTCGGCATCCCGGCCATTGATTTAGTGGTGGTCAATCTCTATCCCTTCGAAGCGACGATCGCGAAGGATGGGGTGACAGTCGACGAAGCGATCGAACAGATCGACGTCGGCGGCCCGTCGATGCTGCGCGCGGCTGCGAAGAATCATCGCTCCGTGCTTCCGCTCTGCGATCCGTCGCTCTACGCCGATTTTCTGCGCGAGTTCGAATGGGGCGAGATCAGCGACGCCTTCCGCCGCCGCTGCGCCGTCGAAGTCTTCCGCAAGACCAGCAAGTACGACGCGACCATCGCCAACTTCCTCGGCGACGGCGGCGCTCTCACGCTGAACCTGACGAAGTTCCAGGACCTCCGCTACGGCGAAAACCCGCAGCAATCGGCCGCGTTCTACGTCCCGTCCGGCGCGAAGCCGTTCGAGCAGATTCAGGGGAAAGAACTCTCCTACAACAACCTGCTCGACCTCGACTCGGCCATGCGCCTCGCGTATGCGTTCGGCGAGCCTGCCGCCGCGGTGATCAAGCACACGAATCCGTGCGGCGTGGCGCGGCGCGAGTCGATTGCCGATGCGCTGCGCTCCGCGATCGACTCCGATCCCGTCTCCGCATTCGGCGGCATCATCGGTGTCAATCGCGACTTCGACGGCGAGTGCGCACGGATCGTCGAGACGATGTTCCTCGAAGTGATCGTGGCGCCGTCGTTCAGCGACGACGCGCGCGAAGTGATGTCGAAGAAAAAGAATCTACGGCTGATCATCGCGCCGGAACCTGCGGCTGGAGTCGAGTACCGCAGCGCGGCAGGCGGGATTCTCGCGCAAGGTTCGGATGTCATCGCCGCACGCGAGAAGTGGACCGTCGCAACCGAACGCCAGCCGACAGCGGAAGAGATGGACGGCCTCGAATTCGCGTGGATTGTCTGTGCCCACGTGAAATCGAACGCGATCGTTCTCACGAATCGCACGCAGACCGTCGGCATCGGCGCCGGCCAAATGAGCCGCGTCGACGCCGCCAAAGTGGCGATCATGAAATCGATCCTCCCGACCGCCGGCACCTACGCCGCCTCCGACGCCTTCTTCCCCTTCCGCGACGGACTCGACCTGCTCGCGGACGCCGGCATCACCGCCATCATCCAACCCGGCGGCTCCGTCCGCGACGCCGAAGTCATCGCCGCGGCGAATGAGCGAAACGTGGCCATGGTCTTCACCGGCGAACGCCACTTCCGGCACTGACATCTGCGCAATCTGCGGATAGAACGGTCCTGTGTTACCTTCCCGCGCGCCCGATGGATGCCTCGCCGGAGAAGAAGATCAGTGGAAGGTACCTCGCCGTTCTCTCGCTGAGCGCGCTCGGCGTCGTGTACGGCGACATCGGCACCAGTCCCCTCTACGCGCTGCGCGAGTGCTTTCACCTCAAGCATGGCGTGGCAGCCACGCCGGACAACATCATCGGAATCCTCTCACTGATCTGCTGGTCGCTCATCATCGTCATCTCGCTCAAGTACCTCGTCTTCGTCATGCGCGCGGACAACCGCGGCGAAGGCGGCATCCTCGCGCTGATGTCGCTCGCGCGGACGCGTGAGTCGCAGTCGACACGGCGGGCCGTCCTCAGCGCGCTCGGCTTGTTCGGATCGGCGCTGCTTTACGGCGACGGCATGATCACGCCGGCGATCTCCGTGCTCAGCGCGATCGAAGGATTGGAAGTGGCCACGCCGGTTTTCGGACCGTATGTCGAGATCATCACCGTAGTCGTGCTGATCATTCTGTTTGGAGTTCAGCGCGCAGGCACCGCGAAGGTAGGCGCGTTTTTCGGACCGGTCATGCTGGTCTGGTTCGCGGTCATCTCCATCCTCGGCATCCGCTGGATCGTCACCGCGCCGCGCGTGCTGCTGGCCATTCTGCCGACGCATGCCGTGCACTTTTTCATCGTGAATCGAATGCATGGCTTCCTCGTCCTCGGCGCGGTCTTTCTGGCCGTAACCGGCGGCGAAGCGCTCTACGCCGACATGGGTCACTTCGGCGCGCGGCCGATCCGGCTGGCGTGGTTCGTGGCCGTCTTCCCTGCCCTGCTCCTGAACTACTTCGGACAAGGCGCGCTGCTGCTGCACGACAAGTCGGCAGTGCCGAATCCCTTCTTTCACATGGCTCCCGATTGGGCGAAGTACCCGCTCGTGATTCTGGCGACGGTGGCCGCGGTCATCGCGTCGCAAGCCGTAATCTCCGGAGCGTTTTCGCTGACGCGCCAGGCCGTGCAGCTCGGCTACGTTCCGCGCATCCAGATCCGCCACACCTCGGCGCGCGAGATCGGACAGATCTACATCCCGTCGATCAACTGGCTGCTGATGGTGGCCGCGATCGGTCTCGTGCTCGCGTTCAAGAGTTCGAGCTCCCTCGCCGCCGCGTACGGCGTGGCTGTGACGGCGACGATGGGCATCACCACCGCGTTGCTGGCAATCGTCGAGCGCGAACGGTGGCACTGGTCGCTGATCGCAGTCCTAAGCCTGACCATCCCCGTCCTCGCCATCGACCTCGCCTTCTTCGGCGCGAACATCATCAAAGTCGAAGAGGGCGGCTGGTTCCCGCTCGTCATCGGGGCGCTGGTCTTCACCGCGATGACGACATGGGCGCGCGGCCGGCAGATCCTCGCAGAACGTTTGAAAGAAACGACGCTATCGACCGACGACTTGCTGCGCGATCTGGCCGGCGGACGCATCCCGCGCGTGCCTGGAACGGCTATCTTTCTCTCGCGTCAGGCCGACGGTGTCCCCACCACGCTGCTGCACAATCTCAAGCACAACAAAGTCGTGCACCAGCGCGTGATCCTGTTGAGCGTGAACGTGGAAGAAGCGCCGCATCTCGCCGATGAGGAACGCTTCGAATACAAGGACCTCGGCCAGGGAGTTTCTCGCCTGGTCCTCCGCTTCGGCTTCATGGAGGATCCCGATCTCCCGGCGCATCTCGAACGCCTTTCGCAACGCATCGGTTCCTTCAATCCGATGACCACCAGCTACTTCCTCGGACGCGAAACGCTGGTCGCGACGAAGCGCCCCGGTATGGCCCTCTGGCGCGAGAAACTCTTCGCCTCGATGATGCGCAACTCTTCGAGCGCCGCCCAGTACTTCTCGCTGCCGACGAACCAGATCATCGAGCTCGGCGCGCAGATCGAAATGTGACGTGTCGCAGACACTCTTTGTCCATGACAAGAGAACCGAACGCGTCATGGCATAGTGTTGAAACTTGAAGGCACTTACCCTTTTCCTCATTCTCCTCACGACTGCGGCGTTTGCCGAAGCGCGCTCGTGGCTTTCACTTCCTGAAGCCGTCAAACAGGCGGAAGCCGGCGGGCAACTGATTCTGCTTCATGTTCGGGCCGGCACCGCGGCGGACAGAAGGCCTGATGCGTGGATCGAGGACGCGCTCACGAGGGAATCGGTCGCTCACACCACCGACGACATGGTGCTTGCGCGAGCCGTGCGTGGAGACGAGGTACTGAGCCGGTACACGGAGGTGAACAACATCGCGAAGGATCACCCGCCTGATCTCATCGTTCTCGATCCTTCGGGCGGAGTGATCTCTGACCTTTCCGGAATCGGCCTCGTCCACTTCGTCTTTGGCCACGCGGAGACGTTCACAGTTGGCGACGTGGGCCCCATGGCGACGGCGCTCTCCGCGCTGCACGCCCAGGCGCCGCTCTTCGCCGAGTCGGCACGGCAGAGGCTTGACGGAAACAGCGGGGCCGCATATTTCCGCCGAGGCCTGGGACTATCCAACGCCGGACTGCGCAAACAGGCGCGCGCGACGTTCGAGCTTGCAGAGAACCTCGCGCGACGCGAGGGAGACGCGATCGATCAGCAGCGCGCGCAACTCGGCCTCGCGGCTCTCGATGTCGATGAAGAGGGGCACTTCGGCGCTGGTGTGAAACGGATATCGCAAATCGCGAAGGAGCCACTCACGCCCGAGGTCGGCGCGAACGCGTGGCTGCTTCTCGGCGATATTCGGAGCGCGGAACGTGGCGATCCGAAACACGCGGTCGAAGCGTACGCCGAAGCGTACCGGCTCGCTCCGGCCGACTCCTGGGCTGCCGACGCCGCGCGGCGTTCGCTCGAGAGAATGGGTGTTGCTCCTGATCAGGGAACGACTGCGCCGGCCGGTGGTGAACCGGTACACCTGATTTTCGGACGCCGCGATGTGCTGGCTGGTCCACTTCAGGTCGGCGCCACGGCGCCGGCGAACGCCGCGCGTGTGGCCTTTCTCATCGATGATGCTCGCGTCACCGAGTCGGATCTCCGGCCATTCCGCGCCACTCTGCAGCTCGGCAGCACACCGCGAATGCACACGCTGCGAGCGATCGCCTACGACGTACACGATCGCCAGCTCGGACAAGACACGGTCACCATCAACGACCACGTCGAGCGGCTCTCCATCCAACTGGTCGCACCGAAGACAGACGTGATCGAATCGCGAACCGTAGTCGAAGTCGTTCCGCGCGTGCCTGAGGGCGAGGTTCTGAAATCAGTTGAAGTCTTCTGGAACGAGACCAAGCTCACCACTCTGCACGATCCGCCCTTCCGCACCACGCTCGTCCTTCCGTCACGACGCGCATCCGGCTACTTGCGGGCCGTTGTGGTCACGCAGGCGGGAGCAATGGCTGAAGATGCGAAGCTGATCAACTCCGCTGCCGCGTCGGAATCGGTGCGCATCGACGCGGTGAGCGTCTACGCCATCGTCAAGGATCACCTCGGCCATAACATCGAAGGGTTGAAGCCGGAGGACTTTTCCGTGAAGGAGGATGGGCGTCCCGTCGAAGTGTCCCTTCGCAGCACGCCAAGCGATCCGGTTACCGTGGCCCTGGCCCTCGACACCTCGGGAAGCATGCTCGCGGCCATGATGGACGTGTCGGAGTACGCGAGGACGTTCCTGCACGGATCGCTCGCTCCCGGCGATCGAACGTTGCTGATCACCTTTGATGACCAAACGCACATCATTCAGCCCCTTACCGCGGATCTCGAGCACGCCAGAACTGAGATCTTCGCCGCGCATGCCGGCGGTGCGACGGCGATTTGGGACGCCCTGGCCTTTTCACTTCAACAGCTTCGTGGCGTGGATGGGAAGCGCGCACTCCTCGTGTTTACTGACGGTCTCGACACTGGAAGTCGAACCACACCTGGAGGTGTGCGGGAGCTTGCGCGCGACGCGGGAGTGCCGGTCTATGTGGTCTTGATGTTCACGAGCTCGCGCTACGGCGATCCAAGTCCCACTACGCTGACGCCCCGCGAGCATGACTACCTGCAGTTGACGGCCGAGAGCGGTGGCGCGTTCTTCCGAATGCCGAAGAAGGAAGACCTTCCACGCTTGTTTGCGCAGGTTCGCGACGACGCGCGAGGCGAGTACCTACTCAGCTTCGTGTCGAAGAGCGTGAAGCCGCTTGGTCAGGCGCGCACAATCGATATCGACGTACCTGGTCGCCATGTCGTTGTTCGCGCCCCATCCGCGTACATTCCACGCTGATTGAGCTACGGCTGTATCCAACCCGCAAAGTGCGTCGTCCCGCCGTCGATCTTGATCATCGCTACCGGCTTGATCGGATCGCGATCCGGTCCCATCGTGATGACGCCGGAGACGCCCTGGTAATCCTTCGTCGCGGCGATCTGGTCGCGGATGGCTTTGCGGTCGAGTGACCCGGCGCGTTTGATCGCATTCGCAAGCACATAGAGCGCGTCGTAGCCGAGGGCGGAGTTCGCGTCGGGATTCTTGCCGGAGCGTTTGTTGATCTCGGCCACGAATCGCTTCACGGCCGGACGCGGCTCGCCCATGAAGTAGTGATCGGAGAAGTAGCAGCCATCAACAGACTTGCCGCCGATCTGGATCACGGTCGGCGAATCCCAGCCATCGCCGCCGACCATCGGAATGGTGATGCCGAGGTCGCGCGCCTGAATCGCGATCTGCCCGACCTCGGTGTAGAAGCCGGGGATGAACAGCACGTCCGGTTTCGTCCCTTTGATCGCGGTGAGTTGCGGACGGAAATCGCTGTCGCCGCCGCTGTAACTCTGTTCGGCAAGAATCTTTCCGCCGAGGGTCGTGAACTCTTTGCGGAAGTACTCAGCCAGCCCGACCGAGTAATCGTTCTTGACGTCGCGCAGAATCGCCGCTGTCGTCGCTTGCAGATTCGTGCGGACGAACATCGCCAGCGCTTTGCCCTGGTACGGATCGGTGAAGCAGACGCGGAAGATGTAGTCGCCCTTCTTCGTCACGGCGGGATTCGTCGACGATGCCGAGATCATCGGCACCTTCGACGCCTGGCAGATCGGCGCCGCGGCCAACGACTGATTCGACGAGTTCTCGCCGAGGACGGCGATCACGTTGTCGTGCGTGATGAGCTTCGTGACGACCGACGCGGCTTCCTCCGCTTTGCCCTGATCGTCTTCGATGATGAGCCGGATCTTTTGGCCGAGGACTCCGCCGTTGTTGTTGATCTCCTCGGCGGCGAGTTTCTCGCCCTGCACCGTTGCCTGGCCGAACGCAGCCTCGGAACCGCTGGTCGCGGCGTAGACGCCCACTGGAATATCACTCGCAGCGGCGGCAGTTTGTCGTTCGGCACGGGGACGGCAGCTCAGGCCGAGGACCGTCGCAACACACAGAAAAATCGTAATCGTCCGGCTCGTTGTCTTCATCATCAGGGCGCGGAGTTTACAGCGAAAGGATTCACAACTTCATGCAGGCCAACGACATTCGGCGAGGGATCGTCATCGTCTTCAACGGCGATCTTTGCAAGGTGATGGAGTTCAATCACCACACCCCCGGAAACCTCCGCGCCATGGTGCAGGCCAAGCTGCGCAACATGCGCACCGGCAACCAGTTCGAGCACCGCTTCCGCTCGCAGGACGAAATCACGCAGGCCTACATCAATCAGCACGAGATGGAGTACCTCTACTCCGACGGCCACGCGCATCACTTCATGAATACCGAGAATTTCGAGCAGGTGGAAATCTCTGAAGAGGATCTCGGCGACTCGGCGTCATGGCTCAATCCCGGCGTAAAGCTGCAGGTGCAGTTCTTCGAGGAGAAGCCGATCGGCATCGAGCTCCCGAAGACGCTGCGCGTCCGCATCGCCGAAACGGAACCGCAGGTGAAGGGCGCGACGGCCTCGGCGTCGTACAAACCGGCGAAGCTCGAGAACGGCGTGACCGTGCTCGTGCCGCCATTCGTCAACGAGGGCGAAGAGATCATCGTCGACCCGAGCGAAAACCGGTACCTGGAACGCGCGAAGAAGGAGTAGGTTGTCATCCTGAGCCGCCGAAGCCACGGAGCGCGAAGCGCGGAGATGGCGAAGGACGGCGAAGGATCTCAAGATGCGCGGATTGTGCTGAAACCGGGTTTCATCGCAGGTCGCGTAACTTGAGATCCTTCGGCGTCCTCCGGCGTCTCGCCTTCGGCTACGAGCCTCCGGCAGCCTCAGGATGACAAACGAATGCCGTCCGTCCACTTTCTCTGTCCCCAATGTGAACAGCGCCTCGGGCGCGATGCTGGCGAAGCGTCGCGCCCTTGTGATTTCTGCGGGGCGGCGAATGAGGTCGTGGCGCCGGACGCGGATGCGATCATCGATCGCTGCGCCGCATGCGGACACGAGCAGCTCTACTTCCAAAAAGATTTCAACCGCAAGACCGGCATCGCGCTCGTCGTCCTCGGATCGATCTTCGTCCCCTGGACCTACGGTCTCTCCCTCCTCGGCGTAACGATCCTCGACTACATCGTCTGGCGCATCGTGAAGGACGTGATCGTCTGCTACGAATGCCAGGCCGTGCATCGCGGCTATCCGGTGAATCCTTCGCTGAAACCATTCGATCTAGTGGTTCACGATCGGCACGTATATGGATCTGCACCTCCCGGCGCCGAAGAAGGCTCTCACCACTGAGGCACAAAGGACACAAAGGGATCTCTTTGTGCCCTTTGTGTCTTTGTGGTTCAACGCTTCTCACACCGGTAAGTGCACGATGGCGCTGAGCCAAGCGCCGAGCACTTCCCCGATGACCACCGCGACGACATCGACGTAGAGAATCCCGGTCGCTGCCATTGTCGAGCGGATCTTCACCGTGCCCCACACCATCGGATAGAGCAGCAGCGGTCCGGCCAATCCCCATCCCGCGCGCATCCAAAAGAAGATGCCCTGCCGCACCGCGACTTCGTACCACGCGCCGCCCGCGAGTATCGCGATCGTCACGACCACGATTTTCACGATGGTCGCGCCGAGCGTGGCGAACGTCAGTCGCTTGAGCGGGTCGATGGCCATACCGCGAACAACGAGGTACCAATGTCCGAGAAGCATCGCCAGCGTGACGCTGCCGAGAATGGCCACGCTGGAGAGCGCGCCAGCGATCGACCACGCAATCGACGCATGCGTCGCCTCGCGCCACGCGATCACCGGCGCGACGATGTAGACGATGCCGAGGAGCACGGCGGGGATGCGGAAGATCAGGCGTTTGGGAAATCTCATCGTGAGGTAAACAACAATCGTCAGCATGACCGCCGCGGCCTCAAACGGCCGCAATCGTTGGACGTGCGCCAGCTGCGCCCCCAGCGCCAGTGCGCCGGTAGTGAGGAGGATCAGCCGGTAAAACTTCACGCCCGCGTTGCGGCGTCCGACGAGCGGGAGGAAGAGATACAAGCCGGCAGCGAGGTCGATGAGAAAAAGCGCAAGGAGCATTGCGGCGCGCAGTGTAGCGCCGGCCGCTGGCCGGCTGGACCGCCGGCGGCTCGCCGGCAATAGATCGCGACGCGCCGCCGAGCCGGCGGCGGTCCAGCCAGCGGGCCGCTGGCGCTACGTGCGCGTCACCGCACTACGGCGCTCGCGCGCACGAAACGGAATCCTTCCGCCCTCAGTTTCGGCGCGTCCTCCGCCAACACCTGGATCGTCGATGGATACATGTGTCCGATACCGACCGAGACGCCACGCGTGGACGCCACCTCAGCGAGATCGGCGAGTTGGCGTCGGATGGAGGCAACATCCTGCACGTCATCGAGGAACACATTCCGCGACGCCGTCTTCACGCGCATCGTGCGCGCGAGCGGGCCGGCGATCGAGTTGCCGGTGGTCTTCGAGTCGATGAAGTACATCCCTTTCGGCAGCGCGCCGAGGACGTCCGTCATCACGCGGCGGTCGGCGGTGGCGCGCGATCCCATGTGATTGTTCACGCCGCGCGCGAAACGAATCGATTCGATATTCGCGCGGGTGGCGGTGGCGATCTGCGCATCGGACATCGTCGTCAGCACCGCGCCGTCGCCGGGCGAGATGCGCGGGAACCCTTCCGGCTCCATCGGCAGATGGCAGAGCAGTTCGAAGCCGCGAGCATGCAGCGTCGACGCGAACTCGATCGAGCGCCTGCCGTTCGGAAGGACAGCGAAATTCACATTCGGATCGATCGCCATCGCGGAGTCCAACGGCTGATGATCGAAACCGACGTCGTCGAGGATCAGCACGATGTCGCCGCGATGCGCCGTGCCCATCACCGAGGCTTCGCTGTGCGCGGGGCGGTGCAGCAACGACAGCGCGTTGTGCAGGAAACTCCAGAGGAAGAATAAAACGATGCCGCCGACCGGGATGAGCATCAGAAGGGCGACCGTCTTGAACGAGCCCGTTCGCCGCGTCAAACCGCGCTTCCCCTCCCGCCCCGGCATACAGTTGCAGAGTATCGCACAGGTGTGTTAACGTCCGGCCTCCCACCGAGACCGCCTTCCTGCGCGGTTGCCTCTCCGTCTTTCCCGCACCACGCAAAACGCTATGAAACATTTCATTCTTTGCGTGTCTCTCGTTGTTTTCTCTCAGTCCATGATGGCCGCCGTTCCGATGGCGCGCTTTTCCAAAGTGATCGACAGCCGCACGATCGTCGTCGAACGCATCGACGGCACGGAGGTCGTGCATCTCGCGAACGTCGCCATTCCGGCTGAGGATGAACAGGCCGCGCGCGACTACCTCACGGAGAAGCTGACCGGCTCGTTCGTCTACGTCGAGAACGGCAACGTCTACCGCTCGCCCGACGCGCTTTTCATCAATCGTGAATTGGCATACGGCGCGTACTCGGCGCCGTCGCTGAAGATGCGCGTGTTCGGCGAGATCAATCCCGGGACGCATCCGCAGAAAGCGCCGGGCGTGCGCGAACCGATGCAGGTGCCGAAGCCGGCGCATCACGCGCGACGACGATAGGTTTCCATCCTGCGCAACGTGGTGTCCAACGCCATCGATACGGAGGAAACATCATGAGAAATCGTCAGATCCGATCCGCTCTCGATGGCGTTGTGCTCATCCTGTCCGCGGTTCTTTTCACATTGCTTGCGCTGGTCTCGTGCAAAAGCGAGATGAAACCGGATACCGCCGCGCTCGCGCCGCCGCCGCTCGGCCGCAATGCGGTACCGAAACCAAACGAGATGCCGCCTTCCGCGGTAATGGCGCCACCGGCGCCGCCGGCCAGCGTCGCCAAAACAGTCTACGGCGGCGTGGCGGGCGGCGTAGTCGGCGGGGTATCCGGCGGCGTCATCGGCGGCTATCCGGATGCGAAGCCCGTCGCCCTGGGCGCGGCCGTGGACGCCGCGCAGTTCAACACCGAGGAGTACGGACGCATCGTCGAGAACGAATTCCTCTCCGCCGCCGACAATCCGCTCTCCACATTTTCTGTCGACGTCGATCGCGCGGCGTACAGCAATATCCGCCGCTTCCTGCGCGATGGACAACGTCCGCCGCGCGACGCGGTGCGGATCGAGGAGATGGTCAACTACTTTACCTACGACTATCCCGATCCGTCCGGAGCGCAGCCGTTCTCGGTCACGACCGAAGTCGCGTCGTGTCCGTGGAATGAACGGCATCGCGTGCTGCTCGTCGGATTGCAGGGACGGCGGTTGAAGACCGCCGACCTGCCGGCGAACAACCTCACCTTCCTCATCGATGTCTCCGGTTCGATGATGTCGCCGGACAAACTGGCGCTTGTCAAAGAAGGACTCGAGCTGCTCGTCAATCAGCTCCGGCCGAAGGATCGCGTGGCCATCGTCGTCTACGCAGGCAACGCCGGACTCGTGCTGCCGTCGACGCCGGGCTCGGACAAAGGCGCGATCCTCTCCGCGATCCAGTCGCTCGAAGCGGGCGGTTCCACGGCCGGCGGCGCGGGAATCAAGCTCGCCTACGACGTTGCGAAACAGAATTTCATCGACGGTGGCAACAATCGCGTCATTCTCGCCACCGACGGCGATTTCAACGTCGGCGCATCGAGCGACGGCGAACTGGAACAGCTCATCGAATCCAAACGCGCCGATCGCATTTTCCTCACGGTCCTCGGATTCGGCATCGGCAACATCAAGGACTCGAAGATGGAGCTGCTGGCCGACAAGGGCAATGGCAACTACGCGTACGTCGACAGCCTCTCCGAGGCGCGCAAGGTGCTCGTGTCGGAAATGGGCGCGACGCTTTTCACGATCGCGAAGGACGTGAAGCTGCAGATCGAATTCAATCCGGCGAAGGTGGCGTCATATCGCCTGATCGGTTACGAGAACCGCCTGCTGCGCAAGGAAGACTTCAACAACGATGCGAAAGATGCAGGCGACATCGGCGCCGGCCATTCGGTCACCGCGTTGTACGAGTTGGTGATGCCGGGCGATGAGACCGGCACCGCGAGCGTCGATCCGCTGAAGTACCAGTCCACCAAAGTCACCGCCGCGTCGCCGGAGTTGCTGACGCTCAAGCTCCGCTACAAGGAACCCGAGGGCGATACGTCGAAGCTGTTGACGTACACGGTCAACGACAATCACGCGAACGTGATCGCGGCCTCGGACAATCTCCGTTTCGCGTCAGCCGTCGCGGAGTTCGGCATGCTCCTCCGCGATTCGAAATTCAAAGGCGATGCGACCTACGACGAGGTCCGCTCCCTCGCCCACAAATCCCTCGGCCGCGATTTCGAAGGCTACCGCCACGATTTCCTGACGATGATCAGCGACGCGCAGAATCTGTCCCACGAGACAGTGGCGGCGAGCCGGTAGGGTTTTGTCATCCTGAGGCTGCCGGAGGCGCGGAGCCGAAGGCGGAGACGCCGGAGGACGCCGAAGGATCTCAAGTTACACGACTTGCGTTGAAACCCACTGGGAGTCAACACAAGTTGGGAAGCTTGAGATCCTTCGCCGTCCTCCGCCGCTTCCGCGCTTCGCGCTCCCCGGCTCCGGCGGCTCAGGATGACAGCCACGCAGCCTCTTACTTCCGCCACAGTTCATTCGGTTGCCCCTTCTCCCAGGGCTTGTACGCGAGCACGAAGTCGATGCGGCGTCCGAGCGACGGATGTGAGTAGCGCCACCATTCGATGAACCGCGGTGGCCTCGGATCGGCTTTCGAATCCTCGGCGAACTTCACGAAGGAGCTGGCCATCGCTTCATTCAGATGCGTCAGCTCGAGGCCAAAGACATCCGCCTGATGCTCGACGTGGCGCGAGTAGCCGGAGTAAACGGGCGAAAGTAGAAACGCGAGAATGCTGCTGACGGCGAGCAGCCACGGAATGGCCGCGGGATCGGCGCGATCGCTGATCTTCCAACCCGCGCCCCACCGCGCGAGACCCCATTCGAAGAGGCGCTGCGCGATGAAGAAGCCGAGGAACGTTATGGCGATCGTGAAGGCGATGCCCTTCCAGAGGTGCTTGAGAACGTAGTGGCCCATCTCGTGGCCCATCACCGCGAGGATTTCGTCGCGATCGAGCTTGGCCAGTAGCGTGTCCCACATGACGATGCGCGCGGACGGTCCGATGCCGGTGACGTAGGCGTTCATCTCTTTCGTCTGCTTCGATTTGTCGACTTCGTAGACGCGTTTGTTCTCGATGCCGGCGCGCGATGCTTCCTCGATCAGCGCCTGCCGCAGCGACGCGTCGCGCAGCGGCTGGAAGTTGTTGAAGAGCGGATCGATGATGAGCGGCTGCGCCAGCACGCCGAGAATGATCAGCGGAATCGATCCGATCCAGAGCGCGAGCCACCAGTGCCGGATGCGGCGGATGAGAATCAGCGCGACCGCCGCAATCGGCGTAAAGATCACGATGTTGACGGCGAGCGCTTTGCCGAAGTCGCCCATCCACGCGACGAAACTCTGGTTGGTCAGATCGAACTGGTGCGGAACGATAAAGCCGCCGTAGAGATCGAGCGGAAAGGTCAGGATTGCGGTGACCAGCGAGAGAAATACGAAGTAGAGCATCGCCGCGACGAACGGCCACCGCATGTGGCGCGACGCGAATGCGCGCATGCGCGCCGACCAGCCGGTTTTTAGAATGAGCAGCAGGACTGCGACACCGTAGACGAAGTCGACGAAGTAGAGAACGTCGTAGATCCGGCTGTGGCGGATCATCTCGGGCGTTACGTTGACTTCGAAGTGGCGCTTCGCCGGCGGCGGGACATCGCGCTTCGGTTGCGCGGAAACGGCGACGGAGATGACGATCGCTGCGAGCAACATCCACTTGCGCATGAGGCGGATATCATCGCACGCACCATGGCCTTCAAAATCCGTGAAGCGAACGAAGCCGATGTCCCGCAGATTCAACAATTCATCCGTGCGCTGGCCGATTACGAGAAGCTTGCGCACTTGGTCGTGGCGACAGAGGCGCAGCTGCACGAGACGCTTTTCGGCAGCCCGCGATACGCCGAGGTGATCATCGCGGAAGAGGACGGAACGGCAGCTGGCTTCGCGCTCTTCTTTCACAACTACTCGACGTTCCTCGCGCAGCCGGGCATCTACCTCGAGGATCTCTTCGTGAAACCGGAGTATCGCGGACGCGGCTACGGCAAGGCGTTGCTCGCGCGTCTTGCTCAGATTGCGCGCGAACGGAAGTGCGGACGCGTCGATTGGGCCGTCCTCGATTGGAACGAGCCGTCGATCGCGTTCTACGAATCCCTCGGCGCGCGGAAGATGGATGAGTGGCACACGTTCCGGCTGACTGGGCCGGCGTTGGATCGATTGAGCAAGAACCTTTGAACCACAAAGACACAAAGGACACAAAGGGATCTCTTTGTGCTCTTTGTGTCTTTGTGGTGAAACGCCTTTAGGCCCGCAGCGCTTCGACCGGCTGCAACCTCGACGCGGTGATCGAGGGGTACAACCCCGCCAGCAATCCCATCGAAATCGCGAAGCCGCTGGCGACCGAGAGGCCGAAGAGCGAGACCGGTAAGCCGGCGGGGAAGAAGCCGGAGATCACTTTCACGACCGCAATGCCGGCCGCGCAGCCGATCGCGGCGCCGACGACGGAGAGCGTGACCGCTTCGATCAGAAACTGCATGAAGATCTCGCCGTCGCCGGCGCCGATCGATTTGCGCAGTCCGATTTCGAAGAGGCGCTCGGAGATCGAAATCTTCAGCACCGAGAAGATGCCAACGCCGCCGATGAGCAGCGAGATGCCGGCGATCGAGAAGAAAACGATGCGCCAGTTGCGCAGGATGCGGACGATGTTGCCACGCTCTTTGAGGATTTCCTTGCCGACGTTCTCGACGCGCACGTCGTGGATGTTGTTGTGCGCGTGGGCGACGATGCCCGCGGCCTCATCTTCGGCGTCGATGCTCTTTTCGGGATCGTCGGCCTTCGCGAGCATGTAGGAGATCGCGTTCGCGCGGCCGAACATGTCCTCGTAAACCGTGAACGGGATGTAGACGCCGCCGGTCTCTTTGCGCATGTCGTCGTCGTTGACGAACTGCATGTTGAACTTGGTGCCGACGCCGATGACGGTGAGGCGGCGTCCACCGACACTGACCTGCTGGCCGATCGCATCGTCGCCGCCGAAGAGCTGTTCTTTCAATTTGAAGCCGAGGATGCAGACCGGCTTCTTCGACTCGATGTCGCTCTCGCCGAGGAAACGGCCGGAGCTGGTCTTGCGTCCTTTGATCGCCACGAAGGCAGGCGTGATGCCGTAGACGTCGACGCGGCGCGTGACGTGGCCGGCGGTGATGACCGCTCGCGTCTCCCCCACCGGGCCGATGTTGGTGATCAATTCGCTGCCTTCGAAGTATTTCTGATCCTCGACGCGAAGGCCGTGCGAGAGGTGCGCTTTGGCGCGTTCCATCGGATCGGTCGGTTTGCGTTGCGAGAGAACGAGCACGCCGTCCAACCCGAGGTCTTCCATGCCGCTCCACACGGCACGTCCTACGCCGTCGAGCACCGACATCACGACCACAATCGCCAGCGTGCCGAGGATGACGCCGATGAGCGTGAAGAACGAGCGGAGCGGATGCCCCTTCACTTCTTCGAGACTGGTGCGGACGGATTCGAGGAGCTGCATGGCTACTCTGCCCTCAGCGCTTCGATCGGGTTCAGCCGCGACGCGCGGATGGCCGGATACATCCCAAACACGAGTCCCGTGCCTGCGGCGAAGACGATCGCCCACACCGCGGTGCCGACCGTGATCGCGGCGGGATCGCGCGTCAGGGCGGCGATGCCGTCGCAGAAGAACTTGCCGACCACGATGCCGAGGAAGCCGCCGACGACGGAGACGAGGATCGTTTCGGAGAGGAACTGGAAGAAGATCTGCGCGGGCGATGCGCCGACCGCTTTGCGCGTGCCGACTTCCCGTACTCGCTCGTTGAACGACGCGAGCTGAATGTTCATGACCACGATGCCGCCGACGAGGAGCGAAATGATCCCGCAGATCATGAAGGTCATGTCGTACATCTGGTTGTTCTGTTCGTTGCGGCGCAGGTTGGCGACGCGCGAGAAGACGTCGAAATCCTTCGTGCCGTGCTCGCGGAAAAGAATCGCTTTGATCTCGTCGACCGCTTCCTGGTTGCGCTTCACGTCCTTCATGCGCACGTGCATGAAGCTCACTTTGCCGCGCTCGAGCGATTCCCCTTTGCGCGTCACGAACGTCGTCAGCGGAATGTAGATCTGGCGGTTCAGCCAGCGCATCACGTTGCGCTTGTGATCGAAGCTGAAGTACTTCTCCTCCATCACTCCGACGACCAAGTAGCCGGTGCCATTGATGGACATGGTCTTGCCGATCGGATCGTCGCTGCCGAAAAACTCCTGCGCTCGCTCCGTGCCGAGGACCACCACGCGCGCCGCGGTGGCGAGGTCGTTGTCGGTGATGAAGCGTCCGGAGCCGGCGCGAAAGTCGTTCATCGGCGAGTACGCGGGCGTAACGCCCATGATGCTGCGCGGTTTCTCGACGTCGCGATAACGAAGGGTCATGTTCTCGTTGGCGACGGGCGAGACCAGATCGATCTCTTTACCTTCGCGCTTGAGCACCATGGCGTCGTGATACGTGAGGCCTTTCGACGCGAGCGCCTTCGCGTCCAGCGTGACCTTGCCGGTCGGCTTATCGAACACCGAGATCTTCTGAATGCCGCCGGAGACTTTGTAGTAGTTCATCGACGCCGACTTGCCGGCCACGGACAGCGAGAACGTGGCCACGATCGAGCCCGCGCCGAGGATAATCCCGACGAGCTGCAGCATCGTGCGGCCGAAGTGGTCCTTGATGTCGCGGATGCCGTCGAGGATGGATTCGAGAAGGATCATGGCAGGTAGTTCACCCTGCGCGGAGACGCAGGGTCTCCGGTGGTGGTGCGAAGGACGGCGTTTCGCAGCAGGAGTTGGGCGGCGTCGCCGGAGACCCTGCGTCTCCGCGCAGGGTGAACGTTATTCCTACTCATTCAGGATTTCTCCATCGACCAACGTGATCCTTCGCTGCGTGCGCGCGGCGATGGCGGGATCGTGCGTGACCAGGACGATGGTCTCGTCGTGCGCGGCCAGCTCTTCGAAGATGGCGATGATGTCGGAGCCGGTTTTCTGATCGAGATTGCCGGTCGGTTCGTCGGCGAGGATCAACGACGGATCGTTGACCAGCGCACGCGCGATGGCGACGCGCTGACGCTGGCCACCCGAGAGTTCGTTCGGACGATGCTTGGCGCGCTTCTCCAGTCCGACGCGCTGCAACGCCTTGAACGCGCGCTCGCGGCGCTCTTCGCGTCCCACGCCGGCGTAGAGCAGCGGCAGCTCGACGTTCTTGAGGATCGATGCGCGCGGCAACAGGTTGAACGTTTGGAAAACGAATCCGATCTTCTGATTGCGGACGCGAGCTAGAGCGCGCGCCGACATCTCGGCGACGTCTTCGCCATCCAGCCAGTACTTGCCGGCGGTGGGCGTGTCGAGGCATCCGAGGATGTGCATCAGCGTCGACTTGCCGGAGCCGGACGGGCCGATGATGGCCACGAACTCACCCTTCTCGATGGCGACGTCGACGCCGCGCAGCGCCTGCACCGCGTTCTCGCCGGAGTCGTAGATCTTGGTGATCTCGTCGAGCTGGATGAGAGCTTTGCGTGGTGCTGTCTGCGGCTCTTTGAATTGGAGTAGTGCGCTCATGATTCCTCGGGTATCGGGTGTCGGGTGTCGGGTGTCGAAGGGTTGTTTTGCTACGACCCCCGACTCCCGACGAGCGACACCCGCGTCATCAATCGTCGTTGTCATCCTTCTTCTTGTCGGCCGGCAGCGTCGGATCTTCGAGCGCCACTTCCTCGCCCGCCTTCAGGCCGCTCACGATCTCGACTTTCGAGTTGTCTGACAAGCCGGTGACGACGGTTCGCTTCTCGAAGAACTTCTTCCAGCCGTCCTTGTCAGGCGCCTGCCCTTCTTTCTTCACGTCCTTCGTCGGGACAATGTTCGGGTCGAGCTTCTTCTTCACGAACACCAGCTCCACGCCGTCGCGCTGGAAAACCGACTCGACGGGAACGGTCAGCACTTTGTCCTTCCGCTCGCCGTTCACCTCGATGTTTGCGGTCATGCCGGAGCGCAGCTCGCGGCCCTGCGCGTCGAGACGGATCTCGACGTCGAATACGCGCACTTTGTCGTCGATGCGAACGGCCGGCGCGATGCGGTCGATGCGGCCGGCGAACGAAACTTTCGAATACGCGTCGAGCGTGACCTTGACCGGCATCCCGACTTTGATCTTGCCGATGTCGACTTCGTTCACGCCGGCTTTGACGATCATTTTCGAAACGTCGGCGACGCTGAAGAGCACCGTGCCGGCGTTGAAGGACGACACGCCGCTGGTGATCGACTCTCCGATCTCGACGTTCTTGGTCAGGACCACGCCGTCCATCGGCGCGACGACGTTCGATCCCTGGAACTTGTTCGCGGCCTGCGCGATCGGGATCCCGCTGCGCTCGACGATGTTGTACTTCTCCTCGGTCTTCTCGTACTCCTGCTTCGCCGCCAGAAACTCGGCTTCGGAATCGCGATTCTGCTTGCCGGCGAGGAGGCCGGATTCGAAAAGGCTGTGATCCGATTCGTAGTTCTTCTTGGCCTGGTCGTAGCGGATCTTCGACGCGGTCAGCGCGTTCTTGACGTCGGCGATCGACTGCGCCTGATTCAGATCGGGCTCGATGCGCGCCAGCGTTTCGCCGCGCTTCACCTGATCGCCGTCGCGGTGCATGATCTCGATGACCTTGCCCGACACGACGCTCTTCACGTCGACCTTGACCTCGGGCTGGACGTTGCCGACCTCGGTGACCTTCACCTGGATGTCAGCAACTTCAGCCTTGCCGACCTTCACCGGCAGCTTCACTTCCTGCTTCTTGCCGCTCGCCTTCATGGCCACGAACGTGATGACGATCGCGACCGCAAGGACGATGATCGACCAGACCGCCAGTTTCTTTTTGCGCTTCCCGCTCATAGGACGCTCCTCGATTCGTTGCTGCCAGATTAACGTCCGAGGAGGGCAAAGGTTTCAGGCTGTGACAGGCTCGGGCGCTATTCGAAAAGGGCGATCAGCTGGTCGAACGCAGCGTTCCGAATGCGTGAGCCTTGGCAGCGAAGCTGCCGTCGTAAAAGACGCTGGATGGCGTCAGGTGCGGTAGCCGGTGGTCGCGCGCGAAGCGCGACCACCGGAAAGAGAAGGCGTCCCGATTTCCGACCGCGGCAGCGGTCGCGGAGGGATTCACCCGCTTGATAGTCCGCGACCCCGCCGGGGTCTATGTTCAATCTCGCTTCGGGAACCGGTGGTCTCGCGCTTCGCGCGCGACCACCGGCTTCCGTACGTGACGCCATCCGGCGTCGACGCGCGACTCGCCGCAAGAACGGAACCTACTGCGTGATCACCAACTCCACGCGCCGGTTTTGCTGCCGCCCGGCGGCGGTTTTGTTCGTGGCGATCGGCGACTCTTCGCCTTTGCCGTCCGCGGTGATGTGGTCTTCGGAGATGCCGGCGGAGACGAGGTAATCGCGCACCGCGTTGGCGCGTTTCTCCGACAACGCCTGATTCGTGGCCGTGCCGCCGACGCTGTCAGTGTGACCTTCGACGGCGATCTTCAGCGATGGATCCGTCTGCAACTGCTTGGCGATCTTCGACAACGTTGATTTCGCGCCGGGCTTCAGCGCGGTCTTGCCGGTATCGAAAAGGATTCCGCCGTTGAGCGTGACGATGAGTCCGCGCGATTCGCTGCGCGTCGACGCAATGCGCGCCAACTCGTTCTGAATGCGCAGCCGCCGCGCCTCGGCATCACGCTCGGCAAGTTGCCGGCGAGTTTCCTCGAGCTGCGTCTGCGCCGACTGCGCCGCGGCCTGAGCCTGCTGGGCCTGGGCGTTTGCCTGTTCCGCTTGCGCGTTGGCCTGCTGCGCCGCCGCCTGCGCGGCCTGCGCCTGCTGCGCGGCGTTCTCCGCCTGCGCCCTCAGCGCCGCAGCCTCGGCATCAGCCTGCTGCCGTCGCGCCTGCGCCGCGGCGATCGCTTCCTGCTCCTGCTTGTCACGCTGCGCGCGCGCGGCCGACTCGGCCTCGAGCGACTGCCGCAACGTGTCGAGTTGCTGCTGGCGCGCGAGGATGTCGGCCTGACGCTGCGCGAGAAGATCCGCGCTCAGAGTTCCCGTCTGTTGTGACGCTGTGAGATCGGTGCGCAGCCGCGCAATCTCCGCCTGCATCGCTTCCGCATTTGCGCGTTCGCGATCCTCAATCGTCCGCAACGCGAGCTGCTGGTCCTCGATCTGACGCCGCATCGCATCGACGTCCGAAGGCGCCGCAGTCGTGATCGTGGTCGTGTATTTGCCGTATGCCTCTTCGAGCTGACGTTCGGCGGCAATGCGCGCCTGCCGGTCGGCTTCGACACGCGCCTCGGCGGCGCGACGGTTTTCATCGATCTGCTGCCGCAGCCGCTCGACCTCGGCCGACTGCGCGACGCGATTGGCCTGTTCGTTCGAAAGCTGCTGTTGCAGTTCGATGGCGCGACGCTCCGCGATTTCCCGTTGCGCGCGATCGGCAGCAGCCTGGCGTTCGCTCGCCGCCTGCGCCAGCCGCGTGCGGTCGAGCTGCAATCCGGGCATGACCTTGTTCGATTGCGCGAGCCGCGCGAGATAAAACGCACGGCGGCCGATCATCTCCGCGCGATACGCGAGATCGTCGGCTGTGTCGCTGTTCGTCTTCCCTTTCGAAACCCGTTTCGCGCTGTCGATGTACCCCTCGGCGATCCGGATATCGTTGTCGGGAACGCTGTCCACCGCGCCCGCGACCTTGGCCTGATCGACGGCGTATTGCGCCGCCGCGATTCGGTCCTTCGTCGTCGCGCCGTGATTCATCGGCATCGTCGGCGACTCTTCCGCGAGCAGCGTTACGTTCGACGTCCCGCCGAACCGCAGGATGTCGGTCTGCAGTCCGTGGATGGCTGCGTTGGTGCTTAGCCAGCGCGCTTTCGCCGCCGCGGCCTGCGCCGCAACGGTCGCTTCGATGGCGCGCATGTGCGCCTCATTGCGCACCGACTCCTTGTTCGAGTTCCAGTTTTCCTGCGCGAACCGCGCGCGATACGCGGCGTCGTCGTACAGCGTCTTCGCGAACGCTCCCGCGCCCGCCATATCCGCCGCCGTGAGCGCCTGTTGCGCGCGATCGAGATCGGTCGTCTGGGCCGCCAGCGACGCGGCGACCAGCATGCCGAGCACTGCCGTTTTGAATGCGTACATTGGTCCTCCTTACTGCCGTCGGGGAGTGCAAGGGTGGGACCGGGTTTTCACCACAAAGACACAAAGGACACAAAGGGATTTCTTCGTGTCCTTTGTGATCGCTTTTTAGCCGCCGAGGTAGGCCTTTTTGATGCGGTCACTCGACAGCAGCGCTTTCGTGTCGTCGGTCAACACGATGCGACCGGTTTCCATCACGTAGCCGCGGTGGGCGGTGACGAGGGCCATGTGCGCGTTCTGTTCGACGAGGAGAATCGTCGTCCCCTCGGCGTTGATCTCTTTGATGACGCGGAAAATCGTCTGCACCATCTGTGGCGCGAGTCCGAGGGATGGTTCGTCGAGGAGGAGGACCTGCGGTTTCGACATCAGCGCGCGGGAGATCGCGAGCATCTGCTGCTCGCCGCCGGAAAGCGTTCCGGCGCTCTGCTTGATGCGCTCTTTGAGGACGGGGAAGAGCGTGAAGATCCGCTCGTATTCGGATTGCTTGATCTTGTCTTTGCGCAGGTACGCGCCGAGCTCGAGGTTGTCGTGGACGGTGAGGTTAGCGAAAATGCCGCGGCCCTCGGGGACGTGCGACACGCCCATCGCCGTGATCACGTGCGGCTTGATGCCCGTGATCGCGCGGCCGTCGTACGTGACTTCGCCCGTCCTCGGCTTCAGAAGTCCGGAGATCGTCCGCAGCGTCGTCGTCTTCCCCGCGCCGTTCGCGCCGATCAACGTGACGATCTCACCTCGATTCACGGACAGATCGATGCCGCGCAGCGCCGGAATGTTGCCGTACGCGACTTCGAGATTGCTGACGCTGAGGAGCGCGGTCATACGCCGGCCGCCTCCGCCGGTTCGCCGAGGTAGGCCTCGATCACGACAGGATTCGCGCGGACTTCCGCGGGCGTTCCCTGTGCGATCGTCTTGCCGAAGCTGAGGACGATGATCCGCTCGCAGATGCCCATCACCAGTTCCATGTTGTGCTCGATGAGCAGGATGGCGATGTCGAAGCGGTCGCGGATGTCGTGAATCGTCGCCATGAGGCCGAGCGTCTCGCGGTCGTTGAGTCCCGCGGCCGGCTCGTCGAGCAGCAGCAACTTCGGACGGGCGGCAAGTGCGCGGGCGATTTCGAGGCGTCGCTGGTCGCCGTACGGAAGGTTCTTCGCGTAGTAGTCGGCGCGCGATTCGAGTCCGAAAATCTTCAGCAGCTCGACCGCGTCCTTCTCCGCGATTTCTTCAGCTTTGTGAAATCGATTCGTGTGCAGCACTGCGGAAGTGCCGGAGTATTTGTAGTGGATATGGCCGCCGATCTTGACGTTGTCGAGCACCGACAACTCTTTGAACAGGCGGATGTTCTGAAACGTGCGCGCCACGCCGAGGGCGGTGATCTGGTACGGCTTGAACTCGCGCGTGGAAACGCCGCCGACGTGGATCTCTCCCTCGGTCGGCTTGTAGACGCCGGTCAGCATGTTGAACACCGTGGTCTTGCCGGCGCCGTTCGGACCGATCAGGCCAACCAGCTCGTGCGGTTCGATGGCGAGATTGAAATGCGACACGGCCGTCAGGCCGCCGAAGCGAATCGTTACGTCGCGCGCGTCGAGGAGTGCGTCAGCCATCACGAAACCGGAGCCGAACCTTCGTCAGTTTTGTTTGGTGCCGAGTCCTTGCGGCGACGCAGCACCTGCCACAACTCGCGGCGACCGAGCAGTCCCTGCGGCCGCGTCAGCATCAGCACGATGAGCATGATCGAGTAGATGACCATGCGCGGATCGCGGCCGCCCGGCATGTAGTCCTTCACCGAGCGCAATCCCTCGGGGAGGAATGTGAGGATGATCGCCGCGACCACGGAGCCGCTGATCGATCCGAGTCCGCCGAGGACGACCATGGCCACGACCTCGAACGACTTCACGAACATGAACATCTGCGGGTTGAGATACATCATGTAGTGCGCGTACAACCCGCCTGCCACGCCCGCGAGGAACGAGCCAATGACGAACGCCTTGACCTTGTAGCGCGTCGTGTCAACACCCATCGCCTCGGCGGCAATCTGATCTTCGCGCACGGCGAGAAACGCGCGGCCGACCGATGACCCTACGAGCCGCCACGAGATCACGATCGTGATACCGGCGGCGAGAAAGACCCAGAAGAAGTTGCTCCAGTGCGGGATGCCGCTGAAACCGCGCGCCGCGCCAATCTTGTCGATGTTCAGGATGAAGACGCGAATGATCTCGCCGAATCCGAGCGTGACGATGGCTAGGTAGTCGCCGCGCAAACGCAGCGACGGAAGTCCGACCACGTATCCGGCCAGCGCCGCGAGCAATCCGCCCGCGAGTACGGCGACCACGAGATACACGTTCTGCATCACCCACTGCTGTGTCCCTTCGGGCATTTTCTCGAGCCGCGGAGCGAAGTGGTAGAAGGTCAGGTAGGCCGAAAAATACGCGCCCACAGCCATGAATCCGGCGTGGCCGAGCGAAAACTGCCCCGCGTGTCCGTTGATGATGTTCAGCGACACCGCCAGCGTGATGTTGATCCCCATGATCACGAGGATGCGGTTGTAGTACGCGATGCCCGCGATCGGAATGGCTTCGAGTCCGTACGAAAGTCCGATCAGGACCACGACGAAGAGAGCCAGCCAGAGGACGTCTCTAATCCACCATGGAAGAGACTTCGTCACGCCGGGCTCCCAAAAGGCAATGTTGAAGTCGTTTTGTCATCCTGAGCCGCCGCAGCCGTGGAGCGCGAAGCGCGGAAGCGGCGGAGGACGGCGAAGGATCTCAACCTTCCCGTCACCGGCTGGAATCCGTGTAGCGCTTCGCACGCGTTGTGAACTAACGCGGTTTTCATCGTAGCCCGCGCATCTTGAGATCCTTCGCCGTCCTGCGCCGTTCCGCCGCTTCGCGACTCCCGGCTCCGGCGGCTCAGGATGACAGCGCCATTCAACATTTCGCTTCTCAAACTTTCTCCGCCTGGTACTTCCCGAACAAACCGGACGGCCGGAACAGCAGGATCGCGATCAGGATGATGAAGGCGCTGGCGTCGCGGTAGTTCGAGAACTGGCTGCCGCCGACGAACGATTCGATGATGCCGATGATCAAACCGCCGACCACCGCGCCGGGCACGTTGCCGATCCCGCCGAGGACCGCGGCGATGAACGCTTTGAGGCCGGGCATGATCCCCATCAGCGGATCGATCTTCGGATACGAGAGGCCGTAGAGAATGCCGGCCACCGCCGCGAGCACCGAGCCGATGATGAACGTCATCGAGATCACGCGATCGGTCGGGATGCCCATCAGCGATGCGGTCTCGAAATTGAACGAAACCGCGCGCATGGCCCGGCCGAACTTCGTCCCGTAGATGATGTACTGAAGCAATCCCATGAAGATGACCGCGACGACCAGCACGATGATCTGGTAGTTGGTCGTGGTCACGCCGCTGAAGTTGATGAGGTGCTTCTCGACGAGCGTGGGAAAGAATTTCGGATCGGCGCCGAAGACGAACTGGCCGCCGTACTCGAGCAGGAACGACACGCCGATCGCCGTGATCAGCGACGCGATCCTCGGCGCGTTCCGCAGCGGCCGGTACGCGATCCGTTCGTTGAGGAATCCGAAGAGTCCGCAAACGATCATCGCGATCAGCATGACCAGCCCGGCGTAGCCCCAGCCGAGCGGGCCGCCATTCGTCTGCAGATGCCGCGCGGCGTATCCGCCGGCGTAGAAGCCGACGAAGGAGCCGAGCATGAAGACGTCGCCGTGGGCGAAGTTGATCAGCTTCAGGATGCCGTACACCATCGTGTAGCCGAGGGCGATCAGCGCGTAAATCGCGCCGACGGCAATCCCGTTCAGCAGATTCTGGAGGATCTCCTGCATTCAAAGGCCCTTACGCAAAAAAAGGTCCGGCGAACGCTAACCGCCGGACCAGTTTCTGTAAAGACAAAGTTTGGTATCGACTTCAGTGCGTCGTGGTCGTGGTCGCCGTCGTGGCCGTCGCAGGTGCTGCTGCGGCGCCGTCGTTCATCTCCACCTTGCCGCCTTTGGACGGGTCGATGGTGGCCTTCAGCGTCAGTTGCCCGTTCTTGATCTCTTCGATGACGAGCTTCTTGCCGGTGGCGTTGCGATTCGCATCGATGTTGATCGTGCCGGTGACACCGACCAACCCCTTGGTCTGGCCGATGGCGTCGCGGATCGATGGCCCGTCCAATTTCGCGGCACGCTTCATGGCGTCGGCCAGCGTCTTCATCGCGTCGTAGCCGAGCGCGGCCAACGCGTCCGGCGTCTGTTTGTAGCGCTCCTTGTACTTCTGAACGAAGCTGCTGACCACCGGCGAAGGATCAGCGTAGAAGTAGTGGTTCGTGTAGAAGCAGCCTTCCAGCGACTTGCCGCCGATCTCGATCAGCCGCGGCGACTCCCATCCGTCGCCGCCGAGGAGCGGAGCGGTGATGCCGAGGTCGCGAGCCTGGATGGCGATCTGACCGATGTCGGTGTAGTAGCCGGGAACGAAGATGATCGACGGGTTGGTGCCCTTGATCGCAGTGAGCTGTGAATGGAAATCGCTGTCGCCGTTCGCGTAGCTCTGCGTGCCGGCGATCTTGCCGCCGAGCGCGCCGAACTTCGCGGAGAAGACCTTGGCCAGCCCCTGCGAGTAGTCGCTCTTGACGTCGGTGAGCATCGCAACGTTCTTCGGCTTGTTGTTCGCCGTGCACCAGCCATCGGCGAAGACGGCCTGATACTCGCCCTGGTAACTGTCGGTGAAGCAGATGCGGAAAATGTAGTCGCCCTTGCGGGTGACTTCGTCGTTGGTCGACGACGGAGTGATCATCGGCACCTTATTGGACTGGCAGATCGGCGCCGCGGCAATCGACGCGGACGACGCGACCTCGCCGAGGATGGCGACGACGTTGTTCTGCGAGATCAGCTTGGTGACGGCGTTCGCCGCTTCTTCCTGCTTGGACTGATCGTCCTCGGACAGGACTTTGATCTTGCGTCCGTTGATGCCGCCGGCGGCGTTAACTTCATCCGCGGCCATCATGATGCCGTTGTGCGTGGACTGACCGAAGGTGGCCTGAGGCCCGGTCATCGAGCCGTACTCGCCGACGAGGATGTCCGCGCCTCCTGCGCCCGTCCCGGTCCCGCCACCCTCCTTCGGCGGACAGCCGAGAAGTCCGAATGACAACACCGCGAGCGAGATAAAAATGATTGCGTTCTTTCGCATAGCTCTCCTCTTCAAAGAGTGGCGGATTGTACATGAGGGCGGGAGAGGGGTCAGAGCGACGTTCGAACGCTTGCTGCATACTCGGTCGATGCTGAGCTGGCTATCACGCCTCTTTCGTCGTCCGCAGAAGCCGGGGACATTTCATCCGCGCAATCACCTCGAACGATTGCTCATGAAGGCCGCTGATGATCCTGCCATACGACCGGAGTTCAGTCGGGCGCTGATGGACTCGCGAGTCTGCGTGGTCGGATGGGTCGCTGACCACGCGCCCGCCGAGGAAGAAGCATTCGTCTCGCAAGCAGGCGACACGATGAACGTTCAGCACATCTCATACGAAGGACGCGAAGTCATCCCTATCTTCACGTCACCAGAGCGAATTGCCGAATATGCACCAGGAACAACGTATCTCGCGATGACCTTGCGGAATCTCCTGGAGACCACCGGACCTCAGGAACTGTTCATGAATCCGGGATCTGCCTACGGCAAGCACTTCACTTCCAGCGAGCTTCAGGGCTTGCTGGACGGATCAGCGTTTCAGCCGCGCGAGACGTGGGTGGCCCAGAAACAGGAGGAGTTTCTCATCGGCCGTCCGGCGAAGTATCCCGACCGCTTCGTCGAAGCGCTGAAGACGATGTTCTCGCGGCGGAACGATGTTCGACGTGCCTATCTGGCCCTGATATGCATTCCGAGCCGAAGCGAGATCCCGAATCTCTATCTGGCGATCGACGCTGATACCGATCTCACAGCTATCGCCGCCGATTGCGGAATGATCGCTGCGGATACCCTCGACAAGGGCGAATTTGTCGACATCGGATCGACGTCGTTAGCTCCGGATTACTTCGCCACCGACACACCGATTTATAACAGGGACTAGGGCGTCGCGCTCCTCCACAGCCGCCGCACCGCCAGCCAGAGAATCACGATGATCGCCCACCAGGCGACGAGCGTGACCAGGACGCCGATGGCGTTCGGAGCGTGGAGGCCGAGGGCGGCGAGTTTCGCTCTGACGGCGAAACCGGGCAGGAAGACGAGATGCGGCGTGGCGCCAAACAGCAGTAAAACGCTGACGACGACGGCGGCGCCGATCGGCGCGATTACGAGCAGCGCGACGAGTGTCAGGACGCGATTGGATGTAATCGCCATTTGATCAACCTACCGCGCGCCGCTGCCTTCCAGCGACGTAACGTAGCGCTCCGCCACATCCAGCTCCTCTTCCGAGAACACCACGATGCCGTTTTTTCGGAGTAGCTCCGCGGTGATGCCCTCGCCCTTCACAGGAGTCTTGCTGAATGTACCGTCGTAGATGAACGAGCTTCCGCACGACGGGCTGCCGGCTTTCAAGATCGCGATCCGCACGTTCTCCGCCTGTCCCTGCTCCGCCGCGGCGCGTGCACCGCTTTCGAATGCGTGCGTCACATCCTTCCCCTCGCGCGTCACGACGCGCCGCGAGCCGTCATTGACGATCTCCGCGGGAGGCCTTGGCGTCCCGAGGCCGCCGAGCATCTCGGGGCAAACAGAGACGACCCGTCCCTGCTCGATCCAGCGCTGAAGGACGGCGTGGTCGCATTTCTTGTCGCGCGCGTCATGCCGAACCGGCGCGCCGAGGAGGCAGGAGCTGACGAGGATCTTGATCACGATGAGATGGTAGCGGAAGGTGCTTAAGATTTAGGAATCAACGCGTGGGCCTAACTGACGCGTTGCGCGGGCGGAGCGCTGGAGCGCAATCGAGAAGTGCTGACGGCCCGCAGTACGACAAGTGCTTCACTCTCCGCGTTTTTACACAAGGATGCGATTGCGCCACCGAGTCTTTACGTGGCCCAAGTCATCGAAAGGTTCGCTATATCGGAGGGCGGCTTCAAACTCCGTGCGAAAGCTTCTTTCGTCGAGTGAATAAACCATGTTCCCACTAATTACTATGTCCCGTTTTTGTTCTCGCCACGTCCCAAACTGTGGAAATCTCGATATTGGGAATGTGTAGTTGCCCTCCTCTCCTGGAACTAATGCCTTAATTCTCGTCTCTTCCCAATGATTTGGCGCATCAGTTTCGCCGGCCGGCTCGGGTCGAACAATTAGACTGAGACGGGCCTTTTGGGCGGGAAGCGGGCCGGAGTTTCGGAGTAACACGCGAAGAGTCTCATTACCGCCAGCCGACGGCAGCGCAGGGGAGTTGATACCGAAGTCATACAAACCGATCCAAGGTCGCATACGAGAAGCGACTTCGCGCTCCAGGGTTCTATGCTGAGCTTCCATGGTTCGTAACTGTCGGTAGTACACATAGAGCGTGAGGATCACCGCTGTCATGGCTATGACCTGAACCGAGAGCTGAATGACTTCAAGTGCTGAGTTGGCATGAGCCTCAGAAGCGATCATGGCTTTATCGGCGCGTCAGTGATGAAACGACTTCTCCAGATATTTTCGAGCCGTCAATTCACGAGGCGCCCTACAAATTCACCCACACGCTCTTCGTCTGCGTGTATTTCTCCAGTGCGTCGCGGCCCTGATCGCGGCCGAAGCCGGATTCTTTGAAGCCGCCGAAGGGTAACGCGGGGTCGTAGAGGTTGTAGGTGTTGATCCAGACGGTGCCGGCTTTGATCGATTTGGCAATGCGGTGGGCTTTGCTGATGTCGCGCGTCCAGACGGCGGCGGCTAATCCATAGACCGTGGCGTTGGCTTTGGCGACGGCGTCCTCGGCGTCTTTGAAGCGGATCGTGGCCAGGACGGGGCCGAAGATCTCTTCTTTGGCGATGCGGTGATCGACTTCGACGTCGTCGAAGATGGTCGGTTTGACGAAGTATCCCTTGCCGGTGCCGATGTCGGTGCGCTCGCCGCCGGCGACGAGTTTCGCGCCGTCGCTCTTGCCGGCTTCGATGTAGGAGAGGACGGTTTCCATCTGGCTTTTCGAAACTAACGCGCCGAGGCGGGTTTTCGGGTGGAGAGGATCGGCGGCGACCATCTTGTTGGCGCGCTCGGTCAGCTTCGCCATCAATTCATCGTGCGCCGATTCTTCGACGAGGAGGCGCGAACCGGCGGCGCAGACCTCGCCCTTTCCGTAGAAGATCGCGTTCAGCGCGCCGCGGGCGGCGGCCTCGAGATCGGAGTCGGCGAAGACGACGTTCGGCGACTTGCCGCCGAGCTCCAGCGACACTTTCTTCAGCGTCTTCGCGGCGCGGGCCATCAGTCCCTTCCCCACTTCGGTCGAGCCGGTGAAGGCGATGGCGTCGACGCCGGGCTGATCGACCATGGCGTTGCCGACGACGGAGCCGCTTCCAGGAATCACGTTCAGCACGCCCGCCGGCAGTCCGCATTCTTTCGCGTACTCGGCGAACTTCAGCAGCGACAGCGACGTGTTCGAGGCCGGCTTGATCACGACCGTGTTGCCGCACGCCAGCGCCGGCGCGATTTTCCAGACCGCCAGCATCAGCGGGAAGTTCCACGGCGTGATGGCGCCGACGACGCCGACCGGCTCGCGCAACGTGTACGTGAAGGCGTTGTCGGCGATGGGAATCGTCTCGCCGGTGACCTTGCCGCTCCAGCCGGCGAAGTAGTAGAGGCATTCGGCGGCGGCGGGCGTATCGACGAATTGCGATTCGAAGATCGGCTTGCCGTTGTCGATCGTCTCGATGCGTCCGATCTCGGCGGCGTTCGCGCTGAGCATGTCCGCGATGCGCCAGAGGATTTTGGCGCGGTCGCGCGGTTTCATCTTCTGCCACTCACTGCCCGGCTCCATCTGCGCGCGCGCGGCTTTCACCGCGGCATCGACATCGTCGACGCCGGCGGACGCCACGTCGGCGATCTTCTCCTCGGTGGCTGGATTGGATGTGGCGAACGTCTCGCCGGATCGGGCGTCGACGAATTCACCGTTGATGAAGAGCTGGTGCTGGATGTCAGGCATAGGAGGGGATGCTAGCAGAGAGTCTTATGGTATAACCGCATAATGCGAAAACTGGGGTGTCTTATGGCGCTCATCGCTTTTCTGGTTCTGCCGCAGCGCGCGTTCGGCCTCTTCCAGTTTCGCGACGGATGGACGAAGCTCATGCTGACGCCGCACACCGGATCGAACTCCGCTATCCCGCAGATCATCGCAGACGCCGCCGGCACCATCCTGTACGACTACGGCGCGTTCATCCTCGTCTACGTTCCGGTCGCCCAACAGGCGACGGTGACCGCGCGGCTCGCGCCGCTCAACGTTTCCGTCCAATCGTCGCTCAACGAAAGCATCTCTCTTCCGGGCGCGACCATCAATCCTCGAATCGGCATCCTGCCCAACATCGATCCGTCACAGAAGACGTTCTCCTATCCGGCCGGTCAGCAGGGGTTGTACGTCGTGCAACTGATCGGGCCTCTTGCTACCGAATGGATGGCTGGCATCTATGCACTCGGCGCCACTGCCGCCGTTTACATTCATGAGAACGCGTACCTCGTTGCGGCGACGCCGGAGCAGGCCCGGCATATCGCCGACCAGCCGTACGTACAGTTCGTCGACTTTCTGCATCCCTTCGAGAAGCTGGCGGATTTCTCGAGATTTCAGACCTCGGTTCGTTACGACGTGTACGTAGGAGCGGTAGCTACGGCGACGGATTCCGCCGACGCGGACATACGAAAGGTTGTCGATTCGGTCAACAGCCAGAGGGGGGCCACGCAAGTCGACTATCTGGTTCGCGTCAAGGGCGACGATGTGGCGCGGCTGGCTAGACTGCCACTGGTCTACAACTTCGAGGTGGAGGGCGTCTCGTTGCCCCACGTTTGGGCGGCCATGCCTCGCCATGCCCCTGCGGGATCGACAATCATCATTTCCGGCGAAGGGTTCAGTGCGAACACGGGGGTGACATTCGGAGGCGTGCCGTCGCCTCAGGTCGAAGTCCTCGGCGAGGACCGCCTTCGCGTGCAGGTGCCGGATACATCGGCGACCGGGCCCGCCGATCTGCTGGTGAAGGCTGCGACGGATGATTACCAGTTCTTATCGGGCAATGCGCCGTCGGGTTTTCATGTCGATGGTGCCTCACCGAGCACCTTCCAGGCGGGCGATCTGATCACGGCGAACTATCTGTTCGCTCCCTCCACCGAAGGCACGATCGGCGGCGAGATGCAATGGCTCGATCCAAAGGACGTCAGTCTCTTCGTGCGCCGCCAATCGGGACTTCGGGAAGCGAACACGGTCTTTATCGATCCGAATGGAAACGTGATCTACGTCGACTTTGACTCCGCCACGCAGTACGACTTCATGAGTGAAAAGTGGACCCCAGGGCCCTCATTCGCCGGCGGTGCCAGGGCCGTACTGTTTGATCGCGCCAGAGACGCGATCATCGTGCGCGGGAACACGATCGAGCGGCGTGATGGGAATGGCTCCCTCACGCGCAGCGGCTCGATCGCCGCCGTCAACAGAATCACCGCCGCCGATCTCGCTGGCGATCAATGCACGCTGGTCTACACCGTCGCGAATACGGTCGGTGCGTACGACGTCTGCACCTTTCAGCCGCTGCCGACGATCTTCACGTCGAGGCGGTACCAGCTGGCGGTGCGCATTCTGCGAGACGGCAGTCTATTGGCCAGCGACGACCTGAACACGCGCATCATCAATACGTCAGGGACCGTCCTCGCTACGATCACCGGCGGCGCATCGGCACTGGCGCTGTCACCGGATGGTTCCATCGCGTGGCTCTCCGGCAGCGGAATACACAGCTACGATCTGCACTCCGAGATTGCTTCAACGGCCGTGTACTTGTCCCCGTTTAACACGAACGTGAGCGCGTTGGCAGTGTATGGCGGCTGGTCGGCCGCGCGCGGCGCCGCAACGTACCTGCCGCCGGCACGTCATCACGCTGCGCGTCACTGAGTCCTACGCCGTCACCGCTTCTTCCACGTACGGTGTGATGTCGAAGTTGCGTTCATACATCTCGTGGATCTGTTCCATCTCTGCGTCGTTCAACGGCTCGTGCTCCGAGGCGGCGGCGAACTCGGCGATCTGCTGCTCGTTGTAGATGTTCGGCAGCGACGACACGATCGACGGATGCGCGTAGAGCCAGAGCAGGGCGAGCTGGCCGAGCGTGACGTTGCGCTGGTTGCGGAGCGGTTCGAGGCGTTCCACTTTCTGCAGACCTTCCACCATCCACGAGCGCGGACGATGCGAGCGGTGATCGCTCTCGTCGAACTTTGTGTCGAGCGTGTACTGACCTTCGAGCATGCCCGACGAGTGTGTGACGCGAATCAGGAACTGCGGCTCCGGATCAACTTTCCACGCACGGAAATTCGGATCGAACGCGGACGACGATGCACACACCTTTTTCCCCGTCTCCCCTTTCATCGCCTCGGCCACTCCGCCGTACGACGGACCTTTTTCCGCGGCGAGGATGAACTCGCGACCCGGATCCTGCTCTAGGACGTTGTAGATCATCTGCGTGACCGGCGCGTGGCGGACAGCGTTCGCGTAAATGCCTTCGTCGCGCCAGCCGATGGCAGGCCCGAGGGACGGGCCGTAGGAGAGGATTTTCCCTTCGCTCTTCAGCGACTCCAGCGTCTCCCAATGCTCGTCTTCCATCAGCGTGACCACGCGTGGGTTGTGCGGCTGGTAGATCGCGACGTGATCGACGCCGAGGCGTTTGAGCGATTGCTCGATGGCGAAGCGGATGAACTTCGGCGACATGTCCTGCGGCAGTTCGCGCTGGCCGCGAGGACGTTCGGGATTGTTGTAGAAGTCGTAGCCGAACTTCGTGCCGACGATGACGTCCGGATGATTTTTCAGCAGCGGCGCGAGCATCGTCTCGCCGCGGCCGTTGCCGTACGCATCGGCGGTGTCGATGTAGTTGATGCCGGCATCGAGCGCGATTTCGATGAGACGCCGCGCTTCGTCATCCGTGTAGGTTCCCCACCAGCCGGTGGTGAGCGTCCAGGTGCCGAAGCCGAGTTCGGAGAGTTGGAGATTTGTGCCGTGGAGCGTGCGATAACGCATAGGCGTAACGATACCAGACGGTGAGGACGTCGGATTCAAGAGAGCGTTGTCATCCTGAGACCGCCGGAGGCGCGTAGCCGAAGGCGGAGACGCCGGAGGACGGCGAAGGATCTCAAGATGCGCGACCTGCGCCGAAGCCCTGTTTCAGCAAATGTAGCGAAACTTGAGATCCTTCGCCGTCCTGCGCCGTTCCGTCGCTTCGCGACTCCCGGCTCCGGCGGCTCAGGATGACAAAAGTTCAGTGCGTGGCCGCTCTCGATCGTCCGGTTACGAGCGGCTGTAGTTCGGACGCGGCGTACGCGACGGCCCGAAGCGGCCCGCTGCCGTCTGACTCGACTCCGGCGAGGACCATGCGGCCGGCAGCGTCGGCGGACACGTCGAGATCCTCGGGGCCGCGACGGAACGTGGTCGCGCCGATCGAGCCGTCTCGATTCACCGCTGTCAGCGTTGCTGTCCCTTGCGACGAACGAGCGACGACGTATGAAGTGCCATTCCAAACGACGTCCGCGTTGAAAACGTTGCGGATGGGATAGGTAAATTGAAGGTGCGTGGCGTCGCGATGGACAAGGGCGATTTCCCTTCCGGCAACGAGGAACTCGCTTCCGCTGCTCGCAGCTGCGGTCGGAGCGACAAATGCAGGATCGAGCGAGGTCTCGCTTCCGGTCACCAACGCGCCATCACTCGTCAGGAGCATGGCGTACGGCGTCTGCGTCGTATCCGCGCCATGATCGTCATACACGACGTCCTGTTCGTAGGAGGCGGTGAGCAGGATCGCCGATCCATCCCACGCCAGGACTGGTGAAAACCAGAAGCGAATTGTCTGTCCGGGCAGCGATGTGACCGACGGAGTAATCGTTCGCACCGGTCCTGCCACACCGTTGGAGGTCAGCACGGCCGAGTACATCGTCTCGTTCGCGGACCAAACGATGACGTAACCATTCGGAGTTGCAACCGCCGCAGCGTTCGCGACAGCCGCGTAACTGCGGAAAGGCGAGGCGTCAGAGATCGGCGTATCGCCGAGGATGGTGCCGTTGGGGGAAAGTCGCCTCGCGATCACAGTCGACGAAAGCGATGAACGCAACAGGACGAGATAATCGAGACCATCGCTGACGAGCGACTTGTGAACAACTTCGCCGTCTCCTTCGAAAATGGGACCGCTTCGATGACCAGCGGCGTCGACGGTGGACCAATGCCAGCGCGATCCTCGCGCCCCGTTCGTATCTTTCCAGACTGCCAGGAAGCCGGTGCCGTTCGATGCAATCTGCGTATCCGCCTGAATACTGGGCGTCGTCGAAACGACCTCCGGCCCGACTGGCGTGAGGCTCGTGAAGGCGAACGTCTGCACCTGCCGCTCGGCCGTCGTTGGCGACGTTGCCGCGAACACGAGACCGGCACCTTCCGCGAACGCCGGCAGTTCCGTCCTCGGCAGAGTCTCGATGACGGTTGTGACCGGCGCGATGGGAGTTCCCGATTCGTCGAGCTCTGTCGCCTCGACGCGCGTCTCTCCGGCGTTTTTCGCGCCGGCGAAGAAAAGCCAGAGATGAGATCCCGATTGCTCGATGCTGACGCGCCCGAGGTCCAGCAGTGTCATCGTGATCGCGTTCGGAGCCGACACGGTGCCGTCCGGCGCGAGGCTCAACGTCTGGATGCGGCGGTCACTGTTCGCGAGAACGACGAGAACCGATCCGGAGTCGAGCTCGCGCACCGCGACGACGAACCAGCATCCGAAGAGCGTTTTGCACGCGTCGCTCATGAGAACCCATTGCTGCTGGAGCTGGCCGTCGGTGGAGTAGCGCGTCAATTTCAAATCGGACACACCGGTAACTGCCAGGAACGAGTTGCGGCCGGCGGCGGCGAAACCGGGTACCGATAAATCCCGAATCGGCCGCCCATCGAAGTCGACGATCGTCGAAGCGTTGTAGCGGGAGAAAACGATCCGATCCGCCGTCGCGTAGGCGCGGGTCAGTCCGGGAGGTCCGATCGTTGTCTGCCCCGAAATCTTGCCGTTGCTGTCGATCTGACAAAGCTGCGAGCTGCGGTTGGCGTCATCCCACACCAGGACGAAGCCCTCGCCGCGCGGAAAGAGATTCAAGTATTGCGCATTGGTCAGCGGGACGATCGGAAAGGATGGTCCGAGAGGTTTTCCGGTGGCGTCGCTGAAGGCACCCCAGATGCCGGTCGTAGGCATGAAGAGCTGCCGCCAGACGGTGAGAAACTTTCCTCCCGCGTAGGCAGACGACACGAACGAGACGTTGCCCGCGGTCGGGCCGAGGGTTCTGGGTTCGAGTTCCGAGGCGGCGGCGGAGAAGGCGAAGAGGACGAGGAAGATCGCGAGGAAATGACGGGGCATAGAGCCGCGATCATACCAGCTCGACGATGGTTATCTGTAGAAACAGGGACGAGGGAAGAGGGAGGAGGGCAAGCTACGATTGGACTCCCCTCGTCGCTGCCTTTCACCCTGTTTTCAGTGACCTCGTACCGCCCGAGAAGCGCTCGCATCATCTTCGGCTCCAAAGCAAAAGGGTCTTCAGGCACCGGCCTGAAGACCCTCAGCTGTGAACGCGAATTCTACTACTTCCCTGCGAACTGCGGCTTGCGCTTCTGGTTGTACGCGGCCAGACCTTCCTTCGCGTCGTCGCTCTGGAAAAGCTGCTGCTGCAGCTCGCGCTCGATGGCCAGCGCGGACTCGAACGGAATCTCCCATCCGCTCTGCACCGACCGCTTGATGCGGCCCACGGCGCGCGCGGCCTTGTTCGGCGGGCAGAAGCTCCATGCGTACTCCATGACGCGGTCCCACCACTTCTTGCCGTCCTGCTCGGCTGGCCAGACGTAGTTGACGACGCCTAGGCGGAGCGCTTCTTCGAAGTCGAAGAGGCCGCCCTCGACCATCAGCTCGATCGACTTGGTCTTTCCGACGAGCCGCGACAGCCGCTGCGTTCCGCCGGTGCCCGGGAGCACGCCCAGCGTCACCTCCGGCAGTCCGACTTTGCCGGCGCCTTCGAGGGCGATGCGGATGTCAGCAGCCATCGCGATCTCGAGTCCGCCGCCGACCGTGTGTCCGTTCAGCGCGGCGATGACCAGCTTCGGCGTCTGCTCGAGGCGGTTCAAGGTCTCGTTCGCATGCAGGCAGAAGTAGTACTTGAACTGCGGCGTGACCTCGGAAAGCATCTTGATGTTCGCGCCGGCGGAGAAGAACTTGTCGCCCGAGCCGCGGAGCACGATGACGTAGACGTCGTCGTCCATCCGCGCATTCAGGATGCACGTATCGAGCTCCTTGTTCATTTCATAGGTGTAGGTGTTGGCCGGGGGGTCGTTCAGCTCGAGAATTGCGACGCCTTTTTCCACCCGGTAGTCGATGAGATTTCCAGCCATGTTGTCTCCTGTTCGGTAAATGCGGCGCGCATTGTATGTGAAGGGGAGAGTGCGATGAGTGAGGCGTGGCGAACTCGGCGGGGGGTTGCCGAACATCCCGAATCGACTCGGGCCTTACTTTGCAGCGACCTTCTTTTTTCGCTTCGACTCATCGGGCAGAGCCGCGATCACCGACCGCAGCAGCTGATTCACCGACTCCGAATTGTCGAAAACGGAAGCGACATCGGGATCCAGAACAACCGCGACCGAACCGTACTTGATCTGCGCGGCAAACCGGTTCGGCTTCGACTTCGAATAGTCGAGGTGGTACTCCGTGCGCATGCCATCTGACGTCCTTTTAGGAGAGGCTTTCTTCATAGTTTGCTCGTTCGAATGACGTTGTTTTTCGGGCGCTGATGATTCGAACGTGGTCAGAATACTCCACGAAAACGACGAGGAGTAACCGGTCCACGGCAGAGTGGCCCACGATGATCTCTCTCGGCTCAGTTGCGGAATGATCCGGGTCGTCGTACGTTCGCGCCAAGTCATTGAAAAAGACCGTTTCGGCCTCCGCGAAGGTCACGCGGTGCTTGCGCCAGTTCTCAAGCGCCTTCCGTTGATCGTACCGGAACGGTTTCACGGTGTGAGTCTATCCTCGCGGTCACGCGAAGGATTTTGTCTCCCTCCCCGCTCTAACGCGGTGAATGGCTGATTTCGTGACTGAGCATCCCGATCGCTTTCTGGTCGCTCGCATGGTGCGAGGCGACGAGGTTGCATTCGGAGAGTTTTTCGAATCGCACTTCCCGGCGTTGTTCCGGTTTGCGATGCCGCGCGTGGCGAATGATGCGCAGGTTGCCGAGGACGTCGTACAGGCGGCGCTTTGCCGGGCGGTGCGGAAGCTGTCGTCGTATCGCGGGGAGGCGGCGTTGCTGACGTGGTTGTGCACGTTCTGCCGTCACGAGATCAGCGCGTATTTCGAGAAGGTCAGCCGGGTGCCGCCGATGGTCGAGTTGCTCGATGACATCCCCGAGGTGCGTGCGGCGCTGGAGTCGTTACGTCCGGCGGAGCGGCCGGAGGCGGCGTTGGCGAGGAACGAGACCAGCCGGCTCGTGCAGATCGTGCTCGACCGGCTGCCGGGACATTACGGCGACGCGCTGGAGTGGAAGTACATCGACGGGCTGTCGGTCGCGGAAATCGCGGAGCGGCTGAACATCGGCGCGAAGGCGGCGGAGTCGGTGCTGACGCGGGCGCGCGTTGCGTTCCGCGACGCGTTCACGGCGGCGTACGGCGGAACGTGGCGCGAGGCGGAGGTTTGATGATGGACGACACAGGAAACACGAATTCCGACGACGCGATCGCCGCGCTCGTGCGGTTGGCCGGGCGGAGACCGCCGGTCCCGCAGGATGCGGCGCGGCGCGTGCGCGAAGCGGTGCACGACGAATGGATGGAGACGATCAGCCGGCGGCGGCGTACGCGCTGGATCGGATCGGCGGCGGTCGTCGCCGCGGCGGCTGTGACGTTTGTCATCCTGCAGCTGACGATTCCGTCGCCGCCGCCCGCTGCGCCGCAACGAATCGTCGTTGCAAGCGGGCAGACCAATGGTGCGGTGATCTACGCGAACGTTGTCTACGACGTCGCGAACGGCAATACCGCATCGCTGGCGTGGGGAAACGCGATCCTGCGGCTTGACAGCGGGACGCGTGTTCGCATCGCGTCGCCTACCGAGCTCACGCTCGATCGCGGCGCCGTCTATGTCGATTCGCATCACTCCGGAGTGGTGATTCACACGCCGCTGGGAACGGTTCGCGACATCGGAACGCAATTCGAAGTTCGCGTGGCGCCGGACCGGATGCGCGTGCGCGTTCGCGAAGGGCGCGTCGACCTGCAGCATGGCGGCGCGACGCATTCCGCCGAGGCAGGCATGGAGTTGGATGCCGATGCGCAGGGCGGAGTGACGCCACACAGCATCGCGCGGAACGGCGCGGAGTGGGATTGGGTCGTACGCGCGGCGCCTCCGATCCATCTCGACGGCCGCACGCTGTCCGAGGTCGTAGCGAGCGTGACGCGCGATGAGGGCCTGAAACCGGTGTGGTCGGATTCGACTGCGCAAAACGCGGCAACGATGCGGCTGCATGGCGACATCCCGCTGACACCCGAGGAGGCGCTCGACACGGCGCTCGTTGCCTCGGGGCTCACCGCCCGGACCGACGGCGATCGGCTGATCATCAAGAGGAAAAAGTGATGCGCCGCAACGTGTTTCTCAGCGCGCTGAGGTGGAGGATATCGATGGTCCGAACCCTCACGGCAATTCTGGTGTTGAGTTGCGCGATGCAGGTTGTCGCGCAGACCAGCGGCGACGAGGCACCCAGGCTCCTGCTATTCGGCGGGCTTTCAGAAAACCATAACTTCGTTCCGCCCCGCGGTTCGCTGCTGGTCACGGATCGGAAAGTCTCGCCATTCCTCAGTCTCGGCAGCGGGCCCGGCTTCGAGTTCTCGGTCACCCGGCGGAAGAGCCGGCACCTCGCCTACACAGCGGATTTCTCCGGCTACTTCGAACGCTTCGCCGGTGACGCAACCTACTGCCAGCCCACGTCCTGCGGCACGGGACTGCGCTACGAAGACAAGGTTCAATCGTTCTATCTCGTTGCCGGCCCTGAGTACCGCGGATCGGAGCGGCGACGGATGACCCCATTCGTCCATGGCCTCGCGGGAGCAGTGTTCAGCAGTTCGAAGTTCACCATGGCGGGGTCGAACGTGCAGTACTTCGACGTACTGAGCACCACCGGTCTGGCCCTCCTTTCGACCACACCGTTTCAAAAGACCTCCACCATCCACTACGCTGATTCGCATACCGACACTGGCTTAACCCTGTCCCTCGGCGCCGGACTGGACGTACGGATGAGCGAGGCGCTCAGCGGCCGCATCCTCATCGATTACGACCCCACATTCCTCACGCGGCCCGACATCCGGAACCCGCGGTTCGTGGAGGCCACCGGATCCACAAACATCCAGGGTCACACGCGCATCTCACTCGGCATCGTGTGGCACCTCCACTGACAGGTGATCCAGCCATGAGCGAATACACGACAACTGTCAAGCGGGATGGCGACTGGCGGATCGTTTTGGCCGTGCTGTGTCTGTTCGCGATTTCGGCGGCAACGGCATCGGCGCAGGCGATATCCCTCCGCGGCCGGAGCCTGGCCGAGGCGCTGCACATTCTCGAAGGTCGCGGCCTGCGAATCATCTACAGCACCGACGTCGTGCGGCCGGAGATGATCGTCGGGATCGAGCCGCGGGCGACGGAGCCGCGGAAATTGCTCGACGAACTTCTGCGCGAACATCGTCTGCACGCAACGAAAGGCCCACGCGGAAGCATCGTGATCGTGCGTGACGCGGAAAAGGCTGCACCGCCGAAGGCGAAGCCGGCGCAGATGCCCGTTGCGCTGGAGTCGATCGTGGTCACGCCGAGCCGGTTCACGATCTTCACTTCGGAACCCGAGGGTCACCAATTTCTCTCCCGCGACGAAGTGCGCACCGTTCCGCACCTCGGCGACGACGTGTATCGCGCGTTCGATCGCCTGCCGGGCATCACAGGTCTCGATCTCAGCGCACGCTTCAACATTCGCGGCGGGCAGGAAGACGAAACGCAGGTGCTGATTGACGGCGCGGAGATCTACGACCCGTTTCACGTCCGCGATCTCTACCGCGCCTTCAGCAGCATCGACGCCGAGGCCATCGGCGCGGTGGATGTGCTCACCGGCGGATTTCCGCTGCAATACGGCGGGCGGATGAGCGGCGTCATCGACATCTCGTCGCTGAAACCGTCGGCGCGACATCACACCGAACTGGGCATCGGCATTCTCAACCAGCGCATCCTCACGAACGGGACTTTCGGAAAATCCGAGTATCTGCTGTCATTTCGACGCGGCTATTTGCACGAGCTTCTCAAGCTGATCGACAGCAGCAACTCCGGGATCAATCCCAGCTACTACGACCTCCTCGGCAAGGTGGAGACGACGCTGAACGACCGCACGGTGGTCTCTGCCGACGTCTTCGTCTCCGGCGACGCGCTGAAAATCCGCGAGGACGGCGGCCAGGCGCATGGAAGCTACAGCGACCGCTACGCGTGGGTGAATCTGCGCAACGCGCTCTCGCCCAAGCTGTTCGCGCAGACGGTTGGCTCCGCCGGCCGCATCGCCACGCATCGCGTAGGCAATTACGGCTCGTTCGACTCGGAAGACGAAGGCGTGGTCAACGATGATCATGCCTTCGATTTCCTCGCGCTTAGGAACGATTCGTCGTGGGATGTGTCGGACCGGAACGTGATCAAGGCCGGCGTGTCGGTGAAGAGACTGCATGCCCGCTACGACTACACCGGCCATTCGATCATTCGCATTTCGCTGCTTCACGTGAATGACGGGATTCAGACGATCGACCGCGACGCCAGTGTGCGGGCGACCGGAAATGACGTCGCTGCCTACGCCTCCGACCGCATCGCGGTGACTCCGCAGCTGGTCGTCGAAGCGGGAGCACGCGTCGATGCGCAGAGCTACGCGCCGGATGGGACCCACGTAGCTCCGCGGATCAACGCTGCCTACGCGCTCGGCGCGCACGCGACGCTGCGCGCGTCGTGGGGGCGTTTCTATCAGGCGCAGGGGATCAACGAGTTGCAGGTGGAAGATGGCGTCACGATGTTTCAGCGGGCGGAACGAGCCGATCACCGCGTGCTGGGAGCGGAGTACGACTTCGGCCGCGGCTACAGCGCGCGTGCCGAGCTGTATGACAAGCGATTCACGCAACTGCGGCCGCGGTTCGAGAACATCTTCGACAGGGTCGTGATCTACCCGGAGTTGCATGGCGACCGGCTACGCCTCGATGCAATCAGCGGAGAGGCGCGCGGCGGCGAGCTGTTGTTTCGGAAAACGGGCACGCTCGTCAGCGGCTGGATCAGCTACGCCCGCGCCTCGGCGCACGACGTTCTCGAAGGAGCGCCTGGCATCGCGGGCGTCTCGCCCGCTGTCGTGCCTCGCGGCTGGGATCAGCGCCACACCGCGACGTTCAATCTCAACTATCGCTTCGGCGCTCATTGGAACTTCGACATGGCCGGCGTCTATCACAGCGGCTGGCCGACGACGCCGGTAAACGGCGTCGTGGTCAACAACGTATTTCACACGGTTCTGGGCGCGTACAACAGCGATCGTCTGCCGGCGTACCGGCGCGTCGACCTGCGCGCCAGCCACAACATCGACACGTCGCTAGGCGGTCTGAGTTTTTTCGTCGAGCTGTTCAACGTCTTCGGTATCCGGAACGTGTCCGGTGTCGACGGCTACTCGTTCAACTTCGACGGACACGGCGTCATCGTCGGACACCGGCACAACGAGGTCATCCTCGGCGTGGTGCCGTCGTTCGGAATCACGTATTCGTTTTGAAGCAGGGTGTCGGCGGTCGGGAGTCGGAGAGGCCGAGCGAAACCACCCCGACACCCGACACCCGACACCCGACACCCGACACCCGACACCCGACACCCGACACCCAAGGAGCCTCACATGCGCAAGAAAGCGATCCTTCTTCTCCCGCTGCTCGTACTCACGCTGATTGGCGCGCGGCGGCGTGCGGCCATTCCGCCGGACGGGCCGACGTTCAATCGCGAGGTGGTGCGCATCCTCCAGCAGAACTGCCAGTCGTGTCATCACCCGGACGACATCGCGCCGTTTTCGCTGATGACGTACGCCGACGCCGTGCAATACGCGGACGCCATGAAGTACATGACGCAGATGGGAAAGATGCCGCCGTGGAAGGCCGCCGCCGGCTGCGGCGATTTCGTCGGCACGCGCGCCATGACGCAGAGCGATATCGATACGATCGCGCACTGGGTCGATGGCGGGACGCCTGAAGGAAAAGCTGCCGATCTGCCGGCGCCGCGTGTATTCGACGGCGGCTGGCCGGGCGGCAAGCCGGACGTAGTCCTGGCGATGCCTAAGGCGTTCACGCCGCCGGCCGACGTGGACGAGTACCGCTGCTTCTCGATCCCCGGCGATTTCACAAGAGAGATGCAGGTGACGATGGTCGACTTTCGTCCCGGCGACCGCGGCACGGTGCACCACATCGTTCCGTATCTCGACACTACCGGCGCGAGCGCGAAGCTCGACAAGAACGGCGACGGCTATCGATGTTTCGGTGGTCCCGGCCTCGACACGGCCACGCCTCTCGGCGCCTGGTCGCCCGGCGCGCGTCCGACGCCGCTGCCCGAGGGAACGGCGGTGCGGATTCCGAAAGGGGCGCGCGTCGTGATGCAGGTTCACTATCACCCGCACTTCGGCCGCGTCGCTCCCGACCAAACGCAGATTGGTCTGTATCTCACGACCGCGCCGGTGAAGAAGCAGTTGCACTACGACTTCATCATCAACGACCAATTCGTCATCCGCGCCGGCGATCACGATTCGAAAGTGGATGCGTACGGTGCCGCAGACACCGACGTCGACGTCGTCTCCGTCTACCCGCACATGCACCTCCTCGGCACAAAAACCAAAGTCGAAGCCAAGCTGGCCGACGGGACGACGGTCTGCATGATCGACGTGCCGCAATATGACTTCAACTGGCAGGGGCAATACGTCTACAAGACGCCGCTCCACATCGCCGTCGGCGGCGTCCTTCACGTCGAGTCGCACTTCGACAATTCGACCACCAACTTGCACAACCCGAGCTCGCCGCCAAAGGACGTGCGCTGGGGCGAACAGACCACCGACGAGATGTGCCTGGCGCTAATCGGGTACACGACAGCGGATGGAAGGTGAGAGCTGTCACCCTGAGCCGCCGGAGCCACGCAGCGCGAAGCGCGAAGTGGCGCAGGACGGCGAAGGATCTCAAGATGCGCGAGCTGCGCTGAAACCCGGTTTCAGCAAAGGCCGCGTAACTTGAGATCCTTCGCCGCGCTTCGCCAGCCTCAGGATGACAGCGACAGGTTAATATTCGCGCGTGGCTATACCTCCCGAAGTTCGTGCTGACGCGGAAACCGCGCTCAAGGAGTTCTGCGCGCAGAGCTCGTCCGCGGATGTTGCCGAATCATCGCGGCTCGAATTCGAGATCGCTGAGAACCATGTCGTGCTGATCGAACGGCGTCCATCGTTCCTCAACCATCTCGAATGGACCTCGGTGCCGAAGGCGAAGTTCCGCTACTCGCCGGCGAAAAGCGTGTGGTCGCTCTACTGGCCCGACACGAACCAGCGCTGGCATCGCCTGTCGAGCGCGAAGACGGACAAGGACATCCGCGTGCTGCTCAAGGCGGTGGCAACGGATACGTCCGGCGTGTTCTGGGTCTAATCACTTCGCGGCCTGCATGAACGCGCACGAATCGATCGACTGAAGATCGAGCTGCAGCGAGGCCATGCTCTGGATGATCTCGATGCGGAACGGGATGCGCCGCGCGTCGTCGGAGAGCCAGATCTTCATTCCGCCGGGCCACTTCTTGCCGCCGGGGCCGTCGACGATTTCGAATCCGCTGGCTCCGACCTGCTGGCCGCCGATGGTGAACGCCCCGCGGTTCGCCGGCCGCACGATGACCGGATACGACTTGCCATCCGAGTAGATCTGCGTCGCCACCGGGCCGCGAATCGTGGCTGCGTTCGCGCGCAGGTAGTAGATCGCGCTGACGACGTCGTGGAACGCGCCGGCCGGAATGTGGTCGACCTTGTCCCACTGCTTCTCCGGCGTCTCTTTGTGCATGCGCGCCACGCCGGCGTTGTAATCGAACAGCGTCCGTTCCTTGCGCGCTTTGTCCTTCCACGAATACGCGTGATACGTCATCAGCGTGCGCTGCCCCGACGCTTCGATCTGCGTTTCGTACGCGTAGAAGCCGCTCTTGCCGGCCGGCGCGGTGATGAGCAGCGAGCTGTCGATGGCGGCGCGTCCCGCGGCGGGATAGGTCGTCTTCAACTCACCGATGCCGGAGGTGTGAAACATGATGCCGGCGATCCACGAGAGTCCGCCGCGCAGCTTCCACGAGTATTTGAACGATTCGACGTTGGCGGGACCGCGGCAGTTGAGCTCGACCGCGCTCGCCGAAGTGACGCAGGCGAGCGCAAACACAAGAAACGAATATCGGATCGGCTTCATGAACGCGAGGCAAAACGAGTGCGGTGCTGACTTTAGTCCGCGGCCTGCAACGTATTACGTTCGATCGTGCTCAGCCGTTCCTCGACTTCGACGATGACGTAGTCGGGCGTCGATGATCCCGCGGTCACTCCAACCGTGCGCACGCCCGCAAACCACGACGGATCGAGATCGTCCGCGCCCTGCACGAGGTACGACGGCTTGGCCTCGCGGCAGATCTCCCACAGATGTTTGGTATTCGCACTCTTCTTGCCACCGATGACGACGATGGCATCGACCTCGGGGTCATGCGCGAGCACGCGCGCCGCGTCCTGATTTTCTTTCGTGGCGTAGCAGATTGTGTCGCCGCGCTCGACGGAGTTCGCCCTTCGCTCGATTGCGTTGACGACGTCCTCGAACTCCTCGGCATTCAACGTGGTCTGGTAGAAAACTTTCAGCTTCGGATACCGCGACCAGTCGATGGCGTCCGCTCCCTCGACGGTGGTGACGATGTGAAACGTGCTTGGATCCAGATCGTGCGTGTACCCGATGACCTCGCGATGCTTCGGATCGCCGATGAAGATGAGGTGATAGCCGTCGTTGAGCGCTTTCGCCGCTTCGCGATGGATGTCGTAGACGAACTTGCACGTCGTATCGAGCACCTGCAACCCTGCCGCTTTGGCCTGAGTGTGAAACGACGGCGGCACGCCATGCGCGGAGAAGACGATGGTCGGCTCCTGCACGGCATCGATCTCATCGATCGTCCGAACGCCAAGCTGCTCCATCTCCTAGACGACGCGCTCGTTGTGCACGACCTGCCCGAGAATGGCGCCGCGTCCGCCGCCAGCCGCGAATCGCTTCACCTTCAGATCCGCAATTCGGACGCCGGAACAAAACCCATACTTCGCCGCGCGCTTGACGTTCATATCGGGCAAGGGAACGCGAGAGATACATCGGACATTCTTGGACTTGATCGTTGACAGAGCCGAAGTAAGACGTTATCTTACCCTCTATGAAAACGACCATGTCATCGAAAGGGCAGATCGTGCTGCCGGCCGCGATTCGCGAGCAGGACCACCTCGAGGCCGGCGACGAGTTTGCCGTCGAACGGCTCGAAGAGGGCGAGTACAAGCTCGTGCGGAACCGGCCGACGCCGAACAAAGGTCTGGTCGATTGGCTGCTTGCCTGCCCTGAGAAAGACTTCTTCGTCCCAATTCCCTCCGAGTCGACAGACACTTTGTGAGATATCTAGTCGACGCGAACGTTCTGAGCGAGCCGACAAAGTCAACGCCTGACAAAGGCGTCGTTCGCTGGCTGAGGCACTTCCAGCGAGAGATTGCAGTCGATCCGATCATCCTCGGCGAGATCCGTTTTGGAATCCTTCTAATGCCCCGAGGGAAGCGCCGGGCAGGGCTCGATGAATGGTTCCACGGCGTCGTTGAGCACATTTTCTGTTTGCCTTGGGACGCCGACACCGCGCTTCGCTGGGCGGAGCTACTCGCGGCACTTCGCGCGTCCGGTGCCGCTATGCTGATCAAAGATAGTTTGATCGCGGCCACAGCGCTCACTCACGGATTGATCGTTGTCACGCGCAACGCTGTGGACTTTGAAAAGGCGGGCGTTGAGATCGTCAATCCGTTTGATGGTGATCGGCCGGCCTGACTCACTCCGCCGCCTTCAGCCAGCACGTCACGGTCGTCCCCCCGCCTTCTCTCGCTTGCAGGCGCATGCGGCCGCCGTGGGCTTCGATGATTTCGTTGGCGAGGGCGAGGCCGACGCCGGAGCCGCCGGGTTTGGTTGAGTAAAACGGGAGAAGGGCCTGGCGCATGACGTCTTCGCTCATGCCGCGGCCGCGGTCGAGGATGCGGATGACGACGTCGGTACCGTCGGTCTGAATGCTGATGACGATCTCGTTTGGATCGCTGCCGGATTCGTGGGCGTTTTTTATGAGGTTAATGAGAGCCTGCTGGAGTTGCGCGCTGTCGATGTTGCTGTGCAGCCATGGCGTTCCTTCGACTCGAAACGAGTAGATCGTCTGCACGTCGTCCAGCACGTCGCTCCACGCGGTGCGTTGCTTGCGCGGTTCGGGCAATCGCGCGAATTCGGCGTAGGCATCGAGGAAGTTGCGGAGGAAGGTCAGGCGCTCTTCGATCAGGCTGTAGATCTCGTCCAGACGATGGCGATGCTCCGGCATCTCCTGCGCGCGGCGGGCGGAATGAAAGAGGGAGCTGATCGGGGCGAGGGTGTTGTTGATCTCGTGATTGATGACGCGGATTGCTTTTTTCCAGACGCCGACTTCCTGTCGCCGCAACTCGGGGGTGAGTCGTTCGAGCAACACGAGCCGATGCCGCTGCGTGTTGAGGTGAAAGATGCGCTGGCTTACGTGAAACGTTTCGTCGTCGATGCTGAAGATGGAATCGCCGGCGCCGGCGAGCGATTCGCGCAGCGGAGCGGCGAGGTTCATCTCGTTCAACAGACGATCGTTCAGACGCGTGCCGCCGGCGAGCAACTCGCGCGCGACGCTGTTCGAGTAGATGACGCGATCCGCGGCGTTGAGCAGGACGACGGCGACCGGCGTCCGCTGCAGCATCGTGTCGAGGAGGATTTCTTTCTCGTGCAGGCCGCGGCGATCGTTGCGGACGGCGTCCGCGATTTCGTTGTACAGCGCCTTGAGCTCGGCCACTTCGCGATCTCCTCGGGCGGCAAGGCGCAGGCCGAAGTCGCCGTCGCGGAAGGCGCGCAAGGCGTTGCCGAGGACGGCGTGGAGATCGCTGATGCGCGAGACGATGACGCGCGAGCTCCAGACGACGGCGACAATCGTGATGAACGCGGCGATGCCGAGCGCGATCGGCAACGGCAGAGCGCCAACGCTGGCCACGCGCGTGGCGACGAAGGTGGACGCCACCGCGACCGCGGCGGCGAATCCGATGGCGAGATGGATGCGGCTGGCGAGTCTCAGCCTACTTGGGTCTCCTCTCGAGCACGATACCGAGCTTCTCCATCCGACGATAGAGCGCTTGCCGGCTCAGCCCAAGCGCCTCGGACGCGCGCGAGACGCTGCCGTTGGCGTTCAACAGCGCCGTCTCGATCTGCACGCGTTCGAGCGGGACTGCCTCGGCGCGCGCCTCCCCTGCTGTTCCGAAGCCGAGGTCGGAGGGGGTGATCGCGTCGCCGGATGCGAGCGCCATCGCGCGTTGCACGCGGTTCTGCAGCTCGCGAACGTTTCCCGGCCAGTCGTGCGCGAGCAGCGCGGATTTCGAAGCGTCGTCGAGCGAATGACGGTCGAGAAACGATGCGGCGAGCAGCAGCACATCCTCGCGGCGTTCGCGTAGCGGCGGGACCGCGATTTCGACGACGGCGATGCGGAAGTAGAGATCCTGCCGAAAGGTGCCGCAGGCGATCGCTTGCTGCAGGTCGGTGTTCGTGGCGGTGAGGACGCGGACGTCGACCCGGCGCGTTTCGCTGGAGCCAAGGCGCTCGAATTCGCCACTTTGCAGGACGCGCAGGAGTTTCATCTGGCCGGCGGCGGAGAGATCGCCGATTTCATCGAGGAAGAGCGTGCCACCGTTTGCGGCTTCGAAGCGGCCGATGCGAAGTCGCGTCGAGCCGGTGTAGGCGCCCGCTTCGGCGCCGAAAAGTTCGCTCTCGACCAACTCGTCCGGAATCGCGCCCGCGTTCACTTTCACGAGCGGCTTGTCGCGGCGCTTGGAACCGGCGTGGATGATCTCGGCGATCTTTTCCTTCCCTGCCCCGTTCGGACCGGTGATGAGCACGGGAACGTCGGACGGTGCGATCTGCACCGCAAGCGAGACGACGCGGTGCATTGACTCGCTTTCGTAGACCGTGCCGCGGAGATCGTGCTTTCGCGCGAGCTCCTTGCGCGATTGAACGCGTTCGCGGCGTTCGCGCGCTTCGTCGTCGCGCAGCTCGCGAGCACGCAGCAGCGCGCGAACGGTGGCGACGAGCTTGGCGTCGTCCCACGGCTTGGCCATGTAATCGACAGCGCCTTCTTTGACGAGCTGCACGGCGGTCTGGAGCGACGTCCATGCGGTCATCAGCAGGATCGGCAGCTCCGGATCGATTGCGCGCATGCGGCGGAAGAGAGCGATGCCTTCGTCGCCGCCAGTCGTGCCGGGTGTGAAGTTCATGTCCTGCAGGACGACGCCGGCTTCGCCGCGCTCGACCATGCGCAGAGCTGCATCGGGATTCTCAGCAACGGCCGAGCGGACATCGTGCAGATCGAAGAGGACCCGCAGAGCGCCTGCGACGCCCGGCTGGTCCTCGACGATGAGCACGTTCGGCATGAATGGTCAGACGCTTCGTGTGGCGATCGACGGCGGCACCAGCGTAGCGCGCATCGCCGCGGGGACGGTGGACGCCAAACCGTTGATCCAGAGCAACAACATACCTCCAGCCACGAGCTCCCACTGCATCTTGACGTCGGAGAGTTTACTGACCAGCAGCACGTTCAGTCCGTATGCGCCGATGACGCCGAGGATGAGGCCTGCCGTCGTGACCAGCCAGTTCTCGAGGAGGAAGTGTTTCAGGATGTCGGCGCGCGTCGCGCCGAGGGCGCGGCGCGTACCGATCTGCTTCGTGCGTTCAGCGACGGCGAGGGAGCTGATGCCCATGATTCCGAGCGCGGTGATGAAGACGAGGATGATGATGATCGCGGTCATGGCCCCGATCACCAGTTTGCCGCCCGAAAAGTACTGATCCTTCAAATCGGAGATCTTTACGATGCGAAAGACGCGGCCGGGGTTGACCGACAGAAGCCGCGGCTCGAGCTGCGGGACCACCGACTTCATCGCGCCCGGCTCGGTGCGGACGAGAAAGACCGCGCCGGTCGTGTCGTAGGCGCGGCCGGGCGTGAAGAGCACGAACTCACCGATGTTCCACGCGTACGGATTGTAGAAGTCGTCGATGATTCCGATGACGGTGCGCGGCGTGGCGCCTTCACCGTTAGTGATGACGCGTCCGATCGGGTTGGCGTTCCCCCACAGTTTCTTTGCGAGCGCGCGGCTGATGATCGTCACGCGCGTCGGCGTGTTGGAATCGACGGGAGTGTCGGTCTCGACGAACGCGCGCCCTTGCGTCACCTTCACGCCGAGGGTCTGGAAGATCTCGCCGCGCGCGGCGTAGAGCTGCGCCTGGAACTTGCCGTTGAAATGATCCGTCTTCCACACGCCGGAGCTGCCGCCTCCTTGCCACGGCAGGAAGTACGTCGTGGCCACGGCTTTGACGCCGGGGATGGAGTGGATGGCGCGCATGTCTTTCTGCACCAGCGCCTCGACGTACGGCTGCTCCTTGAACTCCGGCGCGAACGGCTGATACGCGATCGACACGAGGTTGTCGTCGTCGAAGCCCGACGCCTGCAGCATCTTCTTCCGCTCGTCGAGAATCATGTTCACGGCATTGGTGACGATGGCGAGCGTGATGGCGATCTCGAGGATGATGAAGGCGAAGCGCATACGGTTGTGGCGCATCGCGCGAATGATGGGACCGAACGGCATGGCGTCCTCCTCTTACTGCACTTTCAGTTGCATGGCCGGCGGGATCGAGCAGACGCGCCAGGCCGGATAGATGCCGGCCAGAAGACCGGCCACGAGCGACAGGAAAATCGAAACGGCGATCATCTCGGCGTCGAGGTGCACGACGTCGCCGTTCGGGATCACTTTGGCGATCATTTTCAGCAGGCCGACGGAGATGGCCAGTCCGATCAGGCCGCCGGCGATGCCGACCACTTCGCACTCGACGATGTGCTGCCAGAACACCTGCAACCGGCTGGCGCCGAGCGCGCGGCGGACGGAGATCTCCGGAATGCGCGCGATGAATTTGCCGAGCAGCAGGCCGATGAGGTTCAGCGAGCAGACGATGAGGAAGAGCACCGACACGATTGCCAGCGAGCGAATCTGCGGTGGCACGATCCCCAGCTCTTTCGTCAGCTCAGGCATGGAGGTGACTTCGGTGTGCAGCGGCCGGCTGAAGCGTCCATGTTTCTTCTGATCGATGACGTAGTTGTTCACGTACTCGCGAAACGCCTGCTGCTTCTCCGGCGTCGGCAGTTCGACCCAATACTCCAGCCAACACGTATCCGAATTGAGGAACGCCTGGAAGCCGTTGCCGTCGTTGCCTTTCCAGCCGTCGCTGTTGCCGAAGGTCTGGATCTCCAGGATCGGCGTGAAGTTGAACGGCATGTAGATCGGCTCGACTTTCGGGCCGAGGCCTTGCGTCGGGTCGTAGAAGCGCAGCGGCGGATTCCATGGCGCGAGAACGCCGACGACTTTGTAGTTGCGGTCTTCCAGCTGCACCGTGCGTCCGACGCTGTTGGCGCCGCCGAACAGTTTCTGGTTGGTGTTCTGGTCGATGACGATGACCTGTTCCGGCTTCGCGTCCGCGGTCTTGTCCCAACCTCCGCCGTACTGGAACGGCACATTGAACATCGTAAAAAAGTCCGCAAACACGAGCCTGACATCCTCGGCATATGGTCTTCCGATTTTCGGATCGGGATGCACGAAGAAGCGCGTGCGGAACGTCCCGGTCTGCCGCGTCGGAATGTTCGACTTCATCAGCTCGCGCATGTCGCGATACGTGACCATGGTCGGCAGCGACTTCGGATCCTCGGCCACGTACGCGCGCTGCGGATCCCAGTTGTCGAGACGGACATAGAAGAGCGTGTTGCTCTTACCGGGCAGCGGATCTTTTTCGAAGACGTGCCGCAAGGCGATGAACGTCGTCGAAACACAGATGCCGAGGGCGATGCCGCCAATGAGGAGAGACGTGATCACCGGATTGCGGCGCAGACTGGTGAGGGCGATTTTCAGTTGATAGAGCAGCATGCCGGCTCCTTTAGTTCAGAGTTGCTGCGAGTCCGGGAGTGGGAACCGCGGAGCCGAGCACGACGCGCGGACGATCGACGTCGGCGATGCGTCCGTCGAAGACGTGCAGTTGCCGGTGCGCGCGTTCGGAGCACTCGGCGTTGTGCGTGACCATGACGATCGTCGTGCCGTTGTCGTTGATCTTGCCGAGGAGGTCCATGATTTCGCGCGACATGGCGGAGTCGAGGTTGCCGGTCGGCTCGTCGGCGAGGATCAGTTTCGGATCGCCCGCGAGCACGCGCGCGATGGCTACGCGCTGCTGCTGTCCGCCGGAAAGTTGCGACGGAAGGTGGCGGACGCGCGCGGAGAGTCCGACCATCGACAGCGCGTTCTCGATGCGCGCTTTGCGTTCCGAGGCCGGCAGTCCGCGGTAGCGAAGCGGGACGTCGACGTTGTCGAAGACGTTGAGATCGGGGATCAGATTGAACGACTGGAAGACGAAGCCGATGGTCCGATTGCGAATCTGCGACATCTCGCGATCGGAGAGCCGGCTGACGTCTTTGCCGTCGAGGATGTAGCTGCCGGAGTCGAACGTGTCGAGCAGGCCGGCGACGTTCAGGAACGTCGTCTTGCCCGATCCCGAGGGGCCGGTGACGGAGACGAACTCGCCGGCTTTGACGCTGAGCGAGAGGTCTTCGAGCGCGTGCGTCTCGATGGAAACCGTACGGTAGATTTTCTTGATGTGCGTCATCTCGAGCATTGCGGGTTTCTCCTTGGGTCAGCGCAGCATCACCGCGCGCGCGTGACCGAATGTGGCTGTATCGGAGAGCACGATGGTCTCTCCCTCGCTCAATCCCCTGACGATTTCAACTTCGGAGACGCTACTGGCGCCGGTGGCGATGTCGCGCCGCGTGGCCATCTTTTCGTTGACGACATACGCCGCGCGGCCGCCTTCCGACTCCATGAACGCGCCGCGCGCGACTTTGAGCACGTTGTGTTTCGACTCAAACGTGAGCCGCGTGGTGAGCCGCTGGTTCTGTTTCAAACCTTCCGGCTGCGCGCCCGCGAAAGCGACGGTGGCCATGACTTCGCTATTGGTGACTTCGGGCGAGATGCGCGTGACTTTGCCCGGATAGTCGCGGCCGAGGAAGGAAATCACCGCCGGCGTCCCCACCCCGGTCTCATTCGCATACTCCTCGGGTAACCCGATCTCGAGCTCGAGCGAAGAGAGGTTGACGACGGTGAGCACGGCCTGATTCGGCGCGACGCCGTTCCCTTCCTGCACCGCCACCGCGGCGACCATGCCGTCGAACGGCGCGCGGATGGTGAGGTCGTCGACGCGTTTCTGCAGCTCGCCGGTCACCGACTCCTGTCGTTGGACCTGCTGTTGCCGCGTGGCCACTTCGAATCCCGAGGTCTCGTGCAACAGCGACAGCTCGTTCTTCGCCTGCGTCAGCTCCATGTCGGCGATGTGCACGGCATCCTGCGATGTCTCGAGATCGACTTTGTTGCTCAATCCTTCTTTGAACGTGCGTTCAACACGTTCGAGCTGACGCCTGGCCGCCGCGAGACGCAGCGTCTGCAGCTCGACCTGCTGCTGCGCGCGCAGTTCGCTTTGCCGCGACACGATGCGCTGCCGGTCGAGCTCCGAGTGCGACGTGAGCAGTTGCGAGCGCGCCTGATCGAGCGCGGCGTGGAGCTCTTTCGAATCAATCACGGCCAGAACGTCGCCGGATTTGACCTGCGATCCGGCGTGCGTGCGAAGCGAGACGATGCCCTGGCCGGGACTGAAGAGCGTCGGCGACAGAGAAGCGACGACGCGCCCCTGCACGCTGAGGTCGCGCAGCAGATCGCCGCGTGTGACGGTGCCGAGACGAAGCGTGGAACCGTCGACGGCGCGCTCGGCGCTCGACCAGCGCCGAATGGCCGGAAATGCGAACGCCAATCCGATGAGCAGGACCACGCCGGCCGCCACGGCTGCGATCACGCGCGGATTGCGCTGCGCCGTCGCCGGGCGATCCATGGAGGAACTGTTCTCGATCATTACCGGCTGCCTAGCGCAACCGAGGTGCCACGGAGCAGTCGTGTGTTTTCAGCGGCTTACGATGTCCGCGCCGTGTCCGGCGGACGTTCGTCCGCGGACAGATGTCCGCCGTCCGCTACACTGCGCATCTCATGTCCAAGGCGCGTCTCGAAACCTTCAGCGACGGCGTGATCGCCATCCTGATCACGATCATGGTGCTCGAGTTGCGCGTGCCGCATGGAGCGTCTTGGAGCGCGCTGCGGGCACTGGTTCCGCTGCTGCTCATCTACACGCTCAGCTTCATCCTGCTGGCGATCTACTGGAACAACCACCACCACATGTTCCACGCCGTCGATCGCGTGAACGGGCGGATTCTGTGGGCGAACATGCACCTGCTGTTCTGGCTGTCGCTGGTGCCGTTCGCAACGGGGTGGATGGGCGAGAACGATTTCGCGACGCTGCCGACCGCGTTGTACGGCTCCGTGCTGCTGATGTCGGCGATCGCCTACACGATCCTGGTGCAGGTCATCATCGCGCATCAGGGTGCGCACTCGAAGCTGCGCGCCGCCATCGGCAAGGACAAGAAAGGGAAGATCTCCGCGGCGCTTTACGTCGCCGCGATTCCGCTGGCATTCGTGCACCGCGAAATCTCCTGGGCGATTTTCGTGACCGTCGCGCTGATCTGGCTCGCGCCCGACCGGCGCATCGAGGAGAAGATCGAGTCAGGCGCTCTTGCGCACGAAGAGCGTGGCGGAGCAGACTAACTGGCTGGAGCCGGAATTGCTTGCTCCCGCGAACAGGAGGAGACCCCATGAAAATCGTCGCCCTCGCATCGCTACTCTGCGCACTTGCGCTCCCGATCTTCGCCCAGGAAATGGAACAGATCCTTTTGCCCGTCGCTCCGTCACTGGTCATGTGTGCCTACAACTCGCGCTACGAGACGCATCTCGTCGTCTATAACCAGAATGCGCGGAAGGTGAAGACGGAGTGCGCCGATGACGGGTGCGGCGAAGTCAGCGCCACGGCAGGGCGCGAGATCGCCGGCAACGCTTCCTCCGTGCCGCTTCCGACCTTCCTCTACATGCCGAAAGCGGATGCAGACGGCATGCGGATGTCGCTGATCGTCGAAAGCGGCGACCGCGACAAACTGGAAGACCGCACCTTCGCCGAGTTGCCGATCGTGCGCGCCTCCGAATTCGTCGACAAGAAGATCAGCTTCGTTGGCGTACGCATGGATCCCGGCTTCCGCCAGACCGTGCGCATCTTCGGCTTGGACGGCACCACCTACGGAACGGTCCAGGTGCGCGCGTACGATCTGACCACCGAGGAGCTGGTGTACGACGAGACGATGTGGCTCTGGCCGATGAGCGACGAGCGCACCGAGCAGGGCCAGGCGCTACGGCCATCGTTCAGCATGGAGTGCGATCTCTCCGAAGATATCCCGGCCAACGGACATCACATCCGGATCGAAGTCGAGCCGCTCAGCGAGGGGCTGAAGTTCTGGGCGTTTGTCTCGGTGACGAACAACAAGACCCAGCACTTCTATACGATCGTGCCGCGGTAGAGCGAGCTGTAGGTAGGAGAATTCGCGGCGGCGTCACTCCTACGTAGATGAAGGTCTTTCTTTCTTCGACTGCGCAAGACCTGGTCGCCTACCGGCAAGTGGCCGACGACACGCTCCTGCGGATGTCGCAGGAGGCCGTAGTGATGGAGCGCTTCGGCCCCCTGCCCGGCGAGCCGGTGGCCGAGTGTGAACGGAAGGCGCGGGAGTGCGACGTGGTGGTCTGCATCGTCGCGCACCGCTACGGCTTCGTTCCCGACAAAGGGCTTGGCAGCATCACGCGGCGGGAGGTGGAGGCGGCCAAAGCGGCGGGCAAGGATGTGCTGGTCTGGATCGTGGCGGACGACTTCCCCTGGACCGAGAAGAAAGAGCAGGACCTTCTCACCGATCCCACCGTGCTCGCAGACCCGGTGCGCGTGGCGGAGGTCGCGGCGGGTGTCCAGGCGCTGCTCGATTTTAAGGCTTGGCTGCGCGCGACGTTCACGCCCGAGACGTTCACCACCGCGGATGACCTAGGACGAAAGATCGCCATCACTTTGGGTCGAGCGATCAAGGGTCAGCCAACGGCGGCAGCCACTCGCGCACAGAACCGCGGCGAGATCCGCATCGTTCATGCGCTCCAGCCTGCACCGCATTTTCATGGGCGCGAGGAACTGGTCCGCGACCTCGGCGCATGGGTCTCCGACCTGACCTCGCCGGACCGCGTCTGGTCGCTGGTGGCGGCAGGAGGTACCGGCAAGACGGCGGTGGCCGAAAGGGTCGTCGCCACTATGAAGCCCGGCGAAGCCAACGTGCTGGTCTGGTCGTTCTACGAACGGCCCGACGCCGACGCCTTCCTCCGCGAGTGCAATCAACTCTTCCTCGGCGAAGAGGAGGGCCCGGCTGGCGGCCGTTTGGAACGGCTTGAGCGTGGCCTGCGCGACGGGCGGCCGCACCTGATCGTCCTCGACGGTCTGGAGCGCGTGCAGGAAGATGCCGGCGGCGGCAGGGTGCGCGGCGAGCTGTCGGACCACACCCTCAAACTCCTCCTGCGAGCCTTGGCCGCCGGCCTCGGACGGGCGCGTGCGCTGGTAACCTCCCGATATCCGCTGGTCGATCTAGATCCATGGAAAAACCGAGGATATCGCGACACCTCTCTCGACGATCTCTCGCCAGAGGCGGCGGTGGACGTCTTGCGCGATTGGGGCGTGGTGGGGAACGGCGAGGCGTTGCGCGCCGCGGCGGCCCAAGTGGGGAACCATGCGCTCTCGGTGGCAGTGCTCGGGTCATATCTCCGCTCCTTTGCCAGTGGGCGCATCGAGGCGGTCAACGAGTTCGACCTCGACGCGGTGAAGGGTGACGACCCGAGGGCGGCCAAACGCGCACGAGTGCTCGCCTACTACGCGCAACGGCTGCCGGAGCAGGAGCGGGAACTGCTGGCCCGGCTCTCCGTGTTCCCTCGCGGCGTGACCATCGATTTGCTCGGCGTACTGGTCGACGCCGGCGGCGACGTCGCGGGACTACTCCTCAACGCAAAACCGCGTCTCGTCGCGTTGTTGGGGAGTCTCCGGGCGCGTGGCCTGGTCTTCGAGTACCGCAGCGACGAGGCCGTCACATGGACCGCACACCCGTTCCTGCGCGAGCGCTTCCGCGAGCTGCTCGGCTGTCCCGCCGAACAGGTCTTCGATGTCGTGGCCCTAGCTTTCGGTGTCGGATTGGAGAAGCGTCCTGTCACCAAACCGAGTGACCCGACCACTCTCGACCGGTACGAGCGCCTGATCGAGGCCACGCGGCTCGCCGGGCGGGAGCAGGAGGCGCTCGATCTCTTCCGCGATGGGTTGGGAGGTTACATGCACCTCGGGTGGGTGCTCGGCGAATACGAACGGGGCTACCGCATTCTGGTGGCGTTCAGCGCGACGGGGCGGCCTGAGGACCTCGGTGTGACAATGGCATTGCGGTCGCGTTCATCACTGGCCAACGACCTCGCCCTGTTCGCGCACAAGCTTGGTCGGCTGGAGGAGGCACGAGCGATCCGACGCCTCGACGACGGTTGGAGCAGGACGCTTGCCGAGCGCGGGGACACATCATCTGGACTCCAGAACTCCAGTGAAGTGGCACTCGCCTTGGGCCGTCTGGCCGAGGCACGAGAGCTTGCAGGTGAGGCCGTTAATGAAGCCGAGACCGCGAGCGATGATACTAAGATGAAACACTCCTTGGCACGTCGTGCCATCGCCGCTCACACCTCGGGGGACATCGCCACAGCGCGCACCGACTTCACCTCCGCGACCGAGCTGGAAGGCGAGCCGCTCTATTCGCTGCGAGGCTCGCAGTACGGGCGCCATCACCTCGACCTGGGCGACCTCGCGGCGGCTCGCGCGCTCGCTAGCCACGGCTTGGCGACGGCCCACGAGTACGGATGGAAACAACAGATCCCGTGGTTCGACGCCTTGCTAGCCCGGATCGCCCTCGGCGAGGGCGACGACCCGACGCCCCATCTCGACGCGATCCGTGCCTGGACTTCGCGGACCGGCGACATGCAGTACATCATCGAAGCGCACCTCCTCACTGCGCGACACCTTCTCGCTCGCGGCGACACCCAAGCCGCCCTCGGCGAGGCTGATACCGGCTTGCTCCACGCCGTGGCCTGTGGCTATGGGCTTCTGCGAATCGAGCTGCTGGTCGCACTGGCTCGCATCCGGCTGGCTTGGCCCGATCCGCCCAAGGCGATCCAAGCGGCGCGGGAGGCACTCGACCTCGCCGCCCATCCGGACTGTGGCTACGCCTGGGGCGAAGCCGACGCCGCGCAGGTCTGGGGCGAAGCGTACTTCGCCAACAGCGAGTTCGCCCTCGCGCAACGCGCGTTCACCCGCGCCCTCGAAGTGCGCCGCCGGATCGAACATCCCGGAGCCTCAGAAACGGAGCGATGGCTCGCCCGCACGGTCTAGAACCATCTGGTCGAGCGTGCCGGCGTAGCACGCTCTCGTCCTCTGACGTCGGTCAACCCAGCCGGCTTTGACCCGGCGCCCGCGGTCGCGTGATGATTCGCCGATGAAACAGATCGCTTCGCTCCTCCTGGCGGCAGCCCTTCTGCCTGCATCCCTCACGTCTCAACCTCATCGATTCATCGCCGGCAGCGGCGACCTCGTCATCGAGAACGTCACGGTCGTTCCCATGGATCGCGAGGGCGAACTGCCGCGGCACGCGGTGGTGGTGCGCGGCGATCGGATCGTCGCCGTCGAGCCAATGGGCTCCGTGCAGGTTTCACATGATGCGATCCGGATCGACGGCGGCGGCAAGTGGTTGATGCCCGGTCTCGCCGACATGCATGTACACGCCTGGCGCGAGAGCGAGCTCACCATGTTCGTCGCGGCCGGCGTGACCACGGTGCGGAACATGTTCGGAGCGGAGCAGCACCTCGGCTGGAGGGACGCGATCGCGCGGGGAACGCTGCTAGGTCCGACGATCGTCACAGCGGGTCCGATCGTCGACGGCGATCCGGCCGCTTGGGCGGGCAGCATCGTGCTCTCCGATCCCGACGCCGCGGCAGCGGTCGTCCAGGACCACATCGCCTCCGGCTACGACTTCATCAAGGTATACAACGGGCTCAGACGCAGTGCGTATCAAACGCTGGCGGCAGAGGCAGCACGGCGCGGCATTCCGGTCGCAGGTCATGTCCCGTGGAGCGTCGGCCTCGGAGATACGATGGCAACGGGCCAGCGCTCGATCGAGCATCTCGACGGGTGGATCGACGCGATCGATCGACCCGGCGCGCCTCACGACTGGAGCGCCTATTGGCAGGAGATCGAGCGCCAGCTCGGACGGATCGATCTCGCCCGGATCCCGCCGCTGGTCGAAAAGGCCCGCGAAACCCAGACCTGGCATTGTCCGACTCTGGTCGTGATGAACCGCATGGCCGGACTCAATGACCTGGCCACGCTGCAAAAGAACGTCCGCTGGCTCGATCTGGTGCCGCCGGCTACACGAAAGAGTTGGGAGCCGGGGAACGATTTTCGTTTCGACAAGCTCAGCGCGGATGACTACGTGACCCTGTGCTCGTACACCGACTTCAACGCCCGGATCGTCAGGATGCTGTCGGCGGGCGGGGCGCCAATCCTGGCGGGCACCGATCAGGGCAATCCGTTCGTGGTGGCTGGGGTGTCGCTTCTCGATGAGATCGAATTGCTGGTCGCGGCCGGGTTGACTCGCCGCCAGGCGCTCGAAGCGGCCACCACAAACCCGGCACGCTTTCTGGGAAAAACGGGCGAGTTCGGCGTGGTCGCCCCGGGCGCGCGCGCCGATCTCATCATTCTTTCTACCAATCCGCTCATCGGACCTGTGCCTCTTCCCGATGGCGTCGTGTTGCGTGGCCGATGGTTGCCGGGTCACGAGCTGCGCACGCGGCTCACGGCCATCGCCGAAAGCTATACCCACCCGCAGCAGCGGAATGTGCCTGCACCGGTCATCGGAGGGCTGGAGAGTCCGCCCGACCACGAGGGTCACTATGAGATCGTTGATAGTGGATCCGTCTCGGGCGAGGAACGGCTCGTTGCCGGGCGAGTCGAAGGGCAGCGGGTCATCGTGGCGAACGAATACTTCGACGACCCGGTCGCCACTCGTCACAGTTACCGGCTCGACGCAACATCTTCGACCATGGTCATCGAGAGGTCGTACGGCAAGCTGGAGGTCACGCTGCGCGTCGACGGCGAACGACTCATCGGCAGCGGGAGCAGCTTCCGCGGCAAACCAATCGCGTTTTCGATCCCGTTTCCCAAGGGCACGTTCCTCTCCGCCGATGGCGTCGGTGGGTTGATTGCCCTGACAGAACAGATCAAGGAATTGCCGGTCGGCGGCAAGACGACGATTATCGGTTTCGAACCTTCCTACACGCGCACTCCCAATGTGCGAGAGGAGACCTTCGCGATCGAGCGCAAGCCTGATGCCGGCGGCAAGCGAACGTATGCAATCAGCAAACGCTTTGGGATGCTCGAGGCATCGGGAGAGCTCGTGCTGGATGCGGATGGCTGGCCGCTCCTGCAGTCTTTCGGCCCACCGATCGACACGGTGATCCGGCGAAAGTAATTTCTCGTTGCGAGGGCGGAGTTTCCGAGACCGCAGCCGCCTTCACAATCGTCACTGTTTTTGGACCTCGCGGCGAGAGCGCGCATGCTAGTTTGCCTGGCCATGGATGAGCGCAATTCTCCCGAAAGGCCATCGATGCAATTGCGGATCGGCCGGCTTCTCTTCGCCTTCTCCGTCGTTGCGTCCGGGATCTACCAACTCGTCACGGGCCGCTTCGTGAACCTCGTGCCGGTGGATCCTGCCCACCTTCCGCCATCGTGGCAGGTCTATCTGTTCGGCGTGCTCCTCGTTCTCATCGGCGTTGGCTTGCTCGTCCGGAGAACGGTTTCGACGGCCGCGCTCGCGCTCGCGGTGCTCCTGCTCGTGCTGTTCTTCGGGTTCAGCTTGCGCGCAGCACTTCCGCAGGCGTCGATGGGATATGTGTGGGTCGATCCTTTGATGATTCTGGCGATCCTCGGCGGTGTGAGTCTGGCCGCGGTCCGGCACGACGGATCGCCGCTCGACCGCGTTTTCGAAGCGGCAACGCGCTTCGCGCCGTGGGCGCTCGGCGCATTCCTAGCCTATTGCGGCGCCTTGCACTTTCCGTACGCTAAGTACGTGGCCGGCCTGATCCCGCAGTGGATTCCGGCGCACATGTTCTGGACGTACTTCGCCGCGATCGCGCTGATCGCGGGAGGGATCGGCGTGCTCGTGCCGCGAACGGCCCGCCTGGCCGCGACGCTGTCGGGAATCATGCTCTTCAGCTGGGTCTTCCTGGTTCACATCCCGCTCGCCATCAGCACGCACACCGTCAGCGAGGTCTCGCGCGGCTTTCAGGCGCTTCAGGACAGTGCCGTCGCGTTCATGCTGGCGGGCTGGCCGAGGGTTTCCGGCGCGCGAGATTAATGTTCCGCGCTACGCGCTCTCGAACCCGATTCGCAACTTAGCCGCGATCGTGGCGAGGCGCTTGTCGCGAGTCCAGAGTGTCGCAGCCGGCGTCAGCGTCACCGAAGCGAGAAGGTGTGCGTCGATGTAGCCGATGCCTTTGCCCATCAGACGGTGATTCTCGATGAAGTGCAGCACTTCGTCGTCCTTTGCAACGACGCTTGACGGGAGGGTGCCGAGGAGGTCGATGACTTCGCGCCTTCTCCTGATTTCACCGCACGCAAGTTCCCCGATGATGAAGGGATGCACCAGCACGTCCTCGGCTTCGAGCGCCGCGGCAAGCGGCGCGATCGCGCGCTTGAGATGGTCGATCCAGACCGAGGTGTCAACGAGAATCAAGACGGACGCCGGCGGCGAGGAGCTTTGGCGCTGCGATCGCTGCCGCCGAGCTTGGCCAGACGTCGCGCGCTTTCTCGGGCGATGAGGGCGCGCAATCCGTCGTGGATCAGCGCCGTGCGCTCCTGCGTCCCCGTCATTCGCTGTGCTTCTTCGATCAACTGCTCGTCAAGATTGATCGTCGTACGCATTTTTCACTACCTCACGTGATGCACGTATCGTACATCACGTGATGCACAGTCGAGCTATCGCCCCTGAAAGTTCGCGGCGCGCTTTTCCAGGAACGCGCGCATCCCTTCTTTCGTGTCGTCGCTGGCGCAGAGGAGGCCGAAGAGGGTGGCTTCGAGGAACTGCCCTTCTTCGAAGGACATGTTCAGGCCGTTGTTGACGGCTTCGATCGAGGCGCGAATCGCGAGCGGGCCGCGCGAGGCGATCTTCTTCGCCATCTCTTCGCAAGTTGTCATGAGCTGATCCGCGGGAACTACTCGATTGACGAGGCCGATTTTTTCGGCCTCGGCGGCGTTGATGCGGTCGCCGGTACAGATCAGTTCCAGCGCTTTCCCCTTACCTAGCAAACGGGCCATGCGCTGCGTGCCGCCGTAGCCGGGGATGATTCCGAGCGTCACTTCGGGGAGGCCGATTTGGGCTTTGTCGGAGGCGATTCTTATGTGGCAGGCCAGCGCCAGCTCACAGCCGCCGCCGAGAGCGAAGCCGTTGATGGCCGCGATCACGATCTTCGGGAAGCGTTCGATGTAGGAGAGGATGAACTGGCCGCGTTCCGAGGTCTCCTTGCCGGTGATCGGAGTCTTCTGCGCGAGCTCGTTGATGTCGGCGCCGGCGACGAAGGCTTTCTCACCGCCGCCGGTGACGATGACCGCTTTCACATTCGCATCGTCGCGGCCTTCCGCGAAGACTTTGTAGATTTCTTCAACCGTCTGCGCGTTCAACGCGTTGAGGACTTTGGGACGGTCGATGGTGACGTAGAGGATGCCGTCGCGGATTTCGGCTTTGACGTTTTCGAGGTTTTCGTAGGGCATGGAGAATCCTTTATCCGCAGATTACGCAGATGGGACGCAGATTACTTGGCTTTATCAAAAGGAACTGGAGTCCCCGACGCGTAGTCGTAGAAACCAGTGCCGGTTTTGTTGCGGCCGAGGCGTCCGGCCAGGACCATCTTGCGCAGCAGCGGCGGCGCGGCAAACCTCTTTTCCTGATACTCGGCGAACATGACCTCGGTGATGAAGTACGTGGTATCGAGGCCGACGAAGTCGAGCAGTGTAAAGGGACCCATCGGGTAGCCGCAGCCGAGCATCATCGCTTTGTCGATGTCCTCGATCGAGCCGACGCCCTCCTCGTACGCGCGGATGGCGTCGAGGATGTACGGCACGAGCAGGCGGTTGACGATGAAGCCGGAGTTGTCGCGCGCGGCCACGGCTTCCTTGCCGAGCGATTTTGCGAACGCGAAGGCGCGGTCGAACGATTCGTCGCTTGTGAGAATCGTGCGCACGACTTCGACGAGCTTCATCAGCGGAACGGGATTGAAAAAATGCAGGCCGACGAACTGCTTCGGCCGCGCGGTGGCCATCGACAGCTCGGTGATCGTGAGCGATGACGTGTTCGAGGCGAAGATGGCGTCCTTCTTCACGATCTTGTCGAGCGCGGCGTAGGTCTCTTTTTTCAGCTCCGCATTTTCGATGATCGCTTCGATGACGATGTCGCAGTCGGCCAGATCGTCGAGGTTCGTCGTCCCCTTCAGACGGCCCATGCAGGCGTCCTTGTCGGCGGCCTGCAGCTTGCCCTTTTCGACGAACTTGCCGAGGGACTTGTCGATGCCGGCGAGACCCTTGTCGAGAAACTTCTGCTCCACTTCGCGCACGACGGTTTCGTAACCCGCCTGCGCGGCAATCTGCGCGATCCCCGAGCCCATCAGGCCGCAGCCGAGGACGCCCACTTTCTTGATGTCAGACATGTATTGCTCCTTTTGGCGCGCGCATTCTAGTTGAAGCAGGGGGTGTAGCAGGGACGAGGAACGAGGCACAGCTAGAAGCCGAGCTAGAAGGCGTGGGCTACGGTTCTTAAGCCCGGCTACGCCGACGGTGAGTCGTAGCGCCGCCGGCTCGGCGGCGGTACAGCCGGCGGGCCGCCAGCGCTACGATGCGCGCAACTTCACCGACAGCGTCATCTCGAATTGCGCGACCGGCTCGTCGCCGAGCTTCTTCGGGACGCGCGCGGTGACGTGCACGGTCGTCTCCTCGCGCTCGCCGCTCGCGACGGCGCGGCGCACGAGCGCCTGAATGGCCTCACCGTCTTCACAAGAGAAGTGCACATCATCCTCGGGGCGCTTCAAAAACTCAGCGCGGACGGCTTTGAAGACGAACGACAGCCGCACCTTCATCACCGACATGAGGTGGAAGCAGATCAACCCTCCGGCCACGTCGGCGCCGATGCAGAGCGCGCCGAAGTACATCGATTTGAGGTGATTCTTCGTCCGCCAGTTCAGCGGGATGCGCACCTCGCAGCGGCGCTCGTTCACTTCGAGCACCGAGGGCTTGGTGAAGTAAAGGAGGAAGACATTGCGCAGGGCCCAGAGGCGCACGCCGATGGTGGCTTTATTCATCGCCGCGTCTTCCCGTCGTCGACTTTGCGCCGCGCGTACGGCATCGTGACGCGGTCCCAGACCGCGTTCGGAAGGAGCCGCGCGAAGCGCATCAGCAGCGACATCGGCCGCGGAAACTCGATGACTCGTTTGCCGCGCTCCAACCCATCCGCGATCACGCGCGCCGCATCATCCACCTTCATCAGGAACGGCATCTTGAACCGATTCTTCTCCGTCATCGCGGTGATGACGAATCCCGGATTGACGGTAGTGACGCCGACCCCGTACGGCCGCAACTCGACGCGGCTGGCCTCGAGAAACGATTGCATGGCCGCCTTCGTCGCCGAGTAGACCGAGGAGGTCGGAAGTCCGCGCAGTCCGGCAATGGACGCGATCCCCGCAAACCTCCCCGCCCGCCGCTCGATCATCGACGGGATGACGGCATCGAACAGATTGAACATGCCGAGGATGTTGACTTTCGTCATCAGCTCCGCGTCGGCCAGAACGAACTTCGCCGCATGCGACGGCACGCCGACTCCGGCGTTCGCAATCGCCAGATCGAACGGACCACCGAGTGCTGCTTCGCCTTGCCTCACGGCGTCGCGCACCACGTTCGCATCGGTCACATCGCACGGTAATGCGATGGATTTGGTCGGCAGTTCTCGCGCTATCGACTCCAGCAAATCCGCGCGCCGAGCCAGGAGCGCGATGTCGTATCCGCGCCGCGCCAGCTCGCGCGCCAGCGCCTCCCCGATCCCGCTCGATGCGCCGGTGATGATTGCTCGCATGAAGCGGAGTGTATCGCGCCACCGTTTCCGGGCTCGAGACGGGACGATAAAATTAAGGCGATTCTAGCGCGCACCTGACCCGTCATTTGGTTCGTCATCCAACGGTCATTGTCCAACGGCCATCGGCCCATGGCCGTCGTCCGCTTGTCTCCGTTCATCATCTGTGGGTTTTGTTCTCGGCAACCGTCGTTTCTTGATCTTTCGCATCTCAAATCCGGAAAGATCCGGCGATGCTCAGCCACGACTATATTCAGTGGCTGGAGCGTAAAAAGGTACACTGTCTTCGTGCTCACTCTCACAGACAACTGGCTAGTCTCATCGGCCGCCGACTTCCTGTCTGGTAATGTCGACCCGCTTGGCAGAGCCATGGCTCCAATCATGACTTCCGGCGAGATCGTGTACGTCGAGACAATGCATGGCGTTATTGGATTTCTAAGCTTGACCGCTCTTTTAGAGCTCTTGATCCTCGGAGACCGAATCATCGTTTCAGGTGAGACTGTGGAGGCTTGGTCCAGTGAAGATCAACTAGCACCGTTGCTGGATAACGGCATCGTCGAAACTTTCCAGCCGGAGTCTTCGGAATCGACACTTAGGCAGCGTTATGTCGAGTCATTAATGGCATTCCCGTCACTCCAGAACCTGTCGACTGCCGGGTATGGTCACGACATATATCTACAGAGTACGGCTAGCTACCTGGCGATCGCGGAGAGTACACAGCGCGTATACGCTCCTCATCCGGTAAGAGCCCGTTTGCTGACAGATACAATTTGGTACAACGAATGGTCTTCGTCACCAGCGAAGACGCTCGACGATATGATTCGAAAATCGCGGGTGAAGATGAGACGTTCGATGAATGCCGGTGGCGAACTTACCCGGATCGAGTGTGATCTGTCATCGATGGCGCTCTTCTGCATGGCTGAATCGTCAGGATCTCAAGATTCGCCGATTCAGGTGGCACTGCGGCTTCGAAATGACTCAGAGGTCATCCGACTTCGCGAAGCACTCAACGAATTCGAACAATCGGTACGGCAAGGAGATACGAATACGACTACAAGAATCATCAAACAGCTAAACAGAGCATCTGCCGAAGTCGACCGGCGGCTCGGTCTCAATCAGAGGGCTGAGTTACAGGGCCCGGCTACAATCAATATCTTTTCTTTACCGGTGAGCGTGCCCGAAATGTTGCGGCGTCCTGTTCTCCCGCCCAAGCATTCTGGCGTCCTGCACAGATTCGCATCAACCGGCAGCAAGGATGTCCGCGAGATCGTGGCACGCAGCACAGGAATTCGTGACAGACGATTTTTTCACGCACTCGACCAATGGGTTAACCAGAAGTCCGTCAGCTAAGCTCCATTTGAGACCGAGGACGTCTCGATCGAACGGCCTTTCGCATGAACTCGACCCTCCTTGCCCGCGTGCCGCCCGAGTCGAACGCGTAGTACTTGTGATGACCTCATTTCAGTTCCGGCAGTTTGACGCGCTCCTCGAAAATGCGCGCGAAGAGGTCGCCGACGTTGGCGAGACGATTCGGCATCGTGCGCAGGTTGAATTTTTTCGGATCGAGTTTCTTCGTCACCTCTTCCCATTTTAGCGGCGCGGAGACTGGGGCGCCGTCGATGGCGCGGAGGGAGTACGGAGCGACGACTGTCTTTCCGTACGCGTTCTGCATGCAGTCTAAATAGAGCCGCCCGCGGCGTTTGTTCAGCGCGCGCTCCATCGTGAACTCGGGGACTTTCGCCGCAATCGCAGCGCTGATCGAGCAGGCGAACTCGTTGGCCTGCTCGTGCGTGTAGCCGCCGGCCAGCGGGATGAAGACGTGGATGCCGCGCTTGCCGGAAGTCTTCGGGACCGACGGCAGGCGCAGGTTGTCGAGGAGGCGGCGCACGATGATGGCGGCGTCGATGGCCTGCTCGATCCCCTTCCCTTTGGCGGGATCGAGATCGAAGACCAGCCAGTCCGGCTCGTCGAGCGCGGCGCCGCGCGAGGCCCACATGTGGATGGTGAGCACGGACATCTGCGCCAGCCAGCGCAGCGTCTCGGGCTTGTCGACGACGAGATGCTTCACGCTTTTGTTGGCCGTGCGCAAGGGCGTTTCGATCGTGCTCAACCACGGCTGCGCTCCGCGGCCGACGTCCTGGTGAAACCACGACGGCTTGTCGATCCCCTCGTTCCAATGTTCGAGCGCGAGCGGTCGGTCACGCAGCGCGCGGATCATCGGCTCGGAGACGGCGGCGTAGTAATCGGCGACATCCTGCTTGGTGATGCCGTCGCGCGGGTAGAGGATGCGGTCCGGGTTGGTGAGGGTGACTGTGTTTTCCGCAGAAGACGTTTTCACGCGGAGGCGCGGAGACGCGGAGGTGGGTTTTGTTTTCTCCGCGGCTCCGCGGCTCCGCGTGGAAACGGTTTCCTTTACCACTTCCCCAACCTCCTTATCCTCGCGCATCCCCAGAAACGACGGATGCCGCAAGCGATTGTCTGCGGTCCATTCGGTGAAGGCCACCTGCACGACGAAGCGCGGTTTCACCCAGGTGGCTACGCGCTCGCGCGGCGCGTCCTTGACTAGATTCACCGGCACGACGTCCTTCGACAGCTCGTCTTTCCACCAGACGCGCTGTTTGGCGGAAAAGCCGGTGCCGACTTTGCCGGCGTAGTGGAGCGCGCCGTCGTCGCCCATGACCGCGAGGTGGAGCGAGCCGATCTCGCGACTCGAGGCCGTCGACGGATTCCAGCCGACCACGATCAGCTCCTGCTCGTTGATCGCTTTGATCTTCAGCCACTCCTTCGATCGCCGCGGTTCGTAGACGGATGATCGCCGCTTGGCGATGATCCCTTCCCATCCCGATTTCTTCGCGCGCTCCAACGCCTCGGCACCGGACGTGGTGATCTTCTCGGAGACTTTGATCGCGGCCGGAGTCCGCTTCAGCGTCTTCTCGAGGATGTTTCTCCGTTCGTCGTAGGTGAGATTGCGAAGGTCTTTCCCATCGAGCCAGAGGATGTCGAAGACGATCAGGATCTCGCGCCGGTCGCCCTGCTGGAGAAGCTGGAATCGCGGCGCACCCTGTTCATCGAGCACGACGATCTCGCCATCGATCACAACCTCGGGGACTTTCAACTTCGACAGTGCCGCGGCGACGGCCGGAAAGCGCGGCGCGAGATCGAGCTCGTTCCGGCTCCACATGGCGATGCTGCCATCGACGATCGCGCAAACGGCGCGGAAGCCGTCGTACTTGAGTTCGTACGCCCAGGACTCACCGGCGGGCGGAGTCTCCGTCAGCGTTGCCAGCATAGGCGGGAAGACTTTTCTTAGAAGGGATTCGGGTGTTTGTCGCTTTGTGGCCATGGTTGCTGTCGCTTGTCATCCTGAGCCGCCGAAGCCGCGTAGCCGAAGGCGGAGAGGCGCAGGACGGTGAAGGATCTCAAGATGCGCTGCATTTGCTGAAACCCGGGTTTCAGCGCAGGTTGCGTAGCTTGAGATCCTTCGCCGTCCTTCGGCGTCTCCGCCTTCGGCTCCGCGCCTCCGGCAGCCTCAGGATGACAGATAAGAACGCGCCGAAATCTAGTAATGCACCCGATGCTCGTACACAAATGGTTCCCGCCGCCCGTGCTGCACCACCGGCGTGAAAACCGCCTGGCGCAACGATGCCGCGTTGCGCAGCTCCAGCGCGGCCGAGCCGGTCGTGTTCCGTAGCGTGCGCACGTTCGTGACGACACCGTCGGTGTTCACGTCCGCTTCGAGGACGATGTCGCCGTGCGCGCCAGGCTGCGTCACCGGCTCCGGATCGCGCGTGAAATGCGGCTTGGTGTTATCCGCTTCCTTCGTGGCCTCGGCGGCACCGGCCAGCTCATTCGCGTGCACCCATCCGCTTCCGGCCGCGATTCTTACCTCGGCCCACTCGCCGCGACGCGATAATACCGACACCGACTCGCCATGTTGATACGTCGTCACGACCGGCGCGTTGTCCGCGGCTTTCGTGTGAATTTTCAGCGCGCCGTCGCGGACGTATTGCACCTCGATCGGCATGCGCGTGTCGGTCGTCTCGGTGTTCGGCGTCTCGCGATCGCAGGCGGCGAGAACGATCGCAGCAATCAAGAGCGCGCGCTTCATCCGAACACGTCCCGTTGCGTGAAGATCGTGTAGGAGATCGCCGTCGCCGCGATCGCCCATGTGCCGAGGAGCGCGATGCAGAAGAGCATGGACATGCCGTCGTACGGGGGAGGCTCGCCGGTGTAGTAATCGGCCAGCGGCAGCGCGCTGACGAAGAGGTATTTGCCGGCGGTCCAGTCGGGACTGATGCGCGTCAGGATCGTGCCGCCGATCAGCGACGCCAGCATTGTTCCTATCGCCGCCGCGCTCGACTTGAAGAGCACTGACAGCAGCAGCGCGATGCAGGCGACGGTCAGCAGCGCAAACCACTCCAGGCCGTACGCGATCAGCGTGTCTTTCCACAGCGGCAGCTGGCGCACGGCGTCGATCTGCAGCGCTCCTTTGGTGATGGAGAAGCCGGTGAAGGTCGGCGCCGTCCAGCCGCCGCGCGGCAGGAACGGCGCGGAGACGCCGTACGCGAGCACCGCGCCGGTAGCCAGCGTCAACGTTGCGAATCCCCACAACGTGACCAGCTTTGCGGTTAGCACTTTCCATCGTCGCACCGGACGCGTAAGGAGCAGCTTATCCGTCCCCTCTGCGTTTTCGGCCGACACGATGTCGCTGCCGAGGATGCCGACGAGGAGCGGGAGCAACAGGAAGCCGGCGACGTTCGCGAACGTACGCACGAAAAGAGGCGCAGTCGGCTTGTTCGGCTCGATGTCGTGATCGAGATAGAACTGCAGGCGATTGATCTCCGCGCGCAGCGACCGCGCCCAGCTATCGCCGATCCGCCCGCGCCGCAGCGTGTTCTGATACGACGCCACCTGCTGCTGCGTCTCCGCCCGCCAGTTGCGGTTGCGGTTGTCCCGCAGCCGCCGGTACTGCGAATACGTAACGAGCGCGATGATCGCAAAGAGAATGGCGGCGACGACCGCAAATCGTTTGCGGCGCAGGATTTTGAGCGTTTCGTTCTGGACGAGCGGAATCAGCACGCGTGGATTGTACGTTCAGTCACCGATCCCCCAATGCGCCGGTTGCTCCTTCTCGCGGTCGTTATTCTGCTGTTCACAGCGCAGCGTGTCAGCGCCGCGAATCCGGGCATCGACTCCATTTCGCCGGCGGTGCTTGCTTCGAGTCCGTCGCCGCAAACAGTAACGATCACGGGGCATGACTTTGCGCCCGGTGCGGTCGTCACGTTGTTCTATTCGCACGGCACCAACACCGGCACGGTTGATTCCTTCATACACTCGTCAATCATTCACGACGTTACGGTCGTGTCGTCGTCAACAATCACGATGACGGTGCAGTATCAGCCCACCGCGACTCTGAACCTCATCGTGTCCGTTTCGAATCCGCCGCCTAGCTCGGCTAGCGCGCAAGGAGCGCTGACGATTACGGCTGGCCTGTCAGACGCCACGCCGATCATCTTCACGGTCGATCAAATCGACGTTGACCATGCGACCACGACGGTGCAAGCGCGTGTGACGCCGCACTCGACGGCGTATCTCGTGTTCGCAGGCCATGTTCCCCACGCCTTTTTCGGAGTCATCGTCGAGGGAGTAAAGGCCGCATCCGATGATGATGGTGATGGGATCGTTACGTTTCCGGCGTTCGACTACGAGCCAGGATTGGCGGTGTTTTTCGTGATCGACTCGATGGGAGTACGGCATTGGGCCGAGGCGCCGTGGTCAACGTCGCTGCCTGACGCAAATGTGCACGGCATCAGTATTGAGCTCGGGCCCGATGGCGCCCTATCGCGCGTCGTGGTCGACGCAGCCACCGGAGGCACGTTCCCGTTGTTGCTGTGGGTTCGCCCCGGTGTCGGTGCCTGGTGGGCATCACCGTCCGACGGCGGCCAGGACGATGTGGATGCTCAGTCGATCTCGAACGGCCATATCAACCTGATGACGAGCGCCTTCAGGATTCTTGGCACATCACCTTCCCCGCCACAGTCCTTTCAATCCTCCGACGATCTCGTAGTTATGAACCCCGCTACGGACAGCTGGTGGAGTTCGGTGTTACCGGCCCCGCTCATCGGTACGCCCGGCGACGGCACGATTTACGCGACGGCGCAAAATTCACAGGAAGGAACTCCGGGCATTCTTTATCTCGAGCGCCGTGGCGGCGCAGAAGGTCCGGTCTCGATCGATTACCGAACGTCGAACGGAACCGCGATGAGTGATGTGAATTACGCGCCTTCATCAGGCACGGTCACCTTCGCCCGCGGAGAATTTCTGAAGACTGTATCGATCGATACGAAACGCGACGGTACCTACGCGGCTGCTCTGTCGTACAACATCGGACTGACGCCGCACGGAACGAGCGTCTCCACTGGCAACACGCTCCAGTTGTTTGTGGCAAACGTTGATGCGCCTCCAGCCATATCGATCGGTGACGTTCAGATCGCAGAAGGAGATTCAGGCACACGCACAGTCAACGTGCCGGTGACGCTCGTGGGAACGACGGCATTCACAGCCAGCGTTTCTTGGTCTTCGTCGGATGGCTCACACGGCCTTCTACAGTTCGCTCCCGGAGAAACTTCTAAGACGATCGTTGTGAACTACTCTGCGAATACCGATCCCGGACCAGATCGGACCGTCAAGGTCACTCTGTCGTTTCCGAGCTCCGCCACGATCGCCAAGGCCACGGGCGTCGTAACGATCGTCGATGACGACACCCAAACGCTTTCCGTGAATGACATTCAAGCCGAGGAACAGAACCAAACAGCCAACTTCCTCGTGACAATGTCCCGCGCCGTCAACGCTCCAGTGACCGTTCACTACGCGACGGTTGACGGAACGGCAACGGCGCCGCTCGACTACACGGCGGCGTCCGGAATCCTGACGTTCGCGCCCGGTGAGATCGTAAAAACGGTGACGGTCGCGATCGTCCTGGATCGCCTGGTGGACCCCGATGAAACGTTCACGTTGAGATTGTCGGATGCCGCCGGCGCAACGATCAGCAAGAGCAGCGGCACGGCCACGATCGTCGAAGAGGATCGAGTGCCGCAGCCGGTGGTGCTGATCGACGACATCGCTGTCGCCGAAGGCAACGCTGGAACGACCGAGGCGACGTTCAACGTGCGCCTCTCGTTCGCCTCGGCGCTTCCTGTCATCGTGGCATGGAAGACAGAGAATGGTTCCGCTCGCGATGACAGCGACTATGCCGCCGGTATCGGAACACTCACGTTCGCTCCCGGCGAAACGGAGCTGCCGGTAACGGTGAAGATTGCCGGCGACACGACCGCCGAACCGAACGAAAACTTCCGCCTGATCATCGTCGGCGCTTCGAACGCAATCCCTGGAAGCGGCGGTACCTGCACGATCACGAATGACGACGGCCAACCACCGCCGCCGCGCCGCCGAGCAGTGCACTGAGTTTCAGTCCACCGACTCGCCGCCCGTCGCTTCGAGGAACATCTCCTCGAGCGATTGGGTGCGGCGCTGGGCGTGGAAGACGTTGATGCCGGCGTTGACGAAGGCGGTGATTACCGGCGGGGTGTCGGGTTCTTCGATGGCGATCCAGATGCGGTCGGTGTCGGTGCGGTACGTCAGATTGCGATCCGTGGCGATCGTGACGGCGCGGGCGACGTCGTCGACGCGCAGTTCCATCTCGCGGCGGCTAGAGATCAATTCGCGCACCGATCCTTCGCGGAGGATGCGTCCCTTGTGGATGATGGCCACGCGGTCGCAGGTAAGCTCGATCTCGGCGAGTAAATGCGATGAGATGAAGATGCTCATCTCGCGTTCGCTGGCGAGGCGGCGGAGCAGTTCGCGGATCTCGCGGATGCCGGCGGGGTCGAGGCCGTTGGCGGGCTCGTCGAGGATGAGCAGCTTCGGATCGCCGAGGAGCGCCTGGGCAATGCCGAGCCGCTGGCGCATGCCGAGCGAGTAGGTGCCGACGCGTTGATCGAGGCGATGCGCGAGGGAGACGAGATCCGCGACGCGCTCGATTTCGCTGCGGCTCACGCGGAGCATGCGCGCGAAGTGCTCGAGGTTCTCGCGGCCGGTCATGAAGCGATAGAGATCGGGATTCTCGACGATGCAGCCGACGCAGCGCATGGCGTCCTCGAACTGGTGCCGCTGATCGAAGCCGCAGATCGTCACGCGGCCCGACGTCGGCTTGATCAGGCCGACCAGCATGCGGATTGTTGTCGTCTTCCCGGCACCGTTCGGTCCGAGGAAGCCGAAGATCTCGCCGCGCTGGATCTCGAACGAAACGTTGTCGACGATGGTTTTGTCGCCGATGATTTTCGTGAGGTTCGTTGCGGTGAGGGTGGGGCTGGTATCGTTCATTGGTGCGCCGTTTTCTGCTCTGGTACCTGCCGCTCGCCGCCGCGATCGTGGCTGCGATTCTGTTCGGCGCCGGATTCTACTCATTCCTGCGCGGCGACATCGGGTCGTCGGTTTCGACCGCTCCGACGCCAACGCGCGTCGCCTCCTCGGCCCCTCGCCAGCAAATCTCCCCGATCATCCTCGGCGACTCCCTCGGCCGCGGCGCAGGCGATGAAACCGGGCTGGGCATCGGCGGACGATTGGTCGACGAACTGCGGAAACGCAACGTGCCTTCGAAGAACATCGTCAACATCGCCATCAACGGCGCGCGGACGCACGATCTCATCCAGCAGCTCGGCAGCCGCAACGTGCAGACGCTCATCGCGCAATCGAACGTCGTCATCATCTCGATCGGCGGCAACGACTTGTGGGGCGACAACAACTGGCGCAACGGGCCGCCGCGTGACCCCGAGGGCGTCATGAAGGATGTGCTCAATCATGTGGAGGACGCCGTGAAGATCATCCGTGGCGCGAATCCCTCCGCGCGGATTTTCGTGATCGGGCTTTACAACCCGGCCATCTCGACGCCGTTCGGAAAGGTCCTGACGCCATTCGTCAACCGTTGGAACGCGATGCTCATCGAACGGTTCGGAAGCGATCCGAACGTCGTCATCGTGCAGACCTCGGACATCTTCGCGTACCGCGACCGGCTGTCGTTCGACCGGTTCCATCCGAACGATGAGGGCTACTCGCTGATCGCGCGACGAATCGCGGACGCGATTTGATTACCGCCTGCGTCCGCCGAACAGGCGCAGCAGGAACAGGAACAGGTTGATGAAGTCGAGGTAGATCGTCAGCGCGCCGATCACCGCGAAGCTTTCCAACTGCGGACCGGTAGCCGTGGCCATCACTTTTAACTTCTGCGTATCCCAGGCGGTCAGGCCGAGGAAGATCACGACGCCGAGGAGCGAGATCACGAACGACAGACCGTCCGACTTCAGGAACATGTTCACGACCATGCAGATGAGAATGCCGATCAAGCCCATGAAGAAGAACGAGCCGATCGACGTCAGGTCGCGCTTGGTCACCGTGCCGAAGATCGACATCGCGCCGAACATCGCGGCCGCCGTGACGAACGCCGACAAGATCGTTCCGCCTGTGTAGGCCCAGAAAATCACGCTCAAAGTCAACCCGTTGAGCAGTGAGTAAACGAGAAACGCGGCCGCAGCCGTGCTGGGCGCCATCGTCCGGATGCGGAACGACAGCCAGAACACAATGCCGAGCTCCGCGATGATCAATCCGATGCGGACGAACGGCGTGCCGAGGACGATCTGCTGCATCGCCGGCGACATCACCACCCACATCGCGGCGAAGGCTGTCGTTAATAGACCGCCGAACATCCAACCGTAGACCGAGCGCACGAAGGCGCGCGTGCGGCTTTCCATCTCGGCTGTGCTCGCCGAAATCCACGCTGGTTGCTGCTGAGAAGAATTGGGAAGCATTCAGAATCCTCCATTGATCGGGCGATGATAACGCTGAGTGAGGAACGCTCATTGCGTACAGTGGTTCTGCTGTTGGTTGGACACCCTTGAATCGCGGAATATCACACTGCTACACTCAGGTTTCGCTCGGTACATAATCTGATGACATCGCACTAAAGTCGCGGTAACCGTCAGTAGGAGAAAAACTTATGTCTAAAATTATCGGCATCGACCTCGGCACGACCAACTCCGTCGTGGCGGTCATGGAAGGCAATGAGCCCAAAGTGATCGTCAACGCCGAAGGAAGCCGCATCACCCCCTCGGTAGTCGGTTTCGCACGCAACGGCGAGCGTCTCGTCGGCCAGGTCGCCAAACGACAGGCCGTGACGAATCCTGAGAACACGATCTTCTCGATCAAGCGCTTCATGGGGCGCAAGTACGAGGAAGTCAACGAAGAAATGAAGATGGTCCCCTACAAGGTGACCCGCGCCTCCAACGGCGACGTGCGCGTGGAAGTGGATGGCAAGCTTTACTCGCCGCCCGAGCTTTCCGCGATGATCCTGCAGAAGCTGAAGCAGGCTGCCGAAGACTACCTCGGCGAAAAAGTCGACCGCGCGGTCATCACCGTGCCGGCCTACTTCAATGATTCGCAGCGCCAGGCCACGAAAGACGCGGGCGAGATCGCGGGCCTCAAGGTCGAGCGCCTCGTCAACGAACCGACCGCGGCCGCGCTCGCGTACGGTCTCGACAAGAAGGCCAACGAAACGATCGCCGTTTATGACTTCGGCGGCGGTACGTTCGACATCTCCGTCCTCGAAGTCGGCGACGGCGTCGTGGAAGTGAAGTCGACCAACGGCGACACGCACCTCGGCGGCGACAACATCGACCAGCGCCTCATCGACTGGATCATCGAGGAGTACCGCAAGGACCAGGGCATCGATCTGTCGAAAGACAAGATGGCTCTGCAGCGTCTGAAGGAAGCGGCCGAGAAGGCGAAGATCGAGCTGTCGTCGACCGCCTCGACCGACATCAACCTGCCGTTCATCACCGCCGACCAATCCGGCCCGAAGCATCTCAACATGTCGCTCACGCGCGCCAAGTTCGAGCAGCTCATCGGCGACATCGTGCAGAAGACCATGGGACCGTTGAAGCAGGCCCTGACTGACGCGGGCGTCGATCCGAAGACGATCGATGAAGTCGTCCTCGTCGGTGGCTCCACGCGCATCCCGATGGTCCAGAAGATGGTCCAGGACTTCTTCGGCAAAGAGCCGCACAAGGGCGTGAACCCGGACGAAGTCGTTGCAGTCGGCGCGGCCGTTCAGGGTGGCGTTCTCGGCGGCGAAGTCAAAGACGTTCTGCTCCTCGACGTCACTCCCCTCTCGCTCGGCATCGAGACGCTGGGCGGCGTGATGACCAAGCTGATCGAGCGCAACACGACCATTCCCACGCGGAAGTCGGAGACGTTTTCGACTGCCGCGGACAACCAGACCTCGGTCGAGATCAAGGTCCTGCAGGGCGAGCGCGATTTCGCGCGCGACAACAAGCTCCTCGGGGTCTTCCACCTGATCGGGCTTCCGCCCGCACCGCGCGGCATGCCGCAGATCGAAGTCACGTTCGACATCGACGCGAACGGCATCATGAACGTGTCGGCGAAGGATCTCGGCACCGGCAAGGAGCAGAAGATCACCATCACCAGCACTTCCGGATTGTCGAAGGACGAAGTCGAGAAGCTGGTGCGCGACGCCGAGTCGCATGCCGCCGAGGACAAAGCGCGGCGTGAAGAGATCGAGGCCAAGAACCAGCTCGACTCGCTCGTGTATCAGGTCGAGAAGATGCTGAACGAGAACCGCGACAAGATCACGGGCTCGGACGTCAGCAACCTCGAGACTGCGATTTCCGATGCACGCAAAGCGATGGAGCAGGGCGGCGCGGACAACATCAAGAAAGCCACCGAGGCGCTGACCGCCGCGTCGCACAAACTGGCCGAAGTGATGTACCAGAACGCCGGTGCGAACGCCGCGGGCGGCGGAGCCGAAGCAGGAGCAGGCACGGACGCGAACGCGTCAGCCGGCGGCAACGGCAAAGCTGACGACGTGATCGACGCGGAAGTCGTGGATGAGCACAAGTAATTGATGATTGGAGGGCGGCGCGAGCCGCCCTCTTTTTTTGTCACCAGGAACCAACCATGTCCCGCCGCAGATCCGATGGCTACGTGATGATCTCGGTGATCGCCGAGCGGTACAACATCCATCCCCAGACTCTCCGTCTGTACGAGCGCGAAGGGTTGATCAAGCCGGCCCGCACGCAGGGCAACACGCGGCTCTACGGCGAAGACGAAATCCGCAAGCTGGAGATGATCCTCGCCCTCACCCGCGACCTCGGTGTGAACCTCGCCGGCGTCGAGGTAATCCTCAACATGCAGCGCGCCATCGAAGACGCGCGCGAAGCGATCGACCGCGTCGAGGATCAATTCGATTCGATGATGCGCGTCATCCGCCAGTCCGTCCTCGACAAACGCCATGGCATCGACCGCGAGAACGCGCTGGTGCGGGTGGGTCCGCGTGGTTTGACCAGAGTGAAGTGATGCGTCCTGCGCTGCTGGCCATCGTTTTCATTCTGCTGACCGAAGCGGCCATCGGTGATCAGCCATGGATGCTCTATTCGGTACGAACGACGCGCGCCCTGCCCAACGTCCCGTCCAAAACTTACATCGAGCCAATCGCCCTCGTCATGCCGAGGTCCCGCAACTCCGTCGAATTCACCAAACCGCCCGCAGCGAATCAAGCGAGCGACTACTACCGTCTCGACGACACATTCAACGTCGTGCGCGGCGGCACTCCCTCGGGCACGGTCACCGTTCTTGCCGCCGACAACAACACCTGCGAACCAATCGAGCGCCTCGTGCAGCGGAGCGGGAAAGCGGCGCAGAAATGGCGGAGCGCCGATGCGATCGCTGGACAATCGGTCAAGGTACGCCGGCGCGCCTCCGCGCTGCGCGCGCCATCTGGCGCCGAGGATCAGGAGCTAATCGCCGTGGTGCGCCGCATCTTCGCGTTGAAAGCCGTGCCGGACCACGCGCTCGCCCACATCACCAGCGAAAACCTCGTCGCTACCGACTTGAATGGCGACGGACGCATCGACTTCATCGGTAGCTTCAGCGTTCGCGATCCGCGCAACACGCACAACCTTTTCGTCATCGTCATGCGCGACGGCGGCGGCGCATTGCGAACGGATGTCATCCGTTACGACCGCTCGTTGAATGCCAGAGACGACAGCGGCGCAAAGAACTGGACGCTGGTCGACGTCGAAGACTTCGACGGAGACGGCATCGACGAGATCATCGTTGAAAATCACGGATGGGAGTGGGGTTCGTACGACATCCTCCGAATGAAGCGCGAGGCGGATTGGCAGGTCGTCTACTCCGGCGGCGGCTCCGGCTGCTGACGCGATTGGCGCATTCCCGATGCTCTACTCTGGACGAATGAAACGAATCCTGGTGAGCGTCGCCGCCACCCTCGCCGCATTATTCGTAGTGGCCTATGGTCTTCTGACGCTCAGCCGGTCGACGACGTATCAACTTTTCGGCAAGATCGTGCCGCGCGTCGAGACGAACGAGAAAGTCGTTGCCCTGACGTTCGACGACGGTCCAACGCCGTTCGCGCAGGAAGTCCTGCAGACGCTCGCCGCAAGGAACGTACACGGGACCTTCTTTCTGATCGGCGCAGAGATCGCTGCGGACCCGGCCGACGCGCGTGCCATTGCGGCGTCGGGAAATCAAATCGGGAATCACACCTGGTCGCACGATCGCATGGTGTTCAAGACACCGTCGTTCATCGCGAGCGAGATCGAAAAGACAGACCGCGAAATCCGCAAGACGGGCTACCAGGGCGAGATTCAGGTTCGCCCGGCGTACGGCAAGAAACTCTTCGGATTGCCGTGGTATCTCGCCCAGCATCATCGAAAGACCATCATGTGGGATGTCGATCCGCTAACGGATCGGGACGTCGATCGCTCGACGGATCGCATCGTCGCATTCGTTCTGGCGCGCGTGCGTCCCGGATCGATCGTGCTGCTGCATCCGATGTACAAGGGTCGCGAAGCGACGCGCGACGCGCTGGGGCCGATCATCGACGGGCTGCACGCCCGTGGATTCCGGCTCGTCACCGTCAACGAGTTGCTCGCGTACCACCGATGACGGACGTGACCGAAGCCACACAAGGCTGAGGCCGCACGGGTTAAACTGCCGCATCGATCGTCTCACCGCAAATCTTCTTCTGCTTCCCACATCGCCGCCGGGCTTGCTGGCGCTGGCGACGCTTTTCACTGCCGCGGCGATTCTCGCGCTTGGCGGGATCGTGCTTTTGCGGGCGCGAGCGCGGTTCGTCACCTTTCTTTTCTTCGTCATCACCGTCGGCGCGAGCGGCTGGCTGGCGTTTTTCGCGCTGATGTATGGCGCCGCGAGCGCCGCGCAGGCCACCGCCTTCGCGCGCGTGGCCGCCGCGTTTTCCAGCATCCTGCCGGCGGCGACGTTTCACTTCGCGGCCACGTACGTCAGCCGCCGCCGCGCGTTGCAAAACGTCATCACCTTCTGCTGGATGTTCTGCAGCGGGATCGCGCTGCTCGAAATCGCCACCCCCTACTTCGTCACCGGCGTCCGGCATTTCAGCTGGGGCTACTACCCGATCGGATCGACGTACAACATTTCGTGGGTCGTGATTTTCGCGGGGATGTTTGCCACCGCGATCCGCATGCTGTGGCGCGCAGCGCGGTCGAGCGAAGGGATGGAACGGAAACGCGCCCGCTCGCTCGTGGCCGGATTCTCGATCGCGATGCTGGCGATGATCGACTTCCTGCCGACCATCGGCATCGACGTCCCGCCGCTCGGATTCATCGCCATCCTCGCCTTCATCGCCGTCGCCGCGCACGCGATCCGGCGCTACAACCTCGTCGAGCTCACGCCCGAATACGCGGCCAGCCAGATTCTCGCGACGATGAAAGGGAGCGTCATCGTCGTCGATCTCGACGGCAAGATCCGCGTCGCCAATCGCGCTGCATCGACGATGCTCGGCTATCCCGATTCCGCGCTTCTCGGCAAGCACATTCGCAGCATCGTGTCGCCCGAGGAAAACCTCACCACCGGTCAGCTTCTGCACAGCCTCGGCGTGCTCGAACAGAACATGGCCTGGCGCACTGCCGCCGGCGTGCGCATCGACGTTCTCGCCACATCGTCGTTCGTGCGCGACGACAGCGGCAGTCCGGTCGGCATCGTCTACGCCGCAACCGACGTCACCGAACGTCGCCGCGCCGAGCAAGCCTTGCGCGAAAGCGAACATCGCTACCGCACGCTTTTCGAAGGCAACCCGCTGCCGATGTGGGTCTACGACTACGACACGCTCGCCTTCATCGCCGTGAACGAAGCGGCCGTGCAGCATTACGGTTACGCGAAGGACGAGTTCCTCGGAATGACGCTTGCCGACATCCGTCCTCTCGAAGAGCTGCCGAAGCTGCGGGGATTGCTCGACGGCCGCCGCGACCGCAACGAGCCGCGCATCGTCAAGCATCGCAAGCGGAACGGACAAGTGTTCGACGCCGAGATCACATCGTTCGAATTTCTGTCCGGCGGACGACGTTCGCGGCTCGTGATCGCGGTCGACGTCACCGAGCGCCGGCGCGCCGAGGAGCGGCTGCGCGAAAGCGAAGAGCGCTACCGGCTCTTGTTCGAGCGGAACCTCGCCGGCGTCTATCGCACCACCATCGACGGCCACATCCTCGACGGCAACGACGCCATCGCGCGGATGTTCGGCTACCGCGATCGCGAGGAGCTCATGGCGCAGCGGGCGTACTCGCTCTACAACGCCGAGGAAGATCGCAACCGGATCATGGCCCAGTTGCGCGAGCACGGATCGCTTTCGAACATCGAAGTTCCTATGCGGCGCCGCGACGGCACGCCGGTGTGGGTCATTGAGAGCATGACGCTCCTCGACGGCGGCGTGATCGAGGGAACGATCGTCGACATCACCGACCGCAAGACGGCGCAGGAGCAGATGGAGTATCAGGCGTATCACGACGCGCTGACCGGTCTGCCGAACCGCCTCCTCTTCCGCGATCGCATCGACATCGCGCTCGCACACGCAAAGCGGCATCGCACGGCGGCGGCGGTGATGTTCCTCGACCTGGATCAATTCAAACTCGTCAACGACTCCCTCGGCCACACCGTCGGCGACGCGCTGCTGCAGGAAGTCGGCACGCGGCTCGTGCTCTCGATCCGCGCCGACGACACGGTCGCGCGTATGGGCGGCGATGAGTTCACAGTCCTCCTTACCGACGTCAAAGATCCCGGCGCCTCGGCCGTCGTCGCGCAGAAACTGCTCGAAGCGATTTCGCAGCCGATGATCATCGAAGGTCACGAGCTTTACGTCACCACGAGCATCGGCATCGCGCGGTCTCCGGAAGACGGCAGCGATGCGGAGACGCTGCTCAAACGCGCGGACAACGCGATGTACCGCGCGAAAGAAGCGGGCCGCAACAACTTCCAGTTCGCCACGACGATGTCGCAGGAGACGGTTTCGGAACGGCTGCAGATCGAGCGCAGTCTTCATCACGCATTCGAGCGCGAGGAGTTCGTCGTCCACTACCAGCCGATGACGAACCTGCTCACCGGCCACGTCGTCGGCGCCGAGGCATTGATTCGCTGGAACCATCCGGAGCGGGGACTGATGTCGCCGGACGACTTCATTCCGATCGCTGAGGAGAGCGGACTGATTCTGCCGATCGGCGAATGGGTCTTGCGCACAGCGGTCAAGCAGATGAAAGCCTGGCATCCGGAGCACGGACCGCTGCGCGTGGCCGTGAACCTTTCGGCGCGGCAGTTCCAGCAGCGCGATCTGACTTCGATGATCGAGCACGTTTTGAAAGAGAACGACTATCCGCCCGAGTTGCTCGACATCGAGATTACCGAATCGACGGCGATGCAGAACGCGGATGTGTCGCTGGCGGTGATGAAGCGTCTGCGTTCCATGGGCGTGCGCATTTCGATCGATGATTTCGGCACCGGCTACTCGTCGCTGAGTTACCTGAAGCGCTTCCCGATCGACACCGTGAAGATCGATCAGAACTTCGTGCGCGATCTCTCCGACGCCTCGAACGACGGCGCAATCATCACCGCAGTGATCTCGATGGCTCGCGCGCTGAATCTGCGTGTCGTGGCCGAAGGTGTCGAGACGGAAGCGCAACTGGCGTTTCTTCGCCGCGAGAACTGCGAAGTGGTGCAGGGATTTCTGCACAGCAAACCGGTGTCGGCGGCGGAGTTCGAGACGTCGTTGCGCGCGCGGCGGGTTTAAAAGCTTTTAACCACAGAGACACAAAGAGCACAAAGAGATTCCTTTGCGTCCTTTGTGTCTTTGTGGTTGAAGCCTTTAAAGCTGCGCGCAGTAGAATCCGCGGCCATGAAACTGCTCGCCATCGCTCTGCTCGCCGCTGTGTCGCTCGATCCTTCCCAGGTTGCGCCGGACATCGCGCAACGGCTTGCGCGCTTTCAGAAAGTTGAGATGCCGTTCACGTACGCGGGGATGTCCGCACGCGAACGCAAAGAGGTCGACGAGATGATCGCGGCCTGCCGCGATCTCGAGAACATCTTCTGGCGGCAGAACGACCCCGAGAACATCGCGCTCTACAACAGCCTCGCGAAGGCCACCGATCCGAAACTGCGCGATGCGCGGCACTACCTCTGGATCAACGGCAGCCGTTACGACCTTCTCAATCACAACGAGCCGTTCATCGGCAGCGAGCCGATGCCGCCCGGCCGCAGCCTGCTGCCGAAAGGTCTGACGCGCGACGAGATCGAGGCATACGTTGCAGCGCATCCGAAAGAGAAGAAGGCCATTTACGACGAACGCACCGTCGTCGAAATCGCGAGCCGCAATCCGCTGCGATTGAAGACGACGCCGTATCACGTCAAGTACAAGCAGTGTCTCGTATCGGCGGCGCGTCATCTGCGCAATGCCGCCGCGGCCAGCGATGACAAAGCGTTCGCGAACTACCTTCGCATGCGCGCCACCGCGCTGCTGACCGACGATTACTACCCGAGCGATCTGGCGTGGGTTCGCCTCAAGGATCCGAAATTCGATCTGATCTTCGCGCCCTACGAGACCTATCTCGACGATCTCCTCGGCATCAAAACGTCCTACGGCGCGTCGGTGCTCGTGCGCAACGAAACCGAGTCGGCGAAGCTGGCGGTGTTCAAGAAATACGTTCCCGACATCCAGGACGCGCTGCCGCTGCCGGCCGAGGATCGTCCGTCGAAGAAGGGGCTGGAGTCACCGATGGAGGTGATGGACGCGCCATTCCGCGCCGGCGATCTTCGCCACGGATATCAGGCCGCGGCCGACAACCTCCCGAACGATCCGCGCATCCACGAGAAAGTCGGCTCGAAGAAAATTTTCTTCAAGAACTTCACCGACGCGCGCGTCAACTACGTGATCCTGCCGGTGGCGAAACTGGTCATGCGTCCCGATCAGGCCGCGCAGGCTTCCGGCGAAGGCTACCTGGCCGCGGTGATGATGCACGAGATCTGTCACGGCCTCGGGCCGGCGTTCGCGCGCAAAGGTGGTCAACACGTTGACATTCGTGAAGCGATCGGACCGGCGTACTCGGGACTGGAAGAAGCGAAAGCCGACGTCACCGGCATGTTCGGACTGAAATGGCTCGTCGATCAGGGAGCGCTGCCGAAAGAACGGCTCGAGGAGTACTACGCGTCGTACGTCGCCGGGATCTTCCGCACCGTTCGCTTCGGAACCGCCGAGGCGCATGGGCGGGCGGAGATGATGGAATTCAACTACCTGTCGGAGAAAGGCGCGATCACGCGCGCGGCGTCGGGGCGGTACGTCATCGACTACGCGAAGATGCCCGACACACTGGCCGCGCTGGCGAAGGAACTGCTGGAAATCGAAGCGACGGGAGACCGCGCGCGCGCCGAGACGTGGTTCAACAAGTACGACAAAATGCCGGCCGATCTTCGGAGCGCGCTCGATGCGGCAAACAACGTTCCGGTCGATATCGATCCGCTCATCCCGTTCAAAGAAGGCGTGCAGTAGAAGCTGAGTTCGACAGGCGCGGAACGGTGTGTGCAACACTGCGCGCGGCAAGGACAGGGGATGAATGCGGGGCAGCAGAAGCGCGTACTGGTCGTCGATGACGACCCAGTCATCCGGCGCCTTCTCGTGTGGACACTGCAGCGGCATTCGCTGACCGTCGATGAAGCGAGCGACGGCCTCGCGGCGCTGGCGCTGATCAGGGAACATCAATACGGCGTCATCCTGCTGGACCTGCTCATGCCGGTGCTCGACGGCTTCAGCGTTCTCAGCGCGCTCGGCACGCCGCCGATGACATCGCCGCCGGTGGTACTGGTGATCACCGGCGCGGATCGCCGCGCGGTCGAACATCTCGACCCTCAGAAAATTCACGGCATCGTCAGAAAGCCGTTCGATCCGGAAGAGCTGGCCTCGCTGGTTGTAGCCTGCGCGGAGATCCGCAGCCGGAACGCGTTCGGCACGATGGCCATCGCGACGGTGATCGCGGGAAGTCCGCTGCTGGCGTTGCTAAATCGCTTTTCCTGAAAAGCCTTCAGTTACATCAACCGCTGCCGGAGGAGATCCGCGAGAAACAGGATCACCGGTCCGCTCGAACAAAGCATCGGGCCGAGTGGATTGCCATCCTCGATCGATGCGCAGCGTTTCACCGTCGCCAGAAGCGTCTCCACCTCGAACGGTTTCGTCACCACGCCGCAAAGTCCGTAGGAGGCCGCGCGCTGCAGCTCATGTGCGAAGACCGCGGCCGTGACGACCAGGACGCGCGGCAGCATGGCCGGCTGGTGCTCTTTCAGGAAATCGAGCACGGCGAAACCGTCCGCCTGCGGCATGCGCAGATCGAGGATGACGACGGCGTAACGCCGCGTGCGCAGCCGCTTTATCGTTTCCTGTCCGTCAAACGCAGCTTCGACGTTGAAATCGCGATGCAGAAGTGCGGTGAGAAGCGTGCAGATCGCTTCATTGTCATCCGCGAGGAGGACGTGCGGTTTCTCGACTCTGGACATGCCGGGAGCTTTTCGGACCTTCCGATATTGGAGTTGCCGCATCTTACACTGTCGTCTTGACGAGGTGCATCTGGTGAAAAAACGCAGCCGCGAAAATGATGATTGGGACGAGCCGGCGGTCCGGCGCGGCGGCAAACGGCGCAAGCCCGTGGACGCCGATGACGGCGTCATCGAAACCGGCGCGTGGGGAAACGGAGCCAACGCAGATCCTCGCGATGCAGCCATCGTCATCTCCATCGGCAGCGGACGTTGCCGGCTATTTCACGACGAACGCGAATTCGATTGCACCGTTCCGCCGGAGCTGGCGAAACGGCAAAAAAGTGCGCTGGCTGTCGGCGACCGCGTCGTCTCGGAAACCATCGACGGCGTCTGCCGGCTCAGCGGCGTGCTGGCGCGGCGCACCGTGCTCTCGCGGCCCGATCCGCTCAATCCTCGCGTGCAGCGCCTCATCGCCGCGAACATCGACGTCGTCATCCACGTCGTTTCCGTGAAAGCGCCGCCGCTGCGGCCGCGGCTCATCGACCGCTTCCTCATCGCCATCCAGCGCGGCGGCGCGCAGGCGGCGATTTGCGTCAACAAGATCGATTTATTGGATGACATTGAGCGCGCCCGCGAGCTGGCCACGCTCGATCCGTATCGCGCCCTCGGCGTGCCGGTGATCGCTGTTTCCGTCAAGGCTGATGAGGGCATCGTCGAGCTGCGCGCTCTCGTCGAAGGGAAAACGTGCGCGCTGGTCGGCCACAGCGGCGTCGGCAAGTCGTCGATCCTCAACGCGCTCGATGAGCGCCTCGACATCGCCACCGGCGAACTGCATCGGCGCGGCACCGGCCGCCACACCACCACCGCCTCCACCCTTCACGACCTCGGCGGCGGCACGTATCTCATCGACACGCCCGGCATCCGCGAGTTCGGTCTCTGGAACCTGACGCCGGAAACGTTGCGTGACTACTTCCCTGAGTTTTCTGAACCGGGCGAGTACTGCCGCTTCAACGATTGCACGCATCTTCACGAGCCCGGATGTGCCGTGAAAGAGCGCGCCGAATCAGGCGAGCTGAGTCGCGCGCGCTACGACGCTTACGTGCGGATCGCGGAAGATTTATCGGACTCGAGCCGTTGACGCCGCAACCATGCGCAAACCACTAATCCTCACCATCGCCGCCGTTGTTGTTGCGTGCGCGCCGAAGCCGCAGCCAGCTCCTGCCGCAGCGCCGGCCACTCCTGCCCCGAAGCCTGCAGCCGTTTCCGCTGAGGCTCTCGTCGATCACACCGGCGACTCACCGGAGACCGCCGTCGTCGTTCCGCCGGACGCGCCAAACGAAGGCATCGACTTCCAAAACAATTGGATCTTCGATCGCTACGGCCGCTTCCGTCGGGCCGGCGGCGGAATCGCGCACGCAGGTGAAGGCTCGGCGACGCGCCGGTATGAAGTCGTGAAGATCGAGCTTGCCGATCACTCCGAGCGCACCGTCTACTTCGACATCACCGAAAACGAGAAGAATTGGGCGTCTCAGCGGCAGCAGTAGATGTTTTAGACCACAGTGACGGGCACAGTGGATCTCGCCATGCCCTAAAACAAAAAAAGGCCCCGCTCGCGCGGGGCCTTTTCGTTGTTGGAGAGAGAAATTAGCGGGTCTTGATGCAGCCGCTGTTAGCGTTCGACCACTCGTACTGGTAGCCGAAGCCGCCGGTGCCGATGAACGGAGCCGGGGACCAGGCGCACTTGTCGTCGGCTTCGTAGCCGCGACGGTCGAACCACGCATTGCCGAGGGCGGCGGTGACGGCCTCACGCGTCTCGTGGCAAACGAAGTGCTCCTGGTCGAGCGAGGTGTTGCCAAACGCCTGGCAACCCGAGCAACCGGCCCACGGCTCGATCGAGTACTTCACATTCTTGCCTGCGCCGTCGACGTAGTGGCTGTGATACGCGCAATAGGCGAGATTCGGTCCGCCGCACGACGTGCTCGAACCGTCCGAAGAGTACGAGCCGGACGGGATGAAGACTTCGTAGACGGCGCTGTAGTCGGTGGTGCCCTGCGCCGCGATGACCTTCGTGACTGCGGCTTGGACGATGGCATCCGTGCAGTTGGCCGGAGGCGTGGACGTGTCGAAGTAGTCCGACGGTCCGCCCGCGAGGTTGGAGAGGGCGATCGCGCCGGTCGAACCGGTTGCGTCATCGATGCCCGTGTACTGCGTGATCGTGTTGTACTCGCCCGTCATGCCGAACTGGTTGCGGAAGTTCTGCATGTTCGTCGTATAGCCGCTCGGGAACGAGCCCCAGAAGATCAGGACCACATGCGCGTTACGGATGACCTTTCCGCCGTTGTGATAGATAAGGTTGCCGCCGCCGCCACCACCAGCGTAGTTATGTACGTTGGCGTGACCATTTCCGACATTAGCGTTGAGTTCCGGGTCGCCGACTCCCTGAGCAAACGCCGAGGTGGCAAGAGCGGCTGCAAAAACGAAGACCAAAGCTTTTTTCATGTACTGGGTCCCTCTCCTAAAAGGTTTTAGTGTGAATCGGCTGTGAGACAGACGGGCCGCATTGACGGCATTGGCGCTCCTTAAAGCAACGCAGCTGCCACTGATCTGTGACATTGTAAGTGATTGATTCTAAATGAAATTGCTCAAAACGCGGAATAAAAAAGGTTCACGGCCTGACCCTTTACGGTCACTTTTGGCGGGTCAATTTCGGAGCAGTGGTCAACGGCTGGCCCGCACGTAACCAGCGATTGACGCTCGCTTCAGCACGCTCAACCTGCACGGGCGGTGGGCCGTGGTCTAATCGGGCCGATGGGGAAGCAGACGATTCGAACGATCCTCGTGCCGCGCTGGCTCACCGTCGCGCTGCTGATCCTGCTGTCGGTCGCGATGGCCGGACTGATCGCGATGCTGTCGGGACGCGCGTATCTTCGGCAGGGGCTGACCATCCCCGAAATCGTCGCGCTCGTGCACCGCTACGATCGCGGTGCGCTATCGAACGATGCCCTCCTCGCCACTGCCGCGCCGGGGATCGCCGACATCCTCTTCTTCATGCCGTGGGGCGCGCTGGCCTTTCTCGCGTTCGATGGCGGCGACGGCCATCGCCTTCGCACGTATCTGCTGACGCTGTCAGTGGGCCTGACATTTGCGTTGGGCCTCGTGGCGTGGCAGAGCGCACTACCGACACGAGTGACAGGCTGGGAAGATGCAGGATGGAACACATTCGGCTGTTTGGCAGGAGCCGTCGCAGGGCATCTTCGCAAGCGGCTGCGAGTCCGTTTCGATTAGGGGAAAAGAATTGATCCTCGTCGTTGAAGACGATCCGCAGGTGGCGCGTTTGGTCGCGCTGGTCCTGCAGCGCAACGGGCGCGACTGCCAGGTCGTCGCCGACGGCACGACTGCGCTGTTGCGCGCGAAGGAAATGCATCCGCAGATGATCTTCGCGGATCTCACGATCAAAGGGATGAACGGCGAGGCGCTCTGCAGCGCGTTGAAAGCACAGCCCGAAACACGCTCGATCCCCTACATCGTTCTCTCCGGCGACCGCGACATCGCTGAAAAAGCGAAGCAGTGCGGTGCCGACGATTACCTCGGCAAACCGTTTGAGTTTCCGGACTTGATCCGGCTCGTTGAAAAGTATGCAAGAACTGAAAGCTGAAAAGCCGCCTGAATCACCCGCCGACTCCGATCCCGCAACCCGCCTCATGGCGCGCCTTGTCGAGGAAGGATTCACGACCGATCTGACCGAGGATGATTGGCGGAGCTACGGCGAGATCATCTACCGCCGTGCCGAGAAGATCTCCTTCGCCGCCGGCGAAACGGTCTTCATCTTTACGCGCGTTCACGATCTCAACGAAAAGATCCTGAGGCAGACGTCCGAAGCCGTCGTCAACTCGTACAAAGCGCGCAGCGTGGCGGGCAAGGCGCTGTCCGTTCTGCAATCGACCACCGTCTATCACTGCCTCGTCGCCGACGGCGATCAGCCGCACAACGACCTGCTCACCGGCTACGTCACCCGCGCCGGCGGCGCCACGTTCATCCCCGTGATCATCGTCCCCGACATCAACCAGGTCATCTATCCCGATCTGGAAGAGAAAGTCGCCAGCGTAAAGCCGCGCGTCGAGTATCTCCAGTACCTGCTGGGCGAACGCCGGGAGACTGTCAACATGCACCGTCCCACCGTGCAGGCGATGTGGGTCTCGCTCGGGGTGGTGCTGGTGCTGCTGCTCGCGATCGCGGTGTCGTTGATTCACTGACGTAGCGCCGACGGCTCGTCGGCTGGACCGCCAGCGGCTCGCTGGCAGTTCTCGCGATGACGTGCCGCCGAGCCGGCGGCGGTCCAGCCAGCGAGCCGCTGGCGCTACGGTTTGACTTTCCTAATCTACGAATCGACGAATCCACTAATCTACTAACCCATGTCTGCCGACCTCCGGCCCGTCCCTACTGACGATCCCAATCTCGACCTCGGCTTCGGCAGCGTCGTGTCGCGCGAGAGCCGCAAGCGGCTGCTGAATCGCGACGGCACGTTCAACGTTCGCCGCGAAGGACTTGGGTATTGGGAAGCGCTCTCCGCCTATCACTACTTCCTGACGATCAGCTGGCCGAAGTTCCTCGGCTACGTCGCTGCAGCGTACGTCGTGCTCAACGCGCTCTTCGCCGGCGCGTTCGTGGCCTGCGGCGCAGGCGCGCTGACGGGATTCAGCAACCAGTCGCCGGTGGAGCGCTTCACGCGCGCGTTCTTCTTCTCCGTCCACACGCTGGCGACGATCGGCTACGGCAACATCGTTCCGGTCACGTTCGCCGCAAACCTGATGGTTGCGATCGAGTCGCTGGTCGGGCTGCTCGGATTCTCCATCATCGCCGGAATCATGTTCGCGCGATTTGCGCGCCCGAAGGCGGAGATCGCGTTCAGCAACGTCGCGGTGATTGCGCCGTATCGCGGCAAGACCGCGTTGATGTTCCGCATCGTCAACAAGAAGCGGAACGAAATCGTGGAGATGGAAGCGAAGGTTCTGCTGGCGCGGCGCAAGCGCGGCGGTGACGCCACCGACCGCGAATTCATCCCGCTCAAGCTCGAGCGCGACCGCGTGGTCTTCTTTCCGCTGGCCTGGACCATCGTCCATCCGATCGACGAAACGAGCCCGCTCAACACCTGCTCACCCGACGACCTGCGCGCGCTCGATGCCGAGCTGCTCATCCTGCTCAACGGCTTCGACGAAACGTTCTCGCAGACCGTGCACACGCGTTCGTCGTACAAGGTCGACGAGATCGTCTGGGGCGCCAGGTTCCGGAACATGTTCAACCCGCTGGATCCCGACGGCACGATCTCCGTGGACATCCGTAAGCTCCACGAAGTCGATCGGGCGTCGTGAAGTTGAGCCCAACGTAGCGCCGCCGGCTCGGCGGCTGTACCGCCAGCGGCTCGCTGGCCCTACGCTTCTATCCCAGCAAATGTGATGGGCAACCCAAGCCGCCTCGATCGTAGGCGTACGATGTAAACATTCGCCTGTGACGGGAGTCAAAAACGCCATGAAACAATGGATAGCACTCGCGGTTGTCGCGCCGACGCTCCTGCTCGGCGCTGAAAAGGAAACGTGCCCCTTCGGCCCGTTCGACCTCCGCTCGCCGCACGAGCAGCAGGCCGGCCTTTATCATCAGCTCTCCGCCACTGCCGAAGCCGTCGCTCCGAGCGGCCGGCGCCGGGCGGTCGAGCCGGTGACCGGAGGATCGTCCTATCCGGCGTCCGTCAACTACATCGACAACGAAATCTTCGGGAAGATGAAGTTGGACGGGATCGTGCCGTCGGCGATCTCATCCGACGAAGAGTTCTTCCGCCGCGTGAACATCGATCTGACCGGCCAGATCCCCGATCCTGCAGCGGTGCAGGCTTTCCTCAACGACAAGTCAGCCGACAAGCGCACGAAGACGATCGACGCGCTCCTCGCCTCCGATGCATTCGTCGATCGCTGGACTATGTGGTTCGGCGATCTCGTACAGAACGTCCAGGTCTCCTCGAGCAGCCGCGAGCTGCCGGCCGGCCGCAACGCGTACTACACGTACATTCACGACTCGATCAAGAACAAGAAGGCGTACGACCAGATGGTGCGCGAGATCATCGGCGCATCGGGTGACAGCTTCACCACCGGAGCCGCGAACTTCTGGGTGCGCCAGATCCAGGCGAACGGACCGGCGCAGGATACGTACGACAATCTCGCGGCCGAATCGGGTGTGATGTTTCTCGGCATGCCGATGCAGTGCCTCTCCTGCCACAACGGCCTCGGCCATCTCGAAGCAGTGAACTGGTATCTGAAGTCGCATGCCCGCTACGATTTCTGGGGCAACGCCGCGTTCTTTTCACGCGGCACCTCCAAACGGACGACGCCCGGCGATAACCAGTCGAGTTTCACCATCAGCGACAAAGCCACCGGCGCGTACAGCCTGAATACGAACTCCGGCAACAAGACCGCGCGCGTTCCGATCGGCACGCAGACCAGCGTCAATCCCGCCTTTCTGTTCACCGGTGAGCAGCCGCGCGCCGGCGAGCCGTGGCGCGATGCCTATGGCCGCATTCTCACGGCGCAGCCGCAGTTTGCGATCGCCACCGTGAACTATCTCTGGAAAGAGTTGTTCGCCCTCGGCATCGTCGAGCCGGCCAACAACATCGATCCGGCCCGGCTCGATCCGAACAATCTCCCCGCGGGACAGGTGCTTCAGCCCAATCATCCGAACCTGCTGACGCTTCTCGCGAACGATTTCACGACGAACCACTACGACCTGCGCGCCATCCTGCGCACGATGGTGATGTCGAACGCCTACCAGCTCTCGACGCAATATCCAGCCTCGGCATGGAACGAATCGTGGACGCCGTACTACGCGCGTCATATCCCGCGCCGCCTGATGGCGGAGTCGATGCTCGACGCGATCGCGAAAGCGACCAGCGTCCCGGTCACCTACAACATCAACGGACTTCCTGCCGTTACGTCCGCAATGAAGCTGCCGGACACACTCGATGTCCGTAACACCGTCTACGGGCGCTTCCTCGACGAATTCGGACGCGGCAACCGCGACGATCAAGCCCGCTCGAACGACAGCTCAATCGCGCAGGCGTTGTCGTTGATGAATGACGGGACGGTCGTCGTCAATCGGACGCACAAGGCCACCGCGAATTCGACGGTTGCGAAAACACTGGCGTCGACCACGGATCCGAATGTCATCACCGACCAGCTCTACCTCTACACGCTGTCCCGCTATCCGACGGCGGCCGAGAAGACACAGGCCGTCGCGTATCTGAAGAGCGGCACGCTCCAAAACAAGACTGAAGACCTGCAATGGGTGCTTCTCAACTCCGTCGAGTTTCTGTTCAATTAAGGACTGACGACAATGGCAAAGCCGAGACTTCCCAAGAGCACCATCGAGTGCCCTGACTGCACCAAGGCAAGCGGATTTCCGCTGGGCAAGAGCGAAGGCTTTTCGCGCCGCGGCTTCATGCAGATCGCCGGCACAGGCCTGGTGGCTTCCTTTTTCGCCGACGTCTTCAGCCCGCGCCTCCTGCAGGCCGCCACGACGGCGCCGAACGTCACCCTCCACAATACTGCCAAGAACGCCATCTTCATTTTCCTGCCGGGCGCTCCGAGCAACATCGACACCTGGGATCTGAAAGAGGGCGCCTGGACGCCGTCGGATTTCAACCCGACGTCGTACGACAACAACAACGTCCGTTTCCCGCAGGGACTGATGCCGATGACGGCCGCGCAACTCGGCAAGATGGCGTTTGTCCGCTCCGGACTTTCGTGGGCCGCCGTTCACACGCTCGGTCAATCGTGGGCGCAGATCGCAAGAAATCCTGGCGGCGCCACCGGATCCATCGCGCCTCACATCGGCGCCGTGGTCGCGCTCGAGTCGCAGATCAAACGGTTGCCGACCGACGTTCTTCCGGGCTTCATCGCTCTGAACTCCGCCGGCATTCCGTCGTCCGGCTACTTCCCCGCGTCGTACGCGCCGTTCCAGGTCGTGCCAGCGGCCACCGGTCTTTCGACGATCGCGCATCCGGACGGCGTCACGCGCTTCTCCGACCGCTGGTCGTTCCTGCACTCCCTCGACGCAAACCGCAGCAGCGGCATTCTCGGAAAAGCGTCGCTCGACATGAACGACTTCTACACGCAGTCGAAGGCGCTGATGGATGCACCGAACATCAACGCCACCTTCAGCTTCTCGACCGCCGATCACACGAAGTACGGCGCGACGACGTTCGGCGATTCGCTGATCGTCGCGCGTAATCTCGTCGCCGCCGGCAAGGGCACGCGCTTCGTCCAGGCCACCCTCGGCGGTTGGGATCACCACAGCGGCATTTACGACAAGCCGGCCGCCGGCGTGAACTCGCTCTACACACAGTGCGCGCAGTTCGATCCGGCCTACGCATCGCTACTCTCCGATCTCGCATCGATGCCTGGTTCCGTCGCAGGCAAAACCCTGCTCGACGAGACGATCGTCGTCGTCGTCGCGGAGTTCGGACGCACCGTCGGCGTTCTCAACAATCAGGCCGGCCGCGATCACAACCTGCGTATGACCACAGTCTGGGCCGGTGGCGGCGTACGCGGCGGTCAGGTCATCGGCAAGACCGATGCGACCGGCGGAAGCGTCAGCGACTACGGATGGAGCGCGAATCGCGACATCCGCCCCGAGGACGTCACCTCAACCCTCTACTCCGCCCTCGGCATCGACTACACGACCGTCCGCCACGACGATCCGCTCAACCGCGGATTCGAATACGTCCCGTTCGCAAAAGACGGCACCTACCAGCCGATCAACGAACTGTTCTGATTCATGTGTGGGTCGCGCCTCGCGGCCCACACATAACCTACCTCGCTACGCGATCCCTCAAATTCGAGTGATACGCCGGGTCGTCGACGATGCCGGTCGGATTGCCCATCTTGGCGATCTTTCCGGAGATGTCGTTGATGCGGTCCTGCGTTCCGGGATGGTCGGCGAAGAAGCGCGTCACGGTGCTGTTGCCGCCCTTCTCGAGACTGAGCAGCTTCTGAAACATGTCCAGCATGCCGTGCGGGTCGTAGCCGGCTTTGGTCATGAACTGCAGGCCGAGGTCATCGGCTTCTTTCTCGTCGGCGCGGCTGAAACGCGCCATCGCGCCGCCGGCGATCACCTGGGCCAGTAGCTGCTGTAGTCCGCTCGGATTCTGCCCGAGGAGAATGGCGCCGATCGCGCCGATCTCCTGCTGGGTCTCCACCTGTTTGATGACGTGGCGCGCGACGACGTGACTGATCTCATGTGCGACGACGCCGGCCAATTCGTCAACCTTGTCCGCCTGCGCGATGAGACCGGCGTTGATGTAGATGTGTCCGCCGGGAATGCTGAACGCGTTGACGTTTGGATCGTTGACGATATCGAACGTGAACGGGCGATTCGCGAGCGGCGTCGCTGCGTGGATGCGCTCGCCGACCGCGGTCAGATACGCCTTCGCGGTGGCGGCATTGCTGAGCTGCATCTGCTGCGCGACCTGCGCAGCCATCTGATTGCCGAGCTGCCATTCCTGATCGAGCGAGACGCTGTTGCCGGACGCCAAGCCGCCGGAGCCGCAACCGGCAGCGAACCCAACGACCAAAACGAGTGCGAGAAACGAAGTGCGCTTCAACATCGGTAAACCCTCCGGAACGGCGGCAGTGCAAAAGGAGGACCGGTCACGCGGAGGCGCGGAGGAGTTCGCTGGTTTTCTCCGCGTCTCCGCGGCTCCGCGTGAACTACTTCTTCACCGCCGCGCTGGTGCCGGACTGGAACTCGGCGTCGCTGAGTTGCAGATCATCGCGCCGAGGTCCGTCGCCCATGACGCCGGCGTAGACCTCTCGTGCCAGCTCGCGGGTCAGGTGCGAGTAGACGTCACCATCGACGATCATGTTCGGACCGTGGTCGCAGAGATCGAGGCATGACACGGTGCAGACGCGCACCAGCGGCTTGCGTCCCATCTTCTTGTTGTGCCCCTTGAGCTCCGCGTGGATGAACTCCCCCCGCTCGATGCCGCGATCGGGGTTGCCGCAACGTCCGCCGATGCAGACGAGGAAGTGCTTTTCGAAGGGGTAGTGCATGTTGTTTCTTCTCGTTCTCAATCCTGCGGATCGCGAAGCGAGACGTCAGGATCTCCGGTGGCGGTGCGAGAGCCGCTCGGTATCACCGGAGATCCTGACGTCTCGCTACGCGATCCGCATGATGAGAATCAGCTCAAAGCCCACTTCTTCCCCGAATCCAGCACGTGCTTCAAATCCTTCGGACTGCACGCTTCCGCGTAGATACGAGCGACGGGTTCGGTACCCGACAGCCGGAACAACAGCCACGCGTTGTTGTCGAAGATCAGCTTCACGCCGTCGGTCTTGTTGACCTCGCGTACGGTGAAATCGTCGATCGACTTCGGCGGATTGGCGAGCTTCTCGGCCAGTGAGTCCTTGAGTTGCGGCGTCAGCTTCATGTCGATGCGCTTCGAGTAGAAGTAGCCGAACTCCTGGTACATCTCCTCGATGAGTTGGTTCAGTTTCTTGCCGGTGTGCGCGACCATCTCCGCGACGAGGAGGCAGGCCAGGATGCCGTCCTTCTCCGGGAGATGGCGATACATCGACATGCCGGCGCTTTCTTCGCCGCCCATGGCGATCTTGTCGTCGAGAATCAGCTCGCCGATGTACTTGAACCCGACCGGTGTCTCGTGCAGTTCGACGTCGAGCTTTTTGGCGATCGCGTCGATGAGATGCGTCGTTGCGACCGAGCGCGCCAGACCGCCGGGGATTTTTCGCTCGCGCTTCAGGTAGATCGCCAGCAGCGACAGGATCACGTTCGGCGACACGAAGCGATTGCGGTCGTCGATGATGCCGAAGCGGTCCGCGTCGCCGTCAGTGGCCAGGCCGAGGTCGAAGCCCTCCTCCGTGACGACCTTGCGAAGCTCGCCGAGGTTTTTCTCATTGCACTCGGGGGAGAAGCCGCCAAAGTACGGATCGCGATAGTTGTGAATGATCTTCACCTCGACGCCCGACTCGAGGAGGAAGTAGTCGAGGTAATCGCGCGAGGTGCCGAAGAGCGAATCGATGGCGATGCGCAGTCCGCTCTTGCGGATCGTGTCGACGTCCACTTTCTGCTTGAGGCCATCGAGATAGCGATCTTTCGGATCGATCTCCTCGATCAGTTCGGCCTTCTCGTAGACATCGACGCGCTGGCCTGTAGCAGCGACTTTGTTGATCTCGTCCTCGATCTGTTTGGTGATCTCCGGCAGCGCCGGGGCCCCGTTCGACGTCGAGAACTTCAGGCCGTTGTACTCAGGTGGATTGTGCGAGGCGGTGAAGTTGATCGCCCCCATCGCTTTCCGACGAACCGTCTCGAACGACGCGACCGGCGTGGGAACGTCGCGCGTGCAGAGATAGGCCTGGATGTCGTTGAAGGCGAGGATGCGGGCCGCTTCCGATGCGAACTTCTCGGAAAGGAAGCGGGTGTCGTAGGCGATGACGACGCCGCGTCCCTTTTGGTTCGCCTTTTTCAAGTAATTTGCGATGCCCTGGCTGGCGATGCGGACGTTGTCGAAGGTGAAATCCTCTCCGATGATGCCGCGCCACCCCGAGGTCCCGAATTTGATCATGTCTCTCCAATCAACTGCGGCGTGGGAACTTAACACAGGGACGAGGGATGAGGGACGAGGGACGAGGGGGAAATGCGGCCTTTCGATTCTCCCATCGTCACTAATCCCTCGTCACTAATCCCTTGTCCCTCGTCCCTCGTCCCTCATCCCTGCCTGCCAGGGCACGATTCACGCAATATCATTGCCCAACGATGTCTGAGCGGCCCGTGCTGCTGATCGCCGATGATGATGAGGACGTACAGCGCCTGCTGACCCTCTTCGTCCGGCCGCTCGATTGCGAAGTGCTCACCGCGCGCGACGGCGAAGAAGCGTTGGCCATCGCACAGGCGCGGTTGCCCGATCTCGTCCTGCTCGACGTCATGATGCCGAAGCGCAGCGGATGGGAAGTCTGCCAAGCGCTCAAGGCGGTGCAGCGGACGTCGCACATCGCGGTCGTGCTGGTCACCGGCCGCGGCGACGTGAAGGACCGGCTGACGGGATTGCAGCTCGGCGCCGACGACTACCTCGTCAAGCCGTTCAACCGCGACGAAGTGGTCAAGCGCATTGGCGCGTTGCTTCATCGCAAGCATCGCGATCCGGCTCCCGGTGCCGAGGCTGCCAAGTCATCGGAGAGCATGTTGTTCGATCGCGCCAGCGGACTTCCCACCGTTCCGATGGTCCTCAGTCGCCTCAAGGAAATGCTGATCGAACAGAGCGAGATCGGCATCGTCTACGTCGACATCGAACAGTTCGAGCAGATCGAAGCGGAGTACGGCTGGGCCTTCTTCGACGAGTTCCTCCGTTGCGCCGGCGAAGCCGTGGTCGGCGAGGCGCGGGCGCGTTTTCCGAAGGCGCTCGTTGCCGCGAACCTCGTCGGCGGATCGAGCTTCTACATCTTCTTCGAATCGCGCGGCACCGATCTGCGGCAGGAGGCGGCGTTCGACACCGTGGCCAACGACGTGCGCGAGAAGCTCATCACCGCCATGCGCGAACGCTTCCCGGCCATGCAGCAGGGACAGATCGGATTTTTCGTCGGCGCGGCGCGCATCGATTACCGGCCGCAGATCCGTCTCGAGCGTCAGGTCTACCAGGGAATGCAGACCGCCGGCGACGCCGTCCGCGACGCCGAGCAGCAGCGCAAAAAGCAGCTCACGCGCGAGCTGCGCGACATCATCCGCCGCAAGCGCGTGACCACGCTCTTCCAACCGATCGTCTGGGCGCAGGAAGGGAAGGTCTTCGGCTACGAGGTGCTGACGCGCGGCGCGCCGAATTCGTCCTTCCGCAATTCCGACATGCTCTTCGGTTTCGCGCGCGACGCGAAGCTGGCCTGGGCGCTGGAAACCGTGGCGCTCGAGAACGCGCTGAAGCGTCTTCGCTCCTTCGATCTGACCGGCCGCAAATACCTCCTCAATCTCGAAGCGGAGATGTTCGAGGAGTCGGAGTTCCGCATCCACGAGATGGTGTCGTTCTTCTCCGAGCATCGCGGCCATTTCGTTTTCGAATTGACCGAGCGCGCAGCGATCGAGGACTACGCGGTCTTCCGCCGTCTCCTCGATGAGTTCCGCGACAAGGGGATCGAAGTAGCCATCGACGACGCCGGCTCCGGCTACGCCTCGCTCGAGGCGATCGCCGCACTGTCACCCGACTATCTGAAGATCACGAAAGGCCTCGTCTCCACGCTGGCCGACGAGCCGATCAAACAGGACCTCGTAAAAATGCTGGTCGACCTCGGCGGAAAAATCGGCGCGAAGACGCTCGCCGAAGGCCTCGAGACCGTCGAAGAATACGAATGGTGCCGCGACCTCGGCGTCGACCTCCTTCAGGGCTACTACCTCGCGCACCCGCAGGACGAGCCCCGCATCGGCGACGAAGAAGTGCAGGCGTCGCTAGCCGCGGACGCGCAGCGGCGTCTGGCGACGGCGGCAGTTTAGGAACGATCCGCGGATTTCGCAGATGACCGCAGATCGATCACCGTGATCTCCGGCGAAATACCGATTCCGAATCGCCACGGAAAGAGCCAGTAGCCCGTTCCGGTATTGACGTAAAGCTGCGACGCGCCACGGCGATACAACCCCATGTGATACGGTAGAAACACGCCCGCGAGCGACCAATGCAGCGGTCGAAACGCGAACTGCCCGCCGTGCGAATGTCCGCACAACGTCAGCGGCAACCCGCGCTTCATTGCCTCGGCGAATGCTTTCGGCTGATGCGCGAGGACGATCGGAAACTGTCCGCTGCGTCCGCGCAACGCCGCGTCGAAGTTCGGTTCGAGCTTCGGAGTCCTCGCCGCAAAGTCGGAGATGCCAGCGATCCAAACGCCGTTGATCGACGCGCCTTCGTTGACGAGCAGACGAATCCGGCTGCCGCGCAGATGATCGATGACTTCGTTCGGCTGCCCGTACATCTCGTGATTGCCGAGAACACCGAGCAGCGGCATGTGTGGATCCAGCACGCGCGTCGCCGCGAGCAGTTTGGCGGTGAAGATCGGATCGTCGTCGATGTTGTCGCCCGCGAGGAGGATCACGTCCGGCTTCTGCGCCGCCGCGGTCACGAAGATTTTCTCGAGTCGCGATCGGCGCGAGAAGAGACCCGTATGCAGATCCGAGATCAGCGCGATCCGAAACGAGGGCGCGCCGTTCGCCACGATCGGCACGCGCTCGATCCGCAGCGGCACGAGCGCGTTCCAGACTCCGGTAACGAGCGCGAACAGCGTCGACCACAGGAAGACGCGCGACGGCCAGCGCGCGAAGCGCGCGAACGGCATGCGGCTCCTGAACGGCAGCCACGCGATCGCCAGCAGCAGCGCGTATGTCGCATAGAGGAGCGCGAAACACGTCCACGCAAACCACGGCGGCCCGAATGCCGCGCGGACGAATCGCGAGAAGTCCGTCCGCGCGTTGAGAATCGGAAAGAAGACCCACATCACGTTCCCGACGAGGATCAACGCGATGACGATCCACCGCCGCCGCGGATGCACGAGTACGAGGACGCGAAACGCGGCGACATTCGCGATGAGAAAGATCGCAACCGCAATCGCGATGATGATCCCGGTCATGGGCCGCGCATTGTAGTTGGCTCCTCTCCGCGTCCGCTTCTACGAGCCTCATGTCACACTTGCCGGCATGAGCTCGCTATTTCGCCGCCTTTGGCGGCTCGACGGGACGGTCACAAGGAACACGTACGCAATCGGCGGCAGCGTTGCTTTCGCGTTGAAGTACGCCATCGACTGGTCGATCGCGACGTTCGTCTTCCATCGGCAATGGACGCCGCTCAGTTACTGGCACCTCGTCGGGATGACGACCGAAGGGCAGGAGCAGGGAACGATGTGGATGTTCCTTGCGCTGCTGATCGTCTCGCTGCCCTTTCTCTGGTTCGGGATGGCCATGACGCTGCTGCGGCTGCGCGACAGCGGGTCGAGCGCGGGATGGGCAGCGCTGTTTTTCATCCCCGTTCTCAATGTTCTGTTGTTCATCGCGCTCACGATGCTGCCGCCGAGCGAAGGACGGCCCGGACGCGACATCAGCGGAGTGGTGGAGAGCGCTCTCTTTGCTGTCGTGGCGACCGCCGCGTTCGCAACCGCCGCCATCGCCCTTACCACCAGGCACCTGGACACCTACGGCGTCGGGCTCTTCGTGGCCGTGCCGTTCTGCGTCGGCTATCTGAGTGCGTTTCTGCACGGCCGCCGCTATCCCGACGCCCGCGTGCAGTCGTACGTCGTGGCGCTTCTCTCCACGCTGCTCCTCGGCGGCTTTCTCCTGGCACTGGCGTGGGAGGGCGTGATTTGCCTGCTGATGGCGGCGCCGCTCGCGATTCTGCTTGCGACGATCGGCGCCGCGTGCGGCAGCCGTTCGGCGCGGCGGCGGACATCGCCGCCGGCATACATGACCGTGGCCATCCTCCCGCTGATCCTGATGGCGGAAGCCGCGGCTCATCGCACGGCACCGCTCTACCGCGTCGACAGCGAGATTGTGATCGACGCGCCCGCCGCGACGGTGTGGAAGAACGTCGTCACGTTTTCCGACATCGGCGGCGAACCGGAGTGGTACTTCCGGGCCGGTATCGCCTACCCGATCCGCGCCCGCATCAACGGCCACGGCGTTGGCGCCACGCGGACGTGCGAGTTCACCACCGGCACCTTCATCGAACCGATTGAGGTGTGGAACGAGCCGCACCTCTTGCGCTTCGGCGTCACCGCCAATCCACCGCCGATGCGCGAGCTCTCGCCGTATGGCGGAATCGATGCGCCACACCTGCACGGATTCCTCGTCTCGCAGCGCGGCCAGTTCGCGCTCGAATCACTGCCCGGCGGCCGCACGCGCCTGGTCGGGTCGACCTGGTACCAGCATCACTTGTGGCCTACGGAGTATTGGCGCTTGTGGTCGGACGCGATCATCCATCGCATCCACTTGCGCGTGCTGCGGCACATCAAATCGCTGAGCGAGGCAACGGCCAATCCGCAGATTTCGCAATGCGAGGAGATCACACATCTGCGTCATCTGCGGATCGTTTCTGCCGAGTACCGCACCGCCGGACTGCCCGCCGGATAAAAGACGCCGAGCAACCGCATCTCGCCAGAACCTCGGTTCTCGACGCAATGCACCTGTCCATGCGGCAGGAAGATGCACGAGCCGGTTTCGATCGGCGCGTGCGACGTCCCCGCCCACATCTCGCCGCTGCCGTCGAGAATCACGATCACCTCTTCGTACAGGTGGAAGTGATCGGGCGCGCGTCCCGGCGGGATGCCACCGACGAACTGCGTGACCTGCGTGCTACCGGCGTCGTCGTTGATGACTTCGCGATACCAGCGGTCGCCGGTCCGTTGCACGGGACGGTCTTCCATCGCAACCACGAAGAGTTCGCCGTGTCCCGCTTCGTAGCCTTTGAGTGTCACGCCGTGGTCGGGGCATCGCGAACTGAGGAGGGTCAGGCCTTCGGTCGCCGCTATATCTAATGATGTGGACGGCGGCAGGTAGAGGCCCGTGTCGGGAACCAGCGCGAAGTCATTGGCGAAGCCCGAGCCCGAGAGCACGTAGAGAACTTCGTCTGACGACTCATTGCGCAATGTCGCCCGCTTCCCTGCTGGTAAATCCAGCACGCGCAGCGAGATCGCCGTCGCACCGGCCTGCGTTCCGAAGTGCTTCCAGATCCGCAGCGCGCCTTCGACGACCGGCTCGCCGTCCTTCAATCCCACCACGCGGCAGCCGCCGTCGAGATTTGCAAGCATTTCGTGGGATTATGCTCCACGCATGCAGACGAAAGAAGACGGAGTCCGGGCCACCAACCAGGATTTCATCCGCTACGACCAGGTCGAGAAACGCCAGAACTATCAGCTCGCGGAGGGACTTGACGGCGATCAGTTCGACGACGAGTTCCAGATCCGCACTGTCGACATCGGCCAATTTCTCCACGGCGACGATGCCGCCAAACGCGCCTTCGCCACGCAGCTCGGCGACGCGCTGCACGAAATCGGATTCGCAATCCTCACTGGTCACGGCGTCGATCCGAATCTGTATGCCGAGGCGGAGCGGAGGATCGAAGAGATCTTCACGAGCCTTACTCTCAACGAAAAGATGCGTTTCCGCGCCGAGCGTTTCGGCTCCGTCAATCAGGGTTACTTCCCGATCAAGGAAACGAGCAACATGCATCCCGATCTCGTCGAAGGTTGGGTGTTCTGCCGTCGCGCGTTCGAAGACGCGCAATCGTTCTGGCCGATGCAGGATCAGGCGGAGTTCTTTCGCCAGATCGTTGCCGGCCACGAAAAACTGATCCTGCCGGTGATGCAGAGCCTTCTGACCTACCTCGGCTGCGATGCGCATCTCTTCGACGAAAAACTCACCGGCACGAACTTCGGTCTTCGTCTCAACTACTACCCGCCGGTCTCCGACGCCGATGACGCCACCGGCGCCGCGCGACTCCTCGGCCATGAGGACATCGATCTCTTCACGTTCCTCCCCGCGCCGCGCGTCGAAGGTCTGCAGATCCTCAATCGCCGCAACATGAAGTGGGTGCGTATCGCCGCGCCGCCGGGCAGCATCATCCTCAACACCGGCGACTATATGCAGCGCATCAGCAACGACATCTTCCCGTCGACGACGCATCGCGTCAGCAAGCCGCGCGATCCACGGCAGCGCACCGCCACGCGCGTGTCGTTTCCGATGGCCGTTTATCTGTGGGAGAACGAGATGCTGGAAGTGCTGCCGTGCATCGCCAATCCGAAGTACCCGCCGGTGAAAGCGATTCAGTTTCACACCAGCATCACCAGCAAATTCTATGGAGACGACTACGCGGTGACCGAGGCATGAATGATCCGCTTCTTCAATACCGCGAACGTTTCCCGATTCTGAGCCGGACGAAGTACCTCGTCTCGCACTCGCTCGGTGCGATGCCGGAGGCGACGCGCGACGCGCTCGTCGAATACGCCGACTTGTGGGCGTCGCGCGGCGTGCGCGCGTGGGGCGACCGCTGGTGGATGATGTCGATCGAGGTCGGCGACATCATCGCGCCTCTGATCGGCGCACCGCCGGGCTCCGTGGTGATGCTTCCGAATGTGACGACCGCCGAGGCCGTGGTGCTGTCGTCATTCGATTACGACACGCCGCGCAATCGCGTGGTGATCGTCGACGGCGAGTTTCCCTCGGTCCGCTACATTTACGATCGTCTCGCCCGCCGCCTCGGCGCGGAGATCGTGACCGTTCCTCACGATTCTTCCGGTCTCGGATTCGATCTCGATCGGCTTTTGTCTGTAATCGACGAACGAACGCAGATCGTTCCGATCGGCCACATCCTCTTCGAGTCGTCATACATGATCGACGTCGAGGCAATCGCGAAACGATGCCGCGAAGTTGGTGCGACGCTGGTGCTCGACGTCTTCCAATCCGCAGGCATCGTGCCGGTCGACGTGACCGGTTGGGATGTGCCGATCGCCGTCGGCGGTGTCCTCAAATGGCTCTGCGGCGGACCGGGCGGCTCGTTCCTCTACGTCGATCCGAAGCTGCGGCCGAAACTCGAGCCGAGTTTCACCGGCTGGATGGCGCACGCGAATCCGTTCGGCTTCGAACCTCCCCCGATGCGCTTCCGCGACGACGCCCTCCGCTTCGCCCTCGGCACGCCACCGATCCCGGCGCTCTACGCTGCACGCGAGGGTCCGAAGGTCGTGGCCGAGGCCTCGGGTGGCGACATGAAGACGATCCGCGAGAAATCGCTGCGTCAAACGCAACGAATCATCGATCTCGCCGACGCGCGCGGCTTCGAGCTCCGCACGCCGCGCGAATCCGACCGCCGCGGCGGATCGGTCTCCGTCCTCATGCCGCACGCGAAAGAAGTCGCATACGAACTGAACGCGGAAGACATCGTCTGCGACTTCCGCCCCGGCGCCGGCGTCCGCTTCTCCCCGCACTTCTACACGACGGACGAGGAGATCGAGATCGCGTTTGCGACGGTCGACGAGATCCTCCGCACCGATCGCTGGAAGCGGCAGGCGGCGAAGCAGACGATCGTGACGTAAAGCTTTTTCACCACAGAGACACAGAGATCACAGAGGTTTTCTCTGTGTCCTTTGTGCCTCTGTGGTTCGATTTTTTTAGGCGACAACCGCGCCGACTAAATCGTACGGATGCGCATCCGTGATCGAGACGCGGGCGAATGCCGGTAAGTCCGCGGGCAGGAGGTCGATGCCGTCGTTGATGAGCAGGCGTCCGTCGATTTCAGGGGCCTGGCCGACGAGGCGGCCTTCCAACAAATGCTCGGTTTCGGAGCAAACGCCGGTCACTAACGCGTCGAACGTTTGGCCGAGTTTCGCTTCGTTGCGGGAGCGCGAGATCTCCTGCTGGAGTTGCATCAGCTTTTCGCGGCGGCGTTCGGCGGTTTTGCGCGTGGGTGTGTCGGGCATGCGTGCGGCGATCGTCGCGTCTTCGGCGGAGTAGACGAATGCGCCCATCTGATCGAACTGCGCCCACTCCGTGAACTCGTACAACTCGCCGAAATCACGCGGCGTTTCGCCGGGATGGCCGGTGATGAACGTCGTGCGCAGCGAGAGGTCGGGGACGAGCTCGCGCATCCGCGTCACCATCGCGCGGTATTCGGCGGGCGATCCGGGACGACGCATCGTCTTCAGCACGTTCGCGGAAACGTGTTGCAGCGGGATGTCGCAATACGAAACGAAGCGCTTCTCGCGTCCCATCAGTTCGAAGAGCGACCAGTCGATCGAGCCGGGATAGGCGTAGAGGAAACGGATCCACGGGAAGTCTGTCTCCGCGAGGAGCGTGCGAACGAGCGAGGTCAGACCGTTGGCGATGCCGAGGTCTTCGCCATAGCGCGTCGTGTCCTGCGCGACGAGGCAGAGCTCCTTGACACCTTGCGCCTGGAGCGACTGCGCTTCGCGAATGAGCGAGTCGATGCCGCGGCTGCGGAACTTGCCGCGCATCTGCGGGATCGCGCAGAACGTGCACGGATTCGAGCACCCTTCGGACACTTTCAGGTACGCGTGCGCGGTGCCCTGCGCGAGAACGCGCGGGAGGTCTTCGTAAAGCCGCACAGACATCTTGCGCTTGACCGGCGCGGCGTCGTCGGTGCGTCCGGTGACGGCGGCGGTGATCGCTTCGAGCGAATCGAGGCCGACGAATGCATCAATCTCGGGGATGGCTTTTTGCAAATCTGCCCGGTACTTCATCACCATGCACCCAGCCACGGCGAGCCGCTGCACCCCGCGGCCTTTGCGGTCGGCGATTTCGAGGATCGTGTCGATCGACTCCTGCTTGGCCGCGTCGATGAAGCCACAGGTGTTGACGATGACGACGTCCGCGGCGTCGAGATCGTTCGTGATCTCGACCTCCGATTCCTCGCGGAGCTGGCCGAGCATGATCTCGCTGTCGACGAGATTTTTCGGACAGCCGAGGGAGATCATCCCCACGCGGGTGACGGGCTTTGCGATGGTGGCTTCTACAGTCATGAACAGCCGTGGAACAGGGCTGCACTGGTCCGTATTCTGCCGGGCTACTGTTGCTTCAACACAGCGCTGCTGCGCTCGTCGGCCATGATCGCGGTGAAAACGCGGTTCACCTCCGCCAGCTCGGCGCGCGGGACGCTGAACCGTTCCACGCGATACTCGCGACGATAGTGGAGCACGTTCTTCTCGACCTTCGTCTCGCTGCCGTAGCGGAAGCCGGCGGCGTTGACTTTCACCGCGGCAGGAAGCTCATCGACGGCGACGCCGGCGGGGAGCGCGATCTCGACATCGTCAACCTGCAGCGACGGCCCCTCGGTCTCGTAATCGTAGGCGCGCTCTTTCAGATCGATCACCGTCTCCGCCTTCTCGCCGAGGACGCGCGGACGGACGAGCAACAAGCCGCCGCCGGCGGTCTTCGCATACGCCGGCGCGACGATTCCGTAGTTGAAGATCAGATCGCGCGATGCGTCGTTGAGATTTTCGATCGTGACGCCTTTCATCTCGAACTGCGCCAGGTGCGCGCCGAGACGCGTGTGCAACGCACGAATGCGCTCGGCTTCGGTCATCGTATGCAGCCACATGCGCCAGGCCGCGGCGATGCTGCCGCTGATGGTCTCGTGCACGTCGCCGTGTAGCGCTCCGGCGGGGTCGAGCGTCAGCTTCGCTGCCACGCTCAGCTTGTTGTCTTCCGGTCCGGCCGGCGCAACGTGAATGACCGTGCCGCCTTCCTGCGTGACGACGAGCAACTCGTTGTTCTGCAGGTATTCGGGCAGCGATCCGATCGGCGTCATCTCCGAGGTCGGATCGAAGAGCAGCACCTTGCCGAGGCGCGGGTGATTGATGACCGCGGGAAGCGACGGCGCGTCGGCGCCGAGGGGGATGGCGACGATGACGTGATTGAAACCATCGACCGAGGCGAAGCTCGGCTCGACCGTGCGGCGCTCGGTGGTAGCGAGAACGTAGTTCGAATTCACGCCTGCCTCGCGCAACAGCGCGCGCATGAGCGTGACCTTGTCTTTGCAGTCGCCGTAGTGATTCGTGAGGATGTCGCCGGCGTGATGCGGCTGATATCCGCCGAGGCCGATCTCGATGGCGACGTAGCGGACGTCGTGCTGCGTGAAGGCGCCGATCGCGGCAACTTTGTCGAACGTCGACGTCTTGCCCGCGACCAACTCGCGCGCCTTCGCGGCAAGCGCGGGAGTGGACGCGATTCGATCCGCCGTCAGCGACGCGTACCAGGTCGCGACGTCGTCCCACGTGCGATGCGCTTTGCCTGCGAGCTGCTCGCGCGGCGGAATGAAGTTGATGCTCATCCTCGACGCAATCGCCTCGGCGGACGGACGATGCGGCTCTTCTTTCAGCGCCGCGACGTTCCGCATCTCCCAGACGGTCGCGCCGCCGGATTGCGTCGCCGCGGCGCCGGCGCTGTTGAACCACTTCTCGTCATGCCTCCAACCGTCGGCGAGCACGAGCGAGTAGCGCGCCACGAGCACCGGCACACCCTGCTGAAACGTCCACGAATCCTGCAGCGCGTACGGGCGGCCGCGCCGTTCGTATTCGACGGCGATGATGCTGCCGGGGGCCGCGCCGGGGATCTGCAGCAGGATCGTCTTCTGATCGCTGTACAACTCTCCCGAAACGGCGGAGGTCTCGATGGAGTCGCGATCGCCGGTCTGCAGCTCCTCCCCTTTCGCGGTGACGGTCCATGCGTGCAGCGATTTCAGACGAGTCTCGGCGTCGCAACGGATCGCGAATTCGCCGAGGCCGCGGCCGGCGCTGGTGAGAATTTTCCACACGGTGCGCTGCGTCGAGCGAATCTCGCCCGAGGGGGAGACGGTGGTCGTCGATTCGTCGAGCAAGACGACGCCGGACGGATCGTTTGGCAACGTTGGGATTGTGGTCGCTGCAGCGGCTTTCACCCAGTCGGGCGTTCCGCGCGCGAAGCCGGAAATTGCGACGCCGAGAAGTACAGCCGCGATGCCGATCGAGCGTTTCACGGCGTGCTCCCGGCAGCTTTCGCCGCTTTGCGCAGAACGAGCTGCTCCTGATCTGCTGCCGCCGCCTTACTGAAGAAGTCGCGCACGAAGCGGTAGTTGTCACGGCCGATGAGCTCAGTGTCGACGGTGACGCTTCGAACGAGGCGGACGGCATCATCGGTCTTGCCGACGGTGGCGGTGTAGCGAAGCGCGCCCATGTTGACGTCGGCCGACGCGGGCAGCGATTCGACCGCGTAACCGGCGGGGACCTTCAGCGTAACTTCGTCATCGACGCGGTAGGCGTAATGAAAGTAGATGGCGTTCTTGCGCTGCTCGGACGAGAACGGATTCTTGTGCGTCGCCGTGAAGATGGCCAGCGGAACCAGGGCTCGCGAGCCGACCAGCGAGGCCGCGGACGGCAACTCGACCGTCGCCGAAATGAGCAGCGGCAATTCCGCCGTGCGAAGGTTCTTGACCTCGACGAGATTGACCGTGGCGCCATCTGCGAACCAGCTCTTGATCGTTTTCTCGATCGATTTCTTGGCCGCGGCATCGTCATCGTTGCGCATGGCCACGCGCTCGTGCAGCGCTTCCTGTCCCGTGTAGGTGACCAGAACCGTGCCGCGCACGACGCCATCCTCGAGTTCCAGATGCGCCGAGCGCTTCATCGTCGCAGACGCACTCAAAGGCCACGGTGTGTCGATCCACACCGCCTTCTCCTGCTTGCGCGCGATCAGCAAGCCGCTCGTGCTCGTCTTCTGCCACGACAACACACCGAACGGCGCGTACGGAGTTCCCGGATCGAAGAATTGCTGCTTGCCGTCGATCGTAACGGCCGCAATCTCGCCGTCGAGTTGACGCCCGATCGGAACGTTCTTGGCGATGAACTGCTCGTCGCGCTCGCAAAGCCGGATGACGTGCGCATCGAATCCGGCCGCGCGCGCCATCGACACGAACAGACGATTGATATCGCGGATGCCGCCGTAGCCGTTGCGGAGGACGTCCTGCGCGCTGTTGTTGTCGTTCAGTTTGCGCGTCTCGGCATCCGTCCTCTCCGGCTCGAACGAGAGGTTGCGGATTTCCTGGACGCGCGCGTACAGCTTTCGGAGCTTCTCTTCGGGCGTTGCGGCGCCGGCCATCGCGGCCGTCGCCGCGTCCTTCACCGCGCGGCCATCACCGACGAACGGCTCGATCGCGTCAGCCCAATCGTGTGCCTCTTTCGTCCAGAAGGCATCCGGCTCGGTCTTGCCGGCTGTGTACCAGAACTGCAGCTCGGGTTTGATGGTCGCCTCCGGCGGCGCGAACGGCTCCTCCTCGAACGGCGGGATGTTCTCGAGCGTCATCTCGTACTTTGAGCCGTGAATCTCCGGCTTCTTACCGGCGGGGAGACCGCGATAGCTGAAGAACGTGTTGTAGCCGCCATAGACGTACGGCTCCAACGAGATTTCTTCGTGGATGATCGGCAGCTCGCGTTGCGGCGAAAACGAAGTGTCGTAAATGAGGTTGCCGCGGTTGGCGATGTCGTAGCGGTATTCAATGATGCTGCCGACCTGCACGTCCGGCAACGTAAAGGTCTTCGAGATGAGACGAACGCCGCCGACTTTGACGACGACCTTGTCGAACGTCTTGCCGCCGAACGTGGCGATGCTGCCGTCCGGCCGCACCGTGCGCGCTTTGATGTGATTGACGTCGTAGAGGAGAGCGATGTACGGCACCTCTACATCGCCATACTTTTTCCCCTCCTCGGTCAGAATCTTGATTCGGAAGTAGTCGGTGCGGTACGAGTTCTTGTCATCGACGACGACCTGATGCCAGTTCAGGATGACCGCGGCCGCGCCGGGAGCGAAGTCGACACTGGTCATGGCCTTCTCCGCGGGAGTGGGATCGCGGAACTCGGCGGCTGCCGATTCGTTGCGGCAGAAGGCGTTTGACGCGATCGACAACGACAGCAACAGCAGTAGCGCGCACCACAAGCGTTTGTGCATTCGGGGACCTTTGGTTAATGGGAGTGTCGGCATGATCGCACAGGTTTTATGCTGTCCCGCATGTTCTCCATCCGCAACGCGTCACTCGACGAGGTGATGGCAATCGCGAGCGTGATGCGGGAGTCGGTCGAATCCTTCGGACGCGATGTCTACACGCCGGCGCAAATCGCGAGTGCCCTTCGCTACATCTGCCGCCCCGACGAGCAGCTCATCATCGATGGAACGTACTTCGTTGCGGTCGAGGGTGACGCGATCCTCGGCTGCGGCGGATGGAGCCGCAGGCGCAAGGTCTACAGCGGCTCGGCGGCATCGGGCAATGAAAACGAACTGCTCGATCCTGTTTTGGAGCCGGCTCGCATTCGTTCGATGTTCGTCCGGCCGTCATTTGGACGCCGCGGCATCGGACGCGCGATCCTTCAACATTCGGAGCAGCGCGCCGCAGCGGAAGGATTCCGTCGCCTCCAACTCGTGGCCATGCGCAGCGCGGGGACGTTGTACGAGTCCTCCGGCTACATCGCGATCGCCGACGCGCCGGTGGTGCTGGAGGACGGTGTGGTACTGGAGTGCACGTTGATGGAGAAGGAGTTGGCGTAGTGCGGGCGTCTCGCCTGCATCCGCGAGGCGTCCTCGCCCGGTGGTGGTTTCTGAGATTCAAGCACGAACGCTAATCAATTCACGGACACCCCCGTCGGGCGAGGACGCCCGACGGATGCAGGCGTGACGCCCGCACTACGCCCCCACCCGCCACACCGCCCCGCTCGCGCCGAATTCGGCGACGTGCTGTTGCAGGCCGGTGTTCATGACGGTGGAGTTGGCGAGGAGTTGTTCGTCGTCGCCCGTGGCGGGTTCTAGAGAGAGTCTGAGCGACTCCGCCACTGTCATCACCGTTCGGTTGTGCAGCGCGATGATCGAAGGCGACAGCGTGCCGGCGTTCACTTCATGCGTGGCCGGAAGTGCTTCGCCGCGCACGATGAAAACACGGAACGATTTTTTGCGGAGCCATTCGATCGCCGAGGCGAGCGTGATCACATGCCAGTTGCGATGGCGGCGATGCACCTTGCTGATCTCGCGATTGCGATCGGCAGCCGGCTTGTAGACGTTTGGCTGGATCTCCCACAGCAGCGCGATCTGATGCATCGCGTCGGTGGTTCCGCTCGTCGCGCCGGCAGATCCGGGAAGCGTGTGCTGCCGGCCTGCGGCGCGGCCGAGGGCGATGGCGTCGGCGAGGTCGCGGGCGATGATGTCGAAGGAGATCGTCTCGATGCGTCCGCCGAAATGCGCGTTGCGGCCTTGCACAAGGATGCCGTCCGGCGGCGGTTGATCGTTTGCGATCTGTTCCGAAATCTCGCCGAGCGGAATGGCGATGCCCGAGGCGCGTCCTTCGAGTACGCGCGGACGATAGAAGCTCGGCGTCGGCGTTCCTTCCAGCCACAACGGATGATTGCGCGTCAGATAGCGCTCGACGAGTTGCGAGCGGATCGCCCCGCAGTGCTCGGGCCGCAACGTCGACGGATCGATCGACTCCGCGATGTCGCCGAAGACCTCCAACGCTTCATCGCCGAGAGAGACGTAGAGATCGTAGAGCGCGGCCTTGGTATCGGCAGGAACGCGGAAGGTTTCGAAGATGCGTTCGATGTGATCCGGGAAGGGCACTGCTACGCAGCCATTCGCACGCGGGCCGCGTCGAGCAGCCGGCGGACGTCGGCGACCGAGGTGATGTCCGCGAGACCGTTGCGGATGTCCTTGCCGTGGGCGATTCCTTTCGAGAACCAGCCGATCACGGTGCGGGCCTTGTGCAGCTTCCAGTTGATCACCTGCGGCGCGCCGTCGATCTTGGCGAGATAGCGGTGCATCGCGTCGATGCGGCGATCGACTTCATTGCCGGCCGGCTCGCCGTTCACGAGCGCGAGGATGTCGCGGAAGATGAACGGATTGTGCAGCGCGGCGCGGCCGATCATCACGCCGTCGACGCCGGTGGTCTCGAACATGCGGATCGCGTCCGCCGGCGTCTTCACGTCACCGTTGCCGAAGACGGGGATCCCCAGCTCACTCTTCGCCTGTGCGATGTAGCCCCAGTCGCTCGCGCCGGTGTAGGCCTCGTTGCGCGTGCGGCCGTGAATGGCGATCGACGCCACGCCGATCTCCTCGAAGCGCTTGAGCAGCGGGATGACGTCGTCGCTCTCCCACCCCTTGCGCACTTTCACCGTGACCGGAATCTTCACGCGCTTCTTGATCTTCTCGACGACGCGCGCGGCACGATCGAAGTCCTTGAGCAACGCCGACCCCGCGCCGCTGCTGACCACTTTGCGCACCGGGCAGCCCATGTTGATGTCGACGATGTCGACGCCCTGCTCCTCGACGATTGCCGCCGCGTCGTCCATCCGGTCGGGATCGCCCCCGTAGATCTGGATCGCGACGGGCCGTTCTTTCTCATCGAACGCCAGCATCGCCTTCGTGCGCGTGTTATCGCGCGTCAACCCCTCGGCGGAGATGAATTCGGAGACGACGAGACCCGCGCCGCCGAGCTCTTTGACGAGCGAGCGGTAGTACGTGTCTGTCACCTCGGCCATCGGCGCGAGCGCGAGCGGCGGATCGATCAGAACTCCGCCGATATGAAACGGCTTGTCGAGAAACGTCATCGGAGTCGTCTGCAACATTGTCGGTGCGATGGCTGTTCCAGCTTCAAGTGCTACGATGTTTGCCCGCGGTCCCACAACCAATCAACCGAATGGAGGCTTGAATGCGCCTGAAGATTACCCCGCTGCTGCTGTCGTTCATGCTGCTCGTCCCGATCGCCGCGTCCGCCGCAGACGTGGCGGGTGTGAAGATGGAAGACAAGACCACCGTCAACGGCCAGAACCTGGTCCTGAACGGCGCCGGTCTCCGCAAAAAGTTTTTCATCAAGGTCTACGTAGGCGGGCTTTACCTCCCCGCGAAGATGTCGAATTCCGCTTCGATTCTCGCTTCGGACACGCCGCGCCGCATGGTCATACACTTCCTCTACAGCGTCAGCAAGGACCAGATGTGCGAAGCGTGGGAGGAAGGCCTCGAGGCGAACACGCCGAATTCATCCGCCGAGGTGAAGGGCGGATTCAAGACGCTCTGTTCGCTGATGGAGCCGATTCCGAAAGGCAACCGTCTCGTCGTCACCTACGTCCCCGGTACCGGCACGATCGTGGAAGTGAACGGGAAGGTGAAGGGCACGATCCCCGGCAAGGCGACCGCGGATGCGATCGTCGCGACATGGATCGGGCCGAAACCGGCCATGGGCGACGACTTCAAGAACGCGGTACTCGGTAAGTAGCGTAGCAACGTAGCGCCGCCGGCTCGGCGGCGAGTAGAGGCCTGGACCTGCCAGCGAGCCGCTGGCGGTCCAGCCGCCGGGCCGGCGGCGCTACGAAGCCGGCGCCATGCGTTTCCGGCACACGAACACGAGCTTCACAATTCGACCCTCGTTCCACGGATCGAATTCGTGGACCTCGACCGCATCTAACCCACCCACTGCGAGCGCGGCGATGATCTCGTCGCGCTCGTAGCAGCGTTGCGTGTGGCGTTCGCGGATTTTGATTCGCTCGCCGCCGACGATTGCCCATCCCGTCACGAGTGCGCGGCCGAGGAGCTCGCGGCGGCGGAAGGTCGTAGCGATCTCGAGATGGAAGTCGCGCCCTTCGTCGATGAACGGCTCCTTCATCCCCCACACCGCGGGATAAATCTCGGGATGGTTCATGTCGAATATGAAGAGCGAGTCGGCGTTCATCACGTTTGCGATTTCGCCGAACGCTGTCGCCAACTCTCGCGGATCGAGCAGGTGATTCAGCGAATCGTAAAGACAGGTGACCCGCGCAAACGTTCCGCGAAACGGAAGCGCACGCGTGTCGCCGAGGACGAGCGTCTTCACCCGTTTGCGCGCGACGTTCAGCATTACCGGCGAGAGATCGACGCCGGTCGACGAGAAGCCACGCGCGGCGAAGAACGGCATCGCCAACCCCGTCCCGCAGGCAACGTCGAGATGCGTCTTTGACCTGGCGGGATAACGATCGAGCATCTCCACGAGCAAACGTCGCACGGATCGAAAGTAGCGTTCGCCGAGGGCTTGGTCGTAGGCGTAGGCGAACGCGCCGTACGACTCGGCGGCGGTCATTCGGCTACGCCGGCCAACGGTAGAAACCTTCGCCCGTTTTCTTGCCGAGCTTTCCGTCGGCCACCATGCGCCGCAACAGCTCCGGCGGATCGAAGCGCAGACCGAGAGTCGAGCAGAGATACTCGGCGATTCCGAGGCGGACATCGAGGCCGACCAGGTCCGTGAGACGCAGAGGTCCCATCGGATGGTTGTATCCCAGCTCCATCGCCTTATCGATGTCCTCGGCGGACGCGACGCCTTCTTCGAGCATGCGAATCGCTTCCAGTCCGATGGCGACGCCGAGGCGCGACGTGGCAAAACCGGGCGAATCGCGGACGACGATCGCGGTCTTGCCCATCGCCTCGGCCACCTCGCGCGCCTCGGCGACGGTTTCATCCGACGTCCGATCGCCGCGCACGATTTCGATCAACTTCATCACATGCGGCGGATTGAAAAAATGGAGTCCGACGAATCGGTCGTGGCGCTCGACGGACTGCGCGAGATCCGAAATGGAGATCGAGGATGTGTTCGTAGCGAGGATGGTGTCTTCGCCGCAAAAAAGATCCGCTTGTGCGAAGAGGTTCTTTTTCAGATCAATGTCTTCCGGCACCGCCTCAACGATCAAATCGGCGCCATGAACCGCCGGCTCCAGGTCGGGCGAGAGGTGAATTCGCGCGCTGGCCGCGGCCGCTGCTTCGGACGTCACCTTGCCGCGCTCAACGCCTTTTACGAGCGTCGACTCGATCGAAGCCTTCGCCGCATCGCGCGCAGCGGGATCGGCATCGTGGATGACGGTTTCATATCCCGCCACCGCCGCGAGATACGCAATCCCGCGCCCCATCGTGCCGGTCCCAATGACTGCAATCTGCCGGATCATGAGCGCGCGAGTTTACCGCAGCGGTGTTCACGCTTGCGCTCATCTTCTTCATGGTCCCGAGCCTCACCAGCAAGATGCGCTGCCTGCGAATTACACGGCGCGCATGGCCAGCTTCAGGATCTCGCGGTGCGTGAAGTAGTTCACGGCGGGATCGTCGAGGTGGAAGCTGTAGGTGAATTTCTCGTCGTTGTCGGCCACGAAGGTGAATCGGAAGTAGCGGTTCTCGGAGCCGCCGAACTCCTTCACGCTGGCGGAGTAGCCCTGATCCTGCTCGACTTTGATGACGCGATACAGGCGGTGCGCGCTGATCGGGAGATCGTCGGGCGGATAGTGGATGAACTGGATCGCGTAAATCTGCTTCGGATCGATGTCGCGCTCCGGATAGTCATCCGCTTCGCTTTCATCGCCCTCGCCCGTGAACCACGTCTCTTCCTCTTTGAAGAGCACGAGATTCGCGGAGCTCTCGGTCATCGGCAGGACGCCTTGGTCGAGGTGGATGTGCTGCTCCGGATCGCTGGCGTCGCGGAGCTGCGTGAGCAGATCGATCATGTACTGGATGCCTTCGCGCGTACCGGTGAAGGCGACTTCGTCATCCTCGTCGGAGATCCAGACGTCGAGCCAGGCGTTGCGAGGGAGCTTGACGCGGCTCTCCAGCGTGTCGAACGAGATCGCGGCGAAGCCGAGGCGCTTGGCGGCGGCGTTGAGGAAATCGTTGCAGTGCGGATCCTCGACAAGGTTCTGCCGCGCGTATTCGATGGCCGCTTCGTACGCGCGTTTGCGTCCGAAATCGTGCGTCAGATCGAATGGCTGGATGATTTGATCGAGGAGCTGGGCGTGGCGCTCGGCGGCAGGTCGTGACATTGGCGTTTCGGGCAGCAATAACGGCTCAAAACTTATCACATTCCCCGGAGGCCGATTCACCACAGAGGCACAGAGGACACAGAGAAACCACCTCTGTGAACTCTGTGTCTCTGTGGTTCAGAGGCTTTATCCCGTTGTCCGATCCCGCGTCTTCCAATCCTTGTCAAGATCGGCGAGGAAGCTGGAGAGATCGTCGGCGTGCTCTTCCTCCACTGCGAGGATGCCTTCGAGCATGCGCTTGGTGGTGTAGTCGTCGTCGCCGACGTAGCGAATCATCTCGGTATACGAGTCGATGGCCACGCGCTCGGCGACCAGGTCTTCCTTGATCATGTCGAGCAGGTTCTGCCCTTCGACATACTCCGAGTGCGACCGCATCAGCATCCCGTCGGGATTCAGATTCGGCGCGCCACCGAGCTGCACGATCCGGCCGGCGATCTGGTCGGCGTGTCCCTGCTCCTCATTCGCGTGCTGCAAAAACTCCTGCGCGATCGGATCGGCGTGGATGCCCGTGGCCATGAAGTAGTGCCGCTTGTAGCGCAGCACGCAGACGATTTCGGTGGCCAGCGCCTCGTTGAGCAGCTTGATCACGGTCTCGCGGTCGGCGCGGTAGGCATCGGTCACCGCCCCTTCTTCGATGTGCTGCCGCGCGCGGCGGCGAAGTTCCTGGACGTCGGTCAGAAAAGGCTTTTCAGTCATTTACAACTCTCCTTCGCGTTACAGCTTGCAAGAATCATCGCCGCTCGGCGCCAAAGCGCGTATGACGCGCATCATAGGTCCGGCCGCGCCAGATCACCTTGCGCCGGATTCCGGTCAGCCAGATGGAGCGAATGAAGATCCACGTCCAGATCGCGGCCATGACCGGATGAAGGAAGATTGCGGCGTCGAGCCGGTAGCGGAGTGCGCGAAAGAGGATCACCCGCGTGAAGCTGATGATGATGATCGTCGCGATGCTGACGCGATCGCCGGTCAACGCCAGCGCGTACGGCACGATGTGGAAAACGATGCAGCCGGCCACGACGAGAAATCCTGCGACGTAGCTGCGGCCGAGCGCGGAAAAGGTGTTCTTCGTGAAGCCATCAACCACTTCGCGAAGTCCGCGGTACATGCGCAGCGAGACCAGATCTTCGGCGCGAACGATTTCGGTCTTCCCCCCGTGCCGTCGGACGAGGCGGGCCAAAGCGATGTCATCGACTACGGCATCGCTGAGTTGCTCGTGGCCACCGCTGGCCTCGTAAACCTCGCGAACGACGAGGTTCCCGGTGCCGCCGCCGAGGGCCATTCGCGCGAAGCGGGTGCGGTTCGAGATCCATGTCGGCAGGAATGTATGAAAGGCCATCGGCATCATCGGCATCGCGGCGTGCTCGCCGAAGCCGCGCATTTCCAGATGCGGAAAGAGCGAGAGAAGCGCGACGTTGCGCGCCTGCAGGTATGCGACCGCGGCCGCGACCGCGGGCGGTGCGTAAATGAGATCGGCATCTACAAACAGGAGCAGCTCGCCGCGCGCTACGCGGCTGCCTTGATGCAGCGCCCACGGTTTGCCGAGCCAGCCGGCGGGCGGCTCGACGCCGTCGATCACCGTCAAGCGATCGTCGTGAATGGAGCGCACGATGTTGCCGGTTCCGTCGGTCGATCGGTCGTTGATGACGATCACTTCCAGATTCGCATACGTCTGCGCGAGAAAGGCCCGCACCGTCTGTTCGATGATGTGCGCCTCGTCGCGCGCCGGAATGATCACGGACACGAGCGGCTCACTTGTAGGCCGCATGTCCGCGCGCAGGCGAGGAATGAGTGTGAGATTGACGATGGTGCGGATCAACGCCATCACCCAGGCGACGAGGATGATCAGCGCGAGGACGTGAACGTCAAAGGCAATGTGTATTGTCATCCTGAGGCTGCCCCTTCGCTACGCTCAGGGCAGGCTCCGCCGGGAGCTGCGAAGCAGCGGAACGGCGGAGGACGCCGAAGGATCTCCAGCTTCCCAGGCTGCGCTGAATCCCAACGGTTTCAACCGGAGTTGCGCATCTTGAGATCCTTCGCCGTCCTGCGCGACTTCGCCTTCGGCTATGTCGCTTCGGCGGCTCAGGATGACAGATTACCGAAGCCTACGCCGGTCCCATCTTCCGCTGCGCGTCGATCGCGTAGGGCGAATCGGGGAACTCGGTGGCGGTCCGGCGATACGTCTCCTTCGACTTCTGGCTGTTGCCCTGCACATCGAACGAGTGCGCCAGAAGCGCGAGCAGCGAGTCGGCCGGCAGCACCGGCTCCGGCTTCGCGACCTCGGCTTGCAACTCCTGCGCGACCTGCGGCGCTTCGCCGCTGTCGATGCGAAGGCGATAGAGGCTGTAGCGCGCGCCTGCCACGAGCAGGTGCTTCGGATGATCACTCACAAACTTCTGCAGCCGTGTGCGCGCCGAGGCGACGTCGCCCTTGTCGGCGGCGATGCGGGCAAGGTAGAGAGAGGCCACGTCCGCGGCGTCGGTGCCGCCGTGCGACGCTTCGACATCCTTGAACTGCTTCTCTGCCGCCGCAGTCCGCTCAGGCTCGGTCTTGAACTTCGCGCCCGGAACCGGCTGCGCACCGGGGGCGGCAATCAGCGGTGACTCCATCGTCTCGATGGCTGCGCCGAGGGCGATTTGCGCTTTCTCTTCGCGGTTGGCGCGGTAGAAATAGATGCCGTAGCCGAGAACAGCAAGGAGCACGGCCGCAGCCGCGATGGTGAAGAGAACGCGCTGATTTTCTTTCGCGCGGGCCGACAACGAGCCGATCTCGTCGACGAACTTATCGTGTTTCAGGTCTCTGCGTTGCTGGCGATCCATGAACCGAACTGCCTCCGTAAAAGTGCGTGACTCTAACTCGGCGGCCAGGAACGGTCAAATCGCTCCGCAGATTTCGCCGGTCTCTGCCGGACCAAAGAAAAATCTGCATCGTCGGACGATGAAGAACTACAATAACCCTCGCTTCAGCAATCAAATCATCCGGTACCTTTGTTGCATCGCGACGAATCATCTTCATCGGGACCTTTAGTCATTCGGGAGCATCCATGGCCGCGCGGGCGTTGACGGCAGCACTCATTTCCATCCTCTTCACCGGCCTCGCTGCAGCCGCGGCTCCTTCCCTTCCTGCTACGTCTCCCTCCCCTTCTCCGTCCGGCGACTACGGCGCGACGGTGCTTTGCTATCACATCGTCGAGTCGCCGCAGGACCCGCGCATGGAGGTCTCGCGCGAGACGTTCCGCCAGCAGATGCGCTATCTGGCGATGACCGGCTACAACGTCATCCCACTGCGCGATCTCTACGACTACGTCACCGGCAAGCGTTCCTCGCTGCCGAAGAACGCCATCGTCGTGACCATTGACGACGGCTGGCGCAGCACCTACACGGAAGTCTTTCCGGAGATGAAGCGCTACGGATTCCCGTTCACGGTATTCGTTTATCCGAACATCATCGGACAGACTGCTCGCGCGCTGACCTGGAAGCAGATCAAAGAGATGTCTGACGCCGGCGTCGACATCGAGAGTCACTCGCTCACGCATCCGTTCCTGACGCGCCGCCGCCACGCCGAGCTCGATCAGCGGGCGTATTCGAACTGGCTGTCGCGCGAGCTGATCGACAGCAAGCGGATGATCGAGCGCGCCACTGGCAAGCAGGTCCTCTTCATCGCCTACCCGTTCGGCGACTACGACCACTTCCTCGTCGACAGCGTCGGCCGCGCGGGTTACGGCGCCGCGCTGACCTGCGAAGCGGGCAAAGTCCGCCGCGGCAGCGATCCGCTGCGGATGCGCCGCATGGTCGTCGAAAAGAAGATGGACTTCGTCAGTTTCCGCCGCTACCTCGGCGCAGGCTCGATGCCCCTCGATGAGATGACTCCACAGCCGGGCGTGATTTCCGATCCCGGCCAGACGCTGATCGTCTCCGCACGAATCCCAAACCACGAGCACATCGACCCGAAGTCCGTGGGCATGGCGCTGTTGTCGGTGACCGGTTCGCTTCCCTTCTCCTACGATCCTCGAACCGGCGCGATCTCGGTCGCCGCTGTGAAGGACGCGCTGAAGGGAACCTACCAGCGCGCGCTGGTGTGGGCTACGGATGCAAAGTCCGGCAAACGGATCGAGGCGAGCTGGATTTTCAAGCTCCCCGCGCCGGTCCTGCCGGTCACACCCTCCCTGATTACCAATCCGCAGAACGTCGCGCCCGCCGAAACGACCGTGCCGCAGGTTCAGTCCGGCGCCCCGGCCGTAGTAGCCGCGGGCGGCGGCGGTTCGGGGACGCCAGCGCGCACGCAACTGCAGCGCGCGCCGAAACAGTAGATCGGTCCAATAGACGTAGCGCCAGCGGCCCGCTGGCTGTACCGCCGCCGGCTCGGCGGCACGTCATCGCGAAACCTGCCGGCGAGCCGCCGGCGCTACGATTGAAGTCTCCACGAACGACTACGAGGCATTTCGATTGCACTTCTGCACTTCGTGCGCTTCGCCCAATTCGCCGCGCTCTCACTCCTCCTCACCACCGCCGCTATCGCCCAGGACACAACTATCCTCGCCTATCACGAGGTCGATCCCGTGCCCGAACGCGGATGGGCCGTCAGCAGCGAAGACTTCGCCGATCAGATGCGCTATCTGGCGTTGGCCGGATACAACGTCATTCCCATCTCTGACCTGGCCGACTACATCGCCGGCAGACGCGAGTCGCTCCTTCCGAACGCGGTCGTCATCACTGTCGACGACGGCTGGCTCTGCGCGTCGACGGAGATCGAGCCGGTACTCAAGCGCTTCGGCTTCCCCTGGTCGCTCTACGTCTATCCGAAAATCGTCGGGCAGGGATCGCACGCGCTGACGTGGGCGAAGATCGCCGCGCTGCAGAAGGCCGGCGTCGACATCGAAGGCCACACGATGTCGCACGCGCACCTGATGCACCAATCGCATCCCGACCTCGACGATGCGCAGTACGACGCGTTCCTGCGCACGGAGTTGGACGAGAGCAAACGCGTCATCGAGTCGCATACCGGCCAGCCCGTGCGCTTCCTCGCCTATCCCTACGGCGACTATGACGACGTCGTCGTCGCTGCCGCCAAGCGCGCGGGCTATGAAGCCGGCCTGCTGAGCTGGTTCGGACCGAACAACCGTTCCACCGACCCGCTCAAGCTTCGCCGCTTCGCCATGGTCAGCGACACGTCCCTCGAGCAGCTTCGCACCGCGCTCGGCGCAGCAACGCTCGATCTGCACGATGTCTACCCGGCAAATGACGGCGTTCTGGCCGCGGATCAAACGACGCTGGTCGCGACCATCGACGACACTCAGCTCGATCCGGCTTCAATCCGCGCCTCCTTCCTCGGCGACACGACCGCAATCAGCTCGTACGATGCTGAATCTCATCGCCTGACGCTCTCGTGGAAGAACCGGCCACGCGAAGAACGGCAGACGGCAATCGTCATCGCACAAACGAAGAGCGGCGGCCGCGCCATCGGAATCGTCCGCTTCTACACCTCTGCCGCCGCCAGGCAAAAATACGCCGCGCGGCAGGAAACTCTCTCGAAGATCCCGCTTCACCACACCGACACGACGCGCCAGTAGCCCTCTGCTACCATGCGCCGCTCATGGCGCTTACTGGCAAGCAACGACAGTTCCTCCGTGGCCTTGCGCACGCGCTCGAACCGGTCGTGCGCATCGGCCGGGCCGGCGCCAGCCCCTCGGTCATCGAAGAAACCAAGCGTTCGCTGGCCTCGCACGAGCTGATCAAAGTCCGCATCGACAACGACGATTCCTCGCAACGGAAAGCGCTGGCCGACGAGCTCGCGGAGGCGTGCGATGCCGAAGTGGCCGGGACGATTGGAAAGCTGGCCATCCTCTATCGCCGCCGCGACGAAGATCCCGAGATCGAGCTGCCCTGAAATCGACCGCTCGCGAAGCGGGCGAAGAACCGTAGCCCACGGCCTTCAGCCGTGGGTCACCGGATCGCGTCGATGTGTGAGCCCGTCTTGACGGGCGAGAGAAAGCTTTCTTTCGCCCGCTAAAGCGGGCTCATAAAGCCGCCGTACATGAAAACCCATGGCTCGAAGCCGTGGGCTACGATTCTCACGCCGGCTACGCCGACGGGCTTTGCGTGCGTCTGCACTTGGCGGATAAACGTCTCTAAGGGATCAAAAAGAAAGGCAGCCTTGCGGCTGCCTTTCAACGTTGTTGCTGTGGATGACGACTACGGGAGCATCAGGCGAATCTGCACGCGGCGGTTGCGCAGGCGGCCTTCCGCGGTGGTGTTGTCGCCGATCGGCTCGCGGGCGTCGCGGCCTTCGACCGTGATGCGCGACGAGTCGATGCCGTGGCGGCTGACGAGGTAATCGCGGACCGCGTCGGCGCGGCGGCGATCGAGATCGTGATTCGGTCCCGTGTTTTCCTTATCGTCGTTGTAACCGATGACGATGGCCGTCGAAGTCGGCTCCTGCTTCATGCGCAGAGCGACGTCGTCGAGGATGGCCTTGGCGATGTTCGTCAGGCGCGCCGAACCGGACTCGAAGTGGATCTCGTCGGTGCGGAGCTCGGTCGGAACGTGCGGCGGGGTCACCGGCGGCGGCTCAGGCGGAGCGACCGGAGTCGGAGCCGGAGGAGGAGGCGGCGGAGCTTCCGGCATCGGAGCCGGAGGAGGCGGCGGCGGAGCGACCGCTGCCAGATGCAGCGGCGAGAACGTCAGTCCGACCAGGCCGGAAAGGGCGCAGTCGTCGAGCTCCGTCACGCGGCACTCTTTGTGATCGCGGCCGAACTTCGCCGCGTTCCAGCGGAAGCCGGCGTTCAGCGACCAGCCGCTGTCGCCGAGCCAGTGACGCAGACCGGTGGTGAGGAAGATCGGCGCGGGCGGCTTGATGTCGCCACCGTTGTACATGACCGTGCTGACTTCCGTGATCCAGTTCGTCGTGTGCCAGAAGCCGATCGGATGGTTGAATCCCGCTTCGAGGCGCAGCTCATTCGGAAGTTTGGCCGAATCGGGCGCGAGGAACGGGAAGTTCGAATTCTTCGCGCTGCGGTCGCCGACGAGCGCGTACTCACCACCGACCGTGAACTGGCTGGCGGTGTAGTGCAGGCCGACGCCGAAGTCCGACGTCCCGGTGCCGATACCGCTGTTCTTCTCGCCCGTCGCCAGATCGGCGAAGAGCGACACAGCGAAGCGTGAGGCCATCGAAGATCCGAAGCCCCACTTCGTGGCCAGGTGCAGAGGACCGAGTCCGCTGTCGGAGAACTTGCCCTGGTAGTAGTAGCCGTTGATGAAGCCGTTCCGGTCGCCGCCGTGACCCGTGATCTTCTCGTACGGGAGCGACGCCGAAATCTCCCAGTTGTCGGTCACGCCGTATCCGACGGAACCTTCGAGCTGGTAGAGGTCATAGCCCAGATTCTTATGCTTGCGGGCCGATGGGATGTTGAACGGCGCGTTGGCCGCCTCGAGATCCCAGTTCTGTTAATACACGCCGAACGACCAATCGCCGCGGCGCAACGTGTCGGCCGTGATGACGTTGAACAGTCCGGTCTGGCCGGACGCGGTCGGCGCCACCAGTCTGGCCTGGTCGGCCATGGTGACCGACGCCAGCGACGAAGTGGTCATGCCGGTGTCGGTCTGCGCAAGCAGCGACGGTACGACGAGGAAACAAAGCAACGGAATCAGGGATCGAAATCTCAAACGCAAAATTACACCTCCTAAAGTTCGCACGGTCGTCCGCGAGAGTGTACGTGGGCGGCGACCTACAAAACGTGTGCCAGAGTCATGCGAATGTAAAAACGATAAAGGCTTCAACGGCTTGAGCTTACCATAACGTGAGTGCCCGAACCTCAGACTTTGGATCGTCGGTCATCGGTCAGTTTGAACCGCGAAGTGTAACGGTTGCGGAATCCAGCTTCGTAGTAGCGGGTCCGAACTCGCGAAGCGATGCTGATGAACATCGGCGCGTCGTCATAGGCGACGGTATCGATTGTTTTCGACTCCCTCCGTCGGCTATCCTCCCCGACTTTCGTTTCCAAATTGCTCCTCGGAGGCCCTCATGAAAAAGGTCGTAAGCTGGCTTTCGATCTTTCTCTGCTTCACGCCCGGACTCGTTCCATCGTTGCATGCGGGCTTCAGCGGAACCGACCTGATTTTGCCGGCGGTCGGCCGCGTCGAGGGAAATGGCGGCAGTCATTTCTACACGACGATCTGGGTGACGAACCCGTCGCCTACCGACTCGGCGACGTACCAGATGACCTTCCTGCGCGCGGGCCAGAGCAACGGCAATCCCGCGACGTTCTCGGATTCGATCGGGCCGGGCGCGACGAAGGCTTATGAGAATGCCGCGGAAAGTTTATTCAACGCAAAGGGCGTGGTCGGCGCGGTGCGCATTCGCTCGTCGCAGTCGCTGCTCGTCTCTTCGCGCGTCTACAACCAGAACGACGGACAGACAGCTGCCGGCTCGCAGGGTCTGTTCAGCGCAGGCGTCCCCTCCCAATTCGGGATGAGCCTCGGCGATCGCGGACTGCTGCAGGGTGTACGGCAGACTGCGGACTTCCGCTACAACATCTTCCTCGTGGAGACCGCAGGCGACACCATCACGGTGGAGTTGGCGGTGCTCGACGCGCACGGCAACGTCCTCGTCACGAAGAACGTGAGCCTGGGACCATGGGAGCCGGCGCAATTGAGCATCGCGAACATCTTCGACGGTTCCATCGTCGAGGGCGCCTTACGCGTCACCGCCACATCCGGCGCAGGCCGGGCACTGGTCCTCGGATCGCAAGTCGCGAACGGCAGCCAGGACGCGACCGGCTTCGAAATGTTGTTCCGGCCCGAGCTTCTCACGAGCAGTGAGGCCGGACCCCAGGGACCGACCGGCCCCAAAGGCGATCCCGGCCCCGCCGGCGCGACCGGTCCGACAGGTCCCCAAGGTGTGCAGGGGCCTGCCGGCCCTCTCGGTCCCACGGGAGCGACGGGCCCACAAGGATCGACCGGATCAGCCGGCCCGACCGGCGCTACAGGCGCGACAGGTGCGACGGGAACGCCGGGGTTGCGCTGGCGCGGTCCGTGGGACGGCGCGACCACGTATGTCGCGACGGATGTGGTGAGCGACGCCGGTTCGTCATGGGTTGCGATTGCCACGAATACGAACGACGAGCCGTCATCGAGCGCGAACTGGCAACTGGTTGCGCAGGAGGGGGCGACCGGTGCCATCGGTGCGACGGGAGCGACCGGCCCGACTGGCGTCACCGGACCAACGGGGACGACTGGTGCTACCGGAGCCACCGGGCCGACAGGCGACACTGGCGCGACCGGCGCGACCGGACCGACCGGCCCCACCGGAGTGACGGGTCCAACGGGCGCCACAGGGGCGACGGGATCGACCGGCGCGACTGGCGCAACAGGACCGACCGGTCCGACGGGCGTGACCGGTCCAACTGGAGACACGGGATCGACCGGCTCCACGGGTGCCACCGGACCGACTGGCCCCACCGGCGTAACCGGTCCCACGGGCGTCACCGGATCGACTGGCGCGACAGGACCGACGGGGCCGACCGGCGCGACCGGTTCAACCGGAGCGACGGGACCAACGGGCGCCACCGGCGCAACGGGTGACACAGGACCGATTGGCCCGACAGGCGTGACTGGTCCCACGGGCGTCACTGGATCGACCGGCGCCACGGGCGCAACGGGACCGACTGGAGTCACCGGCGCAACGGGCGCCACGGGCGCCACCGGTCCGACCGGAGCAACAGGAGCCACAGGCGCGACGGGGGCAACCGGTGCTACCGGCGACATCACGGGCGTCGCCGCGGGCGGCGACCTCACCGGCACCTATCCGAATCCGGCCATCGCATCGACCGCCGGCGGCAACATCGTCACTGCAATCAACGCGAGCAGTTCGAAGATCAATGCGGCAAACCTCCCTTCCACGCTCGCGACGCAAAACGGCACGAACGTCTTCACCGGCGCAAACACGTTCAGCCTTGGCCTTTCCGCGAATGGCCAATTCATCACCAACGTCGCAACCCCCTCCTCGCCGGCGGACGCGGTCAACAAGAGTTACGTCGATACGGGATTCGTACAACTCTCGCCTTCGACAGCGCAGACGACCAGCAGCACGAACGCGCTCATCAATCTGAAGCTGACCGGCAGCGGGACGCTCGGCGTGCCCGACCAGAATCCGCTCCTGCGTCTGAGCGCGAGCGGCAACTACAACGACGGCGGCACGCACGACCAGGAGTATTTCCGTGTCGACAACAACGGCAACATCGTCGCGTTCGCCAACTACGACGGTGGCTTAAGCGGCAGCATCCCGGCGAGTGGTCCCGGTGTACGTTTTCAATGGTACGGCGCGAAGGCGGCCATTCGCGCCGGCGGAATCGAAGGGACTGAGTGGGACGATTCGAATACCGGCCTTTACTCGACCGCCTTCGGCGAGCACGTCCGCGCAGGCGCCGACAGTTCAGTCGCGATGGGCAAGGCGTGCGTCGCGCGGGGAATGCGGGCAATCGCCCTCGGTGAGGGTTGCACTGCCTCGGGCTACGCCTCCGTGGCCCTCGGCTACGGCGCCTCGACGTCGAGCTCGGGCGGGACGTCGCTCAACGGCACCTTCGTCTTCTCCGACTTCTCCACCCCGATCAGCTATCTGTTCGGCGGCTCGTCCGACGTCAATCAGGCCACCCAATTCCACTCGGCCCTGACGAACTCCTTCAACGTTCGCGCGGTCAACGGCTCGTTCTTCTACACGAATACGGCGCTCACGACCGGCCTGACGTTCAACAGCACCACGGCGAACCTGACGCTGTCGAACAGCAAACTGGCCATGGCAAGCGACGGCTCGACGACGCTCTATTCGAACTCCAGCCTCACCTCCGGCGTCACACTCGGCGCGGGCGGCGGCACGTGGAACTCCGTCTCCGACCGCAACATGAAAGAGAACTTCGTCCCGGTCGATGGCGAGGAGGTCCTGCTCCGCCTCCGCAGCGTGCCGATCACGATGTGGAACTACAAGACGCAGAACGCGCGCATCCGCCACATCGGTCCGATGGCGCAGGACTTCACGGCCGCCTTCCGCGTCGGCGAAGACGACAAACACATCTCGACCATCGATCCGGACGGCGTCGCGCTGGCCGGCGTCAAGGCGCTCGACGACCGCACGTCCGTGCAGGAGTCGCGCATCGAGGCGCTCGAGAAGGAGAACGCGGAGTTGCATCAGCGCCTCGACCGTCTGGAGAAACTCCTTTCGGAACCGCGGACGGAGCAGCAGAATCACCGGGAGTGAATCGCATTCGTTTTTCTCTCGCCTGCGCCGCCGCGGTCGTTCTGATCGCGGCGGCGTACGCGAACTCGCTCCGCAACTCCTTCCACTTCGATGACTCGCACGTCATCGAGAACAATCTCTATCTCCGCAGTCTCAACTTCGTCCCGCGCTACTTCACCGACGCGCACACATTCAGCAGTCTTCCGCAAAATGCGACCTATCGCCCGCTCGTCACGCTGTCGCTCGCGCTCGACTACGCGCGCACGAACAGCCTCGATCCGCGTCCGTTTCATGTCACGCAGATCGCGTTGCTGCTGACCGCCGGCGCGCTGCTCGCCCTGTTTTTCGAGCGCTTTCTCGGCGCCTGGCCCGCGTTGTTTGCAGCGACGCTTTTTTGCGTGCACACCGCGAACACCGAGACGATGAATCTGATCTCCGCGCGATCGGAACTGATTTCCGCGATCGGTCTCCTCGCCTCGTTCATCGTTTATCAACGATCGCCATTCGCGCGCCGCACGCTTCTCTACCTGTTGCCGCTGGCGGTCGGCGCCCTCGCGAAAGCGCCGGTCGTGGTTTTCGCGCCGCTGCTCTACGCGTATGCGACGCTCATCGAAAACCAGCCGCGCCGCCGTTCGCTCCGCATCGCCCTTCCGCCGCTCGTCCTCGGCATCGTGCTGCTCGTTTTCCTCAACCGCATGAACGCGCGCGAGTGGACGTCCGGCGGAGGATCGGCGTGGCAGTACGCGATCACGCAGCCGTTCGTTTGGCTGCACTACTTCCGTCTCTTCTTCCTCCCAATCGGACTCACCGCCGACACCGATTGGCTGCCGTTCACGCAGTGGTACGACACGCGCGCGGTCGCCGGGTATCTCTTCCTGATCGCGCTCGCCTGGTTCGCAGTCCGCGCGTCGAGGAATCGGGAAACGCGCCCCGCTGCATTCGGCATCGCCTGGTTCGCCATTGCACTCGCGCCGACGTCGAGCTTCTTTCCGCTCGCCGAGGTGGCGAACGAGCATCGGGTGTTCTTCGCGTACATCGGACTCGTCGCCGCAATCGTGTGCCTCGCCGGCCTTCATTTGAAAAGCACGCCGCGCGAACTCGTCGTCGCGGGAGCGATTGCCATCCTCATCGCGTTCGCGATCGGTACGCACGCGCGCAACGAGACGTGGCGCAGCGAAGAGACGCTGTGGGCAGACGTGATCGCCAAGAGTCCCGCCAATGGCCGCGCGTGGATGAACCACGGCCTGACCCGCATGGCCCGCGGCGACTACGCCGGTGCGCGTAACGATTTCGAGCGGGCCGCGGCGTTGACGCCGAACTACTCGCTGCTTGAGATCAACCGCGGAATCGTCGAGGACGCCCTCGGCGATCCCACCGCGGCCGAGCGCTACCTCCGGCGCGCGCTCGCGTTGAACCCCGACGCCAACGCTCACTTCTACTACGCGCGCTGGCTCGTGCGCCGCGGCCGCGCACCCGAAGCGATCCCTCACTTGCAGACCGCGGTGCAGCAGAGTCCCGCCTTCGCAGATGCACAGAACCTCGCGACCCGCCTCGCCATCGCAAGCGGCACCCAACCCGGCCGCACGTGGAGCGACTACACCTCGGCGTTCAACGCCGGCCTGCAGGCAATCGGCCGAGCCGATTGGCTGGCTGCGGCCGAAATGAACCGCGACGCTCTCCGCCACGATCCAAACTCCGCCGACGCCTGGAACAACCTCGGCTGGTCACTCGCCCAACTCGGCTTCCGCCCGCAGGCCGCGCAAGAGTACCGCGCGTCACTCGCGTTGCGTCCGTCCGACAGCCGCACGCAAAACAACCTGCGGCTCGTCGAGTAGCGGCTCCAAAGAAAACGTTTCCTTGCTTTCGCATTTTCTCAGCGTCTTCAGCCAACGGCCGCGCGCGCGGCCATGGTCATCGTCACTTTGGTAGGATGCCGCCATGCGAACCCGCTCCCTCGCGCTCTTTTTCGCGGTAATTCTTGCGGCGACTGCGGCCCTCGCGCAGGAGCCACCTGCACCAGCCACCCCGACTTCGCCACCGCCTCCTGTTCCGACGACTCCGCCGCAAGCCACGCCGCCGCTGTCTCCCGTTGCCGCCAGCGGATACGACCGCCGCGACTCGCTTCCCAACGTCTACCTCGCCGACGGACAGGCCAGTATCCGGCTGCGCAAACTCATCAAGAACGTGCTCTTCGAAAGCCAGATCGACTACAAGTTCGTCACCGGCGACATCAGCACCTTCCTGCGCTACAAGTACTACGCGCACGACTTCACCTACAAGATCGGTGTCTTCGACACTATCTCCTTCGGCGACATCGGCAGCCACACTGACGAATTCCAGCGCGTCCGCGGCGGTCTTCTCCAAATCGAGGTGCCGCGCGATTACAACCACCGCTACTTCTCGCTGCTCCAGGACGACCGCCTCACCTTCGGCGATACCACCCGCGTCGACAACCGCAAGAACAACATCTACACGAAGCTCGGCTACCAATACGGCACGGAGTTCGACGACCAGCTCAACGCCGTCGTCGGGGAAAAGCGCGGCCGGCTGATCCCGGTCCTCACCGCGTTCCGCGAGCTCGGTCCGCAGAAGTTCAGCTACGCCGCAGCGCTGACGCTCGCCGGGAAAGTCTCCACCGGCGATTACAAGTACGCAAAGTTCGAGCTCGAAGGTCTGCGGCGCTGGGACATCACGCCGACGTCGTTCGTCGTCACCCGCGCCCACGCCGGCGTTTTTCCGGTCAAGGATTTTCTTTGCAAGAACACGCCGACGACACCGCCGGCGGAGTGCTATTCGATCCCCGGCTACGAACTTTTCAACCTCGCCGGACGGGATGCCCTTCGCTCGCTGTCGTCAACGAATGACGTCTCCGTCGGAACGAACGAGTTCCACTTGACCAACGAGTACTTCGTTCCCGTCTTCCGCAATCGCGATTACCGTCTCGGCGCCGTCCACTTCAACACGGCCTACGCAATTGCGTACGCGGGCGCCGGAAACGCGGGATTCGAATATCGCGACATCGCCCGTACGCGCGACTTCGCCATCGACGCTGGCCTCGGCACGGAGATGGCCCTGACCATCCGCGATTTCGAAGTGCTCCTCAGCGTCCTATTCGCCCACACCATCAAGGCGCCGGACGAGCGCAAGAGCAACAAGGTGCAGTTCTCGATTCACACGGTGAGGTAGTTGTGGCGCAGACACTCTTGTCTGCGCTGCGACTTACCGTTGCAGTGAGGCCTGCACCGAACGGACTCCGTCGACGGTCTTGACCAGATTGACGGCCATGTCCTTCTGCAGCTCGCTGTAAACCTTACCGGTCAGGCGGACCACGCCGTTCGTCGAGTCGACCGCGATCTGCGTTCCGTCGAGTCCGCGGTGAACGGACAGCTCACGTTCGACCGCGCGTTCGATGCGCTCATCGTCGGGAGCCTGGACGACCTGAATGAGATTCGCGACGCGTGCGTATCCGAGAGACTGCGCGACCGTGCCGGCCTGCTCGGCGGCAGCGCGGTCGGTTGTCCGGCCACGAAGCACGACGATGCCGCCCACCTCGACCGCACGAAGACCGTCGACACTCACACCTGCGGTCACGAGCTGCGGCGTGACGTCATTCGTCGATGGCTGGATTGCGAACGCCGGGATCGCGGATAGAGAGATTGCGATCATGACGGCTGCTGCGCGGGTCTTCAGGTTATTTGCGCTCATGCCTCTTACAAAAGCATCGCTCGTGCCAGAAGATTACCGCTGACTTATCAACAATTTACGCAGCGACATCGAGCAGCGTCACGACCGCCGGTTCGTCACTGGCCGATCCGCGCTCGTGGTGCAGTTCTACCTGCCAGATCAGCAGGAGCAGCAGCCCGATCAGCGCGATCATGGCGAGCAGAGCGGTAATCCGTCGAAGCACGTTCATGGCAATGGCAATGAGTGTGCCCGGCATCCTACCTCAGACTCTTGCGTCAGGAGATCCAGGTCGTCTCTACGGCGACGACCGTCCATCGGCCGTTCTTCTTCTCCAGCCGAACGTTCACGCCGCCCGCGGCGAGGGGACCTTCGCCATCGAAGAGTTCCACGAGTGCCGTCGTGGCGTCCCGCTTTGCAATTTTCCATCCGGCCGACACCGCACCGTACTCCGTCGGATGAACGTTGTAGATCACCTGTCCGCGAAATCCCCACGGCTGGATCGGAGTGCTGCGGTCCCTGTTGACGAACATCGTGTACCGCGACTCGCTGATACCGAACGCCGCGAAGAAGGCTTTCTGCAGCAGCAGGACTTCCTCGGATGCGGGGTCATCGGGCGGGAAATCGGGCGCCGTGTCGTCGCTGTCCCGGATGCCGTCGCCGTCACTATCGGTACGCGCGGGCCGCAACCCCAGCCGTTTCTCCTCGGCGTCCGTAAGCCCGTCGCCGTCGCTGTCATGCAGAACCGCTGCGAGGTCGATTTCAACGGACTGCGGGCCAATCGCCGGAGCCGTCTCACCAGGATCCCTGGTTCCTTCCATGACCGCCCGTTTCGGAGGCGGGTCCTGCGTGAATGACAGGATCAGGACACCCTTCCTCTTTCCTGGCGCAAGAGTCATGTCGTGCATTCCTCGATACAACTTCAGAGGAACGAGATGCGGACGGGACCAAAGCGATCCGTCCGGATTCATCGACGACACCAGCAGCAGGTCCATGTCTCCGAACAGATAGTCGACGAACACGGCGTAGGTGATACCGCCCATCGTGGCGCGCACGTTCGAGGTCATGACTCCATTGCTCATGTGCCATCCGGGATGCGGGATGACCCCTTCGCTGAAGCCGTCTTCATTCGGACGCCATCGCCGGGCGCGGGCTTCAATGCGGTCGGCGGCTGCCAGACTCTCCGGCGATCCGATCGCTCCGAGGCGTGCATAGGCCCGCGATCGGAACTCCTTCGCGCTCTGATGCATCATCATCGACGACCGGTCGTCTTTCATCGCCGCGACTGTCTCGAGCCATGCGACATCGCGGCTCTCCGCGATCTCCTGCCACAGATTCTGGCGAGGCGCCGCCGCGAGGAGAAGAAACAACAAAGGGAGATATGAGCGCTTCATTTTTGAACCTCAGACCTCGAAGACGATTTTTCCGAACGCCTCCCTCGTCTCCAGAATCCGATGCCCCTCGGCGACCTTAGACAACGGCAGCACGCGATCGACAACCGGACGAAGTCGCCCTGCCTCGACGAACTTCATGATCTCGTGCAGCTCGGCCAGGCTGCCCATCGTCGACCCGAGGATCGACAGGAGCTTGAAGAAGATCAGACGAAGGTTGATGGTGACCTCGGCACCGGATGTCGATCCGCACGTGACCAATCGTCCGCCCTTCGCCAGCGCGCGCAGCGAGCGTTCGAAGGTCTCGCCGCCGACATGCTCGACGACGACGTCGACGCCGCGTTTCGACGTCAGCCGGCGCACTTCCTCGACGAAATCGACCTCGGTGTAGACGATCGTTTCATCCGCACCAAGCGCTTTCGCGCGCGCCGCTTTCGAAGCAGTGCCCGCAGTTGCGTAAACCGTCGCTCCCCACAATTTCGCGCTCTGGATCGCGGCACTCCCGACGCCCGAACCGCCCGCCTGCACCAGCACCGTCTCGCCCGGCCGCAGTTGCGCACGCGCCACGAGCATGTGCCACGCCGTGAGCATGTCCAGCGGGACCGCAGCCGCCTCAGCGAACGAAAGCGCCGCCGGTTTGCGAATCAGATTGCGAATGGGAACGGCGATTTTCTCCGCCGCGCCGCCGCTGACGGTTTCCCCGAAGATGCCAGAGTTCCGGCAAAGCGGATCGTTGCCCGACAAACACGCGACGCAAAGTCCGCACGAGTATCCCGGCGCGACGACGACTTCATCACCAACCTTCCATCGCGGATCGTCGACGCTCTCAACGACTCCCGCCACTTCGGACCCCGGAATCATCGGCAGCGGAAACTTGTGCCCAGGCACCCCGCGCCGCAACCAGATGTCGAGATGATTGAGCGCCACCGCGCGAACGCGCACGACCGCCTCGCCGGGCCGCGCAACGGGATCGGGAACCTCGGCCATCTCCAGCTTTTCCAGCCCACCATGCTCCCGAATCAGAATCGCTTTCATCGCCGCGGATGATACGGCAGCGTAGAGCGGGCGTCTCGCCTGCATCCGGCGCGGCGTCTCGCCCGCCGGGGGTTTCTGGTATTCAATTCCGACTTGCGAATGATTACAGACACCACCGCCGGGCGAGGACGCCCGGCGGATGCAGGCGAGACGCCCGCACTACGCTTTCCCGCGCCATAATCCCCCACATGCCCCGCATCCACCTCCTTCCCTCCGATTTGATCAATCAGATCGCTGCCGGCGAGGTCGTGGAGCGTCCGGCCTCGGTGGTCAAAGAGCTCGTCGAAAATGCCATCGACGCCGGCGCTACCGTCATCGACGTCCTCCTCGAAAACGGCGGCAAGAAGCTGATCGAGGTGCGCGACAACGGCTCCGGCATGAGCCACGACGACGCCCTCCTCGCGCTCGAACGTCACGCCACTTCCAAGATCGCCGGCTTCGACGATCTCGCACAAGTACGCACGCTTGGATTCCGCGGCGAAGCGCTGCCGTCGATCGCCAGCGTCTCGCGATTCACGTTGACGACGTGCGACGGCAATGCCGATGCCGCCATCGAAATCGAATGCGATCCGCTCACCGGCACGCGCACGTCGCGCCCCGCCGCCCGTGACCGCGGCACTACGATCACGGTGCGCGAGCTGTTCGAAAACGTACCGGCGCGGCGCAAGTTTCTCAAGTCCGCCGACGCCGAGTTCCGCTCCATCGTCACCGTCGTTTCGTCGTACGCGCTGCCGCTGCCGTCGCGTGCGTTTCGCGTCGAGCACAACGGGCGCACGATCATCGATCTCCCGCCGGCTGCGACGATGCGCGAACGCGTCACGCAGATCATCGGTGACGACGCCGAGAAGTTTCTCGAAGAAGTGGATATGACCATCGGCGCGGTTCACGCCGCCGGCTACGTCACGCGCGGACTTCGTTTCGGCAGCCGCCGCAATCAATACTTTTTCGTCAACGGCCGGCTGGTGAAGGACAAAGTGCTCACGCACGCCGCAAGCCGAGGAGCGGAGGCCTTCGACTTCGACGGCCATCCGGCGATTGTGCTTTTCGTCGAAATCGAGCCGGAGCTTGTCGATGTGAATGTGCATCCAGCGAAGACCGAGGTGCGCTTCCGCGACTCCGGAGCAGTTCATGTCGCGGTCGAGCAAGGCATCAAGCGCGCTCTTGGCGGCGCGGAGGAAGGATCGCAACTACTGCAGCCTGCGGCACCTGCAGCGCCTCCGCCGCAGCAACTCTTCGCGCCGAATCGTTTCGATGGCGCGTCGACCGGATATCGCCCCGAGTTCACGCCGCTCTTTCAAAAACAGAGTGTGGTCCAGCCGCCGCTGCGCGAGCAGACCGCGACCATCGATGCTCCGCTCACCGCCAACCACGAGCCGCGCCTCGGCGATCTGCAAGGCCGCGTCATCGGCCAGTATCGAATGAGCTACATCGTCATCGACACGCCCACCGGTCTGCGCCTCATCGATCAGCACGTCGCGCACGAGCGCGTTCTCTACGACCGCTACTTCGACCGAGCCGCCGGGCAATCGCCGGTCACGCAACAACTGCTGACGCCAATCCTCTACGAAAGCGGCGCCGCGGAAAGTGCCGTCCTCGAATCACACCTCGGCGAATTGCGCGCCGTCGGATTCGAGATGGAGCGCTTCTCCGGCAATGCCTTCGCCATCGCCGCGGTGCCTCCCGAGTTGGTGAAGAACGACGTCGATGCCTTCCTGCGCAAACTGATCGACGCATCCCTCGACGACCGCTCGCACGTTCTGCACGTCCGCGAAAAAGTCTGCGCGTCGCTGGCCTGCCAGGCCGCGATCAAAGTACATCGCCCGCTCGGCGGCGAAGAGATGGCCCGCCTCACCGCCGAACTGCTCGACTCCTCCAACCCCTACGCCTGCCCCCACGGCCGCCCAATCATCGTCGACATCCGCCACCTCGACATCGAAAAGCACTTCCACAGGAAGTAGAACGCGTCGCTCGTGCGAGGGGGAACGGTTTCACGCGGAGTGCGCGGAGAGGCGGAGAAAGGCTGATCTCCGCGCTCTCCGCCTCTCCGCGTTTCTCCGCGTGAACCGTTTCCTTTTGCACTACGCGCGGTAGAACTTCGCAACATTTTCGAAATCCGAGGGATCCTCGGCGGATGCGAATGCCTTCGCGAGAATTGGGACAACGCGGCGAACGGCGCGCTGCGTGGTTTTACCGGCTGCGCGGATATCGCATCGTCGCGCGCAACGTTCATTTGCGCGGCGGCGAAATCGACCTGGTGGTCGCGCGCGGACGGCTGCTCGTGTTCGTTGAAGTGAAGGCGCGTCAGACCATCACGGCGGGATACGGAGTCGATGCCGTTGACCGCCGCAAGAAACTGCAGCTCATCTCCCTCGCCGATCAGTACCTGACACGCCATCCCCATTCCGGCGAAGTGCGCCACGACATCGTCTCGCTCTTCTGGAACGGATGGCGCTTCCTCGTCACGCACTTTCCGGACGCGTTTCGCCCCGTCAGCGATCCGAGGAAGCCTTGGAGGTGGACGGCGTGACGATACCTATCCCGCTAATACCTCGCGCAGCGCTTGCGGGGCGTGGTCGATCGCTTCGTTCAGTTTGCCGGGATCTTTGCCGCCGGCTTGCGCGAGGTCGGGCTTGCCGCCGCCTTTGCCGCCGACGATCGGGGCGAGTTTGTTGATGAGCGTGTTGGCGTTGACGCGGTCGAGGAGGTCTTTCGTCACCGCTGTCAGCAGAGTGACTTTGCTGTCGGTGACCGAGCCGAGCACGACTACGCCGGATTTGAGTTTCGAGCGGAACGTGTCGGCGAGATTGCGGAGATCGCCGCCGCTGATGTCGTCGATGCGGCGGGCGATGAGACGGACGCCCTCGATGTCCTGCGATTCGTCCGAGGACGATGAGGTTGTTGCACCGCCGCCGGCTGCTTTCAGCTTGAGTTGCTTCAGCTCCTTCTCGATCGCCTTCTGCCGCTCCTGCATCGTGCGCAATTGCGCGGGGACGTCTTCGAGGCGGACGTTGAGCTGTTGCTGAATCTCGTGCGCGGCGTCCGCGTACTTCTGGAACTCAGCGAGTGCGCCGCGGCAGGTGAGCGCTTCCATGCGGCGTACTCCTGCCGCAAGCGAACGGTCGCTGATGATTTTGAACAGGCCGATGTCGCCGGTGCGGTTGACGTGGCAGCCGCCGCAGAATTCGCGCGAGAAATCGCCGGCGGTCACGATGCGCACGTTCTCGCCGTACTTCTCGCCGAACATTGCCACCGCGCCCGTCTTCTTCGCCTCGGCGATCGGCATGACTGTCTTCGTCACTTCGAGGTTCTCGCGGATCTTGTCGTTGACGATCTCCTCGACGCGTTGCAATTGCTCGTCCGAGGGCGCCTGGTGATAGGTGTAGTCGAAGCGGAGACGATCCGGCGCGACGAGCGAGCCGGCCTGCTGGACTGTCTCTCCCAAAACATCTTTGAGCGCTTGGTGGAGCAAGTGCGTAGCGGTGTGATTCGCGGTGGTGTCGAGACGCGCCGGCACCGGCACCGAGGCGCGGACGTTCGCGTGCAGCGTGAGATGTCCTTCATCGACGCGGACGCGTGAGACGACGAGATCGCCGACCGGCTTCTGTGTATCGAGCACCGTGGCCCGGCCGCCATCCCATTCGAGCGATCCCTGATCGCCGATCTGGCCGCCCGACTCTGCGTAGAACGGCGTCGGCGAAATCACGACTTCGCCTTCCGAGCCGTGATGGATGGCGTCCTGCTCCTTGCCGGCGATGACGATCGCCTTCACGGACGACGGAACGTCAACATATTGATCATAGCCAACGAACTCGACCGGCCCGGTCTTTTCCGCGATCGGCGCAAAAACCTCGGCGCCTGCGGACATCTGAAACTTCGAGCCCGCTTTCGCCTTCGCTTTCGCGGCGCTCATCATCGTTTCGAAGCCTTCGCGGTCGAGCGTGACGCCTTCATCCTCGGCCAGCTCCGCGATTAGATCGACCGGGATGCCGAACGTGTCGTAGAGGCGGAACAACTCCTCGCCGCCGAGAACGCGTTCGCCGCGTGCGCGGACGGCGTCGAGCGCGGCGCCGACGCGTTCCATGCCGGAGCTGAGCGTACGCGAGAAGCGCTCCTCTTCGGACCGCAACGTCTGCAGCACCGCTTCGCGGCGCGCGCGAAGCTCGGGATACGCATCGCCCATCGACGCGATGACATCATCGACGACCTGCGACAACGCTACCGGCGTTTCGAACTTGCGCCCGAAACGGATCGCGCGCCGGATGATGCGTCGCAGAACATAACCGCGGCCTTCATTCGCAGGAATGACGCCGTCGCTGATCAGGAACGTCGCCGCGCGCGAATGATCGCAGAGCACACGTACTGCGGTATCGAGCTCGCTCTCCATGTCGCCCGCGTACTTGTAGCCGGCAACTGATTCGATGCGCCGCATGATCGGCGCGAACGCATCGATGTCGTAGTTCGTTGAGCACTTTTGTAGAACGCTGGCGATGCGCTCCAGCCCCATCCCCGTATCGACCGACGGCGCCGGCAGCGGCGTGAGCACGCCATCCGCGCTGCGGTCGTACTGCATGAAGACCAGGTTCCAGATCTCCATCGTGTCGTCGCCTTCGCCGTTGACGAGCGCCGCCACGTTTTTCGAAAGGTCGTCTCCGCGGAAGTAGTGAATCTCCGAGCAAGGGCCGCATGGACCGGTGTCGCCCATCGACCAGAAGTTGTCCTTCTTGCCGAAGCGCAGCACGCGGTCGGGCGACGCGCCGGCCTTCACCCACAGCGCCGCCGCCTCTTCGTCCGCGGGCACGCCGTCGCCGCCTTCGAAGACGCTGAACCAGAGCCGCTCCACTTCCAGGCCCCAGACGTTGACGATGAGATCCCAGGCGAACTTGATCCCGCCTTCCTTGAAGTAATCGCCGAAGGAGAAGTTGCCGAGCATCTCGAAAAACGTGTGATGGCGCGCGGTGCGGCCGACGTTCTCCAAGTCGTTGTGCTTGCCGCCGGCGCGCACGCATTTCTGCGACGTCGTGGCGCGGTTGTAATCGCGCGGCTCACGGCCGAGGAAGACGTCCTTGAATTGATTCATCCCGGCGTTCGTGAAGAGGAGCGTCGGATCGCCCGCCGGCACGAGCGACGAGCTGGGAACCTGGCGATGCCCGTTCTTCTCGAAGTACTCGAGAAACTGTTTGCGAATGTCGTTGGTGGTCAGCATTGAGAGGATCGTAACAGCGTGGCTCCCGAGGTCAATTCTCATCTGCGTACATCTGCGTAATCTGCGGATGAGGTTTTATCCGCAGATGACGCAGATGTAACGCAGATTAACTTTTGCGAGAGGTAGCCATCGCTTCGCGAACGACGTCCACAGCCAGGCTGCTGTCGTAGCCTTGCCGGAACAAGTACGCGATCAGCTTCTGGCGGATCGCGTCGTCGTCATCGCGGCGGCGGAGGACGGCCAGGCGTTTACGCGCCGAAGTGATTGCAGCGGTGCGATCGTCGTGATCGGGAACATCGAGCGCTTGCGCGATCGTCGCACTCTCCACACCCGCCGCCTGCAGTTCGCGTTTGATGCGCAGACGTCCGATGCCTTTGCGCAGGCGCGTGCGCACGAATGCCGCGGCGAAGCGACCGTCGTCGAGCCACTTCTCGCGCCGCAATCGCTCGATGGCCGCATCGATGGCATCGTGCGGAAACTCCTTGCGATCGAGCTTCGCGCGCAGTTCCGCCTCGCTGTTGAAGCGATAGTTGAGGATGCGCAAGCCGGCCGTGTAGCAGCGCTCCGCGTCGGTCATCGCACCTCGATGACTTCCGCGAATTCGCTGGTGAAGAAGTATTCGCCGGCGATGCGGTTGCGCAGGATGTTGACGGCGCTCGCAGCAACCTTGACGTCGGCGGGCCGTTCGATCGGCGGCAGATCGACGGTGACTTGCGCGGATGCTGCGATGGCGGAGAAAAGGAATGTTACCGGGAGGACCACGGACCGTTTCATGGGCAGAGCCGAATTATACGCAGGCGCTCAGCGCGCGGCGCGCCGGCGCGGCGGTGAAGTCACTTCGACACGCAGCGTCGCCGTGGCGGCGCCATCAGTGGCCGTGATCGTCGCTGCTCCTGCCTTCATCGCAGTGAGGCGGACCACTCCGGGAGCGGCAACGGATGCATCGACGCGCACGACTTCGGGATCAGACGACGTCAGAGTCACGCGCGCCGGAATCTCCGCGGCAATCGACACCGCCTCGCCTGCGCCCGCGGCGATTCGCAGCGATCCTGGATAGAACGCCAGCGATTGCACTGGCGCCAACTCGTCGTCGTTGGTCAGCGTGCCGATCGCGGTTCCCTTCTTCACCGTCACCGGTCCCTGCACCGGATCGGTCGACACAGTGAACGTCTTCGACGGCTCGAGGACCGAATTGCCGATGATCGTCACCTGACATGTTGCGCTGGTCTGCCCCGGCTCGAAGATGGCGGCGCTTCCTCGGAGATAGAAATCCGTTCCGGCGTGTGCGGTCCCATCGTGCGGCACGCACCAGACGTAGACGGGCTCGGTCACCGGCTTCGAAAGGTGCAGCGGAAAGTCGATGGTGTGCGCGGCGTTGCCTTCCGGAACGGTTACGTCGTCGATGGTGAACTCCGATCCCGATTCGTCATCGGCGATGTGAATCACCGCGGTCGTCACCGATCCTCCATCCATCACCGCAGCTCCGTCGCTGACCACACCGACCGAATGATCGGAGTCACCGCCGAACACGCCATCGTCCTGCACGCGGTGCGTGATCGTCTTCGTGGTCTGGCCCGGCGCGAAGGAAACCTTCATCGCCAGTGGCTCGAGATTGCGCACAAAGTCTCCGGCCGGCCAGTTAGGAAACGTCGTGTAGTCGAGATCAAAGGCGCGCGAAAGATCGCCGCTTCGCTCCAGCGTCACCGTGACGCTGCCGCCGTTCTCGGCGATGTCGTACACCGGCTGCGAAAAACGCACGTACGACGGCGGATTCGCGCAGACGTAGGCGAACCCGCGAATCGTTCCCACGCCCGCGTTGCCGCGAATGTCCACCTGCACGTTGAAGCTCCCGCTCTTCGGAAAGACATGCTCGATCGCAGCAGTTCCCTGAACGATCGCGGCCGGAGTTCCGTCGCCGAAGTCCCACGTCAACGTGTCGCACGAGTCGATCACATACGGCGCCGGACACGGACCGGGGTAGAGCGGGATGTAGCAACTCCCCGCCCGCGGTGCGACGGAGAAACGAATGGGCGTGTTCTGCAGGCAGGGAGTACCGGCATTACAAACGGGCGAATGAAAGTCGACGGTGTAGGAGGAGGCCGGATTGGTTGCGCCGCAATCGCCGAAGACGCGAACGGCAATCAGCAAGAGGACGAGAGCGGCAACGCGTCGCACGCTGAAGATACGCATGCGGCAACGCGACCGTCGCCGGCAACGGCCGGAGCGCTGGTTGCCAAAGGCTCCGCCACCAGTGGCGCGAGTTTTTAGCGCTCCGGCTACACCGTATTGCTGAAATCGAAGGGCGACTCGTCCGCGAATGGATCGCTTTCGCCAGACACCGTCAGACCCTGTTCCATCTCTTCGCGGGCCATGTCCGAGGTCGACTGGATGCCTTGCAGCTTGAGGCGGAACTCGTCCGGATTCGAGGCGCGGCGCAGCGCTTCGTCGAGCGTGATCAGACCGTTCTTGTACAGCACGTAGAGCGACTGATCGAATGTCTGCATGCCGTACTGCGACGTGCCCTGACCAATCGCATCCTTGATCAGCTTCGTTTTCTCCTTGTTCTCGATGCAATCCCGAATGAACGCCGTCGAGATCAACACCTCGGCCGCCGGAACGCGCCCAAGTCCGTCTGCGCGCGGCAGCAGCCGCAGCGAGACGACCGCTTTGAGCACGGCCGCGAGTTGCAAACGAATCTGCTTCTGCTGATGCGGCGGGAAGACGGAGATGATGCGGTTGATGGTCTCCGTCGCGTCCATCGTGTGCAGCGTCGAGAGCACGAGGTGGCCCGTCTCTGCGGCGGTGAGCGCCGTCTCGATCGTTTCGTAGTCACGCATTTCGCCGACGAGAATGACGTCCGGATCCTGGCGCAGCGCCGACCGCAACGCCTGCGAGAACGACTTCGTATCGACTTCGATCTCGCGCTGATTCACGATCGATTTCTTGTCGCGGTGCAGAAACTCGATAGGGTCCTCGACGGTCATGATGTGTTCGGTGCGATGGCCGTTGATGTAGTCGATCATCGCCGCGAGCGTGGTCGACTTGCCCGATCCGGTCGTCCCCGTGCAGAGAATCAATCCGCGCCGCTCCTCGGCGATCTTCTCGAGAACCACCGGCAGCATCAATTCTCGAATGCTCAGGATCTTGACCGGGATGACGCGCAGGACCATGCCCACCGTCCCGCGTTGCTGAAAGATGTTGCAGCGGAAACGGCCGAGGCCGGGCACCGAGTAGGCGATGTCGATCTCGTAGTTGTTCTTGAATTTTTCCTTCTGCCGCGACGACATGATCGAGAAGGCCATCGCGATCGTGTCTTCCTGCATCAGCCGCTTGAGCTCCACCAGCGGCAGCAGTTCGCCATCGACGCGGATGACCGGATGCGACCCCACCTTGATGTGAAGGTCCGACGCGCGCCGTTCGGCAGCAATTTTCAGCAGGTCATTGATATGCACGAGTTCTCCTCGGAAACGCGCATTTTACGCCATCCCTGCTTACAATCCGCCGCCTCATGACTCTCACGCGTCACGACGATCTCTCGCTCAAGTACGTGCTCAACGTTCCCAGCGGCAAACGCGATGATGTGTCAGTGCCGCTCGTCGTGGTCATGCACGGTCGCGGCGCGGACGCAAATGACCTCGCAGATCTCGCGCCGATGATCGATGACGGCTATCGCTTCGTCTTCCCGAATGCGCCGAACAAGTTCGAGCCGATGCCGGGCTATTCGTTCGGATACTCGTGGTTCGATGGCTGGCCGCCCGAGGGCGATTCGATCGTGCAGTCGCGCGAGAAACTGCTAATCCTGATCGACGAACTGGTCGAGCGCTATCCGACGCCCGTGGGGAAGATCGCGATCGCCGGATTTTCGCAGGGCGGGATGATGGCCATCGACGTCGGTTTCCGCACGAAGCAGAAAATCGCCGGCATCGTCTGCATGAGCGGCGCGATCTACGAGGCCGGCCAGCCGCCGTTGCGCAAGCTGCCGGTGCTACTCATTCACGGCACCGAGGACGACATGATCCCGCTGTGGGGCGCGCAGCGGACTCGCCTCGTGCTCGAAGAAAACGGCGTCACGCCGGAGTACCACGAGTTCCCGATGGGGCATCACGTGACGCCGGAGTCGATGGCGGTAGTACGGGAGTTTCTTGGGCGCGTATTGCGCGATTAGATCCAAAGCGTGCGCAGATCAATCTCGACCGTTTCGAATGGTTCCGCGCGGATGACGTCATCGCCGCCATAGTTGCCGACAACGATCCATCGGCCATTTTCGAGGCGCAAGACCTCGAGCGTTTTGTCGACAGGGTCGACCAGCCAGACATGCTGGACCTGATGCTCCCTGTAGATCGGCAGTTTCTTCACCCGATCGATGCGCGCCGTACTCGGCGATTGCACTTCGCACAACCAGTCCGGAGCAAGATCGAAGAACGCCGCGTCGGGGAAAACCGGCATTCGTTCGCGCCGCCAACCCGCGAGATCGGGAACGATGGCGTTGGCGCCGAGGTGCAATTCGGGCTCATCGACAATCCACCACCCGCCTGGCCCGTCGCCGCTGTCGAATGAGTTGAACAGTTTCGCGCCAAGACCGCTGCTCGCTCTCGCATGTCTCGAAGCGGGACGCGGCGAGGTGTACAGCTCTCCGTCGATCAACTCGGCGACGAGGTTATCCGGAACCTTCAGCAGATCCTCGTACGTCGCCGGTCGCAGCGCCAGTTCCGTCATTCGCGAAAATGATACCTCGGCGTTGCAATGGCGACTCTCATCGACCCCATACCTCGCTATGATTCGCCCCCATGAACGCCCGCTTCGCCGAGCTCTATCCGCAGCATCTCGATATCGTCAAAAAGCGCCACGACCAAGCGCTCGCCGAAACCGGCTACGACCACATCATCATTTTCGGCGGCGAGATTCACATTCAGTTTCTCGACGACACGTACTATCCGTTCAAGGTCAATCCGCACTTCAAGGCATGGGTGCCGGTCGTCGACAACCCGCACTGTTTTATCGTCTACACGCCGGGCGCGAAACCGCGTCTCGTCTACTACCAGCCGGTCGATTACTGGTACAAGCCGGCCTCGGCGCCGAAGGGATATTGGACCGATCACTTCGACATTCGCGTCATCGACTCCCCGGAAAAAGCGACGGAGCACTTTCCGAAGGACGGGCGCAGCGCGTTCGTCGGCGAGGACAACGAACTGCATGGCGGCGACGTCAATCCCGAGGCGTTGCTCAACGCGCTGCACTTCGAGCGGTCGTGGAAGACGGACTACGAGATCGCCTGTCTGACAGAGGCGAACGTTCGCGGCGTGCGAGGACATCGCGCGGCGGCGAAAGCGTTTCGCGAAGGGAAATCGGAGTTCGAGATCCACATCGACTTTCTCCTCCATTCAAGCCAGGCCGAGGAGGAGCTGCCGTACGGAAACATCATCGCGTTGAATGAGAACGCCTCAGTGCTGCACTACCTCAATCACCTGCGCGAAAAGCCGGGCGATCTCCGTTACTCGTTCCTCATCGACGCCGGCGCGCAGTATCACGGCTATGCGTCCGACATCACGCGGACGTACGCGCGCGACGAACAGGGCGAGTTCGCGCAACTGATCGCGGCGATGGATGCGATGCAGCAGAACCTCTGCACGATGGCCAAGCCGGGCGTCAACTACATCGACATCCACATGGCCGCGCACAAGGGTGTGGCGACGATCCTCGCCGACTTTGAATTCGTGCACGGTCTTGATGCGGATGGCATCGTGGAGAAACGCATCAGCTCCGCGTTTTTCCCGCACGGCGTCGGCCACTTCCTCGGCCTGCAGGTTCACGACGTGGCCGGCTTCCACCAGGATCGCGCCGGCTGCATCATCGCCAAACCCGAGGGGCATCCCTACCTGCGCCTGACGCGCATCATCGATCCGCGCATGGTCTTCACCATCGAGCCGGGCCTCTACTTCATCGAGTCGCTGCTCGCGGACTTACAAGCGGGCGACAACGCGAGGTACATGAACTGGACGAAGGTGGATGAGTTCCGGAAGTTCGGCGGAATCCGGATCGAGGATGACATCGTGGTCACGGATAAGGGTCACGTGAATCTGACTCGGAACGCGTTCGCGAGCGCGTAGCCATGTGGCTTTGGCAAAGTGCAGCGGCTGAAATTGAGAAGCAGGCAATCGCCCCAGCGTTCCCGAGCCTCACCAGCACAGACAAGAGTGTCTGTGCCACACCGGCTCTGCCAGTAGCGGCAGTTGAGTCGCGTTTCTAATCCGCGGCGATTCGTTTGCGTGCTTCCGCCGCCCAGCCCGAGGTCTCATCGATCGCCAGGTAGTCGTGCCACGCCGTCATCGCAAGGCCGCGGCCGTTGAGCGCCTCGATGGCGATGGCGCGATTCCACGCCGCTTCCGACGTTCGCCCGATGCGCCAGGCGCGATCGGCGCAGCGGACCGCTTCGACTGCGTCTGGAAGCGGGCGGCGTTTCGCAAGCGCACGGTTCGACAACGCGGCGGAGAGGTCATTGAGCAGCGATACGTCATCCGACTCGGCGATCGCCGCAGCGACCGTGCGTTGTTCCGTCTCCGCCAGCAGCGCCTCGTGCAGCGTATTGATGGCCACGTCGTCATTGCCGAGGAGAAGGTTCGCGACTCCGGAAGCGTGAAGATTGGCGGCAGTGCGGCGCGCGGCAACCGATCGCTGCACGCCCGCAGCGGCAGTGAGCAGCGACGCGTTCGCAGGGTTCTGCAGCGCATCGAATTTCGTTCCGCGCTTCACCGGCGCCGGCGGCTGATACGGGAAGCCGGAGATGCGCCCGGCGATCGTTCGCTGCGCGGGCGCGGCTTTCGCCAGCGCCTCCATCCCATTTTCGCGAGGGAAGATCCGGTCGCGAACCGGCGTGACGAGAAAAACACAGGCGATACCGGCAGCCACTGTCGCCGTCGCCACAGCGATCCACGCGCGACGCGGACGCCATGCATCGCGCGCCGCCGCACGCGACGGCAACTCCGTCGCGCTCAGAAAAACCGAATAGCACTCGGAGCAGCCGGTCATGTGCGCGATGACCTTCGCGCGGGTTTCCGCATCGAGCCTGCCGTCGATAAATGCCGCCAGCGTCTCGTCGGAAGGAAAACCTGTGTGCTCCATCGCCGTCACTTTCTCAAACGCCTTTGGCCGCCCCCACGGCGTCCAACGGCTTAGAGTGACGGAACTCCGCTTTTCCCTCGGCAACAGGGAACGCGAACGCAAGCTGGTGATCGGAATGGGCCAGCAACTCCCGCGCATCGGCGGCCGCGACACCGGCCCCTTCCAGAGTGAACTTCAACTGGGCCAGCAGCTTGCCGATCCGCTTGTACAGCTTCTTGTCATCGACGCTGAGCGCGCGTGCGATGTCGGGGATTTTCTTGCCATTCCAAAAACGCATGCGCAGGATGAGCTGATCCTCGGGTTCCATGGTGGCGATGGCCGCATCGATCGTGGCCGCCGTGTGCCGCGCGATCACCGCGCGTTCACCGCTGAACAGTTCCGGCTCGACCGACGGACCATTGTCCGTGTTCTCCATGGCCGCGACAAGCACCGGCCGCGGCTGCCGCACCGGCAGGCGCACGTAGATTGCGTCGATCTCCTCGACCGTAAACACCGCGTCGCGCCCGGACGTCAGGATCGCCACCGCCTCGCCGTATGAGTGGCCGTCGCGCGTCAGCAGCCGCTCGAGGGTGATCCCTTTGTCGCCGAGCCGCCGCGCCTGCGCCGAGGGCCGCCACTTGCCCCACATCTGCACGCGATACTGGAAAAACATCCGCTGGATGACCGTCGTCATGTACGTCGAAAACGCGCTACGCCCTTCGAACTTGCGAATGATGGCGTAGTTACTCTCGATGAGCTTGAACTTGACGTACGAGCCGAACTCCTCTTCCTCATCGCGGCCGGCGCGATTGCGATGACAAACGTACCCGATGGCCTTGTCGATCAGGCACAGGTTCGTCAGGAAAACTTCCTCTGCGGCAATCGGTTTCACGGGAGTGCATCGGAGTCTAGCAGCAAATACGGAACGCATGCGCGTCAGATTCAGGGGATGAGGCAGGGAGGTGAGGCAGGGACGAGGGACCAGGGGGGACGAGAGATGTGGGATCACGGCGGTTGGTAGCCACGTGGTGATATGAACTCCTCCATGAGCGGCAGAACCGAAGAGCCTTGCCACGAAGGCCACGATCACAGCGATTCTCCCCTCGTCCCTCGCCCCTCGTCCCTCGTCCCTGACTCCCTCGTCCCTGACTCTTCTCCCTCGTCCCTGTTTACCTGTCCCATGCATCCCGAGGTCGTCAGCGACAAGCCGGGAGTTTGTCCGATCTGCGGGATGGCGCTGGAGCCGATGACGGCGTCGCTCGACGACGCGCCGAATGCGGAGCTGCTGGACATGCAGCGACGCTTCGTCATCAGCCTGATCTTCTCCATCCCGCTGCTGTTCCTCGGCATGGCGGAGATGTTCGGCATTCACGGATTGGCGACGCAGCCATGGCTCCCTTGGATCGAGCTGGCGCTGGCGACGCCGGTCGTGCTCTGGTGCGGCTGGCCGTTCTTCGTCCGCGCCGCGACGTCGATCGTCTCGCGGCATCTCAACATGTTCACGCTCATCGGCATGGGAACCGGCGCCGCGTATTCGTACAGCGTCGTCGCAACGCTTTTCCCCGGCGCGTTCCCAGCGTCATTCCGAACGATGGGAGTTCTGCCGCTCTACTACGAGCCGGCCGCGGTGATCATCACGCTCGTCCTCCTCGGCCAGGTCCTCGAGCTCCGCGCGCGCGACAAAACCTCGGGCGCGATCCGCGAGTTGCTCGGCCTCGCGCCGAAATCCGCACGCGTGGTGAACGACGACGGCAGCGAATCCGACGTCGACGTAGCGATGATCGCGCCCGGCATGCGCGTTCGCGTTCGTCCCGGCGAACGGATCGCGGTCGACGGCGCCGTCGTCGAAGGCAGCGGCAACGTCGACGAGTCGATGATCAGCGGCGAACCAATCCCCGTCGCAAAAACCGTCGCCAGCAAAGTCACCGCAGGCACCGTGAACACGAACGGTGCATTCATCATCAAAGCCGAACGCGTCGGCGCCGACACGCTCCTCGCGCAGATCGTGCGCATGGTCGGCGAAGCGCAACGCAGCCGCGCACCGATTCAACGCCTGGCCGACGTCGTGGCCTCGTGGTTCGTTCCGATCGTGATCGCCGTCGCCGTGATCACCTTCGCGACCTGGTCGCTCATCGGCCCGCAACCGCGCTTCGCGCACGCCCTCGTGAACGCCGTCGCCGTCCTCATCATCGCCTGCCCCTGCGCCCTCGGCCTGGCCACTCCGATGTCGGTCATGGTCGCCACCGGCCGCGGCGCGACGGCAGGCATCCTCGTAAAAAACGCCGAAGCGCTGGAACTCCTCTCCCGCATCGACACGCTCGTCATCGACAAAACGGGAACGCTGACCGAGGGCAAACCGAGTGTGGCACAGACACTCTTGTCTGTGCGCCCTGTTGAAAGCTACACGGTTCTGAACATGGTCGCCGCGGTCGAAAGAGCCAGCGAACACCCACTAGCAACCGCGATCGTCGCCGCAGCAACGGAAACGAAAACGGCAACCGACGTCGAGACCATCGCCGGCCAGGGAATCCGCGGCAACGTCGACGGACACTCAGTTGCCATCGGCAACGCAGCGTTCATCGGCAACGTGACCGCTTTCGAAGAAAAAGCAAATCAACATCGCGCCGATGGAGCAACCGTCGTCTTCGTCTCCATCGACGGCGCGCCGACCGGATTCATCGCCATCGCCGATCCGATCAAATCCACCACCGCCGACGCGCTCCGACAACTCCGCGAAAAAGGGATCGCCATCACCATGCTCACCGGCGACGCCCGCGGAACCGCCGGAGCCGTAGCGCGCCAACTCGGCATCGACAACGTCGAAGCCGAAGTGCTTCCCGCGGACAAGGAAAAGATCGTACGCAAACTGCAGGAAAGCGGACGCCGCGTAGCCATGGCCGGCGACGGCGTGAACGACGCCCCTGCCCTCGCCCGCGCCGACGTCGGCATCGCCATGGGCACCGGCACCGACGTCGCCATCGAAAGCGCCCACCTGACTCTGATCCAAGGCGACCTCCGCGGCATCGTCCGCGCCCGCAATTTGTCCGAAGCAATGATGCGCAACATCAAACAAAACCTTTTCTTCGCCTTCCTCTACAACATCCTCGGCGTCCCCATCGCGGCCGGCGTGCTGTACCCATTCTTCGGATTGCTCCTAAGCCCGATGATCGCCAGCGCCGCAATGACATTCAGCTCCGTGACGGTGATTGGGAACGCGCTGCGGTTGCGGCGTACGCGCTTGTAGTCACAGGGAACGGTTTCACGCGGAGACGCGGAGGAGCGGAGAACTGCGGAGATGAGAGCCTTTTCTTTTATCTGCGTAAATCTGCGTCAATCTGCGGATAAAAATTCTTGAATCACTTCACCCGTTCGTACCCGATTCCCAACCGCAACGTGCCCCATGTGCTTCTGCGCACCCAACTCGCTGACGCTTCGATTGCACGTTCGCGATCCAAGGTGGGGACATCCTGATTTCCGATTCGAAAGCGGCCTTCGATCTCGAGGCGCGCGGTGCCGAGACTTCGTGAGAAACCGACCTGCGCGATCTCGTACGTGGGATGGCGGTCGGCGCGCGGAAGGAGAGCAGGCGGATGGATGCGGTCCTCGACCGTTGCCCATCCCGCCATGAGACCGGCGGACACGGAATTGACGTCCGAGATCGGCCAGTAATGCAGAGCCGCGACGTCGACGCCGTTCGTATTCAGGTGTTCTGCAAACGCGGCGAAATTCGTGCTCCGAGGGATGGCGGTGAAGTCGGCGCGGTCGCTCATGTGGTGGATCGGCGCGACGGTTACGAACGTCCCGCGCAGCGGCGCGAACGGCTGGTCGGTGGTGTCGTACGTCCACGCGAACGTGATCACCCGCTCCGCGAGCTGCGTCTTGAGGTCGTGACCGAAGATGTGCACGGTCTCGCGGACGAACGACGTGTCGTGGTACTCGACGCTCACCGTCTGGCTTGGCGTCAACGGAAGTCCGAGCGCGACCTGCGGCGTGTACCGTCCTTCATTGACCGAATCGACGGGCGTGCGCATGTTGAACGTCGCGTACGCGCCGGTTCCGAAGAGGTCGTAGCGGGTGTATCCGATTTCCCACGCCGTATACCGCGGCAGAAACGACTGACGCCCGCGGCGCACGGCCATAGCGAAGTGGAACATGCTGCGGTCACCGGCAAACCAGCGCACGGCGGCGGCATCGTTCGATTCTGCGGGGCGATCGAAATCGTAATCGAGCGTGCGGTGGCTGGAGTCGCCGAACAGACCGCGGCCGTCGACGAGGAACGACAGGCGCTTCATCTCCTTTATATTGATAACCAGAACGCTCCGTCCGTCCTGCGTCCCCTTCTCCAGCGCGAAATCCGCCGACACGACAAACGGCAGCCGGTTCACGCGCGCCACACCGTCGCGCACCTCTTCGCCTGAATACTCGCGCCCTTCGCGAAGCGTGGTCTCGTCAACGATGACGCGCGATGAGACGTGTTGCGCGCCGCGAACTTCAATGTGCTCGATGAAAATCCGGCCCGGCGTGTTCCCCTGTGCGACGGCAAACAGTGCGATGGAAGTCAGCGTGAACGCCGTAAATATCCGAACCATGCAAGGAGAATACGCTCGATTTTCCCGCCGTCATCGCATCAGCGCGACGGTGACGGCGACGATGGCGGCCACCAGCGCGCCGCCGGCCAGCCCGAGCGCGGTCAGGGCGACGGAGCGCCAGCGCCGTTCGGCTTCCTGCAACGCAGTGATCACGGGATCGTTGCCCGGCGCGTCTTCGAACAGCGACTGCTTCATCACCGCCTTTGCGGCCAGGACCTCTTCCATCGCCCGCACCAGATGACGCTGGTGGATGGCCTTGTTGCTGTCGGCGCCCGGCTCGGCGGCGGCCGCGGATGCCGCTTTCAGAACGGCGTTTTTGATCTCCCCGCCGCTGGCGGCGAACCGTTCGGCGAGCTCCCGGAAATGAACATCGGGCGCAAGGGGCGTTTTGCGCGGATGGATTTGAACCTGCCAGATCTGCTCGCGTTCGTCGACGCCGGGCATCAGGAAACGCACGTGGGTGCGTATGCGGCGCTCGAAGGCGGGATCGAAGTTCGCCGCCAGATTCGTGGCGAAGATGACGACGCCGTTGAATGCTTCGACCTCGCGCAGCAGCACGTTGACCGTGACGTTGCTCTCCCGCTCCTGGGCCATCGCCGCGCCTGCGAAGCGGCGGACGGCAATCGCATCGGCCTCGTCGAAGAAGAGCACGGCATTCTGGTCGGCCGCTGATCGGAACGCGCCGGCGATGTTCTTTGGCGTCTCGCCCATCCACATCGACTCGAGCTCCGCGTAGTCGACGACGAGGAGCTTCATGCCGAGGCTGTGCGCGATCGCTTCGGCGCAGATGGTTTTCCCGGTGCCCGGCGGTCCGGCAAAGTTGAACGCGAGACCGAGGCCGGAGGCATGGCGCTCGCCAAGTCCCCATCGGCCGAAGATCAGATTGTGATTGCGCACCTGTGCAAGTGCGTCGTCGAGCGTGCGTCGCGTCTCCGGCGGCAGGATGACGTCGGCGAACGTCCGCTCGGGGATGATCGTTTCGACGGCCCGGCGCGAGGTGAGGCCGGTGAACAGGGACAGAAGAGGGGACGCCATCGCGAAGGGGGAACGCACCCGCGCCGCCGCTGCTTCCTGGCGGAGCTCGGCGAAATTCAACGCAGAGTCAGCGTGACGACGTCGCCGGACGGATGACTTACCTCGCGGATGCGGGTCTCGGAGACCGTCATCACGACCACGGTCGATGATCTCGTGCCGTAGTCCCGGTCAGGAAGCGCGACGAATACTTCCTCTTCGATCGGTCCGCCACGCGGGGTGGTCAGGAATCGGAGAAGGTCATCGACGAGATCGTCGCCTTCCAACGCGCGCGACATCGCTTCGCGCGCGAGGATGATCTTCGGCCAGTCGACCGATCCCGGCGCGTTGCTGACGGCGAAGATGCCGTCGTCGAGGAGACGCGCGGGCGCGTCGGTGGAGACGTGAGCGACGGATTCGCGATCGCCGGCGAGGAGATGGAATCCGGCGTAGTCGTTCGGACGGATGCTTTGCGTGTACGCGAGCGGCGCGACGTTGGAGCGGACGAAATCGCCGACGAGTGCGCCGCGCGAGCGGGCGTTCGGCGGACCGTCGTTGCCGCGAATATTGGTGACGGCGGCGAAGCGGCCGTCGCGCGTAACGGCGAGCCAGGTGCCGCCGGCGCGGAGGTCGCGTCCGCCGGCGATGTTCGGATCGTCATCCCAGATGTGAAGCGGACGCGTGGGGCGCTCGTAGAACTCGTCGCGGTTCGCGGCGATCACGATCGGGTATCGCGGCGAGGCGTGGACGGCGATGGCGATGAGGCACAAGCGGCTTGATACTAACGCCGCCGCTGATCGTAGCGCCGCCGGCTCGGCGGCCGGACCGCCGGCAGCTCCGCCGGCGATTTCGCTTCTATCCTGCCGAGTCACGTGCCGCCGAGCCGGCGGCGGTCCAGCCGGCGGGCCGCCGGCGCTACGAGCGCGGCAGCAAGTGCTTTTGCACTTTTCCTAACGCCGTTCGCGGGATCGAATCGACCTTTACGAAGCGGCGCGGCACTTTGAATGATGCGAGGGTCTCGCGGCACGCTCGTTCGAGCGCATCGGCGTCGAAGGAACTCGCGACGATGAATGCGACCGGCACCTCGCCGCGCACGTCCTCGGCGACGCCGACTACTGCGGCCTCGGTCACTCCCTGTTGTTCGAGGAGAAACTCTTCGATTTCGCGGGGGTAGATGTTGAAGCCGCCGGAGATGATCAGGTCGGACTTGCGGCCGAGGAGGGTGTAGTAGCCGTCGGCGGAGCGGGTGGCGAGGTCGCCGGTGCGGAACCAGCCGTCCACAAACGGATCGGGGCGGCGCCAGTAACCGGCGAAGACGTTCGGGCCGCGGACGAAGAGTTCGCCGTCGTCGATGCGCACCGAAATGCCGGGCAGCGGGAAGCCGACCGTTCCGGCGCGGCGCTCGCCAACGTACGGATTGCTCAGCGTCATGAACGTTTCCGTCATCCCGTAGCGCTCGAGGATGGTGTGGTTGAAGAGATCGCGGAAGCGCTCGAAGACGTGTACCGGAAGCGGCGCCGAGCCGGAGACGAAGAGGCGCATTCGTTCGCCGATTTCGCGCGCGATTTCGGTCGACGTGTCGAGGAGGCGGACGTAGATCGTCGGGACGCCGAAGAAGAGCGTGGGACGGAAATCGCGGAACTCGTCGATCGCCGTCCGATGATCGAAGCGCTCCAGCAAGCGCATGCGGCAGCCACCGGCCAGCCAGCAATGCAGGCCGTTGCCGAGGGCGTGGATGTGGAAGAGCGGGAGCGCGAGAAGGAAGCGGTCGCGATCGGTGATCTGCCACATGGTCAACAAGTTGACGGCATTGGCGGCGAAGTTGTTGTGCGTCAGGACCGCGCCCTTCGAAGCGCCGGTCGTCCCCGAGGTGTAGATGATCGCGGCGGGCGTATCGCCGTCGAGATCTTCGATTGGACGATCTTCACGATCGCTCGTCAGCTGCGGCAGGTCGGCTTCCGTGATCGTCAGCTTCGGCTCGGCGTCGTTGGTGATGTGCGCAATCTCGCGGTCGCGGTAGAGGATGTTGATCGGGACGAAGATGACGCCGAGCTTCACGCACGCCAAGTAGATGTCGATCAACTCAATGCGATTGCCGAGGTAGACGCAGAGGCGATCGCCCTTCGTGAAGCCGTGGGCGCACAGCGCATGCGCGACGCGATTGCTGCGTCGTTCGATCTCGCCGAAGGTGAATTCCGCTCCATTCCATTCGAGCGCGATCTCGTCGCTGCGCGCGATGAGTGAGAGATCGAAGAGGTGGAGCAGATTCACGCCGGCGATGATAGGTGACGTGACGACGTAGCGCCGACGGCTCGTCGGCTGGACCGCCGGCGGCTCGCCGGCACGTGAATGCGCGAACTGCCGCCGAGCCGGCGGCGGTCCAGCCGGCCAGCGGCCGGCGCTACGTAACACGCTATCCGCACGGCGCTTGCACATCGCAACCGCGATGATCAGGAGAAGGCGCGCGGTCGGATCGGAACTCGTTGGCGGCGGCGTCAGCTTCCGCGTGTGGGCGCCTGCGCATCGCGAGGTCAGCGGCGGCATCGACGGCATCGACTACTCGCTGGATGCCGAGGACGGCGGATATTTTCAAGGCATCGTCGAGAGCGCGGGCGTGGGGACACGATACCGGTTTCGCATTGATGGCGACGATGCAACCTATCCCGACCCTGCCTCGCGATTTCAGCCGGATGGACCGCATGGCGATTCCGAGGTTGTCGATCCGAGTGCGTATCGATGGAGCGATGACGATTGGCGTGGCGTCGATAAACGAAACCTGGTCATCTACGAGATGCACATCGGGACGTTTACGCGCGAAGGCACCTGGCGCGCGGCGATCGAACAGCTTGCGGCGCTGCGTGACACCGGCATCAACCTCCTCGAGGTCATGCCGGTGCACGAGTTTCCCGGCCGCTTCGGATGGGGATACGACGGCGTCGATCTCTGGGCGCCGACGCATCTTTACGGCCGTCCCGACGACTTCCGCGCCTTCGTCGATGCCGCGCACGCGCACAACCTCGGCGTGATCCTCGACGTCGTCTACAACCACTTCGGTCCAGATGGCTGCTACCTGCGGCAATTCTCGCCCGATTACTTCACCAAAAAGTACGTGAACGACTGGGGTGAGTCGCTCAACTTCGATGGAAGCAATGCGGCGGGCGTGCGCGAATTCTTCGCGGAGAACGCTGCGTACTGGATCGACGAGTTTCACCTCGACGGTCTGCGTCTCGACGCCACGCAGTCGATCAAGGATGCCTCGGAGGAAAACGTCCTGACGCTGATCGTCCGGCGCGCACGCGAGGCGGCAAAGGAGAAAACGATTTTCATCGTCGGCGAAAACGAACCGCAGGAGGTAAAGCTGATCGATGACTACGGCCTCGACGCGCTCTGGAACGACGACTGGCATCACTCCGCGATGGTGGCGGCGAACGGGCGGCGCGAGGCGTATTACACCGACTACCGCGGCGCGCCGCAGGAGTTCGTCTCAATGGCGCAGCTTGGATTTTTGTATCAGGGGCAGTACTACTCGTGGCAGAAAGACCGCCGCGGAACTCCGTCCGCGCATCTGCCGCCGGAAAGTCTGGTCTGCTTTCTCCAGAATCACGATCAGGTCTCAAACTCCGCGCGCGGCGAGCGTCTGCAAGCCCTCACCGATCCCGGCCGATTCCGCGCGCTGACGGCCTTGCTGCTCCTCGGCCCGAATACGCCGATGCTGTTTCAGGGACAGGAGTTCGGAGCGTCCGCGCCGTTTCTTTTCTTCGCCGACCACGAACCGGAACTCGCGGCCAAGGTGGCGAAAGGGCGCCGCGAGTCGCTCGAACAATTTCCGTCGCTGAAAGCGCTTCACGGCGACTTCGCAGCGCCGGACGACATCGCCACATTCGAGCGATGCAAAATCGATCACGCCGAGCGCGACGCGCATCCAGAAGTCGTGGCCCTGCATCGTGATCTGCTTCGGTTGCGGACGGAGATGATCGGACGCGTGCGCGGCGCGGTCCTCGGTCCGGAAGTACTGGCGCTGCGTTACGAGCAGCGCCTCATCATCGTCAACCTCGGAGCCGAGATCCCGTTGTACATCGTCCCCGAACCGCTGCTGGCACCGCCGCTGGATCGCCGGTGGGAACTGCGCTGGTCGAGCGATTCACCCGAGTATGGCGGCCCGGGCGTCATCCCGATCGAGACCAAAGGAACGTGGATCGTGCCCGCGCACGCGGCCATCGTGATGAACCCGAGGGACTTGTGACTACGCCGGTAGCAATTTCCCCGGCCACGCGTCCTCGGCTTTGCGAATCCAGTGGCCGCTGCGGATGTCGCCGAGGCGTTCGGCGAGCGTGTCGTAAACGGTGGTGTGACGATCGCCGCGATCGCGGAAATCGGCGCGGCTGAGCGCTTCGACGCGGCCGTCAGCGTGGCGAACGAAGACGCGGTTGGAGTCAAGAATCTGCACGCCGAGGTCGCGCTCGAATTGGCGAAGAAGTCCAAACATGCGGTCGATGGAGCAGCCGGACGTTTCGCTGCGCTCGTCGACGGCGATGGCGAGGAAGCTGCCTTCGATGAGCTCGCGCGCCGAGGTCACGGGAGCGCCGTGCGCAGCCCATTCGTCGAGGAACGCGTCGACCTGTTGCAGCACCTGCCGGCTCTGCGTTTCATCGAGCGCGGGCGAGATGCCGAACAGCCAGGTGCGGGAGGTGGCGGGGAGAGAATTGATGTCGACTCTGGGCATGGTTTTGAAGTGAAGGATAATCGGAATCGCTTTTTATGAGCTTCGCAAAACTGATGCAACGCTTCAAAGGCGGCGTCTGTACCGACGACAGGCCGGCGCAACAGCAGGATCCGTTGCGTCTGGCTACGGCCGCGGTGCTCCTCGACATCGGCTACGCGGATGGAACATTGAGCCGTGAAGAAGATGAGGATCTGCTCACCTATCTCAAGCGCACGTTCGCGCTCGACGACACGATGGCGCAGGAGCTGGTGAAGGCGGCCGCTGAAATCCGAGCGCAGACGATCGACCATTGCGCGCTGACGCATTTCATCCGCCGCAACGCGACGCTCTCCGACCGCATCGAAATCGTAAAGACGATGTGGCGCATGGCGTACGCCGATGGCCGCCTCACCGAATACGAGAACTATCTCGTCCGCAAGCTCGCCGACCTCCTCGGGCTCGAGCATCACGTAATGATCGACGCGAAGGTGAGCGTGTTGCAGGAGTTGGGGCTCGCGACTAGCTGAACAAACTCCATCCTGCGGCGGAGCGCGCAGGATCTCCGGTGAGACCGCGCTGATCCCGCCTTCGTACGCGGACGAGCAATTCGCGCTCGTCGACGCATGCACATTTCGGATTGAAAACAAACGATCCCGCGGCGCCACCGGAGATCCTGCGCGCTACGCCGCAGGATAGAGTTGAGCCCATGACAGTCGCCATCATCGGAGCCGGCCCGATCGGCCTCGAGCTCGCGGTCGCGTTCAAGCAGTTCGGGATCGACTACATCCAATTCGATGCGGGACAGATCGGGACGACCATCGCGTGGTATCCGATCGAGATGCTCTTTCATTCGAGCTCGGACCGGCTCGGGCTGGCGGGCGTTCCGATTCAGACGGCGACGCAGCAGAAGATCACGCGCGAGGAGTACCTCGCCTACCTGCGCGCGATCGTGATGCAGTTCGGATTGGAGATTCGGTCGTACGAGCGCGTGGTGAACGCGTCGAGGGTACGAGGCGGATTCGAGCTGGTGACGCAGGCAATCGACGGCGAGCATCGCTATCGCGTCGAGCAGGTCGTCATCGCCATCGGGGCGTTTCATGCGCCGCGCATGCTCGACATTCCGGGAGAGGAGCTGCCGCACGTCAGCCACTACTTTCACGATCCGCATGCGTACTTTCAGAAAAAGCTGCTGATCGTTGGTGGGCGCAATTCGTCCGTCGAAGCTGCAGTGCGATGCCAGCGCGCCGGCGCCGACGTGACGCTCAGCTATCGCCGCGATGATTTCGATCCGAAGGTGGTGAAGTTCTGGCTGCTGCCGGAAGTGCGCGCTCTGATTCGCGACAATCGAATTCGTTATCTGCCGCGCACAGTGCCGCTGGAAATTCGCAACGGGACCGTGCTCATGGCATCGGTCGACGATGACGAGCAATTCGAAATCGACGCCGACTTTGTCCTTCTCCTCACCGGCTATCGCCAGGATCCGACGCTCTTCGATCAGCTTGGCGTAGAGCTGCGCGGCGACGATCGTCAACCTGTTTACGATCCGGAGACGATGGAGACGAACGTACCCGGCGTCTTCGTTGCGGGAACCGCGGTAGCCGGAACGCCGCCGCGTAAAGTGACGGTGATCGTGGAGACGTGTCACGTGCACGTACCGCGAATCGTCGCCGCGATTCAGGGCGCGCGCGTGGCGTTGCCGGATGGCGCGTTGGACGAGTGAGGTGGGATGGAGCGCTGGCGTCCTCGCCGGCGCTCCGGCCTAAAACATCGACCACCGCTGCTCATCCATGAAAGTTTACGGTGCTCGCTTGGCGCCCCATGTACGATTCCGCGCATGAAAAACGTCCGACTCTGGCTGGCCGTTTCGCTCGTCGCGGCCGCTCACGCGCATGCGGCAGTGAACGTTCCGGTTGTCTACGACAAGCTCCCGAACGGATTGAAAATCGTCATCTCCGAGGCGCATGTGGCGCCGACGGTGACTGTGGCGGTTTATTACGGCATCGGATTTCGCGTCGAGCCGAAGGGACAGACCGGCTTCGCGCATCTCTTCGAGCACATGATGTTTCAGGGCTCGGAGCACGTGAAGAAATTCGAGCACGCCAAGATCGTCGAAGCGAACGGCGGCAATCTGAACGGCTCCACGCGTCTGGATTACACGAACTACTACGAGACGCTGCCGGCGGAGGGGCTGGAGACGGCGCTGTGGCTGGAAGCGGATCGCATGCGATCGCTCGACGTCAGCGCGGACAATCTGAAAAACCAGCAGAACGTCGTTTCGGAGGAAGTCCGCGCGAACGTTCTCAATCAGCCGTACGGCGCGTTCGAATGGCTCGACCTCTGGCAGAACGCGAATCAGAACTGGTTCAACGCGCACAATTTTTACGGCGACCTGCACGACATCGAGGCGGCGAAGATCGACGACGTCCGCACATTTTTCAAGACCTACTACGCGCCGAACAACGCGGTGCTGACCATCGTCGGCGACGTCGATCCGGTCGCGGCGCGGAAGCTCGTCGACAAGTACGTCGCGTCGATTCCGCAGCAGTCCATTCCGAAGCGGCCCGACGTCAGCGAGCCGGCGCAGACGAAAGAAAAGCGCGTCAATCAGACCGACAAGCTCGCGAACCTGCCGGCGCTTGCCATCGGCTATCACCTCCCCGATCAGCAGTCGCCCGACTACGCGCCGGCGGTGCTGCTCAATTTCATCCTGCAGGGCGATGACAGTTCGCGTTTTTATCAACGGCTGGTGAAGGAAAAGCAGACCTCCATCGATTGGGGCGGCGGCATCAACTACGAGCTCGGCAACGAGTTCGATTACGACGGGCCGATGCTGATGGTGTCGCGCACGACGTACAAGCCGGGACATTCGGCGGACGAGATCCTGCACGAGGTCGATTCGATCGTGGCCGACCTGCAGCAGCACGGACCGACGGCGCGCGAAGTAGCCGATGCGAAGGTCCGCTTCCGTTCGAATTTCTACGACAGCCTGGAAACGACCGGCGGCAAGGCGAATCTGCTGGCGTCGTTTGCGCTGTTCCGGGACGATCCGTCGCAGATCAACAAGGTGCTGCCGGTGTTCGACGCCGTGACCGCGGCACAGATTCAGTCGGTCGCGCAGAAGTACCTCGCGCCGTCGAATCGAACAGCGATCGACCGCGTCCCGGCCGCGAAGGAGGCGAAATGAGCACTAGGTTCAGTCACTTCATTTTGCCAAAGCACAGACAAGAGTGTCTGTGCCACACTGGCTTCATTGCAGTCGCGCTCTTCGCGCTGGCGGCAAACGTCTTCGCGCAAGCCACCCCGCCCCCGCCCGCGCCGCCGCGGCCGATCAACTGGCCGGCCATTTCCGAATCGAAGCTCGACAACGGACTGACCGTCGTCCTCGTGCCGCTGCACAACGTGCCGAAAATTACCGTCGCGCTCTCGCTGCTGGCCGGACGCGGCACGGCGTACAAGACGCAGCCGGGCGTCGCGCAGCTCGCAGGACGCGTCGCGAATGAAGGCACCGCCACGCGCACGAGTTTGCAGATCAAGCAGGAACTGCGCTCGATCGGCGGCTCGCTCACCGTCGGCGTCGACAACGACGCCACTACGCTTTCCGCATCATCGCTCTCCGACTCCGCGGCGAAGCTGCTCGACATCATCAGCGACGTCGCGCGGCATCCCGCGTATCCAAAGTCGGAGGTCGTGCTGGCGAAGACGAACTTCGCGCAGGAGATCGAGGAGGAGCGATCCTCCCCCGATTTTCTGGCGCAGGAGGAGCTCGACAAAGCGCTCTTCGGCGGACATCCGTACGGCTTCAGCGTTCCCGATCCGGCCGCGATCAAGAGCGTCACGCGCGATTCGCTGAAGATGTTCGCGGCGACGTACTACGTTCCGAACAATGCGGTGCTGGTGATCGTCGGCGATCTCGATGTCGCGACGATGCGCGCCGAGGTCGCGAAAGCATTCGGATCGTGGAAACGCGTTCCGCTGCCGCCGGCGCCGAAGCTCGTCCTCCCCGTTCGCGACAAGCGGCAGATCTACGTCATCGATCGTCCCGGCTCGGTGCAGTCGACGATTCTTATCGGCGCGCCCGCTCCGCCGCGTCGTTCAGCCGACTACATCCCGCTGCGCACGACGAACATGATTTACGGCGGTGCGTTTTATTCGCGCCTGACGCGCAACATCCGCGAGTCGAAGGGCTACACGTATTCGCCGTTCAGTTCCGCCGACCTCCGCCGCGCGGCCGGCGCCTTCGCCGCCGGCGCCTCGGTGCGCAACGAGGTCACCGGACCGACGATCCTGGAAATGCTCTACGAGCTCGATCGCATGCGCGTCGAACCGGTGACCGCCGAGGAGTTGCAGTCGGCGAAGACGTACAGCATCGGCGGCATGGAGCTGGAGCTGGAGTCCCAGAACAGCCTGGCCACGCGCATCAGCACGATCTACATCGACGAGCTGTCGCGCGATTTTCTGCAGACGTTCCGCGACAAAGTCACCGCGCTGACCCCGGCCGACGTGCAACACTCCGCATCCAAGTACTTCGACACATACCGCAGCGCGATCGTGGTGGTCGGCGATTACAAAGAGATCAAGGATCAGATCGCGCCGTTCGGGGATGTGAAGCTAGTGAAGTGAGAGTAGTGCGCCTGTCATCCTGAGCCGCCGGAGCGACGTAGGCGAAGCCGGAGTCGCGTAGGACGGTGAAGGATCTCAAGATGCGCAACTCCGGCTGAAACCCGTTGGGATTCAACGCAGATTGGGAAGCTTGAGATCCTTCGGCGTCCTCCGCCGTTCCGCTGCTTCGCAGCTCCCGGCGGAGCCTGCCCTGAGCGTAGCGAAGGGGCAGCCTCAGGATGACAGCAACACGCCCCGCACCTTCGGTTCGTATCCTGGGAACACCGTTTTCAGCGACAGCACCGCGAGCTGCTTCGTGAGCAGCTCGGCGAAGATGTCGCGGAAGTCGGTGGTGATGGCGAGGTCGCGGTTTTCGTAGAGCTGCTGCGATCCGAGTCCCGGCCATTTGCCGTGGACCTTGCCGCCTTTCACACCGCCGCCGAGGAGCATCATCACGTTGGCGTGGCCGTGGTCGGTGCCGCGATTGCCGTTCTCGCGAACCGTGCGGCCGAACTCGGACATCGTCACGAGGACCACGTCGCCCATGCGCGATCCGAGGTCGCGCGCAAAGGCGGCGATGGCGTCGGAGAAATTGCGGAGATTGTTGGCGAGCTGTCCCTGCGCGCCGCCTTCACCCGCGTGCGTGTCCCATCCGCTGACGTCGGCGAAGGCGACTTCGAGTCCGACGTTCGACTTGATCAGCTGCGCGATCTGCCGCAGTGAATTGGCGAGTGGTCCGTTCGGATAGACGGCTCCATTCTCCGGCTGCAATTTCTGCGGATCGGCGCTCTTGAGAATGCGCGCGGCCTCGAACGATTCCTTCGCGGTCCCACCCAGCGTTCCGGCCACGGCCTCGGCGTACATTGATTCGAATCCGCCGCTCACGTTCGCGTTTCCGCGGATGCCGAACTGGCTGATGTTCGTCATCGCCACCGCGCCGGCGCCGCCGGAGAGAATGCGCGGCATCGCCGGCGAGAGCGCGACCGCGCGCAACGGCGAGACAACAGACTCTTTCTTCGTGCCGATCGCGCGCGACAAGAATCCATCCTCGGTCGATTTCACGCCGGGCGTTCCCGACTCCATGAAGTCCTGCGCGTCGAAATGCGAGCGCGTCGTGTCGGGCGAGCCGACCGCGTGAATCATGGCCAGGCTGTGATCCTTGAAGTACGGCGACAGCGAGGCGAGCGATGGATGCAATCCGAAGAAGCCGTCGAGATCGATCGCGCCACCCTCGGCGCCGGGACGCGGCACCGCGATGGTCGGCCGCGCCGCGTAGTAGGCCTGCTCGCCGTACGGCACGATCATGTTCAGACCGTCGACGGCGCCACGTTGAAAAATGGCGACGAGTGTCTTGTTGCCTTTCGTCGTCGCGGCGTTGGCCATCTTGACGAAAACATTCGGAAGCAACGTCCCGCCGACGAGGGCGAGACCGGAGGATTTGAGGAAGAAGCGTCTATCGATCATTGAATGGTTTCCCTACTGCCGCTGGAACTCCGGCGAACCGAGAATCAGCCCGGCCACGATCGGCAGCTGCGTGTTGTCCCACGGATCTTCGGCCGGCGCCTTCCGCTCGACGATCCGCGATTTGATAGTGCTGCGAGTTTCCTCGGTGAGATTGCCCCCGGTCAGCGCCTGCGCGAGCGCCTCGACCGAGTGCGATGCGTCGGCCGCCTCCTTCGCTGGGATCAGCGCGACGACGTCGCCGTGGACGCCGGGCAGTTTGTTCGACGCTAGCGCGAGTGCGAAGTTCAAACGGCTCATCAACGCGCCGGTGTTGGTCCAGACATCGGCCTTGTCGCTGTAGCCGGTCGGCGGCTGCGCGCCGTACAGCGGCTCGCCGATCTGCTGCAGCGCACGCGCGATCGGCGTTGCGTCAGTGATCTGCGCATTCACCGCGCGCACGGCGGAGATGGCGTACTCGAACGGCGACTTCACCTTCGCGCGATACGACTTCGGATCCCAGAACTCGGGACTGCTGATGATGGCGCGAACGGTCTCGCGAAGATCGCCGTCGGTGGCGAGGAACTTCGCGGCCACGCGATCGACGAGCACAGGCGGCGGATCGTCGGCGACGAGTCGCTGGCAGAGTTTGAGGGCGATGTGATGCGCCGTCGCGGGATGATGCGCAAGGACGTGAATCATCTTCTCGCCCTCCGCGATGCCGCCGCCGGCCGGAAAGCGGATGCCGAGGACGGTCTTGGAGCCGGAGTCGTGAAGCATGGGGCGGAAGATGAAGGCAGCACCCTGGCCGCCATCGCGTTGGCCGGTGATCGTCCAGCCGGTCAGCACGCGCGCCAGTTCGGTGACGTCCTTCTGCGTGTAGCCGCCGTCGACGCCGAGCGTGTGCAGCTCCATGATTTCGCGCGCGTAATTTTCGTTGAGACCGCCCTGACGATTCTTCAACTGCGGATTCATCTCCATCGCGCGGCGCCCGAAGCGCTGCGCAATCATCGGACGATTTTCCGGCGCGGCCACCGAGCGCGCGTTATCGAGATAGAAGAGCATCGCCGGCGACTTCGCGGTCGCCATCAGAAGATCCTCGAAGCGTCCCCAGATGTGCGGACGGATGACGTCGCGTTCGTAGCTGGTCAGCAGAAAGCGGTCGATGCCTTTGCCGGCGAACACGTTGAAGTGATTCATCCAGAAGTCGACCATGACTTCGTTGAGCTGCCGGTCGGACTCCGCGGCGCGCACGATGCGCTCGGTGAGCAGGTCGTTCATGACGTTCTGCGGCCGCTGATTGAACGGAACGTCGCGCATGTATTCGCGCCGCGCCTCTTGTTTGTCAACCTCGCCATCCTTGGCGTCGGCATTTGCCTTCTTGCGCGCCATCAGCACCGGCTCGTAATAGGTCTTGACGATCTGCGCGTTCGACATTTTCATCGTCGGCAGATTTGCAATCCGCGCCTCAACCGCGCGATCGGGAATGGCCTCGGGATGCAGCTGCTGCTCGATCCAGGTGTTGACGCCGTCTTTCATCACAGCATCGACATCGCCCGGCCGCGGCCCGAACGCAAGCCTGTTCAGCGCATGCAGCGCACGCTGGCGATCGGTGAGTTTGTTGTCGGAAGTTGCGCCGGTGATCAGGACGAAAGCGACCAGCCCGGCAAGGAGTTTCGTCGCAAGTTTCATGTTGCTTGGACGAATTGGGAAGGGATGACGTTTACCGGGTTCGGCGAGTTAGCGGAGTGGATTGCTCCAGCGAAGTCCGGGGAACCGTCGAAAGTCATCGTCGTTCGAATGAAGCTCAGCTTGATGTTCGATCGCAAGAGCTGCCAGGTGAAGATCCGTGGTCAGCTCTCCTGTAACGCGGACGCGTTGTGCGAGATCCTCGATGAGATTGAGATGCCGAGGTCCGGGGTGGATGATTCGGGTCTGCGGCTGTTCCAGCCAGGATCGAACATGGCGGACTGCCTGCTCCATGGTGAGCGGAGCATCCAGAATGCGTCGGCTGGTCATGATCCTTAGAAAACCGAGAAGGACCACCCAAGGCAACGCAACGGGCTGGACTGCGGAAAGTGTGCTCTCCCACCACGCTCGCGCTTTCCGGTGATCGGGTGCGTCCGAGTTGTATGAGTAAACGAGGAGGTTGATATCAGGAATGATCATCGCTTGCCTCGAATGACGAGAGAGCCCGCACGGTCTATCTCGAGCTCGTCGACGAGCTGATTCAACTTTGTCAGATCAATGCCAGCGCGGAATCCGCATGGCTGAGGATGCACTCGAAAACGTGGCACGCGCCGCGACGGAGACGCTCCTGTAGAAAGACCATGACGCAGCGTCTCGTTCACGACTTCCTTCAGAGACTTACCGCTGTTTCGCGCCGCCTCCTGAAGTTCCTTGAGAAGATCGTCATCAAGCGTAAGGGTCGTTCGCATGGATGCATCATGATGC